>MDTC01128364.1_pt1 | contig 468503 bp, 432 predicted proteins | sample 811181 | NCBI WGS metagenome assembly MDTC01 (sample SAMN05326644, study PRJNA326480) | marine metagenome | isolation source: seawater | place: Pacific Ocean: North | collected 2011
GGAATTTGGAAACCAAGCGTCTGGCTTAGCTAACCGTATGGCAGATGGATTGGCAGGGATGGTCATTGAAGGCGGTTTGGCGCTTCGTGATGCATGCATCATTACCAAAGATGCAATCAATGGTGAGTGTACTGCTGAGATGAAGAGTAAGACGTTTGCCGACGGAGTCGAACGCGAGACAGTGCTTGGAGTGCTTGATCAGGATATAGCAATTGATACCTTACGCGGAGCTCTAGCAGCAGTAACCGGTGGCGCCTCTATAGCAGGTGAAAGTATGTATCACGCGGGAGTAGCTATCGGCAAAGGAGATGCAGAGGGCACTCAAGACGCTCTAGCAGGAGCAGCGCTTGGCCTGGTAGTGACTCGCGGAGTATTAAAAGCTAAATCCGCCCCGAATAGTAGTTCAAGTAAGTCCGTGACAAGCCGCAGTACAGTTCAAAAGAGCAGTCAGCAAAAGGTGAAGCCTAAGATGAATGGCTCGAAGCGCAGTGCCGCCCCTAAAACTAGGGCTAGCGCAAGAGCTGAAAGAGGCAAACTAGAGGCTCCTAAAAATAAAATAAAAACTCGTGGAGAAGCTATTCCTCAGTTAACGGATGTAGGACTTAATGAGCCTGTTAAATTAAAGCCTTTTATGAAGGCTAGGATTAATAAGTGGGCTAATAAAAGAAATAAATATCTTAAAAAATGGAGAGAGAAAGACTTGTCAAATGTGCCTGCAGAAACACGAAAGTTAGTGAAGGGTAAGGTTGATAACTCTGTGATGAGAAATATGAATCCAGATGACTTTGCAGGCTATGCAAAGGAGATGGAAGGGGCAGTAATTCCCAAGGAAAAAGGTGGCTATTTCAGTCATAAGACGGAAATTATGGAAGCTCGTGACGCCATGCTTAAGAGAAGAGAAAGTATTGAATTAAGGTTAGGTAAGCTTGCGGATACACCAATGAATGCTGTTGAGCGTTCAATTCTTAGTGAGAAATTGAGTGACTTGGGATCTTTGTTAAATTATGCTGGAGAATTAGTAAAAATTATAGAACCAAAATGAGTGAGTCATTAAATAACAATGAGTTTGATAAGGTTTTTAGTCCTAAAGAAGTGGCTGTTCTCTTTGAGAGAGCAAAGGAAGCTGAATTAGATGAAGAAGGGTGTATTTTGGATTCAGATCTAGATAGAGATCTGTCGCTTGCTATTATAGACACTGGAAAGCAAAAATATTATCAGTTCGAAAAAGAAGTTTGGCCGTACTTAAAGTCCCGGGATGAAGGTTTGATGGCAGAAGCTATTCTTACACTAGGATTTAGGTCACGATTACATGTGCCAGAATTCCGAGATGTAGCTTATGATATTTGGAACAACTACGAAGAACAAAGTGAATGTTCCGATATACGCAGAAGTGCTTTGTCTGCCTGGTGTACTTATTATGAGCTTTCTAATGACAAAGAAGCCTTAGCTATTTTATATAAGGCCCTGACAAAACATCTTGTTGTTGATATGCGATCACAAGCTTATCGAGGTATACTTACTACTTGTGATGCTTTTGAGAAACCTGGAGAATTTAGGGAGATTTCAGAAATGGCCCATAAAAGATCTCACGACTATCTAAACCAAAATATCGACTGGGAGCGCGTGCATAAGCTAATGAAGCAATATGCGCCTGAAGTAGAGTTAGTGGATATGGATCAGTTACCTGAGGATGGGTGAGTTGTGTGTAAATGAGGATATTATAGGGAGGAGAGTTTTATATGTGGGGGTACCATGAGGAGCCGGATTTTGATAAAATAGATGAAGTCTTTGAAAGAGGAAGGGCTGCGCAGCTTGATGAAAATAATCGCTTAGTGGCTGGTTCTTTGTTACGTGACCTACATGGTGCTATTTCCTATGTGGGAAAGCATGGCTATCGCCAATATGAAAAAGAGATTTGGCCGTACTTAAAATCTGAGAAAGAAGATCTAGTAGTTCAGGCTATTCTTACACTAGGTTCTACGTCTCGCTTTCATTTGCCTGAGTTTCGTGATGTAGCCTACGATATTTGGAAAAATTATGAAGATACAGAAGAATTCAATGATAGCTCTTTTATAAGAGAGACAGCTCTTGGCGTTTGGTGTAGTTATTACAAGAGTACATACGATCAAGACGTTTTAAAAATTTTGTATAAATCATTGCTTGTTAATAAAGAGGTTGGCTTTAAGAAAAGAGCTATGATTGGTATGTTTGAAGCCTTTGATTCTTTGAAGATGCTTGAGAAAAACGGTAAAGTTCCAAGAAGTGTAAACTGGGAGTGTATAAACAAATTGATGAGTCAATATGCTCCTGAGGTAGAGTTAAAAGATTTAAAAGAATTAAATATGAAAGAGCTGCTTGAAGAATATCAATATAAGGAAGGGTAGCTTTGAAGAGTGCTTAGAGGATGCAGTCGTTTTTATTAAGAAATCAAGTTTTTCATGTTAATCTAATAATAAATAAAAAATAATAAATTATGTCGTTTTCAAAATCAGCATTAAAAGGGGAGGCTAAGCTATGGAAGGTGTATGTTTTCGGTTGGCCTATGTCTTATCTCGCAGCAATGTTTGCTGCAGCACCATTTGCTTTTTTAGCAGAGTCTTCAACTTTAAGACCCGTAGCTTTATTGGCACACGTGCTTACTATACTCATATGCCTGGGAATTAGTTTTGGGTGGTTCTGGGCTCTTTATAAGTGTTTGAACAATACTAAGTTCATTCCTCTTCGATGGCTGTCGTTAGCTTTAATTGCTCTCTATTGCATTGTGATGGTCCTTGCAGGAATAGGAGCAGTGATTATGGGGGTCGTCTCGCTTTTCTCTTGAGGTATTCCTATCGGAAGAAAAGTGGTGCGAGGGTGGGCTGGTCTTGCAGAAGGAAATAATATAAATCCCCGCCTAGCAACTAACCCCAGCGGCATAGCCGGAGCTCCAGGCCCATTGGAAGTTGTAGCCGCCTAGCCATCCGGTTACGTCTACGACCTCCCCGATGAAGTATAACCCGGGGACTTTTTTACTCTCCATGGTCTTTGAAGAAAGTTCGTTGGTATCTACACCCCCTGCGGTGACTTCTGCCTTATTATAACCGCCGCTGTTGCTAATCGGGGCGGTGAAGTTATTCACCCGCTCGGCTACGGTTTGCACGCTGGCCTTCTTTAAATTCGCGAGGCTGGTCGTGAAGTTCGGGTCCTTCGCTAGGTGGTCGATCAAGCGCTTGGGCAAGTCCCCCTTTAAATATTGGGCAGGGGTCTGCTTGCTGCTCTTGTGCTCCATCAACTCCGTTTTGAGGTCCCGATCCGGGAGGAGGTCGATGTGGATTGCTTCATCGCTAAAGCGCTCTAGGTAAGAGGAAATTTGTAGGATCGCAGGGCCACTCAGGCCCTTGTGCGTAAACAAAATGTTTTCACGGAATTGCGTCTTCTTGTAGCGAACGACTGACGGGTTGGATACTCCACTGAGGTCGCAGTACATCTCGCGCTCGGCCTCTAGCACCGTTAGGGGGACGAGGGCAGGGCGGGTCGGGATGATGTTTAGGCCGAACTGCTCGGCAATGCGGTACCCAAAATCACTCGCGCCCAGCTTAGGGATCGATAAGCCCCCGCACGCAATGATGAGGGCGGGTGTGGTAAAGGTGCCCTGGTTGCTCTTTAGGGTGAAGTGCTCTTCCTTGCTTACCTCGCTCACCTTGCAGTCGAGCTTGATCGTGACTTGGCTCTTCTTGCACAAGTCTAGCAGCATGTTGATGATCCGGTCCGAGGTGTCATTACAAAACAATTGGCCCAAGGTTTTTTCATGGTAGGGGATCTTGTAAGACTCGACTAGGTCGATAAAGTCATACTGCGTAAACCCTGCCAGGGCGGATTTCGCGAAGTGCCGGTTCTGGGAAAGGTAATTAGCGCTGCTTGCGTTAATGTTGGTGAAGTTGCAGCGCCCGCCCCCGGCAATACCAATTTTGGCGCCGACTTTATGGGAATGCTCGATAAGCAGTGTACGCTTACCCCGTTTACCCGCCTGGATGGCCGCCATTAAACCAGCCGCTCCACCGCCAATGACGATTACTTCGTATGCACCCTCTCCCACGAATCAGCCCCTAGAGGAAGTATTTTACGTAAGCATCCTTGCGCAAACGGTCGAGCCACTTCTTGTGGGCCTGCTGAGCAAGCTTGCTAGACAGTAGGATCTCAATTTGCTTACGCACATCGATCAAGGGCTCTACCCCGGCATCCTCACGCTGGGTAGGGTAAAGGATAAATACCGTCTTGCCCATGGCGATCGGCTTGCTGTGGGTATTAAGCTCTTGAGTAAAGGCAGGCTTGGAAAGTTCCGGGCGTAGGTCTGAACGGTTAATCCAGCCTGATGAAATGCTAGCGCCCTTAGCTTCTTCCTTATTAAGCATTTCAGAGAGTTCGATAAAATCGTGCCCGGCATCAAGCGCCTGCATGACTTTTTGCACACGCTGCTCGAAGGTGCTGTCTTCTTCACCGTTTTGCTGGGTTAGCATGATTTGGTGGAGCATCGCGCGCTCATCTAGCAAAAATTGGTGCTGGTTTTCTTTATAGTAACGCTCGATCTTATTTGGGCTGATTTCAGACATAGCACGGTGGTTCCGTGAGCGCATGATGCTGACGATGATATTTTCGCGTAGGTCCTTGCGGAACTGGCGGACCGTCATCCCCTGGGATTGTAGGTGATCAATAAAGCGGGAACGGTCCCCATTGAAATTCTTGGTGATGTGCTCGTCGTACTCATTTTCGAGGTAGCTCTGCGGGAGCCTAAAGCCTGATTTTTCAAACTCCTTAACAATAAGGATACGGTCGATCAGGTTTTGGAGAACCTCTTTACGTAAAGCATTCATACGCCCCTGAAGCTCTTCCGGGTTATTGATCTCCATACGCATTTGACGCGCAAAAGGCTCCATCTCCTTGCTTAGCTCCGCCAGTGTGATCAAGTGATCTTCCTCAACCGCAGCTACAATCCCATTCACCGTAACGGGTTCAGATTTAGCTTCATCAGCCCAAACTGTGTTGAAAAGCCCTAAGAAAGACAGGGTAAGCAGAAAAATACGAAAATGGCTCATTTTAATACTATGTTATTACTTGAGGTTGTGTAGGTATGCTTTAATTTCCTTCATTTTTAAGAGAGGAGTCTTAGCGGTCAAGCGTGGAAATCGATTTCCTATTTTTAGATACTGGGCCTCTCCAGGTGTAGCATATTGGCATTTGAGCTTGTTCTCCTCCGTGCCGACCCAGCCAATGCCCTTACTCTCTGCCAGGCAACGGATTTCAGTCACCCCGAGCAAAAGCTCAACTGCTTCTGGTAGTGGCCCAAAGCGGTCAATGAGGGATTCTTCAAGGGTCTTTATTGAGTCCTTGTTCTCGGATAGGGCAAGTTGGCGGTAGGTATCGATCCTTAGTCGGGCCTCAGGTATATAAGAAGGTGGGATCCGGGCCTCACTTACTGAGGAGTCATTCTTGGCTTCTCCCTCGGTGATGAAGTTTAGCCGGACGTGAGCACGAATGATCTTGGCCTGAGGTTCCCCCTTAAGGCCTGCGATGCTTTGGCGTAAGAGCTGGCAATAAAGATCAAACCCGACGCCTGCGATGTGTCCACTTTGCTGGGCCCCCAGTAAATTACCAGCCCCCCGTAGTTCAAGGTCCCGCATGGCGATCCGAAAGCCTGCCCCTAGTTGGTTATATTCGCGCAGGGCACTCAGGCGTTTGCGCGCTTCTTCAACTAAGGCCTTATGTTCGTGCAAAAGTAAATAGGCGTAGGCTTGCTTGGTAAAGCGCCCCACACGCCCGCGTAATTGATAGAGCTGGGCGAGCCCGAATTTGTCAGCCCCTTCGATAATGAGCGTATTGCAATTCGGGATGTCCAGGCCAGACTCGATAATCGTTGTGCACACGAGGATATCGTACTCACCCCGAACAAACTCTGTCATGACTTGCTCGAGCTCCTTCTCATCCATCTGCCCATGCCCTACAGCAATACGAAGTTCCGGGAAGAATTCTTGGAGGCGCAGCGCAACCGCATCGATTGTTTGTACGCGGTTATGCAGGTAAAATATTTGCCCGCCGCGTTCTATTTCTAGGCGGATTGCTTTTTTGACAAGCTCGGGGTCATAATGCTTGATCAAAGTTTCGATGGGGAGGCGGTCCTGTGGCGGTGTTTCGATGACGCTTAGCGAGCGGACTCCCATCAACGCCATGTGTAATGTCCGCGGGATAGGGGTTGCACTCATGCTTAAAACATCAATCCCTTCGCGCAGTTGCTTGATCTTTTCTTTTTGGCGCACCCCAAAACGGTGCTCTTCGTCAATCACCAATAAGCCTAAGTCTGCAAAGCTGATGGTGCTGCTCAGGAGGCTATGGGTGCCTACAATGATATCAATCTTACCTGACTTTAAATCTGCAGCAATTTTTTTGCGCTGAGCAGGCTTACGGAAACGGCTGAGCATTTCGACCACAATAGGATAGTCGGCCATGCGCTCTTTAAAGGTCGTGAAATGTTGTTGGCATAGGACCGTGGTCGGGATCAAGATTGCAACTTGTTTGCCATCCATAACTGCTTTGAAGGCCGTACGAATCGCAACCTCAGTCTTACCAAAGCCGACATCTCCGCATAAAAGACGGTCCATCGGGGTGCTTTGTTCCATGTCTTTTTTTGCGGTTTGAATCGCAGTGAGTTGGCCGGGAGTCTCTTGGAATAGAAAACTGCCTTCAAATTCTTGCTGCCAGTGATTATCCGCGGCGAAGGCGTGCCCTTCAGAAACAGAACGTTCTGCTTGTGAGCGCAAGAGCTCTGCAGCAAAGTCTAGTGCACCTTGTTCTGCATTTTTGCGTGTCTTCTTCCAGGCATTAGAGCCTAGTTTGGCGAGCTTGGGTCTCGTTTTTGTGAGGCCTACATAGCGGGAAAGCAAATGAGCATCGTGCAGGCGTACATGGAGCGTGGTGTTCCCATCAAATTCTAAGGAGATAACTTCTTCGGTGCTGCCTTGTATTTCCAGCTGCTGGAGACCCTGGTAGAGGCAGATACCATGCTGCAAATGCACGAGTGGGTCCCCTGCAATCAGCTCCGAGAAATCTAGGAGTTGGTCTGTATTGGAGCGCAAGGGCATGCGCCGCTTCTTCGTGCCGAGGATGTGCTGGCGGTAGCGCCCAAAAATTTCATTACTGGTGACGACAACAATCCCCTTTTTATCTTCAAGCCCTGGCCACGAAAAATGGTCAAAGCTTAATAAAAACCCGTGGGATAGGAAACCTTCATGCCACTGGGGGGCTAAGCCTTTAAGCTCGGGAGTTTCTTCGAGGATTTCCTGCAAGCGCTCTTGCTCGCTTGCATTATGGGTAACAAGGAAAAGTTGGTAGCCTTCTTCCTGCCAAGAGACGAGCTTACGCAGAAAGTTCAGCCGTGCTTCTTGCTCGAGGTCTAGGCGCGCGCGGCCCACATTAGTGGATTGGACAAAGGGGCGGTGGAGCTCGAGTGACTCAGAATGCAGTGTTTCTTTTGGGGTGTCCTCCGGGAAAAAGGGGAAAGCTTCCTCAATGTTAGCAAGGCCATCCCAGCGGTCATCGCAGGAGCCACGCTTTTCAAATACATCTGCCAGCGAAGGCTTTGGGCTTTTGATACGCTCCGGCTTTTGGAAATAGTCTGGGAAGTTAGCCTCTAGACGTGCAGGCTCGTGCAGGATCCAGTGGGTACGCTCGGGGAGGTAGTCCAAGAAATTTCCTGTGGAGGCATTTTCTTTTTGGTTGAGCCCTGCGATTACAAGTGTTTCTAGGCTTCCTTCAGAGCGCTGTGTGGTAGGGTCAAAGGGGCGGATAGACTCAATGGTGTCTCCGAAAAAATCAATACGGTAAGGGGTGGGTGCATTAAGCGGGTAAACATCAATTAGCCCCCCTCGGATCGCAAACTCCCCAGGCATTTCACAGACGGCCTCATGAGCGTAACCAAGTGTTCCTGCTAAGGTGTCCGTTAGGTCTTTAAAAGATTGGGTCTGTGCACTTTTGAGTGTAATGCTGTGGGCCATCGCAGCATCATGAGAAGGGCACGCTTGTAGCAGCGCTGCGGGAGTGGTCAGGATGGTGAGTGAACCTTCGGTATGGGTGCGGATAGCTGTTAGCGTGGTGATTAAGTCACAGTGTGCTTCCAGGGAGTCTGCCTCTTGGGATTGAGTTAACTCAGGGAGTAGTTGCACTGCGAGTGTATCTTGTTTGTTAATGATCCCGTTTAAGAAGCCTAGAGATTCTCTCCAGGACTCCATCGACTTAAGGGTATGGGTCAGTACAACACTGATAGAAGCAGCTTCATTTTGAATAAGCTTTAGTGCAATGGCGCTGGCCGTTGCTTCGGATACACCCAAATGCAATTGTGCATGAGTGTCTTCAGGAAGCGTAATGGGTTTCACTCTTCAGCTTCTAAGGGTTCTGATTCCAGGGTCTCTAGGGCAATCCTTGCAGCGGCCTCTTCCGCCTCTTTTTTAGAGTGTCCGGAGCCTTCACCAAGGCACTTTCCGGCCACGTAGACTTCTATGAGGAACTCTTTGTTATGGCTGGGACCAGACTCTTTTTTAACAATGTACTCGATAGCGTTCTGTCGCAACTGTTGCTGAAAGTGTTCTTGGAGACGGCCTTTCGGGTTATCCTCAGCCAGGATCTCCTCTAACATGGGCTGGAGGTCTCCATACCAATTAAGGATAAGCTGCCGTGTGGTATCGAGGTCGCTATCCAGGTAGACTGCTCCAATCAAAGCCTCAAAAACATCTTCAAGAATAGAGCTGCGCTCTTGTCCGCCAGAAGCTTTCTCAAGCTTACTCATGCGGACGTGCTCATTGATATTCAGGCGTGAGGCAAGTGTGCTAAGTGTGTCTCGTTTGACCAAGGCAGCGCGTCCTCTTGCTAAAAACCCTTCTCGCTCATCTGGGTAAAGGTGGAAGAGGTGCTCTGCTAAGACTAAATCAAGGACGGCATCTCCTAGGAATTCTAGGCGTTGGTAGGTTTTGGTTGCTTCGATGCTTTGTTCTTGGGCACAAGAGGGGTGTGTTAAAGCCTGCTCAATGAGCTGTGTGTCTTTAAAGGAATATCCGAGGCTCTCTTGTAATTTATCCAAGCCCATATCCTTTATTTCTTCAGATTAAAGCGCTGGATAAGCTCACTCCCTAAGTTTTTGTAGGCAACCCCGCCTGAGCTGAGGGGGTCGTACTCAAAGATGGATTGCCCAAAGCTAGGTGCCTCACTCAAACGGACCGAACGCGGAATGAATGATTCAAATACGAGCTCAGGGAAATGAGTACGTACTTCGTCAACGACTTGGCGAGAAAGATTAGTGCGCACATCAAACATGGTCATGATAATGCCCCCTACTTTTAGAGCTGCATTAACCCCTGCATCCTTAAGCTGGTCAACCAGGCGTAAGATTTGGCTCAAACCTTCCATGGCTAGGTATTCACACTGCAGTGCAATAAGCAGATGATCTGCTGCTGCGAGGCTATTCATAGAGAGCATCCCGAGCGCAGGAGGGCAATCTAAGATGATGGCCGCAAATTTACCAGTTTCCTTTAGGGGCTCTAAGCAGGCCTTAAGTTGGACTAAGTAGTCTTTCTTTTGGCTTAGCTCCATTTCAATGGCAGCCAAGTCTACTTCCGAGGGAATCAATGAGAGATTCTTTTCCTTGGTGGGGACTACCTTGTCTAGGGCATCGCCATCCCCATGGAGAGGGCCATACAAACTACTTCCTTCCTTTTTGGTAAAGCCTAGTCCGCTGGTTGCATTCCCTTGAGGGTCTAGGTCAATGAGTAATGTAGGGATATTGCGTCGAGCTAAAGCTACAGCTACATTTATTGCTGTAGTCGTTTTCCCAACCCCACCCTTTTGATTAGCAATCGAAAATACCGTCGCTGACATCCTTCTATTGTGGACTATGCTCCCTAGCGAAGTCTAGCACTATTCTTATGATAATGTCTTTTTAGGGTTTTTACTCTTTGGTTCGCATCTCTCGAATAGCTTGGAGGAGCTCTTCTTGGGTGACGTTTACCGTAATAGCTTTGTTTTGGGCAGGGGTCGCCTTATCCTCTTTTTTAGTTTCCGGTGCCTTTGCGTATAAGCCTGTTCGGGTTAGGCCTTTTTGGATAAGCTTTCTGAACCCTGCTTTCATGCGCGCTATGATTGGGACTTCTTTGCCAGCGTTCCCGCCTTCATGGTTTGCGCTGAATATGACAAAATGCATCCCATGATTCAGTAAGGCAGATGCAATGTCGCCAGCACCACGACCTATATGGCGATGTCCGTGTCCTGTGGCTGCATAGCTCAGGCCAATAACCCCATATTTCACCAAGGTCCCAAAGACATTCGAGACTCCCTGGATAGCTGGGCTACTATTAGCCATGTTTACCACGACTGCCCCACCTTTAAAGATTGTTTCGACTCCTTTTTCAAGATCAGGGGTTTGCTTAGCTTTTAGGTAGAGCAATGCATTGGCTGCAAAATCAAGAGGGCCGTCAGAAATGGACTTTAGGCCCTTGAGTATTTCTTTACCTGTAAGTTCCTTGCCATTTTCATCGGTGTCTTTAATACCTGTAAATAGGGTTTCCAGGTTTTTCTCAATGGCTTCCTTGTCTCCAGCGCTCACACTTTCTTTTAGGTTTTCTACCTGAGAGAGGCTCATGGGCTTTGACTCAACTGCTTTATTGTCTTGGGTCTCACTGATGACTTCCTGAACGGTTTCTTCGGTAATTTCTCCTTGTTTAGTTTCTTTACCAGATAGGCGATCGCTTGCATAGTTGAGCCCATCTTTCACCTTTTGGCGAACCGTTGCGCTCAGGAGGGCGTTGATCCCGATACGTGCTAGGTTTTTTGCGGGCGTGGTCGCTATGTCCAATGCATAAAGAGGGATGCTTGAGCCATATTTAGTGACCAGGAAGGCCCCCACTTCTAAGCGTTTAGATAGTTTGCTGTCCTCCTTGAAGGCTTTAAGGTCTCCGGAGAGCATAAATTCAACTGTTTTAACCCCATATTTGGCGAGTTTCCCTGCCATGGTCCCTAGGGTGGTGGCAGCAAATTCAATTGCTAAAAGATCGAGGTTGACCACAAAGCCTATTCCATCTGCAACAGTATCGACTGCTTTATCGATGGTGCCGAAGTTCTCACTGAGGGCATGCATAAAGAGCATGCCTGCTAGTTTTAAGGGGTTGCCTTTGTTTTCTTTGTCATTAACTGCCTTTATTGCCTTGTAGGTGGTCTGGGCACTTTTGAAGGCGTCTTTAAAATAGGTGATAAGCTCGAATGCATCTTTTGGGGTTAGGCTGCCTTCGGGCCTTTTTTCTTCGGTTGTTGTGCGCTGGGCTAATGTTTTGTCACCTATCTTCGAAAGTTTAGCTTTATCTGTGGTTTTAGCGGCGAGTTCTTTGACCAGGGCTGCTTCTTTGGTGGGGGTATTGGTCTTGGCTTGGGTCCAAGGTTTGGTCACTAGGCCTGGTAGTAGGGTGCCCCCTAAGGTTTTTGCTAAGCCTTTGAAGGCTACCTTAGTCCGATCGCGTTTGCGCACGACTCTTCCTGATATCTTTTCGCCGGCCTGGGTCTTGTGGCCTGAAGATACCGATGTAGTGGAAAAGGGAGAAATTTTCCCAATCCCTGAATTTGATCCTTTTGCAGCATCCATAATAGGGCTAACTTGTTATTGATTATATGTTAATAGTTTGTCTTTATCAACAAAAAATAGAGAGAGTTATTTTTCCTCTTGAAAGCCAAGAACTTCTCCTGCATATAAGATACCCTCTGAGCGCAAGCTAGCTTGCATAAAGGGCGCGGTAGCCAAGTGGTAAGGCCGGAGTCTGCAAAACTCCTATACGCCGGTTCGATTCCGGCCCGCGCCTCCACTCTTTTTTGAGACAATACGACACTACTGTGTCATCGTGTCGCTTGTTTGGCACTACTTTTATGCCCTTTTGGTTTTGTAAGTTGTTGCTGTGTAGTTGGTTATTGCTTCGATGTCTGTGGCATACTTTATGCAAGTAAAGAGCTATGAACATGGATTTGAATAAATTTACTGAAATGTCCCAGCAAGCGCTTCAAGAAGTCAGCGCGCTTGCCCGGAGGAACAAGCACCAACAGCTCGATGTTTGGCATCTTTTTAAAGCCTTGGTTGCTCAGCAGCATGGGATTGTCCCCAGCATGCTTTCTAAGATGGAGATTACCCCGAGTGCAGTAGAGCTTGCTTTGGACAAAGAGCTAGAAAAGCTCCCTTCAGTAACGGGAAGCACGGGCACTGCTCAGCTTTATGTAACCCAAGCATTTCAAGATTCCCTGACTAAGGCCGAAGCAATTGCCCAAGAGCTCGGGGATGACTATGTAAGTGTAGAGCATTTGTTCCTAGGCCTTGTGGAACTTAAAGATTTACCTAGTTTGCAGGCGTTTTTGAAGAAGTTTGGGATTACCCCTAAGAAAGTGCGTAATACTTTAAAGCAAGTACGTGGTTCCCAGCGCGTGACCACTCAAAATCCAGAGGCAAGCTATCAAGCACTCGAAAAATATGGGATTGATTTAGTAGATCAGGTGCGCTCGGGGAAGCTCGATCCTGTCATTGGGCGTGATGATGAAATCCGCCGCGTAATCCGCATCTTATCCCGTAAGACAAAGAATAATCCTGTTTTAATTGGAGAGCCTGGGGTAGGAAAGACTGCGATTGTAGAAGGCTTGGCTCACCGTATCGTTCGTGGAGATGTTCCTGAAAGCTTAAAAGATAAAACAGTGTTTGCGCTGGATATGGGGGCTTTAGTCGCAGGGGCTAAATACCGTGGAGAGTTTGAAGAGCGCCTCAAGGCAGTACTGAAAGAAATTAAAGAAAGCGAAGGACGAATTCTGCTCTTCATTGACGAGCTTCATACTATTGTGGGTGCCGGGAAGACTGAGGGTGCTATGGATGCGGGTAATATGCTCAAGCCCATGCTTGCGAGAGGGGAGCTTCACTGTATTGGGGCCACCACACTTAATGAATATCGCCAGTATATTGAAAAAGATGCAGCCCTAGAAAGACGTTTCCAGACCGTGCTCGTGGATGAGCCCTTAGTAGAAGATACGATCTCTATTTTGAGAGGTCTTAAGGAGCGGTTTGAGCTCCATCATGGGGTGCGCATTCAAGACAGTGCCTTAGTCGAGGCTGCGGTATTGTCAAATCGCTATATCTCAGATCGGTTTCTTCCGGATAAGGCTATTGATTTAGTGGACGAGGCGTGTGCGTTGATCCGAACAGAGATGGATAGCATGCCTGCTGAGCTAGACGAACTTAGCAGGAAGGTAATGCGTTTAGAAATTGAGGAGGCCGCCCTTAAAAATGAGAAGGATGATGCTTCCTCCAGGCGCTTAGAGGCTTTGCGCAAAGAACTCAGCGAAGTGCGTGAGCAAGAAGGTAAGTTAAGGCGCCAGTGGGAAGAAGAGAAGCAATCTATGGGTACGGTTCAGGGTATTCGTGAAGCATTAGAAGAAGCACGGCGTCAAATGGAAGAGGCCGAGCGTGCTTATGAGCTTAATAAGGTTGCTGAATTGCGCTACGGAAAAATCCCTGAGTTAGAAAGCCAGCTTAAGTCACTCGAGGAGCAGCCAAAAGCTCCTAAGAGCGCAAGTTTATTTAAAGAAGAAGTCTCTACTGAAGAGATTGCAGATATTGTATCGCGTTGGACAGGGGTCCCTGTGTCCCGTTTGCTCGAAGGTGAGCGTCAAAAATTATTACGCTTAGAAGAGCTCCTGCACGAGCGCGTGATTGGCCAGGATAAGGCAGTGACCTTGGTCTGCGATGCCGTCCTTAGGGCGCGTGCAGGGATTAAGGACCCACGTCGGCCTAGCGGGAGCTTCTTATTTCTTGGGACTACAGGTGTTGGGAAGACAGAGCTAGCCAAAACTTTGTCAGAAGCTTTGTTTGATTCTGAGAAGAATTTAATCCGGATTGATATGTCTGAGTATATGGAGAAGCATGCCGTTTCTCGTTTAGTAGGGGCCCCTCCAGGATATATCGGTTATGAAGAAGGAGGGCAGTTAACCGAAGCTGTACGGCGTAAGCCTTATTCGGTCATTCTCTTTGATGAGGTAGAGAAAGCGCATCCTGATGTGTTTAACATCTTGTTACAGGTATTGGATGATGGTCGAATTACTGATTCACAAGGTCGTACGGTAGATTTTAAAAATACGGTGGTCATTATGACCTCTAACATCGGGAGCCGTTTCCTGACAGAAAATGCAGAAGTTGGAGATATTTCGGAATCTACCCGAGAGTCTGTGATGGCCCAGGTGCGTGAAGCGTTCCGCCCCGAATTCCTAAACCGGATTGATGAGACAATCCTCTTTAAACCGCTCACAATGGAAGAGATTACCAGTATTGTAAGCTTGCTGCTTGAGGACCTGAACAAACGCCTTGAGGATAAGAAGGTTACCGTCTCTCTCAAGCCTGATGCCCTCGAGTGGGTCGGGGAGAAGGCTTATAGCCCTGTCTATGGCGCTCGGCCGCTGAAGCGCTTCTTGCAGCGTCAGATAGAGACTCAATTAGCTAAGTCTTTGATTGAAGGCTCGGTTAAAGAAGGGGATACGGTTGTGTTTGAGGCTAAGGACGGTCAGCTGATCTCAGCTTGAGAGGAGAGTTATTATTTTATATTGAAACACTCATATGGATAGGGTAGGTCATGTTGCATGAAGTTATTGAGCCTTAATATATGGGGTGGTTCTGTTTTAGACCCTCTTTTAGAGTTCATAGAACGTAATAAAGAGGTAGATATCTTTTGCTTGCAAGAAGTTTACCACAATGCGCCACACCGTATTTCTCGAGACGATAATTCAGTGTGTCTAAATATTCTTGGCCAAATCCAGGCATTGTTGCCTGGCCATAAGTCTTTTTTTCAGCCTGTAGTAGGTCAGACGTATGGTATTGCATGCTTGGTTCGTGAAGGCCTTGATATATCAGCTTCTGGGAATGTTTTAATTTATGAAAACCCTGGCTATGCTGGCCGTGGCCCTGCTCATTCCAGACAGTTACAATGGTTGAAATGTCAATACAAAGAATTTACTTTTCATGTCATGAATGTGCATGGCCTGTGGAATGGTCAGGGGAAAACAGATACTTTAGCTCGCCTTGCTCAATCGAAGAAAATACGTGAGTTTATGGACTCAATTCACTCACCTTATCTTTTGTGTGGTGATTTTAATTTAAGACCTGATACCGAGAGTTTAGCTATGCTTGCTCTTGGGACGCAGAATCTAATCGACATTTATGGAGTAAGCTCTACGCGTACGTCTTTATATGAGAAGGAAGAGCGCTTTGCTGACTATGTTTTTGCTACGCCTGAAATAGGAATTAATCAATTTGAGGTAATGGAAGATGTGGTGTCTGACCATGCGCCACTATTACTTGATTTTGAAGTTTTAATGCCTGCAAAAAAAAGATAAACTGGCGTCGATTTAGTCTCTGGACAAAATTTTGAGACTAATTATATACAGAGAAAGCATGGGAACGTCTGAAAAATGTTCGATTCAGTTCTATAATCGCTATACAAAGTCTTTGGAGACGGAGGCTGTGTATGGAGGTCGTTGGTTGCAGTGGGCTTATGGAACTTCACTGGGGCGCTTGACTACGCGTATGCTCCTGAAGCGGGCTTTATTCTCGAAATTCTATGGCTGGCTGATGAAGCGCCCCGCTAGCCGTAAGAAGGTTGCTCCGTTTATTAAAGAATTTGCCGTGGATATGGCGCCTTTTGCCAAGCAAGCGGATGCGTTTGAGTCCTTTAATGACTTTTTTATTCGTGAGCTTAAGCCGGGGGCTCGCCCGATTGCAGAGGATCCTCAGGTAGCCTGCTTCCCCGCAGATGGCCGGCATCTCGGGTTTCAGGATGTTTCTGAGGTCTCCCAAGTCTTTATTAAGGGGCAACGCTGGGATCTTGCTCAATTGCTTGGGAGTGAAGCCTTGGCGGCGCGATATGCTCGGGGAAGTTTGGTGCTCTCACGCTTATGTCCGGTAGATTACCACCGTTTTCATTTTCCTGTAGCGGGCTTTGCTGCACAAAGTAAGCTCATCCCCGGCTACTTGAGTTCTGTGAACCCTGTTGCACTGCGCCAGCGTTTGGCAATCCTTGGAGAAAATAAGCGCACCATGACCCTGATCCAGACAGAGCAGTTTGGCCAAGTCCTTATGTTGGAAATTGGGGCTACTTGTGTGGGCTCTGTGGTCCAGACGTTCTCTCCTCAGCAGGCTTGTAGCAGAGGTGCAGAAAAAGGCTTCTTTAGTTTTGGTGGGTCAGCAACGTGCCTGCTCTTCGAGCCTGAGCGCATACAATTAGCCGAAGACCTGCGTGAGCAGACACAGCAAGGCTATGAGCTTTACGCTCATATGGGTGATACGCTTGGAGTGAGTCTTTAGTAGGCTTTTGCGAAGACAACGCGTTGCTTGCTAGGCTCTCCAGTGATGACGCACTTCCCTTCTTCAGCTTCGCTGTTATTCGGGATGACTCGGATGGTTACTTTGAGGTCTTTCTTGATTTGCTCTTCAACCTCAGCGCTTCCGTTCCAATGAGCTAGGGCAAAGCCGCCGTGGATTTCGGGCTTTTCCTTATTCTTCGGTGTGAAGAATTTATAAAACTCCTCTTTGGTATCAATGCGTACGGTATGCTCTTGCTGGAAGGCTTTAGCCTTATCGAAGAGGCCTTGTTGCATTTCTTCGAGCTGGTCGACTACGGTAGAGAGGAATTCCTCACGTGATTGAGGGCCTCGCTCCTTGGGGTCCTTGTCTCGACGGCCAACGACCAGGGCGTTGCTGTCCACATCACGAGGGCCAATTTCTAGGAACATAGGAATCCCGTGTTTGATCCAGTGCCAGAGCTTTTCGCCTCCACGCAGGTCCCGGGTATCCATTTCCACATTCAAGAAACCGTCCCCAAAAGCCTTGTTTTCAAGTTCTGCTTTGAGGGATTCACAATATTCGAGGACCTTCTCTTTCGTTTCATCATCTTTAAGGATAGGGAGGATGACAATCTGGGATGGCGCAATGCGAGGGGGGAGTACTAGGCCATTATCATCCGAGTGGACCATGACCATAGCCCCGATCATACGGGTAGTGACCCCCCAGGAGGTGGTCCAGGCGTATTGCTCTTGGCCATCCTTATCCATGAAGGTGATATCACTCGCTTTGGCAAATTTTTGCCCCAAAAAGTGGGATGTACCCCCTTGGAGGGCTTTGCGGTCCTGCATCATGGCCTCGAAGGTGAGGGTCTCCTCAGCCCCAGGGAAACGCTCAGACTCCGTCTTGCGCCCAGGGATTACAGGAATAGCTAGCATGTTTTCTACAAAATTAACGTAGATATCCAGCATTTGCTTGGTTTCTGCCATGGCTTCCTCTTCGGTGGCGTGGGCGGTGTGGCCTTCTTGCCAGAGGAACTCGGAGGTCCTCAAGAAAAGGCGGGTGCGCATTTCCCAGCGGACTACATTGGCCCACTGGTTTGTGAGTAGCGGGAGGTCCCGGTAGGATTGGATCCAGCGTGCAAATGCCTCACCGATAATGGTTTCTGATGTGGGCCTCACGATGAGGGGCTCATCAAGCTCTCCTGCAGGGGCTAATCCTCCCTCTGAGGAGGCCTCTAGACGAGAGTGAGTGACCACTGCGCACTCCTTGGCAAAGCCATCTACGTGCTTGGCCTCTTTTTCAAAATAGCTTTTGGGGATGAATAGGGGGAAGTAGACGTTCTTATGCCCTGTTTTCTTAAAGTCTTTATCTAGAGAGGCTTGCATGTTTTCCCAGAGGGCATACCCCCACGGTTTAATGATCATACAGCCTCGTACCGGGGCATTTTCGGCCAGGTCAGCGGCCCGAATGACTTGTTGGTACCATTCAGGATAGTTCTCGTCGCGAGTAGGCGAAATTGCGGTTTTATTCTTCTTAGACATAGGATGTTAGCTATTTTACAGCCCTTTAAATAGGCAGATCTAAAGGATTTTGGCAAAAAAAAACCAAATATTTAAAAAAAATGCTTGTAAATTTCTTATAAAGACAAAGAATGATCAATTCTTAAAGATGACAATGTTACCCTCCATCTTTAACCTAAACAAATCACTCTCAACATTAACTAAACTTAAAATAGAGATTTAATTATGTCCACAAAAAGCCCTAGAGAAACGAAGCAAAGAAACGCTATTCGTAATGCCTTTAACCAAAGCGGTCGTCCGCTAGGACCAAAGGAAGTGCTTGATATCGCAAGCCAAGAAGTGCCTAACCTAGGTATCGCTACAGTATACCGCAATATCAAGGCTATGGTTGAGAATGGAGACCTAGAACCTGTAGAGCTTCCTGGTCAGCCTCCTCGTTACTATTTCCCACAGAGCAAGAAGCCACCTATCTTTATCTGCTCTAAGACAAACCGCGTGTTCCACTTTAATGATGATAACCTACGCGTAGAGCTCCCTAACATGCCAGAAGGATTTTCAATTGAGAGTTATGAAATCATCCTTCACGGTACTTCAAAGGAAGGCGAAGAAGTTCCTTCTACAATGAAGAGCCACGTTGCTACTACTGCTTAATTAAGCACTAAGAGGGTAATTAAATCTTTAAAACGCCTTAGTCGAAAGACTGAGGCGTTTTTTTTGTCTCTATGGTGAATGTGGTGGCTTGGCTAAATTTACCCAAAGAAAAGGCCCTAAATCCGAAGATCTAGAGCCTTTAGTATGACTGTGTATTGGAAAATAGTTTTAAGCCATTGCGTAAGTCTCGAGGCGCTTTTCTACGGGGTTCTTCGCAAGCTTTACGAAGTTAGGCATGCCTTGCTCGTAAGGGACTTGAACTTCACCTTCAACTAGAGGCAACGCATACTTATAGAACGGATACGCTACACCTGTTTGAGTTTCGTTAATCCAGTTTGAAGGAATCGTTTTTACTTCATTAGCAACATCACTCAAGGGTGTTAGGCTTGTCTCACAGGCGTAACGGTCAGCTTCACTGCGTACGAGAGTGACCATCTTATCTGTCTGGCCCGCCATAGCTGCTTGAACAGCTGCTTGTCCGCACATAAAGGCTTCATTATTGTCTGTTTCGGAAGAACAGTGAGCTGCTGCGCGTTGGTTGATCCCAAGCTTAGCAGAACGTGCCTTAATCTCGAGGCTTTGTTCTACGAGTGCACGTAGGTACTCACCTACGCCACCAAGCTGGCTGTGCCCAAAGGCATCAGTTGCGCTAGAGGCTTGGCCTAGGTAGTTGCCATTGCCGTCTGTTACGCCTTCACTGACTACAACCATGCAGTACTTCTCGGTCTTAAGAACGTTCTGGACGTCCTCGAGGAACTTTTCTGGAGAAAGTGGTACTTCTGGTAGGTAGATAAGGTGAGGGGCGGCATTGGCATCCTGGCTGCGTCCTTTAGCTAGGGTTGCTCCAGCTGCAATCCAGCCTGCGTTGCGTCCCATAACCTCAACGATAGATACAAAGTCGTGGTTCCCGATAGCCGCGTGGTCTAGAGCCATCTCTTGAACGGTGGTGGCTACATATTTAATAACACTTCCGTATCCTGGGCAGTGGTCTGTGATAGGGAGGTCATTGTCGATAGTCTTGGGGATACCAATAGCCTTAAGGTCGTAACCTTGTTCTTCGGCGTATTTACAAATCTGATCTGTAGTGTCTTGGGAGTCGTTACCTCCGATGTAGAAGAAGAAGCGAATGTTGTGTGCGTGGAACACTTCGAGGATGCGCTCGAGGTCCGAAGGCTTCATCTTATAACGGCATGTGCCTAGGGCAGCAGCCGGAGTGTGGCGTAGGCCACGGATTGTCTGCTGAGATTCTTCAGCAAGATCGATAAATTCTTCATTAAGAATCCCTTGGATACCATTAAGGCCTCCGTAGATTTCTTCAATACAATCGTGGTTTAGAGCTTCGGTGATAACACCTGCTAAGCTTGCGTTAATAACAGAAGTAGGCCCACCTGATTGGGCGACAAGAACGTTTCCGGTAAGTGATTCAGACATGATGCTAACTTTTTAGGGATAAAATCTGGCTGTAGCCTGCTTTAAAAGCAACTCAAAAAGAGATTCCCATTGAATAATTAATTAAAGGCTAGCAGCACTTTTGAGGCACATAGGCCCGGGCTTGTGGAAAGCGCTCTTGCCAAGCTTGCAGTTGGGCAAGAAAGGACTCTATTTGAGTTTCTGCGATCTTTAATTGAGCCTTTGCATTGATAACTTGCTCTTGTAAGAAGGTGGGAGAAAGTCCGAGTTGAGAATCTGAACCCAATGCTTTAAGGAAGGGGTGTTCTTGGTTGTGTGAGGTAGTGCCAAGGCTGGCTAAAGCATGTTCTTTAATACGCTCATGAGCTTCTTCACGCCCAAGGCCTTGGGCGCAAGCTTGCGCCATGAAGACTCCAGTCAATAAGTAGGGGAGAGTCTGGTCATTCTCTTGAGTGATCGCCTCTTCGCAAACTTCTAAGTTTTTCAGGACATAGAGGAAGGTCTCGAGGAGCCCATCCATTGCGAAAAAACTATCAGGCAACATTACGCGACGAACAACAGAACAGGATACATCGCCTTCGTTCCATTGGTCTGCGCAGAGTGTATTGGCCATGGTGAGGTAGCCTTTTAAAAGTGTATTAAGCCCTTGGATGCGCTCGCAGCTGCGGCTATTTTTCTTGTGGGGCATGGCTGAGGACCCTACTTGGCCAGGCTCAAACCCTTCATTAACAAGGGAATGCCCCGCCATTAAGCGCAACGTCTTGGCCATATTAGTAGGGCCAGAGGCACATTGATTGAGGATGCTAACCACTTCGAAATCAAGGCTGCGGGGGTAAACTTGCCCCGGCACATTGAGGGATTGAGAGATGCCTAGGTACTCTAAGAGCTTTTCATTGAAGGCGGCTACTTTGGTGAGGTCTCCCTTAAATAGGTGGAGCATATCTAGCTGGTTGCCTACAGCACCTTTGATCCCGCGGATTGGGTAGTGGGCGATGATGGAGTCTAGACTTTGGAGTGCGTGGAGGAGCTCTTCGCCAAACATCGCAAAGCGCCTGCCGAGTGTAGTAGGTTGGGCAGGTACATTGTGGGTGCGTGCGCTAATAAGTAAGGAGCGGGTGTTTTGGGCGTGCTCAGAAAGTTGTAGAAGTGCTGAAACGCATTTCTCGCGGATAATCTCGAGGGACTTAAGCACCTGGAGTTGTTCGACGGTGTCCGTTAAGTCACGACTCGTGAGGCCTTTGTGGATGTATTCATGCCCAGCCAAAGCGCAGAATACATCAATGCGTGCTTTAACGTCGTGACGGGTGATGGCCTCGCGCTGGCGGATCGCATCTAGGTCTATAGTACCCTGGGCCTGCTCATAAGCTTGGATAGCCTGGCTTGGGATATCGATCCCAAGGTCTTGTTGGGCCTTCATTACGGCTATCCAAAGCTTGCGCTCTAGAAGGATCTTATGAGGCGCTGACCAGATTTCTTTAAGGGCTGCTGACGTATAACGTTCAGCCAAAATATTGGGGATAGTTTCCATAATGCGCAGGCGGTGAATATCCTAATAATGGTGCCCAGAGAGGGAGTCGAACCCTCACTCCCGTAAAGGAAGTGGATTTTGAGTCCACCGCGTCTGCCAATTCCGCCATCCGGGCTTTTTGAGGGGCTGCTTTCAGCTATTATGCCTTGAATAAAAGCCATCTTTTAGCGCTGAAGCCTCTGTCATCAAACTTGACTTACCCTACGGGTAGGCCTGCGTTTGCTGCTAAAAACTTCAGCATCTAAAATCTTAGCTTTTCTTCAAGGCATAATAGCTGAAAGCAGCCCCAAAGTACTTGCTTAGAAGAGAGACAGATTTTTCTCTAAAGGCAAGCTTTTATAGAAGACTTCTTTTAGAAAGATTTGATTATCTTTTTAAGATCCTGGTCATTATTGATTTCATAAAATAGGACATGAGGGTATTGCTTGCGTAGCAAGGGGAGGGTGGCTTCGATTCGCTGGGGCATTGTCCAGATGTGTTTTATAAGCTTCCAAGAAAGTTGTTCTGGGCAGTTTGGTGCTCGGTCCTTAATATGAGGGTTTTTATTCCAAATACGGCGTATGATACGGCCTAAGCAAGGGAGGCGGGGGTAGTTAAAGTAGAGTGCTATAGTGGCTCGCTTGTAACGCATTTCAAGCGAGCGGATGCAGTTTCCGTCTATAATCCAGTTTTTTTGGTCTACTAGGTCTTGTTGGATTTTTAAAAAAATGGGGTAATCCTGTTCAACCCAGTTATGCGTGTAAAAGTATCGATCTAAATGATGTACTGGGAGCTTAAGGTTTTTTCCTGCCTCCAGAGCGAAGGTGCTTTTTCCGCTGCCGGGGCGACCAAAGATCATGATACGGTGCATAATATTTAGGCATTAAAAAGCCCTTTCGTAATGAAAGGGCTTTTTGAAAAGTAATCCGCTTTAACGCTTGGAGAACTGGAAGCGCTTACGAGCTCCGGGCTGACCAGCCTTCTTACGTTCCTTCTTACGAGGGTCACGCTTGAGGTGGCCTGCTTTCTTCAATTGTCCGCGTAGTTCAGGGTCAAAGGTTTGGAGGGCACGTGCAACACCCATGGCGATTGCTTCTGCTTGGCCGTTAGGGCCACCACCTTGAACGCGTGCCACAAGGTCGAATGACTTAGGCATTTCAACGGTGCGGAATGGCTGGGTTGCGGTTGCAGCTAATGCTTCTGAGTAGCAGTAGGTTTCAAGCTCGCGACCATTAACAGTCATCTTGCCAGAGCCTGGCATAATGCGAACACGTGCGGAAGCTGTCTTACGACGGCCAGTACCTAAAAAAACTTTATTCTTACTCATAGTATCTTACTAGGCTTTGAAAGGGATGGGTTCTTGTGCTTCGTGGGGGTGCTTGTCATCAGCGTAGATCTTTAGCTTCTTGAGCATCGCACGGGACAGCCGGTTGCGTGGGAGCATGCCTTTAACAGCGTGCTCGATGATGAACGCAGGGTTCTTCTCTAGGAAGTGTCCGAAAGAGCGGTGTTTTTCGTTTCCGAAGTAACCGGTGTAGAACATGTAGCTCTTGTCCTCTGCCTTCTTGCCGGTAACCTTGATCTTGTTTGCGTTAGTAACGATAACAAAGTCTCCGGTGTCTTCGTGTGGTGTGTAGGTAGGCTTATGCCGGCCACGAAGTACGTTGGCAATCTTAACAGCAAGGCGACCCAGAACCATGTCCGTTGCATCTACAACGTACCAAGTTGGGTTGGTGGTTTCTTTTTTGGCTAAAGTGGTCTTCATATAAAAGAAAAGTCAGAAAAGATGGAAGGTATCTATCAGATGGTTTATGTCAAACCATTTCGGTCGCTAATTGAGGGAAATTGTAGAAAATTCGCTCCTGCAAGCCTTTGAGATATAAAAAACCTGCCTCCTGAATTCAGAAGGCAGGTTATATCAATAACTTATGAAATAGCTAGGATTAGAAGCCAAAGCTAGCAGCAGCGCCCCACCAGAACATTGTGGCGTGGCCGCCGATGCGGTTGGCAGGCCCTGAATTGCTGACACCATCACGGTCAGTGTTGTGAGCAACACGGGCACCTACACGGACATTTGAGGTCTCGTTGAAGTGGTATACGAGGTCAGAATTGAAGCCAACGTAGTTGTATCCGTTCTTCTTCTTGCTTCCGCCGCCGTTGCCTGCGAGTAGGTCGTTAGCGCGCAACCAGCCTCCGTAAGCCTTGGAGTCTACAGTGAAGCCAACAAGACCCCATTCTTCGAGCTCTAGGCTGTACTGAGCAGAAAGCTCTACAAGGTGCTGACGGAGTGTTGTGTCGTATGAGTAGTACACTGCAGGAGTAAACATCACATCAGCGATAACACCTAGGTACACCTCACGTGTGCTCTTGGTTCCACCAAAAGGCTTGTGGGTGATGTAGCGGTGGTAAGTGAATCCGCCGTCTAGAGTGATCATGTCAATTGCATTCCAGGTAATTCCGATAGAAGGAAGGATCTCTGTTGCAAGACCGCCACCAAGACCAGAAACACGAGAAGTCGCTTCGTTCTGACCATTCAATGGAGTGTATCCAAAAATTTCTGCATAGAGGCTGCCTTGCTCAGGAAATGCAAAGTCAACTTCTAGGTAGTTTACCATCGTGTGTTGTGCACGCTTTTCACCGCGGTAAACACGCTCAGACTCATAACCAATCTCAGCCTTAGCAGAGAGGTTTTCTAAACTTTGAGCCATCAGTGGGCTTGCCCCGAGAAGAGCAGCAACACCTATAGATAGGATGTTTTTAATTTTCATTGTTTTGTATTAGTTCAGTAGTTTTAGTTTTAGGCCCCCCCCGTCAACTCAAGTCTTTTGGCCTGCAAACGGTGTTTTTCTGCGGTTTCGGTTTTCGAAACCCACCATTTTCGGTTCAAAATCCATCAATTGACGGCATGCCCTAAGAAAAATGATCGAATTCTATTTTTAGAAAAAGAATAGGATGTAAAAAGAATTGGTTTTTGTGGAAGAAGCAAGCTTTTTGTGCTTGGAATCTAATTCCACTAAAGCCCTTGTTTCTTTATTTCTTCAAGGAAGGCATCTTTCCAATAGTAACTATCCAGAAGAGAAAGATCGTTATCGCCTAGGATATATTTTGCTAAATATAATGCTTCTATTGAAGCGAGCCCAGTGTCAGGGTCCGGAGTGATTTTACTCTTACGGGGGTAAGCTGTTTTTATGGAGGACGGTAGGCTCCTGCGCAGAGGTGTTCCAGTTACGCACTTCTCAAGATCGGGGAGGAGTCTCCAGGTGCTATCTAAGAGAAGGAGTGGGTGTTGCGCGTCTTCTTTTGATAGGGGTGGTGCATCTACGCTAAGCAAGATGAAATCGGTAGCATCAAAGCACAGATTGGGGCCTGCCTTCAGGAATTTGATATCATTTCTTCCTTGGAGTGGCTGCAGGCTGCACTTGCTTAGGCGCTCTTTAGGGTGTCGGATGATGGTTACAGGAATGGGATTCAATGTGGTGAACAAAATGACATTATTTTTTTCTTGCCAGAGCTTGCTGGTATTTATTATATAGGTTTATACAAAAGACAAATTCCTAAGAACAACCTCTAAAATACAAAAACCATGGCCCAGAAAACAACTTCCAGTAAAACCGGTGTGAATCGCCTTGCTAAAGCAGGTGTTCAAGAAGACAAAACGCTAGACCTAGCCATCTCTGCTATCAACAAGCAATTTGGTGAAGGTTCTGTAATGCGCCTCGGTGAATCCACTAAGATGGCGGTTTCTACTATTTCTACGGGCTCTATTGCTATTGACTTAGCACTCGGAGCCGGAGGACTGCCTAGAGGTCGTGTTTCAGAAATATTTGGGCCAGAATCTTCAGGTAAAACAACTTTATGTCTTAACTTGATTGCTCAAGCACAGAAGAAAGGCGGTACTGCTGCTTTTATTGATGTAGAGCATGCTTTAGATCCACGTTATGCTAAAGTCCTCGGGGTGGACCTCGAGAAGCTGTTAGTCTCTCAGCCTAACAGTGGTGAAGATGCGCTTAATATAGCTGAAACGCTTATTCGTTCTGGAGCGATTGATGTGATTGTCGTGGACTCCGTGGCTGCTTTAGTGTCTAAGGCAGAACTTGATGGGCAGATGGGCGATGTGACTGTGGGTGCTCAGGCAAGAATGATGAGCCAGGCAATGCGCCGTTTAACTTCTGCTATTAGCAAGACACAGTGTGTTTGCTTATTCACCAATCAGATCCGAGAAAAAATCGGAGTGATGTTTGGAAGCCCTGAGACAACCCCTGGAGGACGTGCGCTAAAGTTCTTTGCTTCTGTACGTATGGATATTCGCCGGATTGGTCAAATTAAAGAAGCTTCAGGGAAGGTGATTGGTAATCGTACACGCTTGAAGGTTGTTAAAAACAAAATTGCACCTCCTTTTACCGAGTCTGAGTTTGATATTATGTATAATGAAGGGATCTCTCAGACAGGTTCTGTTGTAGACCTTGGTGTTGAGAATAAGATTCTTGAGAAGAAGGGCGCTTGGATTTCCTATAAGGGTGATTTAATCGGTCAGGGCCGTGAGGCAGCTAAGAAGTACCTCATGGAAAATGAGAGTGTCCTGAACGAAATTACTCAGGCTATTCTTGATAAGATACAGATCCCTGCAGGCGCGACCTTAGGTGAGAATGCAGATGGAAAGGCCACTGCAGCAGCGCCAACAGCATAAGCCTCATGAAGAGCGCTTCTTTGCCAAATGCACCTGATACGGTGCTTTCTGTGTCTGAGTTCACTGCTCAGGTGAAGTGTGCGCTTCAATCACAGATTCCGCAATGCTGGGTCCGTGGGGAAATCTCTAATCTGAGGCGGCAGAGTAGTGGCCATGTTTATTTTACCCTTAAGGATGAAAAGAGCCAGCTCTCTGCTGTTCTATTTAGAGGGAATGCCTCAAGACAAACTGTTCAGTTAAAAGAAGGGCAACAGGTTACTGCTTTTGGTGAAATAGGCGTCTATGAACCAAGGGGGACTTATCAATTAATCGTTCGGCTTATTCTTGATGATGGTGTGGGGCGCTTACAGCAAGAGTTTGAGCGGCTTAAGCAGCAGTTAAAGAAAGAAGGGCTTTTTGCTTCGGACAAAAAGCGACCCATACCTGATGTCCCAAAGCGGATAGGTATAATAACTTCGCCAACAGGAGCAGCTCTTCAAGATTTTATTAGTGTTTTGAAGCGTCGAGCTTGGGGTGGGGAGCTTATAGTTTTTCCTGCTCTGGTTCAGGGAGAAGCGGCAGCCTCAGAGATGATTTCTCAAGTGGCACGTGCACAGCAAGTCGAGGGGCTAGACTTGTTAGTGATTGGCAGAGGAGGCGGAAGCTTAGAAGATTTGTGGCCCTTTAACAATGAGGCTTTAGTGCGAGCCTTGGCCGCGTGTGCTATCCCAGTAATTTCTGCTGTAGGACATGAGATTGATTTTACCTTGTGTGACTTTGTGTGTGACTTGCGTGCAGAAACGCCTACTGCAGCAGCAGAGCTAATTTCGAGTCACCGTTTGCAGTATTTAGAACGTATGCGCGCTGCAGCTTATGGATTTGAAAAAGCTGCGCAATCTACTTGGAGGACATGTGCCCATAGCTTTGAGTTATTAGCAGCTCGTTTAGATGCATTATCCCCGAGGTATCGGCTAGAAAATGCCTATTTACGTTTGGATGATATTGCTGAGCGCTTAGATAAAATCCCCCAAAATTACTTAGAATCCCAGGAGAAGCGCTTGAGTCATTTGGAGCAGCGCTTAAAACCTATGCGTTTGGAAGATACCCTAGCTAGAGGCTTTGTGATTGTGCGAGACTCTGAAGGTAGGCCTATTACGCGCAAGGCAGCCTTAGAGGGGCAAGAGCAATTGGTGAACCAGTTCTCTGACGGCAGCGTGAAGGTTCGACTCGTTTGATTGAGTGTCTTAGGTAGAAACAAGCGAGGGTGGATCTATGATGAGAGCGACACTACCGTCTCCTAGGATCGCGCCTCCGGCAATACCTGGGATGTTTTGCATGGTATGGCCCAGGTTTTTAATGACAACTTCTTGCTTTGCAATCATGGAGTCTACGAGTAATCCATAGGATTTTCCAAAAGATTCAATAATAACAACAATGCCTTCTGTTGTTTCGGTAACTTTTGTTGGGATCTTGAATTGTTCGTAGAGCCTTAAAATGGGGATCATTTTTCCTCTTAGGTCGAGTACTTCAGTCTTTCCTTGGACTTTTGAGAGCTGCTCTCCTTCTGGGCGAAGGGCTGTTTTAATAGAAGTACTCGGGATGACAAAGCGATCTTGCCCTACACGAATAACAATACCATCAATAAGTGCGATGGTTAGAGGAAGGTGGATTTTGAAAGTAGTCCCTACTTCGAGGGTAGACTCAATGCTGATACTGCCTCTGAGTTTTTCGATGTTTCTTTTAACCACATCCATGCCCACGCCACGTCCTGATATATCGGTCACTTCTTTAGAGGTTGAGAAGCCTGCAGTAAAAATAAATTGATAGATATCCTCAGGGTTAAGTTGTTTTCCTTTATGGATAAGTCCTTGCTTGAGGGCTTTATTGTAGATTCTGTCGGTGTCAAGGCCTCGGCCATCATCTGTCACTTCAATGACTATGTTATTCCCTTTATGATAAGCTTTGAGGTAGAGGTTTCCTTGAGGCGGTTTCCCTGACTTTACACGGTCTTCTTCTGATTCAATCCCGTGATCCAAGGCATTACGAATCATGTGGATGAGTGGATCTCCTATTTGTTCGACAACACTGCGGTCTAGTTCAGTGTCCTCACCTGATATATGAAAGTGGACGGGCTTTCCCATCGTGTTTGTCAGGTCACGTACTAGGCGATTGATCTTCTGAAAAGTCGATTTGACGGGAACCATTCGTAAAGACATAGATGCATACTGAATGTCTTTTATGGTACGCTCTAGTTGTCCTAGGGCTTGTTGCAATGAATGATTATTAAGTGCCTGGGTTTGAAGTATTTCTTTAAATTGGCTGTCGATGATTACTAGTTCGCCTACTCGTTCTATGAGTCGATCGAGTTTGCTGGTATGAACCCTGATATTATCTGTTTCGACTGCTTTAGTCTGTGTGGTACTTTCTGAAGGTTGAGTCGATTTTTGAGTGTCCTCAGGAGTGCTAGGGGAGGTGCTCTCTCCTTGAGCTATGGCATGGCTTCGCTTGATAAGTCCAGAGATAGGGATTATCTCGTTAGGTTCCGTTTTTGTTTCTAGTGTATTTTTGATCTGGAGGATCTGGCCTTCTAGGGTATCTCTACTTTCAAGAATTAGGGTTAGTACACTTGAATTTAAATCTAGTTTATCTTTGCGTGCGAGATCTAGGAGGGATTCTATCTCATGCGCAAGCGTGTGCATCGGTTTTAGATGTAAAAATCCTGCAACACCTTTGATGGTGTGGAATGCCCGGAAGATTTCTGAAATACTGTTTTTGTCCTTAGGGTTGTTTTCTAAGATAAGCAACGCAGCTTCTATTGCCTCAAGATGCTCTAAGGCCTCTGCGTGGAATTCGCTGAGGATATCTTGATCTTGTTCTAGATCTATCTTTAAGAGTACGTCAAGCGACTCTTCTTCTGTTTCTTGGCTGCCTGCTTGGTTTAATAGCTCTTTTTTCTTCTTTTCAGGGAAAGGTGGGTAGGGTAGGAGCGTTTCAGCATTTTCAATATGGCCTAAGGCATTTTCGCCCCAGCGGCAAAATCCTGAGAGGTATGCAAATACGGAAGCATCAAAAGAAGAGTCACTTGCTATAAGAATATCTAAAATCTCTTTAGCCCGTGTAATACTCTGGTGAAATATGGGCTCCTCATCAAATTGAAGTAAATCTTCGTACAGTGGGACAAATGACGTGAGACCTTCAGGGCTATTGGGATTTATTGAAGCTTGTTCTTGTTTTATTTTTGCTAAAATTTCTTTAGCAGTCTCTAGCTTTTTCTTGTCCATGGATTTTATGAAGAACCTTTATGTCTAAGTATTGAGTGGCTCTTGCGTGGAAGTGCTCAGGAGAGTCTTTATTTTATCTAAGACTTTATTTAGGGGGAATGGTTTTTTCAGTATACTTATTTTTATACTATCAAGTTGGGGTAAATCTTGGTTTTTCTTATCAGATATAATAATGAGGTGTGTGTTGGGTATTTTTCCAAATAATAATTTTTGTTCTTGTTCGTTGATGTCGATTAAAAGTTGAGCGCTAATGATGAAGATGTTTTCTTCTTTTTCTTGAGGAGAAAATTGTTCTAAAGCGACTGCTGTAGTTGCTGCATTATGTACCTTGTAGCCGTTAAGTGACAGGAGGCCTGATATGCAGTCAGAGAATGTCTCGTCATTATCTATGATGAAAACGTTAGCTTGTTTTGCTGCCTCTGGATTGGCTTGACTCTGCATCGAATCAGCTGCTGCTGGGAAATAGAGATGGAAGCAAGTTCCTTTGCCGAGTTCACTTTCAACTTCGATATAGCCTCCTACTTGCTTTAGAATTCCGTAAACAGTCGAGAGGCCTAGTCCAGTGCCTTTCCCGATTGCTTTAGTGGTGAAGAAGGGCTCAAAAATTCTTTGGGCTGTTTCTTTATCCATACCTGTTCCTGTGTCTGATACAGAGAGAAGAACGTATTCCCCTGGTATCTTTGGGGTAGCTGACTCTTCTTTTTGGTTCGCGACAGTACAGTTTCGTAGTTTTAGAGTAATAGAGCCTCCATCAGGCATTGCATCACGTGCATTGACGCAAAGATTTATCAGAACCTGCTCGATTTGCCCACGGCCTATATTGATGGAGTAAACCTCTGAGCCAAAATCTGTGAAAATTTCGGTTTGGTTCCAGATGACTCGGCTGAGCATCTCTTGAGTTTCACTCGCAACCTGTTTGAGGTCGATTTGCTCGGGTTTGATTGCTTGTTGGCGGCTGAAGGCCATCAGTTGAGAGACCAAACTGGCTCCTTTATCCCCTGCGGTTCTTATGTTTTCTACATAATTAACCAAAGGGCTACTACTCTCTAGTTTTAATGAAAGAATGTCTGAGTAGGAGTTGATGACCGAAAGAAGATTGTTGAAGTCATGAGCAATGCCCCCTGCTAGTCTTCCAATGCTCTCTATCTTTTGAGATTGGCGAACGTTTTCTTCGATACGCTTGATTTTTGAAATATCGCGTATAACAAACACAAGGTGAGAAATGCTATTGTCTTCGGTGTATACAGGAGCGGCACTGCATAAAGCTGGAAAGTCTTCTTTATCTTTTCGGTAGAGAATAGTTTCCTCAGTGGCGGGGCATCCTGCATCAAGTGTGTTGCATAGTAGATTGTTAAAGGTAGGGTCTGAGGATCCTTGCATTAGTAAATCAAGGCGATGGTTAAGCGCTTCTTCTTTACTGTATTGTGTGATACGTTCAAATCCTTTGTTCGTATAGATGATTTCGGGAGGGCCCTTTTGTGTGTTTGTAAGGGTGACAATGACTGCGTCATCAATGCTTTCTAGAGCTGCGGCCATCATTCGCATGTTCTTTTCGGACTCGTATTGCTTTGTTACATCTTGGATGGCAATTGTGTAGCGGTTTTCAGTTGTAACGGAGCCTTTAATAAGTGATGCCTGAATGTTTAAATAGTAGTGCTCTTTTGAAGGTGTTTGGCAGGAAAAGGGTTGTTGCGACCAGGCTTCATGGCTGGGGTTTTTGATGAGATCTTGAATTGGGTAACTCTTTTGAGGGTCTTGGTGATTATAGATCTCAAAAATGCTTTCTATGGATTTTCCGCGAGCTTCCTCGTCGGAAGATGACGTAATCTTTTCAGCAGCAGGGTTCATGTAGGTAATGTAACCTTGGTGATCTGTAGAGATAACGCCATCATGTAAGCTTTTTAGGGTAACATCTAGGTGTTCTTCGCTTGCTTTAAGTTTTGCATTCATGGCCGCCTTGTATAGGGCCATTTCAATCGCAATCGCTATCTCTTGCTCGGAGTAGGGCTTGAGTATGTATCCAAAGGGATCTGTCTCTTTAGCTCTTTGGATTGTGTTTTTATCAGAAGCTCCTGTTAGATAAATAATAGGAATGCCTCGTTCTTTTAGGATCTTTTTTGCAGCTTCGATTCCATCTAATTCGCCGTGGATATGGATATCCATCAAAATAAGATCTATTGCGTGCTCTTTAACTGCTGCAAGTGCTTCTTCTGATGAAGTTGCTGTTGCGGCAATTTTGAAGCCTTGTTTGAGCAATATAGTTTTTAATATGAAGGCCGAATTAGTGTCGTCTTCAACGATCAGTACTTTAGTGCCGTTCATACGAGTATTATGCGTAAACCAATATTTGGTGGTGAATTGGGTCTGACATGTTATGCCTGACTATCTTTTTTAAAGAGGTCTCATTCACTACGTGCCCTTCCGGGAGTAGTAGGAGCCCTGCGGGGCTATTAACATCTCCGGCTAGAACCATACCTGGGCTCAGCTCCGAGAATAAGACATCTTTAACTTTTTTTGGAAGGCGTGAGAGTTGGGTGACCTTGAGGAAAAGACGTACGGCCTCGGGATCAAAAGCATGTCCGGATAGATTAATGATTTCTTCAACCGTCTCTTCACGGGGTAAAGGGCTCTCGACAAAGGCAATCGCTACAGCTAAATATCGGGCAGGTGTTGGGATAGATTCTTGCGGAAGGCCGTCAGGGAAACCGCTGCCATCCCAGTGTTCACGGCACCCTCGGATGGTTGCCCCCACAATAGCTAAGTTATCTGCAAAGGTTGCTAGTTCTTGCCCTTGTATCGGATGGTTTTGGATAAGCCCGAGTTCATCTTCATCAAGGTCTTCGGGGGTTTCCCGGTAGCGCTTGATAAGCTCTCGAGGGATTCCTATTAGTCCAATGTCTTGGAGCCATGCGCTGATCTTCAGGGTGTGTTTGTCTTCTGAAGATAGATGCTCTTCTTGGCACATAAGCTCGCAAATATCTACGATGGCTTTGGTCTCTTTCCCGAGAAGTGGATGAACTCTGCACAACAGGCGGTAACACAGCTCTATAGATTGATCAAAGTTCTTTTGGAGTGTTTGTGTTTGTTGACCTATTGCTTGTGTCTCTTGGGCTGCTTGAGTGAGTTTAGACTCTAAGGCTTTGTTTGCTTGAGCAAGTTCTTCGTTTAACGAAAGTGTGCTTTGCTGGAGTTTTTTATTGGCCTCAATAAGTTGATGACGTTGGACAGCATTTTGAATAGTGACTAAAAGTTCTTCACGGATCCAGGGCTTGGCTATGAAGCGGAATATCTCGCCTTGGTTGACAGCTTCGATAATAGTTTTTAGCTCAACAACGCCTGTGATTAGAATACGAGATGCGTCCTCTTGGATGGTTTTTGCCTTTTGAAGAAACTCTAACCCTGTCATTTCAGCCATGCGTTGATCAGAGATAATGACACTAAAAGCTTCTTTTTCTAGGTATCCAAGGGCCTCTTGGGCACTTGTGGTAGCCGTAATGTCATAAGGCTCCGAAGAAATTGTTTCTTTAAGTGCTACAAGGATGATCTCATCATCATCAACGATGAGGATCTTAGGTTTAGGGGTGGTGGCCATTGGAATAAGGGGGTGAACTAGGCGCTTATAAGGCTTGCAAGCTGTTGAACAAGGTCTACGTCCATTATGCTCTCGTCAAAGAGTCGGTCAACTTTTTTCTTGAATTGAGGGCGTAGCTCATCAGGGTTTCGTCCGAGAACGCGTAAGTAGATAAAGGTATTGGGGCAGTGTTCTCGAAAGGACTCTAGTAATGAGGGTATTTCAGAGTCTTGGCCAAGATCAATAGCTAAGAGAATATCCGGGCAGGAGGGTGTTTCTTGTAGGTAGGAATCAATGGCAGTCGATTCCGAGAAGGCAATGATTTCCCAGCCTTGTTCTTGTAATAGGCTGAAGATTTCAAACGTACTTGGGTCTTGGCTAGAGTATACTAGGCAGTGAGGCCGTGATTTATTTTCGTATTCTTTTTCTTGTAGATTTGTAGGATTATTTTCGGTACTAAATTCTGCTAAAGGTAAGTAAAGCGCGAATGTAGTACCCCTCTCAAGAGAGCTTTTAACGCTTATTTTCCCTTGGTGGTTTTCCATGAAAAGTTGTGCGTTATATAAACCAAAGCCTGAACCTTTGCCTACGTCTTTAGTTGAAAAATGAGGACTAAAGATTTTGGAAAGATGCTCTTGAGATATTCCAGATCCATTGTCTGAAAAACAAATCTCTACACCTGGTTTTGGTGCTTTATGGCCTCGGTTAATTGTGCCTTCTAGAATAGTATCGCCTGCGTCAACAGCACGTGTTTCAATAAAGACGGATGCATCGGGTCCTAGGGCATCGCGTGCGTTCATTCCTAAATTAAGGAGTACTTGACGAAACGCTAGTCCATCTATGTAGACAGGGAGTTCTTGATTGGTGAAACGTGTTTCAAGAGCCGTGTGCTTAGGTAGAATAATGCGTAGTAGGTCGATCTGCTCCTGTATCAATGACTCTATATTATGATACTCTTTGTTGCCTAAATTTCCTTTATTTAGATCAAGAATTCTGCGCACAAGCTTTTGAGCCTCCAAGGCATTATTTTTAATTTGAGCCATCCCTGTATACATAGGGTCGTCTTTAGACATATTAGTATGGTAGAGTTCGCTCAAAGAGAAGATTCCAGCCATAATGTTGCTGAAATCGTGGACAAGCCCTCGGGTTAAAATGGCTAAGCTTTCTTTCCAGGCGCTTTGGGCTAAGTGGTTTTCTGCAATGACTTGGCGTGTTTTGTCAACCCAGACGCCGCTGTATCCTAGTAGGGTGCCTTCTTTAGACCGATTAGGCGTACGTACATCAAGGATATAGAATATGTTTCCTGTGATAGGATGGCGAAGGCGGTAGTTGAGTCCGAACGTTGTATTAGCCTCAGTCCCCGAGTGCAGTTGCTTTATAAATGTATGGTGGTCTTCCTCATGGATGAGACTCATGAAGGCGTGAGTGTCATGAAGAATAGAGTCTGGAGGTACACCTAAAAGAGTTTTAAGGCACGGGCTGACAAAGCTTAAAGAGAGGTCGGCTTCTTGTTCGAAGAAAATTCCAGGAAAGTGATGTAGGTAATTATTAAGCCTATTTTCAGTAGTCTTTTGATCGATTGAATCAGAGGTGCTTAGTGGTGCCATAATTGTATGGTCTAGTTTTCTGACGCATCTGCTTGAGTGATTGCCTTAAGAATAGCTTCCCCCATGCTGTTGAGAGAAACGGTTTCTTGAACACCTCCTCTTTTTTCTGCATACTGAGGCATTCCGTATACGGCGCAAGTTTCTTTACTTTGTGAGAAAGTCTTGGCCCCGCTTTGATGGAGCTCCAGAAGCCCTTCGGCTCCGTCACATCCCATTCCCGTTAGAATTACGCCTATAGCGTTTTTGCCTGCACATTTAGCTGTAGCTTTAAATAAAACATCAACAGAAGGTCTTTGATGAAATACAAGTGGACCCTGTGAGAGACGTACTTTGTAGCTTGTTTGCTCAGGCTCTAGGGTAATGTGGTAGTCTCCCGGGGCAATCAAGACTTGGCCAGGCTCAATTTTGTCATTGTTTTGAGCCTCTTTGACATTAAGGGAGCATATAGAGTTAAGTCTGTTGGCTAGTGCTTTTGAAAAATAAGGAGGGATATGTTGTACAATGCAGATCCCTGGCATGTTTTTAGGGAGGTTTTTGAGTAAGGCTTTAATAGCTTCAACACCACCCATAGAAGCACCGATTACGATCACTTGTTTTGAGTTAAATTTAATTTCTTTGGGTAGCTCAAGAGGTTCTTTGGGCTCAATAGGTTTGAATAACTTAGATGCAGCAGCTCCTTTAACTTTTTCGATAAGTAGATCACGGGTTTCATCGAGGGGGGTATGTTCATCAGGCTTTCCAAGTGCATCGAGGGCGCCTGCTTCTAGAGCCTCCAGGGCAAGTTCTGAGCCTTTAGGGGTGAACTTGCTAATGATGATTACAGGCATGGGCATTTGCTCCATCAGGATCTTTAGGAAAGTGATGCCATCCATTCGTGGCATGTCAACATCAAGGGTAATGACATCTGGCTTAAGCTCAAAAATCTTTTCTTTGGCAATATACGGGTCTTGAGCTTCTCCAATGACTTCAATTTTAGGGTCTGTCGTTAGTAATTGCTTAATGATTGTTCTAGAGATTTTAGAATCATCTATGATGAGGACTTTGATTTTTTTACCCTTCATGCAAAATATTTTGGTTAGGTTTTTTGAAAAACAGAGGGTTGTACAAACTTGAATTTATGTTTGATCCCTAGAAGGCTTTCTACTAGGCCAATGAAGAGATAGCCGCCAGGTGCCAATTGATCGTATAGGTATTCTATGAGTTCTTGCTTTGTTTCTTTGTCGAAATAAATCATTACATTGCGACAAAAAATAATATTGAACTTATGATGGAAAGGCCAAGGCCTCTCTAGAAGATTGAGCTTATGAAAAGACATATGCTTTTTTAGCTCATGAGTGATTTCGAAAATGGTTTCGTTATCTTTGTTTTGTTTGCTTAGGTAGTCTTCTTGGATTTTAGGATCCATTTTTGCAACGGCTTGATTATTAAAATAGCCTTTACGAGCCTTCTCTAAGGCAAATGTAGAAATGTCTGAGCAATCCATCTGCCAGGGGATTTGTTTTAAGGTTTGATTGAGTGTAATAGCTAGAGAATATGACTCTTCTCCGGTAGAACACCCTGCGCACCAGGCACGTATGGGAGTCATTTCATTACTTTCAATAATTTTTGGCAGAAATACTGTCTCTAAGGTCTCAAAGTGTACCTTTTCCCTAAAGAAGTATGTGTGGTTCGTTGCAATCGCATCGATCAGGTGAATCAGTTCTTCAGGTCCTTTGCTAGAAGCTAGCAGTGCACAATAGTCTTTATAGGATTGGAGATTGTTTGCTCGTACGCGATTAGGTAAGCGAGCCATGACTAAAAGCTTTTTATTTTCTCCTAGGTTAATGCGACTATGCTGATAGATAAGTTTGCGGATAAATTCATATTCATCATCCGCTAGGGAGTCATAGGCAAAGCCAGCATGTTGAGTAGGGGTATTCATGCTATAAGACCTTTATTCTAAGAGAGGTATGAAATTATATCAACTAAAATTGAAATGCTAGGAAGCTGTGGGTCGGGTCATGCTGAGCGGATCAAGTGCTTGATCCAAAGTGGCTTCATCTAGAAGATTTTCACTTAAAACGACTTCTCTTAGGGTCTTGTTTTCAGAAAAGGCAGTTTTTGCTACATGAGCTGCATTATCATATCCGATATGGGGGTTTAATGCGGTTACGAGCATTAAAGAGCGCTCAACAAGTTCTTTACAGCGCGCTTCGTTTGCTTCTAGGCCTTGTACGCAGCGTTCTGTAAAGGTTCGTGTTGCTTGGGTCAGGCAACGGATTGTTTCATGCAAATTATGAGCAATAAGAGGGATGGTGACATTAAGTTCAAAATGTCCATCACGCCCACACTGGGCGACTGCAGAACACAATCCCATAGCATAGATGCCTACTTGTACCAACATCTCACTCATTACGGGGTTTACTTTCCCAGGCATGATTGAAGAGCCAGGTTGAGTCGCTGGGAGGATAATTTCTGAGATGCCAGAGCGTGGGCCTGATCCTAGTAGTCGTATGTCATTTGCGATTTTTATGAGGCTTGTCGCTACTGTCGTGAGGTGTCCGGCAACTTCAACACAGTCGTCTCGTCCTGCTTGCGCCTCAAAATGATTATCTGCCTCTCTGAAGGCAATCCCTGTCTTTTCACAAAGGACTTGGATGACTTTTTGAGGGAATTCTGGGTGGCAATTGATGCCAGTGCCTACGGCTGTTCCGCCTATGGCAAGCTCTTGTAGAGCTTGGATAGATTGGTTGAGACGCTGGATACTTTTGCGTACTTGGGCTGCATAGCCGGAAAATTCTTGCCCTAGGGTCAATGGTGTTGCGTCCATGAGGTGGGTGCGGCCAATTTTAACAATATCTTTCCAAGCATGTGCCTTGGTCTCAAGTGCTTGGGCAAGGCCTTCACATGCAGGGATGAGTTGGTCTTTGAGTGCTTGAGCTACTGAGAGGTGAAGCACTGTGGGCATTGTGTCATTAGAGGACTGTCCTTGATTTACGTCATCATTAGGGTGGATAGGGTCCTTACTCCCAATCGGCTTACCTAGCATTTGCGAGACACGATTGGCAATGACCTCATTGACATTCATATTTGATGAGGTGCCGGATCCTGTCTGGAATACATCAACAGGGAAGTGCTCATCTAGCTTTCCTTCATAAACCTCGAGTGCTGCCTTTTGAATCTGCTGAGCCTTTTCCTTGGGGAGTGTTTCGAGGGCTTCGTTTGCGCATGCGCAGGCATATTTCAGAAGTCCCATACTTTTAATGAACCCTGGAGGCATTGTATGTCCACTGATCGGAAAGTTTAGCACAGCACGTTGAGTGGAGGCTCCGTATAAGGCTTCTTCTGGAACCTCGAGGGTGCCCATCGAGTCTTTTTCTTTTCTCATTATTTTTCCCCTAAACGGATTGAGAGTTGTAGGTCTTTTTTCCCCCTACGGACTCGAATCGGCAAAAGCTGTCCTGGGCGTGCAAAAAAGGTAATATTACGTAAATCTGCCAGGCTTTGGGTGGGTTTGCCGTCTAAGGATAAGATTACATCTCCAAATTCTAGATTTGCCTCATCTGCAGGTGAGTCCGGTATGATTCGTGAAATCACAATAGGTTGCCCACTTAAGCGAACTGCGCCCTGGTCGACTTCTAAGCCTAAGTAGCTATAAGACACCTTTCCGGAAAAGATAATATCATCTCTGACACGCTTGGCAGCTAGGGCAGGAAGTAGGAAAGAAGAGCGAATTTCAGGTAATGAGACGACCATCATGCCTATAAAGCGGCCATTAAGGTCAAAAACAGGAGAGCCTCCTTCTGCACCATCATGAGGGATATCGCAGCGAATATAGGTAGTAGGCCACATTTGGTCAGCATAATACGTATTATGCCCGGTCACGAGGCCTATGGAGGGTCCCGGGTCCATTCCTAGTTTACAGGTTACACTGACTAAGAGTATTCCTGGCTCAGGAAGGGTATTGGTGTCTGTGAGAGATACAGGATCAATCTCAGGTGGGTTGGTTACTCGGAGGATAGATAGATTTGTTTGAGCATCATACCCCAAGACTTGGGCTTCATAGGGGGTGCCTTGGTGTTCAATCCAGACATGAGAGGCCGCATGAGTAATGGTCGCATTCGTCATTACATGCCCTTCATTGCTAATAAAGAAGCCTGTTCCGATTTTTAAAATACCGGCAGTTTCCCCATCATCGATATCAATGGTAGCCAGCACACGGACGATAGCACCTTGGGTTTGCTGGTAGACGTCAAGCAGACGCTGCTGGAAGCTTAGGTATCCAGGTTCTTCAGCAAGAACGGGTAAAGTACTTAAAAAAAAACCGCTACTAAAGTGAGTAGCCTTTTTCCTGGCTTTAAACGTGGGACAAGCAGCATGGGAGGGTTAGTAGACAGAGCTCATGTATCCTGAGAGAGCATTCGCGCCTATAGGGACAGCAGGGCTCACCACATAATAAGTGTTCTCTCCAGGGTTAATGTGTGAAGCATTTTGGGCAAGTACTTGTGTGTAAGTATCCTTAGAGGCAAGTACTGCCTGAAAAGAAGGAGTGCCTATAGCTTCAGGTTGTTGTGACGCCATTTGGGTAGAGGTATGGGCACCAAAAGAAATCATAGTCAGTACGAGTAGTGCGGCGATTGGGGCAGGGACCCATTTGATGCCTGACTTGAAGTAAGCTTGCCAGGCGCCGCGCCATGAAGGGCCTTGTTGAACAAAGGTTTGGAGTGTTTTCTTGTGCAGATCACGGTCAAATTGTTGCCAAAACTCTGGAGTGGGCTTTTCGTGGCGCTTAAGCTTTAGAAGGTCCTCTAGGGTAACTTGGTTAGAAAGACTGGGTTTCTTTTTAGGCATAACAGGGTTTAGGGGTGTTGTATGTAATCCTTGAGATAAGCTTGGAGTTGCTGTTTGGCGTAAAAGAGCCGGGAGCGCACGGTAGCTTCTCTGCACTTCATGATTTTAGCTATTTCTTGATGAGTAAGTCCTTCAATTTCAAAAAGAACAACGACTGTTCTATGTTTTAAAGACAACATTTGCAGCCCTTCGTTCAATTTTTCTTGAAGTTCTTTCATAAAAGTAGGCTTATCAGTTTTACTTTTTGATGAAAGATTCTCAATTATCTCACTTTGGGACACTTCATCAGGAAGCGCATCAAAATTAAAGAAGCGTCGACGGCGTCTTTTCTTGAGGTAGGTAAGGGTTGTATTCACACCTATTCTATAGAGCCAGGTGAAGAAAGAGGCGTTGCCTTTAAAGCGTTGGATGGACTGAAACGCTTTGATAAAAGTCTCTTGGGTTAGATCTGCAGCGTCTTCTCTGTTTGATGTTAGATTGTAGATCGTAGAGTACAAGCGCTCTCGGTACTTGGTCACTAATTGGTCAAAAGCGCTTACTTCGCCGGCTTGAACTTTTTGAACAAGAGCCCAGTCAGGATTATTTTCCTGGCTGATTGCTGGACTTGGTTTTGCCAGCACTTCGGTTCCTGCTTTGATGAAGTTCATAGACTAAACTTATATAGAAACACTTTACCATCCCTGTTGTTTTGGAGCAATCTTTAAAGAAATGTCGCACTAAAAAGACTTATATTTGATTTTAGATTATTTTTATCTAAAAAGGAGTGTAGGTACACGGCAGCACCTTAGGAGTAGTGTTGTAGTACTTCCGATAAGGAGGTGTCGTATTTGGCTGTGCCCGTAGGCTCCCATAACCAGTAAATTGATATTCTGTTCTTCAATGTATCGGACGATGCTGTCCTCGACCTCGCCACTTAACATTTGAGTGCTCAGTGAGTAGCCTGCTTTTTTAAGAGTACTTTCGGCTTTTTGGAGCCGCTTTAACGAGAGCTCTGTATCTGCATTATCATCTACAGTGATAAGGTGTAGCTTGAATTTTTTGAAGGCCTTACTCTCATTTACAAAGAACTCCAGTGCTTTATTGGTGCTTGGGCTGTCATCATAGGCCAAGAGTATCTTTTTGATCGGGGTAAATTTCCTGGAAGTAATGAGGCAGGGTTTCGTGCTAACGCGTATCACACGTTCTAGTGAAGAGCCCAAGTGCTCTGTAGCTAGGTTCGCATTTTCCCCGCGCTTACCTAAACAGATAAGATCAGGAGCATGATCGCTGACTTCTATATCTTCGATGTATTCGACTAGTGTGCCTGCATGATTGTGAAACGAAGGGGCCTTTTTGATGCCTGCCTCTTTGAAAAGTGTTTTGCAGCGTTGTTCAATGACTTTGACCTTTTCTTTTTCAATCTCTTGCATTTGTCCAAGGATATCTTGATAGGGTTGGATCCCTAGGCTGCCACATAGATCCGTAATCATAGAAGCCTGAAAGGGGCCTAGTTCAGAGATATAAGAGACACTCATAGTGGCTTTCATGCATTGAGCTAGCCAGGAAGCATATTCGCAGCAAACCTCTGAGTAGGGAGAGCCATCTGTGCAAACAAGAAAGTTCTTCATCCCTTAGACTATAGTCTGTAGATGAAGTAGGCTCAAGGTTTAATCGCTTGAGTTAAAGACGAGCTCGCGATTAGCTTCGTTGAAGCGGCGGTACCCTTGACGAGGGAGGACATCTAAAAAGTATTTGCCGTAGCTTTTGCGAAACAGGCGCCCATCGAGGAGTGTGATGATCCCGGTGTCTGCCTTATTGCGGACGAGGCGGCCAAGCCCTTGGCGGAACTTAATAAGAGCTTCCGGTAGGGTTATATCCATAAATGGGTTTCCTCCTTTGAGGCGCAGCCATTCATGAAAAGCTTGCTTGATAGGGTGGGAAGGGTTCTCGAATGGAAGGCGGGTGATGATTACTTGAGATAGGGCAGCTCCGGGGATATCGATCCCTGTCCAAAAGCTATCTGTTCCAAGGAGGACTGCATTTCCTGCTTTTTTGAATTCTTGGATAAGCTCGTGCCGAGAATATCTTTTGCCCTGGATAAAAACAGGACGAGGGCTTGATACGAGGCGCTCTTCGAGTAACGGGCCGATTCGATACATATCAGCATAGCTTGTGAAAAGGATAAGGGTTCCTCCAGAAACTTGTTCGATACAGAATGAGAGCGTATCTAGTAGATAGTCTGTATCGAGTCTTGACTCTCGGGGGCTTGGGTCGGGCGCATCGGTTGCAATATAAATTTGGGTGTTTCGCTCGAAATCAAAAGGAGATTTCTCGATAAAATGAGAAAACCCTTGAGCACCTACTTGCTCACAAAAGTGAGTCATGCTATTTCCTTGAGCTAAAGTTGCGCTCGTTAGGAGTACGGAAGTGTGGCGTGCGAATAGGACTTTCTCAAGATATGAAGCCACATCAATAGGGGCTGAGCGTAATGTAGGAATGTTGGTATTCTTACCAGAAGTCTCGGCCCAAAAGACCGAATCGGATTCTTCCAAGGTAATACAACGGAGTAGTCCGCTATGATAGCCTTGTAAACGTTTGCACTGGTTTTGGATTTCTTCAGCAAGAGCCTCATTGCTTGTTCTTTGGGTGAGGCTTGCAAGGCGTTGAATTAAGTTCTTGAGCGTGTTGCAGAAGCGGGTATCAATCCAGTCTGGTTCTGAAATGCGACTGATTTTCTTTTTTTCGAGGAAACGTTCGTGTACCGCATCAAAAAAAGCTTCAGCCTCAGAGAGCGCCATAGTGACAGCTGCTAGATCATCAGTGGATCCGCAGTTCGTTAGGATTCCCTTGTTGCGCTTTGGGTTGAAGAGCATTTTGAGGGTAAGAAAAATACCTGCAGCGCTGATACGTACGCCAAAGTGATCTCTGGCAATATCAGGAACTGTGTGAGCTTCGTCTAAGACAAGGAAATCTTCTGGGTACAAAATACCTGGGGTGCTGCCTTCTGGGTTTTGTCCTGCGCTAATGAGTGAAAACAGAAGGCTGTGGTTGAGTATGATGACGTGAGCCTTGCGTTGCTTGATGCGTGCTTTTTGATAAAAGCAAGTTTTAGGGCTGCAGCGCTTAGGGTTACAGGTAGTAGAATCTGCGTGCACCCAATTCCAGACGTTGAAAGAGGGTTGAGGCATGAGTTCCTCTATAAGTCCTGTCTCGGTTGTTTCAGCCCATTGAGCAATGCGTTCTAGCTCTTGTTGGTCTGCAGAAGGGAATAAATCAATATGTGATTGCAGCGCTTGGGCGAGTCGTGTGGTACATAGGTAGTTGCCCCGTCCCACGAGGAGTGCGGCTTTAAAGTCTTGAAAAGGTTCAAGTTCAGGAGTGCTTTGGAAGAGTTTACGGCAAAGCTCCAGATCTTGAGTCAGGATTTGTTCTTGTAGGGATTTTGTATGCGTGGAGACAACAAAAGGACGTTCTTCTTGGACAGCTTTGAGAATGCCAGGGATTAGGTAGGCTAAGCTTTTCCCTACACCTGTACCGGCTTCAAAAAGTAAGGGGGTTTCTTCTGTAAAGCCTTGAGCAACGGAGCAAGCCATAGTGCTTTGCTCGGGCCTAAACTCTAGATTTAGAGCATTGTGTAGTAGGCCTTTGGGTTTGAAAATCTCTTCGGTTAGTGTTTGGAGATCAGGCGTGTCTGGGCATGCGGAAGGATGTGTTGCTGTACAGGCTTGCATGGCTATTTGAGGATTTGTTGTTTGCTGTGGAGTGTCTCAGCGATTTGAAGTGCATTCAGGGCAGCCCCTTTCCAGAGTTGATCACCTACAACCCAGAAGGCCAAGCCGTTGTCCAGGGCGGTGTCTTTGCGTAAGCGCCCGATCCCGCAATGAATGTTTTGTGTTTGGTTAAGAGGCATCGGGTAAGGAGGGGTAGCTTGGGTATCGTAATAATCAATGCCTGAGAACTCTTTTAGGGCAGCTTGGGCTTCACTTAAGTTAATAGGCTTTTGGAATTCTGCATTAATGGCAATCGCATGAGCCCGCATTGTAGGTACGCGTACGCAAGTGGTCGAGACGTGTAGCTCGGGGAGTTCTAGGATTTTACGGCTCTCCTCGAGCATTTTGTGCTCCTCTTTAGTGTAGCCACTTTCTAGGAAACTATCGACCTGAGGGATCAGGTTAAAGGCGATTGGGTGTGGGTATATTTTTGGTTGGGCAGGTTCATCTTTTTGCCAAGCGTTTATTTGGGTGCTTAGCTCATTGATCCCTGCAACGCCATTCCCAGAGACGGCCTGGTAGGTGCTGGCAATAAAGCGTGTCAGGCCGAATTGTTGGTGTAAGGGGTAAAGCCCCATTAGGGCAATGGCTGTGGAGCAGTTAGGGTTTGCGATGAGCTGAGGTGCTTCATCGAGTGCTGAGGCATTAATTTCTGGGATAATTAGAGGGACCTCTGGGTCTTGTCGGAAGGCTGCGCTATTATCTATGATAATGCAGTCTTTGTTTTTTGCTTTAGGAATTAAGTCTCGAGCAACAGCATTGCTTGTACAGAAGAATGCGAGATCAATTTCCTTAAAGGTATCTTCAGTGGCTTCCTGGGTAGATATTTGCGAGCCTCGGAAGGTGACGGAGGTTCCTGCGGAGCGGGCAGACGCTAGAGGTAGAAGTGTTTCGCAGGGGAAATTCCTTTCTTCTATGAGTTTAATGAGCTCTTGGCCTACGGCACCTAAGGCTCCTATGACGCCTATTTTATAATTCATTTTCTGTAGTATTATTGATAGTCTTGGTCTTAGTTATGTTAAAGCAAGCTATTAAAGAGGGTATAGTCGTTTCTATCGCACAGCAGTCTTTATCTTTTTATGCTGAAGGTAAGCTTTTGAAATCTTACCCTGTATCAACTTCCTTAAAGCCGCCTTCTTGTGAGCAGGATTCTTGGGGTACTCCTTGGGGAGAGCATATAATCATAGACAAAATAGGAGCCCAAGCGCCTTTAGGGATGGTCTTTAAAGGCCGCAAGCCTACAGGTAAACTTTATACGGAGTATTCTGTTGAAGATCAGGCTGGAGACTTGATTACAAGCCGTATTTTGAGGCTTCGTGGGGAAGAAGAAGGGATTAATAGTGGTGGCAGTTGTGATACCTATAAGCGCATGATTTATATTCATGGGACCAATCATGAGTCTAAGATTGGACAACCTCTTAGTAAGGGATGTATTCGAATGTGTAATAATGCCATTGCTGAGCTTTTTGATCTGGTTGAAGTGGGTACGCGCGTATGGATTAGTTGAAGAACTCGCTAGCCCTTTTGGGTAGCGGATTTAAAAGCAGTTGACATTTCTCAAAAGGATTGCATACTCTTGATTTAGCTTTCACTTACTCTTAAGTGCGAGCAACTTAAACAAAAACGTCAATAAATATACCCCTGCTTCCGTTTAAGGCTATTTTTAACCCCTAAACCCTGGCGTGGGTGAACATTAAAAAACTCTAAAAACAAAGAACTATGTCTCACAAAAAACAAGGACAAGGATTAGTTGAATACATCATTCTCGTAGGTTTGATTGCGCTACTCGTTTTCGGATTAGTAAAAGCCTTTGGTGATGAAGTAGGAGATACTATCGAAGAAATGACTGATTCCACCGAAGATGTCGGTAAGGAAATCAAAAAAGGCCGGAAGTAATTAGCCATTAGAATCGCTGAGACCTATCAGTCCTGATGGGTTCTTAGTGTTTCTAGTCGAATAATAATTTCCTTTTTTGTAGGGGCTCTCTTTTTTGAAAAAGAGCAGCTGTCTCCCTATATCTTTGAATAACGATTATATTAGTATCTTAATGAATATGCTATATGACCCCAGAGAGTCTTTCCAAAGGCTGCGTGTTACCTTTTTAACCCTAGCAATAGCAGCGGCCTTCGGCGTGACGCCAAGGATAGCACTTGCTGATATCGATGAAGATTTCTTGTTTACTAACGGAAATACCTCCTCGAGTCGTTCTCAAATGAATGGAAGACAGCAAGGAATGCAATCCACCACTAGAAACGGACGTGCACTCTATAAGATGCGTGTCGGAGAAACTAAAAACTTCTCCCTTAAAGGAACAGCGGAAACGATTAATGTCGAAACCCCTGATGTTGTAGAGCTCTTTTTACCAGAGCCTGGAACGTTATCCATAACAGGAGTAGACAAAGGTGTAACTACCTTAGCTATTCGTTATGAGGATGGCTCCATCAACATGCTAGGTGTCATTGTTTCCGAAGAAGGCGAAATCCCTGCTGACATTTTGTTAACCCGGCTCGAGACAGCTTTGGGCAGTGTGGATGGATTGAGCCTCGAAGTTCGTGAAGGTAAAGTTCTTATTACAGGAACTGCAGATACTCGTAACAAAAACTACTATAAACAAGTAGTAGGTTTGTTTAGAGATGAAGTGATCAGTCGTGTTCGGTTTACGGACGAGATGATTTCACCTGCGGCTTCTGACATGATGGTTGCCTCAAACATCGCTCAGCCAGATGACATGACTCCTTCAACAGGGATTGTCCAAGTTGATGTGAAGATTGTTGATGTTAACCTCGATAGAGCAAAGCACATTGGTGTTTCTTGGTTTAATACAGGAACAGGTGCTGCCTTCAACGGAGATTATGGCGTTCAGTCTGGTGATGGAGCAACAAGCCCTGGTGGAGGCGGTAGCCGCCTTTCAGTAGGAGGCTTGCTTTCTGTTGAAGACCTTGATGCTAAACTTCGTTTCTTGGTGAATCGTAGTGCAGCCCGTTTGCTTGCAACACCTAAGCTTGTTGTTGCCAGTGGCGAGACTGCTAGCTTCAATGTAGGTGGAGAGATCCCTATTGTTCGTGAGACTAACGAAAACTTCTCTGTAGAATATAAGAAGTTTGGTACCTTACTTGAAGTGACTCCTGTGATTATGGGTACTCACTATGTCGATGTGCACGTGAAGTCTACCCTAAGTTCTATTGATGAAAACTTAGTTGTAGGAAGCTCGAACATGCCTGCTTTCAAAAACAAAGATGCAGACACCCGTTTGACAGTGAAAAGTGGAACCACTTTTGCCCTTGCAGGCCTTATTCAGCAAGAAGAGTCAAACAGTCATTCAAAGCTCCCTGTTTTGGGTGATGTGCCAGGACTTAGCCTTGTCTTTAAGAATAAGTCTCGCTCTTTTACAACTACGGAAACCTTGGTTTTGATGACACCCTACCTCGTTACCGATGTTGATAATCGTTTGACTCATGATAAGAAGCCAATGTTAGGCAGTGAATCTATCATTGATGTTTTGAATGCAATGGACGGCAACTTAGTGCCTGAAGATTACAGCAGAACTCAAGACATTAGTGACTCAGGTGCCTACGAATTTGACGAGCATGAGCATTTCACTATGCGTCAACACCGTCGCAGGAACCGTGTACGAGGTCGATAAGTCTAACCTTTTATACGTATAGCCCTATTACCTCCTTAAGAATACCCCTCATAAATGTCCTATTTGGTAGAAGCCATACTCGATGATTTACCTGTTCAGGGTCTCCCCTTTCAAGATGGGGAGATCGTGTTCGGGTCCAAGTCAACTTGCAGTATGGTGCTTGAGGGAGACGGCGTAGAGTCCGAGCATGCTAGGTTAGTTATTGCTGGGGATTCTATGCGTTTATGGAGGTTGTCTAAAAAAGAACCTCTTTATGTAAATCGTAATAGCGTCAACTCGACGATTATTACACGTGATGATGTTCTTCATATAGGTCCTTACCTGATTAAGTTCATTGACTCTGGTTTTGATGAGTCTGGCGGGGCCTATGATACAACTGGTCTAAAGATGAGTATCCACCAGTCTTTAGTGGTGGAGCTCGATTTAGGCAAGTTAGATCTCAAAGAGTTAAGTGACCATGACCTTTGGGTAAAGTGTGATCGCCTTATTGATCGGATCATTAAGGATGCGTATATCCCTTCAGGGGTTGATGTTAAGAAGCTCAAGCTTGACGTCTTGCGTGAAGCTTTAGCCTTGGGCCCCTTAGAAGAACTCCTTGAGGATGAAGCAGTCACTGAAATTATGGTGAATGCTAAAGATGAGATCTTCATTGAAAAAGGAGGTAATCTGACAAAGACGGAACTCGCGTTCACTTCAGATGCGCAGGTAGTTAACGTGATTAGTCGTATCGTTAATCCTTTAGGAAGACGTATTGATGAAAGCAGTCCTTTGGTAGATGCTCGTCTAAAAGATGGCTCTCGCGTTAATGCGATTATTCCTCCTCTAGCCCTTAAAGGCCCTAGTATTAGCATTCGTAAGTTTGCTAAGGAAAAATTTAAAGCTGAGGACTTAATTGGGTTCGGAAGTATTACCGCTGAAATTGTTGAATTCCTTAAGTTTTCAGTTTCTTTTGGGAAGCGTAACGTAGTTATTTCTGGAGGTACAGGGTCGGGTAAGACGACCTTGCTTAACCTTTTATCTAACTTTATTCCTGATAAAGAACGTATTGTAAGTATCGAAGACTCTGCCGAGCTTCAACTTAATCAGCCTAATTTAGTTTCTTTAGAAGCTCGTCCCCCTAATATTGAAGGGAAGGGCGCTATTACTATCCGTGATTTGGTGAAAAATTCACTTCGGATGCGCCCTGACCGTGTGGTTGTGGGTGAGTGTCGTGGTGCTGAGACATTAGATATGTTGCAGGCGATGAACACCGGTCACGATGGTTCGTTAACAACTTTGCACGCTAATGATGCTGCAGAGGCTGTTTTACGTATTGAGACCATGGTTATGATGGCTGGGTTTGATTTGCCTGTAGCAGTGATTCGTCGTCAGATTTGCTCAGCGGTTAATATCATTGTTCAGCAAAATCGTCTGACGGATGGTTCACGACGCATTACTCGTGTGTGTGAGGTTGTAGGGATCGATGGGCTGGATGTATTGATGGAAGATATTTTCCTTTTTAAGCGTACGGGATTCAACGATGAAGGCCGTATTACAGGGTACTTTACGGCGACAGGTTATGTACCTCAATTCGTAAAAGATGCCGAAAAAGTCGGAATGAAATTAGATAGTAAGATTTTTGAACCTACACCTCCTCCAGGAGGTCAAGAGCCTAGCATGTAGAGCTTATGATTAACTTAGCATATATTCTTATTTTTACTTCTATCACACTTTTCTTTTTTGTGATCGAGGATATTGTTCATTATAACTATGCTGCGATGCAGGATCACCTGCATACAACACGCGCAGAGCGTCAGAATGGTTTAGATTCTTTGCTAAGCTCTGAAGAGAACCAACTTTGGATTGCCTTAGGCATTGGCGCTTTATGTGCTTTAGTTGGGTTTTATCTTTTAGGCACTATTGGGTCAATTGGCTTTGGTCTACTTGGTGCTTGGGCGCCTTTGCTTTTAGCTCGTTTGCGTGAAGCCCGTCGGATTAAGACTATAGAGCTTCAGCTCGTGCCCACCTTGAATCTTCTTTCAAACTCTGTACAATCTGGGAAGACTCTCCAGCAGGGGCTAGAGGAAGTTTCCTTAACCGCTGACTATCCTATTTCTTCAGAGCTTTCTTTAGTGGCCCGTCAAGTTCGAGTGGGGCTTTCTCAAGAGGATGCATTAAACTCTTTTGCAGATCGTGTGCCTTTACCTGATGTTAACCTGACTGTTCAGGCAATGATCGTCTCTTTACGTACAGGTGCTAATTTGCCTCGAGCCATTAAGCTGATTGCGGATTCTGTTATGAATCGTATGCATGTAGAGGCTAAAATCCGCGTGTTAACCGCGCAAGGGAAGGCTCAGGGAGTTGTGCTTGGTTTAGCGCCTTGGGCAATTCTAGGTGTATTCTATTTAATGAGTCCTGAGTATGCTTCTGTGATGTTTACTACAGGTTTAGGGAATTTTATTCTTATAACAGTTCTTATCCTGGACCTTTTAGCGATGTTTTGGATTAACAAAATTATTAGTATCGACGTCTAATCACCAAAAAATTGGCAATCATGAGTCTCCAAGCTTTTTCAGTATATCAATTTGTTCTTTTCCTCGCATTCTTTCTCTTGTTTGCGACGGTTCTAAACCTTTACTACGACTATCAAAGACGACTGAAGCTTATGCGTCGTGTTCATACAGAATACGAGCAAGAGAAGCTCAAGGGTATTTTTGGTATTCTAAAGCCATTTTTACAAGACGTTGTAGAGATGATGCATGGATTCCCTCGTGGGCGTGAAATGTTGCGTGGCAAGAATAAGCAATACCTTAAGATGCTAGCGCGTGCAGGAAACCCAGGTATGCTCACAGGTGAAGAGCTCTACATGCTCAAATTTGTGGCTCCTTTAGTTTCCTTAGTGCTTATGGCCATTGTTTTGCAAGGAGATTGGGTTATTATTGTGGGTGTTATGGGCTTCTTTTATATTGCTCCAGAGATGTGGATTGGGGGTATGGTTGCTCGTCGTATGGCACTCATGAAGCGAGTCCTCCCTGATGCGATGGATAGTATTGCCTTAATTATGCGTGCGGGTCTAGACCTCAGTCAGGCCATTGAAGTTTACGTGAATGGGAAAGACCAAAATATTTTAAAGACAGAGTTTGGAGTGCTTCAGTCAGAAATGCGTGTAGGTAAAACACGAATGGAAGCTTTAGAAGATATGGCCAATCGAATTGGTCTTCCTGAATTAATTAATTTATCTACAGCGGTAACTCAGGCGGAAAAGTCTGGTATCTCTGTAACTGACTATTTAGCCCAACAGGCGGACGAATTACGCATGGATCGTTTCCGCCGGGCTGAAGAAGCAGGGCAAAAAGCCCCGCTTAAAATGTTAATGCCTCTGATGTTGTTTATTATGCCTGGGGTATTTGCTGTTATTTTTGGTCCCATGTTAATTTCATTCTTTAAATAAAAGTTAAGATTATGAGCGAATTCGAAACATCCCCCTCGCTTGAAGCCACCGAGCACTTGGTTCTCGTCGTGACAGAAGGCCATGACCAAGGAGAAGCCTACCCCTTAGGATCCGAAGAGGTTGTCATAGACGATCGATTCTCCATCTCTTTCAAAAATGGCGTTTACTTGATGCGCTCTTTGACAGAGCGAGAAGTTATGGTCAGTGACGTGCTTGCCATGGAATCGATTGTTTCTAAGGGTGATACCTTGGTGACAGAATCGTCTGAATATGAACTGCGCGCAGCAGGCGAAGAAGAAGAGAGTGGTAGCAAAAGCATCATCTATCTGTTCTTGATTATTGCAGCTGCAGCCATGGGTGTCATTTTATTGTTCCCTAATTATGTTCCTAAGATTGTAGATCTTGAAGGTATCCAGGGTGCGCCAGAAACAATGATGCCGATGGGCGAGGATGAATGGGATCGCTTCGAAAGTGATGACATGGATGAAGGGCCTCGTGAATACTCTTTGGCAGAGCGCAATCAGATTTTAGCTAGAGCTCGTCTGAACGTGTTACTCGCAGACCGTCAGGTTAAGGAGAGTACAACGCGTCATGGTAACGTTTTTTGGGCAATTAAAAGACTTGAAGAAGCTGAGGTAGAGCTTAATAAGTTAGATCCTGTCCCTGATTTATTCGATGAAGTCCAAGAAAAGAAAGTAGCTTACCAAGAAAAGCTTAATCTTATGAAAGAAGATCTTATGAATAATGCTAAGATTGCTTTAGAGGCTGGAAATACAGACAGTGCTAGACATGCCTTTACAAAGCTTTTAAGTATTACTCAAGACCCCAGAGATCCTACTTATATTGAAGCCCTCGAATACCTCCGTCTTTTAGGAAATCAAAAGAAAACCTCCGAATAACCCTTTAACTTAAAAACCTATGAAAACAAGTGCTAGTTTATTAAACATTCGCAGGATAGGACTCTTGATTGCTGCAGCCATCTTAGGATTGGCCGCAACAGTCTTAGTTAAAGCCTACGTGAATAAGACAATTGAAAAAGTTTCCGGAGGTGAGCTAAAGGCTCGCTTATTCGCTCGGAAAACAATGGAAGAAGGGTCTGTTATTAAACAGTCCGACTTGATCTCTGTAGATGTACCTAAACGTTATGTACACTTCAGGGCAGTTCCTTCTGAAGACAAGGGTCTTATCCTAGGCCAGAAAATTGCGGCTACGGTTCGCCAGGGAGAAGCTATTCTCTGGGAAGATGTTGCTCTAGAAGAGAGCTACAGTTTATCTGATTATGTAGACGTGACTGAGCGTGGTCTTACCATTCGTGTTGACCAGACCAGCAGTTTCAATGGAATGATTGAGCCTGGAGACCGTGTTGATGTGATGGGTGTTCTTTCTGAGCAAAATGTTTCAGGAGGAGAGGCTACTCTGCAAGTCTTACTTCAAAACGCTTTTGTCTTAGCAGTGAATGATCGTATCGATCGCCAGACATTACTTTCTGTCGGTGGAAGTGCCCAGTCTTCTGAGGATCGACGTGATGTGAGCTCTGTAACACTGAAGGTTTCTCCAGAAGATGCAGCGATGGTTCTTTTTGCTCAAAACCAAGGCCAGCTCTTCCTCTCCTTGCGTAATCGCAGTGACATCTTTATCTCCAATATTCCTCCTATTAATACAAGAATGTTTGTAGACATGCTTGCTGCTAAGGAAGATTCTATTGGTGAAGGACTCCCTCAAGAAGTAGACAACTACCCTGTTATTCGTAGAAATGCGGGTACAGAAAGTAGTGGATACTACCCTGGTGACAAGAATATCCAGCGTGAGCTCAAAGGAATGGACCCTTATGAGTTCCAGGATAAGGCTATCAACGTAAAGCGCCAGGAAAGAAACCGTTAAGCAAATAACGTAACGCTTGCGTTGCGTGCCCTAACTAATCAAGTTCCGTGGTTTTTAAAAATAGCACTAGCGGCAAAAAGGCCTTTAGGAGATCTAAAGGCCAAGCCGTTGTGGAATACGTCATCTTAACGGCCTTCGTGGGTATTGCCTTTGTATGGGCTATAGCACCAATGCTCACTGAAGATTACCGCATGTCGTGGTATGCCTATTATAGTATTCCGTTAAGTATTCCTGTTGAATTAGCAGTCTATGATGGCAGGCCTGATGAGCCGCTGTCTTTCACGGACATGAGTAATTGGCTTGGCACTAACGAAGCAGGTTATGACCGCTGGGCAGGGAATAGAGGTGGAGGCCGTCACGGCACTCATACTCCAGGCGGCGGTGGTCACAACGATGGCGGCGGTGGAGGAAAAAAACCCCGACGTAGGAGATAAATTAGGTGAATATGCGTAAACATAGAAGAGGTAGAAGTGGGCAGGCTCTAATTGAGTTTGTTATGATTGGTTCTGTTTTTTTTACTGTAGTCTTCTTTGGTGTCTTCTATGGCCATTATATTAACGTTAAATCTTTATTAAATGTCGCTTCTTATAGCGCAGCCCGTAAGTTTGCAATCACTCAGAATATAGATCTAGCCACTCAAGCGGCTAATCTCTATGTAGCTCGGGTTGCCTTGCCTGATTCTGTAGTAGTTGAAGTAGACAACGATAACCCTGATTTTGGTGAAGGATTTATGACTACAGTTTATATGGATATTCCCGTTCCTATGTTTGCCCCTCTTATGGCAATTTTAGGAGGGGGCCCCGGCTATACCATAAGTTCTTCAACACCGATGAGTGCGGAGTAATAATATATGTTAACTGAAAATTCAGAGCCCCCTTTGCGTAATAGAAAACGATCCAGGAAAGGACAGTTGCTTGTCATTTTTCCTTTTGTGATCCTTTTTTTCGCAAGTATGCTTTTGATCTCAGTCAATATAGCAGAGCTTTCTACACAACGTATCCGGATCCAAACAGCGACAGACGCTTGTGCTCTATCGGCAGCACGGATGCAGTCTATGGGGTTCGGGATTGAAGCCCAGCTCAATTACGTGGTTATCGGCCTTATAGTTGCGATGGTAGTCCATATTGTTCTGCTTGATGGTGGAGGATTCGTCCAACGGATTAAGAATATACGAGATGTTAATAAATATCAGGAGGACGTACGCGATATTTTGGTTCCGTTAGCGATGCATTCGGCCGTCATACAGGCGGCGTTGTCTAATGACATTTTCGGGATGTGTACCTACCTCCCGCTTGTGGGAGGACTCCTAAATAGTACTACTATTGCCGTAGATTTCTGGGGCCTTGGAGATATTTTTACTACCATTATGGGTATGTTTGACATATTTACCGAGAATCAGATGCTGATGTTATCGTTAGGTTTGTCTTTGACACTAATTTATCCACCTGGCCCTTGGACTAAGCTTGGGTATGACATTATGCGGATGTCGGATAAGATGGATCAAATTACTACCCTTAATATACCGCCTTTCATGATGAAAATGGGTGTAGGTTTCGGGGACCGCTTGTATCCCGAGATTGTGACAGTGCTTGGGGCCGCAGGGCTTACTAACCTTGTTTCAGGGAACCCGCGCATGATCGCAATGTCTTCAGCCCGTCCTTACTTCAATTTATTAGGAGCTGGAGCAGGCCCTCGTGAGCCTGAAATGGATATTGTTACTTTTAGTACCTGTATGGTGATTCTTGGTCCTTTCTGGCATGAGAAACTTATCGAAACAGGTATGATGGGCTACCTTAATCCGCTGGAATGGCGCTATATGTTAACAGATACAGTTATGGCAATTGCTTCAGGTGGTGGGGGTATTATCTCTAAGGACGGCAAGAAAGCCAAGAAAGGCAAAAAATAACGCTTTAAACTATGGAGCCTATAAAACACAGATCACATAAGAGAAGACGCTCAGGTCAGGCTATGGTTGAGTTCATTCTTGTTATGCCTCTTATTTTGGGGATGATCTTTTTGATGGCCCATGTGCATCAAATTCAATGGTCCTCTCAGAAGCTGGCTTCTTGTTTATGGTATGCGATCCGCGGAAATTCTTATCCTGCCTGGGCTGGGCCCGAGAATGATATCCAAAAAGATGTAGAAGCCGTTTTCCCAGATAACTATGACGTAGAAGTAAGCTACGGGCTAGGCTTTGACATGATTGCTGCTGCGGCTCTTGGGGCCAGTATCATGAACCCAGTGAATCCTTCTGTTCCTATTTATGGACGCGTCAGTATCGAATTTGAGAGCCCTTATGCGACTTTCCCTTTTGGTTTATCGGGCAAGAGCGTAGGGGATGTTGCCTTCGGGGATAAAATCGCCCTTTCTGATGATGGTGTTTTTGTTTCTACGATTATTTCTCGCTCTTTGGCAGCCACAAGCTTCCAGGAAACTTTTGCGGATCAGTTCTTAGGGTTCTTTGCTGAGATCCCGCAGCATTTTGCTAGCTTCTTTACTGGAGGTGGACAAGTAGAGGTAGATGCAGGTATGGCTGCTGACAAGGAAGAAGCCTTCCAGAACTCTCAAGAAGAGAATAAGGAAGATGAAGATAAAGATTCTGATAAGGAAGAAGAGGAGGCTGAAGAGGCCAGAGAGCAAGCTGAGCAGACTACAGAAGATTTCGAACAAGGTTTAGACGAGGGTAGAGAGGCAAATCAAGATGCTGGAGATGAAGAAAATCAGCAGTTCGAAGATATTCAAGGCCAGTCTACCGATGCTCAAGGCGATGCTGAAAGCTCAGTAAACCAGATGCTTAATTCTTAATCTTGTCTTTTATTAGGGAGCGTAACAGACTATTGAGTAATATTGTGCTATGAGACAGTTATTGTGGGTTGTTTTTATATGGGGCCTAAGTTCTGTTAGCCTTTTAGGGCAGCAAAACTTTAAGGATATTTACTTAGAGAATCAGCCTAAGGATCCGTTTATTGACGCTTTGCGTCCTCGCTTAAAAGACTCTTTGTTGCTTTCTTACTTGGCTTACCGCGATGGAGAGTACGCGATTGAGGCAACTACGGTAATTCCTGGTCCTGCTTCACAAGTATTAGACTTTTATAAAAAGCAGTTCGATGAACATGGCTTCCCTTACCAAGTTAAAGAATGGAACGGGATGACTTTGTTCATGGGGATGATTGATGGAGAGTCTAAAAAAGTTTTCTTGAGCAAAATGCCTCAAGGTACCTTAGTGCACCTCATCTCAGAGAAGACGGGGCTACAATTCGCAAGCCTTCTAGAAAGGCACCCCGAACTTGGTGGTATTGATGGCCAGTGTGTGCTCCATAACGAACAGCACCAAGGCGTATCGCGTACGGGCTTACTTAAGTATGATTTTAATACAGGCGGAGAGTATGGTCTGCGCAATATTGAAAATAAGCTAGTGAATAGTGGTTGGAAGCCTTCTTTAAAGGATACCTTTAAGAAAGCAGGCATTGATGCACCTGACGGGATTGTAGGCTTTTTTGAGAAAGACTCTGTTACCTTGATGGTTGTTCCTGCTCGCTCAAGTGATAAAGAAAAAGGCTCTGTCTTAGTCTATTTTGAAGATACTTTTGGGGTGCCTCGTCAAAAACATTGGACGCTTAAGCAATAGGTCTATGAAGGATGGCGTCTATGAAGTATGGCGTGCGGGCGATCGCTTGTTAAGTAGCTGTCAGTATAAAAGCTCCTTGTGGTTTCGTCTTAAAGGACTATTGGGCCGTAAAACCTTGCATGCACACGAGGGTATCTTGATCAAGCCTTGCCAAAGCATTCATATGTTTTTTATGCGCTTTGCTATTGATGCGGTTTTTCTTAACAAGAAGAACGAGATTGTCCGCATTTATCCAGGAATTCGTCCGTGGCGGATGACCCGGCATGTGTGGGGGAGTGATTGCGTTTTAGAGCTCCCTGCAGGCAGCTCAGAGCGTTGGGGGCTTAATGTCTCCGATTGTTTGACTTTTAAGCAGTGAGCGTATCTAGGTCCACTATTTGAGTTGGCGTGTATTCTTCTTCCACGCTCACAGCGACTGTGCTTTGAAGATCCTCTACAGGTTCTTCTTGAGCTGTCGTAGGGAGATTTTTGTGGCCTACAATAGGTGCATGGTCTGCGATAACCGTCGCTACCTTAACGTACTTATTTTCAAGAGGAGCAGGGAGTTGCCCATGTTCCATTTTGTAGAATTGAGTGAGTCTAGCGAGATACCCTTCTCCTTCGTAGATCTTTTCTGCAACAGCTTTAGATCCCCAGTCTTCGTCCTTTTCTATGACGATAAAGCTAGACCCTTTTTTGCTTTCGCTATAATGCTCCTGGAGGCATAAAAGTGCCTGGGCCAAGGTGGCTTGCTCGTGGATCGTTAGCCCTGTGTCTTTGCAGCAACTTATAATATGTCCAGGATTAGCTCTATGTATGGCCTCTAAAGTCTCTTTATCGATTACATTTGGCACTCCAGGGAAGTATGTCCAAGGGAGCTTATGGGCCTCTTCTAGGGTGCCATCACCAGCAACACAGGACATGTCGTAATCGTAAGATTTTAAGCCCGTAAACTTACCGTCGTTATCGAAATCAAAGAGCATATTGCCAAAATGGCCATCAACCATACGCACTAAGCAGTGATAGATACTTAATTGTGATAACTGCTTACGAAGCAAAGGATCCTCAAAGTTAATCTTAGGGTTGCTAGCTTTGAACCCCCCCCAGAGCTTTCCTTCGGCATCATATTTGATAGCATAAAAGCCGGTTTCTCGCATGACAGGGTATTTCAGTTTGAAATAGCACTCTCCAAGGCGACCTCTTCTTGTCTCTTGGATGCTGCTTTGTTGTTTGAGTTGGCTTTCTAATACCTTGTCATTAATTTGCTTCCACTTGGCTTGCTCCGGTGATTCGCCTGTAGCAATCTTCATTGCGAGGACTTTTTGCTCATGGAATGTTGCGGGCCGTGATTGTACTACCAGGTTTAGGCCTAATAGTTTACTGATACGGTATGCTGCAGTATTACGGCCTACCTCATTAATAGTATATGCAGTATGCTCTGAATTCCATTCTGAGGCTAGGAAAGGAAAGATATATTCTTCATTGGTAGTGCTAAAGGTTTTTCCTCCTTGCTTAACAGCTCGCGGGTTCTTTTTTGGAGTAGCTTGCTGAGGATGGCGCCTAATCTCATTATGCCCTCCCTTCCCTAATAGGGAATTTTCTTTTTGAGGAGAGCTTAGTTGAATTTGCGTAGTATTGCTGAGTGCTCTTTCTAGGCGTTTGGTTAATCTTGTATTAGGCGAGAGTATCTGCTGCGTCTTTCTTCTTTGTACTCTTGCAGAAGAAGCCTTCTCCCGCTTGCGCTTATTACCGCTAGTGTCAGTCTGCTGCGGGAGGTAGTTTCGAGTAGGTGTGAAAGTTAGTGAATCCATAGATTAATTGTCTTAAATGATGATTTTTTATCATTAAAAGTCAACTTTACCTGATTTTGGTTATTTAACTCGTTTATTATCAGTACATTAAGTTTTATTGGCACTTGTCTTGTTAACGTTAGTTTTAGCTTAAGCCGTTGATCTAGGCCTCGGAATCCACTATAAGAACTAAATCATGCCTACCTTTAATCCTTTAGCCTCAGCCGTAGCCTTAGAGCTTGTTAGAGAGTATACCCCTTCTTCTAGTGGCTATTCCCCCGCCAGGCGTATTGAGCGAAAGAACCCCAAGCTCGAGAGACAAGAAGTGACTTATTACTTCATTGTTGGAAAGACCCCAAGGGGGCCTCAAAAAAAACTGACTGAGCGTAGTTGCTTCAGTCAGTTTTTGGAAAAAGTAGGGAATTGTATAGAAGAAGCGGTTTTGGCTCTTGGTGAGCTTTGTCTTACTTCCCCTCTAGCCCCGAACAAGCTGCTCGTTTGTCACCCGCCAAAGGGCAAGGCTATGCTTCAGCAGCTCCAAGAGATCCCTTAGGGGGATTTGGCTTTTCCCGTCTGAAAGCGCTTGGTCAGGGTTTGGGTGGGTCTCGATAAAGAGGCCGTTTGCGCCTGCTGCTATGGCTGCCCTTGCTAGGGTGGGGACATATTCGCGGTTCCCGCTAGAGGCGCCTTGAGCTCCTCCGGGGAGTTGTACACTATGCGTGGCATCAAGCAAGACGGGGTGTCCGTTCTCTTGCATGATAGGGAAGCTGCGCATGTCGACCACTAGGTTTTGGTACCCAAAGGTAGCACCGCGCTCTGTTTGCCAAATCTCTGCAGCCTGGCTTTCTTCCAGCTTGTTAATGGCGTACTTCATGTCCTGAGGGGCCAAGAATTGACCTTTCTTAACCTGGACTACGCGCCCTGTCTGAGCAGCCGCGACTAGTAGGTCCGTCTGGCGGCACAAAAATGCTGGAATCTGGAGCACGTCACACACTTCACCTACAGGGGCTGCTTGTTCAGGCGTGTGGATATCTGTGCAGACAGGAAAGCTATAGTCTTCCTTGATAGATGCTAAGAGTTTTAAGCCCGCTTCCATACCTGGGCCGCGTGGGCTTTGTAAGGAAGTACGGTTTGCTTTATCAAAGGAACCTTTGAAGATAATATTAAAGCAAGGCTCTTGCTCGCGTATTTTAACAAGTTCCTCTGCAATCTCACGTGCGATTGCTTCGCTCTCGAGCATGCAAGGCCCTAAGATGAGCAGTAGCTTTTTAGGATCGTACAGCATTATTAAGAGAAGTTTGTTTGATCGCAGCCCCTACAAAATCAGAGAACAAAGGATGTGCCTGATTGGGTTTGGAGTGGAACTCTGGATGGAATTGAACTCCTACGTACCAGGGGTGCTCAGGGATTTCTATGATTTCAACAAGGTTACGCTTTTCATTAACACCAGAAGCGGTTAGTCCCTTAGCTTCTAGCATCTCACGGTAGGCGTTATTAAATTCATAACGGTGGCGGTGACGCTCAGAAATTTCATCGGTCCCATAGGCCTTATGGGCCAGGCTATTAGCAGCAAGCTTACAGCGATAGGCCCCTAAACGCATAGAGCCTCCCTTTTCTTTGACCTCTTTTTGCTCTTCCATGATGTCAATGACAGGAGCTGCTGTGCCTGCATTAAATTCAGTACTGTTGGCGTCTTCTAGCTCGGCTACATTACGCGCAAACTCAATGACGGCAATCTGCATTCCTAGGCAGAGGCCAAAGTAAGGCATCTTGTTTTCTCGGGCATAACGTGCGGCCTCAATTTTGCCTTCAGTTCCACGATCCCCAAAGCCACCTGGCACGAGAATCGCATCGACTTGACTCAAGTGTTTTTCAGTGCCGTCTTTTTCAATGTCTTCAGCATCGATACACGCAAGCTTTACAGCACAATTATTAGCAATGCCGGCATGTGTTAGGGATTCATACACAGACTTATAGGCATCTTGTAAATCAATATATTTGCCTATAACACCAATCGTGACTTCATGCTGTGGGTTTTTGAGGCGGTTGACAACCTCTTCCCAGGTATCCATAGGTGTTTCTGGAGCATTGAGGTGCAACTGCTCTACAACCAACCCATCCAGGTTCTCAGAACGCAAAGTAAGAGGGAGTTCGTAAATTGAGGTTTCTACATCTTGCTCTTCGATAACAGCCTTAACAGGGACATTACAGAATAAGCTGAGTTTTTGACGTAGCTCAAAATTCAATGGCTTGTCTGTGCGGCAGATCAAAATATCAGGTTGAATACCGATTTCACGCAAGCGAGCGACACTTTGCTGTGAGGGCTTAGTCTTAAGCTCTCCAGCCGCCTTCAAGAAGGGAACTAGCGTCACGTGGATGAACAATACATTGTCTTTCCCGACTTCTAGGGCAAATTGACGCATGGCTTCTAGGAAGGGCAGCCCTTCAATATCCCCAATTGTTCCGCCGATTTCTGTGATGAGGATGTCCGTATCTTCCCCTGCGGAGTAAATTCGGTCCTTAATCTCATTAGTGACATGAGGGATTACTTGAACTGTTTTTCCAAGATAGTCTCCACGACGCTCCTTTTGGATAACGGTCTCGTAGATTTGGCCTGACGTGAGGCTGTTTGCTCGAGTGAGCTTTGTGTGCGTAAAGCGCTCGTAGTGGCCAAGATCCAAGTCTGTCTCGGCTCCATCATCGAGCACGTAGACCTCCCCATGTTGGAAAGGACTCATCGTTCCTGGATCAACGTTTAAATAGGGATCAAATTTTTGAAGGCGCACGGTCAATCCGCGTTGCTCAAGAAGAGCGCCTAAAGAAGCTGCTGTTAAGCCTTTACCCAAAGAAGAAACGACCCCACCGGTCACAAAAATGTACTTCATGGGGATTAATACTCAGGCTTTTTGGGTATAAAAGGCAAGGCTTTATCGTTCACACAAGTAGATTTGGTGTTAACTCGTTTGAGATCAGATAGATAGGGGATTATTTAAAGAAAAGAACAAGAAAGCCGACTTAAATACGGTACCTTAGCGCACTTACAATGAAAGTTCCCCCCAGACCCTTACAGCCTAGTGGCGGCGGGCATAGGCCCGATAAAAATAAATCTGTTTCTGATTCGAAACAGGCCGAAGGTGTATTAGGCCCCCAGAAAGAAGGTGATAAACCTCATAAGGTTAAGGTTTCTGGGAAAAAAGGCCCTGTGGTTTCTGGGAAAGAGTCTAAGGAGAAATTTAAGCCCAAGAAGCTCGAGCTCAGGCGAGTCCGTAGTCCAGGCTCACTTAAGCGATTTATTAAACGGCTGAAGGCTTGGTTTACCCGTGATGTTCATAAGGCTTTTTCTTTTAGGAAGCGTCGTAAGGAGTTAACTCAAGACATAATAGAGACTTTAAGAAAAACCTCAGGAGACCATATCCCTCAAGAAGACCCTGTGACTGGGAAAACGCTGCCTATTAGTGCTACTGTTTGGAAAGATATGGGACGAGGGACCAATTATCATTGGATCGATAAGGATGGCAATTCCCGCTCCTTTTTATCTCAGGAGGGCACTTATGTGCATGTAGATGCTAAAGATACTCTAATTAAAGCAGTAAAATTTTCTAAAGAGTCTGATTTTGATGAGCATAGTACACCTTTAGGCGAATTGGTAGAGACGGTTGTCCAGGAAACGTTTGAGAATGAAGATCAATTGAAATTGTTTAGAGAGGCTGAAAAAGCAGCTCAGCAAGAAACATTTGGTAGTATTATGGGCGAGCTTTCTAAAAAAGGGCAAATTAGAATCCCTGGAATGGAAGCGCCCGACTATGAGTCTGTGATTGATTACAGTTTCTATTTTGAAAAAGGAGAGCTTAAGCTACGGGCTGAAAAGAATACGCGTCATTTTGATATTCTTGCAGACCCTGTTGCAGGTAGCATGTTAGAAGTAAAGCCTGAAACCAGTGAGATGGTTTATGATATTATCCTAAGTTTTCGTTTAGATGAAAAGGGAAATGTTGAGGCAGGGGTAGAGGACGTAAATGTGTCCTTAAGCTACGATTTGGTTGTGTGAGGAGCCTAGCTTCGTGGTCTCTTAAGGGATTCTTTGCAGTTACATCCGCCGCAGCCACCACTCTTGCCTGAGCCATTCAGGCTATTGAGGGTGTTCCTCGCAACGCTGAATAGAGCTATCCCAGCTAAAGTAAAAACAATGATGTTTTGGACAAGTTCTGATTCCATATTAAGCAAACCCTAACAGTTTCCCTCCTTGATAGATGCATAAAGCTGCAATGTAGGCAAAGCTTGTCATGAAAATAAGTTGGAAAATAGGCCAACGCCATGAGCCTGTCTCTTGCCTGACAATAGCAATGGTGCTTATGCATTGCAGTGCGAAGATAAAGAATACCATAAGGCTTATGCAGGTTAGTGGTGTGAATAGTGTTGAGCCATCCGCACGCGTTTGAGTAGGAAGGATACTTGCTAGAGCGGTGTTTTTTGGAGCGCCTCCGCAGCCACAGCAGCAGCCTGCTCCGCCTCCGCCATTCTCAACACTATAGACGATAGCCATGGTGCTCACAAAAACTTCACGCGCGGTAAACGCGCTGACGAGTCCTATGCCTACTTTCCAGTCATAGCCCAAGGGGGAGATCACAGGCTCTAAATACTGCCCCATGATACCCGCGTAGCTGTGTTCCAAGCGTTCAGCCCCTGATAGATCGGGGTTCTGAGGGTAAGCCGTAAGGAACCACATGATGATCGAAAGGGTTAGGATAGTCGTTCCAACACGTTTAATAAAAGTACGGGCACGGTCGGCTAAGTAGATGACAAGATTGCGCCATGAAGGCCACGTATAAGGAGGCAGTTCCATGATGACATCCGTGCTCTCTCCTTTGAGTAAGGTTTTACGAGAAATCCATGCAACGCTGAAGGCTGCAACCATTCCAAATGTATAAGCAAATAAGAGCACACCTGCTTTGACCCAGGCTGAATGATTAGGCAAGCACGCTGCGATAAGCAGTAGATACACAGGGAGCCGGGCCGAACAACTCATCCAGGGGGCAATTAAGATAGTTGCCAAGCGTTCCTTAGGCGACTTTAGAGTGCGTGTGGCCATAATCCCAGGCACTGCGCAGGCAAAAGAACTCAGAAGAGGGATGAAGGATTTACCTTGTAAGCCTACACGCCCCATCACACGGTCGAGTAAAAATGCGGCACGAGGCAAGTACCCGGTAGATTCTAAAATACCTATAAAGAAAAAGAGAATAAGGATTTGTGGAAGGAACATCAGAATGTTGCTGATGCCTGTGAGTATTCCATCATTGAGCAAGTCACGCAAGGGGCCTCGCGGAAAGACCCCATTGATAGAGCTGATGAGCTCATTAAAAGTCCAGTTGATAGCATCAATCGGGTAGCCTGCTAAGCTAAAGATGCTCCAGAAGAGTCCTCCCATGATGGTGGCTAAACTTACCCACCCTAAGATAGGGTGCAGGAAGACTGAGTCTAGTTTTTCTGTGAGTGTCTTTCCTGATACGGGCTTATGAGTGATTGCTTGTCGGCAAAGAGCTTGAATGATTTCGTAGCGTGCTTGAATCAGGGCGCTTGGCCAATTAGGATCTAGTGCGTTTAGGCGGGCTTTTTCCCTTTCTAGTATCGTACGTGTTTTTTCGCTTACGAAAACGGGGCAATTTCCTTCCTGAAGCAGCAGCAAGGCGATGCCACGAGTACGTTGAGCTTCTGTAGTATCATGAACTATAAGGGACTGTTCTAGTCTTTCAATAGTGTCTTCAATAGGGTTCGAGTAGCGAACAAGCTGGTTTGGGACATTATTCTTTGCGCGGCTTAGGGCGAGTCGCAAAGGAATGAGGCCAGTACCTTTATTTGCTTGGGTAAGGATTACCGAAATCCCTAAGGTTTCTTGTAGAATGGCAGTGTCAATATCTATGCCTGATTCTTGAGCTAGGTCTTCACGATTGATAGCCAAAGTCATTGGGAGACCTAATTCAGCAGCTTGAATACATAGGTAAAGGTGCCGCTCTAAGCTAATAGCGTCTGCAATACATAAAAGCTGGTTGGGCTTTGGTTCATCTTCTACGTGGCCTACCAATACATTGCGCAGGATAGCTTCATCGGGGGAGTTGGCTGCAAAGCTATAGGCCCCTGGAAGGTCAATAATAGGTAAGGGTTTTCCGTGTTGAGTAAGGAAGGTCCCTATTTTGCGCTCTACGGTGACACCCGGGTAGTTGGCTACTTTTTGCCGAGAACCGGTTAGGGCATTGAATAGAGTGGTTTTTCCGCAGTTCGGGTTGCCTACTAAAGCAAAGACAGGTGTTTGAGATTGCGGGGATGACGAAGACGACAGCGTCTGGCTGGTCAGGGTTTCACTCATATCTTTATCAGTCTAAGCTAAGCTTACCCAAATAGCCGAGGCTTCTTTTTTTCGTAAAGACAATAAAGAGCCTTTTACCTCAATTTCAAAAGGGTCCCCAAGTGGAGCACAGCGAATGAGTTGTACGAGAGCGCCAGGAAGCAGACCGAGCTCTTGAAGCCGCCAGACCCAGGGCTCTGAGGTAGCAAAATGCTCTACGGTAGCGGTTTGGCCAGGCAAGAGGTCCGAGATTTTTTTTTGGGCACCCATATTTACTTAACTGTGGCATTATTGAGACTCAGTTTCAATAAAAAACCCCGCTCATTTTAGAACGGGGTTTTGGTTAAGTAAAATAGAAGCTTTTAAGCGCTTTTAGGGAGGTTAGCCGGAATTTCTACGGCGTGGGTTGTCTTACGTTTTACCCGGTTGAGTCGTGAGCGCTTACGTAGTTGACGATCAAGCTTTTGAGTTAGATCATCAATTGCTTTGTACAGGCTGTCATCGCTAGCACTCACTACAATACTAGGCCCACGAATTTCAATGTGGCCTTTTGCAGTAAATTCTGCTTGATGAGTCTTAGCGTGGGAATAGATCAGCTCCACTTTTATCCCTATGATACGTTCCTCATGATCAATCAGTTTTTGCATCTTTTCTCTAACGATTTCCTTCAGAGCATCAGTTAGTTCCATATGAATGCCAGAGATAACTATTTCTTGATTATTCATTATTATTTCTCCTTTTTGAGGTTTGAGGGAAAAGGGGGGAAGTTGTAATGTCAAAAGAGCTCCAAAAATTCACCACATTGGTCATTACTGGAGGGTCTTCTGGTATTGGTGACAACTTCATCTCTACATTCATTACTATAAACAAGAATGCCCTTGTTTGCAATCTTTCTCGTACAAAGCCTTCAGAAAAATTCCCCTCGGATCGGGTGTGTCATTTTCCTTGTGATCTCTCTGATAGTCAACAGCTTAAGGATTCATCAGGTGCAATTATTGAGCTCCTAGCCCAACAGCCCTCAGGAGGGCCTGTATTGCTCGTAAATAACTCAGGGTTCGGGAGTTATGGTTTTTTTAAGGATTTACCCCGAGAGAATGAGCTTTCGATGCTAGACCTTAATATTCGAGCTATGGTGGATTTGACGAGTCGCTTGCTTCCTCTTTTGCTCGAACGAGGGGGAACTATTGTAAATATTGCCTCTACAGCAGCATTTCAGCCAACGCCAACAATGGCGACTTATGGGGCAACGAAATCCTTTGTCTTGGATTGGAGTCTTTCCCTAGCGGATGAATTAAGGGGGAGTAATGTGCGCTGCCTGGTTGTTTGCCCAGGGCCAACAGGGACTGCTTTTTTTAAGCGAGCAGGGTTTGAGGGGCCGCCCTTGCCTTCAGGGGTTGGGCATACGGCATCTTTTGTCACTCAAGAAATTGTTACTGCCTTAGAGGCTAAGAAGCATTTGGTTGTTTGTGGATATGGAAATGCTCTACTGGCTTGTTTGTCATCCAAATTACCAAAACGTTGGGTGGCGTATCTTTCGGGCTGGATTCTAAGGAAGGTTCGTCTCAAGTTATTAAAGCGAAGTTGAATAACGCCTTGAGTAAGGGAGGTTTGGCTGATTTTACTCTTGCCATTAGGGGTTGCTTAAAGATAGTTTTGATGGGTCGAATTCTTTTTAAACCCCAAGCAATTAATCAATGCCCCAACCTAAGTCAGCCGGACTTTTTCTCGGAATTTGCGAAACGATTACCCCGTATTCCAGCTTGATTGTCAGCCCCCTGGCAAAGGGTTATTTTTTTAATATTGGAGAGGGGTCTATCCTCGCAGCGAGGACTTCACGCATGGGAGGGGCTATGACGATTGAGGCGTTAGAGTCTGCCCAGTACAATAATGCACAAGAGCTCAAAGCAGCCATTCGTAAGATTACCGGAAATAGAACCACAGCCCTCACACGTTCCTATTGCGCAATCCAGCTTGATGGTCAGTTCTTTCACCATGCAACCTTCGAGAATCCTGATAAATCTCGAGATGTAGAGTTCTTGCAGAAATATCTCAAGACAGACCTCAGGGTTGATGTAGATACTAATACTGTTGCTGCTATGAATGCTATGGATGGATCTCCATTGGGCGCCATGGGGACTACAGAATTACTCTTTCTGGGGGCTCCGTCTGAAGCGTTTGGTCAGATGCAAGATGACTTGATTGATGCAGGCCTTTATACAGAAGAGTTAGAAATGAGTATCGTCAGTACGCTCGGTGGTATTTTAAATTATGCTGCTTTTGCGGAGATGGAGCGCCCCATCCTCGTTTTGGCTATGCACAGCAAGCAGACAGAATTCTTCATTTGTCACGAAGGGCGCCTAGATTTAAGTAAGCAGATTAATTTTGGATTTGACCAAATCCCTCAAGGAGACGTTTCCCAGGAAGATGCGATCGCTGCCCTAGAGCCTTTGCTTAAAGATCTTCAGTCTTCTACAAGCTTTTATGAACTTAAGCAGGGAGATATGCTTCGGAAGCTGTTTTTTATTAACTTCCCCAAGCAATTAGAGTTTGTAGAGCAGCACTTGTCTGATGCTTTAGGTCTAGAGCTTATTAAGCCTAATTATGAAGAATGGTTAGCTACCTGCGAGATTACACCAGGTAAAGGTGTTGATATGGCAGGGCTTGGAAGCCGTTGGTTAAGTCTTTTCAGTTTAATGTGTGACTAAGGTCCTTAATAGAAAATAGTGTGAGCAGATCAGGAAATCGCCGTTGGCATACAAATTTTAGAGATGTGAGCAAACTTCCTAACCTAGAGGAAGTGAAGCAGCAGTTCATGGTTTCTGCTATAGTCCTAGGGCTTGCGTTAGTTTTGATGGGCTTTTACATCATGGGTAAGACCGAGCGCATCATTGTAGATGAGCAAATCCATTCCCTCGAGCAGACATTTGCCGAAAAGGAAGCGAATAACATTGCTAATATTGCTGCGGATGCTGCTTTCCAAGAAAAGTCAGCATTCATCCAGGAAATTGATGACTTTTATCGCTCTGGGGTGGACCCTGTAGCTCTATTCCTGGCGATATCAAGTAAGCGGCCCAAGGATCTAGTGTTCGAAAGTTTTCGTTTAGAAAATGTTTCGGATGCTACGCTTAATGAAGAAGGTGAACTTTACGAAGTTTCTTTAGACGGCTTCATTCGCTCAGGGTATGATGAGGCTTTTCAGGCGGTTAAGGTTTTTGGGCGTCAGCTAGAGAAGGACCCTTATTTAGAGCCTATTTTTCGTGATTTAGAAGTTGAAAAACTGACACGTGGGGCAGGGATGTCAAAAATGATGACTTTCACTATAGTTATAAAACTGGAGATTTCTTAGATGGCTTCTGAAGATGCAGTAGATACTTTAAGTAAATACCCTTATGCTGTTGCTGGGGTTGCCATTATTATTGCTGTTATTTTTCTTTGGTTTACGGCCGAAGACAGTATGCAGAAAGATAATCGATTGATGGATCTAGAGCAGGCAGTGCGGATTGTGGAGCATAATGAACGCTCTTCTGAAGGCTTAGATAGAGATTTAAAGAACCTCGAGAAGTTTCATGAAAGTATTGTCGAGCGCTTAGTAGAGGTTGATAATGCTACTGAGATTCTTGCCTTTTTCTTACGTGCTGAAGAAGAGTCCGGTGTCAAAATGAAAGACCCCAAGGAAGATGATATTACGCCTCTGAAAACGATTGATGAAGAAGACTACGATGATGAAGACTTCGAGTTATCGCCAGACGACCGGATGATTGCTCAGTACCAATTGACTATTGGAGGAACATTTCCTCAGGTCCTAACTTTTGTTGATAAAATATATAACGGTCCTTACTTCGTAAACGTATCGAGCTTTGAAATGGGCCGTGAAACTAAATTTAGCCCAAAACATGTTCAGATGGCTCTCAAAGTTAATATTTTAGGAAGGAGAGGTGACAGTGAATAAATCAAGCGTTACTATTCTCTTTACTGTAATAGCAGTCATGTGGGGAGCGACTACGGGCTTGGCGCAAGAGGAAAATACTCGAATCTTGTCTCAAACAAGTCGTAGCAAAATACTCAAGCATGCACGGATTTACTCAAAGCCTATAGCAGGTGAAAAGAACTTCGATAATGTGCGCATCCCTTTTGTTTATGTTGAAGGTAATGCCGGTGAAGAGGCTGTTTCTCTAGAAGATATTACAGATGCTGATATTTTACGCTATATCGCCAAGGTACGTAAACCCAATGGGCGCGTAAAACGGCGTGACAAATATTACCTCATTTTCAGCTTCGGGGTCCGTAAGGCAGGGGATACTATCACAGCCCCTTACGGAGGAAATATCCATGAAGTACTCATCGAGGAAGTGAATCAACAATTTTACAAACTTCGGTTCAACGAAGAAACAATAACCATACCTTTTTCAAAAGTTGATAAAAAACGTCTAAGAAAAGACACCTAGGACTTTAACCTTAAAATGAAAAACACCATGTCTGTTAACAAAAATACCCTTTTGGTGATCCTGTTGTGTGCAGCTCCCTTAACTGTTGCCTGGGGTGCCGATCGTTTGGGCTTTTTAGATGAGCCTATGGAGCCTCGCTTCCAGCAATCCTTCGATGATCAGTACGATGACGAGGATGATGACTGGCTCTTTGATGACAGCTATGGCTTCAGTGAAGAAGAGGGCGGCTACCAAGAGCCTGCCACACCAGAGCAGCCTACAGCAGTCATGACACAAGAGGACTTGGACGACATGGACTTCATGGATGATGAGGATGAAGAAGAAATGTACTTCGAAGACTCCGATGAGATGATGGCTTTCGAAGAGATGCCTGCTGAAGAAGAGGATATGCTCGAGGAGGACACCATGTTTGAAGACGACGACATGGCTGATTCAGAGGACATGATGTTCATGGATGATATGGACGATGACGAAGAGATGTTCATGGATGATGAAGAGTTCTTTATGGACGATGAGGACGAATTCTTCATGGATGATATGGCTGATATGGATGACGATGCTCTATATTCCGATGAGCCTATCATGCCCGCTACTACTCCTATGGCTCAAGCTGCAGAGCCTAAGCCCTCCACAGAGCAAATTATTGAAGAGACCTCACCTAAGCTTGAAACGTTCTCCATTGATTTTCCTGAAGAAGAAATCCGCAATATTATTCGTAATGTAGCGGATCTTTACGGGCTGAATGTTGTTATCCCTGATACCTTAATCGGGATGACTTCTATTACTCTTAATAACGTAAGTTGGCAGCAAGTTTACCGTGCTGTGCTAGAGCCAGTAGGGTTTACTTACGTGATGGATGGTAACATTATTAAAATTGTATCCTCTGCAGAGCTTGAGACAGAGCAGATGGAGACTGAGATTTTCCCCCTTCGTTTTGCAGTGTCTACAGAAGCAGCTACAGCACTTGGAGGTATGCTTGATGTAACAAGTGGAGCAAAAGTCGCTGCGGATGCACGTACAAATTCTTTGATTGTAACCGAGCGTCCTTCACGTATGGCTAAGATTGAAGAAATTGTGAAGCGCCTAGACCGTGAAGAAACTCAGATCATGATCGAGTCTAAGTTTGTTGAGATCAAAAACAAAGACACCAAGACCCTTGGTATTGACTGGAATAGTCTTGGTGCGAGTGGGTCTACGTTCCAGCTTGCTAATAGTTTAACTACCGCGGGAGCAGCCCAGGGTGTACCTGCTAGATCATTTATAAAGCAAGAGGGAGGAGATACTACAGTTGGCCAGGTTGCTAGTAAGCGTACCGACAATGTTGTTTTTGCTGCTCCTGACTTTCAGTTGGTTTTACATGCTTTAGAGCAAGACAATGACACTCGCCTCATTGCTAACCCAACAGTGGTGACGATGAATAATACGCCTGCAGTTGTTGCTATTGCAGATCAGCGGCCTATTCCTGAGTACCAATATAATGGAGAAACAGGAGTTTATGAAATCTCAGGGTTCGAGTACAAAGATATTGGAATTATCCTGAATGTAACACCTAACGCAAAGCAGGATCTTATCACACTTAATATCAAGCCAGAGATTAGTTCTAGTAATAGTAATACACGATTTGGGGCAGCCACCAGTAGTTCTACTATCGAGATTCCTAACATTACTTCACGCCGCACAGAGAGTGTTGTTACCATTAAGAGTGGTTACACCTTAGCCATTGGTGGCTTGGTTCGCTCTGAGTACACAAATAATGACAACCGTGTTCCCTTCCTAGGGTACATTCCTGTTATTAAGCGCCTCTTTAGTTACGATAATCGTATTCTTGAAAATAAGAACATCATCGCTTTTGTAACAGCAACTCAGATCGGTTATGATGGTTCTATGCCTGAGCCTATCACGACTCCTGTCAAAAACGTTGATGAGCGTCAAGTTTATGAAATGGGCTTGTCTGAGCTCGAGATGTACATTAAGCGCCCTGATGCCAATATGGAAGGCCAGATGCAGCGCATTCGCCAGATACGTAATGCAACTTATGGCTCAGAATATTCAGAGGCATTCTCTTCAGACTTAGATGAAACAAAGCCTGATGTTAAGAGAAGACGCAGTCGCCGGAATCGAGTAGGGCGCCAGCACTAAGCCTTCAATTAAAAAGTTTTAAACTAAAAGAACCCAGTTACTTACAACTGGGTTCTTTTTTATAAAGTTATCGTCTCGTTTACCTAAGGGCGCTTTGTTTGACCTTAAGCGCAGGCTTTTCTATATAGGCTTGCTCGCAGTGGCCATCCTTAAAGTATTCATAGTTTACGGGGCTAGAACGATATCCGCCTGCAAGCCATTTCTTGAATCGATACACATGCTTGGCCCACTTTAGTCTGAAGCTTGCTCGGTTAATATCAGACAAAGCATTTTCTCCTGAGCTAACACCTGTGGTATTACTGATATTGTCAGCATGCCAGGTGAAGATTCCGATAGGTTCAGGAATGAGTCCGATGTTTATCCCTAGCTCCATTTGCTTGCGGAACCATACGTGATCTGCCACAGCGTGGTAGTTTGTGTCATAGGAAGCACGCTCCCAAAGCGCTTTTTTATAAAGGAATGAGCAAGATTGTATGGGCATACACCAAAGCGCATCTACGGGCTTTGGGATGATGACTTGCTTGAACAGTTGTAAGAAATCGAGCTGCCCGTTGAGCATGACCGTAGGGCTCATGATTGCATCGAGTGTTGTTTGATTGGCAATCTTTGCAAGGGCCATCTGTAAGCCCTTTTTATTGTATTGCTCGTCTGAGTTTAGGTGGCCAATCCAAGTGCCTTTTGCTCGTGTAATGGCCTTGTTGAGCGCATCATACATCCCCTGGTCAGGCTCTGAGACTACAGATACCTCAGGGTATTCTTTGAGGATCTCTAGCGTCTTATCCGTGCTCCCGCCATCAGCAATCAGGTGTTCGTAGTCAGTGCCTGCGCATGCATGGCGGACCGAGTCTACGCAGTTGCGTATGTATTTCTCGGAGTTGAAAGAGGGTGTAACAATAGAGAGCATCACTTTATACCGGTAATTCTTTAAGTTTGGAATGAATTAGGGTATGAAGTTGTAAAAGAGGGGCTGTTGCAGGGAGTGTGTGCCAGGCCTGTAAGGATTTTTCGGCATCCTCCAGGACTTGCTCACACAGCAGCTGTGTTTGCATGAAAATACCATGCGTATGCATGAGCTCGCATAGTTCTGTAATATTAGCTGTTTTTGCCTTAATAGACTGTACCCAACGCTGTGCATCTGTCTCGCTTAGGGTTTGTAGCAACAAGAGCAAGGGGAGGGTGTATTTCCCTTCGGTCAAATCAGTCCCTAGTGTTTTGCCGATGTCCTTTTCTTGTGAGACAAAGTCTGTTAAGTCATCGTAAATCTGATAGGCAGTACCCAGTTTGCGTCCGAATTCAGCGGAGGCGATCATGAAGCTCTCTTCGTAGCCAGCCAGGCTAGCCCCTAAAAGGCAGCTAGCCGAGAATAACTCGGCGGTCTTAAGATCTATAATCCGGAAATAACGTTGCAGGGAAAGGTCAGGCTCGTGGGTGCCTAATGTTTGCACGATTTCTCCGGAGCATACATTGCGTGTAGCTTGGGATGCAATCTGGCAAACATGGGTTGTAGGGAATTCTGTTGCGAGTTTTAAGGCGTGAGAAAACAAAGCATCCCCAAAGAGCACTGCTAGGTTTGGCCCATACTCTTGGCTGAGTGAAGCACACCCATGTCGCAGTTGAGCGTTATCTAATATGTCATCATGGATTAAAGAGGCTAGATGAATCATCTCAACGATAGCTGCAGCTTTGATGATGTCTTCAGACACTACATCGGCACGTGTTTGGCCGCTAAAGAATACAAGCAAGGGGCGTAAGCGCTTCCCCTGATGGCTGAAAGAGTATCGTGCGATTTCCTGGACCTCGGGTTCAAATTCTTGGATTTGATCCTGGATAAAGTGATCCAGGGCAATCATAGAAGGTTTAATGGGGGCAACAATATCCTCTAGGGTGGGCTGTGTAGTGACGATCGAAGACATATTCAGGCGAATCTAAACGGTTATTCTCTAAACATCAAGACTTAGGCTCTTGCTAGAATGCTTTCTACCCAGCCCCGATCCTCTGCGTAAGTGACCCCACACCAGGCATCTGTTGAAGTTAAGGCGTGAACTGTGGTTTGCTTTTGAGCAATCAGAGTGCTTACTGCATGGGGTAAGTAGAATTCTGCTTTAGGATCCTTCCCGTGTTGCTCTAAGAATACTTGGAACTGTTCTTTGAGCGTAGAGAAAATACTAGACTGGAAGGCCCAAAAATTAAGTGATACAGGCTCATGGCCGCTTAAAGGCTCTAGAGTACTTTCAGAAACGAGTCCACTTTCAGTACGCTCGATACAAGGATGTTCTGTTACTGATAAAAGATGACTATTTTGGTCTGTCTCGCAGATACCTCGGGATACGCTTCCGTTGGGCGATAGGGTATTTGCCAAAGAGTAGGTCACGAGCGCATGATCTTGTGTATTATCTTTAAGGAATTGAGCTGCCTTTTGAAATGCTTGAGGGCCGTAATAATCATCTGCATTAATCGCTACAAAGGGGCCTTGGATAAGCTTTTTGGCACAAAGGACTGCATGCCCAGTTCCCCAGGGCTTCGTACGCTCTTCAGACAGGGCAAACCCTTCAGGTAGGAAGCTATCGAGTGTTTGGTGTGCGTAAGCTACAGCCAAGCCTTTAGGCAGTCGGCTCTCGATTTTTTCACGAAAGAGCACTTCCATCTCTGGCTTAATCACAAAGACTATGCGCTGAAAGCCCGCTCGTATTGCGTCAAGTACGGCATATTCAAGCAGGGTGTGCCCTTCAGGACCGAAAGTCTCGAGCTGCTTAAGCCCGCCATAACGGCTACCAAGACCTGCGGCCATAATTAACAAACTTAATTGTTTCATAGATAGTGTGTATTAAAGTATTTCCAGGGGCTTTAAGGCAATGGTGTAATCCTGTAATTGACGATGCGGTCTATTTTTGAGAAGCTAGACTTAATGGATAAGCGTGAAATCGCAGCTATTTTGGATGAAATCGGTGTCTTCTTAGAGCTGAAGGGAGAAAACCCCTTTAAAGTACGGGCCTACCAATCAGCCGCACGTATACTCGATCGCCTAGAAGATGATTTAGGGGAGCTTATTAAAGCCAAGCAATTACGCTCTATCAAAGGTATAGGCGCAGCTTTAGCGGATAATATAGAAACACTTCATCAAGAGGGGAGTCTTCCTTTTTATGAAGAGCTTAAGGCCTCGATTGAGCCTGGTCTGATCGAGATGCTGACGATCCCTGGCTTAGGGCCGAAAAAAGTAAAAGCTGTTTATGGCAAGCTTGGGCTGACGAGTATTGATCAATTACGTCTTGCTTGTGAAGAAGGGAAAGTAGCAGCCTTACCAGGCTTTGGGAAGCAATCCCAAGCAAAAATTTTAAGTGGCATAGAACACCGCGAGCTTTATAACCAGAGGCATCTTTGGTGGAATGCCTTTGCTATAGCTGAGCCTATTCTGGAAGGCTTGCGTAAGCTTAAGCAAACTGAAAAAGCAGAACACGCCGGGAGTTTAAGGCGCTGCCTAGAAACAGTAGGGGACCTAGACTTTTTAGTAGCCTCAGAAGATCCGGACCCAATCATGCATTGGTTCACTCACCAAGAGGGCGTGGCAGAAGTGACTGCTTTAGGGCAGACAAAATCAAGCATCCGCCTAGAAAGCGGCTTACAAGCAGACTTACGCGTAGTTCCGCTTAAGCAATTCTACTTTGCTTTACACCATTTTACGGGCTCTAAGGATCATAATGTGATGATGCGCCAGCGTGCTTTATCGATGGGATATAGTTTAAGTGAGTGGGGGCTGACCCCCGAGGAAGGAGGCCGCAAGGTAACTACCATTAAGAGTGAAGCAGCCCTGTTTAAAAAATTAGGGCTAAACTACATCCCTCCTGAGCTGCGTGAGGGTACCGCAGAGATTGCTGCTGCAGAAAAAGGAACTTTGCCTGAATTAGTTCAAGAAGAAGATATCCGTGGTGTGTTTCATAATCACACTACCGCTTCAGATGGCCGTCATACATTAGAAGAGATGGTTGCTGCGGCCCAGGATTTAGGCTGGGAGTACCTTGGTATATCAGATCATTCTAAAAGCAGCGTGCAAGCTAATGGCTTAAATGAAGAGCGTGTCCTCAGGCAAATTGAAGCTATCGAGAAACTCAATCAATCTAAGCAGTTTAAAACCTATGTATTCTCTGGGATAGAGTGCGATATTCTTAAGGATGGAGATTTAGATTTGGATCAATCAGTTCTAGAAGCGCTGGATTACGTTGTGATTTCGATCCACTCTGGGTTTACCCAGGATGAGGAGGCGATGACCCGCCGGATTATCAAGGCGATTGAGCACCCTTGCTCAACGATGCTTGGTCACCCTACGGGACGCTTACTCTTGGAGCGGGAACCCTATGCTGTTAATATGCAAAAAGTTATTGATGCAGCCATTGCTAACAAAGTGATGATTGAGATTAATGCAAACCCACGGCGCTTAGATATGGATTGGCGTTTGTGGCATAAAGCGGCTGAAAAAGGCCTGATGACTTGTATTAACCCAGATGCTCATGCTGCTGAACGACTTATATATTATAAGGCAGGGGTTCAGGTCGCGCGGAAAGGGTGGTTGACAAAGGAGTCTGTATTTAATACTAATAACTTGAAATCTGTTAAAAACTATTTATTGTCTACTTCCTAATCTTTTCTTAGCGTTGTAGCCCTATGTCTATGAATATCTGTTGTATAGGGGCCGGTTATGTTGGTGGGCCCACCATGGCGATGATCGCTTTCAAAAATCCAGACGTGCGTGTCACGGTTGTGGATATTAATGAAGAGCGCATAAACCAATGGAACTCAGACACTTTACCTATTTTTGAGCCAGGCTTGGACGAGATTGTTAAGGAAGTTCGCGGAAAGAATCTCTTCTTTAGCACAGAGGTTGATGAGAGAATTCAAGACTCTGATATTATCTTTGTTTCTGTGAATACCCCAACAAAAACATATGGGGTAGGTCATGGGTTTGCTGCTGACCTTCAATATGTAGAGCGTTGTGCACGCCGTATTGGGGAGTTGGCAACAGGAGATACTGTTGTGGTGGAGAAGTCTACCGTGCCTGTTTGTACGGCTGAATCTGTGCGGAAGATTTTAGAAAGCTATCCGCATAAGGCAAACTTCCAGGTGCTTTCTAATCCAGAATTTTTGGCAGAGGGGACTGCGGTACAAGATTTATTAAACCCTGATCGAGTCCTCATTGGTGGAGAGCCTAGCCCAGAAGGCGATAAAGCCGTTCAGAAACTAGCCGATGTTTATGCCTCTTGGGTGCCTAAAGAAAAAATCATCACAACGAACCTGTGGTCTTCAGAGCTTTCTAAATTAGCGGCTAATGCCTTTTTGGCCCAACGTATTTCCTCAATCAATACGATTTCAGCACTATGTGAACAAACAGGGGCTGATGTGGATGAAGTGGCTGAAGCCATTGGTCTCGATACACGTATTGGTCCTAAGTTCCTTAAAAGTTCTGTAGGATTCGGGGGGTCTTGCTTCCAAAAAGATATCCTTAACTTGGTCTATTTGTGCGAGAGCTTTGGTTTGCATGAAGTTGCTCAGTACTGGCATCAGGTCGTTATTATGAATGACTACCAAAAAGAGCGCTTCGGTCAACGCATTGTGAAAGCGCTCTTTGATACCGTCTCAGACAAGAAGATTGCAGTGCTTGGGTTTGCCTTTAAGAAGGATACTAACGATACCCGTGAGTCTCCTGCAATCGATATTTGTAAGGACTTGCTTGCTGAACATGCAAGCTTAGCAATTCATGACCCGCGTGTGTCTCAAGAGCAGCTGCTTAAAGATCTTGAGATGGAGAACGGTACAGCTGACCAAATCTCTTTACATGATGATCCTTATGAAGCAGCGAAGGGTGCTCATGCTATTGCTTTGCTGACTGATTGGGATTCCTTTAAAGACCTAGACTACTCTAAGATTTATGAGTCTATGGCTAAACCTGCGTTTTTCTTTGATGGTCGTAATCTTTTGGATCTCGAAGAATTGCGTAAAATTGGATTCGAGGCCTTTGGTATCGGGAAAGGCACAAAAAAGAAAGTGGCAGTATCGTGAAGTGTTCTGTAGTCATTCCTGCCCGTTTGGGCTCAACACGTTTACCACGTAAAGTCTTAGCTGACTTAGGGGGTAAGCCCGTTCTTTGGCATACTTGGAATCAAGTGATGGCAATGGATAAGCTTGATGAGGTTGTTGTGGCTACAGATGATGCAGAGATTTTAGAAGTTGCCCAAGCTTGGGGGGCTAAGGTTGTCATGACAGACCCTGCCTGTACTTGTGGGACTGAGCGCATTGCTTCTATCCTAGATACTTTGCAAGGGGACTTGATTTTAAACGTTCAGGCAGACGAGGTGTTCATCAACCCTAAGCTTCTGGACGCTTTAGTTGAAGAAGGAAGCCTTGGGAAGGCGGATATCGTAACGCCTGTATTCCAGATCGAGAGGACCGAAGAGCTCTTTAATCCTAATTTAGTTAAGGCAGTGCTTAATAAGCAAGGTCAGGCGCTTTACTTCTCGCGCAGTACGGTTCCTCATGTGCGTGGTGAAGCTCCAGAAAGCTGGATCTCCCAGCATTGTTTCTATGGCCATGTAGGTGTTTATGCTTATCAGCGCAAAGTTTTAAAGGATTACGCAAAACTGCCTTCGAGTGTTCTAGAATCTATGGAGCGTTTAGAACAGCTCCGTTTTTTAGAGTCGGGCTACCGTATCCAAACCATTCCTACTGACTACCATTCTATTGCAATAGATACTCAGCAAGATCTAGAGCAAGCAAGCCGTTTAATCACTCCTTCTGTTGTCTCATGACTATTCAAGAAACTGCCACAAGCGAAAGTATAGAAACTGCACGTAAAGTGCTAACGACCGCATCTAGCGCTCTAGAGGCTGCGAGCTATCGTCTTGATGAAAACATAGAGAAGGCAGTGTCGCTTATATTGAATCATAAAGGTAAGGTGTTGATTACAGGTGTAGGAAAGTCAGGCCATATCGGGCAAAAGATAGCCTCTACTTTATGTAGTACAGGAACACCTGCCGTGTTCCTGCACGCAACCGAAGCAGTGCATGGTGATCTCGGGGTTTATCACCCAGGGGACCCTACTATCCTTATTTCGAATAGTGGGGCTACTTCTGAGCTAGTTCGCTTGATTCCTACACTTCGCCAATTTGACTCTCCACTCATTGCTTTAGTAGGCCGTACGGATTCTCCGATCGCACAACGTTCTGATGTTGTTCTAGATGCTTCTATTTCAAAAGAGGCAGATCCTTTAGGCATTGTTCCAACAACAAGTGCTTTAGTGGCTCTAGCCTTTGGGGATGCCCTGGCTTGTGCTTTAATGCAACAGCGCCGGTTTAATGCAAATGACTTTGCTTCGTTCCATCCTGCAGGCCAATTAGGGCGTAACTTACTCTACACTGTAGGGGATGTTATGCATAAGCGAGACTCAGTCGCTTGTGTCTCTTTAGAGACCTCTATGCGTGATGCAGTCATTGCTATGACAGAACGTCCTCAAGGTGCTGCCTGTGTTGTAGATGCAGATGGAGGGCTCCTCGGGATCGTAACAGATGGAGACGTAAGGCGTACCCTTCAACATCATGATGAAATTAAGCCGCTTACGGTTGCAGACATTATGACGAAAGACCCTATTTCGGTGGATCCTAGTCTTTCTTTGGGAGATGCTCTCAGTGTAATGGAGGAGCGTTCTTCACAGATTAGCGTACTCCCTGTGGTGGATGCTAGCTCTAAGAACTTCTTAGGGTTGATTCGAATACACGATATACACCAGCCTCACTAAGGGCCAGGATCTTCAACAAGACCTAATAAAACACCAACCACCATGCGCTTTAAAATTCTAGGGAGCAGTAGCTCCGGAAATGCAGCTTTACTCTGTACAGATGAATGCAAGGTCCTGATTGATGCAGGCTTTTCAGCACGTAAGCTTAAACAATTATTAGAGCGTGAAGGAGAGTCTTTAGATTCCATTGATGCTGTCTTTTTAACGCATGAACATTCAGACCATACAACTGGGCTGACAGGCTTATCTAAGTACGAGCACCTGACTTTTTTTGCTAATGAAGATACCGCCTCGGTACTGCAAGAGCGTTTGAAGCGGCCTATGAATTGGAAGCTTTTTGAAACAGGGAGTACCTTTGCTTTTCGTGATTTGAATATTCATAGTTTTTCAATCCCTCATGATGCCCATGACCCTGTGGGTTATATTTTTGAGGGGACAGGAACAAGTAAGAGGCGTGTGGCCTGGGTGACCGATTTGGGTTATATCCCTCAGTACATTCACGCTAAAATTCGAGATGTCGAAATTTTGGTGATTGAGTGTAATTATGATAATGAATTACTTGAGAATGATGAGCGACGCCCGTGGTCTGTAAAGCAGCGTATTCGTGGGCGGCACGGGCATTTACCTAACGAGGCTGTTTGGGAGTTTATCAGCCAGATGGAGAACCCAGCCTGGGAGGAGGTCTATTTAGCTCATTTGAGTGCTCATTGTAATCGGGTAGAGCTTGTAGAGTCTCTTTTTGCTCCATTAAGAGAAAAGGATATCAAGTTTACGATTAAAGTTGTGGATCCTGCTTTAGTCTAAAATACCTTTATCAATTCTTGCAATTATCTGAGAGTCCTAGCACAATTCCTGCTCTTTATTTGATGTCTTTTGAGTGAATTTCTCTTCTCAAAATAAAGACGAGAATTATGTCTTACGAATATAGCCAAACAAAAATCGTTTTTACTTTGGGTCCGGCAACGGATAGCGAAGAGATGATGGAGCAGCTCGTGCGTCGTGGTGTCGATGTATGCCGCCTAAATATGGCTCATGGTACTCATGAGTGGGTGCGTGAGAGCATCAGCCGTTTGCGGTCTGTGTGCGATCGTTTAGGGCGCCAGGTAGCCATCATGATGGACGTCAAAGGCCCCGAGATTCGTACGGGTGCGGTAGACGAGCCGTTCATGTTAACTAAAGGCGAGCGGATTGACCTTGTCATTAGTGAAGAGGTTTTGCAAAAACGTACTACAGATGTGCGCGCAGTGACGGTTAATTACCCTGGCTTAGTGAATGATATTCATGAAGGGGACACCGTTTTGGTGGACAGTGGGCTTATTCGTTTTAAAGTCCTCGCCGTAACAGAAGACACGATCGAATGTGAAGTGTTAATCCCCGGGGAACTAGGGAGCCGCCGTCACATTAACCTTCCAGGAGTTACGGTTAATCTTCCAGCACTCACCGAGAAGGATAAAAAAGATATTTTAGTAGGCGTTGAAGGCGGCATTGTTTACTTTGCGCTTTCTTTTGTGCGTCAAGGCAAAGATATCCAAGAGATGCGCGAGTATCTAAGAGTTAATGGATCTGATGCCAAAATTATCGCAAAGATTGAGGACCAGTCAGGGATTTATAATTTAAATGAAATCATTGAAGAGTCTGATGGACTCATGGTTGCACGCGGTGACTTAGGGATTGAGTGCCCTTATCAAACCTTGCCTCTGATTCAACGCCAAATGATCAAGATGTGTATCCGTCATGCAAAGCCAGTGATTGTGGCCACACACATGTTAGAGTCGATGATCTCTGCACCTGTTCCGACACGTGCTGAGGTGAGCGATATTGCCACAGCTATTTTTGATAAGACCGATGCTGTCATGCTCTCCGGAGAGACCACCGTAGGGAAGTATCCTTTGGAATGTGTCGATGTAATGCGTAACATTGCTTTGGAGGTAGAGAGTAATGCAGCACCTGGTTACGACCATAGTATTCCCTTGCTCGATCTTAAGTCTAAGCTTTTGCGCTCCGCGGTTGTTCTTGCTCAGGAGTTAGACAATTCGGCTATCCTTCTTTTTACTCGTCACGGGTCTTCCGCACAGATTATTGCAAGTCTGCGGCCTTCGCATTGCCCGATCTATGCCTTTACCGATCGTGAGGATACTTTTAGGCGCTTGCTCCTTTCTTGGGGGATAGCGCCCTTTATGCTCAGAGACTTGAATGCCTCCCCCGAGGAAACCATGGAGGCTGCGATGAAAAGCCTAAGGCGTACTGCTTGGGTTAAGCCTGGCGATAATGTAGTGGCTATCACCCACCTGTCACACGAAGCAGGTATTATCGACTCTATTCAAGTGCGCGAGGTTCCTGAAACGGTTTAGGGGGACGGCTACCCAAGGCACTGTATTGCCATCTCACGTAGGACAGCTTCTTGCTCTGTAGGGCGTTTGAGTACTGTTTCAAAGGCTTGAACAAAAGCCATTTGGAAGCTGATTAACTTGCGCAAAGATAGAGACTCTGCCGCTTTGCCTAGCTTTCCTAGGTACCACAAGTTTTGAGTGAAGATATTGAAAGTACTTTTAGCATCAAGGCCTCCAAAGTGGTCTTGGTAAGTGCCAGCAGCCATTTCAAATGAGGATTTATCAATCCCACGGAAGCCTAGCTGGATCGCTCGGGCATCTAGCAAAACCCGTAGTTGTAGCATAAGACGGTTTCGGTTTTGTAAGCTTGCAAGGAGTGGGCGGCTCTCTTTTTGAGAGAAAAAGTGTTTTTTAAGCGCGGTGAGTGTCCAGTTTAAGTCGAGGCTGTAGAAGGCTTCAACAGCTTCAAAAAAGTCATTATCTCCAAAATCAGGTACTAGTTCATAGACGAGCTCTTCGGTGATTTCTCCACCTTCAGGGCCTAAGTAGGTAGCTAGTTTTTTAAGTTCCTCTAAAACAAGTCGTGTATGATTGCCCACTTTTGCTTTTAAGGTTTCAAGGGTGCTATCACTGATGCGGATTTTGTGTTCCTTGCAGATTTCTCTAGCCAAGGCGTTGAGTTCGCTTTGGTCTCCCGTGTTTTCAATGAAGGTGTAGTCGCTATTCTTTTGGAGCCATTTGAAGCTCTTAGTTCTACGGTCTATAGGGGAGGCTGTTAGGATGACTTCTACGGAACTAGGATCAACGCTCTCCAATATCGCTTGGAGGCTTTCAACTTTTTCTTTCGTTCCAGCCGAACGCCCTGTCACGCTATCGCTCAAAAAGGTAATGCCTTTAAGCCAAACTACTTTCTTCTCGGCAAATAAAGAGAGGGTTTGTACAGCGCTTTGGAACTGGTTGATGATCTTTTCAACTTCACTGGTGTTTTGAGCCGCACCACTGATGACTTCTTTGGAAAGGTCATCCTGCAGGGCCTCACTTTTTTGATCAAAAAGGGTCTTTCCTTTTTTATTTACAAGAAAGTCGTCACTTCCACAGATGAAGGTGAAATTTGCCATAATAATTAAGCTCCGGGTATACTCGTTGAAATATCAGCGCTTTTATAGTGTTTAAGCTTTCGGCGTATCCAGTCTAAGGCGGTATAGACAGCACGTTCTTTGACGATTAGGCGATCTCCAGGGAAGACTACTTTGCGTGAGTATGCTCCTTCAGGAGAATGGAAGCCAAGGTAGACGGTTCCCACAGGGTCTTTTTCTGTGCCTCCCTCCGGGCCCGCAAAGCCAGTAGAGCTTAGAGCGTAATCAGCCGAGAAGCATTCAGCTACTCCTGTAGCCATAGCTAAAGCAGTTTCTTCGCTTACGGCGCCATGTTGCTCTAGAATAGCTTCAGGGATATGTAGCAGTTCTACTTTAGCGTCGTTACTGTAGGCAATGATGCTGCCTGAGAATACTTGAGAGGCTCCTGGTAGATCTGTAAACTCGTTAGAGAGGAGTCCTCCGGTGCAAGACTCTGCAATCGCGAGGGTTTTTCCTGCTGCTTTGAGGTCGTCCAGTACCACTTTAGCTAGGGAGTCGTTACCAAAGGTAAAGAAGTCTTCACCTAAAGCTTCCCGGCAAGCTTCGCCGGCTTCTAGTAAGGTCTTCTGGGGTACACTTGCATGCTTTAAGCTCAAACGTACATCCACAATTCCTAAATGCGCGCAAAAGGCTAGATCGATGTCGGGGAACTGTTCAAGTGCGGGCTTCACGCGCTCTTCAATGCGGGTTTCTCCTACGCCGGTAGTCCGTAATTGCAGGACCATTTCTTCGGGCTCTAAAACCCCTTCTGCTTTTAGTCGGGGTAAAACTTCTTGCTCAAACATAGGGCGTAGTTCAGACGTAGGCCCAGGGAGCATGATCAAGATCTTATCCTGGTGTTTCAGGAAAATTCCAGGTGCGGTTCCAAAATTCGAGCGATTAGGCAGTGTTTCTGAGCCTTCGAGCTTGTAGCACTGCTTGACGAGGCTCTCGGGTATAGGAGAGCGTACCTTTTCAAAAAGTTTGGTAATCGCTTTTTCTGCCTCAGGGTCAAAGATAAGTTTTAGCCCAAGTGCTTCGGCAAGCGCTTCCCGGGTATTGTCATCTACTGTAGAGCCGAGGCCTCCTGTTGTGATTACAATGTCGGCACGCTCCCAGCTTTGCTGGAAGCTGCGTTGGATTTCTTCAATATTATCGCGGATGATCTCATTATGGATGAGGGTTAGGCCATGGCGCTTAAGCATCCGCCCCAAGTAGACAAGGTGTTCGTTTGATTTTAGCCCTAGGAGCAGTTCGTCTCCTAAATTTAAAAGCTCAACTTTTTTATGAGAAATCATTGTTTTTTAACCGCTAGATAATTATTATACTAACCTACAGTAAATCTGAAATACCAGAAATGCCAATACCGCATCCAGCAAAACTCAAAGAAAAATTGAGAAGGATTCCTCATAAGCCTGGGGTTTACTTGATGCGTGATCGCTTAGGTAATGTCTTATATATCGGTAAGGCTAAGGATCTTAAGAAGCGAGTGGGTAATTATTTCCAGGCGGGCCGGAAGCGCCAGCTACAACAGCCTAAGGTCTTGGCCATGTTAGACCTTATCGAGGATGTTGAGGTGATTGAAGTGAAATCAGAGGCTGAAGCTCTTATTCTGGAAGATCGCCTTATCAAAGAGTGGAAGCCCAAATACAATACCTTGCTTGTTGATGATAAGCGCTTTCTTCTTGTCCGGGTAGATTATGGGAAAGAATTTCCTACATTTCGCTTAGTCCGTACCCGCTCAGATGCTCAATCACACTATTATGGGCCTTTTGTCCAAGGGGGGACTTTGCGTAAAACCCTCCAGCAGATGCGCTTGAAGTTTGGCATTCTTCTGGGTAATGTGCGCCCTAAAGAGATAGGTAAAGGTCGCTTCCGTTTATATGAAGATGCACGTGCAGAGATTTATGGTCATGCCAATGAACTATCTGCAGCTCAATACCACAAGCGTGTAGAGAGGGCATGTGCCTTCCTTGAGGGAAAAGCCCAAGAGTGGCTAGACGAGCTCAAAGAGCAAATGCAGGCAGCTTCTAAGGCGCATGAGTACGAGAAGGCAGGCCAACTCAGAGACCTTATAGCTGCCCTAGAGCGTACGGTAGAGCCCGATCGTAAATTTAAGCATGACCCACGTATTCTTAAGCCAGAGGTTATCAAGCAAGCTTTGAATGAGCTCAAGGCAGCTTTGGCCTTAAAGAAGCTCCCTCAACAGATAGAGTGTTTCGATATTTCTCATATCTCGGGGACGTTTGTGGTGGCTTCTATGGTTCATTTTAGTGGGGGTAAACCCGATCGCTCTAAATACCGTCGTTATAAAATAAGAAGTTTTATTGGTAATGATGATTATCGAGCCATGGAAGAGGTTGTGGGTCGGCGTTACCGGCGATTGCACCGGGAAGGGAAGCCATTTCCGGATGTAGTCCTAATTGATGGTGGGCAGGGGCAGGTTAACTCAGCCCTGAAGGCATTTTTAATCCTGGATCTAGAGCCCCCTGTTTTAGTGGGGCTTGCAAAAAAGGCCGAGACCTTGGTCTTTCCTGACAAACGCCCTGACCTTAATTTACCGGAGGATAGTCTAGCGCTTCAGTTATTGCAGCGTTTGCGGGACGAGGCCCATCGCTTCTCTAATACGTTTAATGCAGATTTACGAAGCAAACGAATCCGAGAATCTATCTTGGATGAGTGCCCCGGGCTGGGCCCCAAGCGTAAAGCCCTTGTATTAGCACATTTTAAGGATTTTAAGCATCTCAAGAAGGCAAGTTTGCCAGATTTAGAGGCTGTCCCTGGTATTGGCCCTAGTTTTGCCAAACAGTTACATGATTTTCTAAGGTCTTGTTAGGTAATTGGTTTGTGAAAATCCTGTATTAAACTCTTGCCTGGGTAGGGCTAGGGAGGCATGCTGTCTGGCATGCTTAATAAATGGTTTAAACTGGATGCTCATGGAACAACGCTTTCGCGTGAATTTATAGCAGGTCTTACTACATTTGCTGCAATGGCCTATATTTTGGCAGTGAATCCAGAAATCCTCTCTCAGGCAGGGATGGATCGTTCAGGGCTTATTACCGTTACTGCATTGGCGGCAGCTTTGGGGTGCTTTTTAATGGCTGGGTTTGCGAATATGCCTATAGCGCTTGCTCCAGGTATGGGGACTAACAGTTATTTTGCTTTTATTATTTGCTTAGGCATGGGGGCGACTTGGCAACAAGCCCTAGCCATGGTCTTTTGGAACGGGATTTTATTTCTCATTCTATCCGTAACGGGCGCGCGCTCTAAGGTTATTGATGGTATCCCAAATGCGATTAAAATTGGAGTGCAGTGTGGTTTAGGCCTGTTTATTGCCTTTATTGGGCTGCAAAAAACGCATTTGGTTGTGGGTAACCCGCACACGCTGCTTGCCGTTGGGGATGTAACCTCAGCTTCTGCAGTTATGGCTCTAGGGGGCCTAGCCCTAATGGTTTTACTCACCTTGCGTGGCATTTCTGGGGCTATTATTATCTCAATCCTTTTGCTAACTGCAGTAGGTTCTTGCGTCACTTTTGGGGGCAGCTTCATTACCGTTTTGCCCAAAAGCTACGTTTCTTTGCCAGCGCCTATCGATCAGACTTTCTTTGCTTTAGATATTTGGTACCCCATCACTCATTTTAAGGAAGCTTACGCAACGGTCTTTACCTTATTTATCCTCGATTTATTCGATTCTATTGGGACTATTGTTGGGCTGTCACAGCGCGCAGGGCTTGCTGACAAGCAAGGCCGCATCCCTAAGTTAGGGGCTGCTCTAACTGCCGATGCTACTGCAACTATTACGGGGGCTCTTTTAGGCACCTCTACCACCACAGCTTATATCGAATCTGCTACTGGTGTGGAATCTGGAGGGCGCACAGGCCTTACTTCTGTGTTTGTTGGGCTTTTCTTTCTGGTGGCACTTTTCTTCACGCCTTTGATTTCCGTGATACCAAGCCAGGCCACAGCACCTGCATTGATGATGGTAGGTATTTTTATGATGCAAGGGGTGCGGCAGCTCAATTTTGATGACTTGGCCGAAACAGCGCCTGCATTCCTTACTTTGTTGATGATCCCTTTGACCTTCAGTATTACTCAAGGTATTAGTCTGGGGCTTTTGTTCTATATCGTTTTGGCTTTGCTTTCAGGACGTAAAGGCTGGGAAAAACTCTCCGGTACAACGCTCTTTTTGGGGGCACTCTTTGTATTGCACTACATTTTATTGTAGCCTTAGGCACTCTACGAGTGCAAATACCCAGAGTACACCGCTAAAGATTAAACTCAGGCATACAGCTGCACTGCCCATATCTTTAATCTTCTTGGCTGTTGGGTGCTTCTTCGAGGAGATGTAGTCTACTGCTAGCTCTAGGCTGCAGTTGATAAGCTCTACGATGAGCACCAAGAAAAAGCTGCTAATTAGCAAAAGCTTTAAGTAAAGGGCTATGGGTAGAAGGCTGGCTATAGGGGTAAGGATAATCGCTAAGATTACCTCTTGGCGGAAGGCAGTTTCATTGCGCAAGGCATGTATAATGCCATCCCAGGAATAGCCAGCTGCTTTAATAATGCGGGCTATTCCTGTGGGTTTAGGCGGTTTCTTCATTGTAGAAGTTTAGTTCATTTCTTCCCCCGTGAGGGCGTTAAAGACCTTAAAGTTTTCGATATGGAAATTAGGATCTGCCCGGAAGGAAAGCTTGATGTTGAACAGTTGTTCTAGGTCAAGAAGGAGGTTTTCATCCTCATTGCGCAAACGTTCTAGAACGCTCGGGTTGAGGAAGACACGCATTGCGATAAGTTCGTTATCCCCCTGGCGCTTCCTGAGGTAGCGTACCACGCTATTAATCTTACGTTGGATTTCTACACTCATGCTCCGTGGGGATTTTACAGTCCCGCGGCCTGCGCAGTAAGGGCAAGTTTCATAAATGCCCCGGGCCGTACTTTCTTGATGGCGCTGGCGGGTCATCTGCATGATTCCTAGTTGTGAGATCGGCAGAACATGACTTTTAGCCTTATCAGCAGCCATTTCATCACGCATGCATTTCAGGACTGCATTACGGTCCCGTTTGCTCTTCATGTCAATGAAGTCTACAATGATGAGCCCTCCGATATTACGGAGCCGGATTTGTCGGGCGGCCTCCCGGGCGGCTTCTAGGTTAGCTTGGAGGATATAATCCTTACCGTCTTTACTAGATCCTCTGTGGGAGCCCGTATTTACGTCAATCGCTGTGAGTGCTTCGGTCTCTTCGATGACAATTTCACCCCCTGAAGGTAGCGAAACATTGCGCATGAAGGTTTGTTCGATTTGGCGCTCGATATTAAAACGCTCGAAGATGGGGATACTTTCCCCGAAAAGATTAATCTTAGATTTTGATCGTGGGGAAATCTCCGAGATGTTGTCACACATGCGTGCGTGGTCATCTTCCGTATCAATGAGCACTCGGTCGATCTCTTCTGTTAAGAAATCGCGAACTGTTCTTTCCACAAGATCAGGCTCTTGGTAAACAAGTCCGCAGGGCTCATCAGAGTCAATGGCCTCTTGGATCTTTTCCCATTTTTTGAGCAAAATGTGTAAATCACGTATAAAGAAGCGCAATTGCTTGCCTTCACCCGCTGTGCGAACAATCACCCCCATGCCTTCAGGGATGGTCAGCTTGCCGAGTACTTTCTTGAGGCGGTTGCGCTCGCGTGGGTCTTCAATCTTACGAGAAATCCCGCATTGGCCAGAGTAGGGCATCAAGACCATGTAACGACCAGGGATTGCGAGGTTAGTCGTGGTACGTGGTCCTTTGTCACCGATTTGAGCCTTAGTGATTTGCACCACAATATCCGTCCCTATTGGATAGATCTTAGGGATGTCCTTAAGTGAGACCTTGTCTTTGCGGCGTTTTTGTTCTTCGGTTCGGTTTTCACGGACAATCTCAACCGCAGAGTCATTGTTGGTAGGGATAATGTCCCAATAGTGAAGGAAGGCATTTTTCTCTTGGCCAATATCCACAAAAGCAGCCTTTAGGCCTGGCTCTAGGTTTTGGATTTGTCCCTTAAAGATAGCACCGACCATGCGGTTTTCCCCGACCCGCTCAATTTCAAACTTCTCAAGAACACCATCCTCTAGAAGGGCAACCCGCTTTTCGAGTGGCTCCGAGTTGATGATAAGCTCCCGGAAGGTGTTGTCCTCACGCTTAATCGCCTTAACGATTTTCTGGAGCATAGGCTGCTTTTTAGCACGTTTGCGAGCAGCTTTCTTGAGTACGCCTTGGGCAGGCGCCTCTACTTTTTTCTCTTTAGGTTTAGATTTAAGATCTTCTAGTACTTCGGGGCTAGGCTCTTTAGGGGCTCTAGGCTTTTTCCTACGATTACGTTTGTTAGTTTCTTGCGACATATGACGATTTCTTTATCGGGGCCATTCGCAAGCTGTATATTTCTTATAAAAGACAAAATGTTCATGCAAAGTCCTTCCTAAAGCGATAAACGCTTTGTATCAGTCCTTGAAGGATGCAACAGCTTAATACGAAAGAGCCACCGTAACTTAAAAATGGAAGTGGAAGTCCGGTGATTGGCATGAGCCCAATGGTCATCCCAATATTGACAAAAATGTGAACCATGAAAATAGCACTGATGCCCACAGCCAGATAAAGGCCAAAGCGATCACGTGCTAACCCTGCAATGCGGATACCGTTAAGTACCAGCAAAGAGTAAAGTCCAATGACGAAGAGCCCTCCTATAAATCCTTTCTCTTCGGCGAATACAGAAAAAATAAAGTCGTTGGATGCCACAGATTGCGGCAGATACCCCAACTTTGATTGTGTACTCTTGTTGTGTCCTTTTCCTACAAGCCCTCCAGACCCGACTGAAATGAGTGATTGGCGTAAGTTCCAGCTTATGCCAATACCTCTAGGGTCGATAACCTCAGGCGCTGCAAAGGAGAGTATGCGGTTGCGCTGATAGTCTTTGAGGGGGACCCAGGAATGCTTTTCATAAGCACCCTGATCTCTTATAGGTGATAGATTATTCTCTTTTAAGAATTTGTTGTAGCCATGGATGTCTAGGCCTACCACCGCTACCCCTATTAAGAATATAGCAAAAAAGGTGATAAAGAAGCGCTCAGACAAATTAGAGACATACAACATCGAGAAAACCATCGGAGGAAATACAAGGGATGATCCTAGGTCTGGCTGTAGAAAAATCAATAAAATAGGGAGAGAAAAGACAGCCGCTGTTTTAAAGAGGATCGCGTATGATTCTCGGACAGTTTTAATCTCAGAGCGTGCTAAAACACTAGCTATTAATATTGCTGTACCAATTTTTGCCGTATCTGAGGGTTGGATATGGAATACTTTGAGGTCTAGCCACCGTAATGCTCCAAAGGCCTGCTTCCCTAAAGGGGTCCAAAGGGCTAATAACAGTAGAATACAAACGCCATAGATCCAGTGGGCATTCCTGAGGTAGAGCTTGTAGTCGATAAGCGAGGTCAGCATGTAGAGGCCTGCCCCTGCTAAAAGCCATACAATCTGGCTTTTCCATTGAGTGCCCCCGCTATAACTCTGGGCCGAATAGATGAAAAACACCCCAATAATACCCAGGATTAGCATGCACATGGGTGTGATCGGGTCAGAGCGGTACCTCTCAGTCTTATTGAGGACGCGGCCTATTTCTCTGTTTAACTTACTTATCATCAATGGCTTAAGCCATAATAAGGAATCAGCCCTTAAAGGCAAGCCGGAAAGAGGCTAGAGCACTCTCACTTTAGGCTTCAGAGCAGATTTTTTGGCTCGTGGGGGTTTGGTCCTTATACGCACTTTGGACACCCTTGATTTGTTTACGAGCTTGGTAACATTCTGCAAGTTCTGCTTGGGTGTGGCTCATCATGTCTCGCAGTAAGACATTGTTTTCCTCTTGGTTTTTGAAGAGGAGCTTTATGCGCTGGTCGAGCTCCTGGTTCTTTTGAGGGCCTAGGCCTGCGGCTTCTTTAGCCTCAATAAGGCCCTTCAGGAGAGTATCCTTTTGGTTCAAGAGCTTCCCGATATAGTCAAAATTGTGTTCTTTGAGCGCGAAGTTTTCCTCTTCGACTAGGCTTTCAAAATTAGAGAGGAGGCGAAAGAATCTTTGGGCAGCTTTTGACTGCTTAGCAGTGTGTGTTTTATGTGCGATTTCTTCAAACTCAGGCATTGCTCGAGAAGGATGCGCGGTTTGCTTTGTGTTGTGTTTGAGTGTTGCCTAGCATTTCTTCCCAGGCGTTACGAATTTCATTAAGGTGGCTCACCACATTTTCAATGGGGGCCTTGTCTTTCTTAACATTAGCCTGGCTAAGCTCCTGGTGCATGTAGCCGTAAAGGCCGTACATGGTTTTAGCAAAGTCTCCGCCTTTTTCTAGGTCCAGGCTAGTTTGCAACTCGAGGATAATGTTCTGAGCCTTGGTTAAATTATTATGGATAGCTTCATTGCGCTTCACGATATCTTCTTCGTCAAAGCCTTTTTGGGCAGCTTCCATGAAGCGTAGGGCGCCATCGAATAGCATGAGGATGACTTTCCCTGGAGAGGATGTTTCTACAGATGCAGACTGGTAGGATTTAGCAAACTTATTTTGGGGCATGGGGTGTTGTTGCGGGGGTAAAAAGATCAGGTCTGGGCGGAGGCCTCATCTTGCGTGTCAGTACTTAAAATGGTTTTTGCTAAATCAGGCGTAGAGATGAGCGCATCAAGATCCGCATCAGAAGGCCAGTTGGCGTCTTCGCCCCAGCCTTCCTTCTTTGCCTGTTCGATTACCTCAGGCCGGACATTGTTGTTTAGTTCTTCCATAATCTTGTTACGGTGCTCTAAGGAAGCGCTAGAAAGTTGGTCAATTGTTCCTGTGTCTTGAGCAGTCGTGCTTGTACTCGATTTTTCGGCCCCTTGGGTTGAGGGTTTAGAGACAAGCTTATTGGTCACTCCTGGTTGAGGAGCTTGTGGGCTTAATTCGTTGATTTCAGACATGGAGATAAGTTGCTAATTGTACTCCAATCCTAACATATAGTGTCGGACTGAGGAAGAAAAACTTCACTATTCATTTGATAATATGGTACTAAAAGCAGCGTTGGCTGCGTATCTTGAAAATCGGGTAGGGCTTTGGAGGATATTGGCTGAATTGTCCAGAGGGTAGGGGTTTCGGATATAGGAGCGTTGGAAGCGACGGGCCGCAGCTGCTACGCGAGGATTTCCAGCATCGAAGATATCATCAAAAGCCCATAGGGTTTGGTTGCTTTTCAGGGAAATCAGCTGGGTACGTAGGCCAATGGCCAAGGGTTTATAGGGGGCATAGTAGGTTAGCTCAGTAATAAGGACCCCATCGGCAGCGTATTTTTCTTTGAGTGTTTTAAGAAAATTAGCCGGTAAGGGGGCTGCCGCGCTGAGCTGGTTTATGCTGAATAGCTCCATAAGGTCATGTCGGCTTAGGGGGATGACCTCAAACAGATTCCTTTTGGCAAATTCAGATTTTATAGAGTGGTCGATGCGATCTAGGAAGGGGCCTGAATCAGGGCCATAGTACAGAGGTAAGGCAACTACCCGTACAATATTCTCCTTAGGCGTAGGAGAGAGCTCGTCTACTGGGGGGTTGTAAACATTCTGAGGCTTATAAGAGGGAACGAGTAGGCCTGCTGCTGCAACTCGCTCACTGTGGGTGCAGCCAGTCAGTAGGCCTAAGGCCATTAAGCAAAAAAGAAAAGTGGGGTAGTATTTTGGGCGCTTCATTAGAGTCCAAGTCGGGCACTTAAAACTTGTGATTGGGTGTTAATTTTTTGCTGCGCTAGTTCCATTTTTAGAAAGCTTGCTTTAAGACGTTTTTCTTCTGATTTAATATGACGCTCTAAAGAGGCAATTTGATCATCAAGACGTTTGTTCGTGGCTGTTATAATATCAGTTTGTTTCTTAAAGAGTCCATCATAACTGACATAAGCTTCAATTATTTTGTCAATTGAGGCATAGAGCCCTCGTTCACTTTCGGCCTGATCTGCGTCTGCACTCTCATCTGTAGTGGCGACTTGGGTAAACAAGGTAGCCACTGAGCTCCCTTCATTTTTCAAGGCCTTAGTGAGTAGGGCTTCATCTTTTACCTCTAGCTCATTGCTTCCTTTTACAAAGTCAATACCCATATCTGCCAAACGTTTCACATCTCCTGCAAGGCCATCGACTGTTTTAAAAGCTTTGGTCCTTAGGTTCCGTGCAATGCTAGTGGCTTCTCCATAATCGCTTAAGTCCTCTTTCTTGATGACGGTCTTTCCATCTTTGTCAGTCTCTATAGTCGTCTTTGTCTTCATAGCGATGTAGGACTGGGCAATATTGTATTTTTCAATGAAAGCATCGATTTTTTCTCGGGTTTTTGCAGGGTCTGTGGTGACTTCCACCGTTTCAGTCACGCCTGTCTTTTTTGCGGTAACTGTTAGGCCTGTAATCCCGTGTGAGGTAGAATCAAAATCGTTACTCGTACTGGTGAGGGTGCCTCCTCCATTAACCGTGTATTGAGCATTCACCCCTTTTGATAAGCTACTTGTTCCCAATAACCCCATGGCTTCCATCAACATCCCGCTGTCATCCTCGATGCTCACATCGAAGGATCCTGTTTTATTATTAGTCATCACAAAACGGTCATTAAGCGCATCATAGGTCATATTGGCATTTGCTTCAGAGCTATTGATACGGGTAATAATCGCAGAAAGACTATCGACAGTACTGTCATAAGTGATGGTCTTGCCATTAACCTTAAAACTTCCTCCAGTGACTGTTAGGCTTTCAATAGCTGTTACGGTATCAATATTGCCTAATTTCCCGCCACTGGCTAGGGAAGTTGCAGCATTATCAGGATCATGAGAAAGCTGTGCGACGGTGAGGAAATTGCTGGTATCTGCCCCATTGCCTACAGTAATGGTGGAGGCACTACTCAGGCCGATCTTTTGAGAGGTTGAATCATAGGTAGCGGTTACATCCCCACTTGTTGCTGTAGAGATTGAAGAGAATATGTCTGCCAGTGTATCTCCTGCATTAACGGTGACAGTGCTGCCATTAACGGTGAATGTCCCGGCCGAAAAAGTCTGTCCAAAGGGTGGTGTTAAATGATAGGTATTAATAGCACTGCTGAGTGTAATCGGGCCTACAGCTGCAGAGCTATTAACAGTACCTGTTCCATTTGCAGTGAGTTTTGTTGCTGCGAGGAAGTTACTGGTATCTCCAGAGTCACCCAAGGTAATTGCAGATCCGCTTGAGAGCGTTATTTTCTCGGTTCCGCTGTTGTAAGAGGCCGTGACGCTTCCACTGGTTGCCGTAGAAATCGCATCAAAAATATCTTGCATGCTATCTGTTGCGTTGACCGTAACAGTGTTACCATTAACGGTGAACGTCCCTGCGCTAACAGCGACTCCAAGCTTTGCTTTATCGACCGCAGAGTTTATGCCTGCAGCCCCTAGGCTTGTTTGGCTAGCAACCGTGCCGGTTCCGTTACTGTAAAGTTTTGTGGCGGCTAAAAAGTTACTAGAGTCTGCTGGGGTCCCTAAAACAATTTCAGAAGCACTACTGAGGGTAATCTTATCCGTAGTTGCATCATATGCTCCGGTAACATCTCCTCCTGTAGCAGTAGAGATTGCATCAAAAACGTCTTGGAGTGAGTCTGTAGTTTTGAGGCTGACCGTCTTCCCATTAACCGTGAAGCTCCCTTCTGTAATAGCCGTATTGGTATTCATGAGTTCAACGGTTAGTCCACTCACATCGTTTGTTGTATTTAAACGTGCTCCTATGTTACTTGCTCCAGTGCGAGCACTTTTTGTGGCTAATTGAGTTACGTTAAAGTCGTAGTTTCCTGTTAAGGCTCCATTGTCTGCTTTTGCGCTGAATGCTAAATTGTTAGCATCATTGCCAATGACAGACGTGCTACGTCCATGGAAAGTCTTACTTTCTTTGAGGGCCTCAAGTGCTTTTTGGACGTCTTCGAGCCTACTTTTTAAATCACCAATCGCCGTTTGCTCTTTGAGGTTAACGGTCTTCTTACTTTGAATCTTAGTTTGGGGGATTCGCTCTATTTGTATTAATTGAGCGACAACAGGTTTCCAGTCGAAACCCCCTCCGAGTCCTGAAAGTTCAAGTGGCATAGGGCGTTGTTGTGTGTTTGTGTGAAAAGAGTCCTTTAGATAGATCGTTGTGTTTAAAGGGTATCTTTAGGGCTACCTAAGCAGAAGGTATGCCTATGTAGAAATAATACATTACCATTATGTCTTTGATAATGTGTTACCCAGTTTGTTTGTTAGGAAATAAGCACCTTGGGCCAAAGCCCAGAAGTATTCTTTATTGTTCTGGAGGCGCTCCCAATGAGGGGTAGAAGCTTTCATTTCTTTAACCTTTTTTACATAAGTAAAGAGTTCTGCCTTCGTTTGTCCTTCATAGAGGACTTCATAGTCCCGGGTATGGCTATCCAGGAGCTTATTGATTTCGGTCGCGCAAGCATCACAAGCAGCGACCTTCGCATGTTTTTGATAATTGGGGCTCTTGAAGGTGTCTGGGAGAGTTTCAATCGCTAAAGCAGCCTTCGTGCATATTTCAAAGACGCGCTGGGCAAATTGTTGCGTAGGTTGAATGATTTTTTGGAGTGCTTCAGGCGTTGTATGTTTTTTTTCTTGAGTGCCACAACAGCTTGCTAGTTTATCCCAGGCTTTTTCTGAAGAAGCCTTACCTAGAGCGTCTAGTGCTTGCGCATAAGGACAATACGCTACGCCTTTTATTTTAGCTCCATTCTCAGCGGTGTTGATAAATTCAATTTCAGGGGCATCTGCAACAACTTGCTCAAATGCTTTAAGAAAATCGACAAGACGCTTATGGACCGGGACTTCTTTAAGCGTATTGCCTGGGAGGTATTGGCAGTCCTCTAGGTTAAGGTAAAGATGCTCTCTATCTGCATAGATAGAGTCTTTGGTATGGCTTTGACCATCGGCAGCCAGGGCGAGGTCTTGTCCCACTAAGCATACTTTTTTGGAGCCCCAAAGTTTTGCTAAGTCGGCAATGCAGCTAGATATGGTATTCTTTTCGGATATAACGCTTCCCGGTAAAAGACCAATGCGACTGCGGAATAAAGTGACTAAGGTATTCTTACCGCTCCAAGTAAAAGTCCGTCCATTAAATAGTTTAGCAACCTCATGATTCACAAAACAGGGAGACACCAAGAAAGACTTAGATGTGTCAGACCCCTTATAGCCGGCAAGCGTTGCTTCTCGAGGGTCTCCAGCAAGTGTAATGTGTGGAGTGATACCGTTATTTGTTAGCTTCCGATAGGCACTGTTGACACAGACTAAGACGGCGTGCTTCTGGGCTTCTTTAAGAAAGGCAATCGCCTCATCCAAGGAGGGACCTGCAGAGATTAATACAACAGGCAAGTCTTTGAATATATCACGCATGCTTTCGATATCTGGCGATTCTAGTAAATAGGGCAGGTTTTTAATGCTGGTTTCCTGCCATAGGGAAGCATCGCCAATGTTTGTAGCATGAAGGCTCTTGGAATAAGCGAAGTAACGTACAAAGTGTTCTAAGAACCGATTGTAGTAGTCCTCATTAAAGGCGTACAAAGGCGCGAACGTTAAGTTCTTCGCTTCTTGGAGGTTGATCAGTGGGAACATATGCAAGGGTTCCATCAAACTATCGTCAACTGTTCCAAATGTGAATGCAAAGCGTTCATTCCTTAGGAGCGCTTCACAGTCTTTTGTGCTAAAGAGGGCTTTAAGCCATTGGGGATCTTGTTCTGCTAAAAAGAATACAGTACTTGGATCGCTGTTTGCTAAGAGTGCTTCGATGTGGGTTCCTAGGCCAAATCCATTTAAAGTGTAGCAAGTTTCGGTGTTGAGCTCTAAGGAATGTACCCATAAGTCAATTAAGCTTTTTCCGTGGTTTTTCCCGTAAGGGTGTATTGTCTTTTCGTGTACTGTTATAGAAAAATCTGAATTGGTTTTTATAGAGAAATCAACCGAGGTGCTAGGGGTTTCGTTTAATTGCTGAAGGAGCCCAGGGAAGCGATCTTTCAAGGCTTTTTCATTATTCTCTAAGAGTTTCATTGAGCGTTTTGGGTGGTTTCAGTTTTTTTAAGTTCTGCTTCAAAATAAGGACGTACTTTATTCTGAATAAAGTCTAAGCTCTTTTGGATTAAAGGACCTAACTCAAAAGCAAGGATTTCAGAGACAGACCCGACATCTGTATTTTGAGCTGCTTGCACGAGTTCCTCGATTTTTTGTTCAAATTGTTTGAGTAATTCTTTTAGGGCCTCTTTCCATTCCGGGTTAGTTGCATTGGAATAACTTTCTAAGCAACTGAATACTTCTAGGAGTGGCCCGACTTGTCCAATGACGTCTCCTATCTTAGTTGCCATGAATGACCACGGTTGTGTGAGTACTGCCTGGGCGTAGTGTTCGCATTCTTTGCTCAGGTTTTGTGCAGGGCCGTGTGCTTGCTGGATGAGTTCTAGGAAGACTTGAATTTGCGAGGCAGAGGCAGCTTCTACTTTTTTAAACGCCTGAGGGAACTCTTGGGGATTAGTATTCAGAAGCTCCTTTCCGTCGACTTCGAATCGTATTAAAAGCCGTTGTTGGCTTTCGAGGTGTTGAGATAGGAGCTGCTGTAGCTCAAGGGGGGATTGAGGGGCGGGGCCTGAGAAATCGACAGAGGTCCCATCTAGGAAAACAGTGCTCATGGGGTCAGTATTTAGGGATAACTCCTTACTAATAAAATAGATATACCCTAACAGCAATAAAAAACAGAGTAGGGGCTATAGACTAAATTATAAGGCCTAAGCCCTTTTTCTAACAGATCATTAAAGATTTAGGAGACTGGACCGACCTAACTTGATGTTGGAATGACCCTCCATTCCAATAAGGGTGCCAGCCCCTTCATGTTGCTGGTCCTTTGGCAACAGGGACGTTGCTACCAATACAGATCAAGGAGAAAAGATCATGTCCTTCGTAATCAACACTAATACCGCAGCAACCGAAGCTGCTTCTAGTTTGTCTCGTACAAACAGCATGCTCCAAAAGAGCTTAAGCCGTCTATCAACTGGTGTCAGAATCGTATCCCCATCCGACGATGCAGGGGGTCTTGCTGTATCCATGAAGATGAACGCTACTATCATCAGAACAGGTGCTGTTCTCTCTAATGTGGGAAATGCCCTCTCATTCCTACAAACTCAAGATGGTTCACTTAAGACAGTATCTAGCGTTCTCGACCGTATGTCAGAACTAAAGACACTTCAAAGTGACCCTACTAAGAGTTCTGGAGATAAGAGCAACTACCAAACAGAGTTCACTGCTCTCCAAGCACAGTTGACTAACCTTAAAGCTGAAAAGTTTAACGGTGTTGATTTGTTCGGAAGCACTTCTCTATCTGTAGGTGTTACTGAAGATGGTAGCTCTACTGTTAGTGTATCTCAAGCTAACTTGGCTACTTCACTAACTGTATCTTCTCTAGACATGGCTTCTAGTGCCAACACTATTGGTGCCTTCTCAGTAGCTAACTTCACGACAGCAATTGAAAGTGTTGCTACACTTCGTGCCGCTAATGGTGCTCAGTCAAGTCAGTTGAACTTCGCTTCTGAAACACTAACGATTAACAAGTCTAACTTGGAGTCTGCTAACAGCCGTATTATCGATACTGACGTTGCTGACGAATCAACCAAGTTTGCTCGTTTCAACATCTTGCAACAATCTGGTGTTGCTATGTTGGCTCAAGCCAATGCATCTTCACAAGCTGCACTGCGACTAATCTCATAATCTTCCCCCAAAGAAGATTCTTACTCATAGAAATGCCTCCCAGAAATGGGGGGCGTTTCTATTTTATCGACTCGGCTTATAGGGTGTTGATGAGGCTGACTGTGAAAGAACTTGCTTTTGGCTTATTTTTAATGAAACTAAGTCTCAACAAATCTTGTTTTTTAGAATTATTCTAATTACATTAAATCATGGAGTTGCCTGAAAAAGCTAAGCAAAGATTGCATAAAGCGTTAGAAGTGAATGGGTTACGTTCTACTCGCCAGCGTGAGCACGTTCTTGCGGTCCTCCTTGCCCAGAGAGACCACCCCACAGCAGAAGAAGTTTACGAACGGGCAAAAAGCTCTATGGCCAGTATTTCCTTAGCCACTGTCTATAATTGCCTCGAAACCTTAGTAGGCTGTGGATTAGTCCGGGCTGTTAATTTTGAGCGCGGGTCTAATCACTACTGCCCCAATTTGGCTGAGCATGCTCATTTCCACTGCAAGGATACAGGCCGAGTCTATGACATTGATTTACCCGAGGGTTTATTAGATAGCGTCAAAAAAGTCCTCCCCGAAGGATTCCAAGCTGAGGGTGTGGAGGTGGCGTTTCAAGGGCATCGAGCAAAAGAAATTTTATCATGAATTCACTAGAAATTAAAAACCTAGCTGTAGAGGTTGCTGGTAAGGCAATCCTTGAAGATTTTTCATTAACGATCCCTAAGGGGGAAGTGCACGCCCTGATGGGCCCTAACGGTACCGGAAAGAGTACCCTAGCAAAGGCATTAGCTGGACATGAGGATTATGAGATTGCCTCAGGTGAGGTCCTCTTAGATGGTCAAAACATTGTAGGGATGGAGCCTGATGAAATTGCACGGGCAGGGCTCTTCTTGGCCTTCCAGTACCCGAGTGAAATTACCGGGGTCAGTATTGCTAATTTTATTCGAGCCGCTTTGCAATCCCGCCAAGAAGAGGGTGAAGAGTTTGTAGCCACAGCTTACTACAAAGACCTCTACGCAAAGATGGATGCGCTTAAGATGGATCGTTCATTCACCTCTCGTTCGGTGAATGAAGGCTTCTCTGGCGGAGAGAAAAAACGCTGTGAGATTTTACAAATGATGATGCTCGAGCCTGCTTATGCTATTATGGACGAGACTGACAGTGGGCTTGATATTGATGCTCTTAAGATTGTAGCAGAAGGCGTTGAGCAGCAGCGTGGCCCCGACAGAGGCTTTTTGGTTATTACCCACTACCAGCGCCTTTTAAATTATATTGTACCGGATAAGGTCCACGTGATGTGGGAAGGGAAGATTGTTCAGTCAGGCGGTAAAGAGCTTGCCATGGAGCTTGAAGAAAAAGGCTATGATTGGGTCAAGGAAACCTATGCTTCAGCATCATAAATTAAGCGTGCTATGAGTGAATCAAGCAAAGATCCAAATTTAGAAATCGATCGTGATAAAGGTAACTTTAGTTACGATGTTGATTACGAATATGATGCTGGCCAAGGGCTAAGCGCGAAGACAATCGACTACATTGCTGATGTTAAAAATGAAGATGATTGGATTCGTGAATTCCGCCACAAGGCCTTGAAGGTGTTCGAAGATAAACCAATGCCTACGCATTGGGCCTCGGATGATTTAAACAATATTCATTTTGATAAAATCCGCTACTATCTAGCGCAAGGACAGCGCCCCAGTCGCTCTTGGGAAGATGTCCCTGATGAGATGAAGGAAACCTTCGAGCGTTTGGGTATTCCTGAGCAAGAGCGTAAGTTTTTAGCCGGTGTTGAGGCTCAGTTTGACAGTGAGGCTGCTTACTCAAACATGAAAAAGAACCTCGAGAAAGACGGGGTCATTTTTGTAGGGTCTACCGAAGGCTTGATGGAGCACCCAGAGATTTTCCGTAAGTTTTTCGGAAAAGTTATTCCTACAGGGGATAACAAATTCAGTGCACTTAACAGTGCGGTGTTTAGTGGAGGGAGTTTTATTTATGTACCTCCTGGTGTTAAAGTGCGCCAACCTTTGCAGGCTTATTTCCGTATTAATGCAGAAAGCTTTGGGCAGTTCGAGCGTACCCTGATTATTGCTGATGAAGGTGCAGAGGTAACTTATATGGAAGGGTGTACGGCACCTAAGTTCGAGACGACGACATTACACTCTGCGGTCGTTGAATTGGTAGCGCTTAAAGGGGCTAAAATTCAATACATTACTGTGCAGAATTGGTCCAATAACGTCTTTAACCTAGTGACTAAGCGTGGGATGGCCGAAGAGGACGCAGAGATTCGTTGGATCGATTGTAATATTGGCTCCCGGCTGACAATGAAGTACCCAGGGGTTGTTCTTAAAGGACGTGGAGCCCGTGGAGAAGTCTTGTCGATTGCTCTAGCTAATGATGGGCAGCACCAAGATACAGGGGCTAAGATGATTCATGCGGCTGATGATACCACATCGAATATTATTTCTAAGTCCATTTCCGTAGGAACCGGGCAGGCAACCTATCGTGGTCTTGTGCATATGCCTAAGCACTTGAAGGGCTGTAAGAATAATACAGAGTGTGATGCACTGCTTATCAATTCTAATAGCCGCACGGATACGTTTCCAGCGATTACAGTCCGTGGTGATAAAAAGTCGACACAGCATGAAGCAAGCGTCTCGAAGGTAAATAAGGACCAGATCTTTTATATGATGCAGCGCGGGCTTTCTGAGGCCGAAGCAATGAGCTTGAGCGTGAATGGCTTTATTAACGATCTAACACGTGAGTTTCCGATGGAATACAGTGTGGAGCTGAAGCGCTTAATTGAGCTAGAGATGGAAGGCTCTGTAGGATAATTTTAAATGACTTTAGAAGTAGTGACTGAAGAAAAACAAAGTAACTCTATTTTAAATTCAGAATCGTTTGATTCATTTCTGGATAAAATAGAACAGAAGGCTCTACGCCAGAAAGCCTGGAAAGCTTTTCAGGGAACGCCTATGCCTACGCGCAAGGATGAGTGTTGGCGATTCGCGAATTTAAGTGATTTAGACTTGGATCGTTTCTGTCGTATGCCTCGGATGAGTGAGCAATCGGAGGCCGCGCTTGTAGAGCGCTCAGAGTATCTACACGGTATTTCTGGGAAAATGATTTTTGCAGATGACAATTGGGTAAGTACTGAGCCTCTGAGTGAGCAGCTTCAGTCACAAGGCGTGCGCTTTCTTTCGTTGAAAGAGGCCTTCGCTCAATTACCAGACCTTATGTGTGAGCACTTCATGAAGGAACTTACACAGTTAGGGTCTGATAAATTCTTTGCCTTGCACGGTGCTTATACTACAAGTGGTGCGGTTCTTTATGTGCCTAAGGGGGTTCAGATCGAAGAGCCTTTTGTGGTCTATCACTGGCTCAGTCAACAGGGGGCAGCGATCTTTCCGCATACCTTGGTTGTGGCCGAAGAAAATGCAAAGGTTAGCTTGGTTGACTTTTATTTGTCAGCTAATGAAGAGACCTCAGGTTTTGCTTGTGGTCAAAGTCACGTAGTGGCTGGGGATAATGCCAATGTATTTCGTAAGAGCATCCAATACTTTAACGAGCAAAGCACTGTCTTTCAGGTAGATACCCATACTGCTGGCCGTGATAGCCAAGTACGTACGGTTGCTGTTAATTTGGGGGGTAAGCGCAGTCGTTTCGAGAATCAACTGCGCATGGCCGGTGCTGGGAGTAACGTAGAGGTTTATTCGCTTACTGTAGCGGATGAGTCTCAAGAGTTTGATCAGCGCACCTTGCAAGTGCACCAGGCGCCTAATACACGCTCGGACTTACTTTACAAAAATGCCTTGCTTGATAAATCACGTACGATTTTCTCAGGCCTGATTCGTGTAGAGGAAGAGGCGCAGCAAACAGATGCTTATCAAACGAATCGTAATCTTATTCTTTCAGATGCAGCTGAGGCTAGTTCACTCCCTGGCTTAGAGATTTCAGCAAATGATGTGAAGTGTTCTCACGGGGCTACTTCGAGTGAGCTTGATACCGCTTCATTGTTCTACATGCTCAGCCGTGGGATTAAGAAGGAGATGGCTGAAGAGCTTTTAGTCTTTGGATTTTTTGAAGAAGTTATCGAAAAAGTAGAGAGTGAGGAGCTTGCTGAAAATCTAAGAAACATGATCCGCGAAAAATTCAAACGGAGTAATCGATGAGTTCACCTAATGATCGTACACTGACGCGTGACTGCGAGGGCACGCTCATTCCAGCCGGAGAAGTTATCAACCTCCCTATGGGGACTGAGGTGACTATCACCCACCGTCTGGGCGGAAACTTCACAGTCGTGTGTGATTTCGGGATGTTCCGCATCATGGGTAAAGATGCAGATGCCTTGGGTGAAGAGGTCCCTGAAGTGGCGCCTGCTTCTACCGAAGCACATGAAGGCCCCCCGAATGAAGAAGCAGTTTGGGAACAACTCAAATCTGTTTTTGACCCCGAAATTCCTGTTAACATTGTGGACCTAGGTTTGGTCTATAGTATGCAAGTGAATGAACCTGAGCCAGGTAAGTATGCTGTATTAGTGCACATGACACTGACTGCACCTGGGTGCGGCATGGGTCCCTCCATTGCTGAAGATGCTAAGCAACGCATTTTAACTATCCCTGGAGTTTCTGATGCCAGCGTAGAGCTCGTTTGGGATCCTCCTTGGACTCAGGATATGATTTCTGAAGAAGGAAAGATGCAGCTCGGCCTAATTTAGTGATATGAAAAACATAGCACCAGATATTGTAAGACAACGTTTTTTAATTGAAGGGTATTTCACTGCTGAGGTAGATGAAGCTAAAGTGAAAGCCTTTTTATTAGGTTTGGCTGCACAATTAGATTTGCGGACTTATGGGGAGCCTATTGTTTTTGCGCCTGCTACAGGAATGGGTAAAGATGACAATGCAGGCTTCGATGCTTTTGTTCCTCTGATTGACTCAGGCATTTCCTTGTATGTTTGGAGCAAAAACCGCTTTTTCTCTACAGTAATTTACACCTGTAAGGCTTTTGATGAGGTTAAAGCTCTAGGGTATGCAAAGGATTTTTTCCAGGTAGAGGGCGAGATGGCAACTTTATCCTTTTGATAGACTAGGTTTAGTATATGGTTATCAGTCGTTTACATGTTCTGTTTCGGCTGGAATTAAGACTTCTTTTGAGAAAGCTAACTCCCTTTAGTCTTGCAAAAAGCGCCATTTTTCTATTAAATAGAGACTGAGAAACAACTCAAGTTGAACGTCCTGTGATTCAGGATTTTCTGCGCAGACTCTAACTTATAAACCAAAACACCCCATGAATTATAGGAATAGAAAAAAAGGGTTTACCCTTGTAGAAATCATGATTGTGGTGGTCATCATCGGCTTATTGGCTGCGATGGCTGTCCCAGCATTCAGCAAAGTGCGTGAGAATTCGCGTAACAAAGCTATTGAAAACAACTTGCGTCAGATCGCTTCAGCAGGTCAGCAGTACATGCTTGAGAATGGTAAGACCAAGGCTAAATATACTGACCTACAAGCTGATTACTTCGCAGGCGGCAAGATCTCAAAAGTTGCTGGTGAAGATTACAGTGGTCTAACTGTTAAAGAAGCCGGAGGTACACTCCAAGTGACTACGTCTGGAGGTGATGTAGTTAAATACAAATACTAGGCTTTATCTCATAACTTTTGCAAAACCGCCCTTTCCGAGGGTGGTTTTTTTTATGCAAAGGGTAGTATGAATTACGCAACAAGGATTTATCAATAGTTGCTTTATAGCGGTTTTTTTGCAATATAGGGGTAGAAATGGCATTTTCTTGGAGAGACACATTCTGCTACTACCTCTTGCTTGGGCTTTTAGGGAGCTTTATTGTTCCGATGCAGGCCAATGCAGGGACTAAAAATGAAGTTCCCCTGGATCTTACCCCTTCTTTGTCAGTCGAAGCTGCTGCTGAAGTAGGCTGGCATGTAAAAGCAGGGGACGATGCCCAGCAAATAGGCCTCTTGAAACTTGCTGAGCGGTTTTACAGGCAAGTGCTCGGGCGCCAAGATTTAGAGGTAGAGTTGCGTCGTGCCGTTGTTCTTAAGTTATCCTCCACTCTGATTGGCCAGCAACGCTTTGCTGAAGCCGGAGAGCTTTTGCAGGCACTTTCAGGCCCTTATGAGGCGCCTTATTATCTTCAGGCTGCGCTTGTAGAGTTTCATGCAGGGGATATCGAAAAGGCGGAGCAGAACTTGCGCTTTGCCCCTCCAGAGATGCTTAAGGAATCCATGAGGCCTTGGTATTATGCCTTAGCAGGTTTGGTTCAAGAACGCTTAGGCTCTTCTAAGGAGGCAGATAGGTTCCTTAAAAAAGCTATAGAGATTTCATTGAATGAAAAACAGCGCAGCAGTTTTGAATCAATTATGCTGCGGGGTAAGATTGCCTCAGGGCAGGCAAGTGAAGCATTGGCTGAACGCCTGAAAAAGAAATTACTCAGCGCTCGTAAGCGTAAGACAGCCCAGGCTATTGCTAAGGAGTACGCGATCATTCTAGCGCAACTCGATCGTACTGAAGAGGCAATTAGCCTTCTGGAAGATCAATTCTTAGCCTTACCCTCGGAGTACCTTGATGAGGGGAATCAGCTCCTAATCCTCATTGGCTTTTTGTCCGGGGCAGACTCAGAAAAAGGCCTGCGTTCTCTGCAAGAAGTTTTAAAACGTAAAGGCTCTAGCCAGTACCAAAAACTTGCTCTAGATCTCTTGGCGACAGCCCAACAAGATAAAAAGCCAGGGGCCCTACACACTTTTCTTAATACTTTATTGGAAGACCCTGAGGGTCACCCACTCATGGACGAGCTTTTGTTATTGCGGGCAGAATGGTTCCTTGGGCAAGGAAATCTTGAAGCCGCTACAACAGATGCTAAGGCTTTGCTAGAGCGTTTCCCCGGTTCCGCGCTAAAGCCAGATGCATTGCGCTTGTTGGCTTACTTGGCTTGGCGCCATGACCCTCCGCAGTACCGAATTGAAGCTGATTATTTAAACCAGCTAAAAGCAGCACTAGAGGACCCCAAGAAGAAGGCTCATTTAAGTGTTCTGGTGGCTGACTGCTATTTTTTAAATGAAGACTATGAGCTTGCTTCAGATATGTATGGAAGTGCATTGAAGGAAGCGGCCTCACACCTCCCTTTAGGTCCTATCTTTTTTCAGCAAGTTCTTTCTGATCTCAAGGCTGGTAATATCGAGCTAGCTCAGGAGCATTTAGATGCTAACTCTTCCTTGCCAGACTTAGACCCGCTAAGTCGCTGGCGTGCTGAATGGAACTTGGTAAGTGCTATGCAAAAGCATGGCAAAAAGCAGGTTGCCTTTAAGCGTATTCAGAAGTGGCTAGGGCACGCGACTAAAGAGCCTTTGCCTTTGGAGTTGCGGTTGCGCTTGATGTGGCTAGAGGCCAAGCTTTCTATGGAAGCCGGGCAAGCTAAGCAAACCCCTATGCTTGCAGACCATATCCTTCAATTTCTAGACAGTGCTGAGGTTGAAAACCTAGATGTTGACCAACGAGAGGCTATTGCTATTCAGGTCCTTTTCCTTAAAGGACAGGCTTTAGTCGCGAGTGACCGGCTTAAGAAGGGCTTTGATACCTGGGAGAGTTTACGCCTAGCCTATCCTTTAAGTGAGTTTGCTGTGCTTACTTACTTTGAAGAAGCCCGCGCTCTTGCTGATGAAGGCCGCCGGGAGGAAGCCCAGCAGCGTTGTGTGGATTTAGTGGAGCACTACCCGCAAAGTCATTACGCACCGATTGCTCTTTATGAAGCCGCCATCCACGCACAACTTCGCTCAGAGACATCAGCGATTGAGGAGGCTCTAGGTCTTTTAGAGCGTATTACTCAGGAGTATCGATCTCACGAGTTGTTCTTTTATGCCCGTTTGAAGCAAGGAGACCTCTTGAGGATCTTGGGGCAGTTCGCAGCGGCCCAAACCATTTACGACAACCTCATTCATGGGCACCCTAACCACCCGGAGCGCTACCTCGCAGAGCTTTTCAGGGCAAAATGTTTATTTGCTTTGGGGGCTAAAGACCCTTCTCGTTTTGACGAGGCGATCCTTGGTCTCGAAAAGCTTTTTGATCTACCTAGTCTGGAGCCAGACTTCCGGGTAGAGGCTGGTTATAACTTGGCATACGTACTAACTAAACAGAAGAACTACGGGCAAGCTAAAGAGGTCTACTGGAAGGTTATCTCATTATTTTTGAAGAACCCAGAAATGGCAGTGCGCTTACAGTCTACAGGACGTTATTGGATGTCGCGTTCCATCCTTAATTTAGGAGAGTTGTTTGAGTCTGAAAATAAGCTCGAAGAAGCTCAGTCTATTTATGAGATGATCATCAGTTACGAGCTCCCGGGCAAGGTGCTCGCTCAAGCTAAGTTACAGAAGTTTACTCAGGTATAATTAAAGGCACAGCACGCTGTATCATGCCCGTTTCAAGAAGTGCTTCGATAGCATTGGGGATAGCGTAAAGATCATGCTTATTTAGCCGGACTTCAAAAAGCTCACCAGAAGGTCGTTTTACAACAATCTCAGCATTAATTATCTTTAGGCTTTTGGATAGTTCTTCTTGGGTAACACCGGGTTTTATGTGCACGACAACATGGTCGGATGCTGTGATGCGACGGCTTAAGCGCTCTTCTTTCCCATCAGGGTGGGTGGTGATGGTCTCTTCAATGCGTATAATGTCATTGTAGCGCGGCCTTTCTAGGATAAGCACTCGTTCAAAAGTGTCAGGCTTTGTAGTGGGAGTGTCTTGGTATTCTAGAGCCAGTGATATAGGGGTAGGGGGCAATGTGCGTTGTTGTTTGCTTTCAAACTTATGTTTAAAAAGCAGCCCAACAAAAATACACCCAAGGGTGCAGCCGATTGCAAAAGTGATGTATTTTTCTTTTTGAGAGATTGCCATAATGATCCTGATCTCAGAAAGGGTGAAGCTGTTTATGTTGGAGGTACAGCTTCCGTGCATGGATCATGCAGCAAACAATAGCGCTCCCACCGGCCCAGACGCCTCCGTAGCGCGCCCCAATCCAGGCACCCTGGTGAATCAGGTAATGTGTGGTGTAATCAAGGGCAAGTACCTTGCCGATGATAGGGGCTAGGATGGCTCCCACAAAAGCAGCACTTCCAATAATGATAGCTGTATAGCAGTATATGCAGGTGAGCCAGTAGGCAATAATCTTTAGGGTCTTCACTGTGAACATGTTATAGGTGGGTCTTGCTTTATGGAGGGTGTAGCAAGACCTTATCAGAGCCTACTGTTTCAGCGCTAAGTTTCAAGCCTGCATCAAAGTTAAAATTCAGGCATTGACCGCCTTTAATGCTATATCTTTACTGGTCTACCATTTTATTGAAAGCGAATAGCTATGAATACGACCATAGAAGAAATTAACGAAACAAGAAAAGATGTTATTGTCAGCGTATCTGCTGATGAAATTGCTGCTGCTGAAGAAGCACTTATCAAGGACTTTGCTAAGAAGGCCAAGGTTCCTGGGTTCCGCCCTGGAAAGGCCTCCGAGAGTGTTATTAAGAGCCGTTTTTCCAAGGAAATTGCAAATGAGCTAGGGCGTAAGCTCATCGAACAAGCTTATGAGTCTCTACTGAAGGACGAAAAGCTTTCGGTTTATGCAGTCTTGAATGCACAGCCAGACAATTTAGAAAAAGGTAAGGAAGGCACGATCCGTTTTACTTTGGATATCCGCCCAGAGTTCGATTTGCCTGAGTACAAGCAAATCCCTATCACGCTCCCTATTGTTGAAGTGACTGAGGAAGATGTCGATAAAGCTATCGATGAAGTGCGCCAACAACGTGCAGACTTTAAGGTGACAGACCGTGCCGCCCAAAAGGGTGATTATGTTAAGCTATCCTACACAGGTACGCTTGATGGCCAGCCTGTTGCAGAGCTCGTAAAAGATCACCCTATCTATGGTACCCAGACAACAACCTGGGAAGAAGCTGCCGCTCAAGACTCCCCTGGGGTCCAGGCTGTGGTAGACGCTTTGGTGGGTATGAAGGCTGAAGACAAGAAGACGGTCACTATGGAGTTTGCTCAAGACTTTGCAGTAGAGCCTCTGGCAGGTAAGTCTGTAGAGTATGCTGTAGAAGTCTTTGAAGTACGCGAGAAAGTCCTTCCAGAGATTAATGAAGAGTTCTTAAAAAGCCTCCAGGTCGAAAATGAAGCCGACCTACGCGAGCGCATTAAGCAAGACTTTACCCGCCGCCAAGAGCAAGAAAGCCAAGGCCAAAAACGCCAGCAAATCATGGACTTCTTGGTAGAAAAGACCTCTTTTGCATTGCCAGAAAGTGCAGTAGAGAACCAAACCGAAATGTTCTTGCGCGACTTTATCGAGCAAAACATGAATCTCGGGGTTCCTCAGGAAGAGTTCGAGAAGCGTAAGGAAGAGCTCTTTGAGCAAGCCCGCAGTGCTGCTGAAAAGCGTGTTCAGGTAGAGTTTATTACCCAGAAAGTTGCCGAAGCAGAAAAGATCGAGATCTCTAACCAAGATCTTAGCCAAGCTTTGATGCAAGAGGCGATGATGACGCGCACCAAGCCAGAGGATTTGATCAATCAAGTGAAGAAGAATCAGGCGTATTTGCAGCAGCTGCAACGCAACGCCCTTTTCAATAAGACGCTTGATTTCCTTATAGAAGAAGCTATGGTTACTTATGAGGAGAATGCCGAAAAAGCAGCCTCTTCTTGATATTTAGCTTCTATTTAAAACTCAACCTAAGGATTCTTTGTGAGCAGTTATTATCCATTACCCTACGTGTATGAGCGGGAAGGCCGTACCGAGAAAACCTGGGATATCTATAGTCGTCTACTCAAAGAGCGTATTATCTTTATTGGGGCGCCTATCGATGACTACGTGGCTAACGCAGTCATCGCCCAGCTCTTGTTCTTACAGATGGATGACCCCAAAAAAGACGTACAGTTATACATTAACTCCCCCGGAGGAAGTGTAACTGCGGGTATGGCTATTTATGACACAATAGGCTTCATGCACTGTGATGTAGTGACCTACTGTGTCGGTATGGCTGCTAGTATTAGCACTGTGCTGCTCACCGCAGGGACTAAGGGTAAGCGTTATGCTCTACCTAATAGTCGAGTATTAATTCACCAGCCTAGTGGAGGTGCCGGAGGGCAAGCCTCAGATATCTCCATTGTGGCTAAAGAGATTCTACGTTGGCGCAAGGTCCTGAATGAGGTTTTGAGTCAGCGCAGTGGCCAGCCTGTCGAGAAGATCGCCAAAGATTCAGACCGTGACTATTACCTAACCGCCCAAGAGGCGAAGGAGTATGGTCTTATCGATCAGGTGATTGATTTGCAGCCTGCGCCTGTAGAGGCCTAATTTGTTAGGGGAAAAGGGGAACTAGGAGTATGGCAAAGTCGTCTAAGCTAACATTTTGTTCGTTTTGTGGGAAATCCCAGAATGAGGTCGGTAAGATGATTGCCGGCCCTGGGGACGTCAATATCTGTGATTCGTGTGTAACCGTTTGTAAGACGATTATCGATCGCGAACTTAAGCCTACCGAAACGGAGGCTAAGGAGCAGAGTGAAGACGGCTTTTCCTTCAAGCTCATGAAGCCTGGAGCCATTAAGGATGTTCTTGATGGCTACGTGGTCGGTCAAGATCATGCCAAGAAGGTGCTTTCAGTGGCTGTTTACAATCACTACAAGCGCTTAGCTTTGGAAGAAGGCCTCGATATCGAAGGGCTAGAGAAAGACCCTCTCCTGGATAATTTTGAAGGTGTTGAGGTCGAGAAGAGCAATATTTTGCTTATCGGTCCAACAGGGAGTGGTAAGACCTTTATGGCACGTACTCTGGCCCGTTTACTCGAAGTTCCTTTCGCTATCGCGGATGCAACAACCTTAACAGAAGCCGGCTATGTAGGGGATGATGTAGAGAACATCGTCTTGCGCCTCTTACAATCTGCTGATTACGACGTAAAGCGTGCTGAGGCAGGCATTATCTACGTGGACGAGATCGATAAAATCGGTCGTACGTCTGAGAATGTTTCCATTACGCGGGATGTTTCAGGGGAAGGAGTCCAGCAGGCTTTGCTCAAAATTTTAGAAGGAACCGTTTGTAATGTGCCTCCCCATGGTGGGCGCAAACACCCAAATCAGGAGTATATCCAGGTAGATACCTCCAAGATTCTCTTTATTTGTGGTGGGGCCTTCGTCGATCTTGATAAAATCATCCACGAACGTGCAGGGTCTAAAGTTTTAGGCTTTGATGTCACTGGCGAGCTTAAGGACAAGCCAACCGCCGAAGAGGTGATGCGCTCTGTCCAGCCAGAAGACCTCGTCCATTACGGGATGATCCCAGAGTTTATAGGCCGGTTGCCTGTGGTCTCTGTTTTGGATCAACTCAAGAAGGAAGACTTAGAGCATATCTTGCTGGATACTAAAAATGCTTTAGTAAAGCAGTACGGTAAGCTTTTTGCCCAAGAAGGAGTCACCCTTACCTTTACGCCTGATGCCATCGCAGCTATTGCTAATAAGGCGATCGAGCTAAAGACCGGGGCCCGTGCGCTGCGTTCTATCATGGAGAAGATCATGCTGAATATTATGTATGACCTTCCCGAGCACGAGGGCGTGAAAGAGGTAGTCATTAACTGCGCCGTGGTTGAAGGTAAAGAAAAGCCGCAGCTGCGCCAGTTATCCAGTGGCTCTGATGATGCAGAAGAAGCAGCTCCTGCTGCCTAAATTTTTATACAATGGGCAGAACAACAACCGTTTATCGACCTAAGGTCGTCAGTGAGACCTATGCTCTGGTAGGCCAAAATCAAGGCAGTCAAAAGCCTGTTTATTTGCATTCGAGTAGAGTTTGCCAAGCTTCCCCTCAGCTTTACTCCTTTTGTCATCAGCAGGCTCGCTCTCGTCAAATGTATGGCCGCTCGCATAGGGTGACTGTTCCTTGTGATCATTATGTTGTGAGGCAGCTAGGAAACCATTGCCGGGGTGCTTGTGTAAACTTTTCCAATGAGCACTATAGGCAATATTGCAAATTGGGTGAAGATTATAGCATTGAGCGCTTCAAGCTTGAGAGTCGGCTAAAGGATTTTTTAGAGCTCTTAAAAGAGGATTTAGCTAGCTTACCTTCAGACCCTGTTTCTGTGTATCATATTACGAAGAAAAGTTTGCTTGTTAAGCATTTGCTCGAGTATCAGGTTTTTCTGCCTTCTTTCATTTCTGTTATTGCGAAGCATTGTGTTGATGAGGTAACTTATCCCCCTGGTTATCTTTTTGCGGCTTTTCTTGAAAGAAAAGCATTTACAGCAGTTGCTGACCTTGAAGCTAAAAAAGATATGTTCCCTTCTCCTTATGCAGAGTCAATTAGTATGGATTGGGTTTTGAAATTGAGTAGGCTTTGCTTGAATCTTCCTGAACAAAGGTCGTTTATTCGACAAAAACAGCTTCCTAGATTAGTCCCTACTGAATGTCCAGGCAGCTTGGGTGGCTTTGTGAATGAAAATGAATCTGCAGCCCAAGCCTCAGTCTAAATTGCTACCTCTTCTTGAAAAGATTTAGACTTAAAAAATAATTAACTTTGTGTCGATAAATGAAAAAACACATCTTTCTATTGCTCAGCAGCATATTGCTATGCAACTCTGTACTAGCTGAGTCTCCGGCGCCTAACAAAATCATTTACTTGGTATCTACTCCACGCTCTTTATCTACAGCGTTTGTACGCATGATGAAGGCTCGGGGGGATTGTGAGGTTTTTAGCGAACCCTCCCAGAGGGCATTCCATTTGGTGAGATACCCCAAAGGTGTCGATAACTGGTTTACCAAAGAGGGTGCAGCTACTTTCAAGGAAGTCCAAGAACGCCTTAATGAAACATTAGCTCAGAATCATGTCTTTGCTAAAGAGATGAGTTTTGCTGTTGTTGATTTTCTAAAAGAGGACCATGACTTTATTAAAAATGAAGATGTGCATTTTGTTTTCCTAGTGCGTAAGCCGCACCCCGTTATGGTTTCTCTCTATCTCAAGTATGTGGAGTTAGACGAAAATTGTACGCTTCAAAATAAAAGCACCCTGGAGGAGTTTGAGGATACAGCGGGTTTCCCTTCTTTATATGAAGCCCTAAACCTCATTAAGGCTATTTCGCCAAACCCAGTGACGGTTCTTTTAACAAAGGATCTTTGCGATAATCCCTACGAGGCTGTTCAGTCTCTTTGTGAGCGCTTAGAAATACCTTTCCTAGAAGCATCTTTGCATTGGGAAGGCGGAGAAAGCGGCTTTGCTGATGGAAGAAAGTGGCATGAGCTAAAGAACCCAGAGCAAGCAAAACACTGGCATGGTGATGCTATTAACAGCACAGGGTTTGGGCGGCCACGCTCCTACACTGTCGACGCAGTAGGGCAGCCTCTCTTCTCGGAAGCAAAGTCACCCGAGGATCAGGCACTCTTGCAAGAGATCTATGCAAGAAGCAATGCCCACTATCAGGCATTTTTAAATGAAATCCCCGAAGGGGCGCTTATTGTAACGCATTAAACCGCAGCAGGCTTATAAATGCTCATGAGCGTCTCCCCAATGCTTGAGGGCGTTGGGGCTACAGCAATATTAGCTGCTTTGAGCGCTTCGATCTTAGCTTCAGCCGTTCCGCTGCCTCCGGACACAATAGCCCCAGCATGGCCCATACGACGCCCTGGAGGCGCTGTAGTCCCTGCGATGAAGGCGGCAGTAGGCTTTTGCACATGCTCCTTAATAAAGGCTGCTGCTTCTTCTTCAGCCGTTCCACCAATTTCACCGATTAATACGATCGCTTCGGTGTCAGGGTCCTCGTTGAAAAGTTTTACTGCATCGAGGTGTGTTGTGCCCACAATAGGGTCTCCGCCAATACCGATACAGGTCGATTGACCAAGGCCTAGGTTGGTAATTTGCCAGACGGCTTCATAGGTGAGCGTCCCTGAGCGTGAGACAATGCCTACCTTCCCGGGTCTGTGGATGTAGCCAGGCATAATCCCGATCTTACATTCCCCTGGGGTGATGATCCCTGGGCAGTTAGGCCCAATGAGGCGTGCTCCGCTTTTATCCAGTGCCTTTTTAACAATGGCCATGTCATTAACAGGGATTCCCTCAGTAATGCAGATGACTAGTTTAATCCCCGCATCAATGGCTTCGAGGATGGAGTCTGCGGCAAAGGGTGGGGGGACGAAAATGACAGAAGTGTCTGCGCCTTCTTTTTGGACCGTTTCTGTTACGGTATCATAGATCGGTACTTTGTCTTCAAATTTCTGACCGCCTTTGCCTGGGGTTACTCCAGCGACGATATTAGTGCCGTACTCTAAGCACTGGCTCGCATGGAAGCTTCCAGCTTTACCAGTAATCCCTTGGACGATTAAGCGGGTATCTTTGTTTACTAAAACGCTCATGGTTTCTTTATCTTTAAATAGGTTAGGGGGTTAAGCAGCTTTAGAAAGCTCTACAATTTTTTCAGCAGCTTCAGATAAGGAATCTGCAGGGACGAGCTTCAGCCCACTCTCTGCGAGGAGCTTCTTTCCTGCATCGACATTCGTTCCTTCAAGGCGTACCACCAGCGGGACCTTCAGGTCTACGTTCTTTGCTGCGTTAATGACTCCTTTCGCGATAATATCACATTTCATGATACCTCCGAAGATGTTTACCAGGATTCCTTTAACATTTTGATCACTCAGGATAATCTTAAAAGCAGCGGTTACCTGCTCTTCGGTAGCGCCTCCGCCCACATCAAGGAAGTTTGCAGGGTTGCCTCCAAAGTATTTAATGATGTCCATCGTTGCCATCGCAAGACCAGCCCCATTCACCATACAGGCAATGTTTCCATCTAGGGCAATATAGCTTAGGTCATACTTAGAGGCCTCGATTTCCTTGTCATCTTCTTCATTGAGGTCTCGCAGGGTTTGGATGTCAGGGTGGCGGTACAAGGCATTGTCATCAAAGTTTACCTTAGCATCTAGGGCTAAAATATTCCCATCCGGTGTCGTGATGAGGGGGTTGATTTCTACCATCGAGCAATCTTTCTCCCAGAAGAACTTATACAGCCCATCAAGCAGCTTAATCATTTGCTTCACCTGGTCTGCCTTAAAGCCAAGTCCGAAAGCGATCTCGCGGGCTTGGTAGCCTTTAAGCCCTAAAGTCGGGTCGATAATTACACGGATGATTTTATCAGGGGATTTCTCTGCAACCTCTTCAATGTCCATGCCTCCTTCAGTCGAAGCAATAATCACTGGCTTGGACGTCGCACGATCTAGAAGGATGGCTAGGTAATATTCTTTTTCAATGTCTGAGCCTTCTGCAAAGTAAATGGTTTGTACTTTGCGTCCTTCTGGGCCTGTCTGGTTGGTTACTAAAGTATTATTAAGCATTTTGAGGGCGAGCTCTCGGGCCTCAGCCTTAGATTTCGCAAGCTTAACGCCTCCCTGGAATCCATCAGTAAAGGTTCCCTTACCACGTCCACCCGCATGAATCTGAGACTTAACCACAATAATCTCGTCATCACTAAATTCATTGAGGGCCCCATCGATTTCTTCAACAGTTCTAGCAGGGATGCCGCGAGGAACGGGGATTTTATACGAGGTAAACAGGTCTTTAGCTTGGTATTCGTGGATATTCATGCGCTCTTAATCATTGATTTTACCCGCACCTTTTGCAAATTTAAAGCTACGTACCCATGAATATTCTACCTCGATTCTGTGCTTATAAGGCGATTCTAATACCATGTATCGTTTTTATGCTAAGCAGCCCTCGTTTGCTTGGTGCCCAAGAGCAATTTTCAGAGCTTTCAGTAGGTGAGCGGACGTATTCGCGCGTTATTGTCAAACAAGTAACCCCAGAGGCTCTCATTATTCAACATGCTTCTGGGATTGCACGCATTCCCCTCAAGGACTTAAGCCCCGAGCAGCAGGCACATTTTGGTTATAACCCCCAAGCAGCGAGTGACTATAAGCAAAAAGTATCCCAACAGAACGAAACGATGCGCGCTACGGCGAAAGCAAACTTTGAAAAGCGGGCCGCACAAATTAAAGCTTCACGTAGGCTTCGTTCAGGGCAAAGTGCAGCCGACAGAGTCCTCAGTCAGTTTGGGGCTCCCCCTAAAATTCAAAAGGAAGTCGATTTTAGACCCTACCTCAAAGAAATGGAGCTACACTCCAAAAGCCAAGGCCTACGCCCGAGTTGTTCTGTGTTTTCAATCATTAGTGCCTTTGAATACCAGAAAGCAGTCGTGGACCAGCAGTCTGAGAAGCTGTCTGAAGAGTTTTTGATTTGGGCAACACGCCAAACATTAGGGATGAACACCGAAAAACAAGAGCGTCTTGAAGGCGAGGACTTAGGTTTTACGCTGACTGAGGTCGCCCAAGCCCTCCAAACCTATGGAGTTCCTTTAGAATCAGACATGCCTTATTCTTTCAAGGGGGAGGACTCTATCCAAGCCCCTCCGCTAACAGTCCTCGAGAAAGCACGGGCGCGCATTGGTACTATTACCGTTTACCGCGTAGTCGGGCGTGATACCACAGCCCAGCTCGACAATATCGTTCATGCTTTAAACGAAGGCGTTCCTGTGGCTATAGGCTTACGTTGGCCGAGTAATGCAAAGCGCCTCTGGAAAGCGCCCCTTATCGACAAGCAAGAACCGCCTGAGAATGATTACCACGCCGTTACTTTAGTAGGTTATAAAACCCCAACAGGCCGTAAAGAAGACCTTGTCTTCACTTTTAAAAATTCTTGGGGTCCGCGTTGGGGTGCAGCTGGTTATGGTTATGTAAGCTACCCCTATCTAAAACAACACCTGCGTACAGCCCTTTTTATTGGTTATCGCTAAGCTCTTCAGGAAGAGTGAATAGATTTTGGAACCGTGGATCTTTTAGGATGCTATCTTCCATTTCAGGCGCCATATCCAAGGCCGTGCGCAAATGCTCCCGTGCTTGGGTTATATTGCCCAAGCGTATTTCACAACGTGCGATGTTATAATGGTAGATAGGGGTAGTTTGGACCTCTTCGGGCGCTTGTACCCAGACTTCTCGTGCCTCATGGGGGAGGTCAAGTTTGTCATAAGCATAGGCGGCCTGAATATAGAAATCCGGCACGTTTGGGTATTTCTGTACGGCTTTTATGCAATGAGTAATCGTCCTAGCCCAGCGTCGTCGGGCCAGCAATATGAGGCCTTCCAAGCTCAAGACTTCCAGGTCTTCCTGGTACAATTCACCTAGGGCTGCTAGCTCTTTTTTTGCTTCTGCTAGCATCCCGAGTTGAAAGTAGCCTTTTGCGTAGGAAATGCCCCAGTAAAATCGCTGTTTACTGTGAGGGTCTGAGGGCATAATTGCTCGCTATTCCCTTATTATAATCGACTTACTAAAAACAGGATTTAGTTATTAAGATGTCGATTTTCTTAAGTCTTTGATAGCAAGCACCCTAGGGATTGGTTATTGACCGTTTTTTGTAAGCACTTATCATAAAGTATGTTATGACAGACGAAGCAAAAAACAATATCCCCGTAGGCGTATTTTTAATCGGTCTAGCAGGCCTTGTGATGACTCACCATTGGTGGCCTGGCATTCTTTTTCTAGTAGCCATCTATATGATTACTAAAGGCATCGTGAATGATGACTTTTATTCACGGCTTTTACCCGCGGCTATTTTGACTGCTATCGGGGTCTCTACTTATATTGATTTTGCCCACTTCAAGATGCGCTACTTGTGGTCAGGCCTATTTCTTGTTTTAGGTATTTTATACCTGAGTACGGCCTTTAAAAAATCTAGTTAAATAGCTGCTTCCAAAATAGGTAGTGTGGGCATAGCAGCGTAATTCCTGCAGCGCCTAGGTCACCTTCTGCAATATCCTGAGGCAAAAGCGCTCCATAGCAGTAAGTGATTTTGTGGAAGTAGTCCTTGAGGCTCATGTGGGGATCTGCTCCTAAGTTCCAGCGGTAATACCGTCTTAAGAGCTGGAACACGGTATCTTTAACGTAAGACTTGATATAGATATTAGGGTCTCTTACTACGTCATAGCCTTTATCAAGGAACTTCTGGCCAAGCTCTCCGTCTTCGTTATGTTTTAGCTGAGGGTTGAAGTTTCCTGCTTCTAGGGTGTACGACTTACGCAATAAAAGCCCACAAGTATTCATGAACGCTTTCGGGTTTATGGATTGGGGTAAATGCTGTTTATACAGATGCCGGGCTGTCCAACGTTGTGTCGCTGTTTCCATGCATGCTTCCCGGATGCCACCAAATACGGCTGCTGTTTGAGGCTTTTCGAAATGGGGGATCGCTTTTTCTAGAAAGTCCTTAGGCATTTCAAGTGTGGCATCGCTCCCAAATATAAATTCGTGCTTGGCATGCTCTATGGCGCGAGCGCGTGTAGCGCCTCGGCCCAAGTTTTTTTCATTTCTGAGGAGCGTCACACCCATAGCTTCTATGAGGGCAACGGTCTTATCTGTGGAGCCATCATCAATGACGAAGAGTTCATCCACTGGGACTGTTTGTGCCTGGATTGAGCGAATTGCTCTTTCTATTGTCTCCTGATTATTATAGCAGGGGATATAAGCACTGACAAGCGGGGGCATGAAGCTATTAAAGCTTATCTACGAAGGCTTGTAAAGCTCCAGCAGCTGTCTGGAATTCCGCATCTACCAAGCTTGGGCAGCTGCTGTAGGACTTGAACGTCCCGTCATCTATAGCTGTTTCCATGGCTCGGCATAGTTTCGCAAGGCGCTGACAACCAATATTGGCAGAGCTCCCAGCTAAGGTGTGGAGGCTTTTGCGGCAAGTCGTCGCATCTTCTTTTTGGCAGGCCTCTTGGAGTGTTTCAGTGAGTGCCTTTCCGTCTTCCTTAAAGGTACCTAAAAGATCCTCAAAGAGGTCTTTAGCGGCATCCCCAGAGGCTTCTATAAGAATCTCAAGATGAGATTCATCCAGCGCTGGGGTATCAGCCGGAATAAGGGAGGCAAAGTCTTCATCTAGAGTTTCTTGGGACATTGGTCAGCTGGGTTAGTAAAGCTAAACAATAAGCGAAATTTTTCAAAAAGTCAATCTTAGGAACGTTAGGTATTGCCGAGGTGGCCAATTGGTTAAGCTAGGGTAGTCTGCCTCATAGATCGTTCTAAGGCCTTCATCTCTAGGGCTTAGTGTGTTTTTTATGAAAGATAACTCCCTTTAGGTGAGTGATAAAATGCACTTAATTATTGCTATTTTGATATTTGTTTATTAAAATATGGTAATATAACAATTACGGTTCTGTGTATAGCTTTTTAGAGCACGCAGCGCCTTATTGTTGGGGAGTTAGGCTTATGGGAAAGAGAAGTAATAATAAAGGTATTAGCCGCATAGACTCAGAGTCTACACATGGCTGGTTTGTGCGGGGCTACCGCAACGGGAAGACCTACTCTAGGTTATTCAGCGATACCCGATATGGGGGGAAGCGCAAAGCCTTGGCGTCTGCTCGGGCCTATCGGGATAAGTTGCTCAAGAAGCTAGACAAGATCCCTAAGAAGCCTCAAGAGAGGCGTTTAGTATCAAAGGATTGCCGCAATGTTACCGGTATTTTGGGGGTATGCCGTACCACAAAGAAGAGCCCTTCAGGGAGTGTTACAGAGTGTTATTCCGTAAGTTGGCGGCCAGAACCAGGCGTACAACGGTGTACGTCTTTCTCTATTAACAAATACGGGGAGAAAAAAGCCTTCCAGCTAGCAGTAGCCCTACGGCGACAAAAGATGCGAGAAGTACACGGTCCTGGTGTATTCCACAAGATTAAGCGCAAAGCTGCTAGCTAGGCACAGACCTTCTTTAAGGCATTGGTAGCCAATGCACTTCAGTCGTCTATGCTTACCAGGTACGCTTCTTGTGGCGGTTTGACTTAGACCGCTTAGAGCGCTTGTGCTTATTCATTTTAAGACGACGTTTTTTCTTAAGATTTCCCATAAAATATTAGTGAGTTCTTGAAATTCAGATTAAAGATAGAAAAGACTCCAGAATTATTCCCTCATGTCAAACCTGTATTTTGGCCTAATTCAGGGTCTTTTAGCCGCAGAATTCCTTTAATTTCTTAATAAGGACGGTCCAGCGGGATGGATGAGGGATCTCTACCTCCCAATTTTGGGTCGGGAGGGCGATTTTAGCTAAATGTAGGCACAAATATGGATATAGCGGCTTTTCCATGTCTTTTCCGCGGTAGTTGCGCTTCAGTTGTGAGAGAAAAATGGGGGGTTCTTGGCAATAGCGGCGTTCTCCTACGATCGATAGCCCGCTTTTGTGGGCGTGGATGCGGATTTGGTGTAAGCGGTTATAGCAGGTCTGGGCCTCCCAGAGTTGGTAAGAGCCATAGCGCTCTAGGCGTTTGAAAGTCGTTTCTGTCTGCTTGCCATCCGTGCGCGAGATACGCATGCATGACTTATTGCTATGTGGTGCTAAGGGTAGGTCGCAGGAGAAGCTCTCGGGGACCTCTTTCCATGGGCGAGCCAGGAAGTGATAGGTGAATTTAATTTGCTGGGACCCGAGTAGGTTGCGTAACGAATCGCTAGATTCTTTGCCTAAGCCAAGGAGGATTGCCCCACTGGCTTCAACATCCAGCATGTTGATTAAATAGGGGTCTTGGATGTTAAGGCGCTCTAGCTCAGGCTTTTTGGCTTCGAGCTGGGTGCGTAGTCCTTCGGTGATGGCAGATTTTTGGGGGTACCAAGGGTGGGGTTGGGCAAGGATGCCAGAAGGCTTTTCGAGCAAGAACTTAGCCTCATCAGCGTAAAAGATCTTTAAACGCTGAGGCTTCTTACCCAAAAGATCTGGGGGGAATCCAATAAAATTTGTGTCTTTATCTTTCATGAAACTAAAAACCCTCAGTAACTAAGCTATTACCGAGGGTTTAAAATGAAATTGTCCCAATAACGGGGCGCAAGTTCGCTTAGCTAGCAGCAAAAATGTGCTTAGAAACTGCTTGCTGGTGGCGTCTCGCCTTATTTGGGTGGATAATGTCGCGCTTGGCGGCCTTATCGAGGGCGGAAACAAATGCTTGAGCAGCAGCCTTAGCCTCAGCAGCATCGCCTGTTTGAGCAGCTTTTTCTACATTCTTGTTCAAAGTCTTTAAACGACTGCGTACCTGGCGGTTATGCTCGGTAAGCTTAGCGATTCGGCGGATGTCTTTACGTGAAGATTGGATATTTGCCATAAGTTACTAATAAATTCAAAGAAGGAGACTCTAGAGAGTCCCTTTATCATGTCAATGGGAAAAAAGAATGTTTCTAGGGAGGTCATAAGCCGGATTTTGTCCCCCCGAATGGAGGTGCATTCATTTATCTGCCCAAAACACCGAATGGTGTCTTAAGCCCCTCCGAAGAGGGTGCGACATACCCGAGACTTAACAGACGGGCCGCCCATGTCTCCTATTTTGCCTTGCACCGGATTGGGTTTATCGTGCCCTCGCAGTTACCCTTGAGGCGGTAGGCTCTTACCCCACCTTTTCACCCTTACCTACCCGAAAGTAGGCGGTTTATTCTCTGTGACACTAGCCGTCACCCCCAGGTCTCCCCGAAAGTGCCCCCATTTTCATGGGGAATCCTGCCCTTTGGTGTCCGGACTTTCCTCTCTAAATTCAATGAACAAAAGCGAATGCTCGCTCCCTAGAAACGAAGGTAAAGTTAACTTAGCTTTCTCAAAAGGTCAAGAGGCAGTCGCTAAAAGTGGGGCTTTAAGCGGGTTTTTCTCTAAAAATGCTTTGATTACTCCAACCACAGTATCCTGTTGTGGGCGTGTAAGACCTGGGTAAATTGGGATGCTTAGTACCTCTTGGGCAAGCGCTTCGGTCACAGGAAGGTGTGTTCCTTCGGGCACTGCTGGAGCAAAGCATTCCTGTTGGTGCAGCGGGAGTGGGTAATAGATTTCACACCCAATCTGTGCATCCATAAGCGCTTTTTTGAGGGAATCCCGCCTGTTTTGGCCTGGGAGGCGTAAAGTATACTGGTTCCAGATATGGTGGTAGCCAGGCTGGGCGGTTGGCAAAATCAAGTCTGTACCAATCCCAGAGAGCTTGCTTAATTGTTCTGTATAATAAGCAGCATTTTCCGTACGCTGAGCACTATAGCTATCTAGGTGAGGGAGCTTCACATTCAGCAGCGCTGCTTGTAAGGCATCCATACGGAAGTTCCCCCCAACAAGGGCATGGTAATATTTAGGCTCTGAGCCATGCATGCGTAAAATTTTAGCTTTGTGGGCCAAGGTCTCGTCATTAGTTACGAGCATTCCTGCATCTCCTAAGGCACCTAAGTTCTTGCTAGGGAAGAAGCTATAGGTTCCGAAATCACCTAAAGTCCCTAAGGCAACACCCTTATGCCGAGCGCCTAAGGCCTGCGCAGCATCCTCAACAACAGCTAAATTGTGCTGTTGGGCTAGGTTGAGTACTGCATCCATGTCTGCGGCTTGCCCAAAAAGGTGCACGGGGATGATTGCTTTGGTCTTCTCGGTGATCTTCCTAGCGGCATCTTCAGTGTCGATATTGAAGGTGTCAGCCTTGCAATCCACAAAAATAGGCTTAGCCCCAAGGCGGGAAATACACCCAGCAGTAGCAAAAAAAGTAAAACTTGGGCACAGAACTTCATCCCCAGGGCCAATATCGAGGGCCATGAAAGCTAGTAGGACTGCATCCGTTCCAGAGCTAACCCCCAAGGCATATTTAGCGCCGGTGTAATGGGCCACTGCTTGCTCAAATGCTTCAAGCTCAGGGCCTAAGATAAAGCGGTTGCTTGCCAAAACACGCTGGAAAGCTTCAGAAAGTTCCGCATGTAAGGGCTTGTTTTGGATGTCTAAATCGAGCAGTGGTATAGCCATAGGGTTTCTTATATGGAGACGTTTATCAAAAAAGGCAACCTTATCCTTTTTTCTTTATTTTGAGAATTAAAGACTATATAGTCCGGCCTATACTGTGAGTTGCGGCTCTTCTGGCTAGACTTATCCAGTATTGCCTCGTCCGTCTTCAAGGCTTATAGCTTTAAAATCTCTTTATTTCTCCGACACCTTAATCATTCAACAAGACCATGAATTTCCTTGATTTTAGCTTACTGGACCGCGGTGGAATCTTAATGTGGCCCTTATTACTCCTGAGCTTATTTGGCTTTGCTTTCTTTGTGGAGCGCCTATTTTTCTTACATAAGGGGCAGATTCGTTCGGGCCATTTTTTGGACGGTATCAAGAACTTGCTACGCAAACGCCGATTATTAGAGGCTTTGACTGTGTGTGAAGAGACCCCTGGGCCCGTGGCCACGATCGTCAAGGTGGCTCTGTTGAACTACGACCAGCCCGAGACTAAAATGCGTGCTGAGGTTCAGGCAACGGCTTTGGTAGAGATCCCGATCCTGGAGCGCCGGGTGGGAACGATCGCTATGATCGCTAAAATTGCTCCTTTGATGGGGCTTTTGGGCACTGTTATGGCCTTGCTCAAGGCCTTTTCGCTTATGCAGGCTTCTGGCCCCTATATGCATGTAGCCAATTTCTCTCAGAGTGTTGCGGAAGCTTTGATTACGACAGCAACGGGCTTGGCCATCGCGATTGTAGCCTATTTAGGGCACCATTTTTTGCATGGTCGTGTGCGTGCCCTGGTTCATGACATGGAGTGGGTCGGTAATAATATTATACAATTTGTACTCCGAGAGCTTCCTGAAGAAGAACAATCAGCTCAAAGCCCTGACTTAGGGGAAGAAGAGCCCCAGGAAGAGTAAGCCAATGAGCACGATTACTAGCCCGCTGAATTTTAAGAAGGCCTTAACCGCACCGAGCTTAAGCTTCGATGTGATCGCTTTGGTTGATATCCTTATTATTGCGCTTTGTTTTACTTTATTAGGGTCGCGCTTTATTTATGCTCCTGGGGTAGCTGTTGATTTACCCAAGGTAGAGCAAGCAAGCCTAATCGGGATGCCTTCAGTAGCAGTCCTTACCCTTAAGCAAAAGAATATGATCTTTTTTGAAGGCCGTATTTACTCAGCAAAAACCTTTCAGCCCCACTTACTTAAAGAATCTCTAGAAGGAATGGAGCATTCCCAAGAGGCAGTACTATTAGTTAAGCTAGGCTATGATGTAGACATGCAAACGTTCTTAAGTATTTGTGAACGAGCGCGTGAAGCGGGCTTCTCTAAGGTACAAGTTGCTGCGGAAGAAGCCCCGATACAAGGGCTTTTCGCTAATGAGCTTACCGCAGAGGGAGGTGCTTAAGTGAGGTTAGATCTAAGTAAGTTCTGGGTCTTTTTGCGTGATTTGAGTCCTCTGGCACTGGCAATCATTGTGTTGGGTCTATTCTTCCAGGTGTTTGCATTTGTGAGTACAAAGAATGAGCCTCCTGCACGGACCCCTTCTATTCCAGAGGCCTTTATTCGCTATCCTGGTCAAGGTGGGGATTTAACAGGAGCATTAGTAGAGGAGCGGGCTTTGCTTTATGACTCAGAGCCTTTATTTTTACCTACGGTCCTTAATTGGAAGGGGGGAGAGGTCCCTCGCTATACCGGAGAGCCTATCTCAGAAACACTCTTTGCCTCCTTTGAGCCACAACTACAGCTTTCAGAGAATTCTTTTCAGGCGATTAAATTGTCTGCTAAGTCCGTAAACGCTGGGGTGCCTACAGTCTATGATATGCTTGATTGGGATTATTGGGGGCTTTTTTCAGGCTTTGCTCATGATGGGCAGGCTGCCACAAAGCAGGTGCCTGAGCGTGTTGGTTTTTTGAGGGTAGTGGAGCTTGCCACGGGGAAACCTGTTGTTAGTAGTCCGATATCAATAGATGATATTCCTGAGGCATTAGTGCCAACTGTTTTGGAGCGGCAAGAGTACTTGATTTTGATAACAAACACAGGGCTATCAGGGAGGCCATTATCATTGAGCACTCGAGAGCCTGAAGAAGCCCCTTTCTGGCTTAATAAGCGGGTTTTGGAGTGGGTGGAGCAGCTGGATCCAGGCTATTATAGGCTTCAGTTAGGCCCCTGAATCCCCTGGCCAGATGCTAGGGCCCTAAAAATAGCATTTTTTTTGAAATAAAGTGTTGACCTTAGGGCCGTGAATTTAGAGAGTCGCTCACTCTGAAATTCTCAGTTCCTCGACAACATGCCAAGGACTTTTTGGCTTTACTAGGCCCTTGTAGCTCAGTTGGCAGAGCGCATCCTTGGTAAGGATGAGGTCGGCGGTTCAAATCCGCTCGAGGGCTCCATTAAACTATCAAACTACATATTTTAACTAACACCTCCTAAAATACATGGCTAAAGAAAACTATGAAAGAAGTAAGCCTCACGTAAACGTGGGCACCATTGGTCACATCGACCATGGTAAAAGTACTGTAACAGCAGCACTGACTAAGGTCGGTATTGGAAACGCTATTGATTATGCGGATGTTACCAAGGGAGGTACCGTTCGTGACTCAAGTAAGACCGTTACTATCGCTGTTTCTCACGTAGAGTATGAGACGGACACACGTCACTACGCTCACGTGGACTGCCCAGGTCACGCTGACTTCGTTAAGAACATGATCACTGGTGCTGCTCAGATGGATGGAGCTATCCTTGTAGTAAGTGCTGATGACGGACCTATGCCACAGACTCGTGAGCACATCTTGCTTGCTCGTCAGGTAGGTGTACCTCACATCGTTGTATTCCTTAACAAGTGTGACCTTGTTGACGATGAAGAGCTGCTTGAGCTCGTTGAGATGGAAGTTCGTGACTTGCTCAGCAAGTACGAGTTTGACGGTGATAACATCACTATCGTTCGTGGTTCTGCTCTAGGAGCTATGGAAGGTAAGGAAGAAGGTGTTAACTCTGTTAAGGCTCTTCTTGATGCAATCGATAAGGATGTTCCTTTGCCTGAGCGTGATGTAGATAAGCCTTTCTTGATGTCTGTTGAAGACGTATTCTCTATCACAGGTCGTGGTACGGTTGCTACCGGACGTATCGAGCGTGGTAAGGTTAAAGTGGGTGAAGAAATTGAGATCGTCGGTTTGGCCGAAACTCAAAAGACCACTGTTACCGGAGTAGAGATGTTCCGTAAGAACCTTGATGAAGGTCTTGCTGGTGATAACGTAGGATTGCTCTTGCGCGGTGTTGAAAAAGACAACATCCAGCGTGGACAGGTAATCGCTAAGCCAGGAAGTATTACTCCTCACAAGGAAGCTAAGGCTCAGATTTATGTCCTAACTAAGGATGAAGGAGGTCGTCACACACCATTCTTTAGCAACTACCGTCCACAGTTCTTCTTCAGAACTTCAGACATTACTGGAGAGATTGCTCTACCAGAAGGTACTGAGATGGTGATGCCTGGTGATAACGTGGAGATCACAATCAAGCTGCAAAAGGAAATCGCTATGGAAGAAGGTAGTACCTTCGCTATCCGTGAAGGTGGCCGTACGATTGGTGCAGGAAAGATTGTATCTATCATTAAGTAACACCTAGATATTGTCTTGAACTTTCGCCGAGAACCTGAAAATGAGGGTTCTCGGCTTGATTATTCTAAACCGTTTTTATTATGGAATCTCAATGCTAGGAGAATAGCTCAATTGGTAGAGCAACGGTCTCCAAAACCGTAGGTTGGGGGTTCGAGTCCCTCTTCTCCTGCCACGAAAAAATGAAAAATCCCTTTCAATCAGTAAGACTCTTTTGGAGTGAAGTAATTGTAGAACTAAAAAAAGCCTCCTGGCCAACCCGCTCGGAGCTTAAAGAGTCTACGATTGTGGTCATTATTGGGATTCTCATTCTTGGCTGTTACGTGAGCGTTGTAGATTTCTCTTTGTTCCAAGTACTGAATTTATTTACTTCCTGGGTCCGTCCTGTTGTGGGCTAGGGCTTTTTAATTTTATAGAAAACGATGTCAAACACTACATCTACAGATAATTTTCAATGGTACGCTGTCCAGACCCTCTCTAACCAAGAGGCGAAGGTGAAGCGGTATGTGGATAAGTTTATTGTCGTTGAAGAGATGGAAGACTTCATCAAGGAAGTACTGATGCCTACCGAGCAGGTGACAGAGGTGAAGTCCGGACGTAAGCGTGTTAAAACGCGTAAGTTTTACCCTGGGTATGTTTTTATTAACATGCGCCTGTACGATGAGCACCACAAAGTCTTGCAACGGCCTTGGTACTTCGTCCGCGGAATCGAGGGTGTTATCGGATTTGTAGGTGGAGATAATCCAGTTCCTCTTAAGAAAGAAGAGATCGACCGTATCTTTAAGCAGGTTGAGGATGCTCAAGGTAAGGAGAAGCCAAGTGTCGAGTACGAGGCTGGCGAAGAGGTGAAGATCACCGATGGGCCTTTCTTGAACTTAACTGGACGCATTGATGAGGTTGATCCTGAACGTGGGCGCCTTAAAGTATCTGTTTCTATTTTTGGACGTTTCACGCCTGTGGAGCTTGAATACTGGCAAGTAACCCGTAGCGAAGACTAAATATTTTAAAATTATAATCTTATGGCGAAAAAAGTTATAGCTGAAATTAAACTGCAGTTGCCTGCAGGTTCTGCAAATCCGGCTCCTCCGGTAGGTACGGCCTTGGGACCGCACGGAGTTAACATTGCAGGGTTTTGTAAGGAGTTTAACGCAAAGACTCAAGAGCGTGCAGGTTTGATTCTGCCAGTGGTCATCACTGTGTTTGCAGACCGTTCTTTTACTTTTATCATTAAGTCCCCTCCTGCAGCGGTTCTTCTTAAGAAGGCTGCTGGCATTGCAAAGGGTTCTGGCGTACCTAACCGCGATAAGGTAGGTAAGGTAACCCGTAAGCAGATTGACGAGATTGTCCAAACCAAGTTGAAGGACTTGAATACAGAGGATACTGAAGCTGCTGCACGCATTATTATGGGGACAGCTCGGAACATGGGACTAGAGGTTATAGATTAATAAGAAGGAAAAATAATGGCTAAGGAAAGTAAACGTTACAAAGAAGCTGCCAAGCTTGTAGATTTAGAGAAAGGGTACGCCCTTCCTGAAGCTGTAGAGCTTATGCAAAAGATGCCTGCTCCTAAGTTTGACGAAACTGTTGAACTCTCAGGGCGTCTAGGGGTAGACCCTAAGCAAAGTGAGCAGATGGTGCGTGGAACGATCAACCTACCAAACGGTAGTGGTAAGAAGGTTCGTGTATTGGTTTTCACTGAGGATGCAGAGTCTGCCCTTAAGGCAGGTGCTGAGCACGCAGGTCTACAGGACATGATCAAGAAAGTCGAAGACGGCTGGCTTGATTTTGATATCGTCTTGGCTACACCTACAGCTATGAAAGAAGCGCGTAAGGTTGCACGTACATTAGGTCCTAGAGGTCTAATGCCTAACCCAAAATCGGGCACAGTTGCTGAGGTGGAAAAGATCCCTGCGGTAATCGATGCGGTTAAGAAGGGTCGTGTAGAGTTTAAAATGGATAAGACCGGTAATGTTTCTATTATCGTTGGGAAGCGCAGCTTCTCTTCAGAGCAGCTGGTAGAAAATGTTAAAGAAGCTGTTTCTGTTCTAGGTAAGGCTCGTCCAGATGCATTCAAGGGAGGCCGTTTTGTTAAGAGCCTAAGCTTGAGCGCTACCATGAGCCCAAGCCTTCGTCTTGAAGAGGAACTATTCGCAAAACTTTAAGGAAGATAAGTCATGAGACCTGAAAAAGAATATTTGGTAGAAGAAACCGAAAAACACCTAAGTAAGTCAGATTACGTATTCTTGGCAGACTTCGAGCGCGTGACTGTTGCTGAAGTAGCTGAGCTACGTCAAAACTTATCTAAGGAAGGTGCTGAGTACCACGTTGTAAAAAACCGTATCTTTAAGGTAGCGGCTAAGAAGCGTGGTTTGCCTGAACTTGATGGGGCAGCCCTTAAGGGCCACACCGCGATCATCACTGGAGGAGAGAATCCTTCAGGAGTGGCAAAGATTATCAAGGCTTTCCAGAAGAGCTTTAAGGAAGAGAAGGCCTCTTTTAAGGCAGGAGTTCTTGAGAACGAGCTTCTCTCTGCTGCAAATGTGATGGCTTTAGCAGACTTGCCAAGCAAGGAAGTTCTCCGCTCTCAGCTCTTGGCTGTATTCAATGCGCCTGCACAGAAATGCGTACGTGTGCTTAATGCAGTACCTGAAAGCTTGCTAAACGTACTCAAGGCTAAGTCTGAAAAAGCTGCGTAGTATTTCACTTTTTAATTAACTAACTATAAAATAAATCATCCAAAGAATTCAGGTTAGGGGGCATAGTTCCCTTAAATGTTCAAAAGGACGCTAACCGTTCAAGGAGACAAATAAGATGGCAGATATCACTAAAGATCAAGTAATTGACTGGCTCGGAAGTCAGTCTGTAGTACAAATCGCTGAGCTCGTAAAAGAGCTTGAAGACCAGTGGGGCGTAAGTGCCGCTGCTCCTGTTGCTGTAGCAGCTGTAGGTGCAGGTGGAGGCGATGCAGCCGCAGCAGCTGAAGAAAAGACTGAGTTTGATGTAGTCTTGGCAGCAGCTGGTGACAAGAAGATCAACGTTATTAAAGAAATCCGCGGTATCCTAGGTCTAGGCCTTAAGGAAGCTAAGGAACTTGTTGAGAGCGCACCTAAGCCTATCAAGGAAGGGGTCAACAAAGAAGAAGCAGAAGAAGTTAAGAAGAAACTTGAAGCTGCTGGCGCTAAAGTTGAAATCAAGTAAGTTTGTACTTTATACTTATAACTACCTTACATTTCCAAAATTTTACAATCAAGCGGGCCTTCCAAAAGAAGAGCCTGCTTGATTGTGTCTTTTTGTTTTCCAGGCTCGTACACGCTGTGCGTGCCTTTCGTCTAAGCTTTTTATCCGGTACCTTTTAATTGAAAACACCCTATGTCAAAGCGCATTAACTTTGGGAAACTAAAAGAGGTGATCACACCTCCTAACCTGATTAAGAATCAAATAGACTCTTTTACAGAGTTTTTGCAGATCGATGTCCCTGCACAGGAGAGAGAACCTGTCGGGCTTGAAGCTATCTTCCGGGAAGTGTTTCCTATCGAGAGCTATGATTCTCGTTGCACACTCGAGTACGTCTCTTACAACATCGTTAAGCCTAAGCAGAGCGAGACAGAATGTTTGCGTGAGGGGATTTCTTATTCAGTTTCCCTTTATGTAAAGCTACGCCTCAGAGAAGAGGAGTCGATTAAAGACGAAGAAATTTACATGGGCGAATTGCCTATGATCACCAAACAAGGTTCCTTCATTATCAATGGAGCCGAGCGTGTGATCGTGAGTCAGCTACACCGTTCTCCTGGTGTTTGTTTTGAAGAGGCTGCTCACACAAGCGGTAAAATGCTTTACTCATTCCGAATTATCCCTGACCGCGGAACTTGGTTAGAGGTACAGTTCGACCAGAATGACCTTCTTTATGTTTACTTAGACCGTCGCCGTCGTCGCCGTAAGTTCCTTATTACGACTTTGTTGCGTGCGCTTGGTTACAGTACTGACTTTGATATCCTTAGCCTCTTCTACCAAATCGATGAGATGACAGTACGCAAGGCTGCGAAGATTGAAAACATCTCCAGCTTTGTTCTTGTAGAAGATATCGTGGATGCCCAAAAGGGAATTGTTTTAGCACGTTCTTTTGAGCCACTGACTAAGACCATCCTGCGCTCTTTTGATAAGGCAGACATTACCGACTTTAAGGTGATTGATACTTCTGTTGATGAAGGTGCAATTATCCGTGCTCTTAAGAAGGACCCAACACGCAATGAAGAAGAAGCACTGCGTGATATCTACAAGCGCTTGCGTCCTGGGGAGCCTCCTACAATTGCAAATGCAAAAGCTTTGCTTAAGCGCCTCTTCCAAGACCCTAAGCGTTATGACTTGGGCCGAGTAGGGCGTTACAAGATCAACCAAAAGCTTGATCTTAACACAGACCTCGATGTGCGTGTTATCGCACCTGAAGATATTGTTGAGGCTACTCGTTACCTTTGCCGCCTAAAACAAGGTGATGGCGTGATTGACGATATCGACCACTTGGGTAGTCGTCGTGTGCGTACCGTAGGTGAGCTTTTGGCGAACCAGTGTCGTTTGGGGCTTGCACGTACCGAGCGTTTGGTGCGTGAGCGTATGACTCTTTATGATCAAAGTGTAGACTCTATTACACCACAAAAGCTGATTAACCCGAAGGCCTTGAGCACAGTTATTCGTGATTTCTTTGCGCGTTCTCAGCTGTCCCAGTTTATGGATCAGATCAATCCATTGGGTGAGCTAACGCATAAGCGTCGTCTTTCAGCTCTTGGGCCAGGAGGTTTGAACCGTGAGCGAGCAGGCTTTGAGGTTCGAGACGTTCATCCTTCTCACTACGGTCGTATTTGTCCCATTGAGACGCCTGAAGGTCCAAACATTGGTTTGATTAACTCTCTGAGTACTTACTCTCAGATTAACGAGTTTGGTTTTATTGAAACTCCTTACCGTGTGGTTAAGAAAGGCCGCGTAACGGATGAGGTACAGTACCTCAACGCAGACCAAGAAGAGAACCACATTATTGCTCAGGCAAACTCTGAGATTGATGCTAAGGGTAACTTTATTGGCCGTGTGGCAGTACGTCACCGTGATATGGTCTATGAAGCAGATCCTGAAGCTGTGAATTACATGGACGTATCTCCAAAGCAGCTTGTTTCGATTGCTGCGGGTCTTATTCCTTTCTTGGAGCACGATGATGCTAACCGTGCGTTGATGGGTTCTAACATGCAACGTCAAGGGGTGCCTCTACTAAAGACTGAGGCTCCATTCGTTGGAACGGGTCTAGAGTCTAAGGTTGCTTGTGACTCTTGTACGGTTGTAGTAGCTGAGCACAGCGGTATTGTTGCTTCTGTGGATGCGCGTCGTGTGGTGATTACCCAAGATGGGGAAATGCCAAACACAGATTCACAAGTCCTTAAGACAGATGATGATAAGGGTGTGTATGTGTACGAGTTGCGTAAGTTTATGCGCTCTAATAACACGACTTGCTTTAACCAAAAGCCTTTAGTGAAGAAGGGTCAGCCTATTAAGATAGGAGACGTTATTGCTGATGGTGCTGCTACGGATGATGGTGAGCTTGCTCTAGGACGTAACGTCTTGGTCGCGTTCATGCCTTGGAACGGATATAACTTTGAGGATGCTATTCTTCTCAGTGAAAAGCTTGTTAAAGAGGATGTGTTTACTTCAATCCACATTGAGGAGTTTGAGGTAACTGCTCGAGATACAAAGCTAGGGCCTGAAGAAATTACACGTGATATTCCTAATGTGGGTGAAGAAGCGCTCAAGAACCTAAACCGTGATGGTATTATCCGTGTAGGTGCTGAGGTAAAGCCTGGTGATATTCTTGTAGGTAAGATTACTCCGAAGAGTGAGACTGAGCTAGCTCCTGAAGAAAAACTACTCCGTGCGATCTTCGGTGAGAAGGCTGCGGATGTTAAGCCAACCTCTTTGGTTGCGCCTTCAGGGTGTTACGGTATTGTTCGTGGGGTTAAGGTTTCTAGCCGTGTGGATAAGGATAAAGAAAAGCTTTCTCCGTCAGACCGTCGTCGTCAGGTTAAGAAGATTAACGAAGAATTTAAGGCCCAGTCTGATAAAATCCGTGAGGAACTTACAGAAGCCTTGTCAAATATTCTACTCGGGGAGAAAATTCCTCTAGATGTAATGAATGGTGAGACTGAGGAAGTTATTATCCCAGCAAACCGCAAGATTACTAAGACGCTCTTGCGTCGCTTGGCATCTGTATCACGCGAGATCCAAATCGATCCTTCCCCTGTGAAGATTAAGATTATGGAAATCGTGGACGTCTTCCAAAAGAAGTTCGATGAGATTGATGAAGAGCGTGAGCGTCGTATCGACGGTATTGAGTCCGGAGATTTGGACGAGAGTGGTGTGATTAAAAACGTTAAGGTTTATATCGCCACAAAGCGTAAGATCCAGGTCGGAGATAAGATGGCTGGTCGTCACGGAAATAAGGGTGTGGTTGCTAAGATCGTTCCTGAAGAGGATATGCCTTTCCTTCCTGATGGTACGCCAATTCAGATCGTTCTTAATCCGCTTGGGGTACCAAGTCGAATGAACGTCGGACAGGTTTTAGAAACGCACTTAGGTTGGGCGTGTGACAAGCTAGGCATTAAGGTGGCAACACCTATTTTCGATGGTATTGCTGAGTCACGTATCCGTGAATACCTCAAAGAAGCTAACTTGCCTGTATCCGGTAAGAGTAAGCTGGTTGACGGACGCACTGGTGAGCCATTTGACCAAGAAGTGGTTGTGGGTTACATCTACATGATGAAACTTAACCACTTGGTTGCGGACAAGATTCACGCACGTGCGGTGGGTCCTTACAGCTTGATTACCCAACAGCCTTTGGGTGGTAAAGCTCAGTACGGGGGTCAGCGTTTCGGAGAAATGGAGGTGTGGGCGCTCGAAGCTTATGGAGCTGCTTACACCCTTCAGGAACTCCTTACGGTTAAGTCCGACGATGTTCAAGGACGTACCAAGACTTATGAGGGCTTGGTTAAAGGGGATAGCTCGCTTGATGCGGGGACGCCTCAGTCCTTTAACGTTCTCATGAAGGAGATGCAAAGTCTTTGCCTTGATGTCCGCTTAGGAGATCGAGATCAGTTCAGTTTTCAAGAATCATTTTAATTACCAGGCGGAATAAGAAATCATGTCTACCGAAGATGTAAAAGAGTTTCTAGGATTTGGGGATGACCAATCCTTTGACACAGTAAGCATTTCTATTGCTTCATCCGACACGGTTCGTTCGTGGTCTCGGGGTGAGGTTAAGAACCCAGAGACGATTAACTATCGTACCTTTAAGCCAGAGCCAGGCGGACTTTTCTGTCAGCGTATTTTTGGTCCTGTGCGTGACTACGAGTGTGCTTGTGGTAAGTACAAGCGTATCAAGTTTAAGGGTGTTGTTTGTGATCGTTGTGGTGTTGAAGTTACTGTAGCACGTGTACGACGCGAGCGTATGGGTCACATCGAGCTTGCGGTGCCTGTGTCTCACATTTGGTTCCTCAAGAGTATGCCGAGTCGCCTTGGTCTGCTTTTGGATATGACTGCTCGTAACCTAGAGCGTGTTATCTACTACGAGAACTACTTGGTGATTGATCCAGGTAAGACCCCTCTAGAGGAAAAGCAGTTGCTTACTGAGCAAGAATATTTGCAAGCCCAAGATGAGTACGGAGACGATGCTTTTGTTGCCAAGATGGGTGCAGAGGCTGTTCGTGATGTGCTCTCTAAGATGGAGCTAGAGCCTGTAGTTGATGAGTTGCACGAGCAAATGCATGCGACGCGCTCTAAGCAGGTAAAGAAGAAGCTTTCTAAGCGCCTTAAGGTGTTGAGCGGGTTTATTGAGTCAAACACCCGTCCTGAGTGGATGATTCTAGAGGTACTCCCTGTAATTCCACCGGACTTGCGTCCTTTGGTGCCACTCGATGGGGGCCGCTTTGCAACAAGTGACTTGAATGACTTGTACCGCCGGGTGATTAACCGAAACAATCGTCTGCGTAATCTTTTACAACTGAAGACGCCTGACGTGATCATTCACAATGAGAAGCGTATGCTTCAGGAGTCTGTGGATGCTCTGTTTGACAACGGACGTCACGGTCGTGCGGTTACCGGTGCAGGAAACCGTCCTCTGAAGTCTTTGAGTGATATGCTTAAGGGTAAGCAAGGACGTTTTCGTCAGAACTTGTTGGGTAAACGTGTAGACTACAGTGGTCGTTCTGTGATCGTTATTGGGCCAGAGCTCAAGCTGCATCAGTGTGGTTTGCCTAAGAAGATGGCACTTGTTCTTTTTGAGCCTTTTATTATCCGCCGTTTGAAGGAGCTAGGCTTTGTTCATACCGTACGTGGTGCGCGTAAGATGATCGAAAAGCGCTCCCCAGAAGTATGGGATATCTTGGAAGAGATCACAAAGGGGCACCCAGTTCTGTTGAACCGTGCGCCTACTTTGCACCGTCTGTCGATCCAAGCATTTGAGCCTATCTTGATTGAAGGTGATGCTATCCGTATTCACCCACTCGTTTGTGCGCCTTATAATGCGGACTTTGATGGTGACCAGATGGCAGTACACGTACCGCTTTCTCTAGAGGCTATTATGGAGTGTAAGTTGTTGATGCTCTCTACGCACAATATCTTCTCTCCTTCAAGTGGTAAGCCGATTTTGACACCATCCCAGGATATTGTTTTGGGTGCGTACTACCTGACTTTAGGGCCACGCTCGAAGCCTTCTAAGGATGAGCGTTTGCCATTGATTGCCAGTGTTGAAGAAGCCCTTGCTGCTGAAGCAAGTGGGGTTCTCAGTAAGCATGATTGGGTTAACATGATTAACCCTAACTACGGGCAAGAGACCATCTTTGGTAACAAAGAGCGTAAAGTGCTACGTACTACTGTAGGGCGTATTCTCTTTAGCACGATTTGGCCTAAAGAACTTGGGTTCATTAACTTCCCAGTAGCGAAGAGTAAGCTAGGGGACTTGATCCTTAACACTTATAAGAGTGCAGGTCAGCGCGAAACCGTTGAGACTTTGGACCGTCTGAAGGAGCTTGGCTTTAAGTCAGCAACACAAGCGGGTATTTCTATCGGGATCGGGGATATGATTATTCCTGAGAACAAGGAGTCTATCATTAAGGATGCACGTAAGAAGATCGATGAGGTAGATGCTCAGTATCGTAAGGGTATTATTACTCCTGGGGAGAAGCGCAATAAGATCATCGATATTTGGACCGGTGTTACTGATGACATCGCTAAGTCTGTGTTTGACTGCTTGGACTCCAACGAAGGTAAAGAAGAGGTTAACCCTGTCTTCTTGATGATGGACTCCGGAGCTCGTGGTAATCGCCAGCAGGTTCGTCAGCTTTGTGGTATTCGTGGTCTGATGGCTAAGCCGTCGGGGGAAATTCTAGAACGTCCGATTCTTTCTTCCTTTAGAGAAGGTCTTTCAGTTCTTGAGTTCTTTACTTCAACCCACGGTGCGCGTAAAGGGTTGTCTGATACGGCGCTGAAGACTGCTGATGCAGGTTACCTAACGCGTAAGCTTTGTGACGTTGCGATGGATTGTATCATTACTGAAGATGATGATGGTACACGTGACGGTATCTGGAAGCAGGCTATTTTTGAAGGTGACGATGAGATCGTTAGACTGTCTGAGCGTATTGTCGGACGTTGTTCAAGTGAGGACGTTAGAAACCCACTGAACCCAGATGAACTCCTCGTAAAGAATGGAGAACTTATCACCGAAGAGGTTGCCGCACAAATCGAAGACCTCGGTATCGAGCGTGTGAAGGTAATGTCTCCGCTGACTTACTTCCATAAGTGGGGTATCCCTTCTAAGGCTTACGGTATTGACCCATCCACAAACCAATTGGTTAAGCGCGGTGCTTCTGTAGGTATTATTGCTGCTCAGTCTATTGGTGAGCCAGGTACTCAGTTGACCATGCGTACGTTCCACATTGGAGGTATTGCAAGTCAGGTCTTTAAGAATCCTGAAATTGTGGTCCGTAATGAAGGTATTGTTCAGCACAAGGGGCTGCGTTTGGTGCAGACCGCTGATGGGGCTAACATTGTTCTTAATAAGACCGGTTCTGTTATTATTGTTGATGAAGACGATAAGGAGCTGGAGAACTACAACATTGTTGCTGGTTCTGTCTTAATGATTCCTCATGGAGGAACAGTTAAGAAGGGTGAAGTGTTGGCCATGTGGGACCCACACAATATTCCAATTCTTTCTGAAAAAGCTGGGCGTATTGTCTTCCGCGACATGATCCCTGGGGTGACGGTTAAGCGCGAGCTTGACGAGTCTACCGGGCGTGTAGCGATGGTTGTTATCGAGCACAAGGAAGACTTGAACCCAACGATTGAAATTCACGAACACACTAAGGGCGCTAAGGCTGAGGATTCTAAGGTGATTGCTACCTACGGAATTCCTACAGGAGCTCAGGTTGTTGTGAATGAAGGCGACATTATTTCTGCGGGTGCGCTCTTGGCTAAGACGCCACGTTCTGCTTCTAAGACTCAAGACATTACTGGGGGTCTACCTCGTGTTGAAGAGTTGTTTGAGGCGCGTCGTCCTAAGGATGCCGCAGAAATGGCCAAGATCGATGGTGTTGTTTCTATGAACGGTATGCTGCGTGGTAAGAAGCGTTTGATTATTACCGATCCAGAAAACGAACAGCAGGAAGAACACCTCATCCCTCATGGTAAGCATATTATTGTTCACCCAGGAGACTTTGTTTACAAAGGTCAGCACCTTACTGAAGGGTCTGCAGATCCTCATGAAATCTTGGAGATCTTAGGGCCTAACGCAGTGCAGGAATACCTCCTTTCTGAAATTCAGAAGGTGTATCGCCTGCAGGGTGTTGTGATCAACGATAAGCACATTGAGGTTATTATCTCTCGGATGCTACGGAAGGTCCGTATTACCGACAGTGGGGACTCTGAGTTCTACTGGGGTGAGCAGATCGACCGGGCTGACTTTATGGCTGAAAACGAGCGTATCGTTGAGGCTGGAGGTAAGCCTGCCGAAGGGGAGCCTATCCTCTTGGGTATTATTAAGGCATCCTTGGAGACCGATAGCTTCATTTCTGCAGCTTCCTTCCAGGAAACCACACGTGTGCTCACCGAAGCGGCTACACTGGGTAAACGAGACCCGCTACAAGGCTTTAAGGAAAATGTGGCCTTTGGTAACCTCATCCCAGCCGGAACCGGTTTGTTGACGTACCGTCGCCTAGGAATCAGTACATTGGGTAGTTTTGATGAAGAAAGCTCTGAGTCAGAGGGTCTTCAGGAAAAAGCTGCGCCTTGTGCATAAATCTAACCAAGGCTTTATGAGAAAGATTTAAAAAAAGAACTTGATTTAATCTCTCTAAAGCCTACTTTCATCTACTTTCTGTAAAAAGCATTTGCTCATGCCTACGATTAATCAACTTGTCAAAAATCCTCGGAAAAACATCCGAAAGAAGTCTAAGTCACGTGCTTTGGACGCAAATCCCTTTAAGAGAGGGGTTTGTGTGCAAGTAATGACACGTACACCAAAGAAGCCTAACTCTGCTATCCGTAAGGTAGCTAAAGTGCGTCTTACCAACGGGATGGAAGTTATTGCTTACATTCCTGATGAAGGCCACTCCCTTCAGGAGCACAGTGTGGTCTTGATTCGTGGTGGTCGTGTGAAGGACTTGCCTGGGGTACGTTTTCACATCGTTCGTGGACCTTTGGACTGTCAAGGCGTTGAGAAGCGTAGACGCAGCCGCTCTAAGTATGGAGTAAAGAGACCTAAACAGAAGTAATTGATATTTAACCCGTTATGGCAAGAAGAAGAAGAGCCCAGAAAAAAGTAAATTTACCTGACCCACGGTACAATAGTCCTTTGGTTACCAAGCTTATTAATATGGTAATGAAGCAAGGGAAGCGTTCTGTAGCGCAACGTATTGTTTATCAGGCATTTGAGCGTGTAAGTGAAAAGCTTGGCAAGGGAGACTCTGTTGATCTGCTCCTAGGTGCTCTAGAAAATGCACGTCCGAAGCTTGAAGTTAAGAGCCGCCGGGTTGGTGGAGCTACTTACCAGGTTCCTGTTGAAATCCACCACGAGCGCCAGCAGAGCCTTGTGTTCCGTTGGATGCTACAATTGGCTAGCGCCCGTAAGGGAACCCCTATGTGGGAAGCTCTGGCTCAGGAAATCATCGATGCCTACAATAACACAGGTGCTGTAGTGCGTAAGAAGGAAGATACCCACCGCATGGCTCAGGCTAACCGTGCGTTTGCTCACTTACGTTGGTAATCAATAAGCTATTGGTTTTTCTATGACGACTCAAAATAAAGAACTTTCTCCGGCTAACTCTCCTAAGCGTAAAACGCCTTTGGAGTACACCCGTAATATCGGTATTGCTGCCCATATTGACGCCGGTAAAACAACAACAACAGAACGTGTATTATTTTATGCCGGTGTAGTGCATAAGATGGGTGAGGTTCACGAAGGAACTGCGGTTACTGACTGGATGGAGCAAGAGCGTGAGCGGGGTATTACTATTACCTCAGCTGCTATTTCCTGTGGTTGGAAGACTAAAGAAGGACCTTTCGCTGGTATTGATCAGCAGATTAACATTATTGACACTCCTGGGCACGTAGACTTTACCGCAGAGGTGGAGCGTTCCTTGCGTGTGCTTGATGGTGCTATCGGTGTATTCTGTGCTGTGGCAGGGGTTCAGCCTCAGTCCGAGACAGTATGGCGCCAGATGAACAAGTACTCTGTACCGCGTTTGGCTTTCATTAATAAGATGGACCGTACCGGTGCTGACTTTTACGGTGCCGTGAATGATATCCGCGAGAAGCCAGGGGGGAATGCCCATCCTTTGCTGATTCCTATTGGTGCGGAAGAGAATTTGAAGGGACTCATCGACCTCGTGAAGATGAAGGCCTATATTTATGACCAGAGTGATGCCAGCGGAATGGCCTTCAACACAGAAGAAATTCCTGCTGACTACCAAGACCAGGCTCAAGAATACCGTGAAGCTCTTATTGAAGCGGTAGCTGATTTTGACGACGAACTTGCTGAAAAGTACCTAGATGGGCAAGACATCGCTGAAGATGAATTGCGCGAAGGTATCCGTAAGGCAACTTTGTCTATTAAGTTTATCGGTGTTATCCCTGGAAGTGCCTTTAAGAATAAGGGTGTGCAGATGCTTCTGGATGCGGTGGTAGATTACCTCCCAAGTCCATTAGACCTTCCTCCAATGAAGGGATTTGATGACGATGGAGGCGAGCTTGAGGTGAAGACTGATGACAACGCTAAGTTGGCAGGTCTGGCCTTTAAGTTGATGACTGACCCTTACGTAGGTAAACTTGTTTTCTTCCGTATTTATTGTGGAAAGCTCGAAAAGGGTATGACTATCTACAACCCGCGTACACGTAAGAAAGAGCGTGTGAGTCGTTTGATGGTCATGAAGGCTGATAGCCGTGAAGATATCGATGTAGCTTACGCTGGAGATATCTGTGCTATTATCGGCGCTAAGCAGGTTGTTACGGGTGATACCTTATGTGATCCAGACCTCGAAGTACGCCTAGAGCCTCCTACATTCCCAGAGCCAGTTATCAGCATGTCTATCGAGCCTAAGTCTAAGGCCGATCAGGAAAAGCTTTCTGTTGGTTTGCAGCGTTTGGCTGAAGAAGACCCAACATTCCAGGTTTCATCTAATAATGAAACAGGCCAGACCATCATTGCAGGTATGGGTGAGTTGCACTTGGATATTATCCGTGACCGCCTCTTCCGTGAGTTCAAGGTAGAAGCAGATGCAGGGCGTCCTCAGATTGCCTACCGTGAGACCATCACGAAGGCTGCAGATGGTGAAGGTAAATTTATCCGTCAGACAGGTGGACGTGGTCAGTATGGTCACGCAATCATTAAGATTGAGCCGGCTGAAAAGGGTAAGGGTATCGAGGTTATTAATGAGATCGTTGGTGGTGTGATCCCACGTGAATACATTAAGCCTACCCAAGACGGTATTATGGAGGGTTCTAACAACGGTGTTGTTGCGGGCTATCCTGTAATCGATTTCACAATCCGCATTGTAGACGGAAGCTTCCACGAAGTGGACTCCTCTGAAATGGCCTTTAAGATGGCTGGTATCTTTGCCTTTAAGGATGCCATGAAGAATGCAGGTCCTATCCTGCTTGAGCCTATCATGAAGGTGGAGGTAGTGACCCCAGAAGAGTCTCAAGGAGACGTTATGGGTGACCTTAACCGCCGTCGTGGACAGATTCAAAACATGGAAACGAAGAATAACCTGACGACCATCAGCTCCTTCGTTCCACTAGAGTGTATGTTCGGGTATGCTACAGATGTTCGTTCTTTGACTAAGGGGCGTGCCTCTTATTCCATGGAGCCTTCACACTTCGACCAAGTACCGGCTAGCCTTCTTGATAAAATTGTTGAGACCGCTTCTCGCGCTCCAGCACGTAGTTAATATTTTGTTCTTTATTCTATGAGTAATAGTAAATCTAAAATTCGCATTCGTCTTAAGGGGTATGATTATCGGATCGTTGATCAAGCGACTACTGATATCGTAGAGACGGCAAAGCGTTCGGGGGCACAAGTTGCTGGACCTGTGCCACTTCCGACTCATATCAGGAAGGTTTCCATGAACCGTTCCCCTCATATTGACACTAAGTCAGAGGAGCAGTTCGAGCTTCGGGAGCATACCCGAGTCCTATACATCGTGGAGCCTACGCCACAGACTGTAGATGAGCTGAAGAAGCTAAATCTACCTTCTGGTGTAGATATCACGATTAATGTTTAACAATCTAAATTTTTTAATTGATTTTCGTAGGGTTTTTGATTTTCTAGGTTCTTCATTTCAAATAAAGCCGCTATATCTGATATAGCAATATCGACTAAAGCAGGTCGTTATAGAAAAGAGAAACTCAATCCACCTGCCGCTTAGCATCATGAGCAGTAAAAATAATCCAAAAAAAGTACTAATAGGGAAAAAGGTCGGCATGACCCAGGTTTACGACGAGCAGAATCGTCTGATACCTGTAACTGTCTTAGAGGCAGGACCTTGCCCTGTTGTTCAAGTTAAGAACGAAGAAGGCGAAGGTTACGACGCCATTCAGTTGGGCTTTGGCTCCCAGAAGGAGCAACGCCTCAATAACCCGACTAAGGGTCATTTTAAGAAGGCTGGCCTAGATCCAGTCCGCCAGCTGCGTGAATTCCGTACCGCAGCTGAAGCAGGCCACAAGGTGGGAGATGTTCTCACTGTTTCTCAGTTTGAAGCTGGGGAGACTGTAGACGCGGTTGCTACTACTAAGGGACGTGGTTTCCAAGGTGTTGTGAAGCGCTACGGCTTTTCTGGAGGTCCTGCATCTCACGGATCTATGTTCCACCGTCGTGGGGGTTCTTACGGTGAGTGTCAGTGGCCAGGGCGTGTTCGTAAGAACCGTAAGATGCCAGGTCACATGGGAGATGTACGACGTACCACCCAAAATCTACTCATCGTTAAGGTGATTGAAGATAAAAACTTGATTTTGGTGAAAGGAAGTTTGCCAGGGCCTAAGGGTGGTCTGGTGATGCTCCGCGATGCTAAAAAAGCAAAACAAAAGGCGTAGTAGAAGATGAAGCTAAAGATTTACTCAGAAAACGGCAAAAGCAGTAAAGACAAGGAGTTTAATACGATTCCTGTCTTTGAAGGAAATAAGGGTCGCCAAGCATTACAACAAGTAGTGATTGCATTGATGGCAGGTTTACGCCAAGGAAATGCAAGCACTAAGGGTTGGAGTGAAGTGCGTGGTTCCGGCAAGAAGCCTTACGCTCAGAAGGGAACCGGTAGAGCCCGTGCGGGTGCTAAGCGTAGTCCTATTTGGCGTGGCGGTGCTATCACTCACGGTCCTAAGCCTCGTGACTACAGCCAAAAGATTAACCAAAAGGTAAAGCGTTTGGCTTTCCAGCGTGCGTTATTCGAGCGTGCTGAAGAAGGAGGCCTAGATCTTATCGAGGCTTTTCCAGCCGCAGAGCCTAAGACAAAAGCAATTAACACAGTGCTTTCTGAAATTCACCCTAAGGGAACTATCCTTTTGGTGGACGAAGCTTTCGAGGATAACGTGCTACTAGCTGCACGTAACCTAGAGCGTGTGTTTATGATTGATGCAAAATCTTTGAATGCCTGGGACTTGGTCCGTTATGACAAGGTTTTGTTTAGTGAACGCGGCTTTGATAAGGTTATAGCTCGCTCTCAAGGAGATGCCCAATAAGGAAGGATTGACCGATGTTACCAGCAGACAAAGTAATTAAAGAAATTTTAGTCACTGAGAAGGAAACCATGCTTTCTGCAAACTTTAACCAGTACACCTTCGAGGTTTACCCAGCAGCTAACCGTATTGAGGTTGCTCATGCTGTGGAGTCCTTGTTCAATGTTAAGGTTGCGCGGGTGAATCTCTTTAACAAGAAGGGTAAGCGTAAGCGCAGCCGCACACAGCGTGGTGTTTATGGACGTACCCGTAACCAGAAGCGTGCAATCGTAACCCTAAAAGAAGGGAGTACTATTGAGCTTGTTTAATTACACAGCTTAATACCTAAAAGGAGTAAATTTCATGGCTATTCTAAAACGCAGAAGACCACTAACCCCAGGACAACGCTTTCTTGTCGAAAATAAGCGCACAGAACTTACACGCAGTAAGCCTGAGCGTTCTTTGACAGAGTCTAGGCACAGTCCTAAGGGCCGTAACTGTTACGGACGCATTACTTCCCGCCGTCGTGGGGGAGGACATAAGCGTCGTTACCGCCACATTGATTTCCGTCGGGACAAGCTCGAGATTCCAGCACGCGTTAAAGAGATCGAGTACGATCCTAACCGCACAGCTAATATCGCTTTGCTAGCTTACCGTGATGGTGAAAAGCGCTACATTATCGCACCTCAAGGCCTTAAGGTCGGGGACGAGATTATTAGCACAAACAGCCCACTAGAAGAATACCTTCCTGGGATGTGCTTGCCGCTTAAGTTGATCCCTCCTGGAACACGGATTCATGCTCTTGAGCTTGAGCCAGGTTCAGGCGCTCGTATGGCACGTGGTGCTGGAGTAGGGGTAGACCTTATGGGTATTGATGGCGAGCGCGCCACCGTGAAGCTCCCTAGTGGTGAGATCAGACTTTTACACTCTAATTGCCGTGCCACTATCGGTACTGTAGGGAATGCTACACACCAAGGACAGAAGCTCGGTAAGGCAGGACGTAACCGCTGGAAGGGTAAGCGCCCACGTGTACGTGGTGTGGCTATGAATCCTGTGGATCACCCCAATGGTGGTGGTGAAGGCCGTACTTCTGGAGGAGGTCACAATACATCTCCTTGGGGTATTCTCGCTAAGGGAGGTTTCTTGACCCGTAAGAAGGCTAAGGCTTCCAACAAAATGATTTTAATCCGTCGTAACGGTAAGAAAGTTAGAAAAGGGTAATTTTAGAATATGTCACGTTCACTTAAAAAAGGATTTTATGTTCATCCTAAGTTGATGGACAAGGTCTTGAAGGCTCAGAAGGAAAATTCACACAAGCCAATTCAAACCTGGGCTCGTGGGTCTACGATTACACCTGAGTTTGTGGGGCTAAAGTTTAATGTCCACACTGGGAAGACATTCATCGAGGTTTTGGTGACCGAAAACATGGTCGGTCACAAGCTGGGGGAGTTTGCACCAACCCGGACCTTTAAGGGCCATGCTGGTATTGGTAAAAAGTAAATTTAGGATAAATTAATGAACAAGAACGAAGTACACGCTTTATCTAAATATGTGCGCATGTCGCCACTGAAGGTGAGACAAGTGACACGCACTATCCAGGGCATGGAAGCTGTTCAAGCACTTGACCTCCTAGGCGCCATTCCACGTAAGTCAGCTCGGCTGATTGCACAGACGCTTAAGAGTGCGATCGCTAATGCTGAAAATAACCATAACCTTTCCTCGAATGACCTTGTTGTGAAGTCTGCGGTGGTTAATCAAGGCCCTACTTTTGGACGTTTCCGTCCGGTTGGCCGTGGTGCAGCACACCCTTACACAAAGAAGACAAGCCACATTCACATTATTCTTTCTCAAAAATCAAAACGATAAAGGACGCGTTTAAATGGGACAAAAAGTAAATCCAAAAAGCTTTCGACTACCAGTTCGTAGAAACTGGGACTCTCGTTGGGTAGCTCCAAAGAAAGAGTTTCCTATTCTTGTAGAAGAAGATTACAAGATCCGGAAACTTATTAAAGAACGCCTTCGCTATGCGGCTGTAGCGCGTATCTTTATCGAGCGCTCAGGTAACCGTGTGCGTGTGAAAGTCTTCACTGCACGCCCAGGTATTGTTATCGGTCGTAAGGGACAAGAGCTAGATAAGCTCAAGGAAGATCTTCAATCACTAACAGGCAAGGACGTCTTGGTAGATATCCAAGAAATCAAAAAGGCTGACATCGTGGCGCAGCTAGTTGCTGAAGGGGTTGCTGTACAGATCGAGCGTCGTATTTCTTTCAAGCGTGCGATGAAGAAGGCCGTACAGACTGCAATGAGTCTTGGTGTTCTTGGAATCCGTATTCAGTGCTCAGGCCGTTTGGCTGGGGCTGACATCGCTCGGACCGAATCTCAAGAAAATGGTAAGGTTTCTCTGAATACCTTGCGTGATAATATCGACTACGGTTTTGCTGAAGCAAAGACAACCTACGGTATTACAGGAATTAAGTGCTGGATTTACAAAGAAACGGAGGACCAGTTATAATTTATGGCTAATTTACTTCCATCAAAAACAAAGTACCGTAAGGTACATAAGGGGCGTATCCGAGGTAATGCTAAGGGAGGCTCTAGCCTAGCCTTTGGTGATTACGCGATTCAATCGCTAGAACGTAGCCGTTTCACAGCATCTCAGATTGAGGCAGCTCGTGTTGCGATTAACCGTTACCTTAAGAGAAAAGGAAAAGTATGGCTACGTGTGTTCCCTCATAAGCCAATTACCAAGAAGCCTGCGGAAACGCGTATGGGTAAAGGTAAGGGAAGCGTAGAGTACTGGGTCGCTGTTGTTAAACCTGGGACTGTTTTATTTGAAATCTCCGGCGTGTCTGCACGTCTTGCCCGTGAGGCAATGCGCTTAGCTGACGGAAAGCTACCTTTCAAGTGCCGGTTCATTAGTCGAGAAGAGTTAGAGGAGTATTAAAATTTTATGAAAGCTAAAGAAGTTCGAGAACTTTCCGTAGATGAAATGCAAAAGACTTTGCGCGAGAAGCGTGAAGAATTGCTTAATCTGCGTCTAAAGAAGACCACCGGCCAGGTAGAAAACCCTGACCAAATCAGAAAGTTGCGTCGTTTAATCGCACGCTTAGAGACAATTTCTTTGGAAAAGACAAAGGGAGAGCAGACTGCTAGTCAGGCAGCGTAGCAAAACGAAGGTTTAAGTGATGGCTGAACAAGAAACAAGAAACAAACGTAAAGACTTAGTAGGTGTTGTGACCAGTCGCTCTGGTGATAAGACCATTAAAGTAACTTATTTTTATAAGACCCCTCATCCGCTTTACCGCAAAGAGATTAAGCGTAAGACTGTGGTGACTGCCCATGACGAGAAAAACGTCTGTAAGGTAGGGGACAAAATTGAAATTATGGAGACACGTCCCTTGAGTAAGACCAAGCGTTTTCGTGTGGTAAAAGTGCTTGAGGAAGCACCTATTATCGGGGCTTAATTAGGAAGACAATTTAAGAGAGGATTCACCATGTTACAGATGGAAAGTGTTTTAGATGTCGCCGATAACACGGGCGCTAAAAAGTTTAAGATGATTCGTCGTTTGGGGCAGCTCAAGCGCACGGCAGGAATTGGAGATGTTGTGATTGGTTCTGTGACTGAGGCTACACCAAAGTCATCCATCCCTAAGAAGACTGTTATCCGTGGCGTTATCGTGCGTACGAAATACCCAACCCATCGTGCAGATGGCAGCAGCTTGCGTTTTGACCAAAATGCAGTGGTTCTTGTGGATGAGAAGAACAGTCCTAAGGGAACGCGTGTATTCGGTCCTGTAGCTAGAGAACTGCGGAAGAATTTCATGAAGATTATCTCTCAAGCACCGGAGGTACTATAATATGGCTAAAGCATCAAAAGAAATTAAGTGTGGAGCAGAAGTGGTTGTGATCGCTGGAGCTCATAAAGGTAAGCGAGGCAAGGTTTTACAGCGTTCCAAAGATGGTAGCCGTATCGTTGTTGAAGGTGTAGCGATGGGTAAGAAGCACCAACGTGCGACTCAGGACAACCCTGAGGGCTCTATCGTAGAGCGTGAGCGGGCTATTGACTTCTCAAACGTCATGCTGGCTCAGCGTTTTGATGCACGGAGCAAATAATCCTTGAAATAGACCTGACTTTATTGATAACTATTTATTTAAATTTATAACACACGCGGTATGTACAAGCCTTTACTAAAGAAACACTACGAGGAGACTGTGATGGAGCAGCTTCGCAAGAGCCGGAACTACAAGAACCGGCACCAGATTCCTGTTATCGAGAAGGTTGTGATTAACTCCGGCCTCGATGCCTCAGCTGACAAGGGTTGGATCAAGGATGTCATTAAGGATATTAGCTCGATCACAGGGCAGCAGCCTGTTACCACGAAGGCTCGTGAGAGTATTTCTAACTTTAAGCTACGTAAGGGGATGATCAACGGAGTAAAGGTAACCCTCCGAGGGAATCAGATGTATGATTTCTTACTTCGATTTATGAGCATTGCCTTGCCTAATGTGCGTGACTTCCGTGGTGTATCCAGTAAGTTAGATGGTTCAGGCAACTACAACATCGGTGTTGTTGATCACTCTATCTTCCCTGAAATCTCTGTTGAAGGAGGTAAAGGCAACCTAGGGATGGACATTACAATCGTAACTTCAGCTGACAATGATGATGAAGGCCGTGAGCTTCTTAAGCTTATGGGTATGCCTTTCCGCAAAGCTTCATCAAACTAAACTATTTTACTATGGCAAAAAAATCTGCAATTGAGAAAAACAAAAGACGTATCCGCATGGTTGAAAAGTATGCGCCACGTCGTGCTGAGCTTAAAAAGAAGCTTAAAGACCCCAACTTGTCTGATGAAGAGTTTTTCAGCTTACAGCGTGAGTTGATGGAACTGCCGCGTAATTCTTCGCCTACACGTGTGCGTAATCGCTGTAAGATTACGGGCCGTCCTCGTGCATACCTAAGACGTTATGGTGTCTCTCGTATTACTTTCCGTGAGCTTGCTTCTGATGCAAAGCTTCCAGGGGTAACGAAGTCATCCTTCTAAAGAAAGAGAAATTTATGGATACTATTGGTGATTTTTTAACAATTATTCGTAACGCACTAAGCGCCAAAAAGGGTACGTGTGATGCGCAGTGGTCTAAGATCCGTGAAGGGATTGCTCAGACGCTTAAGTCAGAAGGCTACATTGCAGACTTTGCTAAGAAGAAGAACGAAAAGGGCCACGAGGTTCTAGAAGTGACGCTTAAGTATGTAGAGGGTACACCTGCTATTGAGGGAATCGAGCGTCATAGCCGTCCTGGTCGTCGTCTGTACTACGGTTCACGATCAATACCACGTGTTTTGAATAATTTGGGTGTAGCTGTTTTGACTACCTCTAAGGGTGTATTGACAGACAAAGAAGCTCGTCGTCAGCGTGTTGGCGGAGAGATGCTTTGTAAGGTCTGGTAGGAAATAATTTAAGAAAGTTAGGGACGTTAGCATGAGTGATGCAAAGAAAAGTAGAATTGGAAAGCTTCCTGTTGCGATTCCAGAGAAGGTCACACTGACCATCGATGGTAATAAGGTAATGGTTGAAGGCCCCAAAGGAAAACTTGAAAAAGAATTTAACAAGTCTGTTAGTCTAACTGTGGCTGACAACGTATTGACTGTAACACCTGCAGATGAGAGCCGTTTGGCTCGTGCAATGCAGGGAACAGCACGTGCCATCATTTTCAATATGGTGAAAGGTGTTGTTGAGGGTTACTCTAAGGACTTAGAAATCCATGGAGTAGGTTTCCGTGCTGCGCTTAAGGGTAATATCTTAGACCTAGCTTTAGGTTACTCTCATCCAATTGAGTATCCTCTTCCAGAAGGTATTACGGTTACGATTAAAGAAAATACCAAGCTTAAGGTAGAAGGTGCTGACAAGCACATGGTCGGCCAGGTTGCTGCAGATATTAAGCAATACTACCCAGTAGAGCCTTATAAAGGAAAAGGAGTTCGTATCTTGGGTCAGTTTGTTCGCCGTAAGGAAGGTAAGAAAACAGGATAATTTTAGGTAGCTATGAATCTTAAAAAGAAAAAACAAGTTTTACAAAAGCGCCGTTGGAGAGTTCGCAAAAAGGTTTGTGGCTCCGTAGAACGCCCTCGGCTTTCTTTGAGTTTTACACACAAGCACATGTACGCACAGTGCATCAATGATGACGAAGGTAAGACGCTAGTACAGCTTTCATCACTCACTAAAGATTTACGCTCAGAAGGGCTAAAGCCTAATGTTGAGGGTGCAGCTAAGCTAGGTAAGGTCTTCGGTGAGAAATGTAAGGCTGCAGGTATTGCAAGCGTACGTTTTGACCGCGGAAGCCGTCGTTACCATGGGGCTGTTAAAGCTTTCGCTGAGGCTGCTCGGGAGTCCCTAACATTCTAATTGTATTTATATGAGACAAAATTCTTTCAAGAGAGACAGAGACCCTAACGCAGAACCACCTGAGTTCGTGAACAAGGTCGTCCATATTAACCGTTGTGCTAAAGTGGTTAAAGGGGGACGTCGTTTTAGCTTTTCTGCACTTGTTGTTTCCGGTGACCAAAAGGGTCGCGTAGGTATTGGGCTAGGTAAAGCCAAAGAAGTACCTGAAGCTATCCGTAAGGGGAGCGAGCGCTCCGAAAAGAGCTTGATGCGTGTACCCCTTAAGGGGACCACAATCCCGCACGATGTAGTGGGACAAGCTGATGGAGGTCATGTTATTTTGCGTCCTGCAAGTGAGGGTACTGGTGTTATCGCTGGTGGAGGCGTTCGTGACGTACTCGAAGCTGTTGGGATTAAGAACGTTTTGAGCAAGTCTTTGGGTTCTAACACACCTGGAGCTATGGTAAATGCTACTCTAGACGCATTGCGTAAATTGCGTAGTGCCGAACAGATTCAGCGCATCAAAGAAGCTGCACCTGCGGCTTAATCATCCTGTATAAAGAGGGAATTTTTAAATGAGACTGCATACATTAGAGAAAATTAAAGGAGAAAAGCGCCCACGTAAGCGTGTAGGACGCGGACACGGTTCTGGAAACGGGAAAACCTGTGGAACGGGTCATAATGGTAGTAAGTCACGTTCTGGTTACAGCATATCTCCAATGTTTGAAGGGGGTCAGATGCCTTTGGCACGTAAGCTTCCTAGACGTGGTTTTAGTAACTTCGAGTTTCGTGTGAGTTATGATGTTGTGAACCTCAGCGACCTTGAGAAGCTTAGTGAGGCTGAAGTAGACCGTATGACACTTGTACGTGCAGGTCTTTTGCGTAACAACTCACGTCGCTTTAAGATTTTGGGGAATGGTGAAATCACGAAGGCATTGACTGTATCTGCAGATAAGTTTTCCGCTAGTGCGAAAGCAAAAATCGAAGCTGCAGGGGGTAAGGCTATTGAAACAGCTAAAACTCCAGCTACAGACACTGCCGAAAGTTAATAAAACTTACACCTCTCTAACCCCTGGATCTGCATGCTATCAGCCTTTACTAATTGCCTTAAAATCCCAGAATTGCGTCAGCGTATTTTGCTAACGCTTGGGCTTGTTTTTGTTGCTCGTTTGGGTGCAAATATACCCTTACCCGGAGTGGACCCTCAGCCGTTGCAGGACTTTTTTGCAGCGCAGCGGTCTTCCTCAGGTGGGTTAATGGGGCTTTATAACATGTTCACAGGGGGTGCCTTCTTGAAGGGCGCTATTTTTGGTTTAGGGATTATGCCCTACATCAGTGCTTCTATCATTCTTCAATTGATGGCTGCAGTGGTGCCTGCTTTGGCGCGCTTGCAGCAAGAAGGAGAGATTGGGCGCCAGAAGATCAGCCAATACACCCGCTACTTGACCATCATGATTTGTATGGTTCAGGCAGTATTACTGAATATGGCCCTCATGTCTTACCCAGAGCGCTTGTTCCCAGGTTATAGTATAGCGACTTATGGCCCTATTGTGGTCATGAATTCTAAGTGGTTCTTGCTGACCTCTACCATTTTCCTAACTGCAGGGACGACTTTGTTGATGTGGTTAGGGGAGCAGATCTCCCAGAAGGGGATTGGAAACGGTATTTCTTTGCTGATCACTATTGGTATTCTTTCTGGGATCCCAGGAGCAGTGATGCAGGGAATTCAGCTCTTTGCAAAGCCTATCGGTGCAGAAGGCCCTAACCTTGGGATGGCTCAGGGGATGTTGATGATCTTGCTTCTGTTCTTAGTGGTTGCAGCCATGGTCGCTGTGACTCAGGCACAGCGCAAAATCCCTGTTCAATATGCTAAGCGTGTTGTGGGGCGTCGTGTTTATGGGGGACAGAGTTCTTTCATGCCGCTGAAAGTTAACTATGCTGGGGTTATGCCTGTTATTTTCGGGAGTGCGATCCTTATGTTCCCTCAGCAGATCTTTGGTTATATCGGGGCAAACACTGGTTGGCGTGTGTTTCAGAGCATGTCTATGGGGCTGACCCAGGGCTCTACTTGGTATTATATTTTGTTTGGTTCTATGATCTTTGGCTTCAGTTACTTCTGGGTCTCGATCATGTTCAAGCCTATGCAGATTGCAGATGATCTTAAGAAGAACGGTGGTTACGTACCTGGTGTACGCCCAGGGGAGCCTACCGGTAAGTTCTTGGACTTTGTGATGACCCGCCTGACGCTTGCTGGAGCAATCTTCCTGACTTTTATTGCGCTTTTCCCTGACTTTTTGTACTTCTTTTACAAAGTCCCTTATGGGGTAGCTATGTTCTTCGGAGGCACAGGTACCTTGATTGCTGTTGGGGTGATGCTTGATACTATGCGTCAGGTAGAGACTTTCTTGCTTCAGCGTCACTATGATGGCTTCTTGCGCAAAGGGCGTATCCGCGGGCGTAGCCCCGGCCGCACGCAGCAGGCTGTGGATACTTCAGAGCTTAAGCACCTTGGTATCCTCTGGTGGCCTCTACTTACTTTATTCGTTCTCGGGATTGGAGCCTGGTGGGTGCAGCGTTAAATTTAGACGATGATATCCATTAAAACAGCTGAGCAAATAGAGAAGATGCGGGAAGCAGGCCGTGTGGCTGCCACTGCATTGGATCGCTTAGCTCAGGAGGTTAAGCCCGGGGTGACTACCTACGATCTTGACCAGCTTGGTAAGCAGTTCATCGAAGAAATGGGTGCTGTGAGCGCCTGCCACAACTACCGCGCCGGATCAAAAAGCTTCCCCTCCTACACCTGTATCTCGGTTAACGAGGAGATTATCCACGGAATTGGCACCATGAAGCGGGTAATTAAACCTGGTGATATCGTCTCTTTGGACGTTAGTGTGGTTAAAAATGGCTTTATTGGGGATAATGCCCGTACTGTGATGGTAGAGCCTGTCCAGGAAGAGGTTTCCTTCTTGGTCAAAACAACGCAAGAGGCTCTCCTTAAAGGAATTAAGCAAGCCCGGGCAGGCAACAGAGTAGGGGATATTTCCAATGCTGTTCAGCGCTTTGTTGAGGGTAAGGGCTTGAGTATTGTTAAGGAATTTGTAGGCCATGGGGTTGGAAAAACCATGCATGAGGAGCCTCAAATCCCTAATTATGGTAAGCCTAAGTCAGGCCCTAAGTTGTTGCCTGGTATGACGATAGCTATTGAGCCAATGGTGAATCTAGGCAAGGCAGGGATCCGCTATGCCGATGATGGTTGGACTGCAGTCACCGCTGATGGTCTAGCTTCTGCCCATTTTGAGCATACAGTATTAATAACTGATGGGGAACCAGAAATTTTAACATTATTGAAAAAATAACTTTAAAAATTGCAAAAATTGATTAAATTCTCACTCTTTACAAGAAATCTAGTTTCTTACTAAAACATTTTCATTATGCCGCGTCTACTTGGAGTCGATATACCTAATAATAAAAAGATTGAATACGCACTGCGCTACGTTTACGGCGTGGGGCCTACACGTGCTAAGCTTGTTCTAGAAGCTGCCGGGATTGACCCGAACGTACGTGCCCATGAGCTTTCGGAAGAAGAGCTTAGCCGTATTGCTTCAATCATTGCAGATAAAGGCCTTAAGGTGGAAGGTGACTTGCGCCGTGAGGTGACCGGTAACCTGAAGCGCCTACAGGCGATTAAGTGCTACCGTGGTTTGCGCCACTTTCGTGGGTTGCCAGTGCGTGGGCAGAAGACCCAGAGTAATGCACGTACGCGTAAGGGAGCACGTAAGACGGTAGGAGCCGTACGCAGCAAGTAATTTTGAAATCAATTTAACGGTCTATGAGTGAAGCTAAAACACCAGAAGAATCCTCTGTGAAGGAAGAACAAAAGAAACCTGTTGATTCAGCAGCAGCTGAAGCAAAGGACAGTGCTGAAAAGGCACCTGCAGAAGGAGAGGCAGCTAAGCCTAAGCAGCCTTCAGCAGAAGATCTTTTAAAGAGCGACCTTGCTGACGTGAAGATCCGTCGTGCGAAGGGTAGCAAGAATGTGGTACAAGGGGTGTGCCATATTTTGGCAACCTTTAACAACACGAAGGTAACGTTCACTGATGAGAAGGGTAATACTATTTCTTGGTCAAGCTCAGGGAAGTGTAACTTCCGTGGGTCTCGTAAATCTACTGCGTATGCAGCTCAGGTAGTGACCCAGGATGCTGGCCGTACAGCGATGTCTCATGGGATGAAGGATGTTAAAATTCGTGTGCAGGGCCCTGGAATGGGTCGTGATGCAGCGGTTCGTGCCATCCAGTCATTGGGAATGAACATCACCGATATTCGTGATGTGACACCTATCCCTCACAACGGATGCAGAGCTCCTTTGCCACGCCGCGTATAATATTAACTGAACTATTTATTTAAAGCATGTCTCGCTATACTGGACCTAAAACTCGTATTAACCGCCGCTTTGGCATGGCGATCTTTGCGCCAAACAAAGCGTTTGAGCGTAAGCCGCACCCTCCTGGGCAGCACGGCCCACGCTTGCGTCGTCGTACGACACCTTATTCTATTGGCCTCAATGAGAAGCAAAAGCTTCGTTACATGTATGGTTTGAGCGAAAAGCAATTCGCTAACCTCTTTAAGACGGCCAAGAACCAAAAGGGTGTGACCGGTGAGACCTTTCTAAAGCTTTTGAGCTTACGTCTGGACCATATTGTTTACGCAATGGGTCTAGCAAAGAGCATTCAAGCTGCACGTCAGTTTGTGAACCACGGCCATATTAAGGTGAATGGACACAAGCTAGACATCCCTAGTTATACTTGTAAGTTAGGTGATGAAATTGAAGTTAGAGAGAAGACCTCTTCTCGTCAGCTAGCGACTCGTGCATTAGAAGAAAGTCAAGCCCGCACCGCTCCTGCTTGGTTAACTGTGAACGCTGACGCCCTTAAGGGTAGCGTGAACCGTGAGCCTGAGCGTGAGGAAATGGAACAAAGCATCAACGAACAACTTATTGTTGAGTACTATAGCAGATAATAATTTCTACATACAGAAGTAGCCATGGCTGAAAAACGTTTAGGAAAATTCGAATTACCCAACCGTCTCGTTAAAAATGAAGAGGGTTCAACTGACACTTTTGCAGTGTTTACCGCAGAGCCTTTTGAAAAGGGATACGGACATACATTGGGGAATACCCTGCGTCGTACTTTGCTAAGCTCTATCGAAGGTGCGGCTATTACGTCGGCCAAGATCGATGGTGTTCAGCATGAGTTCCAGAGTGCAGAAGGTATTGTTGAGGACATCACTGAGGTTGTATTAAACCTTAAGAAGGTTCTATTGCGCGCGAGTACACGTGAGCCAGTACGTTTGACTATCGATGTTAACCGTGAAGGCCCTATTACTGCAGCGGATATTCAGGAAGACTCTAATGTTGAGGTCGTGAACCCTGATCAAATTATTTGTACTTTGGACAAGAAGCGTCGTTTCTTGGCAGAGCTAGAAGTTCGTGTTGGCCGTGGTTATGCAACCGCTGAGGACAACAAGAAGGAAGAGCAAGCTATTGGCGTTATTCCTGTAGATTCACTTTTCAGCCCAGTTCGTCTTGTTAAGTATGACATCGACAATACTCGTGTAGGTCAGATGACAGACTTCGATAAGCTTACTTTGGAGGTTACTACCGATGGTCGTGTAACTCCGGATGAGGCCTTACGTCACGCAGCTGTTATTATCAAGCATCACCTTGATGTCTTTGACCAAATGAGTGACGAGAAGATCGAATTTGAAGACGAAAGCACTGAGGTTAACGAAGAGCAAAACCGCTTGCGTAAGCTTCTTAAGATGAGCGTTAATGAAATGGAGCTTTCTGTTCGTGCAGCTAATTGCTTGAATAACGCAGGTATCTTAAGTGTAGGTGAGCTTGCTATGAAGAGTGAGCAAGAGATGCTTAAATACAGAAACTTCGGTAAGAAGTCTCTTAAGGAAATCCAAGAGCGTATGAAGGAACTTGGTCTATCCTTGGGAATGACTATCGACGAACGTCTTTTGGATAAAACAAACTAATTATTAGAGTAGAGGGATTTTCATTCTATGCGCCACGCAAAACACAAACATACTTTAGGTCTTAAAACACAGCATCGTTCAGCAGCGATGAGCAATCTTGCTGTTGCCTTGATTACTCATGGTCGTATCCAGACAACTTTGGCAAAGGCTAAAGCACTTCGTCCATTTGTGGAGAAGGTGATTACTTTGGCTAAGAAGGCTAATGCTGAAGAAGATAAGGCTAAGAAGCTTCACTTCCGCCGTCAGGCACTCACCCGTGTGCATGATCCAAAGGCAATGCATATTCTCTTTAATGAGAAAGCTGGAGAGTTTGCTAACCGTCCAGGTGGTTACACACGTATTTATAAGCTAGTTCCTCGTCTAGGTGATGCCGCTGATATGGCATTGATCGAGCTTATTAGTGCTGATGACGAAGGTTATGGTGCTAAGAAGAAGAGCCGCCGCACTAAGACTGCAGCAAAGAAGAAAGCCCCTGCTAAGAAAGCTGAAAAGGCTGAAGCTAAGGAAGAAGCACCTGAAGCTGAAGAGACTCCTGAAGTTTTTGATGCAACAGAAGACACTCCAGAAGAAACTAAAGAGTGATCTTTCTTATGGATTTTGTTTTTTAATTTACAGCAACAACGCACTTATGAATAAGTGCGTTGTTTGTTTTAGCCCTTATTTAAAAAGACCCCTTAAGCCTCCTTCTGAAGTAACCCATTATGCCAACCTTGGACTTTTCTTATTTCTACTTTCTTTATGTAGTGGTGGGCTTGCTTTTGATTATTGGGCTTTGGGTCTATTATGATCGCCGGGACAAGCAATTGTATGAGGCTCAGCGTTCTTTAGTAATCTTTCATTGCGTACGCTGTGGTAAAATTTATGCAGCAAAAGGCATTCATGAAGAAGCACCTTGCCCAGAGTGCCGTTTTACGAATGGCCGCCTAAAATTTTAATTATTCAATAAGACCATAATAAAGACTTAACAAAACAAACAATGACCCAAACCTTAGCAGTACTTGATTTTGGCTCTCAATACACCCAGGTGATTGCTCGTCGTATACGAGAATGCCATGTTTATTCTAAAATATACCCTTATAACACACCTGCTAGCCAATTAAAGGCGGACAATGTATGTGGTATTATTCTTTCTGGGGGGCCTTCTAGTGTGCTTGCTAAAGGAGCGCCGCATCCGGATAAAAAGATCTTTAAGATGGGTTTACCTGTTTTAGGAATTTGCTATGGTATCCAGCTCCAAGCAGAACTCTTAGGGGGCAAGGTCGCCAAAAGTACGCATCGTGAGTACGGCCGTGGGCACCTTACTATCCTTAAAAAAGGAGGTTTACTTAAAGGGCTTAAGAACAAGATGCGTGTTTGGAACTCTCATGGAGATAAACTGACTCGCTTACCTAGAGGTTATAAAGCAATCGCCCATACGGAAAATTCTGATTATGCAGTGATTGAAGACCCAAAGCGCCATTTCTACGGCCTTCAATTCCACCCAGAGGTGAGCCACACGGAGAATGGCATTAAGATTCTTAAGAATTTTATTTTTGATATTTGTAAGTGTAAGGCAGATTGGCAAATGCGCGACTTTGCTAAGGAGGCGATTGCTTCTATTCGTGAGACTGTCGGAGATAAGCACGTTTTGCTAGGTTTGAGTGGCGGGGTAGACTCTTCTGTGGTGGCAGCTTTGGTGCATGAGGCTATTGGAGATCAGCTGACTTGTGTTTTTGTGGATAATGGCCTGCTCCGGCTTAATGAACGCCAAGAGGTAAAGGCTTTATTTAGCGAACATTTCCATATGGATCTTCGGGTGGTGAATGCCTCAAGTCGTTTCTTGAAAGCACTCAAAGGCGTTACTAACCCCGAGCGTAAGCGCAAACTCATAGGGAAGCACTTTGTTTCTGTTTTTGATGAAGCGGTTAAGAAAATTGGAGAAGTCGATTTCCTTGCCCAAGGGACCCTTTATCCAGATGTGATTGAGAGTGTTTCTATTAATGGGAACCCTGCTTCTTTAATTAAGACACACCACAATGTAGGTGGCTTACCCAAGCGTATGAAGCTCAAGCTCCTAGAGCCGGTTCGTGAGCTCTTTAAGGATGAAGTCCGTGCTTTAGGGCTAGAGTTGGGGCTGCCTAAGTCTTTATTGTGGCGCCATCCATTCCCTGGGCCTGGTCTAGCTGTTAGGATTATGGGGGAGGTTACTCCTAAATCACTTAAGGTCCTGCGTGAGGCAGATGCTATCCTTATGGAAGAGATGCGCAAAGCTAAGCTTTATGATAAAGTTTGGCAGGCATTTTGTGTATTCTTGCCGGTACGTACTGTAGGTGTGATGGGTGATGAACGTACCTATGACAATGTTATCGCCTTACGTATCGTTGAGAGTCAGGATGCTATGACTGCAAACTGGGCTCATCTACCTCATACATTCTTAGAACGTGTATCCAATAGGATTATTAACGAGGTTAAAGGGATTAACCGTGTTGTCTTAGACGTAAGCTCTAAGCCACCAAGTACGATTGAGTGGGAGTAGCCTGTTCTATCGTTTGTCGATAGCCACAAATTCTCTGAGCTGGGGGCCTGTATAAACCTGACGTGGACGGTAAATGCGGCCTTTCTCTTTCTCTGCGACTTCTTTCCAGTTGGCAATCCACCCGGAGATGCGCCCCATTGCAAACATGACGGTAAACATGTCTGTGGGGATATTGAGTGCCTGAAGGATAATTCCGCTATAAAAGTCTACATTTGGGTAAAGCTTACGCTCCACGAAGTAGTCATCATTGAGTGCTTGTTCTTCTAGGTGTCGGGCAATGTCTAGCAGCGGGTCATCTTGGATGCCTAAACTATCGAGCATTTTGTTGGATGCTTCTTTGATGATCTTTGCTCTTGGGTCGTAGTTTTTGTAAACCCGGTGTCCGAAGCCCATGAGTTTTGCTTTTCCGGATTTTGCGTCTTCTACAAACTTACTACCATCATCTCCTGAGGCGTGGATAGTTTTGAGCATGTCAATAACAGCCATGTTTGCTCCACCGTGTAAGGGACCCCAAAGTGCGCTGATGCCTGCTGAAATTGAAGCAAAGAGGTTTGCCCCGCCGGAGGCTACCATGCGTACGGTTGAGGTACTGCAGTTTTGCTCGTGATCAGCATGTAAAAGTAGCATCAGGTTGAGAGCCTTACAGACATCATCGTGTGCGAAATGCTCGTAATAAGGCTCAGAGAAGAGCATGTGAAGGAAATTTTGAATATAGCCCATATCGCGCCTCGGGTAGATCATCGGTAGCCGGTGCTTCATCCGATAGATCATTGCTGCGATTGTGCGGACTTTAGAGATTAAGAGTGCAGCTGCTTCGTCAAAATTCTCGAGCTCTTCATCTCGATTATTGCTGGATAGGTGTGGGTAATAGCAGCCTAAAGAATTGATTAGCGCCGAGAGTAGGGCCATCGGATGAGAGGCTGCGGGAAATCCATCAAAGAGGTGGCGCATGCGCTCTGGTAACAAGGCTCCTAACAAGATCCGTTCTGCAAATTGTTGGAGTTGGTCTTTGGTGGGGAGTTCTCCGTAAATTAAAAGGTGAGCGACCTCTATATAGTTAGATTTTTCGGCAAGGTCTTCGATGCTATAGCCACGGTGGCGCAGGATCCCTTGTTCACCGTCAATAAAGCTAATGTCACTGCTGCAAGAGCCTGTATTTCCATACCCTTCGTCATAGGTAATGTAGCCCGTCTCTGCTCTTAGTTTTCTTGTATCAATAGCCTTTTCGCCCTCGCTACCTTCTAGGGTAGGGAAAAGGTATTCTTTGCCTTCGATAATGAATTTGGCGTCTGAAGCACTCATGGTCTATACAATAGCTAGTCAAGGGATAAGGTGTAGGGTAGTGACTAAGCTTTTATTTAAGAGCATTATCTATGCCGTGTACAGGCCTTTTGTCTTTATTCGATATTGATTGTTTATTAATCTTAAACTTGGGTTTATGTTGACCTTGGGAAGCTATTCTTTATAATCGAGTTAACTAAGTACTTACCGCCTTTAACCCCCTTTGCTTTCCCTAGTAATACCTCTATGAAACTTGGAACTAAAATTGTTCTAGCTGCTGTTGCATCTGTCACGATCATTGGTGCTGCGAGTTTATTAATTCAGTACAAGACAATTGACATGATCCGCTATCGTGGGATTGATTTGATCAATGACTCAATGCGGATTGTGCTTAGAGAAGCAGAGACTTTCCGAGAGACGGCTTCGAAGTTAAGTCATGATAATGCTTTTGATAAGGAACGTCTTATAGAAGAGATGTACCAGGAAGATAATTTCCGTGACTCTGTTTATTTTGATACGGTACCTATTGTGATGGCTATGCGGGCTATACAGCAAGCAGCGAATGAAGAAGGGTATACCTTTCGTATAGCTAAAGTGCAGGCACGTAATCCAGATAACGAGGCAACATCTAAGGAAATTGCAATCCTTAATACATTTAAAGATGAAGGTGCCACGGAGTATTTTCAGGGAGATTGTGACTCTGGTATTGCGACTTATGCGCGCCCAGTAATTTTAACACAAGATTGCTTAGAATGTCATGGTGACCCAGCAACGAGTCCGACCGGAGATGGCAAAGATATTTTTGGGTATACTATGGAAGGATGGAAAGCAGGAGAGGTGCATGGAATGTTCATGCTGAGCACTCCAGTAGACCGCATAGATGAAGTTGCCGAGGCAGGGTTCAATCAGACGGTTATGATGATAGTGCCTATCGCCTGTATTATTGCTGGGTTCTTTTATTACTTGATCCGTATCTTGGTTATTAAGCCTTTGACTCAATTGATTGATAATCTCGAGCAAGTTGCTAATGAAACCGATGCTGCTTCTGATGAAATTTACTCAGCGAGTACAGCAGTTGCTGCGGGTATTAATGATCAGGCAGCGTCTTTAGAAGAAACAGGAGCTTCATTGCAGTCAATTGCAGGAGAGTCCAGTAAGACCCTGGCCAATATTCAGGAAGCTAAAGACTCCTCAATGCAGACGAGTAAAAAAGCAAGTGAAGGAGTCAATAGTATGGCGTCTATGGCTGAGGCTATGAATGAAATTAAAAAGTCTAATGAAGAGGTAAGCGCTATTTTGGCCACGATTGATGAAATCGCTTTCCAGACGAATTTGTTAGCCTTGAATGCTGCGGTAGAAGCTGCTCGGGCTGGAGAAGCCGGAAAAGGGTTTGCTGTGGTGGCAGACGAGGTGCGTGCGTTAGCACAAAAGTCAGCGCAGGCCTCTCAAAAAACTGCGGAAATTATTGCGCAATCAACCCAGAAGGGTATTAATGGTGTTCAAGTTTGTGAGGCTGTGAAAAGTAACTTCGAGGTGATTGCAGAAGGTATTCAAAATGTCCAAGAGCGTATGGAAAGCTTGGTAGGTGCCTCAGAAAACCAAAGTGCTTGTGTTGAGGAAATTAACCAAGCTATGACTACTATAGGGAATACCAGTCAAGCTGTTGCTTCCAGTTCGGAGGAGACTGCGAGTGCTGCGACTCAGCTTAGTGCACAGACTAAAGGACTGAATGACGCAGTAGACGCGTTAGTGGGTATTATGGAAGGTAAATAAGAGTTGCCTTAGCCTTGGCAGCAGCCGTTTGCAGGCTTAGCAGGCGTGTTGCTGACTTCACTTACAAAGATATCTTCCATGGGTAGCCCGCTAAGCTTGCGGATACCATTAAGTAATTTATAGAGGATAAGTACTGTGATAATCATGCAGGGAAGCGCAATCACAGGGAAGCTCCAGGCGGTCATTTTTCCTAGTTCTTCTGTGAACGCTTGAGTTCCTGTTTCGCTTTGGATGAGGTATTTAGCTAGTGAAAAGTTTAGACCAGCGCTCAAGAAAAAGGAACTTGCTAGTAGGAGAGTGCATTGCTTAAAAAGCTTCCTGAAGGCCTCTTCTTGATTTTGCTCTTTGATGGCGGTGTCCACCTTTTCTACTTGCATGATCTTTTCATTATAGAGCATCAGGCGCAAGAGTGAGCGACGTGACTTTAAGGAGGCTATGATGAGTACTCCTATAATAAAAGGGATGGCAGCTTCTTTAAATGCAATCCATTCTTTAGGGAGCTTAAGTAAGCCAATGCCTCCGGTAAGCAGAACACTTACAATTCCAATTATGGATAATATGTTATATTCTTTGCGGGTGATAAGATCGTAACTTCCGTAAGTAATAGGGAAGAGTAGTGCGATGGCTATGCTTAGTTCAGCTGAAAGCGAAAACCACTGAGCTCCTTTAATCATCAGGACTGAAGGCAAGATGATGTTAAAAATAAGGTTTAGGAATGAGTTTTCCTGCTTTTTAGAGGCTGAATGAGATGATACCGTCATGAGCCTATTTTCAAAGATTTAGGTTGCTAATCAAGTTTGAAATTTATTCCTATTCGTGCTATGTTCTCTTTAAAGATTTAAGTAAATGCGTAGTAGTCATTTAGAGCGAATTTTGGGGCATCTAGACGATTTGGATGCCAATAATTTAACCATTCTTGTGCAGCGTTTGGCACGTGAGCGTGCTTTGTTGGAAATGGTGTTTGATACTATCCAAGAAGGTATTCTAGTGATTGATCATGATGGAATCATAGAATATTCAAACCAGGCAGCGCTTAAAATGATGGGCATTGAAGAAAAGGAAGTAGGTAAGGCCATTTTATGGAAGCTTGTCCCTGGTCTAGCCCAGACGCTGAATTTTGACATCAAGGAAAAAGAACTTCAGGCTGCGATTGTCTCGCGAGAGTTTGAATTGACTTACCCAGAGGACCGTTATGTGCGGCTTTACCTTGTGCCTTTTTTCGCACCCGATGAGCAACAGCGCTTTACTTTAATTCTATCAGACATTACTGAAGAGCGTTCTAGTACCGAAGAACTTATAGAAAATGAAAAGCTTGAGTCTATCTTTATGCTCGCAGCTGGAGTTGCGCATGAGTTGGGGAACCCGCTTAATACCCTTAATATACATTTACAACTCATGAGGCGGGAGGTCCAAGCAGCGCAAGAGGGTAAAGGATTAGATAAACTCGCCGAGTCTATTGCCGTGTGTGAGGCAGAGACACAGCGTTTGGACGGGATTATTAAGCATTTCTTGGGAGCAATCCGCCCTCGTCCTCTAGAATTAGTAGAGCTTAATTTAGTGGAGGTGCTTGATGAGGTTTTAGCTTTTCAGGCTAAAGAGCTTGAGAACCTTGATATTCAAGTTGAGGTCTCTTTACAGGAAGCTTTCCCTATAATCCTTGGTGATAAAAGCCAGCTGAAGCAGGTTTTCTTCAACTTGGTGAAAAATGCTATAGAAGCGATGGGCCGTGGTGGGAAATTAACGATCAGCACTCATGCGGATGGGGAGTATGCCTTTATTGCTTTCACAGATACGGGTGTAGGGATTTCTCAGGAGGATCTAGGCCGAATTTTCCAACCCTATTACTCTACAAAAGCAACAGGCTACGGGCTGGGCATGATGATTGTGCAGCGTATCATGCGTGCGCATAAAGCAAAAGTAGGTGTGGACAGTAAAGAGGGAGAGGGGACAACGGTGACCTTACAGTTCCCTCTTAAGGTAAAACAGTCCCGGATGCTAGAAGACTAGATGTCTATAGTGTCACCGTCTCTGGTTTTCTTATTCAGAGGTTCTGGCTGCATGAAAAGGGTTGCTAAAAAATAAAGCATCAGTGCAGGAAGTCCGCCTGTGCAAAGGAATAGAATAACAAAGAAAATGCGCACCCAGGCAACTGGAAGCTCTCTCCAGCGTGCGATCCCCTCACAGACACCCAGGACGATTCCTGTACGTGAACGATAGAGTTTAGGTTCCTGGGACATGATATGTGTTTTCCTGTCGTGTGCGGGTTGATTCAGGCAGATGAGGGGGCGCGTAGCTGGCCTTACGTTCTGGCAAAGGAGATTGTATGCTATGAGGGTCTACTCGCTTCTTTGTAAGGTCCAGGATGCTAGTGGATTTAGAGTTTGCTCCAGAGGCAATCTCTCCTAGCAGGGGTTGATTGAGTGATGATTGGCTAAGTGGATCCATAATAAAATTATAGTTAATGAGGCTTTGGACTAATTATAGGTCCTGAAGATAGGTAAAATAGGCTTAATTTCCAAGGATATAGCGGTTTTGAATTGTAGAATTCTTCCCCTTGGGTACTATTATCCAGCTTATGAATAATACTGTTCGTGTCCGTTTTGCTCCTAGCCCTACAGGCTTCTTTCATATTGGAAGTGCGCGTACCGCTCTTTTTAATTGGCTCTATGCTCGCCATACAGGGGGGACTTTCGTCCTACGTGTGGAAGATACTGATAAAGAGCGTAATACAGAAGAAGCCTTGCGGGTTCTTTATGAGGGTATGCGTTGGCTAGGGCTCGACTGGGATGAAGGCCCCGAGGCCGGGGGTGATTATGGCCCTTATTTCCAAAGCCAGCGTGAGGATATCTATAAGAGTTACCTCGAGAAGTTGAGAGCCAGTGGGCGCGCTTACGATAAAGAGGGTGCAGTATTTTTTAAGATTTCGGGTGAAGCCCAAGTTATCCAGGATGCGGTCCGTGGAGAAGTGAGCCGTACCGAAGAGAAGGACTTTGTTATTTTTCGCTCCAATGGAACTCCTGTGTTTCACTTTGTGAATGTGGTTGATGATATTGAGATGAAGATCACCCACGTGATTCGTGGAGAGGATCATTTGTCTAATACGAGCAAGCACGTGGAGCTTTTTAAGGCATTTGGAGCCCCCTTGCCTACATTTGCGCATATCCCTCTTATTCTAAAATCACAAGGATCTGGAAAGATGAGTAAGCGTGATGAAGGCGCCCTTATTGAAGATTATGCCAGCCGCCACTTTTTGCCTGAGGCTGTTCGTAACTATTTATGTTTATTGGGCTGGTCCCCTAAAGATGATCGGGAGATTTTGAGCATCGAGGAGATTATTAAGCTTTTTGACCTCTCGGGGATTAATAAGAATAACGCCCGTTTTGATGAGCGTAAGCTTTCTTTTATTAACGCTGATTATGTGCGCAAGCTCCCCTTGGAGACCTTAGCTTGGCTTACGCGTCCCATGCTTACTCAGGCAGGTGTGCTTGAAGAGGGGTGTGATGAGGACTACTTCCAGTCAGTACTGGCTATTAGCCAAGAAAAAGTGAAGGATTTGGAATCGATGCCTGATTTCTTAAAGTACTTCTTTAAGGAAGATTATTCGCAGGATGAAAAGGCGCACAAGAAGATCTTCAAGAAGCCTGAGGCTAAGACCCGTCTTGAAGAGATTTTTGGCCTCTTTAAAAGCCAAGAAGTCTTTACAGCTGAGGCTCTTGAACCCGCTGTGGAGGCTTTAGCCACTGAGCATGAGACGGGCACCGGAGCCTATATCCAGCCGGTCAGATTTGCTATTTCAGGCCAAGGAATGGGGCCTAGCTTCTATCCTTTACTCGAAGTTCTCGGAAAAGATCGTGTTATTGGAAGAATAGAATCGTTTTTAGCCGCTTCATAGGGTATAATAATACCACAATGATTGATTTACACGTGCATCTTGGTGGAGCCGTCCCCGCAGCTGTATTGTGGGAGATTTTATGTGATGGGGGGCTTCAGACAGAATTTGGTTCTTTTGATAAGCTTCAGGATTACTTAACGGTTCGCTTTGATGAAATCCTCAGCCTAGATGATTTTTTAGGCCGTTATTTCCACGCAACAGAACTCATACAATCATCCCCCCATGCTGCAAGTGTAGCAGCCTATCAAGCCATTGCGAAGGCTTACCGTCGCTCACGTATCCAGGGGATGGAGTTGCGTTATAACCCACTGAAGCGGATTCGTGAAGGGATGCATACCCTAGACTCTATTATTATGGCGACTATTCAGGGTCTGCAGCGTGCCTCTTTGCATTATGGTGTCAAAACAGGGATTCTTTTTTCTTTGGACAAAGGAGGTACTTTGGAAGGTAATTGGTCGATCGTAGAAGAAGCGATGCGCTTCCGTGGCCAAGGAGGCTTACGGGGTGCTTACGGGATTGTAGGGATCGATATTGCTGGTCCTGAGTCTTTGGGTCGAGAGCATGATAAAGACTGGCTTGCGCATATGGCAGCTATGTTTGATGAAGCCCGCAAAGTAGGCTTAGGTCTATCCTGGCACGTTGGGGAGACTGCGCATACAGGCCCGGAGGCGATGATTAACGTCATTGAGACAATCCGCCCTGATCGTATTGGTCATGGTATTGAGCTGCGTAAGGCCCAGGGTAAGCAGCGCGACCATTTGTGTGGTCTTTTGCGCGAACGCCAGATTTGCTTAGAGATTTGCCCAACGGTTAATTTAGTTACCCGCTCTATTCAGGATTTGAAGGAAATAGCCGATCTTATTCGCCTTCTCGATAAAGAGCACATTCCTTTTTGCCTTAATACGGATAACCCCTACATTGTGAATACAAACTTGCAGCGCGAGTATGACCTTATTGCAGAGGTCTTAGGGGATGATGCCCACTTGCTAGATCAGGCTAAGTCGTATGCCGATCAGGCCTCTTTCTTGCAAGAAAGAGCTTAGGATTAGCTCTCTTCTATTGGGTCTACGAGGTTTTTGTTGGCGTATAAGAATGCGCCTAGTGCTACGATAAATGAAAATATAAATAGCGCGGAAAGGGGTAGTAGTGTCATGTCGCTGACGATGCCCCCTAAGAAAGAGCCGATAGTTGCAAATACTGTATACGAGATATTACGCAGTGATGAGGCTGCACCCATCGCATCCTTAAACATCCGTACTGCAAGCGTTGTAGAGGGGGCAAAAATCATGGAATAGCCAACAGCATAAGCGGCTAGGCAGACGGTAATTACGTAAGTATTGTGAGGGCAAAATAGGTAGGCCCCTAAGAGGGCTATACTTCCAAGTCCTGAGATTATTATGCCCAATAAAGACGTTTTCTTTAGACCAAGATGAGGGATAAGCACAGAAGCTAGGTAGGAAGCTAAGCTTAAAGAGATCGACACAAACGCAACATAATAACCGTAGCGATTTACTGGAATCTCGAGTACACGGACAAAGTACAAAGGCGTAATGGTTAGGTAAGCCCAGAAGCCTGTACAAAGAATAGGATTCAGAGATAGGTTAAAGGCAAACTCTTTGTTCTTTAGGAGTGCGAATGACTTTTTGCAAGAGTCCCAAAGCTTAAGTTTATGAGTCGTGACAGGAGGCTTTGTTTCAATTAGCAATGTAAAAAAGGCTATTAGAAGTAAGAGACTTAGAAAGGCAGTGAGCCCAAAGTTCATCCGCCAGCCATACCAGGAGTCAATATACCCCCCGAGTACAGGGGCTGCTGCAGGGATCAGTGCCATAAGTGCCCCAAGGACAGCCAAAATTTTAGCACCTTGTTTTTGGTCGTAAAGGTCTTGGATGCCTGCAATGCCTACAGCAAAGGGTATAGCTGCTCCGATTCCCTGGAAAATACGCCCAAGTAAGAAAGTAGACATATCTGGAGCAATCGCACACACACTGTTCCCGACAAAGAAGAAGACGACTCCTATTTTTAGGATCGGTTTGCGGCCGTAATGGTCAGACAAAGGGCCTACAATAATGCTAATGACTAAAGAGCTTAAAAGGCTTACCCAAATGCTTGATTGGATGACATGCGTGCTGACTCCAAAGTCATAAGCCATGTTTGAGAGGCTAGGCAGGAAGATGTCCATGGAAAGCAGTCCTGCACAAAATCCGGCTAAAATGAGAACGGGGAAGAGCTTTCGTCGAGTAATCATTGTGTTCTAAAAAAGATATATTAGTACAAGCGTATTCATTTTTAAAGTGATATCTTAGAGAATGTTGCCGATCTCTATTTTCTCCTGGTCAATTCTTTGATTTTAATCTACCTTTACCTTCATGAGCAGTTTAATTGAAGGTGCTGGTATTTTCATTTACCCCTTAGGGCTATGTTCTATCTTGGCTCTTTTTATTATGGTTGAGCGTGCCTTGGCTCTAAAGCCCGCACGTGTGTTAGGGGATGCCCCAGGGAGTATGCGCAGTAAAATTCTCTCCTTTTATCAAAAAGAAAATCCGGATCCTGAATCTTTGAAGGCATTTACTCGTCTCCAGGTTGCACAATTAGAGCGTGGGCTCTTTGTTTTAGAGATTATTATTGGTGCTGCCCCTTTATTAGGCCTGCTAGGGACAGTTACAGGATTGGTCCAAGTGTTTGCTCATATTTCTCCGGAAACAGGGATGCCTAACCCAGAAGCATTTATCCAAGGAATTGCGCTAGCTCTCACCACTACTATGATCGGCCTAGCGATCGCGATTCCAGCCCTAGCAGGGAATAGTTACCTGCAGCGTCGTATTGAGTTGTTGACTGCCAAAGCTGAAGTGCTGATTCAAGGCCTGATTGATCAGAAGGTATGCAATTGAGACCCAAGCGCCGTCGCCGTACTGAGATTAATATCGTCCCTCTGGTGGATGTATTGATTGTGCTTATTTTCTTTTTCTTGATGACTATGCAGTTTAAGACACTCAGCGTCTTAAACATAACACCCCCTAAGCTTGAGACTGCAGGCAAGCAAAAAGATTACGACGTTATCCAGATCGCGATTGATGAGTCAGGTACTCTTTTTTACAACAATCAAAAGCTCGATGCTGAGGCTTTGCGCGTTACGCTTGAGCTTGCTGCAACCCAGGCAGCACCCGATCAGAACGTACTTGTCCTTGCGGATGAAAATGCACCGCTTAAGTATGTGACACTCGTGATGGACGAGTGCCGCTTAGTGAATCTAGAGAAGATCCGGCTGCAAACTCGTTAGGCTTTTACGCCTTGGCTAGGGATGTCTACCTCAAGCTCCACCTCTTCTTCATAATTGATCCCGGGTAAACCGAAGCCAAAAAGTCTGAGAAAGTTTTCTTGGTAGCCGGCAAAGTCTGTCTCTGCCTTTAGGTTTTCAGTAGTAATGGCGGGCCATTGTTCCATGACTGCGGCTTGAATGTCTGCACGCATTTCCCAGTCATCTAGGCGGATACGGCCTTGATCATCGAGTTGAGGGCCTTGCTCACTATAAAGGTGATCGGTGAAAAGGCGGACCATTTGCTCGATACAATCTTCGTGTAGGCCTTGCTCTTTCATGATCTTAAACAAGATAGAAATATAAAGGGGCACGACAGGAATTGCAGAGCTCGCTTGAGTAACAACAGCCTTGTTCACTGAAATCATTGCCTTGCCTGATTGAGGCTCTAGTAATTTGTTCAGGCGTTGTGCGGTCGCTTCGATATCTTCTTTAGCCTTACCAATAGTTCCATTTTTGTAAATGTCCCAGGTGATCTCTGGCCCTAAGTAAGAATAGTTAACTGTTTGGACATTCGGGGCCAGTATTCCAGCTTGGCTCAAGGCTTCCATCCACAGTTCCCAATCTTCTCCACCCATTACTTTCACTGTGGCTGCTACTTCTTCTGGGTTAGCTGGTTCGATAGATACATCTACAAGCGCTGCTTTATCGGTATCTAGGTGTGTTCCGGTGAAGATTTCACCGATAGGTTTTAAAGTAGATTTATGCGTTTCTCCGGTTTCTGGGTCTGTACGGCGTGGGGAGGCTAAGCTGTAGACAACGAGATCAATCGGGCCCATCTCTTCTTTAAGAGTCTTGATGGTTTGTTCTTTGATTTCTTTTGAGAAAGCATCCCCGTTAATAGTCTTAGCATATAAGCCTGCTTCTTTAGCTTCTTGCTCGAAAGCAGCGGTGTTATACCAGCCAGCTGAGGCAGGGCGGCCTTTTTCTGAAGGGCGCTCAAAGCAAACTCCAAGGGTTGCGGCATTGCCTAAGAAAGCTGCAGCAATGCGTGAAGCCAAACCATAACCCGTTGAGCAGCCAAGGATTAGGACATTTTTAGGTCCATTAGCCAAAGGTGCCTTATTTTTAGCGATTTCTATCTGCTGCTTAACATGGGCTGCACAGCCTTCTGGGTGTGCGGTCACGCAAACAAAGCCTCGTGTCTTGGGTTTTACCTGTGCTTTCATAATAAAATAGGCCTCCAGGAAAAAGAAAAGGAGCTCTTGGGGCAAGTTTATAATTGTTTTTAGTTTTGTATTATCGTTAATAAAAAAATCACTTGCTTATGTCTAGACCTAGCTCACTATGAAGATAGATTGGCCTGCTATTAATAAATGATAGTTCGCTTTTGTGTTTATGAAATTAGGTGCGATATTTGATTGGGATGGCGTGATTGTGGATTCAGCCCAGATCCATTGTGTTGCTTGGGAGGCTTTAGCTAAAGAAGTTGGCAAGCCGCTCCCTGAAGGGCACTTTGAACAAGGTTTTGGCCTGAAGAACACCTATATTATTCCTCATATCTTGAAGTGGTCTCAAGACACCGAAGAGATTAACCATCTTTCTAAACGTAAGGGTGTATTGTACCGAGAGTGCCTAGAAAATACGCCTTTGGAATTATTGCCTGGTGTAAAGCCTTTGCTTGAAGCATTGCAGCAGGCTCAGATCCCTTGCGCAGTGGGTTCTTCTACAGAACGTTTGAATATAGAAACGATCTTGAAAAAACTGGATATGGAAGATGCCTTTGCCGCTTTATCGACTGCAGAGGATGTTAGCCGAGGAAAACCAGACCCTGAAGTTTTCCTGAAGGCTGCGGCGAAAATAGAGCGTGATCCTGCTTGCTGTGTAGTTTTTGAAGATGCAGTCCATGGTCTAGAAGCTGCCCGTGCCGGGGGTATGAAGACGATTGGGGTTGCCACCACGCATCCTAAAGCTATCTTAAGTCAAGCAGACATTATCGTTACTCGACTGAGTGAGTTAACCCTTGAAGACTTATACGCGCTTTTCTCTCAGACTGAAGCGCCCCATTGATTATGAAGTTAAAGCTCCATTCCCAAATATTTGTAGCACTCCTGTTATCTGTTTTAGTCGCCATGGCTTTAAAGGTGGCTAATGTTCATGATTCGAGTTTTGCAAATGGGCTTGTGAGTGTTTGTGACTTTTTGGGCAAATTCTTTATGAACGCCCTTAAGATGGTTGTGGTACCTCTGATTGTCTCTTCCATTATTAGTGGAGTGATGGGCTTAGGCTCTGAGCGTAACTTTGGGCGCATGGCCTTTAAGACTTTGGCATTTTATGTTGTCTCTGGGGTGATCGCGGTTGTGGTTGGCTTGTTTGTTGTTAACGTCATGCGCCCCGGGATCGTGAGCGTAGAGACGGCTCAGAATATTCTAGGTCAGGCTGAACGCTCTGAGGCTTTTATAGAGAAAGTCAGCAGCTCTAATGCTCAGGATATGGTGGAGATCTTTCTGCGGATGGTTCCCCCCAATATTATTGAAGCGGCAACAGATAATGGTCAGTTACTTGGACTTATTACCTTTAGTTTGATTTTTGGTTTCTTTATCGGAAAGTTACCAGAGTCCCAGCAGGAGCTTCAAAAAGAGCTGTGGGAAAGTGTTCAGGGGGTGATGATGATGGTTACAGACCTTATCATCCGCTTAGCCCCTATTGGCGTGTTTGGCTTGGTCACCCCTATTATCTTGCGAACAGGATTTGGCTTGTTCTATCCGGTGATGATGTTCTTCCTGACGGTGTTGATTTCTTTGGCGATTAATTTCTTCTTGGTAATGGGAGGGATGTTGCACTTCTTTGGACGTGTGAAGGTTATTGAGCACTATAAGGCCATGGCGCCTGTGTTGCTTACTTCATTTTCTACCGCGTCATCAGCGTCAACTTTGCCAGTGACTATCGAGGCTGTTGAGCGTGAAGCAGGCGTCTCAAACCGTACGGCTAGTTTTATGCTGCCTCTTGGTGCAACTATTAATATGGGGGGGACTGCCTTGTATGAATGTACGGTGGTTATCTTTATTGCCCAGCTTTATGGAGTGCTGAATGGTTACCAGATTGGTCTTGTAGATCAAATCCTGGTAGTAATGCTCTCATGGCTCACGTCCATTGGTGTGGCAGGTATTCCTGCAGCCAGCTTGGTGGCTATAACGGTGATTCTTGGTGTTGTGGGGCTTCCGGTTGAGGCTGTGGGCGTTGTTTGGGTTACTGACCGGATCCTTGATATGTGCCGCACGATGGTAAATGTTTTCAGTGATACGGTTGGAGCTGTTATTATTGACCGTAGCGAAGGTGAGCGGACTGCTTATCCGCTGGATTAACCTTTGTTGCTCTCTACCTATGCGATTTAAGCTAAAGGCCGATTTCACTCCGCGTGGCGATCAGCCTGAGGCCATTGAGGCCCTGACGAATTCTATACAAGCAGGGAATCGCTACCAGACGCTCTTGGGTGTTACGGGTTCTGGGAAGACTTTTACGATGGCTAATGTAATCGAGCGTTTACAACGGCCTACATTGATTATCTCCCACAATAAAACTTTAGCAGCCCAGCTCTATTCAGAATTTAAGGCCTTTTTCCCTGAGAACGCGGTCGAGTATTTTGTAAGCTATTACGACTATTATCAGCCTGAGGCTTATGTCCCTCAAACAGATACTTACATCGAAAAAGATGCCTCTATTAATGATGAGATTGAGCGCTTACGCATTGCCGCGACAAGTAGCTTAATTAGCCGTAAGGATGTTATAGTTGTTGCAAGTGTGTCCTGTATTTATGGTTTAGGCTCCCCGGAGGATTTTAAGGCCATGATGATTGCGCTGAAGGTCGGAGAGTCGCTCAACCGCGATGGATTACTAGAGCGCTTGGTTGGGAATTTATACGAGCGTAACGATATTGAGTTTAAGTGTGGAGTATTTCGTGTGCGTGGAGATACCGTGGATGTGTTCCCTGCGTATATGGAAACGGCTATTCGTGTTGTTTTTTTTGGAGACGAGATTGAATCTATTCATGAGCTAGATCCGCTTACAGGAGAAACTGGTAAGCATTTTGAGCAATTTAATTTATATCCAGCTAATCAATATGTCACACAGCCTGAAAAGCTTAAGAACGCTCTGATGCCCATTCGTGAAGAACTTGAAGAGCGAGTAGGTGTTTTTGAAAAAGAAAATAAGCTTATAGAGGCTCAGCGTATTCGTATGCGTACAGAATATGACCTCGAGCTTTTACAAGAGATGGGGTTTTGTCAGGGTATCGAAAATTACTCTAGACACCTTAGTGGGCGTAAGGCAGGAGAGCGGCCTTTATGTTTGATCGATTTCTTTCCTAAGGATTTTGTTCTATTTATGGATGAAAGCCATGCAACGTTTCCTCAGGTGCGTGGGATGTATAATGGCGACCGAGCACGCAAGCAGCGGTTAATTGATTTTGGATTTCGCTTGCCTTCCGCCTTAGATAACAGACCTCTTATGGGAGACGAGTTTGAGTCAGTCATTCCTCAAATGCTTTTTGTGTCAGCGACTCCCAATGACTATGAGCTTGAGAACTCTAGTATTGTTGCTGAGCAGGTTATTCGCCCAACGGGTTTGCTTGATCCGCCAATTACGATACGCCCTATTAAGGGACAGGTAGAGGACCTTAAGGGGGAGATTCAGCAAGCAGTAGCATCCGGGGAGCGGACTTTAGTGACGACACTTACCAAGCGTATGTCTGAGGACTTAACCCATTTTCTGCAAGAAGCTGAAGTGCGTGTGGAGTACTTGCATTCTGATATTGATGCGATTGAGCGTGTTGAGATTTTAAGACGATTGCGCAGTGGAGATTTCGATGTCCTTGTTGGAGTTAACCTTTTAAGAGAAGGCTTAGACCTTCCGGAAGTTGCTTTGGTTGCTATTCTTGATGCAGATAAGGAAGGCTTCTTGAGAAGTGCAACAAGCCTTATTCAGACTGCAGGGCGTGCAGCACGCCATGAGGCAGGTCGTGTAATTCTTTATGCTGATACGATTACGCAATCTATCCAAAAAACACTTGATGTGACGGCACACCGTCGGGAGAAACAGCTTGCCTATAATGAAAAGCATAATATCACCCCTCAGAGCGTAAAACGAGGTCTTCAAGAAAGCCTGCAGCTTGCTTCTCCTAAAAAAGCAGACCCTATTAGTCTTAAGGATGCTGGTGGGCGAGAGGCTGTAGCTACTGTGATTGCAGAGCTAGAAAGCGAGATGCTCCAAGCTGCAGAGGACTTAGCGTTTGAGCGCGCGGCTGTTTTGCGTGACCAAATTAGTTTGCTGAAAAAGCAAGCCAAGAAAAAATCTTAGCAGTATTCTTTGATCTTAATATATCGATTCACTGCTTGAGGACTGATGCCTAAGAATCGTGAGGCTTTGCTTTGATTGCCCGCTGCTCTGGTGAGCGCTTTTTCGATAACGGCCTTGCGCACTGTGCTTAGATAGTTCTCGAGAGAGAAACCTTCGTCAAAGTCAGGCAGTATTTGATTAAGAGAGTTATTGCCTAATGGAGCTATGTCAAACGCATCAGGGTCTAGGAGTGGCTCCGGACTTAAGATGGCAGCTCGCTCAATAGTGTTTTGGAGGTCACGTACGTTCCCGGGCCAGTCTTGGGTGGCTAGTAGCTGGAGGACTGACTTAGAGAACTGACGTGGAGGGTGTAAAGATCGATTGATTGCATTGAGCGTATTGACTGCAATTCCCACAATATCACTGCGTCGCTTCCGTAATGGAGGGAGTTGGATCTCTCCGGCACGTAGGCGGTAGTAAAGATCTTCTCTGAAGGTGCCTTGTTGAACGGCTTGAGTAAGATCTTGGTTGGTTGCTGCAATGAGGCGTACATCTACAGTGTGGGCCTGGGTACCTCCGAGTGGAGTTACTTGGCCATCTTCAATAACCCTAAGGAGTTTTGCTTGTGTTTTTAAAGAAAGCTCTGCGAGTTCGTCTAAAAATAGGGTACCTCCATTAGCAATTCTGAAGAATCCTGGTTCATTTTGGGAGGCTCCAGTAAAAGCGCCTTTCTTATGTCCAAACAGAATACTTTCACTTAGTGCATCGGGTAGGGCTGCGCAGTTAACTACAGTAAGCTTTTCTGCACGCCGAGGACTTAGGTGGTGAATGAGCTTGCTGAATAAGTCTTTTCCGGTGCCGGTTTCTCCTTGTATAAGGACTGTTGTAGAGTGTTGTGCAAGGATAGCTGCTGTATCGATTGCTTTCCGAAAAGCAGGGTGTTGCCCATAAATACCTAAAGACTCTAATAGGTCATCCAGGAAGGGGGCAGTTTCTTCAAAGGCCTCTGTTGAATCAGCAGTTTCATCACTTTTAAGCTCTACTTTATTGAGATAGGTGATGAACGGGGGCCTTGAGGGAAGGGTAGAGGACAGTTTAACTTGAACAAGATTAATGGGGAAGGCTTGAGCAGTTGTGAGGAAAAGCAGGGCAGAGTCTACAAATGGATTTCCATCTGTAAGGCAGAGGGTTAAGTTCTCCTCTGGGCCTTTGTTGAGCAGTGTAGTGAGGTGCTCACGAAAGGCGCTGATAACTTGTGGTGTATTCTCATTAGCGAAGTTTAGCGATTGTACTTCTAGGGGGAGGTTTGGGAATTCTTCACGTAGGAAGGTTTCTGTCCTAGATGCGCAGGAGGCATATAAGACTGTAGTTAGAAGTATAACACGTTCGAATTTTTGCTGACGCAAGAGCGATAGGATAGGGCCTGTGGTTTTGTGGCCTTCTAGGGCGCTAGGCAAAAATGGGTCGTTATGAGTAGGGAAGGCAATGAGGGTGTTCATCTTGTATTTAAATAAGTTTAAAGCAGGGTTTAAACTTTAAGCCTCTAATCTCTAAAGATTCATTTTTATAAGGTAAAGAAAAATTAGTTTATTAATCGTGTTAATCTTTTATAGGCCCCTTCTTCATCACATATGAAGTAACAAAAAAAGAAATACAGCTATTTAATTAAAAAATAAATCTGGTTTGGAATAGAACCTGCAAAAGGGCCTGTCTGTTATTTAACCCCTCTTTGTATTACCCCTCTATGAAAGATAAGACTATTTTATTTATTTATGATGATAGTGATGCCAGGGACTTGGCTATGCAGAGCATACGTCGTTCTGGATACCGTGCGGTAGGTGCGGCAACACTACAAGAAGCTTTAATTAAAGCCTATGCTTGCAACCCTGATCTTATTCTTGCTGAAGGTCACCAGAGTGCAGATCTTTGGGAGTTCTTTCAGAGAGATCCTGCAGTTGCTAATACTCCAATACTATTAGTGAGGGATTTGATGCAGTCAGTTAAGTCAGAGTCTATAGAGTCTTTTTTTTCAGACTTCAATTTAGGCAAAGAGCTGAAGCATATTCTTAAATAAATTACGCCATATTGAGACGCTTTCCCAGTAGGGCTAGGGCTACTTTTCTGTCGGCACTATTAATAATTGCCTGAATTTCTTTAGGTTCTAGCCCTATGGTTTTTAAAAAAGTCATGCTGGGCTTATCATGGCTATAGGCCTCTTCGGTTAAAAGGGCTTCATATAGGACATTTAAGGCAAATTTTTTATCTCTACGGATAAGTTTATCGTGGGCTATCTTGTCTATTTCTTCAACGGAGTGTGTTTTTCTAAGTTTTTCGAAAAGCTTGCCCTTGTGCTGAAGGACTTGTTTGTATTGGCTTTTCTTATAGGCACGATAGCAGAATTTACCGATCTTGTAACCCACCCAACCTAGAGTAATAGCTGCAAGGGCCCCTCCAAGTGCCCACCCCACAGGTGTTATGGCTAGCCCTACGCCAGTAGCAATGATTCCGACTTCTGCTAGTAGCACTACAATCCCTAGTGCTGCTGCACAGGTGTAGCCTCCTGCTTCAATAGAGTTAGACCAAAACGATATTTTCTTTTGAGTAGAGCTGTTCTTCTTTTTGATTAACTTTATGATTGCTTGCAATTCATGGTCAGGGATTTTGTCTAAATCTTTATAATTTGTTTTTATTGCTGCGTATACAGAATCTCGTTTTTTGATAGATTGATGATCTTTATGTGCTCGGTAAATATAAAGAGGGATAGCAAAAAGTGAAGCAACTGTACCTGCAGTACTGCTTAAAGGCGCGATTATTTCTGGGGTAAGTTTTGCTGCTTTCATGATGCCCGAAGCTGTGGCTGTGGCGGCGCGTCCAATTGAAGCTATTATGATGGCTCTTTTTTTATCGTGATGTTTTGTGTATTCTTTACCTAAATACTTGTGTGCTTTAAATGCTTTTACCGCATTTTCGAGGTGTTCTCGTAGATGCGACTCAACAGCCTGCCTTTTGTTTTCGTCCGTAGGATTCTCTAGGAGTTCTAAGATAGATTGCTGGGCTTCTTCGTAAAGGTTGCACTCTTTTAAAATATCTTCAGCATTTTCTAAAAAATCTTGATAGGCCTCTGCTGAGTCACGTGTGCTTTTCGAGAACTGGTTTAGTTTTTCTTTTACGCTTTTATAAGCTTTTTGTAAGCTCTTTCCTTGTCGGTGTTGGTCTTCAAGTTCTTTGATTGCTATTGCTAGAGAAAACATTGTGGCAATAGATTGTGCGGGGCCTAAGATATCTTCTATAGTTTCTAGTGTGCTTATGAATTCATTTGAAGAGCCTTTTTGAGGAGATGTGATTGCTTGAAGGATCTGGCTTGAAGATGCTTTCTTTGCTTCATAGGCACCACGCGTGTTTAATGCGGCTGTTTCTACTAGTCCTAGCTGATCTTTAATGCCTTCGTTTTGGAGTCCTTCTTTTTTAAAGAAATTTCCAAAGTGCTTTAGTTTGCGCTTAAACCAGTTTGGCTTTTTTGTAGACCTGTTGAGTCGCTTGCGTTCTTGTTCAACGCGAGCTAATGCTTTAGTGTCTTTTATTTTTCTAACGAGTACGCCATTGAGAGCTGCTTCATAAATGCTAAGATCAATTTTTTTTATGGAAGACTGTTCTTCTGGATTACTCTTTATACTTAAAGACAGTTGCTTGTTCTCTTGGGGTAGGTGTGTAGCAATGTGTTCAGTGCTTTTGCGTGAGACAAGCTGAAGGGAAGGCGCTTTCTTGAGGGCTTTAATCGAACTAAATGCAGTGTTGCCTTGTAGGTGTGTTTCAAGCTCTGCTTTGATGACTGGAGAGACCTCCGGAATGGCCCGTGCATTCCGTTGAGAGAGTGAGGTTATTGCATGTCCGTCCATAGGCTCTGAATCAGAGTCCCTAGGAAATGCCCTAACCTTTTAGAATCGACAGAATGAGGCTAAAACTTTAGAAAAAACGACATGAGTTTCCTAATATTAATTGTAATTCCCTTAGTCGTTGGTATGTGGGCACAAGCGAAAGTGAATAATACCTACAATAAGTGGGTTCAGGTGCCTTCACGTAGGGATATGACGGGGGCCGAGGCTGCTGCAGCAGTCATGAAAAAGGCGGGTATTCATGATGTAGAAATTGTCGAGGTTGCAGGGCGCCTGACGGACCATTATGACCCTAGCGAAAAGCGATTGGCCCTCAGTTCTGAGAATTTTCGTGGGACGAGCCTGTCCGCAGTTGGGGTTGCTGCCCATGAAGCAGGGCATGCTATTCAGCATAAGCAAGAATATGCACCGCTTAATTTACGGATGTCTCTTATTCCTATTACGCAATTCTCTTCTCAGCTTTTGCCGTTTGTTATTTTTGGCGGGTTTATTTTCCCGTTTTTAGGGAGTAAGCTTATTGTTTTGGGGATTGTAGTCTATATGATCTTAACTTTATTCCAGTTGGTTACTTTACCTGTAGAGTTTGATGCCAGCCGTCGTGCTAAAAAGGAACTTGTTTCCTTAAATATTTTAGACCAAGACGAGATGGTCGGGGTTAATAAAACCTTAGATGCAGCAGCTTGGACTTATGTGGCCGCATTTATCTCAAGTCTAGGTTGGTTACTTTACCTTGTGGCAGGTCGTCGAGATTAATTAATAATGTCTCAAGACCTCGCAGTTTCCTCGACTTTACTTGATCAGCAAGCCCGTGATGCATTCACGAAAAAGCTTGGTGAAAACTTCTCTGTGATAGCGGGTGCAGGTGCAGGTAAAACCCGTGCCATAGTCGAGCGTGTTGTAGCGTTAGCGCTGCAAGACCGTTATGCTACCGATGCAGTCCTGCCTCGTTTAGTTGTTGTTACTTATACCCGAAAGGCCGCTGAAGAAATGGAGCAGCGTGTCCGGCAAAATTTGTTGTCGAGCCCCGACATGAATGATTGTCTGGCATCTGTTAATAAGGCTTTTTTTGGGACGATTCATAGTTTTTGTTTGGATCTATTATATCGATTTGGCCCTTTAGCAGGGCTGCCTTCAGGGTTGGAGCTTCTGGAACAAGAGGATGTCTTGTGGTTAGCCTTTGTGCGTAGCTTAACGAGCTTAGATGGCTTTTTGCCTGCTGCCGTTAAAAAGGAAGCTTCCCAGCTTTTACATCTCAATACATTGTTAGAGGCTGCAAAATCTTTAAGGCCTGCTGCCCAGGAGTCTTCCATAGCTTTAGCACTTCCTGAAATTGAATGGTCTCGGTTATTAAACTTTGAGGCGGATAAGCGTAATCAAAATGCAATAGATGAAGGAAAGCAGCACCTCAATGACTGGTTAGATGCTTTTTCTGCTGGCGAGCTTTCTTTAGGCCTTCCTACTTATGAGAAAGGCGGTAAGGCTTTCCAGGTATGTTGGGCTGAGGTTCTTAAGCCTCTTCAAGATTGGGCAGGAGCTGTAGCGCTTGTTTTTATTAAAAATGTCGCTAGGGCCTATGCACAATTTCGTCTAAGTAAGGGGTTGGTTCGCTATGATGATATGGTGCGTTTGGCTTTAGGGTTAATGAAAGACCCGGCGGCCCGCAAAGAAATTGCTAAGCAAGGCTATCATGTTATCTTAGATGAAGCTCAAGATACAGATGAGGATCAGTTCACTTTGCTGCTCGAGCTTGCCCGTCCAGCCCAGGCTCAATCTTTTTGGCTAGATTCCGCAGAGTATCCTCCTGGGCCAGGGCGCTTTTGCATGGTGGGAGACCCTCAGCAATCTATTTACGGCAGCCGTGCTGACGTGACTACGTATTTAAAATTTCATCACGCATTTTTAGAGTCTGGGGCAGCTGAGGCACTTAATTTTTCAGTGACTATGCGTTGTGATGAGGCACTTGTTGATTCTGTTAACGCCTTGTTTCCTTCTCTGTTTGAAAGTTCAAATAATATTGATTTTACTCCTTTGCAAAAACGTCCCTGGGCTGGTTCAGGTCAGGTGCTTAAGCTTCCTTTAGCTTACCCTAAAGATCAAGGCTTTGAATCTTTATTGTCTGAGGACAAGGCTCGTGTTGAAGCCCGCGCTTTAGTTGATTGGCTTGGCTCTCAATCGTTGGATTCTTTAGGGCTTACGGACTGGAGTGAGCTTGCTTTTATAGCACCGCGTAAAAAATGGCTGTTGCCTCTGAATCAAGCATTCCGCGAAGCAGGTGTGAGGGCCCAGGTTCATTCTCATGAGCTTCAGCAAGGAGACTGCCCTGCTTATGCATGGATTACTGCTTTGGTGACTGTTATTGCTCAGCCTCAGAACGCATTTGAAATCGCGGGTGTACTGCGTGAGATTTTTGGTGTTTCCGATCATGATACAGCTTGTTTCGTCAAGGAGCGTGGTGTTAGTGGGACGGCGGGTCATCCGTTACAAATCCTAGAGCTTACTTCCGGAGATGGTCCTGTCGTAGCTGTTTTGAATAACCTATGTCAGGTTCGCAAAACTGTCTTAATGTTGCCTTGGGTTGAGGCCGTTTACACTTTAGCTCAGCTAACAGATTTATCTGAGCGGCTTAATAGCTTGCCCGGTTATACTCCTGGTAGTTTAGTGAAGGCACTAGAGCTTCATTTATTCAAGGCCATTGAGAAAGAAGCGGCTTCTTTTCAAGATTGGGCAAGCGCATTGCAGTCAGCCTATGCTTATCCTCAGGATGAGATTCCCGTAAGTCCTGGGTGTGTGCAGCTTTATACCTGTCATAAGTCTAAAGGACTGGAGTGGAAGCTAGTGGTTGTTCCGTTTCTTTTCCGAGATATTTCTAAGCCTCCAACAGCTTACCCAAAGCTATTGCGTTCTGAGGCCGGTGCTCCGCCTACTGTTTTATTAGATAAAAATCACCGAGGTTCACTGTTGGAGTCTGCTCAGGCAAAGCGTGTACATGAAGAGCACAAACGTTTGCTTTATGTGACCCTTACACGTGCACGCCAGCGACTGATTTTGGTGGATGACTCTGCACTGTTTTATTCGGGGAAAGGTAATTCTTTTGCCGACACACTGAGAATAACTCCAGAAGGAGGGAATGAGCCCTTTTGGAAAAAATTAGGTACAGGCTTGGTGTCTATGGAGGATTTTTCTGAAGAAAAGACAGATTGTTTAGACTTATCTTGGTTAAACTCTGTTTCTCATGACGAAGAGAAAATGCCAGAGGCTCTCCAGCGAGCCTCGTTGTTTCCTGAGCGAGTTATTCCTAGTAGCTTAGCTCGGCACGAAGCTTCTGAGGTTGATGACCCGGGTCGGCAGCTCCAGTCTGGTGGGGCTGACTACGGAAATTGGTGGCATTTGATGATGGAAGAAAACCCATGGGACAAGGATATGCCGGCTTGGAAAACGCATTGCTTGAGCACTCTAGAACAGTGTCCTTACCCTGAGCGTGGGGAGATAGAGATTCTATCCTTTTTGGCCTCGGACTGCGCTCAGTATTTAGCTCAACCATCTGTTTCAGTGCGGACTGAGGTGCCTTTTATGTGGCCCTCAGATAATGGGATCATCTATGAAGGGTCTATTGACTTAGTTGCTTGGAGTGCTGACACTCAATCAGCTTGGGTGCTTGATTGGAAGACCGATGCACTTTCGCCTGAGGCCCTGCTCGAAGCCTATCAGCCCCAGATAAATGTTTATTGCCAAGCGGTTTCTTCATTCTTTGGAGTTCAGCCCCAAGCCCAACTTTATTCAACCCGTTTGGGTACGAGTATTAAGGGGCGCTGATTAAATATTATTGGCTTGAAGCACCTACATTTTTACAAAATACTCTGTCTCAGGTTATGCGCTCTCTTCTTCTTATTTCCTGCTTCTGGATGGGGCTTCAAGGTCCTACTGCTTTGGCTGCAGAAGCCTCGGAAGAATCTTACCCCCAGTGGTTGGAGTCTCAGTCTCTTTTGAAGCAGGCTCAGCAGTTTGATCCTGAAATTCCTGAGCTTCGTGGGGCGCCTTCATCTATGTTTGAGCAGGGGTCTGTATGGTTCATGCCTTATCCTGCCTCAGTGATTACTAATAAGGAAGAGTCTGTTCTAGAGACCTTAGGGAGTTCGGCACTTTGGAATGCCCTTCGTAAGCTATCAACTCAGGCTATTTATCTTAATTCAGTAAAGCAATCCGGTAGTCTCTTAGGGTATATGTACCAAGCTTCTGAGGATGCTTATAAGGACCGTGTAGGCTTTGTATTGGATGACACCTTGGGCTCTCAAGAGGAGTATCAAGCACTCATTAATACAGCTAATACGGTAGAGGCCATTGTGTTAGAGGATCTGATTTTGGGGAATACAGGACGTGGGGCAGATTTCCTCCTAGCCCAGCGTGCCTACGCTGATTACCCAGAATTATTTTTGATGCTCGAGCTCCTCCCTAAGGACTGGGATTTGCTCCCTAAAGTACAGGATGAGGAGGGGGCTATTGCTTTACCCAAGGTTTCTTTAGAGGCATTGTTTCAAAAAGAAGTATTTGCTGATTATGGAGCCCTTGACTTAGCGGCTCAGTCAACTTGGGCAGCCACAGCTCCGGTTTCAGGGTTTGATGGGAGAGAGCGTCGGTGGGTATATTTCTATCATGATACCCTGAATCAGCCTGTTCTTAATTGGCAAACCCCTGCTTCTGGTCTTTACGACATTATTAAGGCTGATGCCGTACGTACTTTGCATGATGTAGGGGTAAAGGGGGTACATCTAGATCTTCAAGGATTTCTTGATTTCGAAGCTGCAGCTGATGCACCTTACACTGCATCTGCAGAAGTTTCTCGGATAGCCGCTTCTTTAGTGCGCTCATTAGGGGGGTATTCTTTTCAGAAGCTAGATATCCCTCTGGATCAGGTCTCCTTTTTTGCAGATCAAGGGGCAGACTTATTTTATGATATTTGGAGCTGGCCCACTTATCACTATGCACTGCTTACTGGAGATGCTGCTTTATTGCGCACAATGTTGCGCCTTATCCATGACTATGGTGTTCAGCCCAAGCAATTAATCCACTCACTACAAATAGCCGATCCTATTCCTAATGCTTTAGTGCATTGTATAGCACATGCTGAAGACCTCTTTACATTTCGTGGGGAGCAAGTCTCTGGGGCTCAGCTTCAGGCTTGGTTCTCTGAAGCTATGGGGCGCCTTTCCATAGATACTGAAGATGGGCAAACGCGTCTTTATCTTACTTGCACCGGCTTGTGTGCGGAGGCTTTTGGGATAAAAGACCCTTACAATATCGATATAGAAGGTTTGAAGACGATCCAAAAGGGGCACTTGTTAATGGCATTTTTTAATGCAATGCAACCAGGTGTGTTTCTTTTTTCGGGTTGGGATTTAGTGGGTGCCCTTCCTTTGACGGAGGCGCAATTAGCTTCACGTTTTGAGCAAGAAGAGCGTCATTGGATCTCTCGAGGGGCTTATGACTTATTAGACTTTAACCCTGAAGCCACTGTTTCAGCTTCAGGCATTCCTAAAGCGCAAGCACTCTATGGCAACATTTTAAACCAGCTCAAAAAGCCTGATTCTTTTGTTTCTCGTCTTAAAGCTATTATTGATATACGTCAGCAGCTCGGAATTGCCGATGCTAAGCGCTTAGCGATCCCTCAGGTGGATAACCCAGGTGTTATTATTCTCATCCATGAGCTTCCTGCGGATAAAGGCCTCCAAGTTACTGCGGTTAACTTTGGTCGTGACGCTGTCGAAGAATTTATCGAGCTTGAAGGGTTAGCAGGGTTTACGGCGATTGAGCTGCTTCGCCGTGAGGATGCTCCCGTTGTTTCTCAAGACGATATCCTTAATATCCGTTTGGATGCTTTAGAAGGTAAAACATTTATCCTTGAGGATCCTAATGCTCCTCGGCCTTTAGCGAGCGCGTCATCAGACATGTAACGGCTTCTTGCGGAGGTTTTTCTTCAAAGAGTACTGCGTAGACTTCTTTTAGAATTGGTCCCTCAATGCCTTCTTGTGTACAGCGTTCCTGAAAACATTGTGTAGCGTTATAACCTTCAACGACTGTTTTTCGGTTTTTAAGTAAGGCCTCAATAGTATCTCCTGAGCCAAGACGCTGCCCAAAGGTACGGTTACGGCTCCATTCACCCTCACAGGTGGCAACTAAGTCACCCATACCGCTTAGGCCATAAAAGGTGGCTTTTTCTCCACCTAGGGTAGACCCTAAGCGTACCATTTCGTGAAGGGCCCGGGTGAGGTATGCTGCCTTAGCATTGTCGCCTAGTTTGAGTCCGTCTAAAATTCCTGCGCCGATAGCGTAAACATTCTTGAGCGCTCCTGCCAGTTCTGCCCCCACAATATCTTTAGAGCGGTACACACGTAAAGTGTCTGAGCTGATGGCTTCCTGGATTTTGATGAGTGTGCTATCCTCAATGCTTGAGGCAAGTACGGTAGCTGCTGGCTTTCCTTGGGCAATCTCTTTGGCGTAGTTAGGGCCATTTAAAACTCCAAAGTAAGCCTTGGGTAGGCTTTCTTCCATCACTTGTGTGGGGCGTAGTAGCGTTTTAGGCTCTAAGCCTTTACAGAGTGTGATGAAACACTTTTGGTCCCAGTGGGGTTTGAATAGGGGGGTAATTTTCTCACACAAAGCGCGTAAGCCTTGGGTGGGGCAGGCCAGTATGCAGGCATTGGCGATATTCAGGGCGGATTCTAAATCCGTGCTAATGAGAATGTTTTTATCTAGGGGGACCCCTGGTAAGTAGTCGCGGTTTTCTCCCTCTTCTTGGAGGGCTTGTGCCTGTTCTGGGCGACGTGGGATAAGGGTAACACTGTTGCCTGAGCGGGCAAGGGATATGGCTAAGGCTGTGCCCCAGGCCCCTGCGCCTAAAATACAAAAATTCATGGTCTTATTGAATAATTAAGGTGTCAATTACTGATGTAATTGACGAGAAGCCCTCATGTGCTAGACTATTCTAAGCTATGTTGAGACTTGTTTTTCTATGGTTTTATAAAGCGCAAAAGCGTCGCTCGAGTAAAGCTTTTTTAAAAAAGCGTCTCGCCTCTATTAATCGAGGAGATGCGGATAATTTTACCGAAAACTCAAACTCATTTAAGAACGTAGCCTTTGGGAAATATGATATCCCTGGTCATTTAAAACATTGGTTCACAACGCTCTGGGTTGCCCTCCTGGTAGCCTTGCTAGTCTGGTTTATTTGGGAGAGTATTATAGGGATTATTATTTTTAGCTGATAATTTAAGATTGATTATGATCTTGGGGGCTTAACCCCCTCGGCTACCCTGTGTTCTTGACGCTGAGGCTCTGTGTGCCTAGGCTCAAGAGCCTTTAATTCACACTATCCCGGGTCTATATTATTTACTGAAATTTCTATTTTATGAGTAAGGAGAATCAAGCGACAGAAGCGGTCAATGCTGAGGACAATACACACGATCTTTATGCCGTGCGTTTGGCAAAGCTCGAGCAAATGCGCGAGCAGGGAGAGGATCCGTTCCGTGCCAATTGGGCGCAAACCCACACCTCGACCCAGGCTTGTGCTCTGTACAAAGAAGATGTGCCTGATGAAGAGCAAGCAGCGGTCTCTGTCGCAGGGCGTTTGCTTACGATCCGAATTATGGGGAAGGCTAGCTTTGTCAAAATCCAAGATCAAGACGGCCAGATACAATTTTACGTTAAGCGCGATGAGATCGGGGTAGAGGCCTACCAAGCCTTCAAAAAGCTCGACTTAGGGGATATTATTGGTGCTGAAGGCACACTCTTTAAAACGAAAACAGGGGAGACGACCGTACGGGTAACTTCCTGGAAGCTTCTCTCAAAAGCGCTGCGTCCTTTGCCCGAAAAGTGGCATGGATTGAGTGATAATGAGCAAATTTATCGCCAGCGCTATTTGGACTTAATCATTAATCAAGAGTCCCGCCAGCGCTTTAACCAGCGTGCGGCCATTCTTAAGGAGATCCGCCAATTTTTATGGGGGCGTGGTTTTCAGGAAGTTGAGACACCTTGTTTGCAAGGGATTGCTGGGGGCGCTGCAGCCCGTCCGTTCACTACGCACATGAATGCTTTGAATTGTGATTTTTACCTGCGTATTTCTTTAGAGCTTTACCTAAAGCGCATGCTCGTCTCTGGGGTGGATCGCGTATTTGAGATGGGCCGGATCTTCCGTAACGAAGGTTTGTCTCGCCGGCATAATCCGGAGTTTACGATGCTCGAGCTTTACCAAGCGTACACAGACTATCGGGGGATGATGACGTTGATTGTCGATATGATCCAGCACGTCTGTAAAACGGTTTTGGGGACAACCCAGATCGAACAGCCTGATGGTAACGTTATTGAATTGGGTGGTAAATGGCGTGAGGTTACTTATAAGGAGCTTATCCTCGAGGCAACTCAAGACCCAGAGTGGTTCTCTCGTTCTAAGGAAGAGATGCTCGATGCCTGTAAGAAATTACAGATCGATGTAAACCCAGACCTCGAGCCGTTTGAAATCACCAATAATGTTTTTGAAAAGCTTATTGAGCCTACTTTGATTCAGCCGACCTTTGTAACGCATATCCCTAAAGAGCTTTGCCCACTTGCAAAGATTAACGAGGCAGACCCAAGTGTTTTAGATGTGTTTGAGCTCTGTATCAATGGTCAGGAAATTGCTCCGGCATACTCCGAACAAAATGACCCCTTTGTGCAGCGTGAGATGTTCGAAGCCCAGGCTGGGGAAGATATTCAAAGCATTGACCAAGACTTCTTGCTGGCACTCGAGCATGGAATGCCTCCTGCAGGTGGTATGGGTGTTGGAATTGACCGGCTTGTTATCTTGCTTACGGGTGCAGCGAATATCCGTGATACTATTTTGTTCCCTACTCTCAAACCTGTTAGTACCGAGTAACTCATGCCTTGGCCGCTCTACCTCGCTTTAAAGCAACTGTTCCCTACAGGTAAACGGTGCAGTTTCTATGCGGCTACCTCTGTGGTAGGAGTTATGCTTGGGGTGATGGTGTTGATTATTGTCCAGAGTGTGATGAACGGTTTTGGCCATGAGATCCGCAGCAAGATCGTTGATGTTAATAGCCATATCCGTATTGAGGCCAATCAGGTCTTTTCCGGAGGGGAGATGCTTGCCGAGCAAGTTAGCCAAGAGCCCGAAGTGGCAGCAGCATCGCCTTACGCCCAAGGAATGGTGATGCTACAATATGGAGCACATCCGGCATTTCCTATTATCCGTAGTGTGGATACCTCAGCGGGGCCCCAGGTTTTAGATATAGATGAGTATCTCATGATGGGGCAGCTGAGTGATCTTGATGATGAGTCTCTTATTGTGAGCTCGGGCTTAGCGAATAGCCTAGGGATTGCACTAGGCTCAGTGGTGGATGTGTATACCCCTTTGATGCTCGAGCGCATGAAGGAAGACGAGATTCTGCTTCCTAGAGAGCTTGAAGTAGTGGGTGTCTTTGAGACGGGGTGGAACCAAGTCGACGCCAACACAGTGCTTTGCACGCTATCGTTGATGCAAGAGCTTTATGGTCTGGATGAGGGTGTACATGGGGTGGCAATTCGTTTGCATGATGAAGATAAGGTCGTAGCTGTGGCCGATAAGCTCAATGCAATGCTGCCCCCTGGAGTAAACGCACACACCTGGATGGAGCTTGATCGGGACTTTCTCTTTATCTTGGGCTTAGAGAAGTCCATGATGTTTTTTATCATGCTCTTTATTTTGCTGGTAGCTTCTTTCTCTATAGCAAGCTCTCTGATGATTGCTGTGCTGCGTAAAACACGAGAGATCGGCTTGCTGAGTGCGATGGGCGGGACGCCTCGCCAGATCGCAGCAGCCTTTGGCCTTCAAGGGTTTATTATAGGCGTTATTGGGACTACCTTGGGTGTTCTTGGGGGGCTTTTGCTCCTATATTACCGTAATGAGATTATTCATTTATTCGCCCGCATTACAAATAGTGAGGCAGCTCTTTTGCGTTATTATCAATTTTCAAACCTTCCGGTCTATTATTCTTGGGTAGATTTTGTTTTAATCATCAGTCTAGCTATGGTGGTCTCTACCTTGGCCGGCGTGTTTCCTGCTTGGCGTGCATCACGCCTTAAACCCTCAAAAGCTTTGCGTAGTGAATGATCCTCTTCTTGAAGCACGCTCTTTAGCTAAGGCCTTTCCAAGTCCGGAAGGCCCGATAACAGTGCTCAGCCAGGTAGATTTTTCTATCAGTGCCCAAGAGAGCGTGAGTATTCGTGGGGAATCTGGCGCAGGGAAGTCTACTTTGCTTTATTTGTTAACACTGCTAGAAGCCCCAGACAGTGGAGAGCTTTTGTGGCGGGGGGAGCCTGTTCTAAATAAGTCCATCCGTGCTGTTAATCGTTTGCGTGCGAAGCTTTTAGGGTTTGTATTTCAGTCTTTTTACCTCATGCCTGAGCTTAATGCGCTAGAAAATGTTTTGATTGCTAAGCGCATGTTAGGCGGGCTAAGCAGTGCTGATAAGACCAAGGCTGAAGGCCTACTAAAGCGTGTAGGCCTTGAAAAACGCTTGAACGCACTTCCAACAACCCTTTCAGGGGGAGAACGTCAACGCGTTGCAATCGCTAGGGCGTTGATGAATAACCCTGACATTATAGTGGCGGACGAGCCTACGGGGAACCTAGACGAGCACACTGCTGAACAGGTAATGGATATGCTTTTAGGCTTATGTAAAGAAGAGGGTACTGCGCTGATTTTAGTTACGCACAACCCTAGCTTTGCAAGCTGCACTAATCGTCAACTGTTTTTGCAGCACGGCGCTTTATAAGAAAATTTTGTTCAAAAAAAACCTCAAGGAATTATCCTTGAGGTTTTTTGTTAAATTAATGTTCGTGGGTTTATTCGTCTTCGTCCTCTTGGTCTTGAACAACCTTACAGATTCCGATGAGTGTGTCACCTTTGGCTAGGTTGATCAGCTTTACACCTTGAGTGCTTCGGCCAATTACGCGGATATCCTTCACCGGAGAGCGTACCGCTTGTCCGGATTGGGTGAGCATCATAACTTCATCAGTATCTTGAACACTGAGTGCTCCGGCAACGGCTTTCGTTTTGATGGCAATGATTCCGCTTCCTGCACGGCTTTGGGTGCGGTAGTCCTCGAACTTACTGCGCTTACCAATTCCGTTTTCACCGGCAACAAGGAGGGTTTCTTTAGGGTCAACCACTTCAAGTGCTTCAACGTAGTCATCTTTCTTTAAGGTAACTCCTTTAACACCTCGGGTTGCACGCCCTTGGTCTCTTAGGTCTGTTTCTTTAAAGCGGATAGACATTCCTTTGTGCGTCACGATGAGGATCTCGTCTTCACCTTGAGTGAGCTTCGCGCCGATCAGCTGGTCATCTGCATCGATCTTAATACCGATGGTGCCTCCTTTACGGAAGTTAGAGTAATCACTTAGATTTGTCTTTTTAGTAATACCCTTCTTGGTACAAAGAACAAGGTGGTGATTCTCTGAGAATTCTTTGACGCAGATCATTCCAGCAATCTTCTCATCCTTTTGCATGTTCAGTACGTTAACAATAGAACGTCCCTTAGCAGTTCGGGAACCTTCTGGGATTTCGTATACTTTCTCAACATACACACGACCATTATTCATAAAGAACATGATGTAGTCATGCGTACTTGCTGTGAAGAGGCGCTCGACGAAGTCTTCGTCATGTTGTCCTGTGCCGATTACTCCCTTGCCGCCTCGTTTCTGTGAGCGGTAAGCATTTACACTAGTACGTTTGATGAAGCCCTTGTGGGTAAGTGTGATTAAGCACCCTTCGTTAGCGATTACGTCTTCCATGCGGAATTCACCTTCAGCATCAATGATCTGAGAGCGACGTTCGGTAGCGTACTTCTTCCTGATTTCCTGAAGCTCTTTTTTGATAACGCTTAAGAGTTTCTTTTCGCTCTCTAGGATAGAACGGTACTCTTCGATTATCTTCATGAGCTCCATATACTCTGCTTCGATCTTTTCACGCTCCATGCCCGTTAGGTGATAGAGGCGCAAATCAAGAATCGCATTAGCTTGACGCTCAGAAAGAGGGTATTTGGCAATTAAGGCGCTCCGTGCTTCGTCACGGTTCTTAGACTTACGGATAATTTTTACGAAGTCATCAAGATTGGAGAGCGCAAGTTTGTAGCCTTCTAGGATGTGCGCGCGGTCTTCTGCCTTCTTGAGTAAGAATTGTGTGCGGCGGTAAACAACCTCACGTCGGTGCTCGATATAGCATTCGATGAGCTCCTTGATGTTCATTTGCTTAGGGCGCTGTTTGTCGAGCGCTAGCAAGATGACCCCGAAGGAACTTTCTAGAGGTGTATGCTTGAAGAGTTTATTAATGACCACACGAGGCGTTTCTCCGCGTTTAAGTTCGATAACAATACGTGTGTTCTCATCGGACTCATCACGCAAGTCGCTAATCTCATTCAGCGTCTTGTCATGCACAAGTTCTGCAATCCGTGTTACTAGAGTTGCACGGTTTACGTTATAAGGAATCTCTGTGATGACGATTTGCTCTTTACCATTCTTGATTTCTTCGGTGTGGGCGGTTCCGCGTGTTTTTACAATGCCTCGGCCTGTTTTTAGGTATTTCTTAATACCGTCACGCCCAACGATGCTACCTCCTGTAGGGAAGTCCGGCCCTGGGATAAGTTTGACAACATCATCCACAGCGATGTTAGGCTTATCAATAATAGCGCAGGTTGCGTCAATGATCTCTCCTAAGTTATGCGGAGGGATGTTTGTGGTCATTCCTACGGCAATACCTGTGGATCCATTAAGCAATAAGTTAGGAAGTGCTGCAGGAAGTACAGAAGGCTCAGTTGTGCTTTCCTTATAGTTGGGGATGAAGTCAACTGTTTCCTCATCAATATTGCGTAAGAGTTCTTCAGCAATGCTTGTTAGGCGACACTCTGTATAACGATAGGCTGCAGGAGGGTCTCCGTCGATAGAACCGAAGTTTCCTTGAGGGTCGACTAAAGGCCCGCGCATAACCCAGTTTTGTCCCATGCGTACCAGGGCATCGTAAACCGAGCCGTCACCGTGTGGGTGGTAATTCTTTAGTACTTCCCCAACGACACCCGCACACTTATCGAAGGGCCTATTGTGTAGGAGTCCTTCACGCAGCATGGCGTAGAGGATGCGTCGGTGAACAGGCTTGAGCCCGTCCCGAGCATCAGGGAGTGCGCGGCTAACGATGACCGACATCGAATAATCGATGTAGGCGGTTTGCATAATATCCGTAACGTTGGTAGCAACCAGTGTTTCTTTGTCAGTGTACATGGTTTTTTATAAATTAAGATTAGACGTCGATAGAGGCGTTGAGTGCATTGTCCTCAATGAAGCTTCGGCGAGGAGGTACATCATCTCCCATAAGTTTGGTGAATATCTCATCAGCTTGAGCAGCGTCAGTAATATCAACTTTTAGGAGTTTGCGCTTTTCAGGGTCCATCGTGGTTTCGTAGAGCTGCTTCGGGTTCATTTCTCCAAGACCTTTATAGCGCTGGATACTTAAACCGCGGCGCCCGAGCTCGCGGATCTTTTCAATGATTTCTAAGATTGAATGCAGTTCAACAACTTGCTCATTCTTCTGGCCCTTGTTTTCTGTGATGGTGTAGCGGGCTTCTTCAGTTGGGGAGAAGCGGCGTACATCTAGGCCAATCTTAGCAATCTCATTTAAGATCTTAGACATCTGGGCAGACTCGAAGATCTCATAAACAGCAATACGCTGTTGCATGGTCTGTCCACCTTCTTTGACTTCACGTACGGTGCTGCCTTCGTAGATGTCCTCAGTGATACCGTGCTCAATATAGAAGCGAGAGCGCTCTTCATCATCAAAGAGGTAATGAAACTCTTCTTTATTACCTGTGCGAATGCGGCCTAGGTACTTAGGTAATTGATAAGTTTTGTCCTTATGGTTGTCTAGGAAGATACTCAGGTCACACCCATAACGAATGACACCCTTGCCTAGGATCTCTAGGCGTGAGAGGGCTTCAACAATCTTGTCTACCTTAGCTCCTGGGAACTCGTGGTTATCGCGGAAGCGGGTGAGGGTTACGTCTTCAGACCCTAGCTCTAGGAGGATGCGGTTAAGCTCTGCATCATTGTCGATGTATTGCTCGCGGCGCTTACGCTTGATCTTGTAAAGCGGGGGCTGAGCAATGTACACGTAGCCATGTTCGATGAGCCCGCGCATTTGACGGAAGATAAAGGTGAGCAGTAGGGTGCGGATGTGTGCTCCGTCCACATCAGCATCTGTCATGATGATGATCTTATGGTAGCGGCACTTCTCTGCATCAAAGGCACCGTCACCGGCACTTCCGATTCCTGTCCCGCAGGCTGTGATAAGCGTGCGGATTTCCTTATTGTTAAGGACCTTGTCTAGGCGTGCTTTCTCTACGTTGATCAGCTTACCTCGTAGTGGAAGGATTGCCTGGTAGCGGCGATCCCGGCCTTGCTTAGCTGATCCACCCGCAGAAACACCCTCTACGATGTATAGTTCGCAGTCTTCTGGGTTCTTTTCAGAACAGTCTGCGAGTCTTCCGGGGAGGCCTCCTGAGGTGAGTGCGCTTTTACGTACTGTCTCACGTGCTTTACGCGCCGCTTCACGGGCTTGGGCTGCATTCAGACACTTATCGATAATTTTCTTGGCAAGGCCACGTGTGGTCTCAAATGCAAACTTGAGTTGGTCTCCTACGATCTTCTGGACGATTCCGTCTACCTCTCCGTTAGAGAGCTTTGTTTTGGTTTGTCCTTCAAATCGAGGTTCCGGTACTTTAACAGAGATAACTGCGGTGAGCCCTTCACGGACATCGTCCCCAGTGATGTTAGGGTCTTTGTCTTTGATGAGGTTGTTCGCTTTAGCGTAGTTATTGATCGAACGTGTTAAGGCTGTACGGAATCCTGAGAGGTGGGTTCCTCCTTCGATATTGTGAATCGAGTTAGCGTAAGCATAAATTTGATCGTTATAGCTGTCGTTGTATTGCAAGGCAATGTCGACGACTACTTTAACGTCTGTCTTTTTATCTTCAGCAGCAGCTTCGCCAGAGAAAAAGATTACCTTGTCGTGGATAGGCACCTTGTTTCGGTTTAGGAAACCTACGTACTCAGCAATACCGTTTTTAAACTTAAAGGTTTCAGACTTTTCTGCGCGCTCATCTGTGAGTAGGATTTCAATCCCTGGGTTTAGGAATGCTAATTCACGCAAACGTTTTGCGAGAATGTCGTACTTAAACTCACGGGTCGTGAGGAAGATCTCAGGGTCAGGCAAGAAAGTGATTTTTGTTCCTGTCTGCTTAGTCTTCCCGATGATGTTCATCTTCTGGAGCGTTTTACCCCGAGAGAAGGCCATGTGATGCACTTTGCCATCGCGGCAGACCTCGACTTCGAATGCCTCAGAGACCGCATTCACACACTTGGCTCCAACACCGTGCAAACCTCCAGAAACTTGGTAAGCCCCCTTGCCGAACTTACCTCCGGCGTGGAGGTTGGTCATAACCAGCTCTAGAGCGGGCATCTTATATTTAGGGTGTGGGTCTACCGGGATGCCTCGGCCATTGTCTTTAATCGAGCAGGATCCATCAAGATGGATTGCTACTTCGACTTGAGTACAAAAGCCAGCGAGGGCTTCGTCGATTGCATTATCTACAATTTCAAAGACACAGTGGTGGAGTCCGCGCTCGTTTGTGTCCCCGATGTACATATCGGGACGCTTACGGACCCCTTCGAGGCCTTCAAGTTTTTGAATTTTCGAGGCATCGTAGCCTGAATTTTCGGACGCAGGACTTTTTTTAGAAGCTTTCAAATCTGCCATGGATGATTGAGGTTATTAGGAGGCTCTCCCGGGTGCGGAAGGCCTTAGTTTATGTAATTTCGGTCTCGTTGAATAATAATATTTAAAGAGGTAATCATTCTGTTGTGATATGCGAAAAAGTGAAGATAAAAAGCACTTTTTAGAGCTCTTTTTTTGATATTTTAAATCGTTGATTTACAGTAATTTACAAATCAAGTGTCAGTCGATTTTGTGCCACAATCGAGCTCTGGTTAAACCTGGGGAGGATAAGGGTTTTTGGGAAGGGGTTATTGAGGGTGTGAGCGAAAATCTCTCCTCCTTCGCTCAAGCTTTAGGGGGGAACTCTAAGGGTAGGGAAGTGGTCATTTTTGGGCCTACTAAGGGCCTTCCCTTTATAGCTCTTCTAAAACCTGCTCTGTAATCGCCTCAAGCTCCATAGAGCTTAGTACGCTTGGGCTTAGGCGGTTGGGGTGTAGCTTAGGCAGGCCTGTTAATTTCTCGCTTAGACACAAGTTGCGGTTAGCGCCTACTTCATCAACCCGATCTATAGGTGTGAAGCGAGGGCTCTTTTTAATGACCCCCGGGCTATTTCGGAATGTTTTTTGCATCTCCAGCACAGCCGCCTGGAAGCGATCTAGTTCCGCTTTTGTATAGCTTTCTGTCGGTTCGATCATTAATCCAAAAACCTCAGGAAAAGCTACTGTAGGTGCGTGAAAGCCATAGTCCAAAAAGAGTTTTCCGAATTGAGGAATGATGTTAGCTTTAGGGGTGCCCGCAGCTTCGGCATTTGAAAAGTCCTCTTCGGTAAGGGTGAGGATAAATTCATGCATACGGGGGATGTCTTGAGCACCTGCGGGCAATGTGGGAAAGGCAGTCCCTAGGGTACTGAAAAGATAACGTGCCGAAAGCACTGCGGTTGCTGCCATTGCGCGGACCCCTTCTTTGCCTAAACGAGCAAGGTAGGTATAGCAGCGGACTTTATGTGCGAAGTTCCCCCAATGACGGTGGAAAGAACCAATGCTCTTTTTTGGTTTAGTGGCTACGAACTGTTCGCCCGCTTTATTGATTTGTAGCCCAGGGAGAAAGTCTACGAGTTTGCTACTCACCCCGACAATAGCATCCCCAGGGCCACCGCCTCCGTGAGGGATTGTCCATGTCTTGTGTAGGTTATTGTGCACTGCATCGACGCCAAGCTTGTCTAGATTTACCCAGCTAGCGATAGCATTCATGTTGGCTCCATCCATAAAGACAAGCCCGCCAGCTTCGTGGACTTTATCGGCAATGATTTTAAACTGACTTTCAAAAACACCACTAGTGTTGGGATTTGTTACCATGAGGCCGCAAAGGTTGTTGCGGTTGGCCTCAAGTTTTGTGCAGAAGTCGTCAAAGTCTATTTGCCCGTGATCGTTTGCTTCAAGTAGCACAATTTTTGTATTGGCCATGGTTGCAGTAGCGAAGTTTGTCCCATGGGCAGACTTAGGGATAAATACTACAGTGCGGTGCTCTTCTTTGCGATCGTGATGGTAGGCCTGGAAAAGTTTAAGGCTGAGTAGCTCTCCTTGTGCACCTGCTACCGGTTGAGTCGTTATGCCTGCTAAGCCTGTGATTTTTTTGAACCACTCTTGGATTTCAAATAAGATTTCTAGGCAGCCTTGTACATCTTCTGTAGGGGCTTGAGGGTGAGCATTTGTAAACCCAGGCAGCCCAGCAGCCCAATCATTGACTAACGGGTTGTACTTCATCGTACAAGAGCCAAGAGGGTAGCAAGCAGTGTCTGGGCTTACGTTGCATTCACCCAATTTTTCGTAGTAACCTTTAAGGGTCTCTAGGGCTATTGAAGGGAGTTGGGCTGGGCTTTTACGTAAGTACTGTTTAGGGAGTGAGGGGAGTTCTTCTTGAGTCGAGCTCAGTGTTTTAAATGCATCTTTAAAGAATGCAATGAGTTGTTGAATATCTTCATCAGTTTGGATGTCAGAGAATGAGATTTTGAGTAAATGCTTTTTGGGATGAACAATCCGATCTGAGATATCTACTCCAATGTGTAGGCCATGCTCTCGACCTTGTTGGATAAGCTTGGCTGTAGGAATGTCTAGAGCGAGGGTTGTTTCGTTGAAGAAAGCGGTTTGTGGGTAGGCTAAAGAAACCCCTGTGCATTTTATCAGTTCTTGGATCGCTACTTGCGCTGCTTTATGCCCGGATAAGGCTGTAGCACTCATGCCTTCGTCTCCGCGTGCCAGAATGGCTGCTCCAGCGAGTGTGGCCAAAAAGGCCTGATTGGAGCAAATGTTAGAGGTCGCTTTCTCTTTGCGAATGTGTTGTTCGCGTGTGGAAAGTACCATTGTGAAACAGTCGCGCCCATTGGCATCGGTTGCTTTACCTACATAACGTCCTGGGGTAGCTCTTACATTATTTTTACAGTGCTCATTAAAGCGCACCCCGAAGATGCCGAGGCCTGGGCCTCCAAAATTAGGGCCGATAGCCAAATGCTGGCCTTCTCCAACAATCATGTCTGCGCCCTTTTTACCAAAGGTGTTAGGTGGGGTGAGTGCGCCTGTAGCTAAGAGCATGGGGTCAATGACAGCAATAGCTTTGAGCTCATGCGCGTGAGCAAGGTCAGTGAGGGCATGGACATCTTCGCATAAGCCCAGGTGGTTTGTTTGCGGGAACGCAATGGCTGCGGTGTTCTCTTTGTGCTTAAGGATGAGGGCTTCGGCTTTTTTTAGATCACACAATCCTGTGTCTGGATTTAGAGGGATCGTTTTAAATTGAATGTCTGTGTGAGCGCGTAAGGTTTCGAGGACGTCGCAATCTCCTGGGTAAAGGCCTTCGCATAAAAGGACCGTGTTTGTTTTACGCACTAAGCGAAGTGCACATAAACAGGCTTCGTACAGAGCAGTGGAGCGTTCATATAAAGAGGTGTTAATCGCTTCAAACCCGGTGAGTTGGGCCAATGCGCATTGGTAAATCCAATGGGTAACAAGCGTTCCTTGGCTGCGTTCAGGTTGGTAGGGGGTATAGGCTGTGGCTAAGTTGCGTAAGCTTGAAACAAACGGTACAATTTCATGCACTTGGTAAGCAGGCAAACCATCGCCTAGAAACCTACGGTAGTTCTTATTTTTATCTGCCTTGGTTTGAAGGTTTGCCTTTAAGCCTTCGGGCGAGAGTTCTTCAGGGAGTTCAGGCGGGCTTGTAAAGCGAACTTCATCCGGGATGTGCGCAAAAAGTTCTTCAACGGTGGCGCACCCACAGGCTTTGAGCATAGCCTGGATGTCTTCTGCGCTTGCAGGAATATAGTGCCGTGCTTCTTCACGAAGCGAAAGCAGGTCTTGAGGGGCAGTCATGAGTGAGGAATAATTAAAAGAATCGAATGCTTTTGTCGTCCTTAGCAGCGTCTTGGCGCATCTTTTCGTGCTCGGCATCGGTGCAAGCGCTGTTGGTGGGTGCGGAGGCCTCTTTACTGTTTGGGGTGATAAGGTTGGTTTCGAGCATGTATTGTTCAACCTCTTCACCGCTGACATCTGCAAGCATGATGACTTCTCCATTATCGAGGGTAAGCTCTACGCAGGGAGAAAGCGGTTGGTTCGATTTTGCAACCATCTCTGCGTAATTATCTGGGTTATTGATAATGTCGATGTCCTCGTACTGTAGGCTGTGTTTGTCAAAAATGGCGCGTACTCCGCGGCTCCAACCACACTGAGGTTTTAGGTAAGCAGAAATCTTCTTAATTGCTGTCATAATGCCCTTCAAGCTAGGAGCCAGCCCCTTTCGGAGCAATAAGAAAACTTGAATTTAGTAAGAATCCTGTATATGTTTAAGACTCTATCCTCTGAATTGCCCCTTATGAAAACCTCACCTCTTTCCAGTAAAAGATATTTCACTATTATATTGATGGCCGGCCTTATGAGTGTCCCTCATGCAGGTAGTGCTATCCAGGGTCTTGCGAGTCTTTTGCCAAGCCAAGCAACTATGCATAAGCGTGCTGAACGTGGGGATGCTTTTTCCCAATATCAGCAGATGGCTCAGGCTTTAAAGCAGGCCAGGGCTGGAGATAGAAAAGCAGGTAAAAAGGCAGAACAATGGTTGCGACGTCTTGCTCAGAGCGCAGAGGCTGGAAGCCCAGAGGCTCAATTATTCATTGGGCATGTGTATGCGCGTGGGACAATGGTGAAAACCAATTTGAAAAAGGCTTTAAGCTGGTATCGCAAGGCTGCTGAGCAAGGTCTAGCCGGGGCTCAGTATTATGTAGGTGCTTTTTATGAAGAAGGTATTGGTGTGCGTCCGGATGCTAAAGAAGCAGCCCGGTGGTATTATAAGGCCGCTAAGGGGAGAGACTTAAGAGCCCAGGAGAAGCTCGCTTATTTATTTGCTACTGGGAAAAATGGCGTACGCAAGGACCCAAAGGAAGCTGTCAAATGGATCCGTGCTTCTCGTAAACAGATAGGTGAAGCTATGTCTGGGCGTGAGGCTGCTTACTACCTTTCTTCAAAAATTATGGAGAATGCTCGCCCAGGAAAGGACTGGGATGAGGTGACCTGGTGGTTAGAGCAAGCCGCTAGCCACGGGAGCGCTCCGGCTCAAAACCGTCTGGGTGATTTCTATTCTGGGGGTATTGGAGTTGCTAAGGATAAGAAAGAGGCAGTCCGCTGGTTTTATAAAGCAGCCCAGCAAGGGAATGCAGATGCGCAGTACTCTTTGGGCCAATCTTACGACCAAGGGATTGGCGTCCCTCAGAGCTATGTCAAAGCAGCCCAATGGTATGGGCAAGCAGCCCAGCAGGGTAACATGAAGGCAGCTCAGCAGCTTAAGAGCATGCAGCGCTTCTTGAAAACACGGGCAATGTATCGTTAAGCTCTTGGAGGTCAGCAACTAATAAAGGTTCTTAAAAACACCCATTGACATATAATGATTTATTGATATAATTATAGCCATAATAGAATAGGGCTATGATTAGGGTAAGGATGTTAGTTTTAGGGGCACTTGCATTGCTATTGCCGATGCAAGCTTGGGCAAAAGATGCGGTTTTAGAGGATATTACTGCACAGGCGCTTAGCGGGCAGATTGAAGTCATTAAGGAAATGGCTGAGGTAGGAGATGTGGAGGCCCAAAAAACCTTAGGTGTTTTATATTTAGTGGGGGAAGAGGTCTCACAGGATTATCGCCAAGCTTTTGAGTGGACGTTAAAAGCTGCTCAACAAGGAGACATGGATGCTGAGTATACGGTAGGTGTCTTTTACCATGAAGGCATTGGGGTTAAGAAAAGTTATTCTATAGCAAAAAAGTGGTTCTTGAAGGCTGCCCAACAGGGCGATATGGATGCGCAGAATAATTTAGGCGTTCTTTATGCGCGTGGTTTAGGAGGAATGCGTGATGATGCCTTGTCTGCACTGTGGTATCGTAAGGCTGCTTTACAGGGCAATGCTACAGCACAATATAATTTGGGGACTTTGTACTATGAAGGGCGTGGGGTAGATCAGAGTTTTGAAGAAGCTGCGGCGTGGTATTTAAAAGCAGCGGAGCAAGAAAACCCCAGTGCGCAGCATGCTTTAGGGATGCTGTACTTTATTGGTGAGGGCGTTATCCAAGACTATGAAGAAGCTGCTTTTTGGTTTAAGGAAGCTGTTGCTCGGGGATACCCCCCTGCTCAGGTAGGCTTGAAAACTGTGACAGGTATTCTTGAGGCCCAGGATAAAGAGTAAGCATGACGCGCTTGACTTTGCTTACTTAAAATAAGACGCTAGGGGCATGATGCATTTAGTGTGCTTGGACATGGAAGGTGTCCTTATCCCCGAAATTTGGAAGGCCGTTGCCGAGAAAACAGGCATTGATGCGTTCTTGAAAACCACACGTGATGAGCCTTCTTATGATGTGCTCATGACTGAGCGCCTCGAGATATTGAAGCGCGAGAAGATCAATCTCAGTGTATTTCATGAGGTTGTTGAAGATTTGGAGCCGCTCCCAGGTGCTGTTGAGTTTATGGAATGGGCTAAATCTCAAACGCGGGTAGTTGTCCTTTCTGATACTTTCGAACAGTTCATTCACCCTATTATGCGGAAGCTAGGCTTTCCTACTATTTTTTGCCACACTTTGGAGCTCGCCCCTGATGGCACGTTTGAAAACTATCACTTGCGCTTAGATGATCAAAAAAGAAAAGCAGTGAAGGCATTTCAGGCACTCAATTTTAGAGTGTTTGCCGCAGGAGATTCCCATAACGATGAGACGATGTTGGAGTCAGCGGATACTGCTGCACTTTATGGCCCCTGTGATACGATGGTAGAGAAATTCCCGCAGCTACCAGTACTGCAGGATCATAAACAATTGCGTAAGTTTCTCGAGACAGAATTCCTTGGGGAACCTGTCGGAAAAGCTTAAGCTTTAGTATGACTATGCTCTTGGCGTCTTTCAGTGCGCCAGTGATCGCGGTAATTGCGAATCCAGTCTAGTAGAGCGCGTTCAAAACCAATATCGTGCCCGGCTTTTTCGGACTCTATCCATTTGTGCCGTAAGATTTCTTCACGTTCGGCTAGGAATTCTTGGTATAAGCTAGAGCGTTCTACGAATTTTGACTGTTTGTTGTTTTGTTTTGCTGTTGGAGGCTTCATGCTTGGGGAGGTAGTCTCACTCTCTTAAAGGTATTTATAAGGGTATTTCTGAGAAAAAGCAATCCTTAAAAGTTATTCCACTGGAGTGGGGGATTTGCATTTCTCCAACACAGCTTGAGCAATTTTAAGAAATTCTTCAGTTGCTGGAGCATCGGGGTTGCTTAAAACAATGGGGATCCCTCGGTCTGAGCCGATACGGATGTGGGAATCGAGGGGGATTTGCCCTAAGAGCTCTGTTTGTAGGTCCTGAGCGGTTCTCAGCCCTCCGCCTTCGCCAAAAATGGACTCTTTTTCCCTGGTGACAGGGTCGATGATTCCACTCATGTTCTCAATAACGCCCATGATGGGGACGTCGACTTTTCCGAACATCATGGCCCCTCTGCGTGCTACGTTAACTGCAGCAGTTTGTGGGGTAGTCACGATGAGGGCAGCCTCGAGAGGGAAGGTTTGGACTAGGGAAAGTTGGGTATCCCCGGTTCCTGGGGGTAAATCAATGATCAATACCTCTAGTTCGCCCCATTTTACCTGAGTTGCGAATTGTTGGAGGGTCTTCATTATCATAGGCCCTCGCCAGACTACAGGGGCGTCTTCATCAATTAAAAAGCCCATAGACATCGTCCGGATGCCGAAATTCTCGAGGGGGATGATAAGGTCATTTTCTACATAAGGGCGTTGATTAACCCCTAGCATTAGAGGGATAGAGGGGCCATAAATATCACAATCAAGGATGCCTACGGCATTTTCTTTGCCTTGGGCACTCAGGAGCTGATCTAAGGCGCAAGCCAGGTTTACACTGGTGGTAGATTTGCCTACGCCACCCTTGCCGCTAGCGACTGCAATGATGTGTTTAATGCCGCCTAAAGTAGAGGGGAGAGCATCTTTATCTTTAGAGGCCTTGAGGGGTTGTTTGTGCTCTTGGGCCTCGAGGGTGATTTCAAGCGTTGTAACTTCTGCTAGGCTTTGGAGCTTTTCTTCGACAGCTGTTTTGATCTGTTCCGGGATAGTGCTGTCACTGCTAGTAATCGCTAGGGCAACAGTAGCTTTCCCTTCCTCAAACAGGACATTGCGCACAATCCCAAAGGAGACAATATCCCGGCTAAAGCCTGGATACTTGATGGTTTTCAATGCGGCCTGAATCGCGTCAATACTCATAAGGATTAATCTGGTATAAGTTACTCACTAAATCAAACAAAACATTGTCTCGCGGCTATCCTCTCTTGTACAATTGGCTACTATTATTTAGCAAGACCTTATGAAGCGTTATTTTGGGATTATTCTTATTGTTATTTTTTCGGGCGTGAGTGCTTTACTGGCCCAGTATGAAACATTTATTGATGCAGGAGAGCTGACTTTCCATGCTAAAGAGCAGGCTAAACCGATTACGATTACTTCTCGTAATCCTGAGATTGAGGCGCTCGCGAAGAAGGCCTTTGCTTTACATGGGGGGTATCAGCTAAGTCCGCAGGAGGATTCGATATTTGTCTTTCGTTTAACAGAGGTGAAGCAAAATACCTTGCAGTTAATCATAGAGTCGGGTTGGCCTCGTCAGATTATTTACCAGACTAAGGTTACGGGGAAAGACTTCCGTGAAACAGTCCTGAAAACCTGTGATTTAATCGTTCTAAAAACCTTAGGCATTCCTGGGTTCTTTCAGGGCAAGCTTGCTTTTGTAGGGGAGCGCCCCCCGGCAGGCCCTAAAGAAGTATTTACGAGTGATTTGTTTTTCACCCATGTTCAGCAGATTACTAGTGATAACTCTGATTCGGTAACGCCACGATGGTCTCCAGATGGAAAAAAGATCCTTTATACGGGCTATTACCGTACTGGCTTTCCTGATATCTTTCAGATCGATTTACAAACGGGCAACCGGCACCCATTTGCAACCTACCAAGGTACTAATACAGGAGGGGTTTATGACCCCACAGGTAAGCGAGTCGCTATGGTGCTTTCTTCTACAGGAACGCCTGAGCTTTATGTGAGTGATGCTCGCGGTAAGGCAATGCACCGCTTAACGCGTAATAATAGTCTAAAGGCCTCACCCTCATGGTCACCTCATGGGGATCGCTTATTGCTCACCTCTGATGAGATGGGGGCCCCGCAGATTTATCAAATATCCTCCCAGGGGGGTATGTTACGCCGGGTGCCTACTAATATTAGTAAATATTGTGCTGAGCCTGCCTGGAACCCAAGGAATGCTAACCTTTTCGTGTTTACTGTAGCAGTCGCTGGGTCTTTTCAGTTAGCACTTTTTGACTTTGAGAAAGGCACAAGTCGTTTTATTACTCAAGGTAAGGCAGATAATCTTGAAGCTTCTTGGGCAAATGATGGTCGTCATATTATTTTTACACGCCGTACGCCCAACGCGCGCCACTTGTATATTATGGATACTGAAACAGGTAAGGAGGCTTTGTTGAGTTCCGGAAGTTTTGGAAATGCATCCGAAGCACACTTTGTGTATGCACCTTAATAAACTGTGATACAAGTTGTAATACTTTACGCAAAAACTGTTTAGTTTTTTAACAATTTTTTGTTGACACTTATTGCTTGCTCTAATTTTCTTAGGGCAAGTTTTTTTTAACCTCGTTTTTTTTATGTACAACCCCGATTTAAATTTTAAGAGAGTGCCCTGCTTCAGGTTATGTGACTGTTCAGCAAGGTGTGGGGAGAAAATCCTTGCTGTTGGGGTATGTGGACATAACTCAAGAAAACACATTACGCTGTTAGCGTAAAAAGGGCCTCTCGAATGGAGTCCGGGTTTTTAGCCTTAAGAATTGCTCTAGGGGTAGGCAATAGGCTAAAGGCCCGCGGCTTACATTTCCCCATAGTATTGAAGGAACCGTAACGGGCTTGCTTCGGAGCTTATAATTTTCCTTACAATGCTAGTGGCTTAGGTTTTTTGCTTCTTACAAATACAAAGAATACAGCAATCATAATGAGGGATACTGCTGTAAATAACAAAGGCATGGGAAGTGTCGTGTCGTTGTGCAAGCTCCCCATAACAAAGGTTGTCCCTGCGATTACCGAGTAATAGAGACATCCAAATAAGGAAGCAGCCGTACCTACCATGTGGCCATAATCCTCAAGCGCTGCGCTTAGGCAATTAGGAAGTATCATGGAAATCGCAAAGAACAAAGTTGCGATGATCATGATAACAGTGATTGTAATCAAGAGCCCGTGGGCGCGGTCGACATAACCATAATAGGCTAATCCGCTGAGGAATAGCGAAGCCCCAAAGAGGATGAGGCACCCAAGTAAGATGATGGACTCGTAATGTATGTTAAAGGCATGGAGCCTGCGTGAGGCCCAGCCTCCCACAATAACTGGGATTGCAAAGAGTAAGGCGAGGGTCCCATAAAAACTAGGGGAAAGCCCTAGCATTTCAATGAAGTAGAAAGGCCCTTCGGCATAGTAAGAAAACATGATGCCACTTGCCGTTCCGATCAAGAAACCTAAGGCAAGCCCTCGAACATCACGCAGGATGATCTTAGCTCCTTTACGAAAGGAAGTATGCCCTTCTGGAGTTCTTCGCTTAGTATGAGTTTCGGGGAGGTATTTTATGAAAGTGTAAAGCGATACAGCCGTAAAAATCATCAGTAATAAAAATACAGCGCGCCAGCCAAAGTATTCATCCGTGAAGCCTCCTATAAAAGGCCCTAACCCTGGTGAAAGGGAAAACGCTACGGTCATTACCGAAAATACTTTTGCTAGGTCTTTTCCTGAAAAACTATCTCGGACAATCGATTGCCATGAAATTGTCCCGACACTTCCACCAAGTGCTTGGATGAAGCGAAAGATCATCAGTGAGGTAATGCTTTGAGCTTGCCAGCAGCCTAGGGTACCTAAGAAAAAAATACTAAAACCCCCAACAATGATAGGTTTGCGCCCGAAGCGGTCTGAGAGGTTTCCCCAAAACAGTAGGCCCAAGGCAAAAGCAAGCAGGTAAATAGTAAGGGTGTATTCAACGGCATTGTCAGAGGTATTGAGTGCTTCAGCGACATGAGGGAGCGAAGGGCTGTAGATAGTTTCCCCAATTTGAGGCAAAAGCATGATCATGCCGACCATCCATAAGGCAGGGCGCTTGACTATATCCATAGAGCTATTCTCTTACAACGGACACTCCGTTTCAATGAAGGTATGTTCTAAGCCAAATTTTTCAGCTACGGCCTGAGCCAGGTTTTGTACCCCGAAAACTTCTGTTGCGTAGTGTCCGCACAAATAAATGTTTAAATTGTGTTCTTGTGCAAAGTTAAAGTGCTGCTGTTTAAGCTCTCCAGTAATAAAAGTGTCTATCCCGTATGAGGCTAGTTCCGGAAGGGCACTGGCTCCGCTGCCCGAGCAAATCCCGATCCGTTGAGGGGTTTCTGGCCCGAAGCACAACCCAGTAAAGCCTTTAGAGAAGAGAGTATTGAGGCGTTTTTCAAGTTCGGTTCGGTCTGCCTCTAGGGTAGTAAGCGGCATCATATCCACTCCTTCATAAGGGAGGATCCAGTCTTGAACAGAAAGCCCTAGTTGATTGGCTATTGAAATATTATTGCCTAGGCTTTGATGGCAGTCCAGGGGGAGGTGGCTGCTGTACAGGGCAATATTGTTCTCGAAGAGCGCTTTGAGCTTTTGGTAGCAGGGGCCTGTGATAGATTCCATAGGGCTCCAGAAAAGTCCATGGTGGACAATCAGAAAATCAACACCAGCAGCAGCAGTTTTTTCAAAAGGAATAAGACCTGCGTCCACTGCAGCTGCAACCTTGCTGACCGTCCCATTATTTTGGCACTGCAAGCCATTGGCGGCTCCTGGGAAGTCTGTGACTTCAAGGCGGTTCACCGCAGTATCACAAAAGGCTACGATTTCTGACAATTCAGGCATGTGTTTATTATAGAGAAATGAAAGGCACCACCTCAATCCTTATTCAAGGGTACTCCCTGAGTTGACAATATGTTATCTTTTGTCTTATGTTAATCTGTATGCACACAGCAAAAGCAGTTATCTTTGACATGGACGGTCTTATGGTGGACACAGAGCAGATAGCTCTGCGGGCGAATGCAATTGCCGTAGAAGAGCTTGGGGTGCCTCTGGATCGGTCTGTCTTTTTTCAATTTGTAGGGAAGTCTCCTGCGGGTTGCTGTGATGTCCTTAAAGAGGTTTTGGGGGTCGATGGCCCGTGGCAGCAATTTTGGGATTGTGCCTGTGGGCATTATCACCGGTTCGTTCGGGAAGAGCCGCTTACCACAAAGCCAGGGCTGTTTGAATTGCTTGATTATTTAGATGCCCAAGAGATCCCATGGGGAGTAGGAACTTCCACAGGCAAAGAGCTTGCGCACTTGAAACTCAACAAGATTGGGGTGGGAGATCGCCCCCATTGTGTGGTGAGTAGTACTTGCGTTCCTGAGGCCAAACCAGCACCAGATATTTTCTTAAAGGCCGCCACCCTTTTGGGGGTAGCTAATAAGGACTGTATTGTTTTAGAAGACTCTGAACCAGGGATTCGCGCCGCGCACACTGCAGGAATGCGTCCTGTCCATATTCCAGACCTTATCCCCTCGAGTGACTTTATTAGGGACGTTGCTTACGGGATTTATGGGTCTTTGGATGACTTCTTGGGGGATCTCCAAGAAGCTCGTGCCTCATAAGTGCTCTACAGGCTTTTTTCGGTTAGGGTAGCAAGTACGGCAAATTTCACACTCTAAGCCGAAGCAGGCACGTGCGGGACAATACTCGCGTGCGTAGTAAATAATTTGAAGGTGTAGCGCAATCCAAGCTTCCTTCGGGAAGAGGCGTTTCAGGTCGCGTTCAGTTTGCACGACGCTTTTGCCGTTGCTTAGTCCCCAACGTAGTGCACTGCGGTGGATGTGGGTGTCCACAGGAAAGGCAGGGATCCGGAAAGCTTGTGCGAGTACGACAGAGGCTGTCTTGTGTCCAACACTTGGGAGTGCTTCAAGATCTTCAAATGTCTGGGGGACTTTTCCCTCATGTTTTTCAATCAAGATTTTGGATAAGCCCACAATACCCTTGGATTTCATCGGGGATAGCCCACACGGACGGATAATTTCTTGGACTTGCTCAACCGAAAGCTTGGCCATGGCCTGTGGGGTATCCGCCAAGGCGAAGAGTTTCGGCGTTACTTGGTTTACGCGCTCATCCGTACAGCGTGCAGAAAGCAGTACTGCAATCAGTAAGGTGTAAGGGTCAACATGCTTAAGCGGAGGGAGCGGGTCAGGGTAGAGTTCACCTAAGCGTTTTTGTATAAAGGCTACACGCTCCTTTAGATTCATTTTTAAACTTTGGTTTGTGGAGGCTCTGGCTCTTGGGCCATTGTTTCTGATAAATTAGGCATAGGCGCTAAGGGCGGAATAAAAAGCCCGACTTCTTCAAGGGATTTGATAATCTCTTGCGCGCGCTTTTCACCTGTAGCCACAGCCTCTAGCTTTTTAGCAAATTCCATCACGAACATTCCAATCATAGAAACTGTTTCGAGGATTACTGTTTTATTAACCTCACGGTCTTTTGAGGCTAATACATACTGAAAGTAAAGGGTGCCTTGGTTGATATCCAACCCAAAAGCCCCGATAGGGATAATACGATTGAGCATAAGGACAAGCTTCGACAGCTCAGGAACCGTAATGGGGCTAGCCGTGAAGGGGAAGGTCAAGAAATGTTGCAGAAGCGCTGCATCCTCTTCTTTTTCTTCTAGCTCCATGATATTTGTCAGGTCATTGACAAAGAGCATTTGGAGTACAAAGGGACGCTTTTGCTCATCCTCTCCCAGGGAGATAAACAGTTGATCAAAGGGGACCTCTTCGCTTTTTTCGTTAAGGTAAACAGCAAAATCATCAGCTTCAAGGGTTTTAGCGATGCGGTCTAGCGGGGGTTGTGCGGGTGCTTTCATAGTATGATTTTTAAGGATAATATTAGCCTTTTCGTTGGCGTAAGGCTTCGTATAAAGTGAGGACTGCTGCTGTTGAGATGTTTAAGGAGTCAGCTTTTCCTTCTAGGGGGATCGTTACTTGTGTGTCGGCCTGATTGAGCCAGTGTTCATCTAGGCCATCTTTTTCTGAGCCCATAAGGATCGCTGTGGGTTGCCTTAAGTCAGCATCCCAATAGTGTGTAGAGGCCTGAGGCGTTGTAGCTATTAAATGAATGGTGTTCTCTTTTAGGAAAGTATGGATTTCTTCAGCGCTTGCAACCACGATGGGCAAGGAGAATAGAAGCCCCTGAGAGGCACGTACCACATTGGGGTTAAAAATATCTGTGATAGGGTTGCATAAAATCAGCGCATCAGCTCCAGTAGCTTCGACAGAACGCATTAGGCTGCCGAGGTTTCCAGGCTTTTCAATGCTATCGGCAATCACAAGGAGCGGATTGCTTGAAAGTTTTATTTCTTTTAGGGACGTTTCCCAGGTCTGAGCCACTCCAAGTAAGCCATCAGGGCTTTCACGGTGTGTAATCTTGTCAAAGACACTCGGGGTGAGTTCTATAAGAGGTATAGTCAGTTCCTGGGCTTTATCGATTAGCAAAGCCGCTTCATCATTACGGAAGTAGTCCGAGCAAAAATAGAGCTCTTTGAGTGGCTTTTGGCAATCTAGGGCATGGCTAAGCTCGCGCAAGCCCTCGATCAGGAATTCATTATGGCGGTTGCGTTCGCTCCGGTTACGCAGTTTAACTAAGTGTTTAATGCGCGGGTTCTGGCGGCTCTGGATGCTTGAAATAGACATTTTCCGTATTCAATAAGACCGTATCTATTCATTTTCCAAATGCTCTTGCAAGGCTTTTTCTTGCATGTATTCCTTAGCCCAGCGTAGGACCTCAGCAACGGGCTTAATTAATTCGGCGGGGATGGCCTCCTCAAGCTCGACTTTATTATAAAGGTCATGCGCTAGGGGGACATTCTGGATGCGTGGGATCCTCTCTTTATCAGCAATTTCCATGATTTTATGGGCCAGTACCCCCATTCCTTTGGCCACAACTTTGGGGAGCTCTTCTTCATTCTCATAGTCGTAGTATAGGGCAATGGCATAGTGAGTTGGGTTAGTCACCACAACACTTGATTTCTTAGTGTTTTGGACGGCTTCCTGCATCATGATTTCGCGGTGGATCTGCTTACGCTTACCTTTTATTTGAGGGTCCCCTTCGGATTCTTTATATTCTCGCTTAAGCTCATCTTTAGTCATTTTGAGCTCGTTCCAGTGTTGGCGCTTCTGGAACAAATAGTCCGCTACAGCTACAAGAACATAGGCTAAGATAACATAGATCGAGAAAATCTTAAGCAATTGTGGGAGCATAGCCATCACACCTTCAATCCCTGTGGGGGGGATTTTAAAGAGCGACCCAATGAGGCTGCGGATGACGTAAAAGAGAATAACCCCCAGTAGAAGGACTTTGAAGGTCGACTTTAAGAACTCGAAGGCATTCTTTTTAGAAAAGATTTTCTTGGCCCCTTCAGCAGGATTGAGTTTTTTAAGCTCGGGTTTGAGGGGCTCCCAGGATACGAGAAAGCCTACCTGGATGATATTCGTTAAAAGAGCGGTAACAACAACAACCCCTAAAATCGGGAAACTCATCCACATGAATTTAACGGCAGTTCCCATAATCACGTTACCCATGGCTTCCTTAAAGGGCATGGTATAGAATAGCGTAGGGAGGGTGATCATCTCCATGAGGTGTTTGAACATCGAAACCCAAAATATGGAGATAAAGTAAAAGCAGGCAAAAAGAATAGCAGTTGAGTTGAAGTCTTTACTGTTAGAGACCTGACCCTTCTTGCGGGCGTCCCTAAGCCTCTTGGGTGTAGGGTCTTCAGTTTTTTCGCCAGTGGATGACTCGCTCACGTTAAGGTGTGTTTAAAGGTTTCGACAAAGACTTCGTATTGCACCCATTCGCGCTGTAAGAAGCTGAAAAGGTATTTGAGGTAGATGACCAGCATGAATAACCCCACAGCACTTTTTACAGGCATGGATAGGAAGAATACATTCAGCTGGGGTGCAAAGCGGTTAATCAGCCCAAAGCCAAACTCGGTAAGGAAAACCAGGATAACAATAGGTGCAGCTAGAACGAATGTTTGGCGGATAATGTGGTCTGCGTATTGGAGGAAAAAAAGCGGGAAGCTAGGTTTGAGTGTGGGCAGGAAGGAGAACACAGGCCAGATCTCATAACTCCCGTAGACAACCGCAAGCAAACTAATAAACCCACCCCCAATGAAGAAAAATGCCACCATGAGGCGCCCAAACATAAGTCCGAAAGGAGAAGTATCGTTCCCGGTTAGGGGGTCAAATACAGAGGCCATTGTCGCTCCGCGCTGATTATCAATCAAGAAGCCAATGTTTTGAGCGATCCAGAAGACACTTCCAGCTAAGTAACCTAAAAGCGCTCCAATGATAACTTCCTTGATGATGATCCCCCCGAGCTCCATTACAGGGAGTGGCTCTGCCGGCATCATCGGAACAATCATCGGGACTAATATAAGCGAGAAGCTAATCAGTGTTGCATTACGCGAGACACCTTGGATGAATTGAGTCGCGTAGAAAGGGACCACCATGAAAAGCGCAGTGATGCGTACCATGCTTAGGAGCAAAGGGTAGACAATGGCTTTAATGGCTTCTACAGTTCCCGCATCCATTGTTACTGCCTCGGTTAGCGTGCGATACTGGGGAAGAAGGTAAAGATGTGGAGGGTATACTCGAGTAGCTGGGAGCCTATCCACGCAGCGGTTAATAACAGGGTAAGGATGACCACGATCAACTTAATAGCAAACCCCAGTGTTTGCTCTTGGACTTGTGTTAAGGCTTGAAGTAGGCTGACCAGCACCCCTACAACTGTCGCTACAATAATAGGTGGCATAGACAGCATAAGGACCAGGAGCAGGGCCTTAGTGGTGAAATCAAGCAGAATAGCGTAGTCCATAAGTCGTTGAGCTTAACGGTAGGTCAGCAAGATTCCGTGAGTGAGGCGGCTCCATCCTTCAACAAGGACGAACAGGAGCAGCTTGAAGGGTAGGGAAATTGTCATGGGGGATACCATCATCATTCCTAAAGCCAAGAGGATGTTAGAGGTGATGAGGTCAATCGCGATAAATGGCAGGTAGATCAGAAATCCAATTTCAAAGGCTGAAGTCAATTCGCTGATCGTGAAGGCAGGGATTAGGACCATGAAGTCTGTGTTCGTGAGGTTGTCCGCACGTCCTTCAGGCCAGATACGCTTAGCTGTTTGCATAAAGAAACGTCGCTCTTTCTCTCGAGAATGTCTAAAGAGAAAATCTTGGAGCGGTTCTTTAGCTGTAGCAAGGGTTGCTATACTCGTAGGAATGTCTTTGTTTTCAAAATCGACATCTTTAAGGATGTCATAGCTATCCTGGATGACAGGGGTCATTACGTAGATACTCATGACAATCGCTAAGCCATTGAGTACCATGTTAGGTGGGATCTGTTGGATCCCTAAGGCATTACGAATCAGATTGAAGATTACAACGATCTTCACAAAGGAGGAGACCATCACCGCAGCAAACGGAGCCAGCGTCAAGGCTGACAAAAAGAGGATGAGGCCGATAGGATCCGCAGTGGTTAGACTCATGGGGAGTCAAAAGAAGTCACCTGAACACCCACACGCTCGCCTACTTGTACTAGGGAGCCTTCACCCACGATTGAGCCATTAGCTCGGATCTTGACGGGCCGATCAATAGGGGTATCAAGCTCGAAGGTATAGCCTTCTTGAATGGTTTGGACGTCTTTAAGCGGGAGGTGCTTTTCACCTACCTCGAAAATAACATGCACAGGGAGGTGCTCTGCAGGAGTCCCCATTTCAGGTGAGGCTGCTTCAGGAAGGCTCTCTTCTTCAAAAGAGTTCTCAGGTTCGGGAAAAGGATTATCTGTCATTTCAATGAGGGTTGCCTGACCATTCTGGTACTGCACACGCATACTGAGCCGAGGGCTGAACGTCAGGTAATATTGGTTTTGTTTAATGAGTGATTCATTATCAAAAAAGAGGACATCTTGGGGTTCTATGTTTTTATAGTCGTCCTGAGGGAGGGCGGTGCGCCCCACTTCAAGCCGTCCTCGTGCCACTATGCCATCGAAGTTACCAGTAGGGGTCAAGGGCAATTCCTCGATCTTCTGGGCAATAGCATTGAGTGTTTCTAATGAAAGTGAAAAATGCCCACACAAGTCTCCGCCATCGAGTGGACTGGTGATTTGGAAGTAGAGTGGGTTCTCTTGGATATCTTCAGGGGTATCAAAGTTTAGGCTCTCTAGGGAAATCTTTTCCTGGAAAAAGCTTTCTAGCATATTCAGGATATCTTCCCAGAGTGATTCTAGGAGTATTGATTGGATGTCTTGTGGAAGACTAGTCAGCGAGACTTCTTCAAGCTTCTCCGAGAAGAAACTAATAGGAGGAAGCTCTTTTAGTCCCATCCATAGAGTGTCATTACCCTTTTTAAATTGTAAACTTACCGAGGGGGTGTAGTCAGGTAGACTAGGGCGTAAGCACAGCGCATGAGATTGCCCCCGGAAGGAAAATCCCATCTCTCGGTTTTGTCCAAGCACTGTGTTTAGCGTGCGGACATATTCGTTGGATATTTTTTTTAAAGGAAGGGCTGTCATGGGTTAAAATGCTTAAGTCTTTGCGTAAGACTCTGCTTCTTCACGGATCGCCTTGAAAAGGTCTACATTCTCGCCTTGTTGCTGAGGATTCCCCTCGCTATCACCCTGGGCAAGCATGTCTTTGGCATTAATTTGTATCTCAGTAAAGCCGTCTTGTTTAAGGTTGTGCAGCAAATGGGCTTTAAGGTCTGATTGTGCTGCAGCATTGAGGAAGTTTAATGACTTAGGGTCTAGCGCAAAGTCAACGTTAAGTGTTTTTGTAAGCCCTTCAGTCATGATGCTGACTTTAACCTCACCCATAAGTTGAGGGTGACTCAGTGTAACAAGAGCTGTAGGGTTTGCGCCCTGAAGCCCTTGTATTTTTGCCATGAGCTCTGTAGCAAGGCTATGTAAATCTGTAGAAAGTACCGGAGGAGGGGATTCTACTTTCGTGGTAAAGGGGTTAAATACTTCTGGGGCGGCAGCGAGTTGCTTGGGGTCTTCTTTTTTATCTTGGTTGCTGTGTTGGGTTTCTTTTGTGCTGGGCTGCTTCTTGTCCTGGACTTCAGTCGAGGGTTCTTCTGGGCGGTCTTCTACCTTAGGGGCTTTAACAATACTTGCAAAAAGAGCTGCCCCTTCTTTTGAGGAGACAGAAGGTTTGCCGCCAGAGCTTGTCGAGCGTGCGGCTGTGTTTGGGGTAATGGTATCGATCTGACTCATAACTGGTAGTCTGGTTTCGTTTATTCAAAAACGCTGTTCATATCTACATTAGAGGTTTTTTGAGGAATGTCATCACTTTCTTTCTCCCAAAAGGCTTCTTCTGCTCTCTTTGCGTCTTCTTCCCAGATTTCTTTGTGCTCTTGAATTTTCTGAGTCCGCTTAGAGGCCTCTATCAAGTTTGTTCTTGCTTGTGCTACATCATCCTCAGCTTTTTTGACAGCTTCTTTCCTTTTCTCTAGCCGCTGTTCGTGATCTTTTTCACGTTCTATGAGGTTTTCTACCCGGGTTTTAAATTCCTCGAGGTCTTCCTTGTGGAGTTTTTTGTGGCTGATTTTTTTGTAGAGAATGCCTTCACGCTTAGGGCGCCATTTTTTATATGCATTCAAGCGCGTTTCTTGTTTGCGCTGTTGTTTTTCAGCTTCCTTAAGCTTGGCCTTTGTTTTAATGAGCTCGTTCTGAGCATGGTCTTCACGGATCTTACGGACCCGTAATAAAGCTCCTAGAGGATACTCCGTCATGAATTAATAACTCTAGCTAGTCCTTCTAAGGTTTCTTCAAAGCTGCTGTATTCTTCGAGGCGTTGTTTTAGGAATTCATTGATCGCATGGATTTTAGCGACTGCCTCATCGGTTCCAGGGTCAGATCCTTTTTGATATTCCCCAATACGCACCAAGAGTTCTACTTCTGCATATTTACCCAGCAGGTCTCGTAGGCGTCCAGCAAGATGGAGGTGTTCCTCAGAGACGATGTTGTTCATTACCCGGCTTACACTATCAAGGATACTGACCGCAGGGTAGTGATTCTTTGCAGCTAATTTACGATCTAGAATGATGTGTCCATCCAAGATGGATCGGGTTTCGTCGGCTACCGGTTCGGTCATGTCATCTCCCTCTACCAAGACGGTATACAGCGCAGTAATCGAACCTTTGTCAGACTGCCCCGCACGCTCCATTAAGCGCGGAAGAATTTCAAATACCGAAGGTGGGAATCCTCGTCGAGTAGGGGGTTCCCCTGCAGCTAGCCCAATTTCACGTTGCGCACGTGCAAATCGAGTCACTGAATCCATCAGCAATAGGACTTTTTTTCCTGAATCACGGAAATATTCAGCAATAGCCGTTGCAGCAAAGGCCGCCTTCAGGCGCTCCATTGAAGGCCTGTCTGAAGTTGAAATCACTAACACAGAGCGCTTGAGGCCTTCTTCACCTAAATCATGCTCGATGAACTCACGCACTTCCCGTCCCCGTTCCCCCACAAGGCACAAAACAGTAACCTCGGCGTCACTGGAGCGTAAGATTTGCCCCAAGAGCGTACTCTTACCGGTACCTGCTGCGGCAAAGACACCCATACGTTGACCTTCTCCACAAGTAAGTAATCCATCCAGGGAACGAATCCCAAGAGAGATAGGCTTGTCAATGGGGTTACGCGTCATTGCATTCGGGGGGTCTGCGTAGACGGGGTAAAATGTTTCAGGGTCAATCGGTGGGCCTCCATCAATCGGGTTACCCAAGCCATCGAGTACACGCCCTAGCATGCGCGGGGATACTCCAACTTCATGAACCTTCCCTTGCGCGATTACTTCTGTAGAGGAAGAGACGCCCATAAGCTCCCCCATCGGGGTGAGGAGGGCGGCATCTTTAGAAAAGCCTACAACCTCTGCCTGAAGTTCCCAGTCTTCCCAGGCATTTTTCAGTGTACAGATTTCTCCAATTTTAACCCCAGGGACAACGGCTTTGATCATAGTCCCCACAACTTGGATTACACGTCCTTTCACCTCTAGGGGCTGGGATTGCTCAATCCCTTTATGGAGGTGTTCTTCTAGAAATTTGAAAGGATGCTCGGCCATTATTTAACAGCATTGACGAGGGATTTTTTGATCGCCTCAAGTTGTACAGCAATACGTGCATCGACCGAGCCAATGTCGGTTTCAAGCATGCAATCGCCTTCTTTCATGCGTGAGTCTGGGGTGATATCTAAAAATGCAATACCAGGGAAATCTTCTAAAATGGTGCCGAGTTCTTTTTGGAGACGCTCACTATCCTTGGGGTTCACGCGCAGTATAATCTTCTTTTGGTTGCGTACAACCGTGAGTGCTTTTTTGACAACCCGGGTAATGCGGTCTGTATCATCAAGCTCCCCAATAATGCGCTTGAGTGCATTCATAACGATATCGATTACTTCCCCTTCAAAGCTTTCGAGCTGTTGTACAGTCGTGGCTACAGACGTTACCATATGTTCTGAAATTTTTTCTTTCCCCTCGAGCATACCTTCTTTAAAGCCGCGTTTCTTTTCGGATTCGTAGTCTTCTTCAGCTTTTTTCTTGATGGCTGCGGCCTCTTCTTTGGCTAAAGCGATAATCTCCTGAGCCTCAACAAAGGCAGCGTACTCTTTGGCTTTGAGGATTTTTTTTGTAGGCGCTAAAGACAGTCCTGGTTCGTGTTTTAAATGAAGCATGATGGATTACTCAAAGAAAGGTTTAGTCTGTGGGGCTACTTCTGTGGTAAGGATTTTGTGGAGAAGGTCCCAGGCTTGTTGTTGGCGCTGGGTGTCTTGGCTTTCAATAAACGTCCACGAAAGTTGCGCATTAAATCTAAGGCGGAAGCGTTCTGTTAAGGCTAGAGGAGCTCCAGCAAGACAGTACTGAAAGAGTGCCTGGCCTGCTTTTACAATGTTAAGTGGGGTCGCCTGAGCTTGGGTGAGTTCCTTCGGGAGGTCTGGTTTGTCTTTAATTAAGAAAGGTGCTTTTTTAAGGGCAAATAAATACGCATCATCTCCAATTGTCTCTTTAAGCTCTAGGAGCTCTTGTTTTTGGATGATGTGGGTAATCCCCTCAGAAAAATAAGAGGCTCCCGCATGTAAGAGTAGGCTCTTGAGGATGGGTTTCTCGAGTAGGGCAAGGCGCCGTGAAGGCTGTTGGAAATCAAAGCAAAAAGCAGCATCAAGCTCGAATTTTTTGAGCAACAGGGCTGAGAGCTTATGTCGAGGGCGTACACTCGCACGGAGCTTTTCAAAGAGATGCAGGTCTATAAACCCTTCGATGTGGCTTGGGTCGATGATACGAGCTAAGTCTATATTAAAAATACAGATTTGGCTGAATAGCTCATCGTTATTATGAATGAGTTCTTTCAGAGCGCTGCGCTCGGGGTGCGTCATGGACTAGCCTTGTGCCGGAGGTTTGGGGGTAGAGTCTGTTCCAGATTGTTTCTGCTGGAGCATTCTATAGTAGTATAGCCCCCCTGCGCCTGCGGCTAGCAAGATGGCAACGATGATCATCATACTCCAGTCGAACAAATTATCTTCATAAGCACTGACGTCCTTGCGCAAAGTGGTAAAGGTAGCCACTTCTTTTTCGCCCAAGGGGAAGAGCACTAAGGATACATCCTCGTAGTTTAATCCTTCAATACTTTTGACGACTAGGTTCTTTATCTGAGGGATTACTTCTTCAACGCCTGAGTTTTTACGGTACTTAAGAAATATAGCCGCAGAAGCTGGGGTAACGTGATCAGCCATGATATCGTTATTTGGGATAACAACATGAACACGCGCAGTTAAGACACCATTGATTTGGCTTAGGGTTTCTTCAAGGTCCTGGGAAAGTCCGTACATGTAACGGATACGTTCTTCCGCCGGGGAGGATACTAAACCTGATTTTTGGAAAATCTCACCAAGGCCGTGGTAAGTGTCGCGTGGGTAACCAAAGTCAGCCAGGATATCAACAGCCTCTGAGAAGTTATGTTTTTCTACACGGACAATCCACTTGTTTTCATCCCCAGGGGTTTTGTAGGAGTCAATGCCATTACGTAATAGAATCGCCATGACTTCATTGGCTTCTTTTTCATCTAGCTGAGTAAATAGGTCGCTCTTAGAGCACCCCACGAGCAGTAGAGCTACAAGCAACAAGCTGATTTTAGAAAATAGAGAGAAAAATGTAGTTTTAGTTGTTTTCACGTTGAGGGAATTTTAAAGGCTTAAGCACGGAAGAGTGTTTCGAGGAAAGTGGTCATTTTTTTTGCAAGGGCCGAGGCTAAGTCAAAGGTAAGGCCAAGTTCATGAACTTCCATCTGGATTTGAATCATTGTACTTGAAGAAAGCTCCTTGCCGGAGTGGTCTGCTAAAATACTGTCGATGCCCTTCATGACACGCTTACGCTTTTCGGCTGCTTCTATGCCTGCTTCAATAAGTTTAGTAAATACCGATTCTTGAAACTCCCTATAAAGAGGCCTGATAGCATCAGGCACGATCTCTTGCATGTAAGGAGAGCCTACAGTATCTAGGTCTTGAAGATCAGGCTTGTCTTGAACAGCCTTACGGAAAGGAGTCTTTTCTTTAGTGACCTTCGTTGGTCTGTAAGCAGAGTGGCCATAGGCGCCTGCAGTTTGTTGTGTCTGGGCCAAGGCAACTTGGGTGCCTTGTTGTGCCCTAAGGCCGGCAGTAACTGCCTGAAGCGTTTGGATGCTTGCGGGCCCGTTCGAAGGCTTAGTTGCTGGGTTTTGTGCGGGTGCGTTTAAAGCTTGCTGGAAAGCGTCAAGGTCTTGCGGGCGGCTAGCTGTAGACTGCGCCGTGTTTGCATTTTGCGTGGCGAGCTGTGCGAGAGTACTAGTGATGGCGCTTTCAGACATGGTGATAATCCGTTCGGGGTTATGGGGCCAGCAAAGCTTCAGCTAAAGCTTTTGATTCTTTATCTTGTGCTGATACAGATTCTAATACCGTACGTCCTTCCTGGGAGAGGCCTGCTTCTTGGAGCACAAGGCCCAAGATACTTTTTGCAGCATCATTCTCTGGGTTTTTCGTCAGTACCTTTTCTTTTAAGATTTTAATAGCCTCATCAAAACGCTTCGAAAGCAATTTGGTGGTAGCCAGGCAGATGAGCGTCGTTTGACATTCAGGGCGCAGTGCCAGAATGCCATTAAAAATGCCCTCTGCACGCGAGAATAGGCCAAGATTAGTGGCCATGATTCCCGTTTCTAAAAGGAGTTTCAGGGTGTCTTCAGGGATAGCTGATTGAATGGACTCCGATGTCGTCATACCCTTAAGCGCTCTTCAAATTGGTGATGATTGTTTTCAGTAGAGTAGCGAATACAGTCAAGATATTGGAACGAATTTCCGAAAGACGGGTGAATTGTCCAATATCGAATTGTAGCTGTGTGAGGGAAGCTTGGCTATTTTCATCAACAGTGCTCAGGCTTTGACGAAGGGTTGCTTCAGCAGCAGCCGTTTGGTTTTTAAGGTCTTCATTGACCGTGGAGAGAGTTAGATCGCTCATAGTAAAGAATAGGTTTTAGTTGTTTTCTTGAGTGGTGGCTGTTTCTTGGAATCCGTTCCAAGCAAATTTTACAATCGCTTGGGCTGATTCGAGTGCCTCAGAGAGGCTCTTAGCAATTTCAAATTCTTCGACAAACAAGCCTTCGGTGATTTTTGCCTCAAGCGCAGTGTTTGCTTTTTCAAGTTGAGCTAAAGTCTTATCCCGGAATTCGCCGGTTTTATCACTTTGCAGTTGTTCTTCTAGTACAGATAGATTCATTCTTCAATTTCAGTGAAGTTGTTGTTGTGGCCTACGCCAAGTGTTATGGTTTCGTCTCCTTTTCTTAAGGCAACACCTTCAGTGGATATTTCTTCGATGATATACCCTGAAGAGAGGTGTGATCCTTGGAAATAAGTTTTGCCATTCTTTAGGATTAACCAGCGGTTGTCTCCTGCGAGGTTGATACTGGCAATCTCTGAGTCAAAATAGATACGCTCTACATCAGAAACAGAAGAGACTGTTACCCAGTCCACCAAAGGTACAAAGGCCCCAAAGAGTTCGTCTAGGTCTGTTTTTACAAGCTCCCAACGTTTGATCATGTGGCTGTCAATAATCCCTTGAGCTACTAGCGCATTAGGCGCTGCACTCACAGTAACGACATCCTGTAGGTCGTTCTTCTTGAGCATTAATAAGGAAAGCTCTCCTACCTGATTAGCTGTAATAACAGCATCCTCAATGTCGTCTAGGCCTGGGATGTCGGTAAGCAAGTGTTGCCGTGCACGTTCCCAGGCGCTTGGGTCCGGGTAGTAACCCTCTATCTGTACAACCCCCAAGCCGCGTGCATGGACATTTAGGGGGAGGTTTAGGATGGCCAAGATGTCTTCGCAGGCTCTCACAAGCCCCTCTTCTGACCAAATGATAGTCGCTACATTCGGGCTAATATGCTGAAGGGTATCTCTTACTAAAGCACGGTCTTTGTCTGTTTTGACGTGCCCACTGACTACGACTTGTCCACGCTGTATAAGGACTATAGGGTCTGCAACGAGATCCATTTCATCAAGGCTCTCTTGCACGTAGTTTTGTAGTAATTGTAATTGCGTGTCAGTCACTTCCCAGGTCTTGGAGGCTCTCGGCCAGAAGACAATGGCTAGGATGAGTACTACGCTGGCCAGTGCTCCAATTGCTGGGCGTACCCAGTCCTTAGGCTCTTTCCTAAGGGCTAACTGTCTTTTAAAAAAGTTTCTGACTTCCGTAACTGCCTCAGGTTCTTGGTTCGCTTCAGCAGCTTCATCTTGTGTCTCAGCGGAGGGGACCTCTCGCTCCAAGGATTGGATTTCTGGCGGGGTAAGTGGGGGCCACGCTTCGTCACTCGGGCCTATAACGAGGTGTGTGGTCCCAAGGGTAATGTACTGGAAGGCTTCAATAGCAAGCGGCTCTTCCTGTTCTTCAATCGCTTGGCCGTCTAAAAATGTATTTTCTGACAGGGGGCTAATGCTTATTTGGCCTTCTGCAGAGACTGCAAGTTTAAGCTGTTGTTCAGCAACCGTAACATCGGAAAGAATGATGTCGCAGTCGGGGTTGCTTCCGATGATGATGTCTCCTTCGTTAAGGGCAATTTCTGCTCCTTGATGAGGGCCTGATAAGATTTTTAGTAAAAGATTATGAGTACTCATGTCCTCTGTGGCTATACAAGAGCCTGCTTCGCTCCAGTATTAGGCGAAACCCGCGCTATCAAGACAGACAATAGATTGAAATGTTTACCGAATCAAGCTTTAGATAGACTCTGTAGCTTGAATGACTTTTTGGCTATAACGCCTTAAAGCAGCCTCTGGGTCAATCCCTGCTTTAAGACAAGCTGCACTTATTTCAAAGAGTTTTTTTCCAGCTTCCATTTCACTTAAGGACTCACTCAAGTGGGAGATTGTTTCTGAATTTAAAACTTCATCCGCAGACAATTGATGTTTAGTATATTGCTTATACACGCTGCGTGCAAAGAGTAGTGCAGGCAGCTGCGGTGGTAGGTCCTTGAAAGGAGGCTGGGTCTTGGGTTTATCTTTTTTCTCTTCGGCTTTAATTTCTTCCCAGCGTACTAGAACGTCATCAACGGTATTGAGTTTTTCATCTCCAAAAACATGAGGGTGTCTGCGAATAAGCTTTTCATTAAGTAGGTGGGCCACGTCCTCTAAGTTAAAGTTGTTAGCCTCCTCTTCTATTTGAGCATGCATCACTACTTGCAAAAGAACATCACCAAGTTCTTCTTTCATGTGTGCTCTATCATCTGTGTCAATGGTCTCCAAGAGTTCCGAGCACTCTTCCACAAGGGACCTAGCTAAAGATTGGTGGGTTTGTTCCTGATCCCAAGGGCACCCTCCGGGGCCTCGGAGTTTGGCAACTGTTTCGCGTAACGCCTCAAATGAATTCATGAGACTAACTAAGCTATTTTTTTAGGGCTTTGGCAATAAGTTGATACTCTAATTGTTCTTGTGGGGTCATTTTTTCAGGATCTAAGGCCAAGAGGCTATCTAGCTTTTGATCCAAGAGCAGGAGCAACAGGGTTTGGTTGTCTTCAAAAAAAGATGCTTCTTGGACGGGGTCTGGGATAAATGCGTGCGTTTCCATAGGGCCCCAGCTTCTAGCCAATTGAGCCTCGAGCTGGTCGCTTAAGAATACAGCTAGGCCTTGTGGGTCTAATACGCCTTTGATCATCCAGAAAATTAGGGTAAAATAAATCAGTAAAACGATAATAAAAAGAGTACCTAAGCCATAGATATGGCGAGTCGTTTTGTAGACCCGTTTGATTTCTTTCTCTAGGAAATGATGGACGGTATTGCTCATACTTAGTCTCTTAAGGCGATTGTAGTGTAAGGCGTTTCTTGGCCTGTGCGTTGTTGCTCAATCTGCGCAATACGCTCTAGTTTGGTGCGAATTGGCTTAGGCAGGGTATTGCGCGTTAATGTGCCAGGCAGATATCCTGAGGGCTGGGGGGTATGCGTATTGAGCGCATGTGTATACCTTAAGAAGATGGAGTGTGCTTCTTCGCTTAAGGTGCGATCAAAGCTTTCAATCTCGCGCTTCTTAAAATTGGAAAATGCATTCCAGGTGATACCAATATAGATCCCTAAGATGAAAATAATCAGCACGCTGAAAAAAGTACGCGCACAACTGCGCTTCTTTTTAGCGACAATGAACTCTTCCATCAAAAGTTCTACAGACTTATCGTATGTACTTTTAATCACAGTAGGCCTCCACAAAGTTTAACCTACTCCAATCGCTCTTTTTTTAAAATAGACCTTTTTGGCGTGAAGTAAATTTAAAGATATTCATGTGAATAAGTATTATTCCGGTGGAACAAGGCCATTGACTTTCCTGAGGGGCTAAACTACCCTAAAAGGGTGCTTAATCTTGCAGAAGATATCTTACTCTTAGCTTTAGATGATGACTCTGGTAAAGCTACTCCATTGCCACCACGTGCGCTTAGCTTCACTTTGGCCACTGGGCTTTTAATGGAGCTGGCCCTGCAAAAGCGGATTCAAGTAACCACTGAGCAGGTCACTATTAACGACACTAGTGTGGTCGAGGGGCCGCTGCTTAATGAGGTTTTTGATCAAATTAAAGCTCTCGATACTGAGCCGCTTACCTTAGTAGCCTGCTTGTCTGAAATTGCAGGCACGGGGCAGGCTTTAAGAGATCGTGTAGCGCTTTGCCTTATCGAGAAGAAGATTCTTACTCGAGAAGATGAGCATATCCTGAAGATTATTACTCGCCCAACTTATCCAATGATCGATGGGACTCAAGAAGAGGCGATGCGCAACCGGATTCGTGCGATTGTCCTGGAGGGCAAGAAAACAGAAGAGCGAGATCGTGTTCTTATTAGCTTGATGGATGTTTGTGGCCTGACCAGTAGCGTCTTCTCAGAGGAGGAAATGGGCCAGGCTGCGGAAAAGATTGAAAAGATCCGTGCTAAAGAAGCCATCGGGGACGCCTTGGCTGAGGTGATATCCAATATTCAAGAAGCCCTGTCTCAGGTCTTGGCTTTTTAAAGCGAGGGGCTTGCCACACGTAGCCGGAGGCGTAGTGTGGTGGCGAGACCCGGATTTGAACCGGGGACACAAGGATTTTCAGTCCTCTGCTCTACCAACTGAGCTATCTCGCCGTCATGTCCTAAAAAAGGATGCTGTTAATTGAATGGAGAAAGAGGGCCCTTCCGTCAATCGCGATTTTAAATTTTTTTAAGTTGTAGGGTATGTATACCTGCTTCTTGGATTCCGAACTCTATATGCCAGGCATTTGCATCAAGGGTGTTACCCAGTTTTGTGGGCCACTCAATGGCTAGGCAATAAGGCGGAATCAGGAAGTCTTCGAGGAGTAGGGCCTCCGCCTCTTCAGGCTTTTCCAGCCGATAGGCATCCATATGGATGAGCCTGCGTGTGCCCTCATAGATGCAGTATAAATTAAACGTGGGGCTCGTGATGGGTTTGCTAATCTCCCAAGCCAAAGCAAGGCCTTGGATAAAAGTTGTTTTTCCGGTGCCTAAGTCTCCATGGAGGGCTAGGGTGCATTCTTCGGGTAACACCGCAGCTAACTCTTTAGCGATAGCTTGCGTTTCCTCAGCGCTTTGGGTTGTGATGCCCTGCTTAAATGTTTCTAAAAAACTCATAGCAGTTGTTCAGAAACTCCCAGCAAGAGGATTAAAGTATTTGTATTAAAGCACGCATGAAAGAATATCGAAGGCATAATATTGCCTGTGTGCTCATAAAGCCGGACTAAGATTAAGCCTAAGAAAAATAGAGGCAGGAACGCAGAGATGCTGAAGTGCCCCGCAGCAAAAAGCAAAGAGCTAACAATAAGTGCGTTCCTTGGACTGATACGTCCTTTCAAGAAGCGGTAGATCCCCGCACGGAAAATTAACTCTTCGGTAATTGGGGCGATGACAATCGCGAAGCTTGTGATTAAGCTAATGATCAAAGTTGATTTTGTTTGAACCAATACTTTGACCAAAAATTGAGGTTCTACGACGATATTAATCCCAATGTGTTGAAGTGTTGAGAGGAGTTGTGTCCAAAAGAATGCGACTACAAATAAAGGGATTAGCGCAAAGAAAAAAGCATACAAGGCTTTTTTTACAACACTTAATGCTGACAGATCTTCTTTGTTAATGCCTTTCCCAAAGAAGTAAGGAAACTTCCAGAGGCATAGCATTAGAAATAAGAAAATAAGTCCTTGGACAATAAAGCCAGGCAGTAGCTGCCTCCAGAATAAGGGCGGTTTATGGAGTAGGTTAACTAGCTCTTGTGATGGGCCTTGGGTCAGCCACATTAACCCAAAGAGGATTAACATAAAGAGTGTAAAGTCCAGCCATGAGGTGTCCCAGGGTTCGACCTTAAGGGCTGCCGTTTTATTTTTACTCAATCCGTAATGAATGAGGCATCCTAGGCTTAATAGGAGGACCCCTATAAAATAAAAGGCTACAAAAGTTGAGAGATTAGATTCCACAAGGCTGGTTATAATCGGCTTAAAGAGGGGCCTTGTCAATCAATCCTCATTTACTTATTGCCGTATGGCTTCAATCAATACTTCAATAGCAACGCTACTGCCCACAGCAGGCTTTCCGCTGCTTATTTCCCAGTTGTCACGATTAATCTTGCCAGTAGCTTTCCAGCCAGAGATGAAGTTTCCCTGCATTCCAGGTCCAAACCCAAGTGCCTCGACACTGAGGGTGATCGGTCGGGTAGTATCTAGCATAGTAAGATCGCCTGTGACAGTATAGACATTTTCTTGCTCTGTTTTTTTCCAGGAGGTTGTTTTAAATGTTATTTTTGGGTAGCGGGCCGCATGGAAAAAGTTAGTACTCCGGAGGTCTTTGTCTCGCATTTTTTGTCGAGTATCAATGCTGGAAACTTCTATAACGGCTTCAGCACTGCTGTTTTCTAAGTTATCTCGATCAATGGTTAGACTTCCCTGGAATCTCTCAAACGAACCTGATACTGGAGTAAAGAAATGAAGAATCTGAAATCCTACGCTCGAGTGTGCAGGGTCCACACGGTATTCTTCAATAGCCCCGAAGGCAGAGGCATAATTTGCCCCCAGTAACAGTAGAGGTAAAAATATTTTTTTCATAAGGGGTGTTTTAAAGTAATAGTTTACTCACTTGCTTGAAGCACTTGTTTTATGTTCGGGGTGTCTCCTTTGAAGATGAAGAAGTAGATGTTTTCGTTATCGCTCCAAGAGAGTAATCCTTGATCTCCCTTTTGTTCAGATAAATATTTGCGCAAAGAATGTTCTCTAGGGAAGTCAAAGCGCCGTGCAATGAAGAGGTTGAAGTGTGACTTGTCAGCTCGGCCTAATAAGACGCGGCTGATCTGCTTTCCTTGCCAAGTAAATGTTTCCACCCCGATAGGCTCTAGATTTTGTACCCACTTGGGGATTGTCGTGAGGCGCGGAGCATCTTGTGCAATTAAGAAGCCTCGTAAAGACTCCATGTCATTACTTTGGAATGCTAAACTCTCTTCGCTTGTGCGTTCGATTGCAGCATCTAAGAAATGAGGGAGCTCATCTTCTTCGTCTGCCTCGAGTGCTTTGGGCTTCATTGTTACAGCTGCCAATGTGAGCATGAGTGCCGCGCACGCAGCCATAGAGAGTACGGTTGTTTTTCTCCACCAAGGCAGTTGCGTACGGTCTCGCTGTTTTTCGGGTTGTTCGAAGTTCGTTACATTATCCGAAGAGATTGCTTCAATAGCCTGCAAGATATTTTGCTTAAGGTCTGCAGGGGGCTCTATAGCATCTACTTTAGTGCTGAAGGTTTTGTCAAAGGCTTCTTCTTCCTGGGCAGCCTCGTCCATAGCTTGAATAATAGAAACCTTAAGGTCTTGGGGTGGGTCGGCCTTTTCTAGCTTCTCACTAAAAGCTTTATCGAAGGGTGTATTTTCGTCTGACATGAGTTATGAGGGATTCGTGAGAACTTTTTTAAGTTGTGTTTTTCCACGAGAAATACGGGACATGACTGTCCCTAGAGGGATGTCTAGAACATCTGCTATTTCTTGGTAAGAATGATGCTTGAGGTAGAAAAGAGTTAAAGGTGTTCGGTACACTTCGTCTACAGCTTGCAAGGAATCGACCGCACGGGAGCTGTCGATCTTTTTGACCATGTCTACCGATACGTGTGGGGCTTCATAATCCAGTGTTTCATGGTCTACTGGAGTGGTTCTTTGTGCCTTGCGCCTAAGTTTAAGGAATTCCCGGTAAAGAGTTGTGAACAGCCAAGACTTTACTTTTGCAGCTTTTTCAATTGCTTGCCCCTTTCTCGCATAGATGCAAAAGGTTTGTTGGGTCAGGTCACAGGCTTCATGTTCGTTTCCTGCTAAACTGTAAGCAAAGCGATACAGAGGCTTATAATATTCCTCAACCAAAGCTGGGAAATTAATCTGGGAATGCCCTAGGAACATGGCAAATGGGGTAAGGCTGTGGGGGTTATAAAATCAGCATCGCATCTCCATAACTATAGAAACGATACCCTAGATTTATAGCCTCTTTGTAGAGTTCTTTCAACCATTTAATCCCATCTGTTTCTCCAGGGCACAGGAACGCACTGACCAGACAGATCAAGGTAGATCGTGGTAAATGGAAATTTGTTATAAGAGAGTCCACCCCAGCAAACTGAGCCCCTGGGTAAATGAAGATATCGGCTTCTTTTTGAATAGGGCCCTTGGGTAGGGGCTTGCTGCGCTGGTAATCTTCGATTGCGCGCATGGCCGTGGTGCCTACTGCAATACGGGGCTTGCCTTCAGGGGTATCAATAAGAGCACGTGTCGCTTCTGGGATTTCATAAAACTCCCGGTGAATTTGGTGCTGGTCCAAAGTGTCTGTCTGGATAGGCTGGAAGGTGCCTAGGCCAATGTGCAGGGTGAGGTCATGGAAGCAAGCCCCCTGTTCCTCACAGCTTGCGAGCAGTTCCTTTGTGAAATGAAGACCCGCAGTGGGGGAGGCTGCTGCAACTTGCTTATCTGGGTTGGCATAGAGGGTTTGATACCGCTGAGAGTCTTCGATTTGTTGAGTTGTTGCATTGCGGCGGATGTAGGGCGGTAAAGGCATGGTCCCTAGGCGTTCACTCATAGCAATTACCGAGTCAAACGGAGGTTCCAGCTTGAATTGAACCAAGCACTTTCCTGTGTCTTCACGCTCTAGTACTTGCGCCTCGAAGTAACCAGGTGCCGCGAAGGTCGCCCCGATGGGGAGCTTGCGCCCTGGCTTAAGGAGGCACCACCACTGTGTAGGCTCTACCCCTGGGTGCAAAAGCAAGCATTCTACCTTGCCGCCGTGGGGGCGTTTAGCAAAGAGGCGTGCCTTAATAACACGTGCATTATTACGGATCAGCTGTGCCTGTTGGGGGAGGAATTGGGGGAGCTGGTCAAACGTAGTATGCTCTGTTTTGCCGCTTGCTCGATCGATCACAAATAGGCGCGACTGATCCCGTTGCTCAAGAGGCTTCTGGGCAATGCAGTGTTCAGGTAACTCAAAATCAAAAAGTGCCGTCTCCATCCCTGGTATCTTTTCTATTAATAAATAAAGCTCAAGACTTTTGTCGTCTTGAGTTTCCTGTTTATTGCTTTATTAATAGTTATATCGAATCATAAATTTTACTATTTCTCGTGAGACGTTTCAAAAAGCTGCCTCTTATTTCTGACCCTCGGGCCCCCCTATGCCAACTAGAGGGTCGTATCCCCTGGGACCAGGTTCTATCTGCACTCTCTCCCTTTTTCCCCGAGAGCAAAAAAGCACCCAAGCAGGCGATCCGCCTAATGGCTTCGTTTCTGATTCTTGAGAATCTATACAAGCTGTCTGATCAAGAGGTATTAGATAAGTGGCTGCGGGATCCTTTCTTTCAGTATTTCACTGGCAAGCGTGACTTCCGCTGGAGTTTACCTATCGAAGCTTCTGATTTGGCCGTCTTCCGGGAGCACCTAGGGGAGCGCGGCCTAAAGAAGCTCTTTGAATTTATCCCGCCGAATCCACTGCGGGGTGCTTCTCGTAAAATCCCTAAGCAATTAGCTTCACGCCCTGGTGGTTCCAGGTTGCCAGTTAAGCGAATAGGGGCTGTGCAGGATGCTTCTGGTCTAAGCCTTACGAAACAATACCTCGAGAAGCCAAAAAAAGCAAAAGCACCCACCCCCGCTGCTATTTATAGAGAATTAACCCGTAGTAGTTCCTGGTGCAAACGGGTGCATTGCCGCCTTGAGACCGGCACACTCCCTGCAATAGCGCGTGGCCCTCGTGAAGAAGCCTGGGCAAGCTCCAAGCAACAAGCCCTAGAGACGCCGATACTCCGTCACGACATTCACCAAGAACTCGCTTCTGATGAAGAAACTCAAGAGCCAAGTCCTTTCACAGCTTTTGTTAAAAAGCTTTAGACTTCTATCCGTTCGAGTTGGTCGATCAGCTTCGGCAAAATCCCCCCAAACGCACCGTTTGAGAAGAAGCAAACGATTTGCTTATGCTGTGCTTGATTAATATGTACAAGCAGTGCTTCTAAGATTTGTTCGTAGTCCCCGTAGGCATACGCCTGTTTACCTTGCTCGGTCAGGGTTTGCGCGATGGTAGCAATGTCTAGGCGGTCATCTTCAGGGAGTTGCTCAGGGCGTGCAACTGGGGCCAAATGGATGGTGTCTGCATGTTGCAAGGCCTCTGTGATAGGCTCTTGCAGTACACGCCTGCGCGTCGTGTTACACCGCGGCTCAAAACAAGCCACAAGGCGATAGTCCGGGTAGCGGTTACGTAAAGAATTGAGGGTCCCTGTAATCGCAGTCGGGTGGTGCCCAAAGTCCTCAAGCACCATGCATTCCTCTGTGGCGTGTAAGATTTCTTGGCGTCGCTTGACGCTCTGGAACTCCCCAAGGCTTTCTAGATTCACTCGCGTAGGGTCCTCAGGGCTTTCAACCAGAGCAGTAGCTAAAGCCGCCATAGCCGCATTACGCGCGTTAAATAAACCGGGCACTTTCCAACACACTGTTGTCCAGGGTTTGCCCTGCCATAAGAGCGTAAAGCGGCTTTCTTGCGAAGTTTCTGTAAAGTCTGTAATGCGTACATCGCAGCTCGGGTCAAGGCCCACGCGCAAAAGATTTGTCCAAGGCACAGGCAGTAGGGAGGCAATGTGGGCATCATCCCCGTTAATCACCACGAATCCACTTTTAGGAACCAAGCGCAAAACATGCTGGAAGGTCCGCTTCACGTCCTGCAAATCACGGAAAATATCGGCATGGTCAAATTCAATATTATTAACCACTAGAACATGCGGTCGGTAATGGATAAATTTGCTACGCTTGTCAAAAAAGGCGCTGTCATATTCATCCCCTTCGATCACAAACGGATCCTTCGTGTTACCCACGTGTGCACCCTGCGGCAAAGTCCGGGGGATTCCGCCGATCAAGTACCCAGGGTCTCTCCCTTGCGCTTTAAGTAAAGTCGCCGTGAGGGTAGAGGTCGTGGTTTTCCCGTGGGTCCCGGTCACCACAATATTTTTGCGGTCTTTAAGGAGGGTGTCGCGGATAAGCTCCGGTAGGGACACATACGCAAAGCGCTGCGTATCCAAGAGCCATTCGATTTGCGGGTTCCCGCGGGAGATGATGTTACCCACCACCACAAGGTCCGGGGCTATTTTTTCTAGTAAGTCTGGATCAAACCCTTCAAAGAGCTCAATCCCAGAATTTGCGAGTACTTCTGACATTGGTGGGTAGATGCCACTATCGCACCCACAGACTTGATGGCCCAAGTCCCGCATCAAAAGCGCCACGTTTCCCATAGCCGTCCCACAAATTCCCATAAAGAAAATCTTCATTTTACCATCTTAAGATGATAATTTTTTCTAGGCAACTTTACACTTGAGTAATTTTAGGAAGGTGCCATTTCTGAAATTACCAAGGCCACTCCAAGTGAGGGCCAAAAGTGTAATAAATGCACATACGCCGGGATAGCTCAGTTGGTAGAGCAACGCATTCGTAATGCGTGGGTCGCCAGTTCGAATCTGGTTCCCGGCTTTTTTATGGGTGAGGGTTAAAATTTCAGAGAGCATTTGAGTGGATGCTTGTGGCGCCTAAATTAAGAAGTCCCTCTTGAAATACCCTACGGGTATTCCTTCATGTGCCTTCAGAATTTATCCCCTCAAAATCCCCTCACTCAAATACTCTCTGAAATTTTAACCCTCACTCTGTGTTTTTTTGTTTTTGAGTGAGCAAAAAAGTAAGCGGCTTTTGCCAAAGCTCAAAGAGCCTCGGCGGGCTTAACTTTAGATAAAAAAAATGGAATTACGCCCCTTGCCCAGGCTGAAATCCGTGTTCTCGCATCAACTTTAAACTTTCCTGTGCGCCTACAAGTCCTTGTTCAGCAGCCAATGAGAAATGTTGAAAAGCTTTTGCATAATCCTGTGCAACATGCCGTCCACTGTAGTACATAACCCCTAGGTAATATTGAGCTTCTTTACTTCCTTTTTTAGCAGCTAATGAGAAATATTGAAAAGCTTTTGCATTATTCTGATCAACGTGCCGTCCATGGTAGTACATATTTCCTAGGTTATACTGAGCCTCTGCAAGTCCTTGTGTGGCAGCTAATAAATAATAATAATGAAAAGCTTTTTCATAATTTTGCGCAACATGCCGTCCATGGTAGTACATATTTCCTAGGTTAAGCTGAGCCTCTGCAAGTCCTTGTGTGGCAGCTAATGAGAAATAATGAAAAGCTTTTTCATCATCCTGCGCAACATACCGTCCATTGTAGTACATGTTTCCTAGACACTTCTGAGCAAATGCATCTTCTTGCTCAGCGGCTAATGAATAATATTTAAAGGCCTTTTTGTAACTCTGTTCAATATTCCATCCATTCTCATATATAATACCTAGATTGTGGTGTGCGTTCCTTTTGATAAGCTTTAACGCTAGAGTTTCTTGAGTGTCAGAGGCGTATTTAGCTACGCGTTTAAGCAGCGGCACTGTTTTATTGTATTTTTTGGCTATTAGTAGGTGCATACCATACAGCCCTTGAGCGTACGGGTTATCTTGCTGCTCGAGAGAAACAAGCTTAATTATCCGTTCTTGAGAGCTAGAGAGTGTACCTGTGCTTATAGCGCTTAGTGTTTCTTGTACAGGGACAAGCTGCCCAGCGAGTGCGAGTAAGATTTGTGTGTCCATAAAATGTATTAAAATTGAAGGAGTATATAGTATTATCAGCATTCGATAATCAATATTTTTGTTTAAAACCTCTGTAAGCTCTTAAATAATAATGACTTATGTTTTTTTTATTAAAAAACCCTGCGATATCTGTCCTAAATGATAAAAACGTTATATCTTACGCCCCTTACTCAGGCTGAACCCCCTGCTTTCGCATCAGTTCTAAAACTATTTGTGCGTTTTTATGGCCTTGTCTGGCCGCCAATGAGAAATATTCAAAAGCCTTTTGGAGATCCTTTTCAACATATTCTCCTTTGTAGTACATAACCCCTAAATTATACAGTGCAGCTGTACAATATCGCTCAGCAGCCAACGAGAAGTATTTAAAAGCCTGTTTATAGTTCTGTTTAACATACTGTTTGTTGTGGTACATGTTGCCTATGTTAAATTGAGCAGTTGCATGTCCTCGTTTAGCGGCTAATAAAAAACATTCAAAAGCCTTTTGGTCACTTTGTTCAATATAGAGTCCGCTGTCATACATAACGCCTAGATTGTATTGTGCGTTTGTTTTAAGGAGTTCTAACGCTTGATTTTCTTGAGTGTCACAGCGGTAGTTAGCAATGCGCTTGAGCAATGGCGTTGCTTCGGTATATTTTTCGGTTTTTAGCAAATACACAGCATAGATCCCTTGAGCGTACCGGTTATCGTGCTGTGCGCAGAGAGTTTGTTTAACCGTCCGTTTCTGGGAGGCAGAAAATGTACCTGCTTTTATAGCCTTTAGGGTTTCTTTGATAGCATCAAGCTGCCCACCAAGCGCGCGTGTGATATTTGTGTCCATAAAATGTAATTAGAATAGGTATAATAATTAGGAGGCTTGCGCCAATGTGTCAGTTCCTAGCGTATTGGCTGTTCTTGCTCTTGGATTGCTTCCGGATACTTCTCCAAAATTCTGCTAGCAAAATTATAAGCCATATCAGCCTCTATCGGTGTCTTTCCTGCTGCTTTAAAGAGCTCATACCTTTTCGTAATGGATGCTAGTATGTCTTTAATCTCTTCGAATGCCGCCAGTTCGATCTCTTGTACGCATTCTTTCGCGTGCTTAATCTCTTCACTAGATATAGAGCTTGTGCCTTCTTTTGTGTTACTTATCCGTAGGAGGGCTAGCCAAGGGGTTTCGTTAAAAAGAATGTCCCAAGGCTTTTCCCAAAACTTTTCCTTAAGCATATCAAATGCAGCAGCCTCAGGATATTGCTCATAGAAGTAGTCTTGTGCCTTATGTCCATCAACAGCAATAGCCCACACAGAGTTTTCTGGGATGTGTTCCCAAATTGTATTTACAAACCTAATAGCTTTCTCGCCTAGTGTTTCTTCTGAAGCCTCACTGCTTTGCTTACTCTGTACTTCTTCAAGACTGCTGCCTAATATTTTGAGGCCGAGGTCAAAGTAGAAGTGGTTGACCTTATCGTCCTGGGTAGAGTCTAAGATTGTATGGAGGGTTCCCCAAATAGGGTCACTGATAATATAGCTAATGGGCCCTTTATAGTATTTTAAGAAGTCTAGCCCATGCTCGATGACAGACATCAGGTAGTCTTTATATTCTTTGTCCTTTTCTTCTGCGTTTTCACTAATAGCGCTAGCTTTTCCCCGAACTGTGTTAAGGAGTTCAGCGATCGTTCGGGCGTCCTCTTCAGAAAGAGTTTTTGTACGAGCATGCTCTGTAAGCACGAGTGTCATGTATTGTAAGATCTCTAAGGCCTCTAGTGTTGGTAGAGAATCAATATCTTTAGAAAAAGTCTTACTAAAGAGAGTCGTTAGTTGTGGAGCTCTTACAAGCGCTTGAGTGTAATGTTTAAAAGCTTTTCGGAGGTCTTTTGTTACATGGTATCCATTCTTGTACATGCCGCCTAGGTTATACAATGAAGTTGCATTCCCTTGAACAGCGGCTAATGAATACAACTCAAAAACCTTCTGGAAGTTTTGTGTTACATGGAATCCTAGGTAGTACATGCTGGCTAGGTTGCTTTGTGCCTTTGCATGGCCTTGTTCAGCTGCAAGTGAATACCACTCAAAAGCCTTTTGGTTGTTTTCCCCAACATATTCTCCGCGGTAGTACAAGCCGCCTAGGTTGCATTGCGCAGATGCAAGGCCTTGCTCTGCAGCTGATGAATAGAATTCAAAAGCCTTTTCGTAGTTTTTTTGAACATGTCGTCCATGATAATACATATTTCCTAGGTTGTATTGTGCCTTTGCATCTCCTTGCTTAGCGGCTAATGAATACCATTCAAAAGCCTTTTCTAGATCCTGTTTAACATATATGCCTTTGGTATACATAACGCCTAGGTTATATTGTGAATATGGATATTCTTGTTTGGCCGCCAGTGAATACCATTCAAAAGCCTTTTTTAGGTCCTGTTCAACATATACGCCTTTGTCATACATAACGCCTAAGTTATATTGTGAATATGAACATTCTTGTTTGGCCGCCAGTGAGAAATATTCAAAAGCTTTTTGGAAGTTTTGTTCAACATGCTGTCCGCTGTGATACATAACCCCTAGGTTGTATTGTGCAAGTGCATGGCCTTCATTCTCAGCGAGTAAATAATACCGGACAGCTTCCTCATAGCTTTGTTCTAGCTCGTGGCCATTTTGGTGACAGTAGCCTAAGGAACATAAAGCGGCTCCTTTTATAAAGCGTAGAGCCTTCTTTTGGTTAGAATCACAGTTTTGGCGGGCAACGCGCTGAAGCAGTGGTATGGCTTTTTTGTAGCTTTGGGCATGCATCAAGTACCGAGCATACAGTCCTTGGGCGTACAGGTTGTCAGCATCATTACGTACGACCTGCTTAACCGTCCGTTTTTGGTCGGCAGAAAATGTATCTGTTTTTATAGCCTTTAGGGTTTCTTTGATAGCATCAAGCTGCCCACCAAGCGCGCGTGTGATATTTGTGTCCATAAAATGTATTAAAACTGAGGGAGGTATATGATGATATCGGTACCCGAAAATCAAGTGTATTCGCGAGCTACTCTATAAGAGCCTAGTAAGGAATAACTTAGAGTTCTCCTTTTAGAACAAGTCCTGTTGTACTTGGGCGGCTTGCTTTTTTGCGCTGGGGCTGCTTTTAGCTAGAATCCAGGGGAGGGTGATTCGCTCGCAGCCTTCTAGCGTGCTTAGGTAGTTCAGCAATAGTGCCGAGGCTAGGGCATCGTACAGCGCGCAATGAAAAGCCTGGCGGCTCTTGGGGCAGTGTTTCATTGCTAGCTGGTCTAAGGCGTCTTGCTGATTTGTTTTTTGGATTAAGCTCCCTAGCTTATAATCCTTGAGCCCCGGGAATAGGTTTTTGTAAAGACAACAAGTATCTACCCAAGGGCCCCAATTGGCGTGTTGTTGATTAACGCGCGAGAAGTCGGGTACTTGCTTTGGGTAAGGCCATACGTTTTTTATAAAGCCATTTTCAGTAATAGCGTGGTGCGCCCCAAAGGGCCCACTCATGCGCAGTTCCGAGAATAAGGGCCAGTCTTGCTCAAACGGTGCGCTCGCCTGCGTGTCGATTGTCTTAATCCCGTGGCGTGAGGTGTCGTAAGGGGTGATCGTTTGCTTGGCTTGGCACAAGCGCGTGTAGGTTTGCGTAATCTGCCCTTGGTAGAGCGTAGCAATGCCGTATTCAATGATCCCTGTTTCGAGGGTTCCTTCAAAGTCAATGATGTGGATGGGTGTCTCTATCCAGTACACGCGCTTAAACCCATCTCTTGTGGTACCAAGCCATGGCCTGGGCGAGCTCCCTGGCAAAGAATGGCCCGCGGTAAATCATCCCGGTGTACACTTGGACTAGGGACGCACCCGCTTCCATTGTTTGGCCACAGCTTTCTACATCCATAATGCCTCCAACACCCACAATCGGGAGTTTGCCTGAGGTCGCGCGGTGGATGTAGTTGATCATCTTGAGTGAGCGCTTATGGAGTGGGTGGCCGCTTAAGCCCCCTGTCTCTTTAACGGTGGGCAAGCTCGAATGATCAATTGTTGTATTGGTAGCAATGATACCGTTGTATCCAAGGTCTATAATAGTTTCGAGGATTGAGTCCAGCTCAGGGAAGGTAAGGTCCGGGGCGATTTTTACGAGCAAGGGCTTAGGGGCTATCCCAAGTTTGTGTGCCCGGTCTTGGTTCGCATCACTGAGTGTTTTTAACAAGTTGGGTAAATGTTGGTCCCCTTGCAGCTCTCGTAGGCCTGGGGTGTTAGGGCTACTTACGTTGATTGCAATGTAGTCAGCAAAGTCAGCGAGGCGGTGGAAAGAGCTTAGGTAGTCTTCCGCAGCCGCTTCGATTGAGGCCGCCTTGGACTTCCCGATATTAATCCCCAGAGGGATCGGGTGTTCTTTGGTTTTGCTTAGGCGTTGGGCTACAAGCTTAGCTCCATCATTATTGAAACCCATACGGTTAATGACGGCTTCTTTTTCCGGGAAGCGGAACATCCGCGGGCGCGGGTTCCCTGGTTGCTTTTGTGCCGTAACCGTTCCTATTTCTACGTGGCCAAACCCTAGTGCAGCAGCAGCGCGCCAGCACTTAGCGTTTTTATCAAACCCCGCAGCCAATCCCACTGCATTCGGGAAGCGCAAGCCAAACAGTTCGATAGGCTCCGCCCCAGCCACACTATTAAAGCGCGCCATCAGGCTGCAGACTTTCGGGAAATACGCCAAAGCTTCTAGTGCTTTACTTGCGTACTCATGAGAGCGCTCTGGGTCTTGAAGGAACAAGGCCTTCCTGAGAATCTTTTCGTAAATTAACCCCATGGGATTTTGTTATCAAAGTTGCGTTAATAGGGGGTATTATAGCACGAAGATTGGCCGAAAAGGAAGACCTAAACATTAATTGCTAAGGCGCCCTATGTTTTGATTAATGTCTGGGGTTGACTTTTTTTTTAGCACAGACTGAATGGGGTGTAGATTGGGCCAAAAACCTTACCCCTTAAACTTTGTAAGGCCCAGTCCTTGAATCATTTAATATACATATGTCAACAGCTTCTCCAAATTTAACATGGTGTAACGTCCGCTTAGGTCAGGATATGAACTGGTGGGTCGAAGAAATTAGCGACTCAATCCATTGGGATGTCGACGGGCTCAGCATTATTGACCCCCGTCAGATGGCGCACTTGCTAGACCTCATGGATCCTTTGCGTGAATATGGTTTGCGCACCGATCTTATCGAGCAGGCATTTTATAAATTCCGTATCGAGAAAGAAATCAGTAAAGGTAAGATTGGCCTGAGCCGTGTGAATGGTGGCTTCTCTGATGATGACGAACCTTTCTTTGCTTTGCCTGACGTCATTGATGAAGAGAAGGGCCCTTATGCAGACTTCTTAAACCACATCACAGCGCTGCGGGTTAAGTTACTTAATGACCTGATTGAGTTCGAGCAAAAGTTTACCATCGAAGAGCTCGAGGACACATTGCGCGAAGAGCAAAATAATAATTTCATGGAAGGCCGTGCCACTCACGTATTTAGCGAGGTGTGCGACATCTTAGAATACGTACCCGATGGTTACACCTTAGATGATGACGAGCCTATCGACGCTGATGACAGCGAAGACGACTACGGCAACGACATCCCTGATCTTGATGAAGATGAAAAGATCGAAGAGGATGAAACCATGAAGTGGGACGACGACGAAGACGACTTCGAGGAGGAAGAATCCGAAGAAGAAGAGGAAGAAGAGGTCGTCATGGCTAAGCCAAAACGCGGCCGCCCTCGTAAATAAAGTCTTTTTTTGGCCTGCAAATGGAGTTTTGCTGTGCTTCCTCCGTCGCTAAAGCTATGGAGGACAGGTCCGGTTAATAATCTTTAGTTACTTGGCCTGCCCTGCGAAGCCTTGGCGAAGCAGGGTTCTCGCAATCCCCCATTTTCGGCTCAAAATCCATTTATTTAGGGTCGTTAGGCGTTTGGTTTTTTTTACCGAAGGGCCAAAGCCATATCTTTAGCAAAGTAGCTTAAGATCATGTCTGCTCCCGCGCGCTTAATCGCTAGGAGGGATTCTTCTCGGCAACGCTCTAAGTTTAACCACCCCAGTTGAGCAGCCGCATGGATTTGTGCATACTCCCCCGAGACTTGGTACGCTGCCACAGGCAGGGCTGTATGTTCGCGCACTTCACGGATAATATCGAGGTAGGCCCCTGCAGGTTTTACCATCAGCACATCAGCGCCTTCTTCCTCATCCAAGCAAGCTTCCACAAGGGCTTCGCGGCGGTTGGCCGGGTCCATCTGGTAGCTATCCTTACTGAGGAGGTGGGTGCCTGCTGCTTGAGCACTGCCCACAGCATCACGAAAAGGGCCATAATAAGCCGAGGCATATTTTGCAGAATAAGCTAAGATGCCTGTCTGCGTGAGATCATGCGCATCAAGTGCTTCGCGGATGGCGCCCACACGCCCATCCATCATGTCTGAAGGGGCTACCCAATCACATCCGTTTTGAGCAAGCAGTACAGCCATCTTCGCCATAATCGTAGCCGATACATCATTGAGGACTTCTGTCCCTGTATCATTTAAAATACCATCGTGCCCGTGGGAGGTGTAAGGGTCTAGTGCCATATCTGCAATTAAGAGCAGCTCAGGGACCGCTTGCTTAACCGCGCGGATGGCTTGGATGAATAACGAGTCTGGGTTTAGGGCTTGGCTACCTGCAGCGTCTTTAAGACTAGGGTCTAGGTGGGGGAACAGCACCACGGCTTGAATGCCTAGGCTTGCTAAGGTCTCACACTCATGGAGTAAGTCTTTGATCGGCAGGCGAGAGATCCCAGGCATCGATTCTATCGCTGTAGGCTCTGGGTTATCCGTAATAAAAAGGGGCTGGATGAAGTCCGCCGTGGTGAGTTGTGTTTCACGCACAAGGCCACGTACTGCAGGGGATTGGCGTAAGCGACGGGGGCGGCGGGTAAGATTAAGGCGGGTTTGTGAAAGGGTGGTGGGTTGTTCTAGGGTCTGCATGGTCTTACCATGAGAACAGGCCTAGCGCTTGGAAGTCAAGAACCTACGTGCAAGGACTTGTGGCATTGTTTTTGTAGGTCCAGTTGGCGTGCTTTTTCTCGGGTATTTTGGGTGGTGAGGGCTCTTTGGATATATTCAGCCAAATCCGGTGTTTTTCCTTCGGTGAGGGCACTGTTAGTAAGCTCAATAGTCTTTATCGAGAAAGTGCTCTTTTTTGGATTGAGTGACATCGCTGAGATTTTGATATTATGATATGTGCCCCTTAAGCCATGCTAACGTGATAGCATGCTAGCATGTTAGTGTGGCTGTTTAGATAATAGACTATTAAGAGAATCCTGCTTGTAGGGTTCTGTCAATTGTTTAATGGTGGATTTATTCCGGGTTTTAACGTTTTTTGGTTTTTTATTAAAAAAGCTTTACTAATTAGTGCTTTGATAGTAAACAGGGGGGACTTTCAAACGGAAACTATCTCCATGTCGGTACATTCCCAACTCGAAAAAGAGCCGGTAGGCTTTATTATTAAACGACTTATGAAGCGCTGCGGCCTCAAGGAGGCGGAGTTGGCTCGTATGGTGAATCTTCCGCAAACGACTATCAATAGGCTTTTAACAGGAACAACGTATGACCCTCGGGCCAATACTTTGCGCCCCATAGCCAATTTCTTTAAGTTAACCATTGGCCAGCTTTTGGGTGATGAACCTATTGATGATGAAGCACTTGAGGGGTATGCCCCGATGAGTCGCCGGACTTGGTCCACCTTGCCTATTATCTCCTGGGATAATATTCGATTATGGCTTTTCGAAAGAGCCCAGCTTTCATCCAAGATCCATACAGAGTGGGTTTCGACCGAAATGGGCTTAGGAAATAGTGCGTATGCCCTTAAGGCTATGCCGTTTATGGAATCTTTCTTCCCTAAGGGAAGTGTAATTATCGTAGACCCCGACAAGGCTTATACTGATGGCAGCTATGTGATTGTTTCTCTTAATGAGTCTGGGCCGACTTTGCGCCGGGTTATCCAAGAGGGGACTGCAGTCTTTTTAAACCCCTTGCAGCCTGGTATCCCTAGCAACCAGTTGACAGACAAGGACATGATTCTTGGAACAGTAGTTGAGTCGCGCTTGCGCCTTTAAGCACCTGAAGCTTCCGCTTCGAGTTTTGCTTTTTTACGTACAGCGGCCCCGTGGATTTTAAGCAAGCCCATTTCCCAGTCGTAGGCATTGACGTTATCCTTATGCTTGAGGTGTGCACAGACCATGTAGGTAATCGGTACGGATGCAATCCCCCAGATCAACTTTACTAAAGCAGAGAAGGTGATCATGTTTTCGATGAGGGGGAGGGAGTAGATACCGTAAAAGGCTACGAAGCAAAAGATGATCGCGTCCACTAAAGAGGCCAGTGAGGTACTTGCAATCACGCGGATCCAGAGATATTTCCCGCGGTGGAAGACTTTTAGTTGGGAAAGGATAATAGCGTTGAGAAACTCTCCGACAAAGTAGCCGCACAATGAGGCGATGAAGATCCTAAAGGTTGATCCTAGGGTCAGCTCGTAGGCTTCTTGGTGGTGCCACAACTTAGAGGGGGGGACCCACACGGCAAGTGTCAGACCAAGGGAGGTAATGATAAGGCATAAGAGCCCACTCCAGATAACGAGGCGGCTTACCCTAAAACCGTAAACCTCTGTGAGGATATCACTAAAGATGTATACGATGGGGAAGAAGAGGATGCCTGCATCTGCATGAAAGTCGAACAGGAAGCTGCCTATGAAAGGGAGCTGAGTGAGGTTAACATCAAGCAGTTTAAAAGAGGCTACGTTGGAAATAATAAGAAAGGAGATGAAGAGCATCCCGATCAGTAGCACACTTGGGGTGACGCGTGTAGAGCGGTGGGAGAGTTGCTCGATCAGCGCGAAGTCTCCCTCTTGTTCGGCGCAGGACAGAGCTTCTAGGTAAACTTTGTCTGCCTTGGAAAACTGATCAAGCCAAGGGCTTTTGAGGAGCTCTTGGAGGGGTTTGATAGTGGATATATGTTTCCCGCTTTGGCGTATTTTAACCCGGACAACCTTGTTCTTGTGGTTGTCTACCATGATTGAACGGATACGGTAGTTTACTTTTTGAGGGGTTTGATTTTGCTGGAAAAGAGTGAGCATGATATGGAGTCCTTGCTTATGCTTGGGTAAAAAGTTTCCAGTGTTTAACCATATAATAGATGCCAGAAATGACTGTCAGGAAAGAGGCTAGGATGAAAAAGAGAATCCCTGCGGTGGAGGCCCAGTGAATGAGCGGCTCAGGCGTCCAGGCGGTGAAGTCACGCTCGAGCGCGTGTACAAACAAGAGGATGCCGATGCTTAGGATTTGGGAGACGGTTTTCTGTTTCCCTGATTTTTCAGAGGCTAGCACAGCCCCGGTACTTGCTGCTACAAGCCGTAGGCCGGTAATCAAGAACTCTCTGCCAATGATAAGGAGTACCAAAAAGACGCAAGAAGAGGGGAGGATCTGCAAGCCTAAGAGGGCAACAAAAAGCCCCACTACTAATATTTTATCAGTGAGTGAGTCCATCAGTTTGCCGAAGGTGGAGATCAGCTTTTGTTTGCGGGCTAAGTAGCCGTCCAGCCAATCCGTTAGTCCGGCCAGAACAAAGAGGAAAAATGCTAATGTTGCAGCACCTGGCCAGGGCATATAAAGCAGCCCTACTATTATAAACAAGAAGGGAACGCGTGATAGGGTGATGATGTTAGGGAGATTCACGTGAAAAAAACGGCTTTATTGAATAAATTAAATACCGTATAAGTAAGACTAGTAAGTTTTGAAAAGCGATTTTTTCAATCATGTACACCCTATTGGCCCTATAAGGAAAAGCAATAGGAAATAGATTTATTAAAGAGAATTTGATATCATGAAAAGCTCTACGCATACTCCGTCTCCAATGAAGTCAAACATTGGTATTATCTTCCTGGTTATCTTTATTGATATCATGGGCTTCTCGATGATTTTCCCGCTGTTCCCCGAGATGTTGGCTTACTACTTGCCGGATGCTTTGGCCCCGGAAAGTTTCCTGGGGACTAGTGTTGCTTTTTTGGAATCCTTGCGCGGGGGCAATGAAGAAGGCGGGTTTTTGATGACGGTTATTTTTGGAGGCTTCTTAGGTTCTTTGTATGCGTTGATGCAGTTTGTGTTTAACCCGCTTTGGGGGCGCTTGTCAGATAAGCTTGGACGCCGTGCTGTTCTACTTATGACCTTGAGTGGTACGGCATTGAGTTATGTGTTGTGGATCTTCTCGCGTTCTTTTGGCCTCTTCTTGATCAGCCGTTTGGCTAGCGGGATTATGGCGGGGAACTTGTCTGTTGCTACAGCTGCAGTTGCTGATGTAACAACACGCAAAGAACGCTCGAAGGGGATGGCTTTTGTGGGAGTGGCCTTTGGGCTTGGGTTTTTATTAGGCCCGGCTATTGGTGGGTTTGCAAGTGTGATTAATCTTTTAGAAGTAAGCCCGAGTCTTGCTGCTTATGGGCTGCATCCTTTTAGCTTCCCAGCGTGTATTGCTTTAAGTTTAGCACTCGTGAATTTATTATGGGCGTTTTTTAAGTTTAAGGAAACGCACCCAGTTGAAAAACGTGCTGAGCAAGTGCAAAGATCTTTATATCCCTTTAAGCATATTTTTGCATTTCAGAATAGTGATGTGCGGCAAGTGAACCGTGTGTATTGGTTCTTTATGCTGATCATTAGTGGGCTAGAGTTTACGATGCCGTTTGTGGTGGCAGATCGTTTTGCTTATACACCTGGGCAAATTGGGCAGATGTTTATTTTCTTGGGGTTTGTGTTGATTTTTACGCAAGGCTTTTTGGTGCGTAAACTAATCCCCCGGTGCGGCGAGAAAAAAGTTGCCTTACTAGGATTGTTTTTTGGTGTGCTTGGTTTTACCGGTGTAGCTTTAGCCGAGGTGACGCCATTTTTTTACGTGAGCTTAAGCTTTTTTGCGATGGGCTTGGGGATGGTGTCGGTCTGTTTGTCTGCGCTGATTTCTTTGTATACGGATGAGAATAATCAGGGGTATGCCTTAGGGGTGTTTCGCTCGGCCGGGTCTTTAGCTAGAGCGTGTGGCCCTTTCTTGGCAGCAGCCCTTTATTTTTGTTGGGGGGCGACCACAGCCTATATGTTAGGTGCTGCTGTACTGCTCTTGCCTCTAGCACTCGCGTTCAGTTTCCCGAAGCCTGAGCTGCAAGAGTAGGCTCCAGGGAGTTGTGTTATTTTTGATTTATTTGAGTGTGAGGTAAAAAAGGGCTTGATTTAGTGAACTAAAGTTCACATAAACATTGTCACTCTTTTTTAGAGTATTCATCCTTTATTTAACCCTCAGACAAATACATCAGTCTATGACTCTATACTACCCTGTATGTTTAAGCATTACTCTTAACCGAGTGAGCTTCTTAACCCCAGCCTTTGGCTAAAGAAACTATGCTTAAAAGTGTTTATGATATAAACTTAGCTGATCTAGTTAAGCACCCTGTGTGGTATTTCCCTATGGGTGATTTTAGAGAAGATCAGGTAAGCCCGGTTTTGAAACCGCGTGAGCTTGATGCGCGTATGGTTTTAGTAAGGACACGGTTTGAAGACCAAGAGAGCGAGCCTTATTATGGCTATCTTTATTGGGGGTACCCAGAAAAGATATCTTACCTGAAGCCGGATATTTTTATGGGCGATTTTAAGATGTCTTTTTATAAGGCCTTAAAGCCTACTGCAGATGCGGTTGGTTATGCCAAGAGCCTTTTCCCGAAAGCATCCTGGCCTATAGTATTTGCAAGCGAAGAGCACTTTGGCTTAAAGCCTATTACAGGATCCCTTGAGGGGCTTTATTACCTGGGTGAAGATAGCGAAGTTCATTGCTATGACGTTTGGGGGGAGCCCTAACGGTTTTGTAGTGAGGTTTCTGATACAAAAATGGGAAACCTGCTTGACTTGCTACTTGTTTTAACCTTAAAACCCAGAACTTCTTTTTAAGAAATTAACTATCTCTAATCCCAAACTAATACATTGTTATGATAATAGAATCTAGCCCCTCAATGAGGCTTGAATTTACTCCCCATGCGCCTCTGGAGGTCCGTCCACACCTCGTTTTTGGAAAGGAGGCCTCTTGTGTTTCGTGGTAATACTTTTACCTTGGGGGCTAACGAGCCTATACGTTTGGGTGGGCAAGTGTTTCAAAACCATCAGCAATTAAACCGGTTTGTACATGAAAATTTCCGAGTGCAGCCTCAAGCCCAGGTCCATGTCATGCCTGGGAATGGTCACCACCCTCCGTTCCCAGGCCATCACCCTCGGCGTATCCACCAGCAGCCAGCCCGGGTAGTTCCGATACGAGAGCGTCGGATAAACGAAGGCGTAGGAAGATTCCGCAACGTAACCCCTGAAAGAGCCGTAACCACGTATCGAGATCTTTACAACGAAGCCAAAGAAAAGGTAAATAACTTTGCGCAAGAAAAAACAGACGAGTAATGCATTAAAGCAAGCGAGGCGGTAACGATTTTAGATAAGTTCCGCCAAGAAGCTATTAAGAAAGGAGCTAACAGAGAGCAATTAGAGTATCAAAGCACGCTTGAGCTCAAGCTAAGAGACCATGCTGAGTCTATGTATGGGAACTTCTACGAACAGGCATCTGAGGCTCTAGTCGTGTATAAGAGTAGTCCAACAGATGCGCATTACTTGGCCGCCCGTAACTTAATAACTGTTTTAGACCAGCACCGCCGGGCAGCATTAACCTCAAATCTTCAAGATGAAAAACTAGGTTTCCAAAGCACTCTCGAGGCGGACTTAAACCGAAGTAGGGATTTTAATACCTTGCCCCTTAATAGGTATAATAGCTTTTACCAGGGCGCAAGCGAGGCCCTCGAGAGCTACATAGCCAACCCTACTGAGGCGCATTACGATAAAGCGCATGAACTTATTACTGACATTGATAAGCAGCGCCAAGTCGCCCTCAAAGAAGGGTTAAAGGGAGAAGAGCTCGGTTATCAAAGCACGCTCGAAGCCCGCCTGAATGAGATGAAGGAGCGCCAGGACGTGACAGGGGAGCTCCTTGAAAGCATGAGCCACATGCAGGCGGTCGCGCAGGGGCTTGATTTAGGGCAAATAAGCTTAGCTAACGAGTATCTAACAGCCCTACAAGTAGGGGGTGTTCCTGGGGAAGTTCAGTTTGACAATGCGATAGAGGCCTATACGGATTGTTTGGCACTGTATTATGATAACCAGCCAGAAGCTCGTGCAGAAGTTATTCGGGCAATTGATCGAGATCCCACTTTGCTAAGCTTCGCAAGAGAAGCTCTATCTTTTGGTATCGATTTTGTTCCTGGGCTAGGATCAGCACAATCCCTCACAGAGATAGTGATGGGGAGTAATGTGATTACAGGGCATGAAGTCTCTCGACTCGCATCAACAGCAGGCTTTTTAGGAGGATTTGTTCCTCTGCCTGGAGCTTCAAAAGGCATAAAAGCTGCAGTGAAGCGTTCCGGGGGTGTTCGAAGAGCAATCCAGCATAAATTTCAACGCTACTTGAATGTACGTGCCTTAAGACGCTTTAACCTCGACAGATTAGGGATTCCGAAGAATTATGTGACGAGTGTTGCAAGAAATGATCCTAAGGGCATACGATTCCACCACCCCCATCATCGAGATGAAGCCATTCGAATAATGCCAGGAAAACCTCATGGATTACCTCACCAGCAGAAACCTTATGTGGTACACACTAGAAATAACGGTGCTTTAGATAAGTTTGGGAATGTTGTTGATAGAAATAGCCCAGCAGCTCATATTCCTTTAGAAGAATTTATATTTCATGCTAGATAATAAATTGTTATGATAGGCGATCGAAGTTGGTTGTTGTGTGTCTTGGATATTGTATTCGAGCTGGGGGACCCTGTTTTTCAAAAGTACGTTTGGAAGCAAGGTATAGGTCCTTTCATGTCGTGTCAAACAGAGGCGATATGTGGTTTTGAGGATTATAGTGCGCCTTTATTGATTAACGATTTAGCTCTTTGTGAGAAGTTAGGTTTATCTCCAGAGGATCAAAAAAGTTTAGCATTTTTTGCTGAATCACTTGATGAATATAATAACTATACAGCGGGTAAATATACTATTTATACTTCTGATGAAATTGTGTTAAGCGATCCAAAATGGATTTTAATTACAAAGCATGCACAAGAATTAAGGGATAAGCTTTGGCCTTTTTATAAACGACTTTGTGAAGAATCAGCAAGTGATGCAGATGAAGTAAACCGAGAAGGAGTTCTTCTCCGTCTTTGGGTTCCTTCTAGAATCGTTGAAAAGCTGATAAAAGATCCATCGCCAAAAGTCGCTGAAAGGGCATACGAAAAGTTAAAGAAGCAAAAGCTTCTCGAAGAGTGGCACAAAGATACTGACTTTATGAACGGTTGGGACTAGTGGCTAGCATTCTTGTAGCAAGAATGCGCCGGCTCCGTCGCAGTTGTTTTCCCAGGGGGTGTTGATTTTTTCTTCTAGGCACTCCCAGTTGGGGTACTCTTTGAGGAATGCTTGGATCAATTTTTTGTTCTCTTTGGGCTCTAGGCTGCAGGTGCTGTAGACCAAACGGCCCCCTTTCTTTACAAATTCAGTCGCCTTTTCGAGGAGCTCGAATTGCAACTTGCTGACCTGGGCAATTTCTTGCGGGCTTAGGCGCCAGCGCACATCGGGGCGGCGGCGGATTACGCCTGTATTAGAACAGGGCGCATCTAGCAAAACAGCATCATAACTTGTCGGGAGTTTGTGTTCTGCCAAAGTGCTGAACTCTAAACTCAAAAGATCATGCTCGACTACCTTGGTGCGGATGCCCGAGATCTTCCTGATATTCTCGTACAAGCGCTCTAGGCGTTTGCCTGGAAGGTCCAGAGACACTAGGCAACTATTGTTGTTCCCTGCTAAAGCCTCACTCAAATAAAGACTCTTGCCCCCTGGGGCTGCACACAAGTCTAGGACTTGCTCCCCTGGCTTCACCTTCAGCAGGTCCACTGCGCCCCTAGTCGAGGGGTCTTGGCTATAGGCCTTGCCTGCTTTTAAAAGCGCTTCGGCCTTGTCCCAGGAGGCAGGCTTAACTTCGAAGAAGGTGGGCCATTGGGTGGCCTTTAAGAAAGTAGGCGGGTTTTTAATTAAATTAGGGTCGCGCAGGCGTAGGTAGGCTGGGGCTGGCTCCTGATTCCATTGCAGGAGTTTTTCGGTATTCGGGGTCCCCCAGACGCTTTCCCAGCTCTTTACTAGCCACCTTGGGTGACTGTAGCGCGTGGCGAGGTCCCTCGGGAGCCTTTTGAGCTGGTTCGGGGTCTTCCTCAGTACGGCATTGACCAAGGCTACTTCCTTCTCGTTTAGGAGCTCTTTGGCCTGCCTAACCGCATGGTCGACCACTTTGGGGATGATTTCAGCCTCCGTAAGCTCGAAGGCTGCTATAGTCAGCAGGGCCCACAAACGAGGCCGAGGACGCTTGTCTATAAGACGGTCTAATGCGTGTTCTAAGCGCAACTTATGGCGTAGCGCCCCCAAGAAAAGGTACTGGCAACGGCGCCGAGAGACCGGGTCCTGCCCGCTGAAAGCCTCATCAATAAGCGTATCAGCCTTTTGTTGGGACTTGAGTGTCTTTTCGTAGAGTTTTACGGCCGTAGCCCAAGGATCTAGCGTTTGTTGAGTGTTTTTTGACATGGAAAAGATGTATATTGAATTAATATCATGTTATTACAAGCTCTTAAAACAGCTTGTTTGTGCGATATCTGGATTTTATATCAGCATTTCGTGTAACAAGATCCTTTTTAATTCTTGATTATTTTTGGAAAAACTTTGATTCTTTAGTGGGTAATTTATGAATAAAGAGGTTATAGAGCTAATTATCGAGAAAAAACCGGACCTTAAAGGTATGCGGGAAAAACTAGAAGCGATGCAGCCGGGGGCATACTGCCTGCACCGCAGCTGGGGCTTTGGCCAGATCCAGTCTTACGATGAGGCTAGCGGCAAGCTAATTATCGATTTTGAAGAAGGTAAGCAAGGTCACGCAATGGACCCTGTTTTTTGTGTGGATAAGCTGGATGTCCTCCCGGAAGGAAATCTTTTGGTACGCCACCGCACAGAGCCTGAAGTTATCGAGAAACTCGCTAAAGAACAGCCTGCTGACCTCATTGTAGAAATCCTTTCACACTGCACGGATAATTCTGCTACAGCTAGTGAAATTGAACGGTTGTTGACTCGTCTTTTAGGGCCAATCAAAGGCAAGAAATGGTGGACAAGCACCAAGAAGCTTTTAGTGAAAGACCCACGCATCGCAGTGCCTTCTAAAAAGACAGCACCTTACTTCTTGCGTGATGAGCCTTTGTTGCCTGAGCAAGAAATCCTTGAAGCTTTTTATATTAACAAAAACCCGAAGCAGAAGATTCTTTTAGCAGAGAAACTTTATCAACTCTCAAGCAGTGTTGAGGAGATTGAAGAAGATTTGCCAAAGATTCTAGAAGCCCTTACTGAAGCTATCTTGAAAGCTGGTGACCAGCTCACCCAGGCAGATCGCTTGCACGGCTGCTGGGTACGTAATGACCTTGCGCGTCACTTGCATGAAGATGTAGAGCAGTTGAACCCTACATCCACTTCTTTGATCCTTGAGACTGAAGATCTTTCTTTGTTGGTAGAAGAATTACCTTCAAGCTACTACAAGCGCTTCTTGGACTTGAGCACACGTGTGTTCCCTGATGAGTGGCAGACTGTAGTGATCCAACTGCTTAAGAACAGTACCGGTAAGTTTACCGGAGAGTGTATCACCTTCTTGATGGACCGTGATGCTGAAGAGCTAATCGCGGAATCTCTCCAGCGTTGGCTAGAAGAGCAGACCATTAAGGGACCTGTGTTGCACTGGGTTGTGAAAAACCGTAACACACGTCGTTTCCAGCACTTGGTGCAAGACCTCTTGGAGCCTCGTTTGCTCAAAGCTATTTTCTACGCGATTGATTATGATGCGCTGCATGTGGCAGGAAACCGTCGTATTCCTTTGGCTGAGTACATTAGTGATGATCAGGAGCTTATCCCAGAGTTGCTTAAGGAAGCTACCGAAGAGACAACCCACGACTTGGCGCAGACTTTGATTCTTAACCAAGGTTTTGAGGACCTCACGAAGCGTTCTTTGTTGGCCCGCTTTATTAAGCGTTACTCTTCTGTACAGAGCCTTATTTCTGGTGAAGTTGCGGATAAGGGGAATGAGCAAGATGAACCGCTATTCGTGTCTAAGGAAAGCTTTGAGTTGCGTAAGGAAGAGTATGAAACACTCATCCACAAGAAGATCCCTGAGAATAAGGAAGCGATCGCCATTGCGCGTGAGCACGGGGACTTGCGTGAGAACTCTGAGTACAAGATGGCCCGCCAGGACCAAGATACCTTGCTTGCCCGTAAGGCAGAGCTTGAGGAGGAAATGGAGCGCGCGCGTGTAACAGACTTTAAGGAAGCCCCTACGGATAACGTAGGTGTAGGCTCTATCGTGGAGGTTCTTGAGGGATCAACCGGTAAGGTACACTGTTTCAGCATCTTGGGTGCGTGGGATAGTAAGCCAGAGGCGAATATCATTTCTTATAAGGCCCCCTTAGGGCAGATCCTACTTTTCAAAAAGGTAGGGGATGAAGCAAAGTCTACTATCGATGGGCATGAAGAAACCTGGACCATCCGGGCGATCTCTCGTTGGGTAGACAAAAAAGCCTAAGCGCCTTTCACTACAAAATAACCTATAACTACCCCCGTTCATCATGAGTACACCTCCATGGGATATCCTTAAGCTATTAGGAGACTCTACGCGGCTGCGCCTGATAAACCTGTTGCTCCAGGAAGATCTATCCGTAGCAGAGCTTCAGGATATATTAGACATGGGGCAGTCTCGGATCTCTTCTCATTTATCTTTGCTCAGGCAAGGCAATTTGGTGAATGACCGTAAGGAGGGTAAGAAAACCTTCTATTCGGCAAACCCAAAGCTAGATGCTGGCGTTAAGGAGCTTGTCAATGCTTCTGCCCAGGCAGCAAAAGGCAGCCGGGAAATCCAAGAAGACCTTGAGAACCTGGAGCGTATCCTGCAAAAACGCCGTCAGGTAGCAGAGCAGTACTTTAACAGTGTTGCGGGGAAGTTAGGTAAGGATTATTGCCCAGGGCGTACTTGGCAGGCTATTGGGCATTGTTTGTTACATTTTGTGCCTTCTATCGTTGTGGCAGACCTTGGTGCTGGAGAGGGGATGATTTCCCAGCTCTTGGCACGTCAGGCTAAGCGGGTTTATTGTATTGATAGCTCGCCTAAGATGGTTGAAGTCGGGACGGAATTGGCGAAGCGCCATGAGGTCTCGAACTTGGTCTATAAGCTTGGGGATATTGAGGCGATTCCCTTAGAAGATGCGAGTGTAGATGTTGCTTTGATGAGTCAGGCCTTGCACCATGCGGAGCACCCCCAAAAAGCCATTGAGGAGGCTTACCGTATTCTTAAGCCGGGTGGGAAGATTTTGGTACTCGATCTGAAGGAGCATAACTTTGAAAAAGCGCATGAGCTTTATGCGGATCGCTGGCTTGGGTTTACAGAGAACCGTCTCTATCAGTTCCTGAATCATGCAGGCTTTAGTACTATTGAAGTAGCGATTGCTAGCCGCGAGGAAGAGGAACCTTATTTTGAGACGATTTTGGGGTCAGGGATAAAAGAAGAAGCGGAGAAGCGTTAGTACATGTCCGTTGTTGTTCTTCCTGATAATGTTGTTAATCAGATTGCAGCTGGAGAGGTTGTTCAGCGACCTGTAGCTGCAGTTAAAGAGCTTATCGAAAACAGCCTCGATGCTGGGGCTACTTATGTAGAGGTGGAGTTTGCACATGGGGGTAAAAGCCTGTTGCGGGTGAAAGACAATGGCTCGGGTATGAGTGCTCAGGATGCAGGGCTTGCTTTGGAGCGGCATGCAACGAGCAAGCTAAGGACGGCTGAAGACTTAAATGCATTGTTGACCTTTGGTTTCCGGGGGGAGGCTTTGCCTTCGATTGCGAGTATCTCGAAATTTACCTTACGCACGCGCTTGCAGGATCAGCCTTGTGGAACGGAGGTTTTTGTAAATTCGGGGAAGTTGATCCATCAGCATGAATGTGGGATGGCCCCAGGGACTTCGATTGAAGTCGTTCATCTTTTTGGGAATGTGCCTGCGCGGCGGAAATTTCTAAAGTCAGACAATGTTGAGGCTGCGCATATCATACAGCTAGTACGTTTGTACTCTATTGCCTACCCTGCGGTTTCTTTTGTGTTGATGGAGGAGGGGAGGACTCTGTTTTCTACTACCGCTGGCTTGCCTTTAACAGAGCGTGTACAGTCGGTATGGTCTGGGGTGCAAGCGCAAGATTTTATTGAATTTGAAGAGAGCTTTAGTGACTTCTCTTGCCAAGGGCTTTTGAGTAAGCCCTCAGTGAGCCGTTCAACACGTCAGGATATTATTACCTTTGTGAATGGACGCCCGGTGGATAGTCGAGTGCTTAAGAGTGCTATCAGTGAAGGGTATCATACCTTTATTCCTAAAGGGCGCTATCCTTTGGTTTTTTTGTTCATTACGGTTAAGCCTGAGCTTGTGGATGTGAATATTCACCCGACTAAGCAGGAGATCCGTTTCCGTAATGAAGCTAAGGTGAGGCGTTTGGTGTCTGAAATGGTACTAGAGAGGTTGCAAGAGCTTAGTAGGCCTCTGGAAAATACCGAAGATGAGCCGGGCTTGCCTCCTGTGGCAGATGTATTTGAATTAAGGCAAGGTGCCGCGAGCTTACTCCATGGTGATGAGCCTGTGGAGCCTGAGGCCCAGGCGCCTAAAGCTGCTGTAGCGCTTGCTCCGGTATCAAAGCCTAAGCCTGTGGTCCAAACGCCTACTCAGGAGCGATTTACTTGGCGTTATGTAGGGAAGGTGCGCAGGCGTTATGCTTTGTTTGAGACCGAGGCAGGCCTGATTTTGTTTAATATGCGTGCGGCTCATGAGCGTGTGCTTTATGAGCGGATTATGGCGCATAAGGAGGTTAATGCTCAGCAGTTGCTTATTCCTATCTCTTTGGAGCTTCAGGCTTTGGAGGCAACCGTTTTGGAGGAAGCCTTAGGGCTCTTCCAGGAAGTTGGGTTTGAGATTGCTCCTTTTGGGCGTAATTTCTTTAGGGTGGAGGCTCTGCCTGACTGGATTAGCCAAGAACAGGGGGAGGCTTTTATTCGTGATGCCTTGGGGGTGATTCGGGAGCAGGGCTCTCAGAAGGGTAAAGGGAACTTTATTCATGAGGTGATTGCTCGTTTAGCCTCCTCTCGGGCGGTACGTGTAGATGATGGGCTTAATGAGGGAAGTATTGTGGATTTGGCCAAAAGTTTGTTGCGTTGTGAATGCCCCCTGACATCCCCTCGAGGGAACCCCACTTATGTCGAATTGGGTGATTCAGAAATTGATAGAAGAATGTCAATATCTGTAAAAACAGCTTAGGTGGTTGTCTTTCAGGGGTTTATATTCTAAGCTCTTAAGCACAGGGCAAGGAGTGTCGACTTATTTCACTTGAGTGCGGTTTTGTTGAATAATTCAGCAAAATCCTTTCGCGCAATAACAATGAAAACCAAGACAAAATCCAAGGCAAAGAACTCAAATAAAAATGGAACCCCTGTTGCTCCTAAGAAAAGTGTATCTGCCGACCCTTTCAAATTTAACACAGAAGGCTCTATTGATGGGATGAAGCAATCTATCCTGAATCATTTGAAGCTAACCTTAGCCCGCGATACCAAGACAGCGCAGCGCCGTGACTGGTGGCTCTCGGCATGTTATGCTGTGCGTGATCGTGTCCTGGAACAATTCATTAAGACGCAAGAAGTTCATAATGAGGCGAACACGCGTCGTTTGTATTATCTTTCTTTAGAATACCTCATGGGGCGTTTGCTTACGAATAACCTCTATAACATGGGGATTATGGACTTAATGAAAGACACCCTAGAGGAGCTTGGCCTAGACTATGAATGCCTCGATGAAGAAGAAGTTGACATGGGTTTAGGTAATGGAGGCTTGGGGCGTTTGGCTGCTTGCTTCTTAGATTCTTTAGCTACTCTTGATTATCCAGCAGTAGGGTATGGTATTTATTATGAATTCGGACTCTTCCAGCAAGGATTCTCCAAAGAAGGGCACCAGGTAGAGAGGCCTGATAATTGGCGTCAGTCTGGGAACCCTTGGTTCCTTGTCCGGCCGGAGTATCGCCAAGATATCCATCTTTATGGGCGTGTGGTGAATCAGTATGACCAATGTGGTGATTGGTGCCCAGTGTGGGTAGACACTAAGATTATTTGTGGTGTGCCTCATGATATGCCTATTGTAGGTTATGGAGGCAAGACGGTAAATTTCCTACGCTTGTGGGAGTCTTGTGCGTCTGAAGAGTTTGACCTGAAAACATTTAATGAAGGTGGTTATGTAGAAGCTGTGCGTGAAAAGGCTATTGGAGAGACCATCTCTAAAGTTCTTTACCCAAATGACCAAACTGAAAGTGGAAAAGAACTGCGCTTAGTTCAGCAGTACTTTTTTGTTTCTTGTTCATTAAAGGATATTATCCGTCGTTATTTAGGCGGAAATAAAGGATGGGATGCCTTCCCTGAGAAGGTGTCTGTTCAGCTTAATGACACCCACCCGACACTTGCTGTCGTTGAATTGATGCGCATCTTGATTGATGAGCAGAAGCTAAACTGGGAAAAAGCTTGGAGTATTTGTGAAAAGGTGTTCGCTTATACGAATCACACATTGCTCCCAGAAGCTTTAGAGCGTTGGAGTGTGAGTCTCATAGAAAAGGTGCTGCCCCGTCACTTACAAATTATTTATGAAATTAACCGTCGTTTCTTGAAGGACGTGGTTGAGGCTAAGTGGCCTGGTGATGATGAGAAGAAGCGTGCTCTGTCTATTATTGAAGATGGAGAAACTCCTATGGTGCGTATGGCTCATTTGGCAACCATTGCGAGTCATTCAATCAATGGAGTAGCTGCGTTGCACACAGAGTTATTGAAGTCTAGCCTCTTTTATGACTTTAACGAGCTTTACCCACAGCGTTTTAATAATAAAACTAATGGAGTGACCCCTCGTCGTTGGTTGCGTGCGTGTAACCCGAAGCTTTCTGAGCTTATCGATAGTAAGATCGGTGGTGATTGGACTGTGGACTTAGATGAGTTACGTAAGCTTGAGAAGTTTGCTGATGACGAAAAGTTCCAAAAGGACTTCATGGATGTTAAGTATGCAAACAAGGTGCATTTGGCTAAGATTATTAAAGAACACTGTGATATTGAAGTAGACCCTAATGCGATCTTCGATGTGCAGGTAAAACGTTTGCATGAATACAAGCGCCAGCACTTGAATTTGCTTCACATTCTTACGCTGTACCATCGTTTAATTCATGATCCTAGTTATGATATTCATCCACGTGTGTTTGTCTTCGGTGCAAAGGCGGCCCCAGGGTATGATTTGGCTAAGAGTATTATTCATGCGATTAATGCAGCAGCGAATAAAATTAATAATGACGAGCGCCTAAATGGAAGGCTAAAGATTGCTTTCTTGCCTAACTACAGTGTGACTTTAGCTGAGCAAATTATCCCAGCAGCAGATGTGTCTGAGCAGATTTCTACTGCAGGTAAAGAGGCCTCAGGTACAGGTAACATGAAACTTGCTTTGAATGGTGCCTTGACGATAGGTACTTTAGATGGTGCAAATGTCGAAATCCGTGAAGAAGTGGGTGATGACAATATATTTATTTTTGGTCTGACGGTTGAAGAGGTTCAGGCACTAAAGCAGCAAGGCTACAATAGCTGGGATTATTACCACGGCAATGCAGAGCTTCAGGCTGTTATAGACTGGCTCAGTGGAGACTTTTTCACTCCTGAAGAAGGCAATGTGTTATACCCTGTGCGTCATAGCTTGCTAGAAGGAGGAGATCCCTACCTTGTGTTGGCTGATTATGCTGAGTATTGTAAAGCCCAGGCTGAATTAGAGCAGGCTTACCGTGATCCTAAGCGTTGGGCACGTATGGCAATTATGAACACAGCCCGAGTGGGTAAATTCTCGACAGACCGTACTATGAGAGAGTATGCTAAAGACATCTGGAACTTAAAACCACTCCCCATAGATGATTAAAAACTCATGTCCTCGCGCTGTCTCATAGTACTTGCTTGTTTTTTACTAAGTGGTGGGGTCCTTCAAGCTAAGAAGGACCTTCCTTTTGAAGTTGGAGAACGCTTTAACTATAAGTTGACGTGGGGGTTTTTTACGGTAGGGAGTGGTTCGATAGAGGTGGAACCTGCAGGATCGGATGAGTTTCATTTTGCTTTAAATGTAGCTACCAATGGATTTGCTGATGCTATTTATCGTGTACGGACCTCTATTAACAGTTGGGTAGATAAAGAACTCACACACACAACGCTTTATAAGAAGCGTCAGCAAGAGGGACGGACAAATCGTAGTGTTGTTGTAGATTTTGATTGGACTAAGAATGAAGCACGCTTCAGTAACTGGGATGATTTTTATGAGCCTATTTCGATACGTCCCGGAGTGTTTGACCCGTTGGCTTTAATGTTTATTGTCAGAACAAGAGAAAGCTTTACGGTGGGTGAAACTTTTACAATGCCGGTTACAGACGGGAAAGAGTCTGAAGATGCAGAATTTACGGTGGTTAAAAAAGAGACGATACGTGTGCCTGCAGGAAGCTTTGAAGCTTACAAAATATTGCCAAAGCTAAAGCATGTAGGAGGTGTTTTCAGTAAGAGCAAAAAATCTAAGATGTATGTGTGGATTTCTGCTGACGAAAAACATTTGCCATTGAAACTGAGTAGCTCAGTGATTGTTGGGTCTTTCTCTGTGACTTTGCAATCTATGGAGTCTCCTAGTGATCCGGAGTATCTAGAGTCCATACGTACGGACCGACGCAAAGAAGATCATGGACGCCGTGGGTTTTCTTCACGGAGACGTCGCTAGGGCTGGGTGGCTGAGGGCCCATTTGCTTTCAAGTGTGTTACTTGGAATGTCTAGAGTAGCTAGAGGGAGTTGCGTTTTAAGGCCAAAGGTAGGTTTGAGAGGGCCGCGGATCCCCAAAACACCTATTTTGTGAATGGCTTCTAGCCCACAGATTAGGTTTTCGAGTGACAAAAGCTTTTCTTGGCTCATCCCTTTTTTTAAGGCTTTATTGGGCTGCAGTAGAGAGATCTCTATTTCTTCAGATTTCTCATGAGGGATTGCTAAGGCGTAAAGAGCTAGTTGTAAGTTTTTGCCTTCTTGGATCTTTTTAACTGTTAGTGGATCTTGTTGGCCTGTTTTAAAATCAAAGAGCCAGCAGGGGCCATCTGTATTCGGTTGCTTTGCAAAAATTAAGTCAACACGTCCATAAAGAGGTATGTTTAGAGGTGGCCTAGCAGGAGTGTTGAGGGCATGCTCCATAGACATAAAAGGCCAGTCTGCTGTGATTTCTGTGAGTTGTTTGAGGAGCTTTAGACTCGTTCTTAATGCTTTGCGCCAGGTCGCAATCCAGTATTGAGGGAGCTCTCGGCCTAATTGTTGGTAAGTGTTTTGAGCCTGGGTAAAAGTGCTTTGAGCTTTTTTGAGGGTGGAGGCTTCCCAGTCTTTGATTTTTGGGCTTGGGGCAAAGCAACTGTTAGCTTCATCCCAAAGTAGCCAGCGATGGGCCCAAGTCCCTAGAGTGAGTGCATGGATAGACTCCTCTTTAGCGCAGAGCTCTTTTCTTGTTTTAAGAATGTTTTTAAACCATGCCCGTGATGGATTGTTTAAGGCATCTTCCCAAGATTTGCAGGGGAGCAAGATGCCTTCTTGAGGTGGGGTCTGAAAAGAAAATTCGTAAGGACCGAAAGGCTCTGAAGGATTTCGCCGCGCTTCGTAGGCAATTCGGGTGGAGCTTATGGTGTCGTGAATAGACGTTGTTGTCGGTTCTTTTTGTGTGCTTTTTTGAGCCGCTTCAAGAAGGTTTGGGGTGAGTAGGCGGTTTTGCTGGAGTGCGTATAATAAGATGAGCCAATGGCTAATAGGGTTGTTTTGGTGGTTTTGCTTGAGTGAGGCACTTAAGCTTAATGCCTGCTGCGGCATGCCGATAAGTGTGGCAAGGCATGCTTTCTTTTGGGCATTAAGCATTGATGAAGAGGTGAGTAGCGTATGTTTTCTTTTAAAGACTAAGTGCCCCTCGCCTTGGCTGCCAGTGCATAAAGCTTTTTGGTTGTAGCTTAGGAGAGTTTCTTCATCTAGAAAAGGGAGTTCCTGGGTAGGTGGGGACCACGCCTTTTCTTGAAGACCTGCTAGGGTGAGGTGAGACCACGATTGAAGAGCGGCTTCATTAGCAGTAATGAGGTGTAGCCGAGCAAAGGGATGTTTGCCTGAAGGAGATTGGCTCCGGTGGGCTGGGGTTATGATTTCGGTAAGCCAAGCGAGGAAAGGAGACAGTTCTAGTGTTTCTTCTGTCTCTTGTTTGAGGAAGTCACCTTGGGCAACGAGCATCTTTAAGGTTTCGGACTCTAAGATGAGCTCTAGGCTTTTATAGGCTTTTTGAAATAGCTGTTCAGGTGTATCCGTTGTTGGTAGGAGCGGGTATTTCTCCCAGAAACGAAGGATGGCTGATGAGGTGTTCTGTTGGCGTAAGTAAGTATTCAGGACAGAGAGTTCGTCTGTCATGATTTCAAAAAATGCTTGCTGGTACTTCTTCTTAAAGGTTTCGAGCGTGCAATAGTCTAGCTTTCCGTGATGGTGAAGGCATTCTGCAAAATGGAGTAGGGCATCAACATTGGCTTCTTTTTGAAGCTGTGCCCAGGCCTCTAGGCATAACTGTTCTGTAGATGGAGCACAGCGGTGGCCAAGGTGATCGTAGTGGGGAATGTTTTTTAACTGAAGTTGACGTGCAATAGCCCAGGCCAAGGGACAGGTTTGAGAAGGAAAAATGATCCCCAAGCGCGTGCAGGTAGGGTCTTGAAGGGTGTGTAAGGCTTGAGTAACGAGTGCTTTTGCCTCTTGGTCTGGAGATTCATGTATGTGAAGCGACGGGGCATGGTTACTTGGGGTAGGGGTGTCTTGTTCTAGCGCGTACTGCCAGGCTTGGAAAGGGCGTGGTGACTCTTCTTGTGTGGGGAGTGGAATGGCAGGAGTGAGGCGCTCTTCCCAGGTGCCCAACCAGGCTTCTTCAGCTAAGGTTGGAGGTGTATAAAAGCTGCACAGGCTTGTACTTTTAGACACGTTAGCAGCGGCCTGGAGGAGGTGTAGATGCTTTGTGTTTTTTCCTGAGAAGCCGTAAAGCAACAAGCTGTCAAAACAGTGGGAGTAATTGGCTATTTGATCCTTTAGGAATAAATCATATTGCTGGATGGTCCATAGGCCTTTTTCTTCAAGTGTGTGGGTGAAGGCCTCAGCGAGTTCTTGGAGTGCTGTGCTTGGGAAGTCTTTGGCGTGCCACCCAGCACCGCAGAGCTCATCGTAGAGCTTAAGGAAGGACTCTGGTTGATATTTAAGAGACTGCGCTGTTTTATTATGGGGGAGCTTTGTAATGGTTGTGCACAGCAACAGACGCAAGTCTTCGCGCAAGGCAATAAGGGGGCGCTTTCCTGTATGGTCGCCTAGCTTTTTGCGTAAGGCTCCAGGAGTGAGGAAGTGAACCCCCCAGCAGCCTTGACCAAGTTTTGCCCATGCTTGTTTAAGAAAAAATGCTGTAGAGGTATGCGGGACAACAAGGGCGTGTGTTTTTTTTTCTAGGGCTTGAGTGTGGGCGTCTTTTAGCCACGGTGCTATCACTTGCTGGAAAGCATCGTCAACAGTTTCGGCTAGAAATATCTGATCTTTAATACTCAAATTAAGGTGTTGTTCAGTATCTAAAATAGTGGATCAACACAGCAGGGGTCAATGAGCTTGTCCTGAGAGCCTCCTGCCTCTATATTTATAGGTAGAGCTACCCCTCATGAATATTCAGACGATCTATATCGCAGCATACCGCTATGATTTGCCTTTTACTCGGGCCTGCGTTGCTAGTATCCGTCATTTTTATCCAGAAATCCCCATAAAACTGATAAAAGATTATTTTTATGGGGATTTTAGCACCCAGGAAATTGAGAAAACCTATGGGGTGGGTGTTCTTGAAACACAGCAGCGTGTTTTTAGTTGGGGGTTCTCAAAACTTGAGCCCCTCTTTTTAGAGAAAAAAGAACGCTATTTAGTCTTAGACTCTGATATTGTGTTTGCGGGTAAGGTGTTAGATTTGCTGAACCAGCACCAGGATGATTTTATCGTCGACCATGAATTGTGCACGGATGCTTTTGTGGCTTCGCACTATTTTTCTTTAGAAGAGCTTGCGCGTATTGACCCTGACTTTGCCTTCCCTGGTTTTACTTTTAATACAGGGCAGATTGTAGGGACTTCGGGGATTTTTAAACGGTCTGACTTTGATGGGCTCGTTCATTGGGAACTAGGGAAGCCACCGCAATTGAATTACCCGAGCGCCTTTAAATTAGGAGAGCAAGGTTTGATTAATTACTTTTTAACAAAGCAGGCCTCATTAGGAAAAATAAGCCTTAAGCGTTTAGATTTTATGCAGGTGGGCGACACTCAAAAGCCCATAAGCCTAGAAGATTGGGAACGTGGAGAGGGCTACCCTTTCTTGATTCATTGGTGTGGCCTGAGGCGTGGGGCTTTTGATGAGATGATTAATGGCCACATCGTTGATTATTTTAGCAGAAAGTACTACGAAAAGATTTCTTTTGGTCGATTTAAACAATGGATACGCCCTCTGGCCTTTAAATGTTACCAGGACCTTAAAGAAAGCGTAAAGAAACTTTTGGGACGTTGAATTATGATTCGAGTTTATGTTGCAGAAGATGAAGTGCTCTTGCGGGATTTTGTAGATGCTTTTTTCAAAGGAGAGCCTACTTATGAGCTGGTAGGGTTTGCTCGTGATGGGCAAGAAGCTTATGAGGCTTGCTCTAAGCTTAAGCCCGAGCTTGTGATTCTTGATGTGATGCTCCCTAAGCTTAATGGAATTGAGGTGCTTGAGCGTCTGAAGAAGGAACTCCCTAATACGAAGGTGTTGGTGTGTTCTTCGATTCAATCGCCCAAGCATATGCAGCGTATATTAAAAGCGCAGGCGGATGGGTTTTTAGAAAAAGGCTCTGGATTGCAGGCATTTTCAGAGGCTGTCCATCAGGTAGCTTCGGGGAGGTCTTACTTTAGCCCTCAGATCCTTGAGGCTTTGCGTGATATGGCTCTTAACCCTGAGTTTAGTGACTCTCTGGCTGATTTGACTGCGCGTGAGCGTGAGATCCTCCAACGCATTGCTGAAGGAGCTACTAATAAAGCGATTGCTGAAAGCCTTGGGCTTAAGCTAAAAACCGTCGAAACACACCGCGCAAATCTTATGCGTAAGGTGGGTGCGCATAATGCCGCAGACCTAACGCGTTTCGCAGTGGACCAGGGGCTTATTCAATAAAGCCTTCGGTAGTTGTCGTTGGGTTTTTTACCTCAACAGCTTTGGTTTCTCCATTAGGAACAACGGCACCACCAGAGATGATGAGTTTCATTCCATCTGCGACAGACATGTCTAGGTGAACGACATCTTCTTCGGGGAGCATGAGTAGGAACCCGCTGGTAGGGTTAGGCGTTGTGGGGATAAAGACATTTACAACAACTTGGCCTGTCTTCTCTTGGACTTCTCCTTTGGCTTTATTGGTCAGAAAGCCTAGGGCGTAGACGTTTTTGCGTGGGTAATGAACTAGCACGACTTCTTGAAAGACTGCACGGTTTTCTTTACCGAAAGTGTCTACAATTTGCTTAACAGTGTTGTAGACAACTTTGATAAAGGGAACACTTGTGATCAAACGCTCGGCAAAGCGTAAAGCAAGACGCCCTAAAAAGTAGTTTGAGAATAGCCCCAACAGGGTGATAAGCATGACGATGATGAGCGTCGAGAGGATATTCAGTAAGATATCGACCCAGACTTTATCGCGAAGGGAAGCGTCAATGAAGCTAAAGAAATGTTTGCTGGCAGGGGCTCCTATCTTTTCGAGCAAGAAGCTCACGACAATAATCGTAGCTGCTAGGGGAAGCAGGAGAACGACTCCTGAGAAAAATGCGTTGCGTAGGGATTTGAGCATAATCTAAAGGGAAAACGAGGGTAGACTATCATTTTTGTCGAGGGCATCCAAGGCTTTTTTTTCGGCTTGGCGCATAGCCTGGCGGTCTGTGTCATTACGGTCATCAAAGCCTGCTAAATGAAGCCAACCGTGGACAAGATAGAGGCTAAGCTCCCGAGAGAACGGTTCATCGAGCTGTGCACTCACTTCACGGGCTCTGTCTACCGATACACAGATTTCTCCGGCGAAGTCTTCGTTTGGGTTTCCGGGAAAGGTCATGACGTCTGTGGGGGCGGGATTGTCCATAAATTCGTCATGGATCTGCGCTAAGGTTGCATCATCGACGAAAGCGATGGAGAGCTCTCCTTTGGGGATCGGGCAGAAATCAAGCTGGTCTAATGTGGCAAAGAGGGCAAGGAGCGCGTCTTCATTAAAAGAAAGTTGAGGGTATTGATTGTTAATAGAAACAACTCGCAAGGGCTTACTCCTCTTCTTTTTTCTCTTCTTTGTTTTTTCTGGCTGCTTCCTTCTTGGGGTATTCGACGCGCGAGTGAAGCATGTTGAGTATGGTGATATTAAAGCTCTTTTTAATCTTGCGCATTTCTTGCATGGTAATCGGGCATTCATCGAGTTGATGATCCTCAAGCCGTTCTTGGAAAATTTGATCAATCAGCTCTTGGACGCTTTGGGCACTGACTTTCTTTAAGCTTCTGCTGGCTGCTTCGATAGAATCTGCAAACAGGACGATGGCACTTTCTTTAAAGCGTGGGCGTGGGCCGTCATAACGGAAGATCGATTCGTCTACCTCATCCCCTTCATAGCTGACTTGATCTGTCTTGTGGAAGGGAAGTTTGGCCTGGCTTTGGTTTTGCTTGAGAGCTTTATCGTAAAAGAATTGGATGAGCGTTGTTCCGTGGTGTTGTTCGATTACATCGATGATGATTTGAGGCAACTTGGCTTCTTTTGCCATCTCGGAGCCTTCTTTAACGTGGCTTTTGATGACCAGCGCACTCATGGATGGGCTCTTTTCTTGGTGGGGGTTAAAATTGTCTTGTTGGTTCTCGGTGAAATATTCCGGCTTAACCATTTTGCCGATATCGTGGAATAAGGCACACACGCGACAGATCAGTGGGTTTGCTCCAATTTCAGCGGCAGCACGCTCTGCAAGGTTAGCGACCATGAGGCTGTGGTGGTAAGTGCCTGGTGCAACCATTTGAAGGCGGCGGAGTAGGGGGTGGTTAAAGTCTGTTAGCTCTAGGAGGGTAATGTCCGTGGTGTATTTGAAGAGGTTTTCTAGAAGGGGGAGGACACCGATGATGATTACCCCAGTGAGGGCACCGCTAAAAAGTGCGAGGCCCATTTGGCGGCTGATGGTAGCGATATGCACATCAGACAAAAGGCCGATCACCAGGGCAAACAAGGCCATAACGATCCCTCCGAATAAACTCGCACGGACAACTTTTAGACGTTGTCGAATGTTTTGAGAGTAGTAGACCCCTATGAGACAAGAAAGAGTCCCCGCGAAAAGGAAGTCAAAGCCCATACCCTGCATCAATACGTTCAGGGTTGTGATAAGGATAGCCATGAGGATGGCTGGGGCTACTCCCATCATTATAGTAGTGAGGATAGGTCCAATAGCAATCGGGGCGGTATAGGGGAGGATGGCCAAGAAATGGGCGTTGGTACTGAGTAGAGAAGTGTCTGCAAGCTCGAGCAAAAGGCGTATCAGGATGAGGTTAAACACCATGATCGTTGCCATGAGTAAAAGGTGCTGTTTATTTTTACCCAGGTGAGGCATGCTCAGCTGCAGGTAAAGAAACGCCCCGATAAGGATCATGAAGGCAAATAGAGACCTTTGGATGAGTGAGTTGGTAAGACCTAGGCCTAAGTCTTGGGCCTCGCGGAGCTTTTTACGGTAGACTAAGAACTGCTCGTATTTCTCTGCGGTGACTAGCGTGTTGGGTTCGATAATGGTTTGGTCTTTGGCTACATGTACGGTGATGGGGCCAAGGGTGTCGAGCATCTTGAGTATCTTCTCTTCACTTTTGATAGCATCGTAGGTGAGGTTGGGGGCGACCCCAGCTCGCAAGATACGGTAGAGGATCTTTGCCTTTTGAGGGTCAATCTCTAGGGCAGAAAGGTTAATCCGTAGGAAGCGTAAGGCCTCCTCTTCGCTTTGGGCCCGTACTTCATTTTGATAGCCGTCAATTTCGATGCTGAAGAAGTAAGGTTGTTCGGGGTTGACGGGGAATGTGGATTGATTGGGGTCAAATATACCTTCTCGAAAAATCTCTCTTAGGATAATAAGGCCTTCGGAAAACATGCGTGCCCGTTCTTCACGCTGTGTATATAAAACCAGGTCGAGCAAATCTTCGGTGTTGGTATGGAGGTTTTCGGATTGGCTTAGGGCCCGTCGGAACGTTTCGACAAGGTCTGGGGCTTCATCTTGAGGGAGGGTGCTTAGTTTTATTTGAAGCTCATCAAGTCCATCCTGGAGGACAAGGATTTTGTCGCGGAAGGATTCATAAGGAGTCAGTGATAGGGTGTAGACAGGAGCAATGCGTTGGCGCTCGGATGTACGCCGGTCTTCTGTAAGGGCTTTACTTTCGTAGGAGAAGGGGAAGTCTGCTACGATACGTGTCTTGGCAATCTGGTTGAACAGGACTTGAGGGCCTGAGGGGGCTTGTCCTACAAAACAGATAAGGATGATGAGGCCAGTAAAAAGAAGAAAGATCAGTGTGGAGATTACAACACTGGTTCGGAATAGCCGGAAAGGAGGGTGTGTTTGGCTACTGTGACGCTTGCGGCGCACTTCAGCCATTTGCTCTTTCTTGCTCTTTTTCTTGCTTAGTAAGCCCATAGAAACCCCTTTATTCTACCCTTGTAGTGAGATCACTCAAGCAAAACGGTTATTTTCTGCGAAAAAATGATCATAAGCCTCGATAATGTCCTGAACAAGGGGGTGGCGGACAATATCCTTGGTCTCGAAGTAGAATAATTTGATACCCTGGACTTTATTGAGTACTTGTACGGCTTGCTTAAGGCCTGATTGCTTGGCGTGAGGGAGGTCAACCTGGGTGATGTCTCCAGTAATGACCATCCGACTATCATCACCGAGGCGGGTCAAGAACATGAGCATCTGTTCTCGAGAAGTATTTTGAGCCTCATCCAGAATGATGAATGCATTAGAAAGTGTACGCCCGCGCATATAGGCAAGGGGGGCGATTTCGACCAGGCCTTTTTCGATAAGCCGGTCTGCATCGTCTTTCCCGATGATGTCGTACATCGCATCATAAATAGGACGCAGGTAAGGGAGGATCTTTTCTTGGAGGTCCCCCGGGAGGAATCCGAGTGCTTCACCAGCTTCAACCGCAGGGCGGGTTAAAAGAATTTTAGAAACTTTATTTTCAAATAAGGCTTGGAGGGCTGCAGCCATTGCTAGGTAGGTTTTTCCTGTTCCTGCGGGGCCTACACCAAACACAATATCGTGTTTTTGAATAAATTGTACGTAGCGCTTTTGACCAATCGTTTTAGGGATTACGCTGCGATCTTTAATCTTGAGTGTGATCGGTTTGCTGAAAATCTCGAAGATTTCGTCTTTTCTGCTTTCTGCTACGGCGGTTAAGATATGCTTAAAGTCAGAGTCTCTTATAGATAGGCCTTGGTTGCGGCCTAGCTCTAAGGTCTCAAAGAGGTCTTCGACTTTTTCGATATTATGCTCATCGCCTTCTACTTCTAGCCAGTCTTCGCGGGTGGCTAGGTTGACATTGAGTCGTTCTTCGGTTCGGGTGAGGTTCTGGTCGTTGTTAGCGTAGAGCTGGCAGAGATGACGTGCGTTGGGGAAGTGGAGTGTTTTACTGGGCATGATAGGGAGGGTAAATGCGCTAGATAACTATTGGGAGTTTTTAAGGCAAGCACTCAGACGTTCCCACATAGCGTCGAGCCCTTGAGAGAGTATTTTAGTGTCCGCAGTAACGGGCATAAAGTTTGTGTCTCCCTCCCAGCGGGGGACAATATGGACGTGGATATGGTCAGGGATTCCGGCCCCCGCAGCACTGCCGACATTAATGCCTATATTAAAGCCATTAGGCTTAATGGCCTCAGTTAGGAGGTTTTGGGCCTTAATAATAGCGTCCATAAGCTCGGTTCTTTCTTCGGGCTGGAGGGCCTCCATAGAGCCTACCTTCCGGAAGGGTACTGCCATCAAGTGCCCCGCATTGTAGGGGAATTTATTTAGAATCAGATAGCACGTTTTGCCTCGCCAGATAATATAGACATCCCGGTCGTTTTCAGCCTTGGGGAGCTCTACAAAAAGGTCTGCGCCTTTGTGGTCTGCGTTCTTAGGGCACTCTATATATTCGGTGCGCCAGTAGGAATGAAGGTGCTGCATATAATTTTACTTAAAGCACTAATTTCCAACAGTCTAGACCTTTTTGGGGAAAATGGGAAGGAGAAAGTCTGTGTCCTGCCTGGGCTGGGGGTTAGGGTAGGTGGTGCTCAGGGCGGGACTCGAACCCGCACGGCTTGCGCCACACGCCCCTCAAGCGTGCGTGTCTACCAATTCCACCACCTGAGCGAAAGACTTATTTACATGCTTTTTATAAAAAGCATTGTCTGTGGAAGAATTGAAGGTGTCGTTTTAGATTTAAAATGCAATAAAAAAACAACCTGAATTACACTTATCATGAGCCCAATCATGCATAAATATGCGTTTTTTCGTTGACCTCGATGCCAGAAAATCGTCTATTTTATTATAGTTAGAGGCCTTTTGGGGCTTTCATAACATTCCTATCCGTAGGGTCCTCTTAAAAACTCGATTCCCCACAAACCTATGAAAACACCTAAGATCTTAGCCTGGAATAGCTTTTCCGTGCAGTCTTGTTTTCCTTGTTTTTATGCGGGTTTTTAAGAGGATCCTCCAAACTTAGAATCACCAAACAAAAGAAAAACGATCTATGAACAAACAAGAAATTGTAGAGATTGTCCAAAAGGAACTATCAAAAGAAGAAGATACCTCCAAGGCAGCAGCAGAGCGTGCGCTTAACGCTGTTCTTGAAGCTTTCCGTAAGTCCATCAAGAAGGACGGCGGATGCAGCATCGTAGGTTTCGGTTCTTTCTCAGTGACTAAGCGCAAGGCTCGTACTGGTGTAAACCCACAAACCGGTGAGAAGATTAAAATTAAGGCTTCTAAGAGCATTAAGTTTAAGCCAGCTGCTGCGTTTAAGGAACTTGCTTAAGTTTTCCTTTCCTTTAAAGGATTTAAAAAAGCCAGGTGTAATAACCTGGCTTTTTTTGTACTTCGAGTAGAAGACTCTTTTTAAATTTGTGGGGCTTCAGGTTTTTCTAAAGCAGCAATGGCTTCCATAATTCTGTTAGAAGCTGTTTGGTAGCGGTCAGGATCAGATTTTCCGGGGTCGTAGTCTTTGGGGTATAAGGTAGGCCCATAAACAATATGCATCCTTGCTTGGAGGTTGGGGAGTTTGCTGCCGCGCTTAAGGGCCTCGAATGCACCATAGACACGTGTGGGCACTACAGGCACTTGAGTTTTGCAAGCAATGAGCCCGACACCGCGTTGAGCTTTTTGGAGGGTGCCATCAGGCGAGCGGGTCCCTTCGGGGAAAAGGGTTAAGCCTTCTCCACTTTTAAGTACTTTGAAGACACGTTTAAATGCGCTGACGTCTGAGTCTCCATCGCGGTCAACCGGAATGGTATTGATATTATGCAGTAGCCAGCTTGCAAAGCCGGGCTTAAAGAGCGTTTTGCGGGCAAAGTAGTAAAGATCTCGGGGTAGGAGGCAGCCTGTAGCAGGAGGGTCAAAGTAGCTAACGTGGTTGGAGGCGAGTATGAAGGCTCCTTTGGCAGGTACATTAGCTTTGCCGTGTACTTCGATACCAAAAAGAATAGAGAAGACACTCGAGCAAATCCCTTTAGCGATTTTATAAACAAAATTTACTTTAGGCATAACCAATGGTCTCTGTGATGAAGGTGACTACAGCCTCTAAGTCGCGCTCTGATGTGTCAATTTTGATCGCTCCTTCTGGGCATTTAAGGGGAGCGTGTTTGCGTGTGCTGTCAATCTTATCGCGCTTTTCAATCATGTCTTTTTGACCTTCTTGCTGCCGGCGTTTCGAGCGTGTGCTTGGGTCAGCAAATAAGAAGAAGCGGTGGTCTGCATCAGGGAGCACGACTGATCCAATATCACGACCTTCCATAATGAGCCCGTTAAAGTGATAGTTTTTAGCTTCTTGAATGGTATTGCGCTGATAGTCTAGAAGGAAAGCACGCACTTCGGGGAGTTGGGCAAACCCCGATACTGTTTCGTTAACCTCAACGCTGCGCAGTTCTGTTTCATGAGGGAGGTAGCGGTTGATACGGATGAGTGCGCGGTGCCCCGAGACCTCGGTCGACAGAGGCACTGTATCTAGAAATCCTTTGATAGCTTCTGTTTGATCAGGTTGGAGGCCTGCCTGAAGTAAGCATATGGTTACGGCGCGGTAGTGTGCCCCTGTGTCTACATGCATGAAGTTGAGTTTGTCTGCTATCATACGCGAGGTGGAGGACTTGCCTGAGGCAGCAGCTCCATCAATCGCAATTGTTATGAATGGCTTATTATCTGTCATTGTGAAGATCCTTAAGGATTTTAAAGAAATTTGGAAAGGTTTTCTTGCAGCACTCAGGATTTTTAATGCTTATCCAGGGCCTACCGTCTGTGTGAAGGTCATAGGAGCCTAAGATGGCAAAACTCATCGCGATACGGTGGTCACTATAAGTTTCAATTTCTACAGGCTTTTCCTTGGAGTATTCTTTGAGTCGATTACGGTCCGGGGTGATGGTAATAGAGTCATGAGTGGTGGATACGGTTTGGCCTAATTTCTTAAGTTCGGTAGCCATTGCATGGATCCGGTCTGTTTCTTGTTGGCGCGTATGCGCAATGCCCCAGATGTGAGTTTTTGTCTCAAGCAAAGGAGCGCTGGCGGCGGCTGTTAGAAAAGTATCTGAGATGGCATTAAAGTTAGCCTCGATGCCCGTTGGTTGGAGCGTTGGGTCTGCTGTGATTTGACAGCCATTTTCTTTAAAGCTTATCCAGTTTTGCCCAGGGTCAATAATCTTAGCAAAAGCAATGTCGCCTTGAAGCTTACTTGTGCAAAGTTGATTGAGCTGTAGGTGGGCTTGCGTGAAACGCGGTAGAGTAAGAAAGTAGCTAGCAGCAGTGGCATCAGGTTCGATCATGTAAGCTTCTGTGCGTGTGTACGGAGGCTCTGTGCAGGGTGGGAAATATAGAGTATTGTTTTTTGTAGTGTAGCGCGCGTAGCCAAATTGTTTCATCATGGACAGCGTCATTTCTACAAAAGGGCGTGAGACCGTGTCTCCTATAAGCTCGATATGCAGTCCGGCAGGCGCAAAGGGTGCAATGATCAAAAGGGCTGAAAGGATTTGACTGCTTTGGCTTGCATCGACTTTAAGGTGCTGGCTGTTAAGTCCATTTGTTTTGAGTGTGATCGGGAAATGATGGGCTTCTCCAGAATACTCTATGCTTGCTCCTAAGGCTTCGAGTGCATCAAACAAACCGCGCATAGGACGTGTATGCATTTGGGTAGAGCCAACAAGTGTGTAGCTGCCTGATTTATTGAGGCACAGTGCTGCAGTTAGAAAGCGTGCAACTGTTCCGGCATTACCGAGTTGAAGGTCGGCTTCTTGTTTGGGGATCTGTCCTGCTTGCCCAGTAACTGTCACGCGGTCCTCTTGCCTTTCTAAGGAGAATCCTAGGGCCTTTAAGCCTTCAGCCATAAGAAGAGTATCTTTACTCTGGGGTACGTTATGTAGGGTGAGTGTTTGATTGCTCAGAGCACTCAGCAGCAAGGCCCGGTTCGTGATGCTTTTCGACCCAGGTAGTGTGATAGCCTTATTTATTGGGCGTGTTAATGGCTGGATGAGCTCAGAAGTCATTTTAAAGACTCTATCATCCTCCTATAGTTAGCCTCTTTCAAGTCTTATGATCCCAGAATCTCTTTATTTCTCGTGGGGCAAATCGCCGAAGAATAAAATTGCGCTCGATCAAAGCCTTTCTTAGAGTTAGGGCACTTCGTATTTTGCTAAGTGTAACGATTTATCAACTCCATGAACTCTCCTATCCTTCGTAAAGCCCGTGCAGGTTCTGTTCGCCAGCTCTCCATCTTCTCTGAGCACAAGGTGGGGCGTTTGAATGAGCTTGTCCGTTTACTCTCTTTCCAAAATATCCACGTGCTTGCTTTGTGTAGCATGGATGCTACAGACAGTTCAATCATCCGTTTTATTGTGGATTATACGGACCGTGCATTTGCTATCCTAGAGGAAAACAATTTCGCTTTTAATGCTGTAGACGTAATTGCTGTAGAGCTTGATACTGCAGATCAACTTAAACGGGTGACAGGCTCTTTAGTTGAGGCAGAGATTAATGTTCATTACGTATACCCTTTCTTGATGCGTCCCAATGGTCGCTCGGGCTTAGTCTTCCGCTTGGAAGATAACGATCTAGCCTGTGAGGTGCTAACTCACCACCAAGTAAAGGTTCTGTCTGAGTCAGACATTGCCCGCTAAGGCCTACTCTAGGGTGTTGCCCTTCATGATCCGCCACCAACCGGCTCCTTTGAGCCTACTGAAGAAACGTGCTAGTCTTGAAAAGTCTTCTGTCGATTGTGAGGGCTCTTGCAGAGGATCAATAGGCCCTAAGTAGCGGCCTTCTTTTCCGTCAAAGATCCCTTCATGGGTAAGTACATTACCGTGGCCTAAGCCTAATTGGAGAGCTTCTTCATCAAGGATGTTGTGACCAAAGGCATAATATTCAAACCCAGTTGGAGCGATCATTTCGATAAGGGTTGCAGGGATGTCGGTATGAGAACCAGCTGCTTGAGTCGGCACCTTATAATTATTCAAGCCTTCTGGAGAATATATGACTAAGGGAACTAGGTAAGCTTCGGCCGCATTAGGGGTTTTGTTTAAGAAACGGCGTGAGGAGTGGTCTGCGGTAATAAAAAAGAGAGGGGCCTCTAGTTCTTCTGAAGCATTCTCTACAAAATCACCGACGCACTTGTCGCAATACCAGTAGTGTCCAAGCATCTCGAGGCTATTCGTTCCATCATAAACAGCTTGTAAAGACTCAGGCATTGCCTTGAGCGGGAACCCGGCGCCATAAACATCCACGTCGTGAGGCGGGTGGTTTGTAGTCGTCATGATGACACTTAAGCTCGGTTTATCCGGATCAATCGTTTTTAAGATGTGTTCGAATAAGTATTTGTCTTCAACCCCCCAGCGATTTCCGGGTAGGTTGTCAGTTTTTTGTAAAGCGGCGCAGCCATGGATGTGGTCAAAGCCTTGGTTGAGCGCAAAGGGCCCTAGGTTTTGCCAAGAAGTGCTGCCCCCATAAAAGAAATGTGTTTCGTAGCCGAGTTGCTTGGCGATTTTAGCAATTGAGGTGGGGTAAGTTTGAGCGGAGGATTGCTGCCACTGGGTGAATACCCCAACTTCGGGGAGGCCTGTCATGATACTAACGAGGGACTCCATCGTGCTGCTCGCTGCTGAAGTAAATGCAGGCACCGAAAGGCCTTTGTCTGCCATTTCTTGAAGCCTTGGCATTAGGTTGAGCTCATCATAGGGCGCCATCATGGGCCATTTCTCTTGGCTTTCCATGACGACAATAAAGATATGCTTGGCGTTTACCTTGGGCCCTTCTTGTGCTTGTTTAGCAAAGTACTCATCAAAGTTTGTAGGCTCAGAGGGGTTTTCTGGGAATAACCCTTTTAGGGCATCTTTGATAGAGCCTTCGGTGTAGTAAGCCTCTAGGCCATGAACACTATGGGCTTGTAGGTGGAAGCGGTAGGTAAAGAATAAGGCGTAGTAGTGGTTAAGCGTGATGTTGGTGAGGAACTGTTCATCTGTTACTTGGACTTCACGCTCTTTGAGGAGGCGCCCATAGATAGTGCCCCGGGCTGCAAAGACAATGCAGGCAACTGTTACTAGGGTAACAAGACCTTTGAGGGCCCAAGGACAAGGTTTGGTATCAAGGCCTTGTGTGGAGAAAACAGGGATGCGCATCCAGCGTTTTACAGCCCAGAGGTTGATACTCAGTAAAAGGACTACGGCTACTAAAATGCCGATGACAGGGTAGGTCTTCCAGACCGTTTCTACAATGGCACTGAGGTCATCATAGACTAAGCCAAAAATCCAGTGGTTGAACTGATCGTGGTACTCTGCAAAAAAACCAATGTTGATGATCCCCAATATTACAGTGAGGCTACTTAAGAAAATGCCAAGGCCTCTGCGTAAATGATTGAGCCAGCGTTCTATTGTGGGCGTAACTAAAAAGAAGCTTAATAGTAGCGTTGGAAGGATGGCAAAGGTTGCCATACGGCAGTCATAGAGCCACCCTTGCTTGAGGGCCAAAAATAGGTTAAGCGCAGTTCCGGTTGCCTCGCGGTGGTCATAAAAAGTAACCAACAAGCTAAGTCTGCATAGCATAAGCAGCCCAATGTAGTAGAACCACAATTGAATATCTTTTAGCCAGTGATGATACATCCGGTGCCAACTAAAGCGCTTGTAGGAGGAGGATTCCATAAGAAGGCTTATTCTTGAGGGCTCCGGGGTTTTGTCAACGTTGATTATTTTTTATTAACAAGCTCTTCAGGTACTGTAATACCCAGATTATCAGCCACTTTGTGATTAATTATCAGCTCAATTTTTTCAGGGTCTTCTACGGGCATATCCCCAATAGACTTCCCGTGTAGTACCCGAACGGCCATTTGCCCGGTTTGTAAGCCAATCGCGTATTCATCAAAGGCTAAGCCCATAAGTGCCCCTTGCTCAACGGCTTCGACGTAAGAGGCAAATACAGGGATTTTTGCCTTATGAGTGACTTTTAGTAGAGCCGGTAGGGCTGAGGCAATGGTGTTATCTTGCAGTAAGAATATGGCATCTACTTTCCCCATAAGATTACGCGTAGCCATTTGGACATCCCCAGAGGTGTTCGCTGCTGCTGGGATGACCTTTAGGCTCAAACTTTTTGCTACTTGAGTAGTTTCTTCAAGTAGCTGGATGGAGTGAGCCTCCCCATAATTAAGCACGATGCCTATGGTTTTAGCTTTAGGGAGCACTTGTTTAATGAGTGCTAGTTGTTTGCCTAGAGGCGAGACGTTCCGTGTCCCGCTTACCATTCCGCCTGGGTGCTCAAGATTATTGACTAGGCCTGTTCCCAGAGGATCACTAATAGACCCAAAGATGATCGGAGTCTTGAGCTGTTTGGTGGCTTTCATCGCGGTTTGCACGGAGGGGGTGGCAATGGCGATGATGACATCTGGATTCTTGGAGGCAAACTTCTGAGCAATTTGTGCAGCTGTGCTCATGTTGCCTTGAGCATTCTCGAAAAGGATGGTCGCGGTTTTGCCGTGGATGTAGCCGGCTTGCTCGAGTGCGGTGACTGCACCTGTTTGCACTTTATCTAGCGAGGGGTGCGAGGTGATTTGCGTAATGGCTATAGTTGGGCCAGCTAGCAGAGATGCGGTACTTATAAGAAGTAGCGCACAGATAATACGGGTGTATTTTAAAATAGATATTAAATTCATGAGAAATCTTTAGTTACAGTTATAAAAGGTCAAAAAAAGCCGAAGCGAAAAGCGATCATTAGAGACGCCATCGAAATCGGGTTGACCAAACTGTGCTAAAGAGATTCATAAAATAATTATGGGTAATGTAGTCTTGTTTTTCCCTTAGGACAAGCCCTAAGCTCTTTTGTTTTTTTAACTATTTGGTTAATAAGGGTTTAATACTGTTTTTCATAGTTTTTTTAGAGGCTTAAAATTGCTTTTTTATTCTGAAATCATTAAATATATTGGTTTTTTGTTATAAAATCCTTGACGGAGGTCTGTTTTTGATATTTAAGTATCCTTAATATGTCCGATATACACAGCAATAATAGTCTCCAGATGCAGAATCAATGGGGGGCAGGGGGAAGTCTTAGCGATAGTCGTGAAGAGCGGTCTTTTGGCTTGGGATGCCGGGAAGGCGCTACCAGTGAAGAGTTTTTGGCTTCTTATAGAGATTTTTATAGACGTGCAAAGGAAGCCTTAGAAGCGTGCGAGTGTGACCCTACAGAGGAAAAACATAGTCTAGCGCATTCGATGATTCGAGTCATTGATCAACACAGGCGGGCTTCTCTAGCGGCGGGTGTATCTGAAGAAGACTTAGAATACCAGAGTACCCTCGAGGCAAGTTTGAATAAAATTCATTGCCATGGCCATCATAGTCCAGAGGCCGTAGCAGCAGCCCTTGTAGAATACAATGCAATTTATGAAGCGGCTCAGGAAGCAATTAACAACTATAGAGATGATGTTGCTGGATCTGACTATGAGAGTGCTTTGAGGCTAGTTAAGACAATAGACGCTCACAGGCATATAGCACTTACTGCGGGTGTGTCTGAGTCAGACCTACGATATGAAAGTACGTTGGAAGTGAGTCTTCAGCAGGTGCATGCCCAAAAAAGCCGTAGTACGGAGGAGGTCCAAGCGGCTCTCGAATCGTATAATACGCTTTATGAATCAGCCCAGGAAGCGATCAATAATTATAGAGATGATGCTCCAGGAACTGATTATGAGAGTACCTTTAGGCTCGTTAAAACAATTGATAGGCATAGGCAGGTAGCACTTGCTGCGGGTGTGCCTGGTGCATCATTACGCTACGAGAGTACTCTTGAGGTTCTCCTTCAGCAGGTTTGTCTTGCAAAGAATCAAGCAGATTCTTTGCAGACCCAGGTAGGAGCGCCACCACCCCCTCCTCCGCCACCCCCTTCTTTTTCTTTAGTAGTTGCATCTACTAATAATAGTCGGGCGACGACACTTTCTGAGCAGCTTGGGCATCGCCGTAGTATGGTTGAAGCAGAGAGTGTTTCAGCTAATGATGATGCGATGAGACAAGCCCGCCAGCAAGCAATAGTCCGCGAAGAGCAAGCGCGTGAAGAGCAGGAGCGTAGGCGTAATGAGCTTCAAGAGAATATTAATCGCACAAATGAGAGACGCCAAGCGGGGGGTATGAGTGCCCTCTTTGCACAAATTCAAAATAGGCAATCCAATGCTGAGGAACAAGAGAAGCAAGCTTTGTTTCAACGCAGAGAGAGGTTGCTTCCTGAGATTATTAACGCTCTTGATGCTATTTGTAGGGATGAAAATGAATCCGATGCATCAACGAGAGATCGTGGTTTTCGGGCGAATCTGGCTGCCTATTTCGGGCAGACTCAAGTAGAAGCCTCAGCGCGTGTAGAGCGTTCAGCAAAAGATGTGGACTATGATGAGTATGCTACGCACCAATCTCGCTGGGTATCTGCAACAGATCTTTTGGCTGAAATTGTTAAATTGGAGCTCTTTGGTGACATGGCTTATGCAGTGGGAGAGCTTCAGAAAGGTTTTCCTATGGATGCTGGCCGTAATACCTTGATGCGTGCAATTGAAGATAACCTGCTTTCTGTTAAGAGAGAATCTCAGGAGTATGGTGCTGGTGTTCGTCATGTTCAGTCTGTTTTTGATCAGTGTATACAAAATGGCTTAAGTAGAGTAGCTCCTTTATTTAGTGATATGGTGCGTAGCCCTTTGCTGACGGGTGTTGTTCTAGAGGTTTTGTATTATGTGACAAAGTTTGAGGCAGCTAAAGAAGCGCTTAAGGCCTCTGATGAAACGCTACATACGAGTATCACTGAAAATATCCAGCAAGGGATTATGAGTCAGAGTTTATTGTGGGGACAACAAGGCAGCCTGGAGGACAGTGCCCTGTTTAACTCATCCTCTTTATTGGGGAGTATGTTCTTAAGCGGAGAAAATCTTGCTGAATATCGAGCAGAATTACTTCGTGATAAGTTTAATGAGCTTTATAGAAAATTGAGTAATCTAGGTGAAACTGTGGAGCAATGTGCTTCAAGTATAGGTTCTTCAACACGAGACTCTAATGAACGTTCATTGTATTATTACCTCCTCGGAGGAGGGGTAAGTGCTCAGCGGGCCCAGCAAATGGCTATCCGTAAACGCCAAGACTCTCTAGCGTCATTAGATGCTTTGCAGGGGCTGATAGAAACGGTCTCAGGCCTTAAGGGTGAGATTGAAACCTTTAATATATTGCCAGACCAGCAAGAGCGCTTTAATGGTATGTCAGAAGCTTTGATTGGCTATCAGGCTGAGCAAGACCACTTAAAGGCTCATTTTGACCTTTTAGACCTTGAGTTTAGAAGCCAGTACCCGAGGTACATACCTAATGACCGCAATACTGGGGGGAGTGTTCAAGCAAGCCTTTCTAACTCTACAGATTCGACTGGGGGTGCGCCTGACCTGTTGGCCATGGATATTACGCGATTTGAGCAGCATAATGATGAGGCTGAGAATGAAGGTGAAGACCTTTTGAGCAGTATTATCTATGGTGATGATGATTGGGATTAATCCCTAGTATCGTATAAGCCTTTTGTCAGCCTGCTTCCTTGGAAGTGGGCTTTTTTCTTCCTTGGCAGCCTCTTATTTCCTGTTATAATAATATCTTATGAATATCTTAGTCGTGGGCGGGGCGGGCTATATTGGGAGTCATTGTGTGCGCCAATTGCTTGCTGCAGGGCATACTGTTTCGATTATTGATAATTTGGTTTATGGGCATACTCAGGCTGTTCCAGAAGGAACCCCATTCTATCAGCAAGACTTAGGAGATATTGAAGGGGTAAAGACCATCCTACGCCAAGATAAGATAGAGGTTGTCATGCATTTTGCAGCTTATGCCTACGTTGGTGAATCTGTTAATGAGCCGTTTAAGTACTACTTTAATAACTTTGTTGCTACCCTTAACTTACTTAAAGCAATGATTGATGAAGGGGTGAATCAATTTGTGTTCTCCTCCTCCTGTGCGACCTTTGGGACTCCTGAGGAATTCCCGATTACAGAGGATACACCGCAGGCCCCGATTAACCCTTATGGACAAACCAAGCTCGATGTTGAGAATGCGCTGCGTTACCTTTCTAATGCACACGGCTTAAGCTTTGCATCCCTGCGTTATTTTAATGCTTCAGGGGCTGCAGAGGACGGGTCTTTGGGTGAAGATCATGATCCTGAGACGCACCTGATCCCGCTAGTGCTTGATGTTGCCTTAGGGAAACGCCCTTCTGTCCAAATTTATGGGACCGACTATGATACTCCTGATGGGACTTGCCTGCGTGATTATATCCATGTGGATGATATTGCTCGGGCCCATATTATGGTGTTTGATAAGCTTAAGGAGCCTGGTGCCCAGCTTTTCTATAACCTAGGTACACAGAAGCCGACTTCTGTGCGTGAGGTTATTGCAGCTGCTGAGGCTGTAACAGGGCAAAAGATCACCGTAGAGGAAGCCCCGCGCCGTCCGGGAGATCCAGCAGCCTTATATGCAGATGCGAGTAAAGCCAAGCGCGAGTTGGGGTGGGAACCTCAGTTCAAGGATATCCAGTCTATAATAGAAACGGCCTGGAAGTGGGCTAGTCGCCACCCTGAAGGTTACCAAGACCAGGCTAAGGCTTAAGCCTCAGTTGTTACAGACTCAGGTGTTGGGGCAGCTTCGGCCTGGGGTTCTATAGCTTCATCTTGCTCAGCCTCTTTCGGCTCCGTACCTTGGTCAGGTGCCTTTTCTTTTTTCTTAGGCGCTTGCTGTACTGGGGGGATATAGAGATTCCCATTGCCATATTCAGTCACATAGCCACTAGTGACTAGATAGCGAACGTCCTGCATTAATTGGGCTAACTCAGGTGTGTTCTGGAAGTTTCCTGACTCATCTGGGGTGACCCCTAACAGTGCTTCTGGAACTTTATTAATGGGGGTGTTTTCGTTTTGCTCGATGAAATCGATGATTTTTTGGATCGACTCAGAGAAACTACTGCTTTGGTTGCGGAATTTACGTTTAACCCCGCATACGTAGGAAATACCTTTTGGGCCTTTTTTATAAATATTGAACTTCATCCGGCGCAAGCGGCCTCGAATATTATTAGCCGTATCAAGCGGGAAACGCTGTTGACGGTCATGTTCGTGCTCAATGCTTTTTTGGATGGGCCCACGTGGGAGCTCTGGCATGTTTTTACCCGAGAAGCGGACACGGTCTGTCACCGTGAATATTTTTGCTTGGTGCTGGGTAAGTAAGAAATGCTTGGCACTTTCGAGTGTGTCAAAAGTAGGGGAGTCTTCTTCAGTCTCTCCTTTGAAGGTGTAAGTAGTGCGCTGGGTCATTTTTTGGACCCACTGATCAATCAACTCTTGTTCTTTGACCGATTCGATCTTAGCCGAGAATTTCTCAAAAGGAAGGTGGCTTAAGTGAGTACGGTGGTGGTCTTGTAGGAGTTGTTGGTAAAGATGGTAGTTAGGGGGCGCTAGAAGCTCTCCGGTGATTGCGCACCGGTTGACTGAAGTGAAGCTTCCCTTCGGAGGGTCTACGGTTACTTGGGCTGTCGTGAAGAATTGGTCTAGATGCTTTTTGAGCATGTAGTTAAGCGCATCTTCTTGAGTGCCAAAAGGGATAGACTCTGGGCCCGCACAGAAAAACTCTTTGATTTGCTCTTCCGGCTTGGGCTTTAGGATGACCACCCAGCGTTCCGGCTTTTCTAGGATCAAGCGAGTGATCTCGAAAAGCTCGTAGGTCTTGCAGGAGGTGCGTACGGCGCGGGTGAGCGCTCGGAAAGGGATATCCTCCGGGTAGAAGAATACTTCAACGGCAGGAGAAAAGGGTTCTTGTTCTTTTCTTTCACGTTGTTCTCGAGCAGGGCGCCTATCTCGTTTTACGTGTGGTCCTTTTTGGTGGCTAGTCCTTTCTTGATTACCACGGCTACTGCTAGAGCGGCTTTGTTTTTTGAAGGCCGCTGGGCTTGATGTGCCCCAGTCAGGTCCAAAGCTCAGGTTTTCGAGCTCGCTTAAATCAAGTGGGCTTGAATCCTTATTCAGAGAAGTTTCTGCTGGATCAGATGGCTGTGCCATAAGGGCTTACTCTTATCAAAGGATGGCGTTAGGGCAAGGTAAAAATATAGTTTAAGCAGTTGCTGCAACACAGGGGAGTTGTGCAAAAATCATCTTACCCCCTCCGGAAGGAAGGATACTGATAATCTCAACATTAACGGTCTGGTGGAGTAGGGGCCCAGCGCCGTTCACGACAACCATAGAGCCATCGTTCATGTAGCCGATTGCTTGCCCATCTTCTTTTCCAGGCTTTACCAATTTTACTTCGATTTGCTCGCCTACAGAAATTTCCGGGTTAAGGGATTTAGCAAGGTCATTAATATTGAGCCAGAAGATCCCATGGAACTCTGCCATTTTGCCTAAATTATAGTCCGTAGTGAGTAGGTTTGCTTTAAGGCTTTGAGCGACAAAGATAATTTTATTCTCCGCTTGTTGTGGGTTGTCCAGATCACTCTCATGGATCTTGATGGAAATATGAGGCATTGCCTTAAGTTTTCCGAGTGTCTCAAGCCCTTTGTAAGCACGTGTTTTTTCTTTAGTGTCATCAAGCTGTGCCAGTTCTTTGAGTTCATCAATCACGAACTGAGGTACGATGAGGTTTGCTTTCATGAATTGGCTAGCGCAAATACTAAGGATGCGCCCATCCATAAGTGCGCTAGTGTCTACTACTGCTAAAGAGGTATCTACTTTTTGGGGAGTAAAGCGGATATAGGGGATCACTAGGCTGAATTCATCTTTCCCGCGCAAAGCAATAACAGTACTTAGGTACATGCTACTCAAGAACAGCGCTAGTCGGCTAATAAAGAGTGTCTCAGGGTCTCCGTGTTCAAAGAGGGGGGAGGCTGAGATCATGTAGGCAACTAAGGAGCCTACGGCAAGGCCGAAAGTAATAGCTGTGAGCCCACGTAATGAAAACCCCTCGAGCATGATATCGGTGAGGATAACTAGGGTGCCAAGTCCGGTTCCTAGTAGTAAGGCATTAGTTAGTGGGTACTCGGGGTTGATATAGGCAACCAGCCAGCTTCCAGAAACACAGAGTGCCAAAAAGAGGGTACGAATCGTAAAGAGGGTTTTATTCATGATGATAGGGATAGAATGTAATGGGGTATAAAAGAGTTTACACCGCAAATTCTAAGAGAATGTTTTTTATTGGCGAACAAAAAAAACCGCCAAACGGATTTCGTTGGCGGTGTGGCAAAGATTTTTTAAAATCTTAAATCTGTGTTTAAGGTTTAGGCACGACCTAAGTAGGTTTTTTCTTCTGTGCTTACACGGATGACTTCACCTTCTTTAATAAAGAGAGGGACCTGAACGATCAGTCCGCTTTCGGTGGTCACTGGTTTTTGAACGTTACCTGCAGTATCTCCGCGGATAGCCTCAGGGGCTTCAACAACTTTCATCTCTACCGCTGCCGGGAGTTGTACTTGAACAGGGCGATCATTCACGAAAAGAACATCATAGAGGTTATTTTCAACAAGGAATGATTTTTGGTCTTCAAGCGTGCTTGAAGGCAAGATAGTGTCCTCGAAGCTTTCCGGGTCCATAAAGTGGTGTCCTTCTTGGTCTATGTAAGAGAACTCAAGCTTACGGCTTTCTGTGTGGCAGAATTCAACTGAATCCGTCGAACGGAATTTACTGGTGGTTGAGGAGCCTGAATTAAGGTTGCGTAAGGTTGTTTGGACGAAGCCTGCCTGACGGCCTTGGGTGCGGTGCATCATCTCAAGAACCAAGTGAGGGGTTCCTTGGTGCATGATAACACGGCCTTTACGGATTTCTGTGGGTGACGCCATTTTACTGATATTTTAATATTAAGTTAGTGCCTGAACAGGCTGAAATGTTGAGAAGTTCTCTTATATAGCGAGCTCTATGTCAATCTCAGATAAACAGCCTTTACTAGAGGGCCGATATCCTATTCACTTCTACTGATTTATAGCAATGAAGCAGCGAACATTATTACGCGAAGTCTCTATCAAGGGAAAAGCCCTTCATACTGGGGAAGATGTGAATCTTACCTTTAAGCCTGCTGAGGTGAACCATGGGGTGGTTTTTAAGCGGGTAGATCTCTACGGAAAGCCTGAGATTAAGCCCGAAGTAGACTTAGTGAGTGAAGTCGTGCGTTCTACGACCGTGTCCTCCGGGCATGTGAAGGTGCATACTGTTGAGCACGTCCTCAGTGCCTTAAGCGGGATGGGTATCGATAATGTTTTGGTAGAAATGGATGCCTCAGAGCCTCCGATTCTCGATGGTTCAGCCAAGCTTTATGTGAACTTGCTCCAGCAGGCAGAATGTGTGGAACAGGATGCAGATAGGACTTACTTTGAGCTCGAAAAGCCTATTTCAATAACCGAAGGGAACCGCTCTTTGATTGCGCTACCTTATGATGGCCTAAAGATCACTTGTACCTCAGCAGATGATCGTGGCATCCATACCCAGCACTTATCGATAGATATAGACCCTGAAACCTATATTGCTGATGTTGCTCCAGCCCGTACCTTCACGATTTACGAAGATATCGAAGAGCTTATCAAGCTCGGTAAGATCCGTGGGGGTAGCCTTGATTCTGCTGTAGTGATCAAGGGGGATAAGATTTTATCTAAGGAGCCTTTACGTTTTAAGGACGAATTTGTCCGCCATAAGATCCTTGATATTATTGGCGATGTTTTCTTATTGGGGATGCCTATTAAGGCTCATATTGTAGCGGTGCGCCCTGGGCATGCACTCAATGCACAGCTAACGCGCAAACTCAAGGAGCAGCGCGAGTCCCTCCTCGAAAAGAAAAAGAAGAAGAGTACTAAGAAAAAGACCGGGCCTGCTATTTTATCGACCGAGAAATCTTTAGATATCCAGCGCATTTTAGATACGATCCCGCATCGTTATCCTTTTGTCATGATCGACCGCGTGGTTGAGCTGATGGAAGGGGATGAATTGCGCGCGATTAAGAACGTGACCATGAATGAGCCGTTCTTCCAGGGGCATTTCCCTGGCAAACCAGTGATGCCCGGTGTTTTGCAAGTAGAAGCGATGGCTCAGGCTGCAGGGTTACTCTTGATGCGTAAGACAACCACAGAGGGCAAAGTAGCTTATTTCATGAGCTGTGATAAAGTGAAGTTCCGTCGTGTGGTAGAGCCTGGAGACCAGCTCGAGATTCACGTAAAGCTCACTAAGTCACGAGGAGATAAGATTGGAGTAGCAGAAGGAACCTGTAAGGTAGATGGCAAGATTGTTTCTTCTGCACAACTCATGTTTACTATTGCCGATGATACGCAGGATGCCTAAAACTAGTTTTAAGCGGTTTTAGCTTCTAGTAAATCCTCCGAGACTTGTTTTAATTTATAAATCCTTACTTTCCGATGTCGGACAACATCCACCCTACGGCAATTATTCATCCTGATGCAAACTTGGCAATTGATGTCCGTGTAGGCGCTTATGCTTATGTGGGCGCTCAAGTCACCCTTGGTGCGGGCACTGTGGTCCACCACCATGCAACTGTTGATGGGTTTACCACCATGGGGGCGGAGAATGAAATTCACCCCTATGCCTACGTAGGCGGGAAGACGCATGACTTGAAATTTCAAGGTGGAACCCCGGGTATTACCATCGGGGATAAGAATGTTTTCCGTGAGTACGTGACGGTTCATACCGCTACGGATGATGGAGATCACACTCTCATCGGTTCGAATAACCACTTTCTTGCCTATAGTCACGTAGCGCATGATTGCCAAATCGGCAATGGTTTGGTGATGAGTGCCCATGCTGCTCTTGGAGGGCATGTAGTTGTTGAGGATTGTGTGAATGTAGGTTGGGGTGCGGGTGTACACCAGTTCTGCCGGATTGGTCAGCACGCCATGGTTGGGGCTGCTTCTAAGCTTGTTCAAGACCTCCTGCCTTTCATGATTGCTGATGGTAACCCTGCTATGGTGCGTACTCTCAATAAAGTAGGGATGGAGCGCAATGGCTTTTCGCATGACGACATCGAGCTTACACGCCTAGTGTACCGGACGTTCTATCGCCAAGGGTTTAATAAACGCCAAGCATGCCGACACCTTAAAGAATCTCCCGAGGGGCACTACCCAATCGTCAAAGAAATTATCGCTTTTGCTGACAAAAGCGAACGTGGGTTGGCTTAAGCCAAAATAGGGGGGATTATAATGCAGATTCAACTTTCGGACAGTTTAACGCGTTCAGTTAAACCTTTGCCTGTTCCTGAGGGGCAGCATCACTTTGGTGTCTACTGCTGTGGTCCGACGGTTTACGGGCCAGCCCACATCGGGAACTTTCGTACTTTCCTTGTTCAAGATGTCTTACACCGTTTGCTTGAGGTTCTGGGGTACTCGCCATATTTCGTTCGCAATATTACGGATGTGGACGACAAGACTATCCGTCAGTCCCAGCAAGAAGGCCTCAGTCTGCAAGCTTTTACAGAACAGTGGACAAAGATCTTCCATAAGGATTGCACCCATTTGAATATGCTGCTTCCGCATGAAGAGCCTCGTGCCACTGCGCACATCGAGGCACAAGTGAGCCTGATCCAAAAATTAATGGATAAAGGCTATGCGTATCAGGGGAGTGATGGCTCTGTTTATTATAAGGTCGATGCGTTTGCTGACTACGGGAAGCTTAACCACCTGGACCGTGAGGCATTGCAGACACAGTCTACGACAAGCAGTGGCTCCCAAAATCAAGCGGATGAATACGATCGTGAGTGTGTGGCTGATTTTGCTTTATGGAAACTCCATAAAGAAGAAGATGGGGATAACGCATGGGAGAGTCCTTGGGGGAAAGGCCGTCCAGGGTGGCATATCGAATGCAGTGCTATGGCGATGCAGTATCTGGGGGAGACGTTCGATCTTCATGGAGGCGGAGTAGACCTTTGCTTCCCGCACCATGAAAACGAGATTGCCCAAGCTGAGGCCGTAACGGGTAAACCCTTTGCACATCATTGGTTTCATATTGCTCACCTGATGGTTGAAGGGCAGAAGATGAGCAAAAGCTTAGGCAACCTATATACCCTAAGTGACATTTTAGAAAAGAACTTTTCAGTCATGGCTTTGCGTTATGCGCTTATTGCCGGGCACTATCACCAACCGCTTAATTTCACGTTCGATACACTCCATGCTGCAAGCAGTGCGCTTGAAAAGCTTGATAAAGGGGTGAGGGCCTTATTGAAGCAAGCGTCTATGGATGAGGCTGTTTTTGAAGGTTTAAAGCCTGACTACGATGACGGTGCTTCACTATTCCCTGGTTTTTGGGCGCGTATTACGGATGACCTCAATGTTCCGGGAGCTTTGGGGGAGCTTTTTAAAGCGATTAATAGCTTAAAGCCCGATACACTTTCTTCTGAAGAGGCTACTAAGTTATTAAAAGAATTAGCGACTGTCTTTTATGTCTTGGGGCTTAAGGTTTTGATTGATGCACCCACCGAAGATGTGCCTGAGGCTATCCAGCTCTTAGCACAGAAACGTTGGGAGGCTAAAAAGAATAAAGACTTTGCTGCAGCCGATAGCTTGCGCCAAGAACTCGAGTCTCAAGGGTGGAAGGTTTTAGACAGTAAAGACGGCTACACGATCGAAGCTCTTTAAGAAAGCTGCTGCTTTAGCGCTTGGATGCGTGCAAAAGATTCGGCAATACGCTTTTCACTTACGCGTCCTTGAGTAATTAGCTTTTTTATAGTCTGAATGACTTGGGTCGCATAGTGCTCATCGTGGTAAGTTGCATTCGCAATAAGGATGATGTCCACACCTGCATTGAGTAAGGCTTCTAGCGTGTCTTCCAGTGTGAAGTGCTTACGGATGGCATCCATTTGAATGTCATCTGTGATCACAACGCCTCGGTACCCTAGTTGATTTCTTAGTAGGTTATTAATAATAGGGCCTGAAAGTGTTGCAGGGTAGTCAGGATCAAGTTTGCGCTGGAAAACATGGGCGGTCATCACTATGTCTGCCATGTCTTCTTTAATAATATTGGCAAAAGGAATAAGTTCTTTTTCATCCCAGGTATCTGTCACGTCTACCATATCCCAATGAGAGTCTGTGGTAGAGCTTCCGTGTCCACAGAAATGTTTGATGGAGCATAGGGTTCCTTGGTCACGGTGTGCTTGGATATAGGCGAGGGCATGTTCAGCCACTTTCTCAGGATCGTCTGAGAAGGTTCGTCCTTTCTTTGTGATAAAATTATTAGGGTCAACTCGGGTATCGATTACTGGGGCAAAGTTAAGATTGATCCCCAAGCCCTTAAGAGTCGCTGCAATCTTACGAGCCTCTTGATAGGTGGAGGGGAGGTCATCTTTTTGCCCAAGCTCAGCGTGGCTAGGGGTCACTGGGAAGCCGCGGTCAGGGTTCAGGCGGCTCACAATTCCTCCTTCTTGATCAATGGCAATGAATAGCGGAATATTACTTGTTGCCTGAAGGTCGTGGATGAGCTGCTTTACTTGCTTCGGGGATTTTATATTGCGCTCATTTGATTTCACAAGGCCATCCCAGCTAAATAAGACAACCCCACCGATATGGCGTTTTTGAATATCTTCCAGAATCGTATTGCTCGGCTCCATTCCGCGGAAGCCAACGATCAGCATTTGGCCAATTTGCGTGTCTAAGTCAGGGCTTGCTGCGTAGATTGAGCAGGGGAAGATTGCTAAGCAGACGGTCAGTAAGAGCTTATGCATTATTGTCATAAGTGGGCTGGAGAGAGGGGAAAATGGTCGGGCCGACAAGATTCGAACTTGCGACCCCTTGCACCCCATGCAAGTGCGCTACCAGACTGCGCCACGGCCCGACCTGAAACCAGAGATCCTGCCAGAAGTTGCTTCTAAGTCAAGGCCGTATCAGGATAAAACTGCTAATGATATCTGGTTGCCTTTTTTTCTACAAATAGCTAATCTAAAGGATTATAATACAAGGCCTTTCACAGTCACTATCTGCATATTCTTAAAGAATTTACAACACCATGTCCTGGGTTCACTTCCTTCCACTTTTTGCCGGTTTTGTTTATGCCTTAGCAGCGATGTTCCTTAAGCGCGCTTTGGCTAATGGAGCAGGTGCTATGCGTTTGACATTCATTTCTAATTGGATGGCATTTTTTGCATGCACTCCTTTTTTCTTTTTTCTCGAAGGGCAAAAGGTGGATTGGTCTCATTGGTGGGCACCGCTGATTTGTAGTGTGTGTGTGCTATTGGGCTGGGTGTCTACTTTGTGTGCGATTCGCTTTGGTGAGGTTTCTTTGCAGTCTCCGCTCATGAGTATTAAGGTTATTTTAGTTTCCTTATTTGCTCTTTTTATGCTTCCAGGATCAATTCCTATTGTGTGGTGGATTTCGGGTAGCCTTATTGTATGTGCTATGTTTTTGATGAGTAAGACTGATGGCTCACTCATGCATAGAAAAACAGTCCTACTTACTTTTGCTTTATGTTTGTGCAGTGCGACCTTATTCGGTGTCTGCGATGTGCTGATCGAGAAAGAATCTCCTTATTTTGGTGAGATGTATTTCCTGCTTTTGATGGCTGGGGCTACAGCAGTGGAGTCTTGCTTGCTGATACCATTTTTCCGAGGGAGTTTGTTTGATATTCCTAAACCTGCAGTTCCTTGGGTGTTGTGGGGAACGGCCCTCATGGGAGGGGAGGCTGCCCTGCTTTACATGGCCATTTGCTTCTTTGGCCAGGCTGCGGTGGTTAACATTCTTTATAGCTCTCGAGGGCTTTGGAGTGTCTTCCTTGTGGGTGTGATTGGGCACTGGCTTGTCAAAGAAGAATATAGCCTTGGGCGCAATATTCTCATTAGGCGCTTTATTGGAGCCTTTTTGCTCTGTGTGGCAATCGGCCTAGTGATGACTGATTAATCCCTAAGTTGCTCTATGTGAGTTGGTTAATTTGGAGGGAGTAACTAGGCTTATTTTGTTGATATAATTTTATTATTATTATATAATATAGCTTAAGCAAACGTTTCCATAAGGTGTTTGTTACAGGCTCTTTATGTGAAGCGACAACAATCAAATAGGCTCAATTATGAGTGTAGATGGACCAGGTGGGTTTAACCCTTACAACCCTCAGTATTATGAAGGGCTTACAGGAAGGTCAGCCGATGGGCCTTCGCGGGCTCAAGATGTGCCTGATACCTATGCTTCCTCAGGGGCTTCTCAGGCTCAAGGGACTTTTCAGGGAGAGGAAGTCCATATGCATAACAGCGCTGGGGAGTTGCAAGATGCCTTTTTAGATGCGACTGAGGAGTTTACTTCTATGGGGAGTCAGAAGTCCCAGGAGAAGGCCTCGAAGAGTGAAAAACTGAAGCAGCGCAAAGTGGATCATGCTTTAAATAACTTAGTCGAAAAGGTTAAGGATGCTGACTTAGCCCAAAAATATATTGACCGGTTTCCTGATATAAAAAATAACCGCAACTTTCAGGAGTTCCCTAATATCCTTCGGAGAATGTCTGACCCTGATTGGGAGGATATCCTAAAAGAAGCAAACCAGCGCTTCCCGGATGCAGCACACAGGCATGCAGCACTTTCTTTTGCTTATGAGGTCCTTTCGCGCGAAGGAGAGAAGAGCCTTGCTCTAGCAGCAAAGGTTAAGACGGCCATCGAGGGTATGATGCAAGATAAGGAGCTAGCTGTTAAAGTGCGTGCTGGCTATAACATCACAGCTGAGGCTGCCAAGCTTGTAGATGCTATTCGGGAGGATTCTGAAAGCGATATGGGGGATGTTTCTATCGGCAATCTTAAAGAGTTCTACCAAGGAACATTGGAGGGGGATGAGTCCAAAACAATCACGGACCTTTACAATCAAATTTACGACCAAGGTAAAGCAGGTAACTTTGTGGATTACCTGGAAATAGCTATTAAATTAACCGGTGAAGACTTGCGTTCATCCGGTCCCATGAGTTTGGGGCCTTCTCGCCCGAAGGCTTGGCTTGAAAACCATATTGATACGCTTTACCAGGTACAGACTTTAGGCAATACCCGCAAAGGTATTATTACTTTATTAGGACGTGTGGATGCACTCCCAGGTGTTACCATCTCACCCCCAGCAGCATAAACGATTATGATGAGCAAAACAGAGCAACGTATAGAAATCGCCGCGCATGTGGTGATGCGGCATGTATTGCCTCTTACGCATGCTAAGTTTGTGAGCAAAGACCAGCTGCTGTCGATTTCCAGGACGCTCGGTATAAAAGATACTGAGGCTAAGGTTTACTTTTTTAATGAACTGCTAAATTTAATACGCGATATGCCCGAGAAAATATTTCCGGATCTTGAAAGCCGGGAGCGTTTGCTCGAGGCCTGTTTAGAAGCAGCAGACCAAGCCGATGATGAGGATATAGAAGCATCCGAAGAACAGGAGGAATAATATCATGAGTAGTATTGACGGACCAAGAGGACCAAGAGATAGCGGGGGTATTTCCCCTCAAGAACCTGATGAACCTTTGGGCAATAAGGGTGGTCATGAGGTAGAGCACCACCATGGGGGTATCGGTGAGATTCTTGAACAAGCCCGAGATGCTGCGGAAGAGGCAACTGTATTGGGGAGCTCTAAAGAGGGTGAAGAAGTCTCGAAGGAAGAGGCCATCAAGAAACGCAAGGTGCTTTCTAAGGATGAGCACAATGAAATGATTAAGCTAAAAGATCAGTATATGGATCTATTCGGAAAAGCTGAGTTTACGGATGAAAAACTCAGGCAGTTTCTGGATAGCCTGCGAGATCTTCAAGAGCAAATCCCTGAAAATATTTTGGCTAAGGCGCGTGAGCAGTTTGATGATGTTACGGTACAGCATGCTGCAATGGAGTACACACTCAAAGCCTTAAATATTATAGATGATCCTTCAGATAAAGTTTTGAAGGAAAATCTCCCGACTGCAATTGATAACTTGATGCGCTCTTTTGATGAGTCAAATCACCTTTTAGAGCCTCAGGTGAAGGCTGGATATACAACTGCGAAATCTGTTAAAAAGTATTCTGGAAAACTTGAACATGTTGCAACTGAAGTAGAATTGCTTAATTTGTATCGTGGGCTCATTAAGAGTGATGATGCAGATTCTTTGTCCGGGGTGTTTAAGTTCGCTCACTCACGCCTTAGTGACGCTAATTTTAATACTTTCCTGGAGTTTGCCTTAAAGGCTACAGGTGAGGATATGAGTAGTGCTCATGCATTAGGCCCTTCGCGTGATAAGGTACGTTTGCAGTCTAACCAAGATGCTTTGTTCATGATTCAGGCTTTACGAACTGCTCAGGAGAAACTTACTGAAGTCTTCACTCCCGAAGGAAATATCGATGCCTTTGATGTTATGAATGGCTTGTTTGGCCTGATGAGTAATCCGTATCCTAATAAAGAGCAGGCCTTAAAGATTGCGGATACGGTAGGGGTAGATACACCTGAAGGGAAAGTTGTGTTTATGAATAAGTTGCTCACCTTCGCCCGGGATGGCCTTTCGATTGATAAGGAGGGTGTGTGGAAAAGTCTAGAACACCGTGAGAAGATACTCGGCGTACTGAACGAAGCTGCAACTATTGCAGATAATGAGGTGCCCGAGTAATTAGCGGACAACTAGCCAGCCGTCGGCGTCTTTAAAGCGTAGGAAGACGATCCGAATAATATCTGTGGTAATCCAGATGAAGTAGGCTATCGTGAAAAGGCCTGCAATAAAACCACCGCCTGTTGCGTTTGAGAGCAAAAATAAAAGGCATAGGCCTGCGCCTGTGAAATAGTGTCCTGTATAAAAACGGTGTATGCCAAACATACCTAAAAGCCACGCAAGTAATAGTGTTGCCTTAAAGCTCATGTGTCCTGCGAGTTCTTCGTCAAATTTTCGTACCAATAGGCCATCGTTAACGTCTTTAAATTTTTGAGATAAAATATTGAGCACATCCATGAAAACCCAGATAACACAAGCAAGCATAGGTATCCAAATGAATACCGTGAAAAATGTCCCTGAAGTATTGATACCAGTAAAGGAATAAGACCCCGTATTAAGGTTTAGAGATGGCAAGCTACTTTCTTCACGCTTTTGGGCTACATAGCGTTCGCTTGTTTTGTTGCTTTGCCTATTGCTGAGTGTTGTGCGTTTATTTTTTTTAGTAACGTGCTTAGCCGTATCTCTGTTAAGTACAAAGTCTTTTTTAGAGGTATTCACTTGGGCAAATAAATGAGCTTCGTCTTGGATGTGAACCACTGGTGTACGATGGGCGGTTTCTGTGCTGGCAAAAGAGTTAACCCACTCACCCAATAAGGTTATTATTGGGGCAGTTAATGCCAGCAGAAGGATACAGCACCCCGAGCGCCACCTCCCTAGGTAAAAGCGGTGCGCCCCAAATATGCCTATCCACATCGCGAGCAGTAAGGTAACTGAATAGTTTTTTTGGCTGTAGAAGGGAGGGGGCTCCTCATTTATTTGTTCATCCATAATAGTAAGAAGAATCTAACCACCAAGTTTAGACCTTTTTTTACTGATTTGCTATAATTAAAATTTTCCTCTACGCTGTGTTTTTAATCTGAAACAAACCATGACCCCAGATCCTGCCCTTACTATCAAGAAAGTTCACCGCAACAGCGTCTTTATTGGCTATGCTTACGTTGCTTGCGGGGCCGTAGGTGTGGTGGGGCCGCTGACAGGTTTCCCTATGGGTTGGTTCCATTGGGTAGCTATTGTGGTTGCGGTCTTAATTGGCTTTGTAGAGCTGCATTATGGGAAATGTCTTCTCAAAACACGTGAGGCCTGTTGGATGAAGCGTTTGGCGTGGAATCAAGTACTTGCAACTTTCTTCTTATTAATAATCCTAGCAAGTATGCTTTTTGAGGACCCTAGGGTGCTTTTGAATCAGATGGATGCCCAACGTGTTCAAGAAATTGAGCAAGCTACCGCTCAAATGGGGATCACCCCAGAGGAATTTGTCCGTTTTGCGACCAAGCTCACTGTGGCTATGTGCAGTGTGATTATTTTTATTTTTCAAGGATTGATAGTCAAATCCTACTTTAAGGCTTATCGCACCTATAAAAATCTGAAATAAAGCCTTGCTTGGTCAGGCAAAACCCGCAGTATCTCTTGAACATTAAGTGTGCCTGGCTAGCTCAATCGGTAGAGCAGTTGACTCTTAATCAATTGGTTCGGGGTTCGAGTCCCCGGCCAGGTACCATTTAATAACCGTGTCAAGCCGGCTTAGCTCAGTTGGTAGAGCGCTCGCCTTGTAAGCGAATGGTCGTCGGTTCGAGTCCGACAGCCGGCTCCACTTTTAATAGTGGAGCTTTTTTTATATCCTATTCTCATGTTTAAGATGGCCCCAGAATCTTCCCCCGCATCAGAAGACAAGCCTAACCCCATTGTCGTAGAGGCACGAAAAGCAATTCTTAAAGATCGGTTGCGTGAGAACCTGGAAGATTATGAGATCTGTATCGCAGACTATGAAAACCAGGGCACGCTTGATTTTGTTAAAGAAGACAACGAGTGGACCTTGCAGTTTCATCGCTTGGTCATGCGTGAGTATGCCCGAGAGGTGCGCAACCGCGGGGGCAGTGCTCATACCTATGTGATCCGCCTGCAAGACTATCTCTCTTGGCTACGCAGCCACGGTTATAAAAATAGCGAAGCAGCCCGCAAGCAGTACGTCCGCTTTTTGCATGACAGCCGCTAAGAGATCTAAAGCTTGCCAACAGAGGCCCTGATGCCTTCAATAAACACCCTATGGGCACACCTGCATCTGAAAAACCAACTATCTTAACAGCTTGCCAGCCGACGAGTCATTTCCATTTAGGCAATTACTTGGGAGCCGTGCGGCGTTGGGCAGATATGCAGGATGACTACGAGTGCTTTTTTGGAGTAGTAGACCTGCATGCCATGACTGCTCCTTATACGCCTGCTGATTTACGACGCAATACGCTGGAGTGTGCCGCTCAGTACATTGCTTGTGGACTTGATCCTAAGCGTTCTAATATTTTTGTGCAGTCTCATGTAACTGGCCATACTGAATTAGCCTGGATTTTAGGCTGCTTGGCACCTTTGGGGCAACTCGAACGTATGACTCAGTTCAAAGACAAGTCCAAGCGCATTGGACAGAGTGTGGGTGCTGGGCTGTTCTTCTATCCGGTTCTTCAAGCCGCTGATATTTTGCTTTATAATGCAGATGCAGTCCCTGTGGGGGAGGACCAAAAGCAACACCTCGAGCTAGCACGCGACCTCGCCCAGAAGTTTAATAACACTTACTCAGAGACGTTTAAGCTCCCCGAGCCTCTGATCGGTAAGAAGGGCGCGCGGATCATGGCCTTGCAAGATCCTGAGAGTAAAATGTCCAAGTCCGACAAAAACCAAAGCAGCACGCTTTACTTGTTCGAGCCTAAGGAATCTATCCGCAAGAAGGTGATGAGCGCTGTAACGGACTCTGGGAGTGAAATCTCCGCGAGTGATGACAAACCTGGAGTTTCGAATTTGATGAGCATCCTCAGCTCCCTAACCGGGCATTCTTACGAAGAGATTGCCGGCCAATTTTCAGGCAAAGGGTATGCACCTTTTAAAGAGGCCGTAGCTGAGGCAGTGATCGCCACAGTCGAGCCCCTGCAGGCCCGCTACCAAGAGCTCATGAAGGATAAAGACGCCCTCAATACCGTCCTTAAAGAAGGCGCAGAGGTTGCTCAGAAGCGCGCCTACAAGATGCTCGCTAAGGTTTACCGCAAGGCTGGACTCCTGGAAAGAGTACGCTAGAGCTGGTCTAATATTGCTTTTTTGGATACTCAATTCTTGATTGTTTTGAGTTGAGCTTTACCTAAATCTCTTTTAGCTTGATTGAAGTCTTGTTGAATAATTTCTCCAATATTGTAATTATCCAACAAGACCACTGATTTGAGAAACAACCCTTAAACGGATTCCTTACTATGCGTGAACAAGCTCGACCCACCTTGCCGAAGTGGCCCTTTTACTTTGGTGACTTGCTTTTAGTTTCAACAGCCATCCTCATTGCCTTCAATGGCGGAGGCGCCCTTAACGGCTGGCAGTTCTTCTGGTGCTTTGCCAGTGTGGTTAGCGGAGCAGTACTTTTTGTTGTTCCTTTTGTGTTAGAATTTAGAGGGCAACTCACTGTTGCTCAAGCTCGCCAAGAGGGTGTCTCTCAGGAGATGGCCCGCCGCTTACATGTTACCATGACAGAGGTTCAAGAGCTTAAGGACGTATTGAGTGAGCATAACGAGCAGCAGGTTGCAACAATGGCCTTGCTTGACTCTACCATTAAAGATTTGCAAGACCGCCTCAGTAGTATCACCGAGCCTCAAGGCGGTATCGAAGCCCTGACCGAAGAGTTACGCAAAATTACCGTAGCGACTGAGCAAATGGAACTTCTCGCTGAAGAAGAGCAACAGGCCGAGGCTGCACCAGAAGAGCAACAAGCTGCAGTGACCTTCCAGGACCCTGTAGTCCTAGAGAAGGAAGCTACAACTACACCAGCACCAGAAACGGTGACAGAAACACCAGCGCCTACAACGCAAGCGTTTGATGCTAATGCAGACTTATCTAGCGATATCTTTTTAGATGACCTCCCTTTAGGTGGAGATCTTGTCCTGCCTGAGGATACGCCGGTGCAAGCCAGTGAGGAAACCTCTTTTGAAGCTGCCCCGACTCAAGAAGAGCAGCAAGAACAACCCACTTGGCAGCCAGAAGAAACCGTTGCCGAGGTAACTCCTGAGCCTACTGCTATTCACCCCCACAATGATGAGCCTTTTATTTTAGATGAACTAGGCCCCGTTGGTGCAGGGCGTGATGCGAGTGCTTTAGTCCATGATGAGGCCCCAGCAGCAACTGCAACGGCAACCGTGGTTGCTCAGCCTACAGAAGCCCATGTCGATGCACACGGCCATGTAGAGCCTGCTAACCCAGAGGAAACCGTACGCCGCGCGCACACTGGTCAAACAAAAGTAATCGCCAACGTGCTAACCGGTATTGGTAAAAAACCTTACATCCGTGGTGAAGGCCCAGGCCTAAGCTGGGAGAAGGGGATCCCTATGGACTTTGTTGAAATTGGAAAATGGCAGTGGGTTGCTCCGCATAGTGACCAGCCTGTGCAGTGTCATATCTACAAAGATGACAATATCCCCGCTGAAGGTGAAAACTTCCAGCTAGAGCCAGGCGAGCAACTCGAACTAAGCCCTCATTTTTCTAGCTAAAAATAGCTAACCCTTTACGCAAAAAAGCTCGCTTAATCAGCGAGCTTTTTTGTTGAAATACATCTTGTATGAAAAGGCTTATATGTGAATTGCCTCATCAAACACATCTGCAGCAGCCTCTGCCATGGCTTCAGCCAGAGTGGGGTGTGCATGGATAGTGTTATGAATCTCGTGGGCGGTAGCCTCTAGGTTAACGGCTAGGGCATACTCCGCGATGAGCTCTGTGGCATCAGGGCCAATGATATGAGCACCCAAGATCTCACTGTGTTTTTCATCAGTGATGAGTTTTACAAAACCTTCTGCGTTGTTCGCGGCCACGGCTTTTCCAGATGCCATGAAAGGGAACTTTCCAATTTTTACCTTAAGGCCTTTTTCCTTAGCCTGCTCTTCAGTGAGGCCAATGCTCGCTACCTGTGGTTGACAGTAGGTACATCCAGGTACGTGCACAGGCTTCTTGGGCGCACTATGCCCAAAGATACCATTTACTGCTTGTACGGCTTCGAAAGTTGCTACGTGGGCGAGCCAAGGCGGCCCAATGATATCTCCTGCGGCATACACATTGGGGATATTGGTCTTATAGTGGTTATCTACACTAATAAATCCACGTTCCACATTAAGGCGTACCTTGTCTGCTAGGAGGCCTTCCGTATTAGGCATGACACCAATCGCAACCAGAAGGCTTTCCACTTCAAGCTCATTGCTTCCCTTGTCATTGACGAGCTTGATTTTTACAGAATTCTCACCCACACGGATGTCTTCGGCTTTCGTGCCTACATGCATCTTTATCCCTTGCTTCTTGAAGGCACGAGTCAGGGTCGTAGAGACTTCTTTGTCTTCAATCGGTAGGATTTGTGGGAGCATTTCCACAAGCGTTACCTCACAGCCTAGGGCATTAAGGAAGTACGCAAACTCAACCCCAATAGCTCCAGCCCCAAGAATAGCGATGGACTTAGGCATCTCAGTCATGGCTAAGGCTTCGCGGGAGGTCATCACACGCTTCCCATCCACTTCAACATTAGGCAGAGGACGTGCCTTACATCCAGTAGCAATGAGGAGCTTCCCGTAGTTAAAGGTCTTTCCTTTGTCTTTACCTTCTGTGATCGTAACAGTCCCTGGTGCGCTGACTTGGGCTTTGCCTAGGAAGTAGTCTACCTTGTTCTTCTTAAATAGAAATTCAATACCTTTGCCCATTTTGTCGGCAACAGTGCGGGAGCGCTTCATCACTTGCTCGAAGTTTACGGTCACATTCTCACAATGGAAGCCGTAGTCTTCAGCATGGCGCATTTTGTCATAAAGTTCTGCACTTTTGAGGAGTGCCTTAGACGGGATGCAGCCCCAATTCAGGCAAGTCCCCCCGGCACGCTCCATTTCGATACAGGCAACTTTCTTGCCGAGTTGTCCCGCGCGGATTGCTCCGGCATAGCCAGCAGGTCCGCCTCCAATTACAATTAAATCATACTGTCCCATAAATGAAATTCCTTGAGGTTAAATATCAATGACTGAGTTGTCACGCTCCTGGGTAGGCGCTTTGCTTTGTGGTTGATTGCTTTGTACACGGATCCGCCCGCTAAATAAATTATTAATCACCAAAGAGGTTAAGCTAAGTACGAGTGCCCCCCATAAGGCTGCCGAGAATGAATCTACAAAGAAGCCCTCTACAAGGTTACCAACCATCATGAAGAGTAGGGCGTTAATTACCCACATCCCAAGGCCCATAGTAACGACCACAAAGGGCAGGGTGAACAACACAAGCACCGGCTTGATTACCACATTCAGGAAACTCAAGATCAGCACGGCTAGAAACAAGGCTGAAGCATTCTCGTAGTGAATGTATTCGGAAGTGTGGGCTGCAATGATTACCCCCAAAGCAATAAGGATCCAGCTCTGGAAGATGTTTGCAAAGCCTCTGTCGTGGATCAAGGAGGCACGTCTTTTGGTTGCCTCCCAAGAGGGTCTATTATTGGTATAATTTGACATTACTATAAATCATTTTGTCATCCCCTTCACCAAAGCCGAAGAATATAAACAGCTTATGCGGTGGTTGTACAGGGATTGGGCTGGTCAGGTACATGCCTTCCCGAGACAAAGGTTTGTTTTTGAGTGTTTGTGCGTTTTTCTTTTTGCCTTTAATAGGGCTTCTGTAGCGGATCCAGCCCGTATCGAAGGGCGGCTCAATCGCTTTCTTTTCTGCATCGAGGAAATGCAGCTGGAAGTGGTTGTTAACCACTTGCACATTCACGAAGCCATCACGCGTAGGCAATGTGACTCCTTTGTCGGTTGAGGCTCCTTGCCCAAGCAGGCAGCTTGTGGATAAGCTTAAGAGCAGTAGCGGGAGTGCTAGACGAGAGACGCGCATCACAGTTCTATTTTTAAGATTTAATTTTCAGGTATTCTAGAGAAGAAGATCCCCCGTGAAAAGCAATAAAAAAGGCTTATTAGTTGGCTCCCTGTTTCTTCTTCTTAAGGGCCTTCCATGCTTCAAGTCGCTCAGCAATAGCGGCTTCTGCACCTACAGCCTTGGGCTTATAGAGGGTGAGCGGCTTTTCGAGGTATTCTTGCCCAGTGATGCCTGTGTCTTCATTATGGCTGTATTGGTAATCTTTCCCATTCCCTAGGCGCCGGCCTACAGTGCTTTTGCCGTCCCGTAACCACTTAGGCACTAGTTGTACGGGTTGGCTTTTTAATACCTCATAAGCCTTAAATAAACTCTCGCAGGCAGAATTACTTTTGGGGGCTGTCGCTAAGAAAATCGTTACATGGGAGAGGTTCAGTGCACACTCAGGCATCCCGATCATTTCACAAGCCTGGAAGGCTGCAGTCGCCAGCCCTAATCCGCGAGAATCTGCCAAGCCGACATCTTCTGAGGCTAGGATTACTAAGCGCCGCGCAATGAAGCGTGGGTCTTCGCCGCCTTCAAGCATTTTGGCTAGCCAGTACAAGGCCGCATCTGGATCACTCCCACGGATGCTTTTAATGTAGGCAGAGATAGTGTCATAGTGCTCTTCGCCATCACGGTCGTAACGGATTTGTCGCTCTTTAGCAAATTGCTCAACCGTCTCTTCGGTGATGGCGCTGCCGATTGCTTGGCTCAAGACAAGGGTCTCTAGGCTATTGAGGGCTCTGCGCAAGTCTCCACCACTGAGCATTGCTAGCCCTGTGAATACTGCTGGCTCAGCGGTGCAGCGTGTGTGGCCTAGTCCGCGCTCTTTGTCGCTTAGGGCAAGCTCGAGTAGTTGTGCGACAACCTCTTCATGCAAAGGCTCTAGGCGGAAGAGGTGGCTGCGGCTCAAGAGTGGCGGGATGATGTAGAACCCTGGGTTATGGGTGGTCGCCCCGATGAGACGGATGTTACCTGCTTCTATGTCGGGTAACAAAAGATCTTGCTGGGCTTTATTGAAACGGTGGATCTCGTCAATAAATAACAGCGTCTGCTGTTTGTCGTAGTGCCGGGCCATCCGCAAAATATCACGCAGCTCTGCTACGTTCGAAAGTACCGCATTGATTTTTACAAAACGACAGCTTGTTTGTTGTGCGATGACTTCTGCCAAGGTTGTTTTTCCAGAGCCTGGTGGGCCATAAAAAAGTAAACTGCCGAATTGGTCACTTTTAATTAGTTTAGGGAGTAAGCAGTCTTCGCTCAGGAGGTGATCCTGCCCAACAACTTCATTCAGCGTACGTGCGCGCATACGTGCGGCTAAAGGCATCCGCGCTGTATTTTCTTTAGAGGGTGTAGTTCCCTCAAAGAGCGTAGCTTGTTCTGTAATCATGGATACATTTTGAAGGCCTTCAGTGCAGAGGCAATTGAAAAGGGTTGCCTATAGGCTTGGTATCCTTTTATTAAAGGATATGGATACTACAGTTCAATTGCCGGCTGAAATTTATCATACCCCTGTAATTCAGGAATATAACCCTGGTACTAAAGAGTTTGGGGGGACACAAAGGTTTGAAGGACTTTGGAAAGAACGGCTTGTAGAATTTAATGGGGATAAAACCGATCCTCAGTTTCAAGACTTTTTAAAGTCCTATTCTAGGTCGCATACTTTGAAGGCATTCAGTGCGACCTATCAAGGTGGGGAAATTAAAGATAGGCAGGCAGTTCGTGAAGCGTATAATGAAGCAGTTGTTCAGGCTTATCATAAGAAAAAAGAAGAGGATGCAGCTGCTGCTTTAGAAAAAGAAAAGGAAACACTTCAAAAAAAATCTGATTTTTTAGATGATCCAGAGTTTAAAGATAAGCTACAGATTGTATTCGATGATCGTGATTTTAAGCTTAATTACCAGCACCCGAAGGCTTTAGAGCGTTGGGGGCGCATTATTGCTTCAGAAAATCCTAATGAGGCCTATGATCTTGCTTGTTATGCAAGGGATAAATTTGTTGCTCTGGGGAATGCTGCGGCTCAAGAAGATCCTGCTGAGGGCCTAAGGATAAAGCTTCGCGGTATGAAAGCTTTTGCACGTTGTGCCTTAGCTATTTATACGAAAAGTTCGGATAAAGTTTTAGGGCAGCGGATGATTGAGCGGGAACTTAGGCCTAGTCGGGAAGTTTCTAAGAAAGATAAGAAGCTTTATACGCAGGCTAAAGCGCTTTGGGAAAAGTGGTTTCAGAAAATGATTAGCTCTGACCTGGAAAAACGTAAAGGATGTAAATCGAGAGTGTTAACAGAGGCTAATGTTCATGAGGCTGTTAAGAAGGCTTCAAGGCTTGCTAAATCAAATAGAAAACGGGCCGCTAAGTCTTTATTACCTTTTATTCAAGCTTTTGATTTAAAACAGCCCCATAAAATTTATCAATTCATAGAGAGGAAGATAACAGTTTTAGATGAAGGGGTTGCTGCTCGAGCTTTTGCTGAATTAGCACATCATCTCTTTGAAGAGAAAGCTATGTTTGAAGCCTTTGCTTCTATGAGGAAAGCGATAGAGCTCTCTTTTGAGGATGTTTATTTCCATGTGGTGTCTATGGCCTTTAAGCTTAAGGCCAAGTCTGAAAGTATCGAGGGCAGTTCTAAGCAAGTTCAAGAAGAACTGGTGGCTCTCTTTCAAGATAGTGTCTATAACTCACGCACGGGTAATTGGGATATTGTTTATGCTCCATCCCCAGCGAGACTCAAAGATAATTTTATGCAATCCTACAAAGACATGCTCTTAGATGTTGCGCTAGTAGGGCCCTTCGGTTGGGTAGGGGCTGCTGTCAGAGATTTGCTCCCTCCGCCCGGAGAAACAAGCTATGCGAATGCAGGCTTCGAGGTCGTTACTGACTCCGAAAGTGACGATGAGCGCTTTGAGGAGGTAGAGGAAGAGCTTGAAGCTCCTGACACAGTTTCTCTGCAGCATAACTTTGAGGTTGTGGAAGGCTCCGAAGGAGAGAGTGAAGACGAGTTGCATAACGCTTCTGCTGCTAGTAATGTAAGGCCTGCGACAATATCAAAAGAAGGCTTGCAGGGCTTAAAAGAAAGTTTGTTTCCAAACGATGATGAAGAAGGGTGAGTGTTAGGGGGTGGCCGCCTTTTCTACAGACGCAAGTAGCCCTAAGCGCTCCCCTTTGTTGTGGTTGTTAGGGGGCTGCGTTGGGGGGATTTTGTTATCTACTCAATGGGGTAGTGTGCCTGCTATCCTTTTAGTCAGCTTAGGGCTTGTTCTTACTTTTGTTTCAATGCGCCAAGAGCCACGCTTATGGTCTTGTTGCTTTCTTCCGGCAGCCCTACTTATTTTTTGGGGCTATGCTAATGTCCGGATGTCTCAAGTACCACTCAGCCAGCAGGTCCCTCCGCGTGAAGTCGTGTTAGACTTAAGGGTGACTCAGCGCATGCGCAGCGCAAGGCAGCATGGGCAGGTCAGTGGGTTTGCTACCGTGACTCATGCCCCTTCTATTTTGAGTCATCTAGAGGGGCAAAGGCTTTACTTTTACCTAATGCCTGGGGAGGGTGGTGCAACCTTAGTACGCTCCCAGCACATTAAAGCCAAAGGAGTCTTGCGTGTGTTGGGTCCTCAGGCTTCACCCACAGGGTTTGATCGCTTTTTAGAAAGCCAGGGGGTGGCTTTAAGTCTGAGCCGCGGTCGGGTGATGGAGGCAGGCGCTGTTGATAACCTTTTTTATGCGTGGTGCTTTTCTTTAGCTGAACGTTTTGAGGCGCTCTTGCGTCGTGGGACCCCGGAGCACTTTGCAAGCTTAGCCAATCCCTATGTTGCTATGCTTTTGGGGCGTAAGGCAGCCCTCACATCTGGGCAAAAAGAAGCCTTTACTCAGAGTGGGACCTTGCACCTCTTTGCTATTAGTGGGCTACACGTAGGGATTATTGCACTTAGCCTGGCAACGCTTTTGGCTTTGTTGCGTGTGCCTGCAAAGCCTGCTGCCCTCATTGGCTTGGCCTGTCTATTCCTCTATGTGCAAATCACTGAGGCCAGCCCTTCGGCAATGCGGGCTTTTATTATGCTAAGCTTCTTTTGGGGCGCACGGGTCTTTTTGCGCCAGGGGAGTGCTTTTGCTGCTTTGGTGGCCTCTGCGCTTTTTGTCTTAGTTTGGGACCCTCGGATGCTCTTTAATGTTGGATTCCAGCTCTCATATGCTGTGGTCGCTGGGATTTTGCTTTATGGGGTACCACTTATGCAGGTCCTTTGGCGCTCCCTGCGCCCCTGGGATGATTTGCCTGATTCAAGCAAAACACGCTGGCAAAGGCTAGTGATCGGGGGCCTTCATGGGGGGCTAGGGCTTTTTTGCATTTCATTTGCAGCCAGCCTCATGAGCACCCCGCTGAGTATTGCCTATTTTGGCCAATGCACCCCCGGTGGGGTCCTGGTTAATATGGCCTTAGTCTCCTTGGCAGGACTAGTCATGGTGTGTGGCTTTGTGTCCTTAGGGTTTGGGCTGCTAGGGCTTGGGGGTGTCTCTGCCTTTTTGAATCATGCGGCCTGGGTGCTTATCTATCTTATGGAGAGGGGGATAGCGTTCTTTAATGCCCTGCCTGGAACCAGCTGGGAGGCTGGTTTTACCCACCCGTTTTGGGCATTTGGGGCTCTTTTAGGGCTCTTTCTTCTCTTGATCGGTCTGGCCTCCAGCCGCCGTTTCTCAGCCAAAAAGCGTGCTTACTTAGCCCCTCCTGGTTTTCTTTTAGTGGTCCTGTTGTTGGGATTGAATTATTAGACTTTAAAAGGCTTTACAAAGGCCGGCAAAGTCGCTTTTTTATAAATCCTCATGCAAAAAACAAAGAAATCGATGGCTAAACGCTTTAAGATCACAGGCAGCGGCAAGGTTTTGCGCCGTACGCCAGGTCGTCGGCACTGCTTGAGTGCCAAGACTGTGAAGCAGAAGCGTGCCTCACGGGCAGACAAGGCTGTATCTCCTGGATTCTCCGCGAGATGCAAGCAAGGGATGCCATTTGCTCACTAAGTAACTTGGGTGCAGGCGACCTAAGTGCTTTAAATATAATAGAAAGAAAAAAACATGCCAAGAGCTACAAACGCAGTTGCAACAAAGAAACGCCGTAAGCGCGTTTTAAAAGGAACTAAAGGGTATTTCGGGAACAAGTCCCGTCTATACCGTTACGCTAAGGATGCGACCGCACGTGCGGGTCAATTCGCTTACCGGGACCGCAAGAAGAAGAAGACGACCATGCGTCAGCTATGGATCGTTCGGATCAATGCGGCTTGCCGTAACCTAGGGATCAGCTATAGCCGATTCATCGCAGGGATTAACGCTGCAAACATCGAGCTAGACCGTAAGGCCATGAGCGAGCTTGCTATCCATGACGAAGTTGCTTTCAAGGCACTCGTAGAACAAGCACAAGCAGCGCTTAAGGCGTAAGGCTTGTGGTTTAACACAGATCACCCTGCGCTCTCATGGAGGAAAAGCTACAGGCTATCCTAGAAGCTGCTTCTAAAGAAGCGGTTGAGTTGAATGCTCGTCCTGATTTCGAGGCATTCAAGGCTAGGCTAGTAGGCCCTCATGGGAGCCTGACTGATTGTGTTAAGTCTGTAGGGAAGCTCCCTAAAGAGGAGCGCCCACTAGCAGGTAAGGCGGTTAACCAAATTAAGAAAGCCCTCGAGGCTCTCTTTACAGAGACTTTACAGCGTATCGAAACTGCAGAGATGCAGGCGCTTTTGGGGCCTGCGGTAGATCCGTCTTTGCCAAGTGCGCATTTCCCTGCAGGGACGAGGCACCCACTCTCTCAGGTGCGTGATGCTATTAGCGAAATTTTCCGCAAGATTGGCTTCACGATTGCCGAAGGGTCCGAGCTTGAGTCAGAGTGGTATTGCTTCGATGCGCTGAATACGCCGGATGATCACCCCGCTCGTGATGAGCAGGACACGCTTTTCTTGCCGGAAGGCTTAGTTATGGGGAATGTGGACAAGAAGGCAGATGAGCGCTATGTTATGCGCACGCATACGTCTCCTGTTCAGATCCGTACTTTGCTTAAAGAAGAGCCACCCCTTCGTATTGTGGCCCCAGGCCGTGCATTCCGTCGGGATACTGTAGATGCTACCCACAGCGCAAACTTCCACCAGATCGAAGGTTTGTATGTCGAGAAGGACTGTAATGTTACAGACCTAAAGGCGGTTCTAGATTATTTCTTGCAAGAGCTTTTTGGCTCTGAAGTCCAAACGCGTTTGCGTCCAAGCTTTTTCCCGTTTACCGAGCCAAGCTTTGAGCTAGACATGAAGCTGCCTAACTTGGGTAAGCTGAGTGATCAATGGATCGAAGTGATGGGTTGCGGCATGGTTGATCCAGAAGTTTTCAAATCCGTAGGCTATGACCCTGAAGCGTGGTCTGGCTATGCTTTTGGTATGGGGATCGAGCGTCTTGCTATGCTCTTGTACGGGGTGGATGATATCCGCTATTTCTACCAAAACGATTTACGATTCCTTAGACAGTTCACATCATGAAAATCAGTTTATCATGGCTCAAAAAATACCTGCCTAGTTTAGAGGCAACGCCTGATCAGCTGGAGGAGGTATTTCCATTAATGGGGCTAGAGGTTGAATCTGTAGAAACTACAGGAATCCCTCAGCTTGATAATGTCGTCGTCGGAGAGATTTTAACCCGTGATCAACACCCAGATGCAGACCGCTTGTCTGTGTGCCAGGTGTCTGTCGGAGGGGCTGAGCCAGTCCAGATTGTTTGTGGGGCCCAGAATCATAAAGTAGGGGACCGTGTTCCTGTCGCTTTAGTAGGCGCAGTCCTCCCGGGGGACTTCAAGATTAAGCCCTCGAAGTTGCGTGGTGTTCCCTCAGCAGGGATGATGTGCTCCCCGAGCGAGCTCAATTTACCAGGTGAGCCTAAGGGCCTCCTTATTCTAGAAGATAAGCCTGAAATCGGAACCCCTATTAATAGCGTCTTTGCTGAAGGAGATATTGTCTTTGATCTAGAGGTCACTCCTAACCGGGGTGATAGTTTAAGTCATATCGGGGTAGCGCGTGATTTAGCGGCCTGGTATGATCTCCAGCTTGTTTTACCCGAGCTTACCTGTGATCCTGAAACTGCAGCGCAACCTACTGCAGAGAGCTTGCTTAAAGAGGTCCGTATTGATGCAGCTGCGTGTCCTTACTATACTGCTTGGTCTATTCAAGGTGTTAAGCTAGGCCCGAGTCCAGATTGGATGCAGGCAGATTTACAAGCCTTAGGCCTACGCCCCATTAATAATGTGGTTGATATCACTAATTGGGTGATGCTTGAGTGCGGTCAGCCCTTGCATGCGTTTGACTCAGCCAAAATTCAAGAACAAACTTTACTGATTCGCCAAGCAACAAAAGGCGAAAAGCTGACTACTTTAGACGAAAAAGAGCGCACCTTATCTGAGGATATGATGGTGATTGCCGATAAAAACCGCAGCCTAGTCGTTGCGGGTGTTATGGGCTCTCTCGATGCCGAGGTTGATGATAATACTCAAGACATTGTCCTAGAGAGTGCTTACTTTAACCCAGGCTCTATTCGTAAAACATCACGTTCTCTAATTCTGTCGACTGACAGCTCATACCGTTTTGTTCGTGATGTAGATCCTGCAGGTGTCGTGTTCGCTGCGCGCCGGGCGATTGACCTTATCCTGGAGATTGCTGGCGGGAAGCTCGTAGGCCCAGGTGTTATTGTAGGGGGGGCACCTCGAGCTGACCGTGTGATTTCCGTAACCCCTAACTTCATTCAAAAGAAATGCGGCTTCGCTATTTCTGAGGAGCAGGTTCAAGCAACTTTCGAGCGCTTAGGCTTTACAGTAGATACCTCTGCTGAGGCTTGGCAGGTTACGGTCCCTTCTTTCCGTAGTGAGGTAGACCGCCCGATTGATTTAGTCGAAGAGTTTTTACGTATCTACGGTACCGCTAACATTCCTAAGACGGATGTTTCCTTGCGTGCCATCCACCGCCGTAATGATGGTTTGGCAAATTTTAACACAAAAGCATCCGAATATCTCTGTGGGCAGCACTTTAACGAGTGTTATCATTACAGCCTGCGTGATGAAGATACTTTTACAAAGTGGTACTCTAAGGCGTTAACTCAAGGGCTTGCTTTAGCAAACCCGCTTACCAGTGAGCAAAGCCATTTACGCCCCTCACTCATTCCTGGTTTGCTTGATGCACTCAAGCTCAATAATAGCCGTGGTAATGGCCTAAGTCCTTTCTTTGAACTTGGCAGAACCTTTACTGTTCACTCAGGCAAGCTTTACGAATGCGCTTCAGTCGCTTTTGTGCTACCTGCAGAGGCTGAGCAGCTCCCCTGGCAGTCTGGTTCTGGTAATGATTTTTATAAGGTCAAAGGCCTTGTTCAGCAGCTTGTTAATTTGGCAGGCCTAAAGGCAGATCGCTTATTCTTTGAATCTTGCAAGGATGCTCCTGCCTGGGAAGAAAGCCATGCAGGAACAGTAGGCAGCATCGCGCGTGAGCAATTCACCGCTCAAGTGGGCTTAGTAAGCTTACAGATGACTAAGGACTGGGATATTCCTGGCCCTGTTTTCGCTGGCGAGATTTCTTTTCTCCCGCGTGTGTTTGAGCGTGCTGCCAAAGCGTCTAAGTTCTCAGCATTCAGTCTTTATCCTCCCGTAACGAAGGATCTAGCCTTACTCGTTTCTGAGTCTAGCCTGGCTGAAACCGTCCGTAAGGATCTTGCAAAGGTAGCGCGTGAACATGTAGGCAAAAGCTTTAATGTCGAGGCAGTTTCAGCCTTTGATGTTTATCAAGGCAAAGGCCTGCCTGAGGGTAAGAAAAGCTTAGCCTTCAGGATTCATTTCAGATCTAACGAGAAAACCCTTACTGATAATGAAGTAGGCACGGTGTTCGATAATATCCAGCAGGTTATTAAAGAAAAGACCGACTACGCTATACGGTAACGGTTTTTTAAGGGTTCTTTTTTATAATTTAAACGTATGGCTGAAGATAAAAATTCAATAGATATCGATTATGTAGCTAACTTAGCTCGTATCGACTTATCTCAAGAAGAGAAAGACCGCTTCCAAAAGCAATTAGGCGACGTCCTTGTATATTTCGAGAAGTTGAGTGCCGTGGATGTAGAAGGCGTTGAGCCTATGGCGCACCCATTCCCTGTCTATAATGTCCTGGAGGAGGACGTGGTCGAAGAGGGCTTTACCGCTGAAGAAGCCCTCATGAACGCGAAGCACCAACGCAATAATCAGGTTATTGTCCCCAAGGTGGTAGAGTAAGGCATCCTATGACAACTATGACTGAACATCTTTTTTATAAAACAGCTACAGAACTTAGTGCTCTTCTAGAGAAAAAGGAGATCACCTCTGTAGAGCTCACAAAAGCATTTATCGAGCGTACGAAGGCCACAGACGATTCTGTTAAAGCCTTCCTTAGCTACGATGAGGCCGATGCACTCGCCCAAGCTGAGGCTTCGGACAAGCGCCGTGCTGAAGGCAAGCCTTTGAGTGCGCTGGATGGGGTCCCCGTAAGCCTAAAGGATAATATGGCCGTTACCGGTCAGCCGCATACCTGTGCGAGTAAGATCCTAGAGCATTATGTTTCCCCCTATGATGCCCATATTACCGAGCAGCTTAAGAAGGCAGGGGTAGTGCTTTGGGGGCGCCTCAACTTAGATGAATTTGCAATGGGTTCCTCCACGGAGAACTCTGCTTTCCAGACGACTGCCAACCCTTGGGATCTCGAACGCATCCCCGGTGGAAGCAGTGGGGGGAGTGCTGCCAGTCTTGCTGCTGGGCAAACACCTTTGTCTTTAGGTTCTGATACTGGGGGGTCTATCCGTCAGCCCGCATCTTTATGTGGTATCGTGGGGATGAAGCCTACTTATGGGCTTATCAGTCGTTACGGTCTTGCTGCCTTTGCTAGTTCGCTGGATCAAATCGGTCCCTTTGCTCATACCATAAAGGATGTTGCTTTACTCTTAGGTATTATCGCTGGGCATGACCGCCGGGATTCTACCAGCTATAAGACTGAGATTCCCAATTACGTAGAAGCGCTCGAATCTAAGAAAGGCCCTTGGACGATTGGGGTGCCTAAAGAGTACTTTGGAGAAGGGCTAGACCCTGAAGTCAAAGCCTCCGTAGAAAAAGCGATCGCTTTCTATAAGGACCAAGGTTGTACGATTAAGGAAGTTTCTATTCCTAAGCTAGACTTGGCCTTACCTACCTACTACATCATTGCAACAGCGGAAGCCTCTTCAAACCTAGCCCGCTACGATGGTATCCGTTATACGCACCGCAGTGAGGACACTAAGAATGCAATTGATGTTTACTTCAAGAGCCGTGAAGAAGGCTTTAGCGAAGAGGTGAAGCGCCGTATCATTTTGGGTACTTATGTCTTGAGTAGTGGTTACTATGATGCCTATTACCTCAAGGCCCAGAAGGTTCGTACCCTGATTCGTGAGGACTTCATGAAAGCCTTTGAATCTTGTGATGTTTTAATTACACCGACTACACCGACAACTGCTTTTAAGCGCGGAGAGAAAAGCGCAGATCCACTTCAGATGTACCTGTCTGATATTTACACTATCTCAGTTAATTTATCAGGTCTGCCTGGGCTTTCTTTGCCTTGTGGTTATTCTAGTGAAGGTCTCCCTATTGGTCTACAACTCATCGGTAAACCTTACGAAGAAGCAGAGCTATTGAGCATCGCTCACGCCTTTGAGTCTGCACACGATTATTCAGCCAAACACCCAGAACTTTAATTTTTATGGAATACGAAGCCGTTATAGGTCTTGAGGTGCACGTACAGCTCAAGACACAATCAAAAATGTTTACCCGGGCGCGTTGCGCTTACGGAGAGGCTCCGAACACACTGACAAACCCTGTCGTGATGGCTTTGCCCGGTGCTCTCCCTGTGATGAACAAAGAGGCCATCCGCAAGACGGTCCAAGTCGGCTTGATGCTTGGTTGTGAAATTGCCCAGAGTTGTAAGTGGGACCGTAAAAACTATTTCTACCCAGATTCTCCCAAGAACTACCAAATCTCCCAGTATGACCAGCCTATCTGTGATGGTGGCTTCGTAGAGATCGAGATGCCTGGGCCTTCCCGTAATGTGATGGGAGAACACCGTAAGGTAAAGCTCACCCGTATTCACCTGGAAGAAGATGTTGGCAAGCTCACCCACTATGATGGTGAGAGTTTGGTGGACTACAACCGTGCAGGGCGCCCTCTGATCGAGATCGTGTCCGAGCCTGACCTTTTTAGCGCTGACGAGGCCTTTGCTTACCTCACCTCATTGCGTACACACTTGCTCTACCTAGGCGTGTCTGATTGCGACATGGAGAAGGGACAACTGCGCTGCGATGCTAATATTAGTGTTCGTCCTAAGGGCCAGAAGGAGCTTGGCGTTAAGGTGGAGATCAAAAACCTGAATTCTATCTCAGGAGTACGTAATGGTATTACCTATGAGATTAAGCGCCAGATAGCCCTTTGTCAAAAAGGGGAGGGAGCTTCTATCGTTCAGGAAACGCGCAGCTGGGATGCAGACAAAGGTATTACTTTTTCTATGCGCTCTAAGGAAATGGCCCACGACTATCGCTATTTCCCAGACCCAGACCTCATGCCCGTACGTGTTTCTGAGGAGATTAAAAAGACGCTAGCAGATGCTTTGCCTGAAAGACCTTTTGCTAAGCAAGAGCGTTTCATGAAGGAGTATAATTTACCTTACACGATCACTTCGGTGTTGTGTCCAGACAAAGCCCTCAGTGATTATTTTGAAAGCGCCGTTAAGGCTCATAATAACCCAAAGGCGATTGCAAACTTCATCGCGAATGATCTCCTTCGCGAGCTTTCTAACGCTGGCTGCGATATGGCTCACCCTCTCGAAGGGTGTAAGATCCAGCCCGAGGCCTTGGCTGAATTGGCTAAGCTCGTCGATGAGGGGATGATTTCTAAGCAGATTGCTCAAGACGTCTTGGTGATTATGTTTGAGACAGGAGACGCTCCTGAGAAAATCGTCGAAGAGAAAGGACTTAAGCAAAGCTCTGATACAGGTGAGCTCGAGTCTATCTGCTCAGAGGTGATCGCGAATAACCCGAAGCCTGTTCAAGAATTTAAGGACGGTAAGGATACGGCTATTAACGCACTCAAAGGGCAAGTCATGAAGGCGACCAAAGGTAAGGCAAACCCAAAGATGGTCGATGACATCCTAAGAAAACTACTGTCGTGAGCAAAGGAGGCAAAGATTTTTCCGAAGTTGTAAAACGGATCTGTATTGAGGATCCTCGTTACGATCGGGCAGCCTACTTTTTTGTCAAGCAAGCCTTAGACTATGCCCTCAAGCAGCGCATGGAGCAGCAGGGTGTCCCTCCTGGGCATATCTCAGGTCAAGAGCTCCTCGTGGGGATCAAAACGTTCGCCTTGGATCAGTTCGGCCCGATGACTCTCTTAGTACTTAAAGAATGGGGGATTACACGCTGTGAAGATTTTGGTGAAGTTGTCTTTAATCTCGTAGACTTTGGGGTGTTTGGCAAGACCGAGGAAGACTGCCGCAGTGACTTCGCCGGCGGGTATGACTTTCACGAAGCCTTTCAAGAACCCTTTTTACCTAAAAGCAAACAATCCTAATGTCCTCTACTCATACACTGCCCCCAAGTTCTAACGCTGCTGTTAAGCCCCTTGTAGATGCTTTTTTTGAGGCCCCTGTAGAGCGTTTAGTTTTGCCTAATGGCCTTACTGTCATTCTTAAGGAAGATCACTCAGCTGATTTGGCCTCTGTTCAGCTCTGGGTAAAAACAGGGAGTATTCATGAAGGGAAACACTTAGGTGCAGGGATATCCCATTACGTAGAGCATATGCTCTTTAAGGGGACACAGAAACGCTCTTACCAACAGATCAGTACCGATGTTCAAGCTAAGGGTGGGTATGTGAATGCGTACACTACGTTTGATCGTACGGTGTATCACATTGATCTGCCTAGTGATGCTGTAGAGACCGCAGTCGATGTTATTTCAGACATTGCTTTTAACTCAACCTTTGATGAGACCGAGACAACAAAAGAGCGCGACGTCATCCTGCGTGAGATAGATATGTGCCTAGATGATCCGGATCGCCAGGTTATGTATGCGCTTTTCGAGACGGCGTTTCGCGAACATCCTTACCAGCATCCTGTCATTGGTAAACGTTCTTTGTACGAGCAACTTACCCGAGAGGACCTCTGGGTGTACTATAAGGCCCGCTACGTTCCTAGTAACATGGTACTCATTATGACAGGGGCTCTTGATCAAGAGCATGTTCTAGATTTAGTTACTCAATACTTTGTTGAGCAGCCTCTTTCGAGTTTGGCTCCTGTAGTTGTTCCTGAAGAACCCCTTCAGACAAGTTATCGCCAGAATCGCCTTTATGGGGATTATGACATTGTTCGTGGTTCTCTTGCTTTTAAAATCCCTCAGCTTAACCACCCGGATACCCCGGCGCTTGATGTGCTCGCTAATGTTTTAGGCTCTGGGCAAAGTTCTATTTTTTGGAAGCGCCTGCGTGATGAGCTTAAGTTAGTTCATTATGTTGAGGCTCATATTTGGAGCCCAGGGACCCGAGGCCTCTTCTGGGTGTCTTATACGTGCGATGCTGATAAGCGTGAAGCGGCTGAAATGGCGATTCTAGAGTGTGTCGAGCAGCTCAAGAAGGAGACTGTTTCACAAGAATCTCTAGACAAAGCCGTGCGCCAAACAATGGTGGGGGAGATTAATATCCAGAAAACAATCAGTGGCCAAGCCGCCCGCCTTGGGATTAGTGAAGTTGTCTTGAAGGATATAAAATTCCCTAAGCGTTATTTAAGCCTTTTGGAATCTCTGACACCCACAATCTTGACGAGTGTTGCCGGTAAATACCTCAAGAAGAGTGGCCTGACTGCAGTTAGCCTAGAGCCTGAGGCTAACCGAGAGCAAAAAGTCTTCTCTAAGCAAAAACAAGGGGCTTTACCTGAATTTACTGAGACTACTCTTCCTGGTGGTGTGAGGCTTCTTCAGCAACCGTGGCCCCATTTTCCTAAAGTCAGTATTCGTGTCGCTATGCTCGGGGGGCCCTTGTTCGAGTCTACCCAGAATGCCGGGGCGACTTCATTGCTTTCTACTTTACTCACTAAAGATACTCAAAGCCGTAAAGCCCACGAGATTGCTAAGCTAATCGAAAGTGCTGGGGGTTCATTCTCTGAATTTTCAGGGAATAATAGCTTTGGCCTAAGCCTCGAAGTCTTGCCTTTGGATCTCCCGCTTGCGCTTGATCTGCTGGTAGAGGCTTTATGTAAACCTCTTTTTGATGAGGCCACTGTAGTGCGCGAGCGCGAAGCCCAGTGCGCCCAGCTCGCCGAAGAGATGGACGAGATTATGGACGTAGGCCGCAAGCATTTGCGCCAACACTTTTTTGGGGAACACCCTTACTCGCATGAGGCTATCGGGACAAAGGCGTCTTTAGAGTCTTTGGATGCTCAAGCGCTTGCAGCTCATTATAAACAATTGTGCGTTGCCTCTAATTTGGTTATCTCTGTAGCAGGTTCTTATGATGAGGCTTTGTTGCTTGAAGCTTGTGAACAGGCGCTTGCCTCATTCCCAGAGGGAACATTACCCGAGGCTCCTTATACTTATCAAGGCCCGAAGCCCGGTGCGCACACGCATGCCATGGACCGTGAACAAGCAGTCGTGTTTACCGCCTATCCGGATCCAGGGATTAAGCACCCCACAACCGAAGTAGGGGAAGTCTTGGATGAGCTTTTCAGCGGTATGTCTAGCCAGCTGTTCAAGCGTGTGCGTGAAGAAAAGGGCTTGGCTTACTATGTCGGTTCAAGCCGTATGCTCGGGGTAAGCACAGGTATGTTTTATTTTTATGGGGGTACTCATCCTGATCATGCCCAGGCAGTTCAAGAGGAGATTCAGGCCGAAGTTCAGCGCGTACGCCAGGGTAAGGTGACCGAGGAAGAGCTCAAGCGTTGCAAGACGAAGCTCAAGGCCCAAAAACGTATGACTTTGCAAACAACAGCAGCCCGGTCGATGCATGCTGCTTTAAATGCATTGTATCAGCTGCCCGTAAATCATGACCGTACCTATGACGAGCGTATCGACAAGGTTACCCTCAAGGATTTACAGGACTTCGCAGACGCTCATTTTACACCTGAGCAAGAGGTTAAGGTTGTCGTAGGGCCACAAGGATAGGCTTGTTCTATCATTCTTGGGCTTTGTGCTCCCGGGCTTCAACGGCAGTATCAACACTTCTTAAGTCGAGCACATCACCAACGCCCACACTACTATTGCGGAACCACCCTTGGTTTACTTCTAGGGCGTATTGGACTTTTCTGCTTTTAGAATACACGATCCGCTCATCGTAAGGGTGCATCTTTTTGATTTCGACAAGGGTGCCGTCTTGTTCAAAAAAACCAATATCTAGAGGGATACCTGAGTTCTTCATCCAAAAGCTCTGGCGCTTAGGGCGCTTGAAAATAAAGAGCATGCCTTCATCAAGGCCGAGCTCTTTGCGGTGCATGAGGCCTTTTTCGTGCTCCTTGCTCGTCATAGCTAGTTCACACTGAACGACACGGTCCGCAACTACAATCGGGTATTTTTCGCCTGCGTTTAAAGTTAGGCAGCTCACTACACTTGTGAAAATAAGACTCGATAAAAATATAAAACGTGCTTTCATAGAGGAATATTTTTATTGTATTCAAACCATGGCTTCAAAACAAACAAAATCAACATCAGCAAACACAGCACTCCTCTTGTATTCAGATTCTGATATCAATGCGGATATGCTTTATTTCGGAGGCTTTTTTGTGCCTGACGCATTCCTTGCTTTTCAAATAGGTAAAAAGAAGATCGCTGTCTTGAGTGCTCTAGAGATTGCTCGCGGGAAAAAAGAATCCTGCTTTAATGAAATTCTCTCTCTAGAGGAATGCCTCGCTGCAGCCAAAAAGACCCTCAAGGTTACTAAGCCCGGTATTGCAGAAGTCGTCCGTTGGGTTGCGAAGGAATATGGCATTAAGAATTTCACTGTCCCTACCGATTTTCCGGCAGGTTTGGCTTTTGCGCTTAAAAAGGCTCGCCTAAATATCACCCCGAAGCCTGATCCTTTCTTTGAGGCCCGTATGTGTAAGAGTGAGGCAGAAGCCCTCGCCATTCGTGAAGGCAACGCTGCTAGTGCTGCAGGGATTCGTATGGCCAGCAAGATCTTGAGCGCTTCTACGATCAAAGGGAAGAAGCTTTATTATGAAGGTAAGGCCCTAACCTCTGAGCGCCTGCGTTACTTTGTAGATCGTGCATGCCTCGAAAAGGGTGCTATTGCTCAAAACACTATCGTTGCTGGAGGGGATCAAGCCTGTGACCCACATTGCCAGGGCTCCGGCTTTTTGTACGCAAATGAGCTGATTATTGTGGACGTATTTCCACGAGTAACAGCTACTGGCTACCATGGTGACATGACGCGTACCTTCCTCAAGGGAACCGCTAATGATGCACAACGTAAATTAGTAAAGACTGTGCGTGCCGCACAAAAGAAAGCTTTTGAGACAATTAAGGCAGGAGTTCCTTGCCCTAAGCCTCATGCAGAAGCCGCGGCATACATGGAAAAGCAAGGGTATGTGACTGGCCAGAAGAAGGGAGTCCCCCAAGGGTTTTTCCACGGGTTAGGGCATGGCCTAGGGCTTTCTGTACACGAGGCCCCGCGCGTGAGCCCAGCTGGAACGGGCCTTAAGCTCAAGGCAGGCAATGTCGTGACTGTGGAGCCAGGCCTCTACTACCCAGGTGTAGGGGGCGTCCGTATCGAGGATGTTGTTTGGGTACGCTCAAAAGGTTACGAAATGCTTTCAAGCTGCCCTTATAAGTGGGAGCTCAAGTAGTTAGTAAAGACTTGATAGTAAGGCGCTTAAGGTGCTTTATGGGGTAAACGCTTGATTTTGTTGTATTATTTCCATATAATACTAATAAACAAGCGTTTACCTGTTATGCTTCTACCGTTGCTTATCGAGTGATAGTGACTATATTAGTATAATAACAACACAACAATAGGGGGATATAAGATGAAGAATAAGGCAATCATAGGAATTTCCGGAAATTTTGCGGTGGATTATAACCACAAAATGGTTCCCGGTGTGGAAAAGGCTTACGTATTTAATTATTACGTAGAGGCGATTGCCTTGGCAGGTGGGGTCCCTGTGATTTTACCGATTGTGAGCGATCCTAAGGCAATCAAAAAGCAGGTCGAGTCTGTTGATGGCTTACTGCTCTCTGGGGGGCATGATATTACCCCTTTTGCTTATGACCAAGAGCCACACCCACTCTTGCAAGATGTGCTCCCCCGTCGGGATGATTTTGATTTCAAGCTGATTGAATGTGCTTTGGAAGCAAAAAAACCAATTTTAGGTATTTGCCGTGGCATGCAGGCCCTGAATGTAATGTTTGGGGGGGACCTCTATCAAGACGTCTCTTTGGCTAAAGAATACACCCTCAAACACGTGCAAGGAAACCCTCTTAAAGACCCTACGCATACCATTGACCTTGTTGAAGGGACACGCCTGCAAAATATTTTTAAAACAAAATCTATACGTATTAATACTTATCACCACCAAGCAATTCACCAGATTGCAGATGGTTTTTACCCTTCAGCTTTTGCTAAAGATGGGATGATTGAAGCCATCGAAAAGGACGGGGATTCATTCGTTATGGGTGTGCAATGGCACCCAGAAATGATGGCTGCAGAGCACCCCACTATGCTTAAATTGTTTAAGTTCTTCGTTAAGGAGTCCATTTCAGAGACATGAGGCGTAAGTTTGGTTTCTGGAGCATCGTCTTACTCGGCCTTAACGCCATTTTAGGTTCAGGTATTTTCCTACTCCCCAGTAGTATGATGGCTATTGCGGGGCCTTTTAGTTTGTGGGTCATTCTTTTTGATTCCTTGCTAGTCGTAACCATTGCACTTTGCTTTGCAGAAGCTGCGGGTTACTTCAAGCGTAACGGGGGTGCTTATTTGTACGCCCGGGCTGCTTTTGGAGACTTCGTCGGGTTTGAGGTAGGCTTTATTAAATGGGCTGTGGGGATTATTGCTTGGGCGTCAATGGCTGCAGGTTTTGTTGCTGTGCTTGATGGTATTTGGCCTGGTATTAGTGGTGGCTTATTGGGGAAGGGCATTCTTGTCGGGCTTATTGCAGGGCTAACTATTTTGAATTTATGCGGGGTGAAAGTCTCTAAGATTGCCAATAACATAATGACGATTGGTAAGCTTTTACCTATCTTAGTGTTTATGGGCATAGGCTTGTTTTTTATGCAGCCTGACAACCTCAGCCCCATCATGTCTTTAGAAGCGTACGAGCCCAATGCTTTTGCTGTAGCGGCTATTCTCTTTCTTTATACCTTCTCAGGGTTTGAGTCGATTGCAGTCGCTGCAGGAGATATGGAAAACCCAAAGCGTGATTTACCCATCGCAATCCTTCTTGTGATGGCCTTGGTCTCGATTGTCTACTTTGGGGTACAGGCCATATCCATTGGCATACTCGGGGGGGCTTTGAGTAGTTCAGCAGCTCCTTTGGCTGATGCTACCCAAGTATTTTGGGGTAAAGCAGGCTATGCCTTTATTATGCTGGGGATGCTTATTTCTGTAGGCGGTGTCAATTTGGCTGCTTCTTTTATTACCCCAAGAATCGGAGAAGCTTTAGCCCATGACGGAATGGTCCCTCGTTTTATTGCTAAGGAAAATGAAAACGGAGTGCCTGTTTGGTCTATCCTAATCACAGGTGTGTGCACGGTCTTGATTGCCTTATCAGGGAGCTTTACTCAACTCGTTATGATCAGCGCCGTCTCACGATTTGCGCAGTACATTCCTACTTGTTTAGCAGTAATTGTACTGCGCCGTAAGTTTGCAGATAAGCCTAGTACTTTTCATATCCCTGGAGGGAGCCTCATTCCCGGGGTTGCTCTAGCAGTCAGCTTTTGGCTGCTGATGCACGCCTCTTGGCAAGAGCTCGCTTGGGGGCTGGGCGGACTCCTTATAGGAATACCACTCTACTTTATAATGCGCGCTTCTGAATCTCGGTAATTTCTGTAATACCGTTTTTCGCTAAGCTCATCATTGCATCCATTTGCTCCTGTGAGAAGGTTGCTTCTTCCCCAGCACTTTGGAGTTCCACAAATTGGCCAGAGCCTGTCATGACGATATTGGCATCCACACTGGCTTCTTTGTCTTCTTGGTAACAAAGGTCTAGTACGGGGTGCCCGGCATAAACACCGACACTCACTGCAGCTACAGAGTCTTTAAAGGGAGATTCTTTGAGTAAGCCATCTTTTACAAGGCGCCCAATAGCGAGTTGTGCGGCAACATAAGCCCCTGAGATAGCTGCGGTGCGTGTGCCGCCATCTGCCTGGAGGACATCACAATCAATCCAAAGCGTGTATCCTGGCATTTTTTTGAGGTCTACTACAGCGCGCAAGGCCCGGCCAATCAGGCGTTGGATCTCGATAGAGCGCCCATCTACTTTTCCGCGAGAGCTATCGCGGTCCTTACGGTCATGGGTACTGTAAGGGAGCATTGAGTACTCCGCAGTAATCCATCCGCCTTGAACACCTTGGCGTTGCATCCACCCAGGGACCTTCTTCTCAATGCAGGCTCCGCAAATAACTTGCGTATTCCCGAAGCGAATTAGGGCTGAGCCTGTTGCATTCGGTGCGATACCCGCTTCGATAGAAATCGGGCGCAATTGTTCGGCAGTACGTCCATCCGGACGGTTAAGAAGTGTTTCAAACGGATTTTCCATAGTAAATTTAAACAGTTAGCGTCGTTGCCTTTTCTTTGGGCTCTACCCACTTATTATTTTCTTTGATGAGGTTGATGAGTTCTTCAACGGCTTCATCTTCGGGTACGTGGTATTTTACGCACTCTTTACCCTTATAGAGGTTTACCTTTTTTGGGGCACCTCCTACGTAACCGAAGTCTGCATCGGCCATCTCGCCTGGGCCATTCACGATGCAGCCCATCACGGCTATTGTTACTCCTTTGAGGTGGCCGGTTTTGGCCTTAATCTTTTGAGTAGTGCTCTCTAGGTCGAAGAGCGTACGTCCGCAAGAAGGGCAGGCTACAAACTCTGTTTTTGAAATACGTAAACGCGCCCCTTGCAAAATATTATAAGCCAAGGCGGTTGCTTTAGGCATAAGTGGTTCTGTCTCAATGCTGATTAAGTCACCCAGTCCATCACACATCAGGCCTCCGCTTAAGAGCGAGGCTTCTATTAATCGGGCAGTGAAAAAGTCTTCAGGCTTAATCGCATTCTCTAAAGTGTTACGAATCCACAAGGGGCCTTTAAGCGCGTGTTTCTTTAGGCACTCGGCCAAAGCACGGTAGCTGCCAACAATATGTTTATCTGCCTCAGGCTGAGAGAGGGTATACAGTAAATGTTCTTGAGGGAGTATTTTTAATGTAGAGGCTAAAGCATCAAGGGTTGAAGCATTCCCATCGATAGCTAGCAACCACTGGTTAGCTGCACAGTCCTGAGCAATGACTTCTAGGAGCTTGCTTTCTTGGGCTTCAAAACGGCGGGACAAAAGCCAGCGGGTTTCTTGAGGAAAGTTTAGAGTCTTAACATGTTTCCAGTGGATTGCTGGGTTAATTTCTAAGGCAAAAAAGTCTAAGGTTTTAGCTAAGGCTTTGGCTATCTTAAAGGCTGATACGAAATCTTCTTCACTCTGAATAGATAATAAAAGACCCTCGAGTTTGCTGTCACCCATTTGAGTTTGAGTGTCACAAACTTGCTTGATGATCCCTGCCGTATCGGTGATGGGCAGGTGAGTTTTGACGATAACGCGCGGGGGTTGGTTATCAGAAAGCTCGATGTTGTCATTGATGCGCACTGCATTTGTTTTGCGGCGGCTATAGCTAAACGGATCAATGCTGTCGTGCTGAGCCTCTGTTTCTTCATTCCAGAGCAAGGAAGCGCGTCGGGCTAAATCTTTAGCCACAGGGACTTCATAGACAGGGTCTTCGGTTAAAGAAACACGGATAGTATCCCCCAGGCCATCGTAGAGTAGGCTACCGATGCCAATAGTACTCTTGATGCGCCCGTCTTCACCATCACCGGCTTCAGTCACACCCAGGTGTAGCGGGTAGTCCATCCCTTCTTCAGCCATCTTAAGGGCTGCAAGGCGGTAGGCTTCAATCATTACTTTGGGGTTACTCGCCTTGAAAGACAGAATAATATCTTGGTACGTATGCGATTCAGCAATCCGGACAAACTCCAGCGCAGACTCTACCATCCCTAAGGGGGAATCCCCATAGCGGTTCATGATACGGTCAGATAAAGAACCATGATTAGTTCCAATACGCATCGCCCTGCCGAGCTCTTTAGAGCGTTTGACTAAAGGTGAAAAGGCCTCATGCAAGCGATCGAGCTCTTCTTGGTATTGAGCATCAGTGTATTCGAGTACGGCAAACTTCTTTTTGTCGGCGTAGTTCCCCGGGTTTACACGGACCTTCTCGACGTGCTCGACTGCTTCCATCGCCGCATTAGGCAGGAAGTGGATATCGGCAACCAGAGGCGTAAATACTTTAGCCTCGTTTAATTTTTTGCGAATTTCCTTAAGGGCCGCAGCCGCTTTTACATTAGGGGCTGTAGCACGGATAATCTCACACCCTGCTTCTGCTAGAGCAATCGCTTGCTTGACGGTAGCATCCACATCTGGGGTGAGCGTATTGGTCATAGATTGGATGCGGATGGGGTTGTTTGCCCCAACCCCTACGGACCCGATCATGACCTCGCGGGTTTTACGCCGCAGGGTATTATAACGCGATGTGCAGTAGTTTAAGCTCATGGCATTTTTTTCCAGCTAGCCTTCTTTTTAGAAATAAAGAATAGGGGTGGTAGGCCAAGCAGGAGTGATCCACCAATGAGGACTGATTCATAAAGCCACAAGCTCCCGGTATCGAGTAGGTCTGATGGGGGCACGAATCCTATTCCGATACAGAATAAAGAACCTAAGAACCCAAGGCCAGCAATGATGTACATGCCTAGGTTGCCTCCAGGGACTTTGAAGGGGCGTTTAGTCTTCGGCTTCTTGATCTTAAGAATAATGGCCGAGATAAACATGAGTGCGTACATGTATAGGTAGAGCTGAGCAGCCAGTGCCGTTAAGATCCAGTAAGAGGTGTTTACTGTAGGCATCAGGAAGAATACCAAAGAGAAGAGTGTTACAATTACCCCTTGGACAAGCATGATATTCACCGGCATGCCGTGCTTGTTCATCTTTTGGAAGAAAGGAGGGAGATCTCCACTTTGGGAGGAGGCCAGCAAGCCTTTACTTGGGCCAACAATCCAGGTGCTTACTTTAGCTACAGCGCCCCCTGCTACAAACAAAGCCATAAGTGGGATGAGGTACCCAATGCCGTATTGGTTAAAGATAATCGTGAAGGCCTCCATCAGGCCAGCGTCCAGGCTGATCTCATGCTGAGGGACAACAATGGCAATGGCTAAAGAGCCAAGGATTGAAATGGCTAGGATAATAAGTGCAGAGAATAGAATCGCTTTAGGGTAGTCACGCTGAGGGTCTTTTACCTCCTGGGCATGCACTGCGGACATTTCCATTCCGACAAAGGCTTGGAAGGTTCCCGCTAGAAAGACAATTTTGCTCCACTCACTCAAGGTAGGGAATGCAGTGACCAGTTCAAGCGGAACCTGTGAAGGGTTACCACTGGTAATCCAGAAGATCCCACACCCAATGAGAACAGCTCCTGGGAGGACTGTTCCTGCGATACTGCCTACATTACTGATGAGGCCCGAGACACGCATCCCCCGGAAATTTACTAAAGTGGCAATCCAAAAAACAGAGACGACGACTGAGGCCGTATAGGTTTTGTTGCCAGCAAGCTCTGGGTTAAAGATATAAGCCATGGACCCTGCTACGAAAGCGATCATGGTGGGGAACCACGCCAGGGTGTTAACTGTTTGGAACCAAACCGCAAGGAAGCCCCAATGAGTGCCGAGTGCTTCTTTAACCCAGACATATACGCCTCCCTTTTGGGGCCAAGCGGTTGCTAGCTCCGCGGAAACAAGTGATGAGGGTAAGAAGAAGACTAAAGCGGCAACGCTATAGAAGAAGATAAGATCCATGCCGGTCTTACCCATCATGGGAAGACTACTGACCCCCGTAATGGCGGCCACATTGATCATAGTTAAGGTGAGGACACTAAGTGTGTGCTTTTTTTTAAAGGACATTTTCTAAATTTTTTGTAAGTTCTGATATTTCATGAATGGATTGTGGATTTTCTTTGGATACAGGACGCCAGTGACGTCGTCGGAATCGCATGATTACGAATGGAGTTAATATCACGAAGAGAATTGCACAAACCTGCAGAATTTCCAGTCTTACAAGATTGCCCATAGAAAGTTTTGAGGTAGGGGGGAAGAAAGCGATGATGAAGCCAAAGAGGCTCGCCATAAACCCAAGGCTACTGAGGAGGATCATTCCAAAGTTACCTCCTGGTACACGGAAGGGGCGGTGCACTTCAGGGCGCTTAAAGCGTAGAACAATAGCTGCTGAGAATAAAAGCATGTACATAGTTAAGTAAATACTAGCCATGATTGCAGTCAAGACCCAGAAGGAGCTGTTGACCGAAGGCATCAGCAAGAAAAAGAAAGAGAATACAGTAATGATGACCCCTTTACCTACAAGAATAGGCACAGGAATACCGTGGGCATTAAGCTTCTGGAAAAGTGGCGGGAGGTTCCCGTTCTCTGCGGTAATCAAGAGCGCCTTAGCTGGGCTTAGGAGCCACATTTGGATGGCCCCAATTGCACCGAAGACAAGGACGATCGCCATAATCGGGGTGAGCCAAGCCATATGGATGCTTTGGAAAATACTTGCGAAGGCCTGGATAATGCCGGCATCAAGGGTGATTGATTCTTGAGGTACAATCATCGCAATCGACATTGAGCCTAGGAAAGAGACTAAGAGGATGAGGACTGAGGCTAAAAGGATTGCTTTAGGAAAGTCACGCTGTGGGTTTTCTACATCTTGTGCGTGTACTGCAGCCAGCTCCATCCCACAGAAAGCGATTAGGGTGCTGGCCAGGAAGGTAAGCTCGTGCGTAGCGGTAAGGTCTGGGATAATGGCATCGCTCCAGGAGACCTGGACCGGGTTACCGCTGAACAACCAGTAGCCACCTAGCCCGATGATAAAGAGGCCAGGGATGATCGTCCCGAAGAGGGAACCAAAGCTTGTGATAGCCTCAGACACTTGGTAGCCCCGGGATGTGATGTAGATCGATAACCAAAAAAGAGAAAGGATGACCCCGAGGGTGTAGTAGCGGCTTTCGGCCCATTCTGGGTTGATGATATAAGAGAGGGTGCCGGCGACGAAGGCAAGGACTGCAGGAAACCACACAAAGCCTTTAGCGACTTGGAGCCACACGGATAGGAAACCAAATTCTTCCCCGAAGGCTTCTTTAACCCAAACGTAAACCCCACCCGCTTTTGGCCAAGCGGTTGCAAGCTCTGCAGAGACTAGGGCCGAAGGAAGAAAGAATGCAACGGTGGCTACGGTATAAAAGAAGAGCATCGACAAGCCGCACTCTGCCATAATCGGCAGGTTACGTAGGCTTGCAATGGCAGCAACGTTCATGAGTGCTAGTGTAATAACGCCTAGCTTAGGAGCCTGAGTTGAATTAGATTTCATGGGAAAAGGGAAATAATTAAGAAGAATTGTGACTCAAAAGACAAGTTTTTATGGGAGTGTTACCAGTTCTGGGGTAGAGGCAGGCTCCTGGGGTTTAGATTGCCAAGAAGGCTTGCGTAAGGAGCTGATGATGAAGGGGATAATTAATACACCCAAGACCGCTGAAAATTGAATAAGCTCTGGAGTTAGGAGGGAGCCCATCGGAACTTTACTGGAGGGGAAAAAGGCCAGAATAATCCCGAAGAGGCTTGAGAGTAGCCCGAGGCCCCCGATGAGGCAAATCCCGAAGGTTCCGCCGGAAATCTTAAAGGGGCGCTTAAGATTGGGCTGAGTAAAACGCAGGCGGATAGCGGTAGCGAATAAGATCACATACATGATGAGGTAGATACTCGCACGGATGGCAGTGAGTAGCCAAAAGGAGCTATTGACTGAAGGCATTAATAGGAAGCAGCAGGCGAATAAAGAGATAATAATTCCTTGGGTAATCAAAATAGACACAGGGATGCCGTGTTTGTTTACCTTTTGGAAGACAGGCGGTAGCGTGCCGTTTTGAGCAGTTACTAGGAGCGTCTTGGCTGGGCTTAAAAGCCAGACTTGTACTGCAGCTAGGGCCCCAAATACCAAGGCAGCTGCGATGATGGGGGTAAGCCAAGGCATGCGGATAGCGCTGAAGATACCCGAGAAGGCTTGAACAACCCCGGCATCCAGGCTGATGGCCTCTTGCGGAACGATGACCGCGATTGAGAGTGAGCCTAGAACAAAGACCCCAAAAATAATAAAGGAGGCCAAAAGCGCTGACTTGGGGTAATCCTCTTGAGGGTTCTTGAGGTCTTGAACGTGCACGGTGGCAAGCTCCATCCCGGTTAGAGAAACAAGCGTTGTGGCTAGGAAGGTAAGTTCGTGGAAATCGCCCAGATTAGGTACGATGGCATCTTTTGAAAAATCAATATGAGAGGGGTTGCCACTGAAGAACCAGTAAATACCGAGTGTGATAATAAAGATAGCAGGGACAACAACCCCGAGTAGAGAGCCTAAGTGGGTGATGCGTTGGGAGGTTTTATGACCAGTGCAGGTAATATATACAGAAAGCCAGAATACGATTAGAATGACACTGAGGGTGTAGTAAGGGTCCTCAGATAATGTGGGGTTAAACATATAGGCGAGCGTCCCTGCGATGAAGGCTAGGACAGTGGGGAACCACACAAAACCTTTAGCGACTTGGAGCCACACGGCCAGGAAGGCGATGCGCTCCCCAAAGGCTTCTTTAACCCAAGTGTAGATCCCGCCGGATTGAGGATAGGCGGTAGCTAGCTCTGCAGAGACGAGGGCTGAGGGGATGAAGAAGATCAGCATCGCCAGGCCATAGAAAAAGAGCATACTGAGACCCGCTTCGGCCATTAAGGGAAGATTCCGTAGGCTAGCGATTGCAGCTACGCTCATCAGGGAAAGCGCTGAGATGCTTAGGTAATGAGAAGGCTTTTTTGTGTTCATTGGAAAGTTGTATAATTGAGATGGTAATATGTTTTTAATTATGGAGGGTTACAAGGGTAAATCCTTGTTCCGGGCGAGGAAAGTGCCCCCATTATACCATAGAATGTAAAAATGCCAAATGCTCGGTTGGGATATTTGGCTCAGTTGGGAAATTTGGTTTATTTGGGAAAAATCTAAAAAGCGTTAGGAATCGCGTAGAGGTGGAGTTGATAAGGGATGTGGGGTTTTTGAGATTTGACTATTGTTTTTGGCTTTTTGTAAGCATGTGTACTAATAAGCCGGCTTCTTACTTGCGATTAGGGGTGGATTCTATAGCCTTTGAGGCCTAGTTATGGAAATCGGTAGTATTCTTAATGGAAGTTGGGCTGAGGAAATGGAGGCCTATGATGCTGCTTTGGCTGCTCAAAATAAAAAGAAGCAAGAGCCTCAGGCAGGCTTACGAGAGCGTAAGACAACGATCAAAAAGATTGGAGAAGTTCCTGCTTTGCAGCGGACGAGTTCAGGACGTTTATTGCAGAGTAGCCCCCGTAGGCAGCCTGCTTATATTGCTGGGCGATTGAAAAGTTTTTGGGATAAAGGTGACTTCCAGAAAGTGGTGATGCATATAGAGCAGGCTTTGGATGCAGGGAAGACTGTGTCTGTAAAACTTTTTTTGTCACGCTTAGAGAAAGCTATTAATAACCATACTGAGCATGGCTATACGCTTTTGCACGTGGCCGTGAAAGGAGGCTATAAGAAAACCGTAGCGCTTTTGCTCGAGACTGAAGGAGTGGATCTTGAGGCCCGCGATGATTGGCAGCGCACCCCTCTGTATTTGCTTGTAGAGGTAGCCCGGGCACACCCTCAAGAGCATGTGGAGGAAGTTAGGGTCTTGTTAAAGGCTGGTGCGAATATCTATACGAGAACCAAAGATGACAGTACTGTGCTACACTGCGCTGCGCGGGGGGGTAACCTGGAGATGATGGCGCTTTTAGTTAAAGAAGGTGCGCAAGTTAAAGGCGTAGGTGGGCTTGAGCATTATAAACAAGGCTGGATGAACCCGAATGCTATGGCAGATAGTAAGCAGGTCAATGCCCAGAATGAAGAGGGGTGGACGCCCTTGCATGTGGCTGCTTATAACGGGAAGCTTGAAATTGTTAAGTACCTGTTAAATAACAAAGCAGACACACGCATTAAAGATAAGAAAGGTTTTAGGGCTTTCCATCGTGTGCCAGCTAAAGGTCATGAGGAACTCGCTATAAGGCTAGCCATGTGCGAGGCTAGTGGCACAGAAGCGCGTGAATGGCTAAAGCTTTCTGAGAAGGCTTATGGAAAGCTTATTAAAAAATATACTGACTTTTAGTAGCTCTATGTGCCTCAGGCGTTGCTAGTAGAAGCAGCCTCTTCAGTACCAGGCCTAATAAAGAAGCTTAAGGCCAATAGCGCCAGGCTTAGGAGTAGGGAAATCCACTCCACTAGCGGGGCCGGTAGCATTTGGTCCAGGCCAGGGACTAGAGAGAACAAGTTCAGCACAATAAGGAGCACAGAAATAGCTACTAAGCTTTGCTTGGCGGTCTCTAGGGACATAGCGGCTTGGGGTACATCTTTCATAACAGTAGTTTATAGGTAGTTTGTGAAGGATGGCAACCCTCTAAAATCTTTTAGATTGAGTCTTAAAAGGGGTGCTCTTTTAAGAGCTCTGCAGGGCTCCAAGGCTTGCTGCGGCTGCCGATGGCTTCTCTAGCCTTCGTTACGGTCTCTTCCTCCACGATAGGAGCCTTGTTGCCCCAGGCTTGGCGGATGTAGCTCATAATAGCGGCTAGCTTTTGGTCAGAGAAGCGTTTGAAAGGAGGCATGGTATTGTTATACTGTTTTCCCTTAACTGTAATGGGGCCGCTCATTCCTAAGAGGAGCGCTTTGGCGATACGGGTGTCGTCTCCGGTAACCCACTCGGAATCTACGAGTGGAGGGTAAGCCCCGGGAACACCTAGGCCTGTAGGTTGGTGGCAGACTTGGCAATTTTTAGCAAAGAGCTTGCGGCCTTCTTCAACAGGGTCCCAGGGTTTTTCTTCTTTGACGGCACCTCCGCCAGGTTGCCAGTTCGGGTCAAACACATCCCCACGGAAATTCCCAGAGTAACGGGTGAGGTAGCCCCCAGCCCAAAACATCATCCCTGCGAAAAGGAAGATAAGGAACATAGGTACGGGGGATTCTTTCTCGGTCGGCTCGTGCTTTTCGCGCATGAGCTGTGCGTGTACGTTCTGGAGAGCAGAATCCTCTAGGGCTCCGAATTCGCATTTCTCGGAGTTACGTGTTTTCTTGGACGAAGATTTCTTGGGTTTATCCTCACTCATGGCTATTCAGCAAATTTAGATTCGGGCAACTCGTAGTCGAGCTTTAGGCTTAGGAGGTACTCTACGAGTACATGAGCACGCTCGGTAGGGACCACTTCGTAGCCTTCTTCGGGGGCATTCTCGTAGTCTGGGGGAAATGTGAGGGCATTGGGGGAGAGTTCATCACCCTGGATCTTTTGCTTCTTATAGAGGAATGCAAAAGGAGACATGATTGAACCAGGGGAAGTGATCTTGGGATCGTAAAGGTGGAGGTGGTGCCAGTCTCGGGTGGGGATGCGGTCACCGACGTTCATGAGATCTGGCCCGGTACGCATGGTTCCTAGCAAAACACGCTTCTGTAGGATATAGTCACGCGGTACACTTTGGCGATCCCCCCAGCCGCGCTCGAAGTCTGCTCCGAAGCCTTTGCGGCGTACTTGTTGGGAGTGGCAGTAGATACAGCCTAAGTCAACATAGACTTCCTTGCCTTGCATAGCCTCTCCTGATGGGGTACGTGGGTAGGCTGGTTCTCCCTCTTCGAGTACGATAGGCTCTAGGCGACCGTATTGGATGTTACTCATCATAACGATCCCCGTGAAAGAGAATAAAATGGTGGCCAAGGCGCCAAAGAAAATGGTGAGCAGGTCTTTCATTATTACTTAAATATTCTGTGTTTCGACTTCACTGAATAAGGTGGGGCCGTGTTCGTCCTTGGGTTGCTTCTTGAAGAGCATCCAGAAGAAATTAATGAAGAAAGCCGTGTGGCCTATGAATAAGAGTATCCCTGAGGCAGAACGTGCATGAAGGTAAGGGAGGGTATTCTTCATGAGTTCTAGGAAGAGGACCTCTGGGTTATTCATTTGCATGCCTTGAATCCAGCCGCCGATGTGTAGGGCTACTACCATGAGGGTAATCCCTAGAGCACAACCCCAGAAGTGGATGTGGATGAGTGCTGCTGAAGGCCATTCGCGTTGGAGTAAGCGGGGCATAATGAAGTAGATGCTCCCGAAGCAAACCATCGTGAAGAAGGCATAAACACCGTGGTGAGCGTGGCCTACAGTGAGGTGAGTAAAGTGAGTTACTTGGTTGACTTCGCGCAGAGCCATTGCCGAGCCGATAAGACTAGCCAGGGTATAAGACATCGCCCCGAATACAATAAAGCGCAGTGTAGGGCTTGCCCAGACATGCCCGAAGCTGCCTACGACGGTCATATGGTGGTTGATGGCTGTAACGACAACAGGGATGACCATCATGACACTGGCGACGATCCCTGCAGAGATAAGCCAGATAGGAATCGGGCCACCGACTAAGTGGTGTACCCCAGCCCAATTATAGAAAAGAGCGAGCGACCAGAAGCCTAAGACAGATAGGTAATAGCTATGGATAGGGCGGCCAAGTACTTTAGGGATGAAATAGTAAGTCGCGGCTAAGGCTAAAGGAGAATACCACAAACCTAGAACATTATGGCCAAACCACCAGTTAGTGATAGATTGAACCGTTCCGCGCGCAGGAGCCCACATGATCATTGTTTGGGCAGTCGTGTATAGCCATGGGAACCAAAATAGCGCGGCTAAAATATACCACTGAGAGACGTAGACGTGATGAGAACGACGGTGGATGAAGGCGAGAATCCCCCAGATGCTGATGAGCGCGTAGGAGAATGCAAGCAGAGGGGCTACGTAACGAGGCATCTCGAGCCATTCTACAGACGTAAGTCCACCGTTTAGGATACCAGTGACACCGATGACCAGGCCAATATTCCAAAAGAGCCCTGCGATAAGCAAAAGCCCCCCGTGTTGGAGCTTTTGCTGAGAAAGGCGGGCCATAAGCCACAGTAGGATGCCGAAAATAGCGTTATTTGCCCAACCAAAGGCAACTGAGTTGAGGTGAGCTGATCGGGCGCGGCCAAAGGTCAGCATTTCGACATTCCCCAAGAAGCTAGGGTGATGCAATTTGACAGAGGCAATCAGTGCGAAAAGAGTCCCCACCATGAGCCAGACAAGCGAGCAAGTAAAGAAGAGCAATGCTGCCTGACGTGTAGACTGGTCAATTTCAAAAAGAGTAACCTTTTCTTGTTTTTGGGTTTCAGGTTCGAGGGTCGTGGCGGTACTCATACGCTTAAAGTTTCCTCAATGGGTGAGGGTTTCTTGGAGGGAAAAAAGTCAGTTTGTTGGCCTTCGGGCTCATCTTCAGTGAAAATGCTGCGTGAGACAGTCTCAAAGTTAGTGAGGTGTCCTTTTCTTGCAGCCCAACAAAGGGTTGCAATAGCTGAAATAAAAAAGGCGCCCCCTAGGCCAAAAATAATAAAGACATATGCATGCCACTCCATAGTAGTATCTTATTTTTATTGTTTAGATTGAAGTTCGTTGACGGTAAGTTCCATGGCGCGCTCCACTGGGATATGTACAATGCCAGCCTCGGCGTCGACCCAGCCATAAGTCGTGGTGACTTCTTGTTCGTGGGCGTGTAACTTTGAAAGGCGCTCTAGGCGTGCCTTAACGATGGCTTGGTCTACTGCAGGAGGCCTATTAGGGATATAGACCACGACCATGATGATAAAAAACAATAAGATACAGACCAATGTGCCTAAGAAGGTTATGGAAAGTACCGAGGGGCCTGGAGATTGAGTCGAACTAGCCATGATGGTGGATAGATGTTTGGATGAAAGGATCGCGGATTGGGATGGGCTCTTGTTTTACCATGCTGCGTAAGAAGGCCCAGATACAGATACCCCCGACACCGATTAAAGCAGCAGCATCAAACGGAGTGACAGTGAAAGGGGTTATCGTATAACCCAAAGCATTGTCAGCAACCATTTTGTTGGGGAGGATGTTAAAATAAAGGTCAAGTAAGTGGAAAGAAAGGATCCAGCAGGTGATGATGACCATGCGGTAAACTTTGACTTTGCTCTTGTAGAAAAGGAGATAGAGGAAAGGGAATAGGAAATGCCCAAAAACAAGGCCGTAAGCGCTGAGGTACCACCAAGAGCTTTTTGCTCCATCGATAGTGAGCTCACGTAGGTTGTACCAGAAGGTTTCTTCAGGGATGTTGGCGTTATAAATAAGGAAGTACTGGGAGAAAGAAATGTAGGCCCAAAAGACAGTAAAGGCTAGGCAAAGGCAGCCTAGTTCGTACTGATGGCCGCGGTTGAATAGGCCTTTGAGCTGACCGCTGCAGGCGAGAACCCAGCACAATAAGAATGTGGCAGCAATCCCTGCGCGCATAGAAGCGGCGAAGAACCAGACTCCGTACATGGTAGAGAACCAGTGGTAGGAGATACTCATGAAGAAGTCAAAGGCTGCAAAGGTTGCAGACATTGCTACGATGATGATCCCCGCAGCAGAGACTTTGCGGGCTAAGAGGACCCAGCGTGCGTCTCCGTCTTTATCTAGAGTGAATGAGCACTTACGCAGGAGGTATGCGATCAGGCTCATTGCAGTAAAGTAGAAGATAACACGTGCCGTAAAGAAAGGGAGATTAAGGTAAGGAGCCTTAGTTTGGTAGATGGTGTCAGCCCCTACGGTACCTCCGCCAGGGAGTGGGTGCTCTGGGTTGATCCATTCCCAGAGGATGCCGGGGTTTTCTTTGTAGAACCAAGCGACTAAGAGGAGTGGTAGGAATATAAGCCCTAGGAAGGGTATAGCAGCTAAAGCATGCTCGAGTTGGCGGCGTATGATAATAGACCAGCCTGCGCCGAATACATACCAAAGCATAATTAGGAAAAACATACCAATGCTGATCGAAAACCAGAAGCTGAAGCCAATCAGCCAACTGACTAGCGGGCGAGAGTCATGATGAAGGAGGCCTTGATAGACCCCGTAGCCTGCGATGCCGAGGCCCAACAGCCCTACGATAAGGGCGAGTGTAGTGAACTTTTTAATGGAATCAGAGGCGGGTTGGCTCATTCTGTAGATTCAGCTTGGGTTGAAGAGTCGTCTTCTTGGGTAGTTTCTGGCTCATCAGCAGGGGTGCTGTCTTGAGCTGGTGCCTGGAGGCTTTCAAGAAGTTCTTTTTTAAAGGGAGTAGGGACATCATCTAGTGTGCCGTTTTGTGCACGTTGCAAGGCACGTAGGTAAGCGATGACTGCCCAGCGTTCTTCGGGGCGTAATTTCTCGCCGTAGCCACTCATGGTGTTTTTACCATGGGTGATGGTATTGAAAATCTCGCCTTCGGCCATATCGCGTAGGCGATCGTCATGGTAAGAGAGTGTAGTAGCTACGCCGTATTGCTTAGTGATGCCGTCACCATCGCCAATAGCGCTGTGGCAGACTTGGCAGAAGATAGTGTATTTTTGCTGACCCAGCTCCATAAGGGCGTGGTTAACCTCGACAGGGAAGCCGCGTACCCATTCGCCACTGCGGGTTTTTCCTGTGTAAAGCTCAGGATTGTCTGCTTGGGCGTAATTGAAATCTTCGTTGAATACCTTGGCGGTTTCCCAGCTAGAACCACGGGCAATGGTTCCGGGGACAACGGGACGGTCGTCCATGCGGTTCTGGTAGAAAGTATTCTCGCCTTGGGGGCGGTACTTTTCTTGGTCGTCCATGTCGGGGAAGACGTAGAGTGGGGGCTCAGTGAACTTAGTTCCACGGATGCCGAAGATGGACACCGTTGCTACGCACAGGAAAACGAAAATGCCAAGGAAGATACGCATTTTAATGATCTAAAAGAGTGATTTCAGTACCGCCTAAATCGCGGAGGAGGGTTTCAGTTTTGGATTTATCGAAAAGTGGATCGCGGCATTCGATAGCAATGAAAAAGCCGTCGTCACTTGCTTTACTAAAAGGCTCGTGATTGAAGACGGGGTGGTTATGCCGTGGGAGGAGGTTGGTAAGGAACATACCGAAGAAGGCCCCGAAAGAGGCCAAGAGGATGGTAAGCTCGTAAAATACAGGAAAAGGAAAAATTGGACTGAAGAAGGGTTTACCACCTACAATCAGCGGGTAGTCATAAGCATTCATGTAGTAAACGATGCTCATACCGGTACAAAAGCCGGTGATTCCACCAAAGAGTGTGATGACTGAAACCTTGGAGCGCTTTAGGCCCATGATCTCGTGAATGTTATGGATCGGTAAAGGAGCGAAGAAATCCCAACGTTTAAATCCAGCATCGCGGACTTTCTCAGCAGCATCACACGCTTCGGTGATGTTTTTGAAGCTGGCGATCAATCCGTAGGGCTTTTTCTCTTTATTATTAAACATAGGAAGGCTTACAGATGGTTAGTGTCAGGATTGGGGTGAGGGGTTCCTGCGGGGGTGATGGCCTTAATCTCAGCGATAGGCATGAGAGGTAGGAAGCGTACAAAGAGTAAAAAGAGTACGGAGAAGAACCCGAATGTTCCAAAGAAAGTGAAAATGTCTACGATTGTAGGTGAGTAGTATCCCCAGCTTGAAGGAAGGAAGTCATTAGCTAGGGAGGTTACCGCGATTACGAAACGCTCGAACCACATACCTACATTCACAAACATGCAGATGACTAACACGAGGGCGGTATTCTCACGGATGCATTTGAACCAGAATAGCTGTGGGCTAATTACGTTACAGGTTACCATGATCCAGTAGGCCCAGGCGTATTGACCAAAGGCACGATTGACGAAGGTGAAGCTTTCGTAAGGGTTGGCCCCGTACCAGGCGATAAAGAACTCCATCGCATAGGCGTAACCCACCATGCTGCCTGTTCCGAGGATGATCTTACACATACAATCGATATGACGCTGGGTGATGATATCGTGTAGGCGGTAGATTGCGCGTAAAGGGAGCATGATAGTCAGTACCATGGCAAACCCAGAGAAAATCGCACCGGCAACAAAGTAAGGAGGGAAAATGGTTGTGTGCCAACCCGGGACAAGGGCCACCGCAAAGTCAAAGGAAACGATAGTGTGTACAGAAAGTACGAGCGGGGTGGAGAGGCCAGCAAGAAGGATATAGGCCATTTCGTAGTTGTTCCAGTGGCGGCTGGAGCTGCGCCAGCCCATGGCAAGCACTCCGTAGAAGTATTTACGCCAGGTCTTTTTGGCACGGTCTCTTAGGCAAGCTAGGTCAGGGATCATACCCATGTACCAGAATAAGCAGGAGACGGTAAAGTAGGTCGAGACAGCGAATACGTCCCACTCGAGCGGACTGCGGAAGTTGGGCCAGATGCCATTGGCATTAGGCAATGGGAAAAGCCACCAGGCGTACCAAACACGGCCTACGTGGAATAACGGAAAAAGGCCTGCGCACATCACCGCGAAGATGGTCATGGCTTCTGCAGCACGGTTAATCGCGGTACGCCACTTCTGCTTCAGTAGACAGAGGATGGCGGAAATGAGCGTTCCTGCGTGGCCAATACCAATCCAGAAAACGAAATTAACAATAGCCCAACCCCAGTTAATCGGGTTAGCTAAGCCCCAAGTCCCTACTCCAGTAGAGACTAAGTAGGTGAGCCCGACGAAGGTGAAGCTCGCCATGGCGCAGGCTAGGATGAAGCATACCCACCACCAGCGCGGGGTGGAATCCTCGACGATGGTACAGACGCGCTCGGTAACCCAGTGCAAGGTATGCTCGTTTTCGACTAAAGCAGGTTTAGGCAGGGTTACAGGATCCACCTTTGCTAGAAGGGCTGGATCAGCAAGCGCAGATTCGTCGGTATGGGCACTCATGGTAATAAAGTTTAGTGGGTGACAGCGTGATGGGCAGAGGCATGAGCTTCATGGCCATAGCGCTTTTCATATTCAACACGGCTTAAAGGTTGTTTCTTGTAGTCAGGCATTGCAGGGTTCGGGTTGCGAACTTTACCTGTGTACGTGACGCGGGGGCGTGTATTAAGGTAACCCAAGAGGCTGTAGTCTAGATCAAGGTTTTTGCGTCTTGAGACTTCTGTGCTTGGGTCAGCAATATCACCAAAGGCAATAGAGTCCGTTGGGCAGGCTTGTTGACAAGCCACCTTGATGATTCCATCAGCCACTTTGACGTTATTCGAATCCTTAGCGCGAGACCGTTGTCTGATCTTGGCTTCTTCGATTCTTTGAACACAGAAAGTACATTTTTCCATGACGCCTCGCATACGGACGGTAACATCAGGGTTCTTTTGCATCTGGTGGGTCTCAGCCATGCCTGCAGGGCCTAGAGGGCCTTCGTAGAAGTGGCCAATTTCGCGCTTATTCCAATCGAAGAAGTTGAAGCGACGAACCTTCCAGGGGCAATTATTCGCACAATAGCGAGTTCCTACGCAGCGGTTATAAGCCATGGTGTTGAGGCCTTCTTCGTCATGCACAGTAGCATTAACAGGGCAGACCATTTCACACGGAGCCAGCTCACAGTGCTGACACATGACATTCATGAAAGAAACTTGAGGGTCTTCGGGGATCTCTTCGCGGGAGTCTTGCGCACTGGAGTAGTAACGGTCGAGGCGGATCCAATGCATCTCGCGGCCACGTAAGACCTGGTCTTTACCTACAATGGCGATATTGTTTTCACTCTGGCAGGCAACAACGCAAGAGTTACACCCAGTACAGGTGTTAAGGTCTACCGTCATGCCCCACTGTTGCTCTCCCTTAAATGCAGGGGTCTTATAGGCAGACTCTCCCCGTGGGATCTCGGTAGCCTTTTGAGCTAATGGCATGTTTTTTGCACTGCCATAGTTGTTAGGCGTGTGGGATTCCATGCCCATTTTCGCTACGAAGTCTGGGTGCTTTTCGAAATCTTCAGAGTTCGCCTCACGGATGATTGCGCGGCCTTCCATAGACCAGTGCTCTTGTGTGTTAGCGAGTAAGGTTTTGTCTTCCGTGATGCGAATGCTGCCTCCGAGTGCGTGGGCCTGGGTTTCATTCTCGATCAGTGGGTAAACATCAAAACCTGTTCCCACACCAATACGGCCTACTTTCTTGCGCCCAAACCCTAAGGGGAGGATGACTGTATAGTCAGAGAGTCCTGGCTGTACGTGTACGGGGCCAAAGGTTCTGCGGCCATCGACTGTAATTTCAGCAATCCAGGCGTTTTCTTTTCCGGCGACAAATTGAGCAGCAGTTTTATTAAGCTGTTTCGTTTTGTTAAGGACACTGGAGTTAGGGAAGAAAAGTTTACCTGTTTGAGCTTCAAGTTCTTTAGCTAGGCGTGGGCTAATATGGATGGCGTTATCCCAGGTGAGCTTGCTCATTGGGTCCGGACATTCCATCATCCAGCCATTGTTATTGTAGCGGCCATCCCAGGTATGGTGGCTAGGCTTGAAGCGAAACTCGAGGTTGGTTGCGGAAAGAGTCGTTGCGCTAAAGTCTGCACCGTTAATCATGCTTAAGACATTCTTGGCACCGACTCCGGCATCTACCATGGCATAGCGGGTGCCATTCTGGACACCTTCAGCGAGCCATTTTTCAAAGTTTCCTCCTGGAGCCATCATACCGAAGGTCTCGCGGACAAGGTCGTAGGATTCGGTATTAGGATTGCCCATAATCCTTGCGATCACTTCGAGCTCTGAGAAGGTCTCGAATAAAGGCATGATCATAGGTTGCACGGGTACGAGTGTTCCGTCGCAAGCTCGGCCATCTCCCCAGGACTCTAGGTAGTGGTGGGCGGCTATATGGGTATGTGAAAGTTCAGTCGTCTCATTTTCAGAGAAGCTAAAGTGTACAACCTGAGGGACTTTGCTTTGAAGTGCTTTCCAGTCTAGCCCGGCGGGTGCGTTGTAGGCTGGGTTCCCGTTGAGGATGACAAGGGTGTTAACCTGATTCGTTTGGATTGCTTGAGCTAAAGAGTCAATTGAATCACTTGTGTAGGCCTCAGGGATTTCTGCGTAGGTGACAAGCGTACCGTTTGCACTGAGTTGTGCATTAAGGCTCGCAACAAGTAGCTGAACCTCTTCGGGGAGGTCTGTTCCGGCAATGATTAATGATTGACCCTTATGGGAGACTAAATCTTGAACACAAGTCTTGAGCCATTTTTGGTCTATATTAAGGCCGTTTGACTTTTGGCGTAGGGTATTGATGAGTTTGCTAGGGCCCCCGGTTTGAGCAAAGACTTCTGCAGCTAAAGCTGCAGTGAAAGCACCCATGTGGGAGTTTGCTAGACGCAAGCGGTGGTCAGCCATGCCGCCTGTTAGTGTGAAGTCACTCTCTACTGCGTAGAGGCGGTTCATTTGGGAAGTGTCCCCAGGTTTTTCTACCCGGCGGGATTGAGCAAACCCGCGAGCGTGAGAAAGATGGCCTGGGCCATTTTCTAGAAAGTCAGATTCTAAGGCGAGGATACGTTTGGCTTTTTCGAAATTATAAAAGGGACGTAAGCGTTTGCCTGTAGTTTTTTTAAAGGCTGTCTCAGGTTGGTCTTGAGTGATAGGCTCATACTCAACCCAGCGTGCCTTAGGGTATTGTGCCTTGAGTTGTTGTACTAGGCGTGCACGTGTGGGAGAGGCCGATTTATCTGCAAGGAATGCGAGGCCTTCTCCTGAAAGTGTTGTATAGGTATTGCGGATAGACTCGAGGATGTCGAGAACATCAGCAGGGTTAAGCATTTGCTTGTTATTGCCTGTGCTATAGCGTGAACGATCAGGATCGTAGAGATCAAGAACACTTGCTTGAGCATAAATATCAGTAGCACCATTATAGGCAGGGTAGCTAGGGTTTCCTTCTATTTTTGTAGGGCGTGCTTCATGCGTTTCTACAATTAAAGGAATGTGCGCGCAAGATCCAGGCATAGAGCTTGCGTAAAAAAGGGGAACCCCGGGGATGACGCGTTCGGGCTGGTCTGCGTAAGGAAGGATATGGTGCCTAGGTTGGCGACAGCCTGCAAGACCCAAGCCGGCTAAGCCGAAGCTTGCGGCCATGATCTTAAGAAAGTGCCTGCGGTTGATGCCTTCACTCTCGGACGCTCCGGCAGGGAACTCACGGTGAAGCCACTCTTTGAACTCAGGGGTGTCAGCAACTTCATCAAGGCTGCGCCAATATTGCGGGCCTGCTAGTTTTGCTGAAGAAGGAGGATTTGTTTTTTTCTTACTCATCGGTGGCAACCGGAACAGCTTAAAGGTGGATTGATTTTCCAGTCATGTACAAAACGTTTACCCATTTCTTCTTGCTCTTTCGGGCTAGAAGCTTCCCAGTTTAGGTTATAAACCTCATCAACGGGGCGGATGCTTTTTTCGGGGTGACGGTGGCAATCTAGGCAGAAAGACATGCTTAATGACTTTGCGTGGTAGACCGTCTGCATTTCGTTAACTTGGCCGTGACATTCGACACAGCTAATACCGCGGTTTACATGAACGGAGTGATTGAAGTAAACAAAGTCAGGTGTTTTGTGAATGCGTACCCAAGGGATAGGTTCTCCAGATTCTGCACTTTCACGCACAGGGGCCAAAGCTTGTGAGTCTGTAAGGACTTGGCTATGGCAATTCATGCATGTGTTAGTCGAGGGGACGTTAGAGTGCTCGGAGCGGTCTACGTAAGTATGGCAGTAGCGGCAATCCATGCCGAGTTGCTCGACGTGGATGTTATGATCAAAGGGGACTGGCTGTATTGGTTGGTACCCTACACGCATGTATTTGGGTGTACCGTAATAAGTGATACCTGCGACAACAGCAGTCACTACTAGGCCAATACCTAGGATAATTTTAATGGGAACAAAATTGGACCACTTGGGGAAGATGTTGGCCATAAGGTGCTAAGAAAGCTTGGTGTTATGTTGGCTAGCAATAGCGCGGGGTTCTTTGCGGGCTAGAAAGGGGAGTCTCCGTTTTTTTAGAGGGCTGGGCTTGCTCCTTAAAAAAGAAGGCAGTACAAGGAGCCCTAAAATGGCTGATCCTAAAATCGTTAGGAATTTTTTCCGTGGAATTGGTATCTCGTCCATGAGCTTTAAAATTGAAGACTCAATAAGGCTAACATTAAAACTAAGAGATATGCAACTCTAATTGATGCAACACCTTAGGGTTAAATAAATTGAGTATGATTTTAGCGTGTCGCTTGAAGCGCACGTACAGAAACCCAAATGCTAGAGCCTAGCATAAGCAGTGCAGCAACTACAGGATGGAGCATGCCTAGTGCAGCCAAGGTCATTCCGAAAAAATTATAATTTGCTGCAAAAATTAGATTCTCTCTTACGCGAGCACGAATCTTTCTGCAAAGAGTAATGGCTTGAGGGAGTGCTTCAAGGCTATCTGCAATAAGAACAGCTGTTGCCGTGGACTGAGTTAGGGCTGCACCGCTACCCATAGCAATAGAGGCCTCACAGTGAGTCATAGCAGGAGCGTCATTAATACCATCCCCTATATAGATAAGGCGCTCGCCTTGGCTTTGGAGTTCGGTGATGCGTTTGTCCTTTTCATTAGGGCTTAGGCCTGATTCTAGGGTGACGCCGTGGATGCTATCCCAGTGGGGGTTAGGGTCTCCGGTAAGGAGTGTTATTTTTAGGTCTAGGGTATCAAGATATTCAAAGACTTCGTTTACACCGGTACGTAGTTTCTCATCAAGGAGTGCTACAGCCGTAGGGACCCCATCTAAGCAGAGGTAAATGGCTTTCTTGGCCTCGGTAAAAAGGCTTGTATCTTGGAGGGCCTGGAAGCTTGCTTGGCAGTTTTCAGGCATGAGGCTCAGGTTCCCTAGAGTAATAGCGTATTGCTTGCCGGATGCGTCGGAGAGTTGGGCTTGGATGCCTTTACCAGGGATAATTCGGGAGCTTTCAAGCGTGTGGGTGCTTGAGGTTTCGTAGCTGAAGGCGCGTGCAATTGGGTGATCAATGGGCTTTTCAATCAGGGCGGCCATCGCTTTGAGTTCTTCACGTGGGAGCGGGCAGCTAGGATCCATAACCCAGTCTACAAGGACGAGCTCTTCTTCACTGAGGGTGCCTGTTTTGTCGAAAACAACGCGCTGGGCTTGGGCAAGTGTATCGAGGAAGTCCCCATTTTTAGAGATAAGACCGAGCTTAGAGAGTTTAAGTAGGCCGCTATATACGGCGATAGGGGTGGCTAGGCCAAGGGCGCAAGGGCAGGCAATGATGAGCACAGCCATGCTATTAAAGAGTGCTTCGCTCCAGTGGCCTATAGTAAGCCAGGTGCAGAAAGTGCCTAGGCTAATTGTAATGACTGCTGGCAGGAACCATTGCATGATTCTGTCGGCTTGTTCCTGGAGGTGGGAGGGTTTGATGTGGGCGTTTTCGACTGTGTCGATTATGGTATCAAGGACCCGATCTCCTTTTAGATGGGTTGCTTGAATATGAAGCGTTCCATCGACTGTGTAAGTTCCTGCGAGTGCTTTATCGCCAGGATGCTTGACGATTGCAGTCGGTTCCCCTGTGAGGGCACGTTCTTGAACAAAGCTTTCTCCCTTAGTGATAATTCCATCTACAGTAATAGGTTGGCCTGGGCCTACGATGACTTCATCATTTTGCCGAAGTTTTTCGATATCAATTTTTCCTTCTTGGGTGTAGGCGTAGTCGAAGGTTTCCCGAAAGGTGTGGGCTGCTGCGATCGCTTTTTCACGTGAGTAGATGCCTAGATTTTTGCCTACTGTGTAGATAACTAGAACAATGGCAACGACTTCGTAGTAAATAGACCCCGTTCCCTGGAAGGTTGCTACTAAAGACCCTCCGAGTGCGCCTAGTATACTTAAAAGGAATAAGCCCTCTACGCTGATACGTTTTTCGTACAGAGCTGTGTAGGTATTTCGTAATAAGGGCCCTCCAAGTAAAGTGAGAACGATCAGGGCTGAGGTGAATAAAATGCCGTGTAAGACCCAATAGGTCGCTCCGAAGATAGGGGTGTCGGTAATATTAATGCCCATTCCTAGAACCATCGTTTGTCCTGCTAAGACTAAACCAATTGCAATTTTAACAACGGGGATTTTACTCGGCTGAGCTGGCTGAGCGGAGGGAGCTGTTGTTTTTGTGGTGGGTGGTGTAGCGCAACAACAAGTAGACATAATAATAGGTTTTATAGCTTGGCTTATTGGTGGACACAAGCAAACTAACGGAGTGTCTACTTTAACTACAACTCAGGCCGTCGTCCAGGCTGCAGCAAGACTTAGTGAAGCTGTTAGCCAATTAAATTTTGCTGAACCGGTAACCCATGTATACAACCCACTCGAGTATGCCTGGGAGGCGCATGTTCAGTATTTAGAAAAGTGTGCGTGTGCGCCTAAGAAGGTGATCTTTCTAGGAATGAACCCAGGGCCTTGGGGAATGGCGCAGGTAGGTGTGCCTTTCGGAGAGGTGAGTGCTATTCGTGATTGGGTCGGGGTGAGTGCTGCGGTAGGCAAGCCTGCTCAAGAGCACCCAAAGCGCCCGATTGAAGGATTTGATTGCCAGCGTTCTGAAGTCAGTGGGCGCCGTTTGTGGGGTTTGTTTGCTGATCGTTTTGCTAGTGCAGATATTTTCTTTGAAGACCACTTTGTGGCTAACTATTGCCCTTTGGTATTTATGGAAGAAAGTGGGCGTAATCGTACGCCAGACAAATTACCAGCGAGTGAACAGCAAGCCCTGCAGGCTGTGTGTGATGCGCACTTGCGTGAGCTTGTTGATGCTTTAAGCCCAGAGTGGATGATTGGTGTGGGCGCATTTGCTCAGTCACGGATTGAAGCAGCCTGCGCGGGGATGCCCATTAAGATAGGGAAAATCTTACACCCAAGTCCTGCAAGCCCGGCAGCCAATAAAGACTTTGCGGGGAAGGCCAGTTCTCAGATGCAAGCTTTAGGCCTGTGGGACTAGGATATATTGTTAATTAGGCCTTTGATTCTAGTCAACTAAGCCTTCTTTAATGCTGTATCGCGTAAGGCCGGCGATTCCTTTTACATTCAGCTTTTTCGCTAGGCTTGTGCGGTGGGTTTCTACTGTCTTGACCTCTATCCCGAGTTTGCTAGCGATTTCTTTAGTGCTGTAGCCTTCGGAAACAAGCTGGAGTACTTCGCGCTCACGGGGTGAGAGTGATTCTATCGAGCCGGTTTGCTCGGGCTCTATCATGATTTGGCGCATTGCTGTCATGATGCTTGGGCTAAAGTAAAGTTTCCCTGAGGCAATCGTTTCGATCGCTTTTTGCATTTCATTTAGTCCGGCAGCTTTTTCTATCATGCCGTCAGCCTCGAGCTCTAAAGCTTGCTTAATGTGGTTGTTGAGGAAAGAGCCTGAGAATAGGAGTACTTTGATTTTTGGGAGGGCTTCTTTGGTCCGTCGGAGGATCTCTAGGCCATTGAGTGAAGGAAGGCGGATGTCGAGAAGCACAAAATCAGGCTTTTGGGACTGGATCTGCTCCCAGCCTTCTTGGCCATCACTATAAGTGCCTAAGAGTTTACAGGTTACCGAATGAGTAAAAAACTCGCTCAGTAGATCGCTGAGCATGGTCTCATCTTCGATAATTAGGGCTTTGAGCATGACGGGTAGGTTTGGGGTTGCCCGGGGGAGGTAGGGCTGTAATATAGATTCTGATCGTGTATAACATAGTTTCAATCTTAAAAACCTTCTTTGAGCAATCAGAATCCTCTTTGCTGAAAGCATACCCCTTAGAAAGTCTATCATGGCCCTAGCGATTGGAGAAAAAGCCCCTGATTTTACCCTCAAACAAAAAACGGATGAAGACCTTATCTCAGTCACTTTAAGTGAGCACTTAGGCAAACGTCCTATTGTATTACTCTTTTTCCCTTTGGCGTTTACACGTGTATGTACGCAAGAGTTGTGCACCGTGAGTCATGACTTTGAAGCTTATGCAAAGTGGGATGCCGTTGTGTATGGGATTAGTACAGACAGTCCTTTTTCGCAACATGCCTGGGCAAAGGAACATGGCATTACGGTTCCTTTATTGAGTGACTTTAACCGCAAAGTCGCAAAGGCTTATGGGGTTCTTTATTTAGAGCTCTTAGGGTTTCGAGGGATCATGAAACGATCTGCATTTGTAATTAATAAACAAGGAAGAATTGCTTATAGCTGGGAGAGTACCAGCCCACACCGCCTGCCCGACTTTGATACCTTAAAAGAAGCACTAGGGAGTGCGAGCCAAGAGACAGTATCTGTATGAAAGATTTATTTAACACACTAAGAACTCTTGAGGTAGAAGGTAAGCCTGCGGGGGAGTATTATTCTTTACCTGCGCTCGAAGAAGCAATGGGGCCGCTGTCACGCCTACCCGTGAGCATCCGCATTGTGCTTGAAGCCGTTTTGCGTTGTTGTGATGCAGAGCGGATACAGAAAGAAGATGTAGAGCGTTTAGCTAAATGGAATGCAAAGGCTCCAGCAAAAACGGAAATCCCATTCGTAGTTTCACGCATTGTGCTTCAGGACTTTACAGGAGTACCTTTGTTAGTCGATTTGGCCGCTATCCGAGATGCCATGGCTAACGCTGGAGGAGACCCAAAAGCCATCGAGCCTTTGGTGCCTGTAGATTTAGTTGTAGACCACTCGGTACAAGTAGATCGCTCGGGGAGTGCGCGTGCGTTTTTATTCAACCTGAAGCGCGAGCTTGAGCGTAATAAAGAGCGTTATGAGTTTTTAAAATGGGGGCAGGATGCTTTTGAAACCTTTAAGGTAGTGCCTCCATCCATTGGTATTGTGCACCAGGTTAACCTCGAGTACCTAGCAAAAGTTGTTTTTGAAAAAGAGGTTGAAGGGAAGCGTTTACTTTATCCGGATACTTTAGTGGGGACAGACTCTCACACAACGATGATCAATGGCTTGGGTGTTGTGGGTTGGGGCGTCGGTGGAATCGAAGCTGAAGCAGGTATGCTTGGGCAACCTATTTATTTCCAGACGCCTGAGGTTATTGGAGTCAATTTAACAGGAGCGCTCAAAGAAGGTGTGAGTGCCACAGATCTTACCTTGCGCATTACGCAGCTTTTGCGCACAGAAAATGTAGTAGGGAAGTTCGTAGAGTTTTTTGGCGAAGGGACCGAAGCACTGACGTTAGCTGACCGGGCTACTATTGCAAATATGGCCCCGGAGTATGGGGCAACCATGGGCTTTTTTCCTGTGGATGAAAAGACCCTCGACTATTTGCGCAGTACTGGGCGCTCTGAGGAAGACATTAAAAAGGTAAAAGCTTATTACGAAGCCCAAGGCCTTTTTGGGATCCCTCGGGCTGGAGAGGTTGATTATACCCAGGTAATTGATTTAGCCTTAGAAAGTGTAGTCCCTGCGGTAGCCGGGCCAAGGCGCCCTCAGGATTTGATTGATCTGCCTGATTTAAAATCTTGCTTTTCAACTTTATTTAAGACCCCTGTTAGCGAAGGCGGATATGGGAAGACGGAGGCAGATTTAGGGAAGCGGTATCCTGTACAAATGCCACAGGACGAAGGAGAGCCTCTGCCTGATACGATTACGCAGGGTTCTGTTGTGATAGCCGCTATTACTAGTTGTACGAATACCTCGAACCCATCGGTGATGTTGGCGGCGGCCCTTTTGGCCAAGCGCGCTGTAGAGGCTGGGCTTACGGTGTCACCTTCGGTGAAAACGAGTTTGGCTCCAGGATCCCGAGTGGTTACCGATTATTTAGATAAGAGTGGGTTGCAGCCGTATTTTGATAAGCTTGGTTTTAACTTGGTGGGCTACGGGTGTACTACGTGTATCGGGAATAGTGGCCCTTTGGAGAATTCGGTGGAGGCTGCTATTGTTGAAGGAGATCTTGTCGTGGCGAGTGTCTTAAGTGGTAATCGAAATTTTGAGGCCCGGATTCATTCTTCAATCAAGGCAAACTTTTTGATGTCTCCACCACTAGTGGTTGCCTTTGCTTTGGCAGGGCGTGTGGATATTGATTTAAGCCAAGAGCCCCTGGGAACTGATAAAGAGGGTAAGCCTGTGTATCTGAAAGATATTTGGCCTACATCACAGGAGATTCAAGAGACTATTCAGACCTCAATTACGCCTGAGATGTTTAGGGATAAGTATGCTCGTGTTAATGAAGATAACCCAGAGTGGAATGCTATAGAGGTTACTAAGAGTGCGCAATACCCCTGGAAAGAAGACTCCACCTATATTCAGAACCCGCCCTTTTTTGAAGATTTTAGCCTAGCGTTAAATAAGAAGGTTCCTTTGGTTAACATGCGTCCTTTGGCTATCTTGGGGGAGTCGGTCACTACAGACCATATTTCTCCGGCGGGGGCTATCCCTCCTGAAAGCCCTGCAGGACGTTATTTACTTGAGCATGGGGTAGAGCGTAAAGATTTTAACTCTTTTGGCTCTCGCCGAGGGAATGACCGCATAATGACACGAGGTACTTTTGCTAATGTGCGCATTAAAAACCTGATGGCAGGCGGGAAGGAAGGTGGATGGACCCGTGTTATGCCTGAGGCCCAGGAAATGAGTATTTTTGAGGCGAGTGAGCTTTATAAGGAGCGAGGAGAGCCTTTGATTGTAATCGCAGGGGCTGACTACGGTATGGGAAGCTCACGAGACTGGGCTGCGAAAGGAACGGCCTTACTTGGTGTTAAGGCTGTAGTGGCAAAAAGTTTTGAGCGCATCCATCGCAGTAATTTGATTGGAATGGGGGTTTTGCCTTTGCAATTTCAGGAAGGGGTCGATGCTCAGAGCTTATTCTTAGATGGGACTGAATGCTTCTCTCTTGAAGGGCTTAATGATGATATAAAGCCAGCTCAAGAGCTTGTTTTAAAGATCCAGCGAGTCAACGGCCAGGTGGATACAAGCCCGCTAACGGTACGTATTGATACTGCTATTGAGGTCGATTATTATCGACATGGCGGCATTTTACCTTATGTTTTAAGGCAGTTGATACAGGACTCAAAGAAAACCTAATATGTGTGTAAAAGAGCCTTGTTGAACAATTCGTGTGCCGCATAAACTTTAGCCCTTTTTAGTATGGTGTCGCAACAAGAGCCGACCTTTCTTGTCGATGCATATTCAGATCCTATCGTCCTCAAAATCTGTGGGCGGGCTTGCTATTTAAACTGCGCAGTCCTTAATGAATTTTTGCAAGGTATGCTTGCTAAAGGGCGCTCTAATTTTGTTTTTGATTTCTCAGAGTGCTTAGGGATGGACAGCACTGTTTTAGGGATCTTAGCAGGTATAGGGATAGAGGTGATGAAGGCTGACCCTCGGGGCTCTGTTGTTTTGTGTAAATTATCAACACGTAATTTGGAACTGGTACGTAATTTGGGGTTACACCGTATTTTAGAAGTCGATTCCGGAGACTATCCCATGCATTTTGGTGACCAAACCGTTGAGTTAACTCAGCCCAATAAGGCTAAAATTGCGAGCGCGCGCGATATTTTAAAAGCGCATGAGAACCTACTTTGTGTGGATGAAGGGAACCATGCTAAATTTCAAGATGTAGTGATCTTTTTGAAAGAACAAATAGAAGACGACACCCCCTAGATTTTATGTACCGCGTAATCCTACCCCTCCTTCTTGTTTTTAATTTACTCTTTACGGGTTGTGATGATTTGGGCGAGCTTGCCGAGCATTGGCCTAATACAGACTTTACCCGCCGTACAGTCCCGCTTGTGGATTTAGAAATAATTGAGGCTAAAGATACTTTTAATGCGGTTAATCACCCTAAGAAAGTCGCTCTGAACCGTGTTAAGGATGTGGACGAAGAAGACGCGGTTGTTTCGGTTGCTCTAGGGGGTGAGGTGTGTGCCTACCCGAAGCGGCTTTCGCGAGGGTGGGTAAATGATACGCTTAATGGAGTGCCCATTTTTGTGCTGCAGTGCCCGTTATCGAATACGACTGTCGTATGGGAGCGCCCTGTGCGTAGGGGTAAACCATTAGAGTTTTCTCCTTCAGGGATTATCCGCGGGAGTGAAATGCTTGTGTATGATGATCAAACTGAAAGTTTTTGGCAGCCTTCAACAGGGGAGTGTATTGTGGGTGATTATATGGGTGCTCAGTTAGATAATATACCCTGCCGAGTAGAGTCTTTAGAGCGTTTCCAGACGCATAATCCAGGAGCAAAAGTGGCAGTTCTACAACGGAAGGTAAGGCGCTTTTTTATTAACGGGAAAAAAGATGAAGATGCTGTTTGGGCAAGTCGCTTTTTTGACCGGGCTAGTGAGGATTATTTCGGGCGCCTAAAACCCACGACGCTTTATCCACTGTTTGCTAATGAAGATTATGATGCTGAAAAAGAAGGTCTCCCTCAGGATGCTTTAGTTGTTTATGTCCCAAGCCTAGAAAAAGCCTGGGATTTAGAATTGCTCAAGGAGCAGCGAAGTCTTCAGGATCATAATGTCGTGATTACCTGGAGGCCGGGTATGGTGAGTACAGCTTTTGGTATGAGTGGGCGTGGTTCTATTGATATTGGTAACCTTGTGGTTCAAAAGCGCCTAGAAAACCGTGAGCTTGAGGACATTGTTTATAATGTCAGCTTCATGGGGGCGTTCCGTGAAATCTACCCGGATCTTGAGGTTGAGCATTAGTGCCGGCGCCAAAAAGATGGGATAAAGAGCACTAAAATAGCGTAAAACTCAAGCCTTCCCATAATCATGAAAATGGAGAGGACAAGCTTTGTTGCGGGTGTGAGAAAAGTGTAGGTGTGTGAAGGGCCTATGCTCCCAAAGCCAGGGCCAATATTGAAGAGCGTTGCAATAGCCATAGACACAATACTCTTAAAGCTGGACTCGTGTTCAAAAAGGCCCAAAAGGGGAACGCATATAAAGAGCAAGAGGCCTACAGTAAGCATGAAGGTCAGGACGCTTTCTAGGGTATTGCTGTCTACGTTTTCTTTATTGAGGGTGATGGGCCTAATGAGACGAGCCCGGAAAGATTTTTCAATATTCAGTAGGCAGATTTTTGCAGCAATAACGAAGCGCACAATTTTGACACCGCCTGAAGTTGAGCCTGAGCACCCCCCCATAACCATCATCAGAATAATGAGAATGTGAATGACACGAGGCCATAAGTTATAATCAGTGGTTGTATAACCTGTAGTGGTTAAGATAGAGATGGTTTGAAAAAAGCTATCGCGTACTAAGCTATGAGCATCAGTGTAACCTACATGCTCAATCGTCAGTAGTATACTAATGCAGCCCCCAAAAGCAAAGATGAGAAAGAGATAGGTGAATAGCTCACTATTTTTCAGTGCATACGAGAAGTTACCTTTGAGCACCTGGATCATGACTAGGAAGCTTGTTCCACCTAAGATCATAAAGAGCATCGCTGTCCATTCTAGAGCAGGGTTTTCGAATCCACCGAGGCTGTCATTTAAAGTGCTGAATCCGCCTGTTGCTACAGTGGTAAACATGTGGCAAATAGCATTGAACCAGGAGAGTCCACACCAATGGAATGCCATGAGGCAGGCAAATGAGAGCCCTAGGTAGAGGGCCAAGATTTTTAATACGCCTTCTTGAATGCGGCCTGAATCAATGTCGCCTGCCTGGGCGGAGGCCTCGTTGCTATAAAGCGTTTTTGCTCCTGCGCCGATGTAGGACAAAATCGCCACGAAGAAGACGACAATTCCTAAGCCTCCGAGCCATTGGCTAATACAGCGCCAAAACATAAGACTAGGAGGCAGGATAGAAAGATCTATGAAAATAGTCGCGCCTGTTGTGGTGAGGCCTGAGGTAGATTCAAAGAGTGCATCTGTAAATGAAAAGTCTGGTAGGATAAGCATGTATGGGAGAGACCCGATCACACACACGAGTATCCAGCCCACACCAATGACGCAGAGGCTTTCACGCCGGAAGATTTTATGACTGGCATTGCGCCCCAGGTAGCGGAAAAGAACAGTCAGCGTGAAGGTGATTATAACGGTGAGTACCCATCCTTTGAGCGCGGGGTGAAAGAGCTCATTGTGGTAGAGGCCTTCAATCCCTAGGCAAATGCAAAAGGTGCCTCCGATGGTAGCCAGGATGACACTGAGGAGTTTAAATATGATGGGGGCGTTCATGGGGTAGGTACGGGGCTTAAACTAAGAATGCTTCCCGATTCCCATCTTGAACGAGAGCGGCCTCGGGATCAAGTGGATAACGGTAGCGCTTGCCCTGGAAGTTTTTGAGTATGATTCCATCAGCGGTGATTTCTTCGACATAATCCGGGTTGATTGGGATCTTCCCGCCCCCTCCTGGGGCATCAATCACATATTGAGGGATAGCGTACCCAGTTGTGTGGCCCCTGAGCCCGCGGATGATTTCAATCCCTTTTTGGATTGCAGTGCGGAAATGAGCGCTCCCTGTGATAAGGTCACATTGGTATAGGTAGTAAGGGCGTACCCGCATCATGAGAAGGCGGTGTACCAGCGCCTTCATGGTGTCTACGGAGTCATTCACCCCTTTAAGCAGTACGGACTGATTCCCTAGGGGCACTCCTGCAAATGAAAGCCGTTCACAGGCTTCTTTGAGTGCTAGGGTGCATTCTTTGGGGTGGTTTACGTGAATACTTAGCCAAATAGGCCCGTGCTTTTTAAAAATTTCACACAGCTCTGGAGTAATACGCTGTGGAAGGAAGATAGGAATGCGCGAGCCAATGCGGATAAATTCAATGTGGGGGATTGCGCGTAAGCGCTCAAGCAAGTGATTGAGTTTATTGTTTGAGAGTAGGAGAGGGTCTCCACCACTAATAAGAACATCTCGGATTTGAGGGGTGTTAGCAATATACTCTAGGCCTTGCTCAAACTCAGGGTGGAAGTTGTAGTCTTGCGCATTAGAGACCAGGCGTGAGCGCGTGCAGTAGCGGCAGTACGCAGCGCAGCGGTCAGTCACCAGGAAGAGCACTCGGTCCGGGTAACGATGGACGACCCCAGGTACAGGCATGTGGCTTTCTTCGCCAACAGGGTCGAGGAGTTCTTCTGGGGAGACGTGTGTTTCGCCCTCACGGGGGATGACTTGGGCCCGGATCGGGCAGTCAGGGTCCTCACGATCGATGAGGTTGAAATAGTAGGGGGTAATGGCTAAGGCTAATTTTTGATTAGCAAATAAAGATCCTGCACGCTCTTCGGGGGTTAAATCGATGAGTTTCTCGAGCTGTTCTAGCTTAGTAATGCGGTTTTTGAGCTGCCAGGCCCAGTTATTCCAGTCTTTTTCGGGAATGTCAGCCCACAGGCCTTGTCCGCGGTGCCAGTCTTTAAAGCGGTCGTTTGATTGCATGGATTATTATTTTGTTCCTCCTACCATAAGGGTTAAGGGGTGTTTATCAAGGTCTGATGTATCTCGTTTTTAGCCTGTCTCGCTATAATATTGACGCGCTCTTATTGATAGGTAAGGGTGCCTATCTCTTTAATTATGGACAGAATATTATCTACTACAGGGAGAGAAAGATCCTTTGATAGCTCTTGTGTTTCTCAGTCTACGTTTGGCGATCGAGCGGTTACTCAATTCACTAAGGAAGAGGTCCTAGCTGACTCTTTTAAGGCTGAGTTTGTGAAGGCTTTTTTACAGGAGTGTGCTGTACCTTTACGCCCTGCTGGCAAAGCTATGTACCAACGGACTATTTGCTTCCTTGAACATGCAAAGCGCTATGAGCAGCTAGAGGTTCTTAAGCAAGCCTTGAAGGATGCGAAGGTAGACCTTGATGCTCGGGGTAACTGTGAGACTACTATGTTGCACAGTGCTGTATGGAAAGGGTATATCCCTTTGGTTGAATTTTTATTAGATGCTGGAGCAGATTTAGAAGCTAAAAACAGTAGTGGCTGGACGCCTTTGTTGCAGACTGTGCGCTTTGGTCATTATGCTTCTTGCATCAAGATGACACGGTATTTGCTTGCTGCAGGAGCCGAAGTGGATGCAATAGACAACACCGGTGCGACGGCTTTGCACTTTATAGCCCGGTGGAATTCTCTTGAGGCTTTAGAGGCGTTTTTGAAAGCAGGTGCGCGCACTGACCTTATCGATGATTATGGCTATACTGTTTTTCATTACGCAGCGCGTTGGGGGCATCTGGAGGTAGCAGAGCGATTCATGCAGGAGGGTGGTGTGCTATTAAGCCCAAAAATAATAAATGCCGTAGATAAAGCAGGGAGGACTGCTTTGTATTTAGCTGCGAGTAATGGCTCCTTGAGTGTGGTGAAGGTGTTAGTGGAGGCAGGGGCAGATTACCAGATCGCGAATAATGAAGGTAATACTCCGATCCAGGCTGCGGAAAAGTATGGTTATCAGGAAGTAGTCGAGTTTTTGAATAAAACACTCTATCAAAAGACTTTACTTTGAGATTTTTTAGAGTGTATCTACTTGATTACTAACAATTTATAATCTCACGCTTTTTTTAATTGCACCTTTTCAAAAACCCTTTTTGATAGAGGTCTGATGAAAGACGCAATCAGAGGGGTACTGGCTTTAGAAGACGGAACGGTGTTCCGTGGCCGAGCATTTGGCGCAGCTAAAACAGTTGTGGGTGAAGCCGTTTTTAATACAAGCATGACCGGCTATCAGGAGATCCTTACGGATCCTTCTTATTATCAGCAGGTTGTAGCTATGACAGCCCCCCAAATCGGGAATTATGGGGTTAATCTTGAGGATAATGAGTCCGATGGGCCTAAAGTAGCCGCCTTTGTGGTGCGTGAATTAAGCCCTGTGACGAGTAATTGGAGGTCCCGCCAGTCTTTAGATACTTATTTAGAGCAAAACGACATTCCTGGTTTGGATGGGATTGACGTGCGGACTCTAACAAAGAAGCTTAGAACTGCAGGTGCCATGAAGGCATGCGTCAGTACGGAGGATATTTCTGATGAGGAAGCTGTGGAGCGGGCTCGTTCTTGGAATGGCCTCGTTGGCGTGGATTCCGTTAAAGAAGTCACCTGTAAGGCGCCTTACCGATTTGAGGCTGATGATGTGCAGTCTTTTACTGTGGAGGGGACTGAGTTGAACCAGCCGATCCCTGAGCGTGAGCGCTTCCATATTGCAGCGATTGATTTTGGAGCAAAGCGTTCTATCTTTAAGCGCCTGATGCAACACGGGTTCGACATTACGGTCTTCCCTGCAGATGTAACGCCTGAGCAGATCGAAGCTTGTAACCCAGATGCCCTGTTTTTAACGAATGGCCCTGGAGATCCTGCAGCGCTCACTTATGCGCACAAGACAGTGGCGGCACTATTACCTAAGTATCCTACTTTTGGGATTTGCATGGGGCATCAGATTATTACGCATGCTTTAGGTGCTAAGACGTATAAGTTAAAATTTGGGCACCGTGGGGGGAATCAGCCTGTTAAGAATTTAGAAACGGGCGTTGTTCGGATTACCGCACAAAACCACGGTTTTGCCGCTTGTGAAGAAAGTTTGAAGCGCTGCGGTGCAATCATCACAGAGGTGAGTTTGAATGACGGAGCTGTTGAAGGGTTACGCCACGAGAAGTATCCGGTCTTTTCTGTACAGTACCACCCTGAGGCGGCCCCTGGGCCTAATGATGCCATTGCTTTCTTTGAAGACTTTTACCAGAAATTGGCACAGCTTAAAGCAGTGACGGTTTAATGGCTAAGAAGAAAGACCGCATTGCTACTGAAGGGCATAAGGGTGCTTTGGGGGATAACCCATTCGGTGCTTTAGATGCACAATCGCTTGATCTTGCTGAGAATAAGCCTAGCCCTGTACTCCCTAAAAAAACGGTAACCCCCCAGAAGAAACGAGGGCGCGTGGATGTGCGGCGTGAGAAGTCAGGCCGTGGCGGGAAATGGGTGACTGTGCTGCAAGGCGATGGGTTCTTGAAAACCTCACCGCAGGAGCTTGAGGCGCTTTTATCTCAGTTTAAAAAGCAACTCGGTTGTGGTGGTGCCCTTAAAGGCAAAACCCTAGAGGTCCAAGGAGACAAGTGTGAGCTTGTGATGGATGTGCTTAAGCAGAAGGGTTACCAGCCGGTTCGGTGTGGTGGATAGTTGCCTCAGGCGCTTGAGTTAGCTCTGTATCACTAAAGACTACCTTGCCCGCAACGATCGTTTGCTTGATCTTGCCGCGTAGTGTTTCACCCATCCAAGGAGAGTTTGTAGACTTGCTGTAGCTAGTTTGCTCAGAAACAACCCATGCTTCTTGTGGGTCAAAGAGGGTGATGTCCGCGTCTGCCCCTGTGCTGAGGGTTCCTTTGTCAATTTTGACGATGCGAGCGGCCTCATGAGTCATCTTGGAGATGAGTGTGTTAAGGTCGCACAGTTCGTTATGGACTAAGTTTTCTAGGCAAACGGCTAGAGACGTTTCTAGGCCAATGAGCCCAAAGGGGGCGTGGTCAAAGTCAGTATCTTTCTCGTGAGGGGCGTGAGGCGCGTGGTCCGTGGCGATGATGTCTAGGGTGCCATCTAAGAGGCCTGCGATAAGTTCTTGGCGGTCCTTTTCGGTACGCAAAGGTGGGTTCATCTTAAAGCGGGTATCAAAAGTGCCGACAGATTCATCCGTGAGGCTTAGGTGGTGTGGGGTAAGCTCTGCAGTCACATTAACACCTTGCTTCTTGGCTTGGCGGATGATCTCTACAGCGCTGCCTGCAGTGATGTGCTGCATGTGTACGTGAGCCCCTGTGGTTGCACTCAACAGGCAGTTACGGCTTACGATGATGTCTTCGGCAACACTTGGCCAGCCCGTGAGGCCTAGGCGTAGGGAAACTTCACCTTCGTGCATTACAGAGCCTTGGGTTAGGGACATATCCTGGCAGTGGTCCATCACGACAAGGTCATGCATTTTGGCATATTCGAGTGCTTTACGCATGACGCCGTTATCTTGGACACAGTCACCATCATCGGTAATGGCAACTACACCTGCGTCTTTTAGTGCACCAATAGGTGCTAGGTCTTTACCTTCACGGTTGAGGGTGATGGTTCCGGAGACATAAAGGTTAATCGGGGAATGTTTTTTAGCGGTAGCTTGGATTGCTTTAACAACAGAAGGATTGTCGATTGCCGGTGTGGTGTTAGGCATGCATACGATGCTTGTAAACCCTCCAGCAGCAGCAGCTTGGGTTCCTGTAGCGATATCCTCTTTGTGAGTCTGGCCAGGTTCGCGTAGGTGTACGTGTACATCAATAAGCCCTGGGCATACGACGAGGCCTGTGGCATCAATGCAAGTCGCAAAGGCCTTACACTCGTCTGAGAGTGATTCTACAATTGTGCCGTTGATGGCGAAAAGATCGGCGATTTCGTCGCGGTTGTTCTTTGGGTCGATGATGCGACCGTTTTTTATCCAGAGTGCTGAGTTTTTCATTGTGGGAGAGTCTCCATTCCATTTTCGCCATGCACGTGTGCGTGGCAAAGGTGTAAGGCTGCCATGCGTATGGCAATGCCGTTAGTAACTTGTTCTAAAATTTTGGTGCGGGGGCTATCTGCAACGTGGGCGTCTATCTCAACACCGCGGTTAATAGGACCTGGGTGAAGGATGATGGCCTCGGGCTTAAGCCAGCAGAGACGCTCCTGGGTAAGGGCAAACTGTTTTGTGTATTCCCCTAGGGAAGGGATATTATTTTCTTTTTGGCGCTCCCGTTGGACGCGCAGCATGATAACGGCATCGGCCTGGCTTACAGCGGATTTTAGGTCATGGGAGATCGTAATGCCAAAGTGTCTAAAGCCTTGTGGTACTAGGGGGGCTGGGCCTACCAGGGTGACAGATGCTCCCAGTGTTTTTAATGCCCAGATGTTGGAGCGGGCAACACGGCTATGGAGGATGTCTCCGACGATCACAATCTCTTTGCCGGCTAAGTCTCCGTTAAAGTGTTCGTGTAGGGTGAAGCAGTCCAGGAGGGCTTGGGTAGGGTGCTCATGGGCACCATCACCTGCATTAATCACTGGGATGTCTACAATTTTGCTGACAAAGTGAGCTGCCCCGGGGGAGCTATGGCGCATAACAATAATATCAACATCCAGGGCTTGGAGGTTGAGTGCTGTATCGCGCAGGCTTTCTCCTTTTGTGAGGCTACTGGCGCTGCCATTAAGGGTGGTGCTAGCAGCGTTAAGGCGCCGGGCTGCTGCATCAAAGGCCATTTGGGTCCGGGTGCTGGGCTCCAGGAAGAGGTTCGCGACCATCCGGTTTGCTAGGGAAGGGTGGGTGGCGCCTTTTTGGCTCAGCAGCTTTTTGAAGGGGGTTGCTGCGGCAAAAAGGGTCTGAATTTCTTGTTTAGAGAGCTCGTAAGTGCCCACTAAATCTTTGCGATTCCAGGAGTTGTTGGTACTCATCGATTTACAGAAAAGTGATAAATAAGCCTATTTCTACGGCATATTGGCCTTTTTCCAGGCCTGGGGCAACTAAAATATATACATTTATCAAAAAAGACCAAAAACTCTGATCTTGCACATCAAGAGGCTAGCTGTAGCCTAAAAGCGTTCCCTTAATTCTCTGCCCTTATGTTGACCCCGTCTACTCCTATTTTATGAGGCTTGAAGCATTCAAAAAAGTCAGTGTTTGCGTCCTGAGCTATAATCGTTGTCCAGAGCTCGAATTTACCCTGAATACACTCTATGATCAGGGCGACCTATTTGCAGAGGTGCTTGTTGCAGATAACGGCTCTACTGATGGGAGCCTCGAAATGCTCGCGGCTCAATTCCCACAGGTGCAAGTCTATTCAACAGGCGGAAATGTTGGGAATTCGGGCTGGAATTGTATTTATGAGAAAGCCCAGGGGGACTGGGTCCTTTCTTTGGATGATGATAGCCACCCTGTTATTGAGACATTAGGGCCTATTGCTGAGGCCATTCACTCGGGCTGTTCGGCTGCAGCTATTGCCTGCTCTATGCGTAAAGACTCAGAGCACTTATCGGGAAAAGACGAGTCTCTGGTACCTGGCTATGGATTTAGCTCTGCTGGGGTATTTCTTAATAAAAAAGCACTTAATGCCCTTGGCGGGTACGATCCAGAATTGTTCATGTTTATGAATGATCTGGATTGGGCTGCAAGAGCCTTAGCTACAGGCTGGGAGATCTTACGTTGTGATAGTGCTACGGTGATTCACCGAGCAACACCCTTGCAACGGAGCCGGGCCCGCCATGCTTACTATTATTGTCGCAACACACTCTTGTGGATTTTGTATTATGTTCCTGCCCCTTTGCAGGCTCAGTACTTGGCCCGCTATTGTAGGGATGTTGCTTTGTTTACCGTATTACACCAAACTTTTCATTATGCTAAAGCACTATGGGAAGGTGTAAGGCTTTTTAGGAAGAATAAAGCAAAAGAATTTCCTAAGCTTACGGAAGCTCAACTTAACCACGTGCGCCCTGATTTCCGGGCCCCTTTTGCTTATTTAGGATGAGTCACAAAAAACCCATACTCGTTGTTCGTAGTGTATCAATCGAAAAGTTATCAGCGGTTTTAGATGCCTGTGTACAGGAGTGGCCGGGACACCCTGTGTATGTGGTGAGTAGCCCAAATCGGATCGTAGAGCTCGAGCTTGATGAGCGCGTGGATAAAGCACTTCCTTATATTGTGGGGGCTTCAGGCTTTCGTAAGCCTTTTGATTGGGCGGAAGCCTTGGAAGCCGTTGTTTTCCCGGTGGGGAATCGCTATGGAGGGGGGTATGCGAATGTGTTTAAAGCATTTTCTCGTTTGAAGGCAAAAAGCTTTTATCGAGCAGCCTATTCTAAAGAGCTTTTCCGTATGCGTGCATTCACGTTGTCTCTGAAGTATAATGTAGAGCTTTTTTTAGAGAAATTATTTGTTCCCTTTGGTGTGATTAGCTCTTTTTTAATTAGAATGAGAGGTTAGGTATAAAAAAGTCTTTTTTGATTATAGGAAAGTCTGGCTATATTGCTCATGCCTTAGCTGCTTATTTAGATGGTCAGGGGCATAAAGTGCGTGCGGTAGGTTCTGATGAGTGTGACTTTCGTGATAAGGATTCAGTACGTTCTTTTTTTAGCACTCTAGAGCCTGATCTATGGACAGTCGTGGTTACCGCAGCAGTAGGGCGCCTTGTGGCTAATGATCATCGTAGTTTCTTAGATAATCTTGCTATTAGTCGTAATTGTGCGACTTATCTCCCCCAGGACTTAGTTCATAAACTAATTTTTCTGAGCAGTAGTGACGTTTATGGCCTGACTCCACCAATACCCTTGGTTGAAGACTCGCCAATAGCGGTTCATGATCCTTACGGCTTGTCTAAGTATGTTTCTGAGAGGATTTTTATGGATAAGTTTTCTGCTTCCTTGCCCTTGGCTATTTTGCGTTTACCAGGTGTTTATGGGAAAGGGTTTGCAGATAGGAGTGTGGTTGCCCGCTTCGCTCATTTTATGAAAGAGAGGAGGACTGTTACCTTGAGTGCGCAAGGACAGCCCTTACGTGATTTTGTACATGTGGAAGACCTCTGCTGTTTTATCGAGCAGGTCAGTACTAGTAGCGTGGAGGGTGTTTTTAATGTGGCAACGGGTGTTAGTTTTTCGATGAAAGACATTGCTTTTGGGTTGGCAGATGCTTTAGACTGTCGCTCTTTAGTTCTTTTAGACAAAACAAATACCCCGCGTGATTTTGATCTTGTTTTTGATACTAGAAAAATAAAAACCCTCTTCCCTCAATTTAAATTCAGGCCCCTTTCTGAAGGATTATTACCCTACTGTCAGGCGGCTGTTGTAACCCCTTAATCTATCAGTAAAAGCTATGAGCGAAAGTCAAGATCTGTGGCAAAGTGTTAAGTCATCCGTAGAGCATACCCATTTTACCCTGGGGCCTTATTTTGGTTACCAATTAGTCCATACCCCGCGGCATCTTCTATTTACATTAGCACGTTATAAATTTGCAGCTAAGATGCTCCCCCCTGGGAAAAAGCTTAATGTTTTAGAAATGGGGTGTGGTGAAGGTGTTGGTACTTTGATGTTAGCAGAAAACGGGCATAAACTTACTGGGGTTGACTTTGATGGGAACGCTGTCCAGCACGCGCAGGAATCTATTGTAAATGAAAATATCCGCTTTAAAGAGGGAGACTTTCTGGTTTACCGTGATGAGCCTGTGGACGCGGTAGTGAGCCTCGATGTTATCGAACATATTGAGCAAGACCTTGAAAAAGCTTATTGCGAGACTGTGGTAGAGAACCTTACAGACAATGGATTTGCCATCATTGGAACGCCTAATATTACTGCAAACCAATATGCTTCTAAACCTAGTCAAATAGGTCATGTGAATTTATTTTCTGCAGAGCGTCTGCATGAGCTTTTCTCTCAGTATTTTCATAATGTGTTTAATTTTGGAATGAATGATGAGGTCGTGCATACAGGATTCTACCCTATGTGTCATTATCTGTTCGTTGTAGCGTGCAATAAAAAGTAAGCGTGTGAATCTAGATCAGCATCCCAAAGGGTGGGCTTTATCCGGAGAATCTGTTGTCTGCGGTCGCTTTCCTTTTTGGGGTGACTTTATAAGACGCATTGCCCAGGAATGTGTTGATTACGTTTATTTGCCTGAATCAGTTTCTGCCGAACAGACGCAGAGCGTATTAGATTGGTTTGATAAGTATCGTCCAGGGTTTCTTACTCAAGATAAGTTAGTTCGCACTGCAGCGAAATTAAATGAACTTGGGGCTCTAGGGCTTTATAGTTTTGGAGGGGCTTTGCCCGATAAGAATTTTTCAGGAAAGCTTATTGCTTCACTTTCTTGGGGAGATAAGGATTTTATCGCTGATCAGTTGAATTGCTATCAGGAACGTGGTGTATCGAGTGTTCTAAGCGAGTGTTTGCCTGAAGAGCTTCCTGTAGGTTTAGATGAATCGCTGTTGGATTATTTTTATGAGGCTGCATTTTGGTTGCCTCCTTATGTGCTTGAGGTGAGAGCACTTGAGTCTTCTAAGGCTTCAAAAGAAATTATGCTTATATGCTCTGAGGCTGCTCTAGAAAAAGGCTTTGCTGTTCTGGAGCCTGTTTTGAGTGAAGCTTTGGGTGTTACGCAGTTAAATATAAGTGAGTTAAATTTTGATGAGGGCTTTGAGGAGCTTGATTCCTATTTTAGAAAACATAAAAAATGCGTCTTGGCTTTAGAAAACCCTCAGCATGCCTTTGCTATGCATTGTAGGGCAGAGCAGTTAGGCTGCTTAGTTTATAGCTTTGGAAGTGTATTATTGTCTCCTGTGCGTTTTGCACTTTTTCAGCACACGCTACCTTATAACAGGCTTCTTGATGACTCAATCATGGATAGAGTCCGTTTGCTATGTCAGGAGCTAAAGCATGTTGCTCAGCGAGAGGATCAGTTGGTTGAGAGGTTTACGCCTTCATCTAATGAGTGTATTGAATCCTTTGAGGCTGCCTTTTTGTCAAAAAGGATAGGGATGAGTGTAAATATAGACCCTTACTATGAGGCCTGGTCTTCATTTATTTTTGAAAATGGTTTTGATGCATTTTTTGTTTCTTTTTGGGAGAAGGGGGGTAATCACTCTTTTCTCTTGGGAGGTACTGGCGTTCCTTTCTTGGGAAGAGTAAATGAGGAAGACCGTAGTGGATTAATTAATAAGTTTTTAAAGTTTTACAAAAACCTTTCGGGTGAGTTTCAGCCAAAGCTAAAAGGTTTTAAAGAAGACCTTCTTTTAAGCGCTCTTGGGTATTATTTGATTTCCTTAAATAGAGTAGAGCATCCAGAATCTTTTTTTGAGCAGACACATTGTTATTATGATTTAGTTGAGATGCTTTTGGAATCGTTGAGTGCCGAAAGTATCCAGGCTTATGTTTTAGAAATTTATCGTACAAGCAATGCTCAAGGGATCTTTAGCTTGTTAGCTCGGCATAAAGCCAGGCAAGGGGCTGAGGATGAAGCCCTTGCACTGTGTAAACTAGACCGTGAATTGAGTAAAAGTGCTATTTGGGATGTTAATTACACTGCCTATCTATTTGGAAAGGGACAATGTTTTGAGGAAGGCGTGGCTTTTTGTCAGGAGCTTTATGAAAAGGAATCCTCGACTCAAGGTATGCTGACTTCGCTTGCTATTGGCGGCTTTGAAGCTTTAGGGCCCGAGCGGGCTTTATTTGAGTCAAAGGAAAAGTTTAAGACTCCTTTAGAAAAGTTGCAGGGGCTACTAAAAGAAGATATTCGTTTGGAGAAATATCGGAGTTGGACTATTCGTCTGCTTGGGCATATTAATTTTCTTTTAGGGGATCTAGATGCTCTTGAGGCTTTAATTAAGGAGCATTTTGTTTGTAAGAGTGTTCAGAAAAAAGAACGCATAGTTACTGCTTATGGGTTATGGAAGTTAGGGAAAGACACCCGGATTGATGCCCTCATAGAATTATTACTCCAAGATATTTCCTTGAGTGATCTACGAGAGCCTTTGATTGTTCTTGCTTATGCTTTTCTTAGGGCAATGGGCCATTCATGGAAAGAGGCTCGTGCAGGATTTAAAGTTTTTGTCGAACGTTGGCCTCATTTTCTTTCTCGGGAGACTTCAGTTAATGCCTCTTTAGATCACTGGTTAATGCTTGCCCTTGTTTTTTACAAAATTGGAGATAAAAACAAGTATGAATCGTTTTTAAATATATCCAAAGAGCTAGAGCCTAGAATTCCGATGAAAGAGGCCTACTCTTTATTAGTTAGGCCTATTGAAGATGAATCATTAGGTGACTTAGTTCCTGTTTTTGAAGTTATTAATTAAATTAAAAATATTATTACGAATATGAAACCCTTACGTATACTAAAGCTTTGTAATCTTTTTCATACTGAATTAATTCGAGACTTTTACCGCCGCCGCCCTGAGCAAAAAGACCTCTCCTATGAAGAGCAAAAGCAATACTTGGTTGAATATTGCCCGGTTCATTTAAATGGATTTTCTATTTACATGAGGGAGCTAGGTCATGAGTGTGAAGAAATTATTTTTGACTCCATGACAATTCAAAAGACCTGGGCAAAAGAAAATGATTGTACCTATGGCTCTAATAGTTGGCAGTTAGATATTGTGATGGAGCAGATCAAGTCTTACGCTCCAGATGTATTATACCTCCAGGATGTGAATGGGCTACCGCTTTGGATCCGCAGGAGGATTAAAGATTTAGTGCCTTCTATAAAACTTGTAGCTGTTTTTAAGGGCTACCCTGGGCTAGCTCATGAGCTGACAGACATTGATGTTTTGTTTGCAGGCTCTCCTGTGATTGGGGATGATTATCGTGCAGGTGGGGTGAATGCTATTGATGTATATCACAGCTTTGACCCACGCGTTTTAGCCATGTTGCAAAAACACAGGCATATGCTTCCTCGTGAAGATTACGAGCTTTCGTTCCTGGGTTATTCAGGTTTCGGAGGAGGAGGGATTATGCATTATAATCGTTACCAGATGCTTTGTGAGCTCGCAGAAAGAACAAACATCCAAATGTGGGTGACTGAAAGCCCTGGCTTACGTGCCCCTGACCTAGACCCTGAGGATCTTCCGTTGCTAGAACGCTATCCAGAGCGCACAACGTTGAGTTGTTTTGGTCTGGAGATGTATAATATTTTAAACCGCTCTAAAATGGTCTTTAATGTGCATACCTTAGCAACCCTAGATGTTGCTTGTAATATGCGCATGTTTGAGGCTACTGGAGCAGGGACTTGCTTGATTACTGACCAGAAGCGCAACCTTGCAGACTTATTCGAGCCCGATAAAGAAGTCGTTGTTTATAATTCGATAGAGGAATGTATTGAGAAGATTAATTACTTGAATGAGAATGAGAAAGAGCGCGCCGCAATTGCAAAAGCAGGGCAGGAGCGGACCTTGAAGGATCACGCCTTGCCACAACGTTGCGAGCGTATTAGTTACGAGCTTCAGGAGCTTATGAAGGGCGTTTCTGAAAAAAGTTATTCTTTTGCTCATGCCTAAGGATAATACCCTCCTTGCTGTTTACGATCTGTCTGTAGGGCCGGATACCTACAACTTTGCTCCTTTTATTCTGCTTGCTCAGGCTGAACAAGCTTATCAAGGCTGTGAAAACCTCCATATAGCCTTGATCCCTGGAGATCGCCCCGGTTTTGATCTCTGGGAAGCAGAGCATAAGGGCTGGCGTTTACGTCAAATTGTTATGCCTTTGCTGAGTGCTTTTGCGCCTGAGGCACGTGTGAGCATTTTCTCGAAGCGCGAGCAGGCTAGGGAACTGATTGAGCAGACGCCTGCCAATCAACTCTGTCCAGTAAATTATTCTCTAGAAAAGCCTGTAGCTTCTTTTAGTTTAAAGGCCGTAGCCCAGGCTTTAGAGTCAGGTCGTTGTATTAAATCATACCCTCTCTCGAAGCAGGCAGATAGCTATATTAAGGCTTGGAAAGAGCGTTTTGTGGGTGAGCGTAAATTAATTACTATTACTCTACGGCAGGCTCATTATTGGCCTGAGCGCAATAGTGATATAGAGGCTTGGGTGAAATTTAGTAAAGCCCTAGACCCACAACGCTATTACCCTGTGTTTGTGTGTGATACTGATCAGGCTTTAAGCCCTGACCCGCGGTTGTTGGACTGTCAGCTCATGGCAGTGGCTAGCTTCAATGTAGAGATGCGTCATGCACTTTATGAAAATAGTGCTTTGAATATGATGGTGAATGGAGGGCCTGCTATATTGTGTAACTATAGTCAGCAGGCTTCTTATCTGTATTTCAAGGTTTTGTCTCCGGGGGTTGTTTGTACTAATTTATCCTATTTTCAAAAAGAGGGGTTTTTGCCAGGGCGCCAGTGGTTTGGCGCTAAGAAGAACCAGCGTTTAATTTGGGAGGAAGATCGTTTTTCTATTATTTATAAAGCGTTTGATGAGATGGATAAACGACTCGATGGGGAGGCGCTCACACTTTTAGAGGATCTCTGTATGCTCTCAAGCAAAGCCCTTAGTCTAGGGGATGTTGAAGCAGCCTGGGATTGGTCTGCTTTGGCTGTTAGTTTTTATGATCAAGCGCCTGAGGCTTGGTTGTTGCGGGTGCGGGTCCTTCTTCAGACGGGGCGTTTCTTAGAGGGGTGCTACAACTTAGTTTATGGCTTTCAGGTATGCGCTGGTCTTGGAAGTCTGTGGGAGGGTGCAGTAGAAAAACAATTGGGGACTGCTCAAGAGCAGTGTTTTGTACAAGCCACCCTTTTTAAGGAAGCTTACCCTAATTGGAAGGAGGCTCTTTTATCCAAAGTAAAGCGGTTTGAAAGAGAGCAGATGCAGGTGCTTAATAAACTCTTGTCGGGAAAGAAAGTACTTGTTTTTGGTACAGGACAAGGGGCTGAGCAGGCCTGTGCGCTTTTTGAAGGTCTGTGGGATGTTGTTGCTTTTCTGGATAATGATGTAGCCAAACAAGGGGCTTTATTCCAAGGAGTACCTGTGCTCGCTATTCAGGCATTAGAGCGTATGGAGTGGGATTTTATAGTTATTGCAAGCAGCTTTGCTGAAGCGATAAATACTCAACTTCTCTCGGAAGGTGTTGATCTTTCTAGTGTTATTACTTTAGGTTCAAGTATTCTTGAGCCTCAATCTATTATTGTATGAATTATCCCAAAATCTCTGTAATTATTTGTAATTATAACCATGCCTCTTTACTAGGGCGGGCCTTAGATAGTGTTCTTGAAGAAGAGGACCCAATTTACGAAATAATCGTGGTAGATGATGGTTCCACAGACGATAGCCAGGAGCTCATACAAGCCTACGCAGACCGTTATCCGCATATAAAGTTTATTGCACATGATGAAAATAAAGGATGCATAGATGCTGTGAATACTGGGATTGATGCTTCTACCGGGGAGTATATTGTATTCCGGGCTGCGGATGATTTAAATTACCCAGGCTTTATCGGTAAGGCAGTGGAAATGCTTGAGGTTTATCCGGAGGCTGCTTTGTGTTGTGGAGATGCTGCTTATTTTGGGAATGACCCTGACTATTATCAAGTTGAGCCTATGGGCTTGAGTGCCCAGCCTACTTATTTTAATCCCGATACTTTAGCCCGTGCATGGAATGGGCATATCCTCCATGGGCATACTGTTGTAGTGCGTGCGAAGGCCTTGGGCGAGTTTGGTTATTGGTTGCCCGAGACAGCTTGGTACTCCGATTGGTTTTGTTTTATGATTTTGGCTATGCGCCATGGCTTATGTTATATCCCTCAGCCAGCTGCAAAAGTGCGCTTAAGCTCACAGACTTATTGTTCTGCCAATGCAATCCAGCGGGAAAAGCAGCATGAGATTATGCGTACTGTTCTCAAAAAATTAAAGACAAGCTATCGCGATATACTCCCACGTTTTATGCAAAGTGGAGCTTTGGCTTTCTTTGGGCCAGAGATGGTCGATAGCATTATGGCTCAGGAGGTCACTTGGGATGCTGAAACAATGTTGTTACTCCAACGCAATTTAGAGGCCTGGAATACACGTAAGACGCAAGCTCAGGATGAATATGGTATCACCCCAGTTATTGAAGGTGTTCTAGAGCGCCACAGTGATGCCGTAGAGAAAATAGCTTCACAGGGGCGCATTGCAGTCTATGGGATGGGTGTACACACAGAGGCATTGATTAATGTCTGGCTAGAGCTCGATCTTCCTTTCATTGATTGTTTACTCGTTAGCCATCCGACCACAATGACCTCATGCTGGGGAATCCCCGTCGTGAGTGTGACTGAGATAGAGCCTAGCTTCTTAGACCTTGTAGTTGTTTCCTCTAAGCCGTTTGAGGCCTCTATTGTGGCTCAGTGTCAGGAGCATTTACCAGAAGTCCCGTTGCTAACGTTCTGGGATACTACCTTAACGTCTCTATCGCCTTTCATTCCAAGCGCGTGACCTGAGGCGCTCCTCGTAGGAGGCTCGTAGTTCATCTGGGTATTCGGGCAGTGGGGCTTGGAATACTTTAGCTTTTAGCTCTTGTGCTAATATGGGGATGAAGGCCTCAAAAAATGCTTCACGAGAGAGGGGAGCAATCACCTTGCTATCAATGGAGCCTTGAAGAAGGAGGCCATGGCGGTTTCGCTTAAGGGCTGCTCCAGCTATTTTTTGGCCCGAGCGGGTTAAGATAACATCAAAGGGCTCTGCACGGGTAAAACAGGCAGGTGCAATGGCCTCTTGATCACAAGAGGTGCAGTCTTGGAGGCTCGCCGTAATACTGCAGCTGCGTAAGGCTTGGGCGAGGGCTTGATGAATAAAAGCGTAAGTCGTTGTTGCGCGGTCTTTGTATAAAGAGTGCTCAGGGGGGATCACGAGGCTGTAAGTCCAATCTTGGGTGTGGTCTACGAGGCCTCCTCCCGTAGGGCGTCGGTATACATGCTCAGCTGTTTCTGGGATGTCTTGCCATACGGTTTCAAATTTCTGGGAGTAGCCGAAGGTCCAGGCAGGCGTGTCCCAACCATAAGAGCGCAGGCGTATGGTGTCGGCTTCGGGGTAAGCCTCTAGGAGTAGGAGGTCCTCGGCCATATTTTTATCGGCTGGGGCTTTTCCTGGTTTTAGATAATTTAGGATCATTAATTGTTTGACAGGAGCACTATTTTACTTTCGGTATTGTAAAAGGAATGGCAGTATTTGAAAATAGAAAATGACGCTAAAACGACCTCTTTCTGCCTTTCCTCAGGATCTTAGTTTATAATGATACTATTAGGTGCAGCCCTGGCGGGCTTAATTTTATTTAACGCAATGTTAGCCGCATGCGAGTTTAGTCTCGTAAAGTTCCGCTACACCGTTATCGACGAGAAAGAGTTCGAACGTGTTCGTGCTAAAAAGCGAGTGGCTCGGCTTATAGACAGTGCTCAGGCCACAGCGCAGAGTATTCGGTTTTGTCTTACTTTAGGGACGATGGGGATGGGGTTTGTTCTCTATGCCTGGGTTCAGGAGTTTTTTGAAAAAGCACCACAGAGCTTACTAGAAACCAAGGAAGGGCTCACGATTGCCGTGGCTTTTATTGCGACTGCAGGCATTTATTATATCACTGCAGACTTACTCCCTAGGTCTTTAGCGTTTGCTTTTCCCGAGAGGACCTTGCGGCTTACTTCTTGGTTCGCTCTCGCTGTTACTGCAATTGTTTCTCCGGCGCTTAAGGTGCTGACTTTCTTTACAAAGAAGCTTTCTGATACTAAAGGAGATGAAGACCTAAACCTACTTGACCTTGAGGTACAGATTCGTGCTCTTGGGGAAGATCGCCCTGCGCTTTCAAAGTTCACCCAAAAGATCCTTCAGAACACCTTAAGGCTTCGTGAGCTAGAGGCCTCAGATGTACTTTTGCCGCGTAACAAGATTCATTATATTAATTACCAAGAGGCTATAGCCGATAACCTGAGCGCAATCAAAGACTCAGGCCACACACGTTTTCCCTTGTGTGATGGAGATTTAGACCGGTGTGTGGGGCTTGTTCATATTAAGGATGTGTTCCATTACCAAGGAGATGCTTTGGATCTCATTAAATTTAAGCGCAAGATTTTGCGCTTCCCCCTAGATGCCCCTCTAGAGGTGGTTTTACAGCGTATGCTACGCTTAAAGGCACATATGGCTTTAGTGGTTGATGAGTTTGATGGCACAGCAGGGATTTTAACCCTGGAAGACCTTCTAGAAGAACTTGTAGGAGAGATTCAGGATGAATTTGATGAAGAGGAAGTAGCCATCCAAAAGATTGGAGATGACTGCTACCTTATTTCTGGACTAGCCCCTATTCATGATCTGGAGGAGACCTTGAATATTGTGGTTGATGACGAGATGGTGTCTACCTTTGGCGGTTGGATTACTGCGCAGTTGGGGCATATTCCTCAGAAGGGTGAAACCTTTTCATTTGGAGAAGTATCAGGAACAATCGAGAAAGTGACTGAAACACAAGTGCTCTCTGTCGAGGTTACGGTAAATCGTCGCGAAAATAGCGAAGAGGGTGAAGACTAAGCCCGGGCCGCTGCGCGTTGTAAGCGATCTCTAAGGGCAACTCCGATACCTTGAGCTTGTGGCATTTCTAGGTACAGACGTGTATAGCCTTGAGTGTCTAACATGCGTAGCAACGAAAAGAGTTGTTGGGCCACTTCTGTAAGGTCTCCTGATTCACTCATCCAGAAGTGTTGTATGTTGTCTTGGGGTAAGCAAGTGTGAGGGCGCCTCAAGTGAATGCATGCAATTCGGTCTTGCTGGAGGATCTCTTGAGGAAAAGGGTTACCTGCTTCAAGTAAAGTTAGAGGAGTATGGGGGCTGTAGTGTTGTTTGAGCAAGCCAGGGGCTGTGCAGGCTTCCCCTTCGGGTGCTTGCTTTGATTTTGAGGCTACGGGTACTCCGAGCACAGCACTAAGCTCATCTGCGGTAATAGGGCCTGGGCGCAGAACCGTAGGGGTTTTGTTGCTTAAATCTAGTATGGTGGATTCAATCCCAATAGAACAAGGCCCTCCGTCGAGTACATAGGGGATTTTTTGCCCTAAAGAGTCTTGGACATGCTGGGCGCAGCTGGGGCTCAGGTAGCCAAATGGATTAGCGCTTGGGGCTGCTAAAGCAAGCCCAGAGACTTTAAGAACTTCACGGAAAAGAGGGTGGCTAGGCATCCTGATTGCCACCGTAGGCTGGCCAGCTGTTACCAGGTCAGGGACCTTGGTTGTTTTGGGTAATATGAGGGTTAGGGCCCCTGGCCAGAAGGCCTCTGCTAGTTTCTCAAGCATGGGGTGGGGGGTGGCTAATTCATTAAGTTGTTCTAAGTCAGCAATATGAACAATCAAAGGGTCAATTAGGGGGCGGTTTTTGACCTCAAAAATTTTATTAACCGCTACAAGATCTAGGGCATTCCCTGCTAAGCCATAAACGGTCTCAGTAGGTAGGGCTACAATATCTCCTTGCTGGAGGAGTGTGGCCGCATGCTGGATCTCTTGAGTGGATGTGTTCATTGGTGTTGGATACACAAAAGCCCGCCTATGAAAAATCAAGGCAGGCTCCTGAGGAAAGTCTAAATAGCTAATTACTTAACTAGCAATAGGTTACGCGCACGCTTGATCATCTTTGTTACGTGGCGCTGCTGCTTAGAATTCAGCCCAGTGTAGCGACGAGGTAGAATCTTGCCTGTGTCGGTAGTGTAGCGTGCGAATACTTCAGCATCTCTCCAGGTCAGGTCCATGGGAGACTTTGATTTTTTGTTTTCAGTTTGTTCTTCTGTGCTCATGTTAATAAAGAAACCCTAGTGAATGGCTTTTTGAGAAAAGGGCAAGCTAATTTTAGGGAATTAAGGGCCCTTTTTGAATATTCAAGAAGACGGAGTGAAAGCGGTTTCTGCAGTAGGACTATTGAGGGGGCTGAGTGCCTCAAAACGTTGCATGATCTGGGCCTGCATGGCCTCTGGGCTTAGGTCATTGGCCTGGCGTAAGTCGGCTATTGAAGAGCCATGAGAGACGAATTTGTCTGGCCATCCAATCAGCTCAACAGGAGTATTCAGCTTGAGTTCTTGGAGCGCTTCCAGAACCGCACTGCCAAATCCGCCTGAGCGTACGTGGTCTTCAAGCGTTACAATAAGTGAGGCTTTTTGAGCGTGCTCTTGGAGTAGGTCAATGTCTAAGGGCTTCGCGAAGCGCGCATTAACGACTCCTACGGATAGTCCGTATTCTTCTGCGATGATTTGAGCCAAGCCAAGGGCATCCTGAACCATCGGGCCTAGTGCCCACAAAATAATATCCTTACCCGGGCGTAGTACTTCAGCCTTGCCAATAGGGAGTGTTTTTGGGGTGTCCTTAATGGTAACTCCAACAGCAGCTCCACGTGGGTAACGCACAAAGGAGGGGCCTTTGTAGTCAATCGCAGTGCGGATCATATCGACGAGTTCGTCCTCATCTTTGGGTTGCATGACAACCGTGCGAGGGATACAGCGTAGGTAAGCAATGTCAAAAAGACCATGGTGGGTCGGCCCGTCATTGGGAGAGAGGCCAGCACGGTCCATACAGAAAGTTACGTCTAGGTCTTGGAGGCATACATCATGCATGATGCAGTCAAAAGCGCGCTGTAGGAAGGTAGAGTAAATCCCGCACACGGGCTTAAAGCCTTTGGTTGCCATCCCTGCTGCAAAAATAACGCCGTGTTCTTCAGCGATACCAATGTCAAAGAATTGCTCTGGGCATTCTTGTTGAAGCATTTTGAGGCTTGTTCCTGCAGGCATAGCTGCGGTGATACCAACAATCTTTTTATCTTCCTTAGCAAAGCGGACCATGGCTTTGCCAAATACGTCTTGGTAGTTAGGAGGGGTGCCAGGTTTCTTCGGTGCAGATTCTCCTGTCTCTCGATCAAAGGGTCCTGTCCCATGAAATTTCTCGGGGTTTTTAATCGCTACTTCGTAGCCTTTTCCTTTTTTCGTGAGCGTATGTAAAATAATAGGCTCTGGAGAATGTTTGCAAAACTCGAGGTACTGGGTGAGTAGGCCAATATCGTGTCCGTCAATGGGGCCAATATAGCGAATGCCGTATTTCTCGAATAAAGAGGAGGGAACTAAAAAGTCTTTTGCTTCTTTTTTGGCTTTGGAGCCAAAGCGGATGATAGATTCCCCCCCAGGTACACGCTTAAGGAAGGACTCTAAGTCGTTGTGTAGGCGGTTGTAGGTCGGGGTGGTAATCAGCTCGTTTAAGTAGTGGGCTAGGGCTCCTACGTTTTTAGAGATAGACCATTCGTTGTCGTTTAAAACAATGATCAGGCGTTTTGTGCTGCTGGTTATGTTGTTAAGCGCCTCCATCGTAATGCCGCAGGTAAAGGCAGCATCCCCCAGAACAGCAACCACATGGTCTTCTGAGTTAAGAAGATCTCGTGCTGTAGCCATTCCTACAGCTGCAGAAAGTGCAGTACCGGCATGCCCTGCACCAAAGCAATCATGTTCGCTTTCTGAGCGTGAGAGAAAGCCGCTAACACCCCCGGTTTTGCGGAGCTTCTGGAAGCCTTCTCCGTAGCGGCCCGTCAAAAGCTTGTGGACATAACCTTGGTGGGAAACATCAAAGGTGAAGGAATCTTGTGGAGTTGAGAAAACACGGTGAAGCGCTAAGGTAAGCTCAACTACGCCCAAGTTAGGTCCAATATGGCCCCCATTTTGGGAGGTTACTTGGATGATCGTTTCTCTGATTTCTTCAGCTAGAACCTCTAAGCCTTCTTGGGAAAGGGTTTTAATATCATCGGGGTGCTTGATGTTTTCTAGGTAGGCCATAAAATTTAGTTAGGAAAGTCTAGGGGTTCTAGTGAGTCGCTTCCGGCTTTTAATTGAGATATCTTAAGCTGAGCGTCTTTTAGGTATGCTTGGCAGCGTTTAAGCAATTGGGTACCTTCTTCATATTGATTTACCAATTGGTCTAGGGGGACATCTCCTGCCTCCATGCCTTCGATGAGGGTTTCTAAACGCTCGAGGAGCGGCTCAAAAGCTTCCTCTTTGTCTTTTTGCTTTGCTGCGGACATATAAAAGTGACTTAATATAAAGTACAGCGACTGCCTTTGAATACAAGTATATAACAAAGCCTAACAAGACTTAACAGCCTTATGAATCCCCTGATCGTATTTTTCGTTGCGACTTTATTATTGAAAACTGTAACTCAATTATTGCTTGATTGGGTTAATTTAAGGCACTTAAGCCTTCATGAAGGGAAGGTCCCTAAGGCGTTTAAGTCATTTATTACTAATAGAGAGTATGATAGGTCGGTATCATATACTAAGGCAAAAACCCATTTTGGGATGTGTGAGCTTGTATACGATAGTATTATTTTAGCAATTGTTGTGCTGAGTGGCTTATTGCCCTGGTTGTACTATGGGTTTACAAGCCGCCTTGGAATGTCGTTGTGGGGCCAGTCTGCCGTCTTGTGCATTATCATGCTTGCCTTGTCCGTACCGTCTTTACCTTTCGAGTGGTACAGTCAGTTTAGGCTCGAAGAACGTTTCGGCTTTAATAAAAGCACGTTTCAATTATGGATCAGTGATAAAATTAAGGGCATGGTCTTAGGAGTTGTGATTGCTTATCCGCTTTTGTGTGCCTTTCTTTATTTCTTCCAGACATTTGAGCAAACTTGGTGGATTTGGGCCTTTGTAGCCTTTTTCTCGGTGCAGCTTTTAATGATGTTGTTGTACCCACGTCTTATCTTACCCCTGTTTAATAAACTTGCGCCTCTAGAGAAGGGGGCCTTACGTAAGCGCCTATTAGCCTTAGCAAAGCGTACCGGTTTTAAGACCGCTAACATCGAGGTTATGGACGGCAGTAAACGCTCGTCTCATTCTAATGCGTTTTTTACCGGCTTTGGGAAGTTCCGCCACATTGTATTGTATGATACTTTAATGGAGCAGCTAGAGGATGATGAGGTCGAGGCTGTGTTAGCCCACGAGATTGGTCATTATAAAAAAGGTCATATTCCTAAAATGTTATTTTTATCTGCTTTGCTCACCTTCCTAGGTTTTGCAGGGATCGGTTGGCTAGTAACACAAGCATGGTTCTTTCATAGCCTTGGCTTTTCGGTGGCTTCTGGGATGGTGCCAGCTTTGCTTTTGTTTTCTTTGCTTATAGGGCTCATTACTTTTTGGCTAAAGCCTTTTACTAATGCTTGGTCTCGTAAGCACGAATATGAAGCCGATGCTTTTGCTCGTAACGCAGTAGGAAATAATCCTGAACCTCTCATTACAAGCCTTCGTAAGCTCCACCAAAAGAACTTAAGTAATTTAACCCCACACCCCCTCTATAGTCAGTTTTACTACTCTCACCCTACCTTACTGGAAAGAGAAGCTAGTTTAAACGAGCAAGCCTAGTAAAAAATGAGACACGCATTGAATTTCTTAATCATATTCCTTGTGTCTGCCAGTTCTTTGTGGGCAGGCCAGGTTCGTGTAGCCAGTTGGAATCTAAATAACTACCTTACTTTCGATCGTTTAGTAGATGGTGTTTACCGAGAAGATTACCCAAAGCCTGAGGAAGAAAAAGAGGCTATGCGTACGCTCTTATTGGGTGTACAGCCTGATGTTCTGCTTGTTCAGGAAATGGGCACAGAAGACTTTTTATATGAGCTGCAGTCAGACCTTGCTGCTTTAGGCCTTCATTACCCTTACACAGCTTTGCTAGAAGCTGCAGACCCCGTGAGGCATGTGGCGGTCCTTTCAAAGAAGCCTTTCAAAAAAGTGCATAAGCATGATGACCTATGGTTTTCATACTTTCGAGGTAAAGATCGTGTGAAGCGAGGCTTATTGGAGCTAGTATTTCAGGAAGGCTCTACAAAATGGGTCCTTTATGGGTTACATCTCAAAAGCCAGCTTACCGCAAGTAAGGACGACCCTCACGCAGCCAAGCAGCGCGAGCGTGAAGCCAATGCAATTCGTAATCGTATCAAACGTAGAGAGAATCCTTATTATCTAATCGCAGGCGATTTTAACGATCACCCTAATAGCCCGCCACTACGTCGCTTCTTGAAAATTGCAGACAAAGAATTATCCCGCTTTATTCCTACAGCTGATTCTCGTGGAGAAACATGGACTTGCTATTACAAAAAAGAAGATAGCTACTCTCACTTAGATTATATCCTCGTTTCCCCCGCGCTTGCCTCTCACGTAGTGGACAATAGGGCTTATCTGGTGGATAAACTTCCTGAAAGTCGTATTGCCAGCGACCACCGTATGGTCGTTGTTGATTTAGATCTTTAGCTCACGGTTACAGCCTCTGGAGTTCCTGCTAGAGTGCAAGACTCTCCAATAGGTGCTTTGTGGTGAGGGAGCAAAGGAATGTTTAGAGCACGCAATATTGAAGGGGCTATTTGAGTACTTTCAACTTCTTCACGCTCTCCTATACCTGGAGCATGGTCACCTAGCCACAAGCAAATACCGTGGGGCTGGTGGTAGGCAGTACCTTGATCACGGTGAATGACATCGATTCCTGCTTGGGCTAAGGAAATCTTCTTCTGGTTGCCTTGCTCATCGTGATGGAAAAAGCATTGCTCTCTAACAACCTCTACAGGAGGTTTAAGGGAGAGGTTAATTGTGTTATTTTGCTTCTTAATAGTAGGGAATACAGGCTCTCCCTTAGAACTTAAAAGCCTAGTGGCAATTCCATTAAATTTATCGGCTGCCTCTTTGTTAGCTAGCTCAAAGGCAAAGTCAGGTTGCATGGCTAGCCTGTCTTCAAAAGTCTCTTGCCAACCGATAGCGTGCATGAATTTATTTTTATCTTCGATGCGTGGCTCACCGATGTATTCTTCTCGAGCGATAGCTTCTTGACCCATGCTAGAAACAATCACCAGCTCGTATCCATTGCGCTTACTATAGTTATACAGCCACTCACACTGCTGATCAGCAATGTCAAAAGCTTTTAGGATGTTGTTCGCATAGAAGCGGTGCTTCGGGGTGTCTTCGATAGGTTCATCAAAATCTTCTGGGACAAGGTATTTCCAATAGCGGTGGAGCATCCCTGCAATGTGGTTAGTGAAAAAGCTTGCATAGCTTACTTCAGGTGATCGCTCAAGTGCGTGAGTAAACACATCAAAGAGTACAGGGGCTTGTAGAATTGAGCGACGAGTTCGATAGAGTGGGTTCTTGCGCTCGCGCATCAAGTGCCCAGCAGCTTTGAATAGAGAGCCTAGGGAAACGCCCGAGAAGGGGAGCTTGAGGGCTGATTTTAAATAGTAAGAGAAAGGTGTCTCCCGAGCAAAAGCACCATCACGGGCTGTCTGCAAAAGGTTAAATGCTTGAGCAGCCTCGTAGCGTTTTGGGTGTACTTCAGGCGAAGGAGAAAAGGTGTCTGGAATGTAGAAGGACACATTTTCTAGGTCTTGAGGCACAGGGTAGCTTTGTAAGCTCCCACATACACCAATTTTTTTATTTGCTTGAGCAATGAGTTCCCAGAGAGGTGGGTACTCATTAGCGCATGAAAGATCTTGGTTAAGGAAGGTGATGTTGTGTACCGTGTTCGCAACGCCTCGATGTAAGGTTGGCCATGTGGACCATGGGTGTAGCTCGCCTGTGTCTGGGCAGAAGGTCGTATATGATTTTGCTTCTTTAATGAGTCTAGCAAGGCAAGAAGAAGGCTTTTTCTTAATATAGAGGTCTAAGATGGGCCAAGGGACTTCATTGACTTCGTATACGATGAATTTTGCTGTCATATAGAGGCAGGCTAAGCGAATCCATTGGTGGGGGACAAGGTGAAAATCATTGGATTTTTGTTATCATTAATTGATCTCTTTGATTGGCACAAAAAAACCGCTCTATTGCTAGAGCGGTTCTGGGTATTAAATTGAACCTAAGCGGTTTAGCCCTGGATAGATACAGGGATTTGGAGCTCATCAAACCCAGTGGCTTCAACAAAAAGGGTACCTTCTCCAGGGATGCTTCCTTGAATGGGTACGCTCACCGTGCGGGCTCCTTCTGGGATCATAACCTCTGGCATAACCACGCTACTAGGAACATCTGTAGTGATGCTGATCGGTAGTCCGCCGTATGGGGCATCAAAGTCGAGTTTGAAAACAACAATCGTGCTTTCCCCCATCTCTAGATGGATCTCGCTTTGGCTAGACTTAATACTAGAAGCATCGATACGGAAGTGGCCAATCGGGAGGTTCCCTTGTTCGTTACGCAATTCAACTGGGTAAATTTGCCCAGGAGCAAGAGGTGGGACTGTGAAGGTCATCGCGTGCCCAGACTCATAGCGTGTAGAAGCCTCTGTAGCGCCTACATAAATGCGGTCATAAGGGGTAAAGCCGCGCCCAAGTACAGGAATGGTTGCTCCCACAGGGCCTCGCTCGCTATCTATGGAAGTAATGTAGCGGTTGACTAGGCTTAGGTGGTAAAGTCCTGAATTCATTTCCTTAGGATCTGAGTGCGGGTTGGCTTTAGACATTCTAGTTTCATAGTTTACATGAAAATAGTAAGAGGCTTCGTCCTGGCCCGCAGGGATCTTGTAGTCAAAGTCATAGATGTAGTCCCCTAGGCTGCTTTCACGCATTGCATAGGTTTCACCGTCAATGGTGATGTAAGCCTGGATTGTTTCCTGAAGTGCATCAGCATCATGAGGTTGGGCACTCATGCTAATGGTGTAGGTTCCTGATGGGTTGGTTGGGTATTGAGCAGGCGTAAGGTTAGTGACGGCTACTTGTTGGCACCCTGACAGGAAAAGTCCGAGGATCAAGGCAATGGCTGAGGGAAGGTATTGAATTTTCATAAATTTTGCTTAGTGTTGTGGCTTTACTGAATAATTTCACACCTTATACAACAAAGCCTTTAATCTCCCTAGGATAGAACACCTTCATGAATCTGCAAGCAAAAGCTGACAAAATAGGCCTGTATTGCCATGTGCCGTTTTGTGCAAGTACCTGTGATTTTTGTGCATTTTATCAGGAAAAGCCCCGGCGGCAGGATATACAGCGGTATTTCGACTGTATCGAACAAGAGTTATTGAAATCAGGTATTACCAGGGATATTGATACAATCTTTTGGGGTGGGGGGACGCCTGGCTTATTAGCAGCTAAAGACCTTGAGCGCTTGGGCAAAGCTGTACAAGCAGTCTGTAGGGGGCCCGTAGAGGAGTGGACTGTAGAGATGGCTCCCTCTGTGGTAAAGCTCGACAAACTTAAAGTCCTCAAAGACTTGGGGGTGACTCGGATCTCCATGGGGGTACAAAGTTTTAACCCCAAGCTTCTTGAATCTTTAGGGCGTTTGCATGCCCCCAATCAAATTTTCCAGGCCCTAGAACGCATCCAGCAAGTAGGCTTTGATGCCGTTAACTTAGACCTGATATTTTCGATACCTGGGCAAACCTGGGAACTCCTTGAAGAAGATTTGAAACAGGCAACGACCTTGGGTGTGGATCACCTCTCTACCTATTGCCTTACGTTTGAAGAAGACACTGCCTTGTACGTGAAACTCTCCGAGGGGAAAATTACTCGCGATGAAGACCAGGAGATTGATTTATATAAAAGAACCTGGGCTTATTTGGAAGAAGCAGGCTATGCACAGTACGAAGTTTCTAATTTTGCACGCCCAGGGAAGGAATGTTTGCATAATATTAATACTTGGAAAATGCATGAATGGTTAGGGGTAGGGCCTTCGGCCTCATCACAGATAGATGGCTTTCGGTTTACGAATGCTAGTGACTTAAGCGCTTGGCAAGAAGGAGTCGAGCAAGGCAAGCCCGCTTATCAGGAGCGAGTCCCCTTAGATGACACTATTTTGGCTACAGACACGCTTATTTTTGGCCTGAGAATGAATCAAGGCGTTTGCTTAAATAGGCTCAAGGAACGTTACCCTAAGATGAATTGGGCCTGCTTTAACGCATTTTGGGAGGATTTGGAAGCCGAAGGCTTACTTACTCGCCAATCAGGCCTCATCACTTTAACTCAAGAAGGGCGTTTGCTTGCGGACTGGATTGGTACTCAATTGCTAGACCTAAACACCTAGACTGTTGCGGCATTTAGGATGTTGTGGGTTGCCTCTACTTTCATGAGTACTTCTTCGATCATTTCAGGGATAGACTCTACAGAGAGTCCCATGTCAAACCAAGTTGCTTCAGAGAAAGAAAAACCACAGGTATCGATTCCATTATGAATACCTTGGTGATTGCAGGCAAAGTTGGCCATATGAATCACTTGAGCCATAATTTCTCCTGGGGTAGAGCCTTCGTGGGGAGCGGCTGGGCGTTGGTGATCCCAGGCTGCTTTACTAATAATCTCTGGGATTTCCCAGTGGCTTAAGAGTGCGTGCCCTGCTTCTGGGTGGCCAATTCCTAGCATTTCTTTCTCGACGATACGTAGTGGTTGTTCGTCGTCGTAAGCGGTTTGTATGACCTCACTGTATTTTTCGCCAAAGTAGTTTGCTAGGACAAGAATCCCTAGATCATGGAAAAGCCCTGCTGTATAAGCTTCATCAGAAAGACCATTAATTTTTGGTGAACGTTTTTCGATCAGCTGTGCCGCGAATGCGACAGAAAGAGAATGTAGCCAGAATTGGTTAAGTTCAACACCATCAACTTTGTCAAAGGTATTGATGAGGGCCATAGACACAACAATATCGCAAGTCGATTGAAAGCCAATTCGACCGATTGCCTCATCAATAGAAGCTGTTTTTTCAGAAAACCCAAAGCTGACTGAGTTTGCTAGTCGTAAAATACGTCCTCCTGTAGCAGGGTCTAGGGAAATAATGTTACTGATGTCTTCCAGAGAAGCCATTGGGTTAGAAATAAGACTTAGCAGCTTATTAATAACCTTTGGCAAGGAAGGCAGCTTACTTTTGGCTTTAAGCTCTTCTAGTATTTGTTGGGTCGCAGGCATAGGGTGCAATGGATGTATCTTATGAGTGTTACATCATTGTATTGTTGAGGCATTCCATTATTTTTATAACAAGATCCTCTTGCTCAAAAGGCTTAGCTAAATAATTAGAAGCACCTTCTTGGAGTGCTTCAGTCATGTCTGCTTTAGCTGCTTGAGTAGTTACCATCATCACAGGGATATGCTTCCAGGCAGGGTTTTGTTTGACTGCTTTGAGCACATCAAGGCCCGACATGACAGGCATATTCCAGTCGAGTAGAATTAAGGCTATATCTTTAGAGTTTTCTTCTAGTACATCTAGAGCTACTTTTCCGTTGTCAGCAGTTAGGGTTTCTAGGTCAAGTACTTTAGAAGCATTGGCTATAATACGTTGGATCGTTTTAGAATCATCAACAGAGAGGATTTTAGATGGATTACTCATAAGGGAAGAAGGGTTATTTTAATTGATAATAAATAGGGGTTTCGTTGCTGTTAGGGGTGAAAAAGTTACAATAGTCTGAGGGTGTTTCAGTTGGGCCTACGATAAGAATCCCATTAGGGTTTAGCGCCTTTGCTATCCGATCAAAAAGATTCTTTTTTACTGCTTCTGAAAAATAAGCAGTCACATTACGGCAAAATATAAGATCAAATTTCCCTAAAGAAGAGAAATCCTTCTGGAGGTTGAATTTTTTAAATTTTACTGACTCTCGAATTTTTTGATCGATCGTAAAGTTCCCTTTTTCTTCAGTAAAATATTCTTTGTATAAAGGTGAAAGACCTCGAGCCATAGCAAGGCGATCGTACTTGCCAGCAATAGCAAAATAGAGGACCTTTGGAGAAATATCGGTGCCTAAAGATTCAAATTGAGATAGACTGATGGTCTCTGTTAAGTCTTTAGTGTAAAGGATATGGTCCAGCAGCATCTGGTAGGAATAAACCTCTTGACCTGTGGAGCAACTCGTTGACCAGGTGCGTATTGTTGAGACTTCTCCTGATTGAATTTTTTTGATGAATCTCGGGGCGATATCCTCTTCGATAGCTTCCCACAATTTTGGGTCCCTGAACCAAGACGTTTCGTTAGTAGTCATTGCATTCAGGATCTTGTCGCGTAGTTCTCCTGAGGTGTCTGCTACGGCTTTGAGATAGAATGCATTTAAGTCTTGGCAATTGTTTTCTTTGGCAAGTTGTATGAGCCGGCTTTCAATAAGGTATGTCGTTTGATCTCCTACTTGGACACCGCAATGTTTAAGTACATAACTACGCAGGAGGTTGAACTCCTCTTTGCCAATACTCATAGATGTCTCTGTTATCATTTCTAAGTTTGAGAAAGATTCATAGCGGGGATTCCTTCTTGGCAGATTTCACCAATTCGGCTTCCTATTTCATCAAGTGGGGTAACTTCATCTGAAAGCGCTTCAGCCTCAAGTGCTCGAGGCATTCCATAGACTACGCAACTGTCTTTGTCTTGGGAGATAGAATAGCAATTGATTTGTTTCTTAAGAAGGCGTACACCTTCTGTCCCATCTCTGCCCATGCCTGTTAAAATAATGCTTAAGATGGATTTATTTTTGAGTTTAGATACAGACTCAAACAGAACATCAACGGAAGGTCTGCACGACTGAACGGGCTCAGTTTGGGTGATTCGAATAAGCATGCAATCGCTTTCTTCAACGATCATGTGGAAGTCCCCTGGAGCAATATAGATAGAACCGTTTTGGATTGTTTCACCGTCATGAGCCTCATGGACAGAAAGCATCGTGCTTGTATCTAAGTGTTCCGCGAGAGATTGTGTGAAGCCTGGGGGCATGTGTTGCACAATTAAAACGGGAACGGATAGGTTTTTAGGGAGTTGGGGGATTATTGTTCGTAGTGCCTGAGGGCCTCCTGTAGAAACACCGATAAGCACTAGATCTACGGCTGTAGTGCTAGGAGACTCTGCATGAGTTATTTTCTTTTTTGAAGGGGTGGGCTTTTGCTTTGGTGCTTGGACGACATCTCTCTGAAATTCAGTGCTAATGACTTTGAGTCTTGAGCAAATGTCTTGTGTGAGCATCTCAATATTTTGCTGAGAGCTTCTTCCTTCTTGAGGCTTCTGGATAAAATCAAGTGCTCCTAGTTCTAGTGCTTCTATGGTTTCATCTGCATCACGGGTAGAGGTTCCACTCACCATGATTACGGGAAGGCCTGGGTCCTGTTCTTTAATCTTTTTAAGAGTTTCAACGCCATTCATTTCTGGCATATGAATATCCAGAAGGACCAAGTCTGGCTTTGCATTCTTTAGCTTCACTAGGGCAGAGGCTCCTCCTGTAGCGACCCCTGCTAATTCTGCTTCAGGGATAGCTTCAATAGCCTTAGTAAAAATCATGCGATAGGTAACAGTGTCGTCGATGATAAATATCTTAATCTTTTGCCCCATAAGCTTATTATTTTGATTTTTATTGTATATTAAGTAGTTCTGTTAGTTTAAAGATAGAGAAGAGACGCTTGTTTTCTTTAGAGCATCCAGTGACAGAAAATTGGAGTTCTTGTTGTGTGCACTCCTTGTAAAAACTAATCACCAGGTTTAAGCCTTGTGAATCAATCATGTTTACTTTCTCTAGATCAAGACAGACGTGCTTTTGATCTGTTGCCTGGGAAAGGAGTCTTCCCCATTCTTCTAAAAGCCCAGGGGCAGTAGTAGAGCTTAAGTCTTCTTCTACTAAGATAGTAAGTGTGTCAGTTTGAGTGGAGTGGTTCATTAGGTTTATCAAAAAAAACAGACTATGAGGGTGTTTCTTCTTTTTCTTTTTTAGATGTCGACTCTTCGATTTCCTCAGGAGGGATTGAAAATTCGCAGACAATGGATGTTCCTTTATCTTCTATAGAAATGCTATCTGACATCTCAGAGATCAAAACAAGACCTAGGTGCTTTTGATTAGGGCCTTGCTCTGCGATTTTTTGCTTGTGCGTTTCGATGTTAAACGTATGGCCCGGCCCCGTATCGTCCACACGCACTTTTAGTATTGAGGTCGCTGGGGTGAAGGTTACTTGAAGGGTGCAGCTATGCTCTTCAGAGCAGGCGCAGGCATGGATAAATGCATTCAGCATCATCTCTCTGGTGCATAAGAGTATCTCGTTTAATCGTTCTTCTATGCTCCTAGGGAATGCACACATGAGGCTATGCTCCCACTGGCTTTGTATCTCATCAATAAATTCGTAATCAGTTCCTTTGTAGGTAGCAAAAATAAGCGGATGGGGTAGGGCTCCTGGGTCTGTGCTTTCGCAGACTTGTATTTTAGAAATCAAAATATCATCGCGACTTGCTTTAAGGATCTGCTCTTTTTCTTCTGGGTTTTTGAATAGTCTATAGGCCAGGGCGCAAAGGTCCATCTTAAGCTGGTTGGCATGGTCTTGCAGGCCATCTGTAAATGCATAGATAAACGCATCGTTTTCAGAGTCAAGGGGGTGTACCGTTTTTTGGAAAGGGCAGTCTTCAAACCAGCCTAAAGGATAGCAAGATTCTGGATATTGTGTGATACGTCCATCTTTAGTGACGACAAAAGGATAAGGGAATCCACAATTAATGAGCGTGAGTGTGTTTTCTTTAATATTAGGCTCTAGGGCACAAATGGATAAAGAATTTTGGAGGTGGATCTTTTTAGGGGCTACTTTTTCTGCCCATTCTGTGCTCAGTAGAGTATTGAACGTGCTGATTACTGCTTTGAGGGAGCCTTGCTCTTTAAGGACACCTTTCATCAGCCCTTGGAAGTACACAGATAGCAAAGTCGAGCGCAAGTCATGCCCAGACACATCCCCTAAAATTAACGCATAGTTTCCCTCAGAGAAGGAGATTAAATTTAAAAAGTCCCCCCCGACTTTATGTCGTGGGTGAAAGAAGGTGTAAATAGGAGGTGCGCCTTCAGGTATGGTTATCTTGCTAAAGAGTGCGTTAATTGTTTGTGCCTCCTGGAGTCCTGTCTCTGTAGCCTGACGTTGTCGCTTTGTATTCGTTGTTTCCAGTGCTCGAGTGAGGGCCGTATTAAATTCGTTTGGCTGAATAGGCTTGTTTAAGAAGTCACAGGCTCCTTCACGGAATGACTCTTGGATGAGCTCGCGGTCTTCTTTAACAGTAATGAGTATGACAGCTAGGGTAGGATCTGTCTGCTGTATGGTTTTGAGCAGGTCCATTCCATTCATACCAGGGAGCTGGTAGTCTGTGATTACGCACTCAAAAAAATGTAGAGGTTTTTGGGTAAAGGATTTCAGCGCCTGGTCTGCGCTACTGGCAGAGGTTACGGTAAAGCCTTCCTTTTCAAGGAGTGCCTCAACGATCTTTTGCGCAATAAGATCATCCTCTACTAAGAGTATTTGTTTTTGAGCTATAGGCTTCATTCAGAGTAGCGCGGGAAGCGGAATAAGAAGAATACAACAGTGAACAATAAAAATGCACCCACGATGATCATTTTTTGGGTCCTTAAGTTCTTTTCATCAGCAGATACATCTTTGAGGAACCAAATATTGCCTACTCGCATTCCATCGCCATCCTTAAGGGGAATTGCCGTGACTGCGTGAGAAAGGTCTCCTTGAGAAAACAAAATGAAGGGTGGTTTGCTTGACTGAGTGTTTTTATTGATAAGTGGGCGTAGGCGTGCAGGAATGCGATTGAAGGTCTGGTCTATGATAACACGGCCCTCTTCACGGTCTTGATGGAGGTAATCTTGATCGACCACAAAAAAGAGTTCTAGGTTAAGATCTTGGCTGAGCTCATCTACAATAGGTTTTACGCTAGTGCCCAGTTCGATATAGCCTTCAAGCTCTCCCTCAATAACCCAAGGGCGTACAATCCTTAGAACAAAGTTGCCGGTTTCTTCGAGTTCAATGCCGTGTGCTGTTTCCTGTGTTTTCTCGGCTTTTTTGAAGCTTTGTCGATCAAGCACATCACCATACTTATCTGGGTTATGGACTCTGAAGAAGTAAGTGCCATCTGTCTCTAGGAAAGACAAATGCGTTACAGGGATACGCTTTTTTAGTTGCGTGAATATGTCGAGGCCTAACTCATCAAGCTCAGGGCGGTCACGATCATCCCAGGCCTCTTGGAGGTCTTCGTCCTCGACGATAAAGTCAAGGAGGGTGTTGAGGTGTAGGGCAGTTTCATCAATTTCATACTGAAAGCTTGCATTAAGCCCTTTTTGGATACCTGCCAAATTCCGGTGGAGTCGATTCCTTTGGAGGAAGTGTATCGTAATTAAAGTAATTGCTAAAAATATAAGCAAAATGATACTTGTGGTCAGGGCTTGACGCTGCTTAGGACTTGATTTTTTCATAGGGGTAGACAAGACACGTTAACTTTTCGGATTTTCCCATATTATTGTTCTAATTGCAACTATCATTCACGCTTATGAATCTCTACTTAGCCTCCAATAACGCCCATAAAATCGAAGAGTTGAAAACCTTCTTTCATAAAGAAGGTTTGTCTATGCTTCAATTAGCTTCCGCTAAAGAAATAGGCGGTATGCCTGATGTTGCTGAAACAGAATCCTCATTTGTCGGGAATGCACGGTTAAAGGCCGAGGCCTTGTATGCTCAAGCTCCAGAAGGTTCTTGGGTTTTGGCTGATGATAGCGGCTTGCAAGTCGATGCGCTTGAGGGTGCCCCTGGGGTTTATTCGGCAAGGTTTGCAGGTGTAGGCGCTTCTGCTCAGGCTTGTATTGATTTACTCTTAGAGAAGCTTGAGGGCGTAGAGCAAGCCAAACGTAGTGCTCAATTTGTCTGTACCTTGGTTCTTTTGGGCCCAGGCAAGCAAGAGCAGGTTTTCGAGGGGATTGCCCCGGGCCACATTACCCTGGGGAATCAAGGTGAAAGCAGCTTTGGTTATGACCCTGTGTTCATCCCTGAAGGCCACCAAGAAACCTATGCCCAGATGGGGGCAGACCTTAAGAATACGATGAGCCACCGCACGCGTGCGCTTAATAAGTTAGCCCGCTTTTTTAGGGGTCTTTAGGCCAGGACAGGCTCCTCAATAGGGAGTGCTTCTAGCTTCTTGCACACCTCATCAATAAGGAACTCAGGCGTGGATGCTCCCGCAGTTACTCCAATCGGGTTGTAGCGGCTAATGGCCGCTAAATCGAGGTCTTTAGCGCTTTCCACATGGAAGGTAGGCAGGTTCTGGGCCTCAGCAAGCTTAGCCAGTTTCATCGTATTGGCTGAATGGCTTCCACCGATTACTACAATGGCTTCGCAGCCTTCTGCCTTTAGTTTAATCACATCCCCTTGGCGCTCCTTAGTAGCATTGCAGATAGTATCGATCACAACAGCTTCCGGGTGGGATTCTGCTAAACATGCTGCAAGCTTTTTAAATTCATGGGTAAACATGGTAGACTGTGACACCATGCAGACTTTGTCTCCCATAGCGGGCAGGCTTTGAACATCTTCAGTCGTTTGGACGACATGCCCTCGGTCTTCGGTGTAACCCATCAGTCCGATGACTTCCGGGTGTTGTGGATCTCCGAAGATAACGGTGTGGTATCCCTTTCGGGAGTGTAATTTGATTTTTCCAGCAATAATCCCAACATCTGGGCAGGTTGCATCTTTAAATTTAAGATCCAGGCTTTTGAGGTATTTGCGCCTTTCTGGGGAGATTCCGTGCGCACGTACGACCATGACGGCGTCTTCTTTTGCGTCCTCATCAATATGCAGCTCTGACTTGCTTTGGTAGTCACCCAGTTCATGGACGCCTTCAGCTTCTAGCTGGGTGACCATGTGTTTGTTGTGGATGAGGGGGCCATCCGTAAACACGGGTTTTTGCTTGTTCAGTGCAATATCACGAGCGATATCGATAGCTCGTTCTACTCCCCAGCAAAATCCAGCACTTTGTGCCCTTAAAATCTGCCTTTTGGGCTTTTCTTGCATATTCATGATAGAGGCATCTTGATTGAAAAATAAAGTGGCGTCAAGTGTATGACTCCGTATATTCAACATAGAATTATGAAGCAGTTTTACGTCACTACAGCTATTGATTATGCGAATGGAAAGCCACACTTAGGCCATGCTTACGAGAAGGTGTTGGCTGATGTGATATCTCGTTTTCAAAGAATGGAAGGCAGAACAGTCCATTTCTTAACGGGCCTGGATGAGCACGGACAGAAGGTCCAGCAGACTGCAGACAAGGAGGGGGTAGAGGCCTTGGCTTATTGCGACCAGATGGCTAGTAAATTTCAGGACCTCATTAAGGACCTGAATATTTCAAATGATGACTACATCCGTACAACTGAGCCTCGTCACAAAAAAGTCGTGCAGCAAATCCTCCAGGATCTCTACGATAAGGGCGAAATTTATAAGGCCGAGTATACCGGTTTTTATAGCGCACGGGCCGAACAATTCCTCCAAGAGAAGGATCAGGTAGATGGTAAGTGGCCAGAAATCTACGGAGAGGTTGTCGAGATTACCGAGTCTAACTATTTCTTTAAACTCAGCCAATATCAGGATTGGCTTAAGGATTATATCGAAAATAACCCAGAGTTTATTCAACCTAATGTTGCAGCTAACCCAGTAAAGCGCTTCCTTGAAGATCCGATTAATGACTTATGTATATCCCGCCCGAAAGAACGTCTCTCTTGGGGGATTGAATTGCCTTTCGATACCGACTTTGTGACCTACGTCTGGTTCGATGCACTCATTAATTATATTTCCGCAGTAGGTTACGGAACAGATGATTTTAAGAAAAACTGGCCTGCTGATGTCCATGTGATAGGTAAGGACATTGTTATTCCTGCCCATGGGATTTATTGGCCTATTATGTTACACGCCTGCGGTATTGAGCTGCCAAAACATTTGCTGGTTCACGGCTGGTGGCTTATGTCTGGTGCTAAGATGTCCAAGAGTATCGGGAACATTATCGACCCACTTAGCTTAGTCGAGCAGTTTGGTTTGGATCCTTTCCGTTATTATTTAATACGCGAGTCAAACGGGTTTGGAGACAGTAACTTTGCTTATGAATCCTTCGTGATGCGTTATAATAATGAGCTGGGGAATGATCTCGGCAATTTAGTAAGCCGCCTTCTTAATATGGGTGCGCGCTATTGTGAGGGCAAGGTTCCTGCAGCCTCTGTCACAGAAGACCCCGAGAAAGAGCTTCAATCACTCTGGAATGAAACCGCTGAAGCCGTGTTGCCTTTGTACCAAAGCTACCAGTTTCATACAGCCTTAGATAAGCTTTTTGTATTCATTCGCGGGATTAATCGCTATGCAGAACTACGCCAGCCCTGGAAGTTAGCCAAGTCTGAGGATCCTAAAGACCGTGCCATCCTAGAGACTGCTTTAATGCTTATGGCCGAGAGTTTGCGTTTGTCTTCTTTGCTGATTAGCCCAGTCATGCCTCAGGTTGCCGAGCGTATCCATGAGCTTCTTGGGATTAGCCTCCCTGAAACTTGGCAGGGGCAACTCGAGTGGGGGAGTTCCTTAGAAGGCAAAACTCTAGGAGAAAAAACAATTTTGTTCCCACGCCTAGAAGATTCTCTTGCTTAATTTTAAACAACCCTCATGCAAAAACTATCCCCTGACGGCTATACTTTAGATAAAGATTCCTTACTCCGTTTTTTTGAACATTGTGCTGCGGTTGCCGAGCAAAAGCAGCACTTTGTCGTCGCAAGTATTACCATCCCCACTCAACACATCGACCCGCTAGCGGTACTAGAGTCTGTGTATGAGGAGGATGACTACCATTTCTATAGTGAGTGTACTGCCCAGGGCGAAGCTGTTGCAGGGATTGAGGCCGTCCTAGCAGAAACCTTTGAAGGGCCTGAACGTTTTGAGCGTGTAAAACAATTTAGTGAGGAAATCCTCGAGCACACTATTGCTGTGGGGGACTTTTCGGTGCCCTTTGCAGGGCCTCATTTCTTTTGTGGGTTTACTTTTTCTGATGATAAAGAATCTGCTCAGGCGCCTTTTGCTCCGGCTAGTGTATTTCTCCCGCGGTTTCAAGTGGCCCGCAAAGGAGGTGCTTATGCCGCTGTAGCCAATATGGTGATTCAACCCGGGGAAGATGTCGCTCCGCTTATTTTTGGTGTGTGGGCAGCTTACAATAAGTTTAATGCTTTCGATTATTCGGGCGAAGAGTGCGAGCCTCCTAAGGCACCGAAAGAGCTTATCGTAAAAGAATGCGGTGTGCCTGGTGGGTACGAGGCTGCTGTAGCTGAAGCGGTCGAGGCTATCCGCGCGAATCAGTACCAAAAAATAGTTTTAGCCAGAGCGCTTGATGTTCAACAAGAGGAGGGAGGGCTCTTTGATCCTCTAGAGCCTTTGTATACGTTGCGTGAAAAATTCCCTAGCTGCTATGCTTTTTCTTTTTCTTGTGGTAGCGGGAAAAGCTTTATGGGGGCTACCCCAGAGCGTCTCTTGCGCGTGGAAGACTCCGTATTAAAAACAGAGGCCTTAGCTGGGTCTGTTCGCCGTGGTACTCACGCACGTGAAGATGCTAAGCTCGAAAAACGTTTGCTCAGTAGTGATAAGGACCAGCGCGAGCATCAATACATTGTCGATTATATCACCAGCCAGCTAGAAGCGCTAAACATCGAACCTGAGGTTGGGGGCGAGCCACGCTTGCTTAAGCTTCATAACGTTCAGCACCTGCTTACACCAATTACAGCCCAACTCCCAGAGCCTTGCCACGCACTCGATGTCTTGCAGGCTTTACACCCCACTCCCGCAGTAGGGGGGATTCCTGTCTCAGTGATTAAAGACGAAATTTCCCGCCTTGAAGCATTTGATCGGGGTTTGTATGCCGGCACTTTAGGTTGGTTTAATGACCAGGGGAATTCTGAAACTATTGTCGCGATTCGCTCTGCACTGATTGATGGCAAGACCGTTCGTCTCTATGCAGGTGCTGGGATTGTAGAAGGCTCAGTCCCCGAAAAAGAAAAGCAAGAAACCGATTTAAAATTTAGCGCCTTAGGCGATGTGTTCGGGGTGAATCATGTAAAAGAATCTGCAAGGTTATGAATTCAGCATTAGTAAACAGTAATACAAATATGCTTTGGGGTGGAATGGTCGCTGAAGTCCTCGCACGCATGGGGGTGCGCACCGCAGTAATCTCTCCAGGCAAGCGCGCAATACCTCTTATTACAGGCTTCTCTGAGAATCCCTGCATTACCGCTATCCCTGTGTTAGATGAGCGCTCAGCGAGCTTTTTTGCCTTGGGCTTAGCCCGCCAGACAGGCAAGCCCACCGCACTGGTTTGTACCTCAGGGACTGCAGCAGCTAATTTCCACCCTGCTATTATCGAGGCAAGTATTAGTAATGTCCCACTGATCGTCATTACCTCTGACCGCCCACCTGAGCTCCAGGGCGCTCACACACGTCAGACTATTGACCAGCTCAAGCTTTATGGGGACACTCCCCGCTGGTTTTACCAAGGTCCTTTGCCGGTATTGTCCTTGGATCTTTTTCGTATAATGCGCCAACGCTTAATGCAGGCTTTTGAAACAAGCTTATTCCCTCAGGCAGGCCCTGTGCATTTAAATTTACCGTTTCGGGAGCCTTTATCCCCTGATGCTGACCCCGAAGCAGTTGCCTGGGCTTCAGAGATTAACTGGGAAGCTTTCTTAGAAAGCGTGAAGCCTTCTTATCCTGCAGTACCCCAAGCGCACGAGGCGTACAAAAACCTTGTTCAAGAGCTTGCCGGAAAACGAGGGGTTATCATTGTTGGGCCGACAGTCCCTGCTGATGATCCCGAAACCTTAGCCCGCTCAATTGGCAAGGTGAGCCAAGCATTAGGCTGGCCTGTATTAGTTGATGGGATTTCCCCATTGCGTAACTTTAAGCAACACATTCCTTACCTCGTAACGCATTATGACTTTGTCGTTCGTAATGAGTCCCTCAAGGAACAACTTACGCCCGAGGCTGTTTTAGATGTGGGCTTTGTGCCTATTAGTAAGTTGTTTTGCAAATGGCTAGAAGACTTGGATGTGCCCACCTGGTCACTCACCCCAGAAGGCGGTTGCTATGACCCAATGAACTGCAAGACACAGGCTTTACGCTTTGGCGCTCAAGCGCTCGCGCAGCTTATGGGGACAATGGACTTAACCCTCCCACAGACAGACTATGCCGAAGCTTGGATGCAAGTAGAGCAGGGCGTTGAGCTTGAACTCGAAGGTGCTTTTAAAAACTGTGATGTATTATTCGAAGGCAAAGTAGCCCGAATCCTTTCAGAGAAACTCCCCCGGAAAACCCCTTTGTGGGTTTCCAGTAGTATGCCTTTTCGCCACATGGAGTTCTTCTGGAAGCCTTCTGACTCTGGCGTAGTTCCTTATTCAAACCGGGGTGCTAATGGGATTGATGGTATTCTTTCCAGTGCTTTGGGCATGGCTTATGAAAACCGTCCAAGCGTTTTGCTCACGGGGGACCTTGCTTTCTTGCATGATACTAATGGTCTTCTTATGCATACCCAATTCCAGGGGAGCCTCACTGTTGTAGTCATTAATAATACAGGTGGAGGTATGTTTGAGAATCTACCGATTGCAAAGTACGAAGCGCTGTGTGAAAAGCATTTAAAAACCCCTCAAGAGGTTAATATCCAAGCCCTCGTTGCTGCATATGGGGTAGAACACCATAAACCAGAAGATTGGGAAGGTTTTGAGGGCCTAGTAACCGCTTTACCTAAAGCAGGTATTCGCATTATAGAACTGTGTACTGACAGTAAGCACGATATTGCCCTGTATAGAAGAATGCTCAAGGAGATTGCGCTAAACCAGGATATCAGTATGGTGCTCGATCCACTGCAATAGCGGTGTCGTAAGTGCTTCGAGGGAGCCTGTCTGCGGGCACTGGTCTAAGCTTCTATTTAAGATACTCAATGCTTGTGTTTGGTAGCTTCCTGATAATTTGGCTAGCCACTGCTCTTTAACTGGGTAGCCTTCTTGCTTAGCAAAAAGATAGAGGCTCTTAAATAGGACCACTTCTGCTGGGTGTCCCGCATTCCAGGCCTTGAGGGCCTTTTCGAGCAAAGTGTATGCATGCCGGCACTCCGTTTTATTCTTACTGAGCAAGCGTGCAAACTCTGAGACACAAACCAGTGTCGCATAGCGTTTCCCTAAGGCTTCATAGCGCTCAAGCAGTACATATTCTTTTACAAAGAAAGGACTTCTTTCAGATGGGGAGTCTAGCTGTACTTCGATCCTGTCAAACAGATCCAACACACCTTTTTTTGAAGGCTTCTTGGAGCGTCGTTTGTAACAGCTCAGGACTCCATGCTCTTGCGTGACAAGTGTATAGCATTCCCCCTGTTCACCCGAAGGCGTTTTATTTATAATAAAGCCTTGGGTAGAGAGGGTCCGCATTTACACTATGCTTGTTTGCCTAGCGGCTGATTTCGTTATTTTCCTCTTGGCGGAAGTTTTCAAAACCAGGGCCAGATGGGTCAGCATCGCCTTCAAAGAAACCGTGGAGCTGACGCAAGCGGGTAGGGTGACGCATCTTACGCAAAGCCTTCGCTTCGATCTGACGGATACGCTCACGGGTTACCTTAAAGAGGCGTCCTACTTCTTCGAGTGTGCGGCTGTAGCCATCTACAAGTCCGAAACGTAGGGACAGCACTCGGCGCTCACGCTCAGTCAAACTATCCAAAACATCTACGATCTTCTCACGCAGGAGGCTGTAGGCAGTCATATCATAAGGGTTCTCTGCGCCCTTATCTTCGATAAAGTCTCCAAAGCTTGTGTCTTCACTCTCACGCACAGGGCTTTGCAAGGAGATGGGCTGCTGAGCCATCTTCATGATTGCCTGAACACGGTCCAGAGGCATCTGCATTTCATTAGCGACTTCCTCAGGCGTAGGCTCGTGTCCTAGTTCTTGAAGGAGCTGCTTTTGCACCTGCATCACCTTGTTGAGGGTCTCGATCATGTGTACAGGGATACGAATCGTACGGGCTTGGTCCGCGATTGAGCGGGTGATTGCCTGACGGATCCACCATGTTGCGTAGGTCGAGAACTTATACCCTCTGCGGTATTCAAATTTTTCAACCGCCTTCATGAGGCCCATGTTTCCTTCTTGGATGAGATCGAGGAAGGAAAGCCCACGGTTGGTGTATTTCTTGGCGATACTAATAACCAAGCGCAAGTTAGCTTCTACCATTTCAGTCTTAGCTCTGTGGGCCGCACGCATATGCTTGCGTACTTCTTTCACAAGCTCACAGAAAGCGCTAGGCTCAATGCGGTAGTGTAAGTTGAGCTCACCTAAACGCTTTTCTATCGCGTTTACATCAATAGTCTTGGCTCTGCGGTGGTTCTTGTTCTTAGCAATAGCAAGATTGTTCTCATGCTTCTCTACCTCACGGATCACCGGGGAGAGGTTATCTAAGAATTCTTCGAATACTTTGAGCTTAAAGCAAAATTGTTTAAAGATAGGTCCAAGCTGGGACTCATACTTCTTAAAACGTGTCGTTGCGCGCTTTGCATTAGTTGCGTTGCTTGCTTCTTGGATGTCGTTCCAAGCTTTGTCCGCACGGGCTAAGCTCTTCTCGGCTTCTTCGATAAGCTCAGGGAGTGTCTTAAAGTAATTCTCACGGCTATCAATCTTCTTATCAAGCACGACACGGTCAAAACGCTCTTCACGTGCAAGTAGCTTCTTGGCTAAGTCAATTTGGTAGCTTGCCGTTAGGCTGATAGAAAAAAGAGCATCCTGTGCTTTAGCCTCAGCATCTTCAATGCGCTTAGAGATAGAAACCTCTTGTTCACGTGTAAGCAGAGGCACCTGGCCCATTTGCTTAAGGTACATGCGTACAGGGTCATCTAGAATATCTGATTGTGAAGTACGCGCAGCTTCTTCCTCATGCTTTTCGAGGCGCTGCTTGTAGTTTTCAACTTCTTCAGTATCGAGAATGTCAATTTCCAGGTTCTCCAGGATATTGATGACGTTCTCGATTTCATCAGGGTTATTCATGCTTTCCGGCAAGACTTGGTTAATGTCTTGTACGGTCAGGTACCCTTGCTCTTTAGAGTGACGAATCAGGAGGCTGATCTTTTCGTTCAGCTTCTCTGTTGCGTTAGTCGTCTTTTTCTTAGTTTTTTTAGTAGGCATGGTGTAATGAAAGTTCTTGGTTGGGTTCTAGTTGAGGCGGGTTTTGCAGGCTTTGGCGCAATGAGACCCTTTCTAGTTGGAGCGCTTTGAGGGCATCTTTATTCCCAAAATCAGTGCGATTTATCTCTTTTTCTAGCTGAGTTTTTCGATGATTTATATGTTTCGTGTAAAGCGTTCGTAGGCAATGGTTTGCGCATTTGAGCGGTTCCTCAAAAGGAGGCTCTTTACTCAAAAGTGTGTAAATGCAGTTCCTTTCTTCATCCGTTTCTAGCAGTTCATCCAAGGAATTTTGTAGTTTTTGGCCTGGGTGCTCCTCAATCTCAGCCAGTAGGCGGATGAGCAATTTCCCGTGTAGGGTGCTCGTGTCCACCCACTCAGGGCTTAATAGGGACGCAAGGCCTTGAGCGATATCCTCGTAATGTAGAATAATCAAAAGAAACTCATATTCCGCAGTTGTCAACTTTTCGGTCAACTTTTCTGGAGTTGGGGCCGGTTTAGCGGTATTTAGCTCTCGTTTGCGGTTTTTCCGCTGGAATTGCCCGAAATCCTGCTGGATAGCTTGGCGGTCCACCTGGGCCAAAAGGCTGATTTCTTCTAGGTAGCTTTCCTGGACTACTGCCGAGGAGCATACTTGTAGGATCGTATACAATTGCTCCAAAGCTGTTGCCTTGGCCGCCAAGGAATTACGTTTCTCTTTGGGGAGTAAGGCCTTAAGGGCAAATTGCATGGGGGTTTCAGGGCTTTTAGCTAGGGCTAGCAGGCCGTCTGCGCCTTGGCTAAGGAGCAACAAATCAGGGTCTTCCCCCGCAGGGAGGGGTAAAAATCGGATTTCTAGGCCCGCTTTGAGGGCCATTGGCAAGAGCCTTAGGGCTGCTTTTTGTCCGGCACTGTCCCCATCCAGGAGGCAATCGAGCTTGGCACTGTAGCGGCGGGCTAACGCAAGCTGGCTGTCTGTGATGGCGGTCCCTTGGGGGGCAATCGCCGTAAAAATACCTTTCTCCCAGCAGCGGATGACATCCAGCTGGCCCTCTACTAATATAAAGGGGGTATTTTCATCCACTTTTTGGCGTGCCCGCTCTAAGCCGAACAAGACATTGCTTTTTTGGAAAAGCGGTGTTTCTGGGGTGTTAATGTATTTTGCTTCTTTAGCAGGGTCCGTATCAGGCGTGACCGAAAGCTGCCTAGCAGTAAAGGCAATAACACGTCCCTGAATGTCTCGGATCGGGATCATTAGGCGCCCCTCGAAGCGTGGCTTCCAGCGGTTCATCGGGCTTGGTTCTTTACCTGTATAAAAAAGGCCGGACTGGGCAATTGCTTCCGGGGAGAATTCTTTTTTGCGCAATAGCTCTAAGAGCTGGTTTCCTTTACGCGGTGCAATTCCTATTTGAAAGTCTTTTGCTGTCTCAAGAGAGAACTTACGCTCATTCTCCCAGTAATTACGGATCCACTCACCTTGTTTGTCTTCAGCCATAAAGGCTTGATGGAAGAAGGTGCAGGCGCATTCATGAATTGTTAAAAGCTCCTTACGCAAAGAAAAGGTTTTTGCAGAGCTGCCTCCTTGTTCGTATTCCAGGGGGACATTAAAACGCTCCGCAAGCATTTCAATAGCTTCCTGGAAGTTGAGTCCTTCTTTAATTTGTAAGAAACGGAAGACGTCTCCGGCATAGCCACTACTGAAACATTTAAAAATGTTCTTATCAGGTAGGACGTAGAAAGAAGGTGTTTTCTCTTCGCTAAAAGGGCTTAGGCCACGCCAGTTGGCTCCCGTCTTACGTAAGTTAACGTAAGTGGAAACAACATCGTAAATATTGGCGCGCTCTTTAAGGGCGTCAATACAACTGCGCTTTACGATCGGCATTCGTTTATCTTAAGCGGCGTAGGGCGGTCCTAACTTCTCCAGAACGAGGGTGGGAGGGGAATGACTCTAGAAATTCTAGATAGGCCATGCGAGCGTTGTAATTGTTGCCTTCGATTTGATCATAACCGCGTGCAAGTGCTAGGCTAATTTCCGCACTCTCAGGGAACTTTTGCTTGGCTTTAACAAGTTCAGCCATGAGTTGATCGCCTGAGCGGGCGCGTTGCACTGCTTTTAGGTAGGCAAGTGTGTAAGGAAGGTGGTCAGGCTTGCGGCGGATAGCTTCGAGTGCTGTCATCTCAGCTTGGGGGAGATCTCCGGCCTCGATAGAAGCTAGGGAGAGTTTGTGCCAAGATTGTGCATCACTAGGCTTAAGCTCTAAGGCTTTCCAGTAGCTTTGCATAGCCTTCTTAAAGTCCTTCTTGTTGTGGTAAGCATGCGCAGTGTGTAGCCATTCCTCAGCTGTTTTCGTTTTAGGTTTAGCAGCTACTTTAGGCTTTGCGGTTTCTTCAGTGGCTTTGGTGCCTCCTACAGTAATCTTAGGGCCTTTTGACTCTGTACCCTGGGCGACCTGAGGAGTGCTCATAGGCTTAGGGTTCTGGGGGGTAAGTACAGGGCCATTGTTGGTGATGCGCACGCCATAGCTTTCAGAAACATTCTTAAGCGGAGCGTTCGGGATGATGCGGCCAATTTTCTTATTAGGCAATTCTGCCTTAGGGGTATCCGCATCAGCTAAGGTTGCTGCATCTTCAGCAATTTGTGCTTCTTCCTCAGGGGAGGTGGTCGCGATCGAGATAGCGGGGGCTTGTGCTTGTTCAGCTTCGGCCGCTTTGCGTTGTTCTTCTTCGAGTTGCTTTTGCTTGAGCTCTTGCTCTTCGTGCCAACGTGCGATGACTTCACGCGTTGGGGCTAGGGGGCTATTGTCCAAGGCCTCTGGGCTGACAGCATCTAGCCGGTTAAGGATTGTCTCAGCAGATTCTAAATCATTTGTTTGCAGCTCAATCTGGAGTAAGCCGAGGAGGGCTTGAGGGTGCTCTTCATTTTGCTCTAGCACAAACTCAAAACGCTCTTGGGCTTGCTTCGTTCCCCCGAGTTGCAGGAAGAGGTGCCCGATGTGGGTTTGCTCGGAAAGATCTAGGGCAGAGTCAGCAACTTCTGTAGCCTTAAGGAGTGCTTGCAGCGCAAAGCGAGGCTGGTTCTGCTGAAGGTGTACATCACTGAGGGCCTTCCAGGTAGAAGCATCTTCAGGGAAGTCTTGTAAGTAGTTTTCGTAGTTGTATGCAGCAGCGTCCCAGTTTTCCTGTTCTACATAAGTTTGTGCGGCATAGAGGCATACTTCAGAGCGGCTAGGGTCGATCTCATAAAGTTTTTCGAAGTAAGTCGCAGCAACAACGTTTTCGTTTTCGCTAGCATAAGCAAAGGCGAGGCCTTCAATAACGCTTGGGTTTTCTGGGAATGCCTCGACGAGGTCTTCAAGGATACCGAAAGCGGACTCTATTTGGCCTTCATCAAGATATTGCTGCGCAATGGTTACTTGTTGTTCGATTTGCTCTTCATTTAAAGAAGCTGTTTCTTGCTTGAAGCATCCAGCAGAAAAGCTTGTTAGGAGGATGCAAATAAAGAGGGCCGTTAGTTTGTTTGTTTTGGAATTCATTTCTTAAAAACGAGGGTTTAGGGAGTGCATATAAGTCTCTTAGTCCAAGAGCTCGTGTCAACGGTGAATGATGGGATTTTTAGCGGATTCCCCAGCTAAGATTCAATAAATCCGTTTTCATACTTGCATTTAATTCCTGAAGCTAATTTATTCTTGGATCCTGCCAAATATTTTGGGGATAGTGATTTTGAGAGCTAGTTCCCGTTGGTATGGAGAGGTGGCTGAGTGGCCGAAAGCGCCTCCCTGCTAAGGAGGTAGGCCCGTACGGGTCTCGCGGGTTCGAATCCCGCCCTCTCCGCCATTTTTTAAAGCGCGGAGCTGCTATATGTCTAGTAGCGCCTTAAATCTTTTAGCTAAGCGATACTTTCTTGCTTTAAAGCTACTATCAGTAATTTCAAGGAAGCCTGCCTCAGTCCACTTTTTGCAAAGCGCTGCATTGGTTCGTGGCTTAAAGCCGAAGAGTTCGCCTATTTGCTTGCTTGTTACTTCTTTGTACTCCCTGAAAAGCTCAAGCGCCTTACGTTGTTTTGGGTCTAAGGTTCGCATTAGTTTGGAGTGATCTGGCTCTCCCTTAGTATGAGACACTTCCATTTGGCTGACCACTTTCTCAAAGGCATAAGCCATTCCTTCGGTGAAGTATTCAACCCAGTCTGTAATGTCACTTTCAGCTCGGCCTAAGTAATAGTTATGGGAAGGGCCAACGCTGATTGCGCGATAGTAGCCTAAAAGGTTTTTTGCGTAATATTCTTCTAGCGAGTACAAGCCCTTTAAATCGTAGCCGCCAAGGTGCAGGATTAATGTTGTTAAGAGCCTGGCTGTTCGTCCATTGCCATCATAGTAAGGGTGTATGGTTGCAAATTGGTAGTGTGCAATTGCTGCAACAAGAGGGCAGGGGAGCTCATGGCTTTCTTTGATCCAGGACACCATGTTTTTCATGAGTGAGGGGACGTCTTTAGACTCAGGGGGCATATAAACAATGGCCCCGGTACTTCCATCTTTAATGACGTTTTGCTCCTCGCGGTAAGGGGTGGGTTTAATTTTTGTGCGCCCATCACTCATAACAAGGGCATGGAGTGTTTGGATGATCTTCTCCGTTATGGGGTGGTTTTGGGCAGCATATTGTTCTAGTTGTGCTAAGGCTGCATAATAGCCTTTGACCTCGTGTTCATCGCGTGTCCGCCCAGGGAAGTGCTCTTCTAGTTTGATGACTTGTTTAACTTCTTCAGGTTTAAGCTGGTTGCCCTCTATCATCGTAGAATAGTGGGTCGTATACAGTTTAGCTGTTTCCCTGAGGGAGGCCAAAACAGTCGGATTGACAGGAAGCAGGCCCACTTTCTCTTTAGCGGCTTCAATCCGCATGAGGTGCTTCGCTATTTCAGCATTGATGCTGTAGGTGGGTTTAAAATTTGTCTGCATAATAAATGCTTTTTATCGGCATTGCTTGATGATTGTATTATGCCGATAATATGCCGATAAATCAAGCTAATTATGCCGATAAATGACTGAAAAGACCTCAAATAAGACTTCTAAGTACTACAACAGAGTAGTCCATAATGCTTTACCTTATTTAGGGTTTTTAGGGGATTAGGTGTTTTTCCTAAAGTTTGGCCCGCCTTATGGCGTGGCCATTTTTGCGATGCAAAAAAATGGCGTCCCGTAGGGGATTTGAACCCCTGTTACTGGAATGAAAATCCAGTGTCCTGGGCCTGGCTAGACGAACGGGACCCGATGACTGCTAAAACAGTAGGGCTCTTAAAGTACGTGCTTCGGTCTTTTGCGCAAGCACTTTTTTCAAACTTTTTAAAAAAAGTGAATAAAGGCCCTAAAAAGACCATGTGATACATTGTACTCATTAGTAGTGATTTACGTAATTTAAGCGCTTATTTCGGGGGATTTGTTGGGTTTCATTCAGGGTTTTTACTGAGGGATCTACACCCTTGGCCCGATAGGTTTTGGAGCGTCTTTATGGTATTATTAGGCCATGGAAAACGCAGGAACATACGCAGGGAGCACACTTTTTAAACTTTTAAGCTTTTCCCTAAAACTCTCCCTAGTGACTGCCCTTGTGCATGTGGCGCCAAGCGCCCATGCACGCGGGCACTCACCCATTAGTTTCGGCCAGGCTGTTGTAGATGCACAAAAAGTTGCCGCCATGGAAGAAAATTGGGTCGTTATGCGTGCCAAGGGAAACTCAATGGCTCCTCACTTTACAGAGCACGCCTTATTGCTCGTGGACAAAGCCCCTTATAGCGCCCTTAAGAAGGGTATGATTGCTGTTTATAAGGGCGAAGAGGGTGAGATGATCAGCCACCTCGTTACCGAGCAAACTCCACAAGGCTGGAAGGCCCAAGGTGCTAACAATTTCCGAGAAGACCCTAATAAGGTCACCGCAGACAATTTCGTGGGCATCGTGTTTGGTGTGTTTGATGCCCACTCCCAACCCCTATTATTAACCGAGATAGAGCAAGTGAAGTCACTGCCTATCGCTTATGGAAAGGCCTATTAATTAGTTACACGTAGTTATACGATGAGATGAATAACCCTGAGTGAGAATCTATTGGTAGTGTCCAAGTTCTTTTGGTTACTGCCCTCTAACCCCTAGAAAGGATAGATGTGTGGGAAATTTAGAAATTTCCAAAAAAACATGACAAAATTTTATACCCCCAAAGCAGTTCAGCTTTTTATTTTATCTTAGTTGAGAGGATGTGTAAGAAGCGAGAGGACCGATTCACGGAGGGATCGGTCTTTTTCTTCCTAGGGTGCCTTGAATAAGAAGAATTTGGCCTGCAAATGGATTTCCCTGCGCTTCCCATACGCATGTGCTAGATGCACACTTACGCTTCGGGTTCTCGGAAATCTCTATTTTCGACTCAAACGCTTCTTATTCAAGGCACCCTAGGTGGACGTTCATCTTCTCATTATACTCCGAAAAATCACAAACCTCACAGACGATGAAAAAGAAAAGTAAAAATAGCAAAAAATGCAAATGCATGACAACCGAAGTGAAGATCGCTTTGATTGTTGGCCTAGTGCTTGTAAGCGCTAGTTTATTTATGCTTCCTTACGGTGGCATGATGAAGGGTCCTAAGGAAGAGCCCCGAAAGCAAGGCTTCTGGAGCGGCCTCTTTAGCGACGATGGTCAAAAAGCCTCTGAGTTTGACTGGAAGATGGCTTTTAACGAAAAAGTAGCCGATGGCAGAATGGGTATCACCGTACGCTCAGGCACTGTAGATATCGTGAATGACGACTATGCAATCGAGGTAACCAGTGTAACGCGTTACGAGAGAGCCGTTGCCAGCGCTATCAAGTTTGCTCACGCCCTCAGCAAGGAGCCTGCTGTTGCTTTGTACATCAACCCTGTTGATGCTCAGGACGGCAAGAAGCTCTACAGAGAGGCCCGCAAATATTGCCGCGAACGCAATGTTAAGCTCTGGCTAGTCAATGACTACGTCGAGTTTGAAGAGCTAAAGTAAGATCGATTTATTGTGTGTAGGGGGTGCTTTAAGCGCCCCAAATCACACCTCCTTCAAAAGGAGCTCCTTTTGGGGTATTTTTGGTATTTATTTATCACAAACTTACCGGCTTGACATTTTTGGGCGAAATGGTTTCCTGGGTTACTTCTTTACAGATAATCCAGGAAAATCATGAAACCTACTTATAGACCTTCTAATCTTAAACGCGCCCGCTCTTGCGGCTTCCGAGCTCGTAAGGCTACTTCTGGTGGACGCAAAGTGTTGGCTAACCGCCGCCGTAAAGGCCGTAAGCGTCTTGCGCTATAAGCTTTTGTAAGCTATTATAGGTCTGGAACTTAGGAAAATAGGGAGGCCTCGATGCGATTAAAAGCAAAGCAGAGGCTCAGGACCCAAAAAGATTTTGCTCAAGTTCGTCAGCATGGGACGAAAATCCATGCAGGGGCCTTCATCTTAGTTTTTTGGGAGAAGGAAGGAAGCCCCGATTTGAGGCGCATTGGGATTGTCGCCTCTAGAAAAGTGGGAAATGCCGTTAAACGGAACCGGGCAAAACGCCTATTTAGGGAGATTTTTCGCCTAAATCAAGAGGCCTTGCCTCCGACTGGTGATTTTGTAATCATCGTGCGGTCTCATTTTGATGGCTATTCCTTCGAGAGCTTGCAGGACCGTTTCTTGAAAACCTGCAAGAAAGCTCAAGGGACTTTATAATGAAGTATTTAGGTATTTTCTTTGTCACTCTTTATCAGTGGTTTCTCTCTCCCCTCAAGCGTGTGCTTTTTGGGGGGCAGGCCTATTGCCGCTTTTACCCGAGTTGCTCAGAATACTCAAAACAAAGCTTTTTAGAACACGGCCTTATAAAGGGGCTTTACCTAACAGTCCTGCGGCTATTAAAGTGTCATCCCTTTCATACTGGTGGACATGACCCTGTCCCAAGACTTTTAAAATAAAAATTCATGGATAAAAAGAATACGTTTTTTGGTGTAGTCTTCTTGCTTGGAGCATTTTTCCTAATGTTCAAGGAAGGGACTCGTGTCAGTGAAGCCCAGCTCGCTTACGAAGCAGCAGCCCAACAAGAGGCCTCTGAGATGGCTTCAGCTGAGCCTTTGGTTGCTCCTGTAGCGAATCAAGACGCAACACCTGCCTTAGTGCGTGTCAGTAAGGCAAGTCAGCAAGAGATCGCCCCAACCGTTCAAACCGCACCTGAGAGCATCGTTACTCTAGAGAACGATTACATCCTCGTGCGTTTCACAAGCCACGGTGGCGGTATTAAGGACGTAGCCCTTAAGGAATATCCAGCAGCTCTAGATTCTGAGGAGCCTTATATCTTTAATGAGCACAGCCAAAAAGCAGCTCTGGCATTAAGCGTGAGTGACGAGCAGAACGGCCCTGCAGATTTCTCCCCGGTTTATGAATTAGTCCTACACGAGAAAAACCGCGTATTATTCCGCCTCGAGACAGAGGAAGGCCTACAAATTTATCGTGGCTACAGTGTCTTGCAAAAAGGGGAAGAGGGGGAGCCTTACCTCGTGAAGCACACGACACGCTTCGTAAATAAAAGCACTGATGATTTTGACCTTAAGCAAATCTTTGTAAACGCAGGCACCTGCCCGCCAACCCGCAGTGATACTTTTGGGGAGTACCTAAACTTTGGTTATTACAATGGTAAGGATGTAGAATTTGTTAAAGGTGGTGTTTTTCACGACAGCAAAGGCTTCCTGGGCATGGGTGCCAAAAAAGGCGTGGATCGTGTCGAAGAAAGTGCGCAGGGCCTCGTATGGGCAGCTGTCAAAAACCAATTTTTTGCAAGTATCTTAACGCCTGCAGAGCCTGGTGTTGGCTTTGCGGTTAACCCTGTAGTTTTGCCGGATGATGAAAACCCTGAGGAAGAAGTCGAAGGGATCACTGGTGCGATGCAGTTTAACCTAGGCGGCCTCGCTAAAGGTGAAGAGAAGCGCTTGGACATGAGTTTCTATGTTGGGCCTAAGGAGTACAGTCGTTTGCAAGCCCTTGGCCAAGAGCAAGACTTGATCATGCAGTTTGGCTTCTTTGGTATGGTCAGTAAGCTTTTGCTCTTCCTGATGCACGGTATCTTTAAGATGATCCCGAATTGGGGGGTAACCATTATCCTCGTTACGATCATTATTAAAATGGTTCTTTGGCCACTGACTGCGGCTCAGGTGCGCTCCTCTAAGCGTATGGCTCAAATCCAAGGCCCTATGGCTGAGCTTAAGGAGAAGTATAAGGATAACCCCCAGAAGATGCAGGCTGAGACCATGAGGCTCTTCAAGGAGCATCGTGTGAACCCAGCAGCAGGGTGCTTGCCTTTATTGGTGCAGCTGCCGATTTTCCTCGGGTTCTACTTCATGTTGCGCACCTCTTCGGAGTTACGTTTCGCAAGCTTCTTATGGATTCCTGACCTATCTGTACCGGATACAATTGCAGTGATCAGTGGGTTCCCAGTGAATATCCTACCATTGATCATGGGTGTAACGATGTTCCTGCAAATGCAGATGACACCGACCCCAACCACTGACAATGCACAGCGTAAAATCTTCCAGATGATGCCTTTTATCTTTTTGGTGTTCTGTTACAACTTCCCTTCAGGGCTTGTCTTGTACTGGACTGTTCAAAACGTACTGACGATTGTGCAGCAGTCCCTCACTAATCGGGCAAAAGATCCGGAGCCTGTAGTCGCAGTCCCTCAAAAGAAGTCTAAATCTAAAGCAAAAGCTAAAGTTAAATAAGTCATGGCCGGTCATAGTAAGTGGGCAACTACCAAACGTCACAAAGCTGCAGTTGATGCAAAGCGCGGTAAGCTTTTTAGTATTATCAGTAAGGATATTACCTTAGCAGCACGCAGTGGGGGCGGAGATCCTGAGTTTAATACACGTTTGCGGATGCTTATTGCCAATGCAAAGGCAGCCAATATGCCTGCAGACAATATCGATCGGGCGATTAAAAAGGGAACTGGCGAGCTTCCCGGCATGACCATCGAAGAGCTCACCTATGAGGGGTACGCTCCAGGAGGCGTGGGCCTGATTGTAGAGGTAACTACGGATAACAAGAACCGCAGTGCTTCAGAAGTACGCTGTACCTTCTCTAAGGGTGGGGGTAACCTTGCTGGGGCGGGTGCTTTGGCACACAACTTCCAGCGTATGGGGCAATTTTTGGTAGATGCTAAGAACACGACCGAGGACGACCTGATGGAAATTGCCCTAGAAGCAGGTGCTGACGATATCAAGAACGAGGGTGATTATTTTGAGATCCACTGTGCCGTGAATGACTTTGATGCGGTTGCTACAGCCCTACGTGAAGCCAAGATCGAATGCGCTTCTTCAGAGCTAGCCTATATTCCTAATAGTACTATCTCGGTAGAGGATGCAGATACAGCACGTAAAGTACTGAAATTAGTGCGCACTCTAGATGATCTGGAGGATGTTAAAAACGTTTTTGCGAATTTTGATATCGACGAGAAGCTACTCGAGGCTTCAGAATAGGCTTCTATGCCCCATACCTTGCTTATTGTTGATGATGAAAAGCACACCCGTGAAGGGCTGGAGCGGGTATTTGAAGATGATTATGATGTTTACCTAGCAGCAGATGCCGAAGAGGCCTTTCGCTTGCTAGAGTCTGAGGCTTTTGATGTTGTCCTGACCGATTTGCGCATGGCTGGTAAGTCAGGTATGAGCGTGATCGATAAGGCCCTCAAACTTCCTCATCGCCCAGTATGCATCATGATGACGGCGTATGGCAATGTAGAGACAGCGGTCGATGCCATGAAGCGCGGGGCTTATGACTTTCTGACGAAGCCTATCAATATCGAAAAGCTCGAGATTATCATCAAACGTGCCTTACGTTCAGACCGGCTCGCCCAAGAGAACAAACAGCTGCATAAACGCCTGGACGAGAAATACCAAGTCTCGGGCATCGTGGGGCAGTCTCAACGGCTCGTTCACGTGATGGAAGAGGTCCAGCAGGTAGCACCCTCCAAGGCTACCGTCCTGATTACCGGTGAAACAGGCACTGGTAAGGAAATGGTCGCACAGATGATCCACCAGAACAGCCCGCGTGCGCATAACAATTTTGTGCCTGTACATTGTGCCGCACTCCCAGCGAATTTGCTCGAGAGTGAACTCTTCGGTCATGAGAAGGGCGCTTTCACCGGTGCTACTGATAAACGCATCGGGCGTTTTGAATCAGCCGACGGGGGTACTTTATTTTTGGACGAAATTGGCGAGATCGAGCCCTCGGTCCAAATCAAACTCTTACGTTTTTTAGAAGAGAAGACCTTCGAGCGCGTGGGCGGTACTAAGCCCATCAAGGTAGATGTGCGTTTGGTCTGTGCTACAAATCGTGATTTGTCAGCAATGGTGAAAGAGGGAACCTTCCGTGAGGACCTTTACTATCGCCTGAATGTGGTGAACGTGCATATGCCTGCCTTGCGTGATCGAGCAGGGGATGTCCCTGTCCTTATGGAGCACTACATTAAGCACTTCGCTGAGGAAAACGGCTTCAAGCCTGTACGCCTGAGTGCTGCAGCAATGAAGGCCCTACGCGTTTATACATGGCCAGGGAATATTCGTGAACTTCGTAATTTGTGCGAGAGCCTAGTGGTTATACATCGTGGCGGAGAAATTACCGAGCATGACCTTGACCCTAAATTCTTAGGGCACGAGCCTCACGAGCACACACACAAGCCAAGTCACTCAAACCATAAACCTCTGTCTTTTGAGGAAAGCGAGCAACGCCTCATCCGGGATGCTCTCAAGAAAACAAAAGGTAACCGTACTAAAGCCGCAGATTTATTGAAGATCAGCCGCCGGACCTTGCACCGTAAGTTGCAGCAATGGCCGGAGCTCGATGTTAGGTAAGTAGCTTACGCTAAGCTCAGAGACGGATCGAGAGTAAGCCCCATTCCCTCATTATTGAAGGTTCCTTTGGGGTCCATGTACGCAGCAAAAGCAATCATGCCTGCGTTATCACCACTGTGGGTAGGGTTTGCAATAAGCAGCGGGAGTTTATGGGCCTGGGCTAATTCCGTAAACCCACTACGTAGGCTCTTATTATTCGCAACTCCTCCAGACAGGCCGATGCTCTTCACGCTTTCTCCCTCAAGTACATGACGGGTCTTATTCAAGAGCTGCTCAAGCACAGCGGCTTGGTAGCTTGCACATAGGTCAGGCATTTGGTTTTTTAGTTCTTCATCGCTTAATTTCTCGAGCATGTAGCGCAGGCTCGTTTTTAAGCCCGAGAAGCTAAAGCGCTTGTCACTCTTCTGTGTCATTGCCCGGGGGAACTCAAACGCCTTTGGGTTTCCCCCTTGGGCCTGTTTTTCGATTAAAGGCCCGCCTGGGTAATGCATCCCTAAGAGTTTTGCACCTTTGTCCAAGGCCTCTCCTGCTGCATCATCAACAGTCTGGGCTAGAAGCTTAATGCTTAGGTTTTCTTCAATGCGGAACAAAAGCGTATTCCCGCCCGAGACAATAAGCCCTAAGTGGGGGAGGGCATCTTTAAGCGATGTTAGAAAGTTTTCAGGGTCATTCGCATGCACTGGGATAAAGGGAGAGAGCGCATGGCCTTTGAGGTGATTACACCCCACCACCGGCACATCCCAGGCAAGGCTGAGGGCTTTCCCTAGGGCCATCCCCATAGCAAGTGCACTGGCTAGCCCTGGCCCGCAAGTCACCGCAATCTTAGAGATTTTCCCTGCATGCGGGTCTTCAAGGAGGGTGTCCAGTAAAGGCATGAATTGTTCAAGGTGCTCACGGCTAGCTAAATCCGGCACAACACCTCCATAGAGTTTGTGCAGGTCAATCTGGCGGTGTGTCCATTCCCCAACAAGCCCCGTTTCCGGAGCGAAAAGAGCCAGTGCAGACTCATCGCAAGAGCTTTCGATACCTAAAATCATGCAAGCTCTTTAGTGGTGGTTCGGGGGGAACTCGATATGAATGTAATAAGCCTGGGCCCGCTCGATTTGGTCAATCTGGTCATTGTCTCCCTGCCAGCGGCGTATATCAAAGAAGCTCACATAGATCATCATGCTAAATAGCAAGATCATGAAGACCCCTTGAGTACTTGCTACAAATCCTTCGGATAGTGGTCGCCCCCGTAGTTTTCCTATGGTGGCATAAAGCATTAGCCCACCATCCAACACAGGGATTGGCAGTAGGTTAAGGATCGCCAAATTAATATTCAGCAGGATCGTAAACCATAAAACAAGGCGCAGGTCCGTCGTCGTGAACGTATGCAAGACGCGGACAATCCCCGGAGGGCCCATTAAATTTTGTACGTTAATGTCTGAGTCTTTGTGTAAAAGGCTGCCCAAGGTTTTGAAAGTCATTGCCACATTATCGCCGAATTGATCGATTGGGTTGATGTGCACCAGCATCTCTTGCACTTGTGTTTGGATGCCTACCATGAGTTCCGTCTTAGCAGGAAGGAAAGCGGCTTGTGCCTGCTTTGGCATTTCTAAGGTGTAGGTTTTGCCGGCACTATTTTTGAAGGCAAGTAGCTTTCCAGATAGGTTCTCACTCGTGAAGTCCTCTAGAGATCCTACAGCTTCTCCATCGATAGCAACTAAAGTGTCTCCATAGCTTAAGCGTGGGAAAGTTTCCTTAGGTCCATCAGTAATTGCAAAAACAGCTAAGCTTGCAGGCGTATCCATTTCTACTAAGTGTGCTGGGGTCTCTTCTATGTAATGAGGGACCAGCTCAATCGTCTCTACCTCGCCAAAGGTAATGATCCCTAGCGGCTTAGTATAGGGCACTGCTTTAGGTTTAATAGACACCACAAAGGTTTCGTCTGCTCGCTGTAATGTGATTTCAGTACGTCGCTTAGGGCTCTCTCTTAATTTGTCAATGAAGGTATTTAGTGAGTAAAGCGGTTCACCCTCTGCAGCGATGAGGATGTCTCCTTTTTGGATTCCTGCCTTAGCTGCGGGGGAGTTCTCCATCACTTCTTGGATGAGGAGGGTTTGGCTCGGGGCGATTCCAATCTTTCGCATCTCATCCCCAGAGTGCGAGTTGATCTGCATGAGCTGCGGCTGCATAACAATATCCCGGTTCTGGCCATTACGCTGTACCGTGAAAGTTACCTGCGGCTTTCCGTCTGCGGTACGGCCCGTACCCATCACTACTTGCTTGCGGATGTCATTAAAAGTGCGAACACTTTCCCCATCAACAGTAAGCACCTTATCCCCTGGGAGCAGGCCTGCAAGGTGCGCAGGTCCGGCGATATCTGTGGTCTCATTAAGCGTTAAGGTTTCACAAACATACCCAATTGTAGTCGTCTGGTCTAACTCCGTAGTCGGGTGGCCCGCAATCCATAGGATAGTCGCCAAGAAGAAGGCAAAGATCATATTAAAGACCGCACCCATAACCGCTACAATCATCTTGCTTGTGTAGCTTACGGGCGGCAGCTGGTTCGGCTTTTGTTGGGACTCGCCCTCAATAGCGCTTAAGTCTGCGAGCTGAGGAAGGGCAACATAACCCCCTAGAGGCAGGAGTGACACACGATAGTCCACGCCATCCTTGGTCCAGCCAAAGAGCTTAGGTCCAAATCCAATCGAGAAGCGTTCTATTTTTAGGCCCCGTTTGCGTGCCGCCAAGAAATGCCCCAGCTCATGCACAAAAATAGAGCCTCCAAAGAAGAGGATTACTAAAAAGATAGACCAAATATTAGAGAATAAAGCGCTAAAGACTTCCATGGATTAAGCAGTAGGGATTGGGGTAGGAGTAATGAAGGTGCTCGCAAGAGCAAGCGCCTCTTGGTTGATTTCTAAAAGGGCCTCAATTGAGCTGGGGTCGCTATTAGGCATTGTATCCAAAGTCTTCTCGATGATTTTGGGTATATCGGTAAACGCAATGTTCGTGTCGACGAAGGCCTTCACTGCAACTTCATTAGCTGCATTAAATAAAGTAGGTGCAATACCCCCGGCCTCAAGGGCTTCCATTGCAAGCTTTAGGCACGGGAAGCGTGTTAGATCAGGCGGGTAAAGTTCTATAGACATGCCTTGGCTAAAGTCAAAAGTTGGGTAGACAGAGGCAGCCCTATCTGGGTAAAGCAAGCTGTTCTGTATCGGGAAAGTCATCGAGGCAGGGCTTAAGTGCGCTAAGATAGACCCATCCACAAAAGTAACTAAACCATGGACAGCACTTGTCGGGTTCACCAAGACTTCAAGCTTGTTTGCTGGCGTACCAAAAAGCCAGTGCGCCTCAATAAGCTCCAGGCCTTTGTTTGCCATCGTGGCAGAGTCCAGCGTGTTTTTTGGGCCCATGTCCCAGTTCGGGTGTTTGAGGGCTTGCTGTGGCGTTACGCTGTGCATTTGCTCCCAGGTGTAGTCCCGGAAAGGGCCACCTGAAGCTGTGAGGATGACCTTATCTACCTGTTGGGTAGGGTGGCCTTCTAGGCATTGGAAAATCGCATTATGCTCGCTGTCTAGGGGTAATAACTTTGTGTTATTTTTGCGTGCGGCTTCCATCACAAATTCTCCTGCCAACACGAGTACTTCTTTGCTTGCTAGGGCAACTTCTTTACCTGCGTTTAAGGCAGCAAGCGTAGGGCGGATGCCGTTGGTACCATCCATTGCCATCACGACAAGGTCTGCTTCGGGGAGCGTCGCTAGGGCCTCAAGCCCCTCAAATCCTTGGCTGAGTGTTGCCTGAGGGAAGTAGCCTTCGGTCTTAGCTTGCGTATAAGCATGCTCATCGAAGAGGCACACCTGGGGCACCTTAAACTCTTCAGCAATGGCGCTAAGCTCTGTATAGCGTGTGTTGCTAGCAACCCCTACAAGCTCCAAGCGGTCTGGGTGTTTGCGCAGGACCTTAAGGGTACTTTCCCCAATAGAGCCAGTAGCCCCGAAAAGAACGATACGTTTGCTCATAGGGTGTGCAGCAGGAAGAAGCCTAGTGGGGCCACAAGGATAAGGCTGTCGGTTAAATCAAACATACCACCAATACCAGGAATGATGCCTCCAGAATCTTTCATCTTAGCACGTCGTTTGATGGCAGATTGGATAAGGTCTGAAAAGATTGCCAAAATGCTGATAGGCACCGCACAGGCGATTGCTTTGGGAACGGTAAATGATGCTGGCATGTAGTGCACCGCAAAAATATTGATCGCAATACCAAGGATCACCGCCAGGAGGATTCCCCCGCCTACACCTTCCCAGGTTTTTGCTGGGCTGATGCTTGGTGCAAACTTGTGTTGGCCTAAGAGCATGCCTGTGAGCAAGCCCCCTACATCAGTAAATTTAGCAACTGCAATGAGCCACACGACTAACCATACACCCACAGTAGCATCCCCACGTTCCGCAAAGACTTGGATAAGCCGGACATAAAACTGCAACATAAAGGGTACATAAATAATGCCCCAGAGGGTTGAGGATAAAGGGGATGGTCCTTTACGGTAGCCCGGTACAATGATATACACAAACATCAGTAGGATGCAGCTGGTCACCAAGGCCAAGCTTAGTAAGGTAAGGCTAGCTAAAAAGTGGGAGTGTATCCCAAAAGGGTGGGGTAAGTACCAGGCCGTTAAACAAAGGAATGCGCCCATACCCATTCCGGTTGGGGCCAAGACGCGCCGCTTCATTTTTTCAAAGAGGCGGTAAAGTTCATACTGCGTGAGTAAGGCCATGAAGGTCACCACCCAAACGCCTCCTGGGGCGCCCCATTGTAGTAGTATAAAAGCTAAGCCTAGCCAGAGTAAAAGTGTACTGAAAGTTCTCTTAATCATGCTTTGAGAGATTCTACAAGCGCTTCTTGCTGGATTTGTTCACCCGTCTTGCCGAAGCGTCTTTGTTTATTTTGAAAGTGAGCAATAGCCTTACGGAATTCTTCTGGGGAGAAGGCAGGCCAAGGCGTATCGGTAAAGTAAAGTTCGGCATAAGCTGCCTGTAGCATTAAGAAATTGCTCAAGCGGACTTCACCTGAAGTGCGGATGATAAGATCCGGGTCAGGCATGCTTGTCGTGTACAGGTACTGAGAAAACACATCCCACGAGAGGTCTTTGCTGGAGGCGGTCCCTGCAGCAACCTCTTGCGCATAGCGCTGCGCTGCATCAAGCACTTCTAGGCGGGAGCCATAGTTCAGTGCAAGGACTAGGTGGCGGCCTGTATTATGCGCGGTCCTGTCCATCGCATCCTGAAAAGCTTTTTGTGTTTTTTGGGGGAGCTCACTGAATCGTCCAATTACGTGTAGGCGGACTCCATTATCAGTAAGGTTGTGCAAGTATTTTTTAAGCGTAGAGGAGAGTAACCCCATGAGTCCATTGACTTCCGTGCGGGGGCGGGACCAATTCTCCGAGGAGAATGCATAAAGGGTCGTGTATTCAATCCCTAGGCGGGTCGCTTCTTCGACAATTTTGATAGTTGCCTCAGCCCCTGCTTGGTGTCCTTGAGCCCGGCTTAAGCCCTGGCTTTGCGCCCAGCGTCCGTTACCATCCATAATGATAGCGACATGCCTGGGTGGGGTAGATTTTTGGGTGGGAAGCGACTCTAACACGATCTATCTGATATTTGATAATTTATTATAATAAATAAAGATGATAATACTTTTATAAAGACATATCATTGGCTGGAGTGCAAAGTCAAAATACCCAGAAACAGATCAAGAAGGGGCCTATTGAGCTGCTAATTTAATTTAGAGAATAAGGTGATTGTCTTGAAATTTTCTAAGAAGCTTATAACCTAAGATTAAACAATACCCGCTATGCACCCTTACATTGAAAAAGTCTTTGATATAACCTGTAAACGAAATCATACCGAACCCCTATTTTTACAGGCCGTTCAGGAAGTTTTAGAGTCCTTAACCCCTGTTGTGGAGGAACATCCTGAACTCGAAGAGCTTAATGTGCTCGAACGGATTTGCGAGCCTGAGCGCCAAGTGATTTTCCGTATCGTCTGGCAGGATGACCAGGGCCATATCCAGGTTAACCGGGGCTTTCGTACCGCATTTAATGGGGCCTTGGGGCCTTACAAGGGGGGCTTGCGTTTTCACCCTACGGTCAACAACGGGATGATCAAGTTCTTGGCTTTCGAGCAGATTTTCAAAAATAGCCTAACCGGTTTGCAGATCGGGGGCGGTAAAGGCGGTGCTGATTTTAGCCCACGGGGTCGTTCTGATTCTGAGGTCATGCGCTTTTGCCAAGCCTTCATGACAGAGCTTTGCCGTTATATCGGGGACCGTCGGGACGTTCCTGCCGGAGACATCGGAGTAGGTGCTCGAGAAATCGGTTATCTTTTTGGCCAATACAAACGTATCACAAACCGCTATGAACTCGGTGTGCTGACCGGGAAGTCAACCGAGTGGGGAGGGTCCCTAGCGCGTAAGGAAGCAACTGGCTATGGCTGTGTTTACTTTGCCCAAGAAATGCTTAAAACCAGCGGAGAAGCTTTCGATGGAAAAACCTGTGTGGTTTCAGGCTCTGGAAACGTTGCTCTGTATGCGATGCAGAAGCTTGAGCAGCTTGGCGCCAAAGTAGTGGCCTGTTCAGACTCAGACGGCTATATCTACCACGAGAAAGGCATTGATTTTGAATTAGTCCGCCAAATTAAGGAAGTGGACCGCCAGCGCATCCGGACCTACCTAGAAACCCATAAGGATGCTAAGTACAAGGCTGGGTGTTCAGTATGGGAAGTCCCCTGCCAGATGGCCTTCCCGTGTGCTACCCAGAATGAGATTACAGAAGATACGGCCCGGGTCTTAATCGACAATGGGTGTAGGCTTGTGTGTGAAGGGGCTAACATGCCCACAACGCCCGAAGGGGTGCATATTTTTCAGGAGGCTGGAGTACTCTATGGCCCAGGTAAAGCTGCTAATGCAGGAGGGGTTGCTGTATCTGCGCTAGAAATGCAACAGAATGCGAATTGGTCTGCCTGGACTTTTGATGAGGTAGATCAACGTCTTCATAAGATTATGGAGAAGATCCACAGTACTTGCTTATCCCATTCTCAGAAATACGGAAGAGATCAAGATTATGTGATGGGGGCTAATATTGCTGGATTTTTGCGTGTAGCCCAAGCTATGGTTGCTCATGGCGTCGTTTGATACTTTACGGAATACGTTTTTAGGTCATCTAGAGCAAGAGCGGCAGCTCTCAAAGTACACAGTGCGCAACTATGCTCATGCGATTGAGCGCTTACTGCAGTGGTGGTTGGGTCAAAAATGGCCTCAGGATAGGTTAATAGCCATCACTCCCCAGCAGGCACGTGCCTTTGTGATCGAGCAGCAGCACACACTCTCACGCAAAACTTTGCACATGCATGTCTCCGGCCTAAGGACTTTCTTTCACTATTTACTCAAGCATAAGAAGATTACAGTAAACCCTTGGGCTGCGCTGGTGCTCCCCAAGACAGAGAAAAGCCTACCAAAATTTTTAACCGAGAAGCAAATCGTGAATCTTCTTGCCGGGCCGATGCGGCTTCTAGAGCAAGAGACGCTCAAGCCCTTCGAGGCTTGGCGCGATCGTTTAGTGCTTGAGTTGCTTTACGGAGGTGGTTTACGCGTGAGTGAACTCGTCGCGCTTAATTATGGATCCATCGACAAACGCAACGGCGTAGCTCGCATCCTCGGGAAGGGGAGTAAAGAGCGCTTATGTCCTTTAGGAAAAGTTGCGCTGGCCTGCTTAGAGAAGTTTGAAACAGAGTTTGCTTCATCGACAGATACCCAATCCCCCGTCCTTGTTACAAAAGCAGGGAAGCGTTTAAACGTACGCACCGTGCAACGTCTAGTTAAAAAGTATCTAGGCCTCGCAGATCTCCCCATGGATATTACGCCTCACAAGATCCGTCACACTTACGCAACCCACTTATTGAACAATGGTGCTGATTTACGTTTATTGCAAGACCTCTTGGGCCACGCAAGTTTATCGAGCACGCAAGTCTATACTCATGTAGATATGGCTCGCCTAAAAGAAGCGCATAAGCAAGCCCACCCAAGACCCTAGGGGGTCATCAATTAAGTCTTTTGGCCGGCAAATGGGTTTTTCTGCGCTTCCCGTTTGACCCCTGGGGTGGTGTATTTTTTGATTCGTGGGAGTCCTAAATCGTCTCTAAGATTCGATAGCGAAACGCTCTTTTCAGGAGCCAATTAAAGCATTGCTAAATCATTAAAAATGCTTTACATATATTCTTCCCCATGAGCGACACCCCTATTGCTATGGCCCTGGGCAAAGTGATTATTGCTGCAGCATGGTCGGATGGATGCATTCAAACCGAAGAGGTAGACTGTATTAAAGATTTGTTGTTTCATTTACCCGAGCTTTCAACTCAGGACCTCGAGGTTTTGGAAAACCTCCTAGAAAAACCAATTACAGAAGCGCAATGCACTGCATTTATTAAAGAGCTTATCGAAGCTCTTGATTCCCAGCAGCAGCGTGCTTTTGCATTGTTTGCGCTTGAGCGCGTGATTAATGCCGATGGTGTAGTGACCGAACGTGAACGTGCTTTGGTAGACCGTGTGAAGGAAGATATTCTTGCCAGTGCAGACTCTCAACTTCTGGAGCGGTTTACCCGCTTGCTACATAAGGCCCTCTCATTCCGTCTTAAGGCGTGCCACAAACCCCTCAAGGACGACTCTCTGGAAAACTTCATCCAAGAGAAGCTTAGCCTTATGGGGAAGCAGGCTATTGCCCCAGACCTCCCTGCAGAAGAATTACGCAAACTCTGCTTGGCTGGTATGCTTATGGCTCGCGTAGTCTGGGCGAATGAAACCATTTCAGATGCAGAGATTCACTCCTCAGTACTCTATCTAGAAGATAAGTGGGAGCTCAACGCCCAAGAGGCTTTATTCGTCACTCGTATCACCTTAGATCCCTCTGTTTGCCAATTGGATATTATTCGCATGTGCCGCCAGTTCTACGAGCGCACCTGTATGCGCGAGCGTGTCCAGTTCTTGGATGTTTTATTCAAGATAGGTTTTGCAGACAACCAGCTCACCGAGAAGGAATTCTCTAGAATCATGGAGATCACGGCTCATCTCAAGCTAGGCCAAGATCATTTCCAAGAAGCATTGAGCCGGGTTAATATGATTGCGGCTTAATCTGTCTGAGTATCTTCTTCCGAAGGCCCTTCAGTCTCGTGGAACTCTTTGAGTTTCTCGGCCTTTTCAAGTGCTGCTTGTAACTCATCGACTTTGATAGGCTTGTCCACAAAGTCGTTCATCCCTGCACTGAGGCAAAGCTCCTTATCCTGGTCTCGTGCCCCGGCTGTGATTGCTATGATGTGGGGCTGTTGATCTTCGGGGAATTCTTGGCGTATACGCTTTGTTGCATCCACGCCTCCAAGCTCAGGCATATGCATGTCCATCAGGATGACATCATAGTGCTGCCGCTTAAGTGCTTCGATAGCCTCAAGGCCATTGCCTGCAGCATCCATCTGGTAGCCAATTTTTTTCAGGAGGAGTCTGGCTACCTTCTGGTTAACATCATTATCTTCAGCAAGTAAAATGCTGAGGCTCTTTGTTTCAGGCAGCGTATTCTCTTTGATGAGTGCCTCTTGGGTAAGGCGTTTTTTAGCTGCGTGAGGATCAATCGTAAAGACGAGTGTTTTTAAGAGTGCATTGCGTTTGATTGGCTTAGTGCTCACAGCGCTAAAATCAAGTAGCTTAGAGTGCTCGATGATATCATAATTATTGACTGAGGCAGTCATTATTAGCGGAATAGCCTTCATCTCAGGGACATTCCGAATTGTAGTAAGCAGTTGCACCGCTTCTAGCGCACAAATCTGAATATCGACGATCCCAATATCAAAGACTTGTCCCGCCTTAACGTATTCAGAAGCTTCTCCGGCCGAGGAGGCAATGGTTGGGTTCATGCCCCATTCTTTAGTGAGGTCTTTAAGGATACCTAAGAGTGTCTTGTTTTCCTCTACAATGAGGATGCGTTTATCTTTTAGTGGCGTAATATCTAGCGGTATTTTTTTCGAGGTGTTATCCGCTTTTACTTTAACCGTAAAGGCAAAGGTAGAGCCTTCACCTTCTACACTCTCTACCCAAATCTCCCCACCCATAATATGGGTAAGGCTTTTAGAGATCGTGAGACCTAAGCCCGTACCGCCGAACTTCCGTGTGGTAGAGGCATCTACCTGAGAGAAGGATTTAAAGAGCTTATCTTGTTTGTCTTTAGGGATTCCCATTCCCGTATCACGCACAGAGAATTGAAGGATAAGTCCATCTTCGACTTCCTCTTTGAGGGTGATTTGTGTATGGACCTCACCTTTTTCAGTAAACTTAAGGGCATTACCAATTAGGTTCACCAAGATTTGACGGATTCGGGTGGGGTCACCCACAAGTGTCTTAGGTATGTTCGCGTCGATCCCTAGCAAAAGATCGATCTTCTGGCTGGAAGCTTTTAGTACAAAGAGGTCTATGCAGTCTTCAAGACAGGTCGCCAGATCAAAAGAGATATTTTCAATCTCAATCATACCCGCTTCAATCTTTGAAAAGTCTAAGATCTCATTGATAATCGTAAGAAGCGCATCACTACTGTTGCGGATTGTCTCTACAAAGTCACGTTGTGCCGGGGTTAGCTCTGTATCTGCCAAGAGTGTAGTCATTCCCAGGATGGCATTCATCGGCGTGCGGATTTCATGGCTCATATTCGCCAAGAAGTCACTTTTACTCTTATTAGCTTCTTCTGCCTCTCGCGCCATCTCTTTGGCTTGAGCAATAGCCTCCTGGGCTTCTTTTTGGGAGCGCTCTATAGCTTGTTCTTGTTTCTTCCGGTCGGTTATATCATCAACAGAGCCAGCCATACGTAGACTTTGCCCTTCTTTATCCCAGAGGGCTTGACCACGCGCGTGGATCCATACATAGGTGCCATCTTCACGCCTAAGTCGGTACTCAATGTCATAAGGCACTTTCTTTTCTATGTGATCATAAAGGGCCTCTTCAACTCGCTGGAGGTCTTCCGGGTGGAGTCTGTCAAAAAACGAGCTCACATCCGGTACAAAGTCCTCATCCGAGATCCCCACAATCTCTTTAAACCGGGGGGACCAATACAACTCACTTGTTTGGAAGTTCCAGTCCCATAGGCCAGAGTTCGAGCCTTGTACCGCCAGCTCATAGCGTTCTTCACTTGAGCGCAGTTCTTGTTCCAGCTTCAGGGCTTCATCAATATTCGTGATGACTCCCCAGTGTGCAATGATCTCTCCTGTTTCATCTTTTACCGCACTCACATGTAGGATGACGTTCAGTATTTTGCCCGAACGGGTCCTCAGTTTTACTCTCTCTTTTTGCGGGGTTCCCTCACGTACTGCTTTAAACATGTGCGCTCCTTTTTCAAGGTCCACATGCAGCGCCTTACGCCCTCCAGCTTCGTTGAGTATCTCTGCTGTAGGATACTCAAACATTTCTGCAAAGGTGTTGTTAATATAAAAGAAATCACCTGCCTGATTAACAATAGCAATCGCATCCCGCGTCGAATTCAGTGCGAGCTTCATCGTAGTTAAAACGACTTCTTCTGAATATTCACTAGGAATCTCAGGGCTGGCGGTTTTTGCATCAGAAGAGGGCAGTGCTTCTTCGTTGTTTTTCATTGTGAGAGGGGGGAAAGGGGTTGAGCTGGTTAGCCGCAAAACAGCTTATAGGAAAGACTATCTAGAACAGGTGTTCATTAAAACTAAAAACATATTTGATGGGTAAGGTTTGTTTAACCTGAGTTGAAAAAAGAACGTATTCAGATTGTGGGGAGGCAATCCTTCTATAGAAAAGTCGGCACAAAAAAGCCCTTTCTGAAGTCAGAAAGGGCTGAAAGTCTAAAATTTAGAACAGTTTTTTAGCTGTTACTAAAGAAGTGTTTAGGAACGCTTGCGGTGGCGCTTCTGGAACTTCTCAACACGTCCAGCAGTGTCCACAAATCCACGCTCACCAGTCCAGGCAGGGTGGGTGTCTGAGGTGATCTCACAGACGACGACGCCATACTCCACGCCATCAATAACTTCCGTCTGCTTAGAGCGACGAGTAGAGCGTGTTAGAAATTTCTTCCCGCTGGATACGTCAGTAAAGCAGGTTGGGTAAGACTCAGGATGTTTCTCTTTATTCATTATTTATTGATAATTGATTATTATCCTTGGCGGGCCTTAAAACGTGGGTTTGTCTTACAGATAACGTACAAACGTCCTTTACGGCGTACGACTTTACAGTCAGGGTGCCGTGTTTTGAGTGATTTAATAGATGAAACCGTCTTCATTGGTCAGTAAATAAATTGTTGAAAGCCAAGGAGTGAATCGTACCCCACAGCCTATGTCAACGCCCTTTTTGTCGATTCTAGCTCCAGGCCTGCAAATGGAGCTTATTTTTGTCTGGCTCCGGGGTCTCCGCGAAGTATACGGCTAGGCGCAGTGCGGCCAAGAGGGTGATGGGGGCGTCTGGCTTGTGTTTTTGGTATTCCTCGAAGAGGGCATCCGGGCAGCGCCCCTGGAGCTGGTGTATGTCTGAGAATCCAAGGTCAATCAGCGCCCGAGCCGCCACCACATCCATCCGCGGGATCCGCATAAAGGGGGACTTAAGTGCCTCATAATCAACTTTTTTCTTCTTTTTCTTGGCTTCCATGGCGATCTTTAGGCCACATTTTGGCCCACGTCTTGAAAATTGGCAGAAATCTGCCAATTTTCAAGAAAAGCTTTCAATCTTTTAGCCCGCCTGACCGCTTCTTAAATGCCTAGGCTCTTCTAGCTTCTTTTTTAAGATTTCTGCAGCTGCAGGATTGTCACAAAACACAGCATTACCCCAAGGGGTATTCCCCATGAGGTCTATAGCATTTAAATTTGCTCCTACCTTAATGAGCAGTTCTAAGGCTTGGGTTGAGCCATTATCCTCTACAGCCTTATGCAAAGGGGTAATTCCCGTAGCATTTGCAGCATTCACATTGGCTCCCGCTTGAAGGAGTATTTGCATAGCTTTTAGGTTACGGACTCCTACAGCGAAATGCAGCGCAGTATCCTTGAATTTATTAACAGCATTTACATTTACCCCTTCTCGAAGGAGTTTGACTAAGGCTTCAGTGTTAGGCAGGAGTACCGCCTCATGCAGAGCTGTGCGACCATTCCCTTTGTTATTTATTGCCTGAGTATTGGCTCCGGCCCTAACAAGTATCATTATGGCTTCAATATCTTGCCCGCGCACAGCCTGATGTAGGGGGGTGTCATCCTCCTTGTTTCTAGCGTTTATGTCCGCCCCCGCTTTAAGGAGTACTTGTATGGCCTTGGCTGGGAAGGACCACCCTGCGGCTGAGAATAAAGGCGTTTCGCCATTTTCGTTTTTAGTATTAACCTTTGCCCCAGCATCTATGAGTGCCTGCATGACTTGCGCATGGCCGAACCATGCCGCTTTATACAACGGTGTTTCTCCTTTACCATCAGTAGCGTGAACATTCGCTCCTTCCCTGATGAGTTCTGCTACTGCTTGATCCTTACCCCAGCTAGCAGCGTAATGCAGGGGCGTGCTATCCATATTTTTTCTACGAATCAGGTCTTTACTTCTTGGCTCAAAGTTTGCTTTAGCCTCAATGTTCGCTCCAGCGTCAATGAGTGCGCGTATGATTTTCGTATGGCTTCTAAATGTAGCCGAGTGTAAAGGAGTCTCGCCGTCGTCATTAGTAGTATGGATATTTGCTCCTAGCTCAATCAAGTACTGTACTACCTCAATGGCGTTTTCATATACAGCAAAATGCAAGAAGGTATGGTCACGTAGTGGAGTATTAAGATATATATCTGAGTTCCTGAGCGCCTTGGTAAGCGCCTCTTTTTGTCCTAATCTCAAAACCTTCTTTATGCCTTTTGCAGCCCCTTCAAAATCTTTTTCGAGAAGGTCCTTTAGGATCGTCTTGATAAGCGCTGAAGGCTCTCCTTTATCCTTTTGCTTGAGCGCATGCAGTTGTGCGGATGGCTTGAGGCTAGGGCAGTGTTGCTGCACCTCCCGCCTGGTCATTGTCCCTGTGGTAGCAGCCGCTTTCTCTAGGATCCTTATGACGTTAGGATTGCCATTGCGTTTAGCCCCATGCAAGGGAATGTGGCCAGCATTATCCGTAACGTGAATATTTGCCCCAGCGTCAACGAGTAGCTGTACGGCCTCAGGATTACCATTGCTTGCCGCCTCATGCAAGGGAGTGTAGCCATATTTATCCGTAGCATGAATGTTTGCCCCGGCGTTAATGAATAGCTGTACGGTCTCAGTACTCTGCTGAACCCCCCGTCCGTCCATTTCGCCGGTAGTGGGTGTTGTACTGTCTTCAGGCACAGTCGTGCCCGTATTAGATGATGTAGTGGGTTTAATGTCCATAGATTAGGCCCTCTTTATGTGGAATTTTTCTTGGACTGTCAATACCCTCAAAAGACTATGGGGAGGAAGGGTTTTTGAGAAGGGTAGATCACCCTTGGTGCCTATTTGATCGGGCATCCTACTTCGCTAAAGCTTCGAAGGACAAGTCGAAGGATAGGAGCATACCTTCATGACCATAATGCCATGTGGTGTTAAGGGATATTATATGAACTTCGTCTGCTAACTTGTGGCTCTTGGGCGATTTCAAAGGGCAGGTACTCTTTTCATCAGAGCAAATACCGTCCTTTTTTATACCATTTAGCATTATCTACGTGAACGTGAGCATGCCCGTGAGCTTGCCCGATTATTAGGCTTTCAAAATCCCTCAGTCTTATTTCAACAGCTTTTAGGCCCTTCATATCCCCATCCCCCCTTCTTTCCCAAAAAAAACTTCAACCTCAATAATAAACTCCTAAAAACTCATATCCTTCTCACTACTAACCAAATCCCTATTTCCTAACGGTTTTTAGATTTTTCCCAAATAAACCAAATTTCCCAACTGAGCCAAATATCCCAACGGAGCATTTGTGCTTTTTAGGTTCTGTGGTATAATGGGGGCACTTCTGGCCGAGCTTGTCCGGTTCTTCACGGAACTTGGCTCAAGTGTGACAAGAGGTGTGACATTTGTGTGACACACTGTCTCATTTTTTGACCCAGGACGAAGGCCTATCCATTTTTAATAAAACCCATAACCTACTTATAAATAATAACTTATGATTTAGTGCTTGCGCTTAGATGAGGACACTCCAGACTGGCACCGAATTTGCAAAAAAGAACACATATGAAAAAGAGCAATAAAGTACTTGGAATCGATTTAGGAACCACCAACTCCTGTATGGCAATTATGGAGGGGGGCGAGCCTGTAGTCATCCCTAATGCTGAGGGCGGACGCACAACCCCATCGATCGTAGCTTTCAGTAAGAAGGGCGAGCGTTTGGTTGGTCAGGCAGCAAAGCGCCAAGCCGTAACGAATCCAGAGAATACACTTTTCTCCATTAAGCGTTTGATCGGGCACATGTTCGGTGAAGTGCAGGGCGAAGTCGAGAATCTCCCATACAAGACCGTTAAGGGTAAAAATGGTGAGGTCTTGATTGCGTGCCAAGTCGGTGATGAGACCAAGGAGTTCTCCCCGCCAGAAATTTCAGCAATGATCCTCAGTAAGCTCAAGAGCGATGCAGAGGCTTACTTGGGCGAAGAGATCACCCAGGCTGTCATCACAGTACCTGCTTACTTTAATGACTCTCAGCGTCAAGCAACCAAAGATGCTGGAGCAATCGCAGGGCTAGAGGTATTGCGTATTATTAACGAGCCTACCGCAGCATCCCTTGCTTATGGCTTGGACAAAAAGAGCGAAGAGAAGATCGCTGTTTACGACTTAGGGGGAGGAACCTTCGACGTTTCTATCCTAGAAATCGGTGACGGTGTGTTCGAGGTAAAGGCCACTAACGGTGACACCGCCCTCGGAGGAGACAACTGGGATACCGCAGTGATCGATTGGCTCATCGAAGAATTTAAGAAAGAAAACGGTGTTGACCTTCGCCAGGACAATATGGCCCTGCAGCGTTTGAAGGAAGAGGCCGAGAAGGCAAAGATCGCCCTTTCTTCAGCCCAACAGACTGACATTAACTTGCCCTTCATCACCGCAGATGCCAGTGGGCCTAAGCACCTTAATGTTAGCCTAACCCGCGCAAAGCTCGAGCAGATCTGTGACCACCTGTACGCACGTACGCTTGACCCTATCCGCAAGTGTCTCGAAGACGCAGGCCTTGGTAAGGGTGATATGGACGAGCTCGTACTCGTTGGAGGTATGACCCGTAGCCCTAAGGTGATCGAAACAGCGCGTGAGTTCGCCGGTAAAGACCCACACCAAGGTGTAAACCCAGATGAAGTAGTAGCAATCGGTGCTGCGATTCAGGGTGGGGTACTCCAAGGTGATGTGAACGACATTTTGCTCCTCGATGTAACACCACTAAGCCTTGGTATTGAAACGGCAGGAGGGGTCGCAACACCTATGATCGAGCGTAACACCACGATCCCAAGCAAGAAGAGCCAAGTCTTCACGACTTACGGTGATAACCAAACCGGTGTAGATATTAAAATTTGCCAAGGGGAGCGCCCCATGGTTAAGGACAATAAGCTCTTGGGTAACTTCCGCCTAGAAGGAATCCCCGCAGCTCCGCGTGGTGTCCCTCAAATCGAGGTTACGTTTGATATCGATGCAAATGGTATCTTGCACGTGACCGCTAAGGATAAGGGAACCGGCAAGGATCAGAGTATTTCAATCACCGGTTCTTCAGGTCTGTCTAACGAAGACATCGAAAAAGCTAAGCAAGAAGCAGAAGCACACGCTAGTGAAGATGCTCAAATCAAGGAAAAGGTAGAAGCGCGTAATCACCTCGATTCACTCGTCTACCAGACCGAGAAGCAAATCAGCGAGCTTGGCGAAAAGATGCCTGAAGACAAGAAGACCGAGATCGAAGCATTGATTGCTACCGGTAAAGAAGTCCTTGCTAAAGAAGATGCTTCAGCTGAAGAACTCAAAAGCGCTGCTGATGCAGTGACTGAAAAGTTCCAGGCCTTCTCTCAGGAGCTTTACGCCCAGGCAGCAGCCGCTGAAGGGGGTGCGAACCCAGGTGCAGATGCCGCAGGCCAAGAGCAAGCGTCAGACTCCAAGCCAAAAGGTGACGAGGGTGATGTAATCGATGCGGAGGTTGTCGAAGATAATAACAAGTAATTTATAAAAACAGAGTTTATTAAATTCTAATAAGTCTATAACTAACCAAAAATAACTAAGTAACTATGAGTAATAATCAAACGCCTATCCAACCTCTTGGAGATCGGGTGCTTATTAAGCAAATCGAAGAAAAAGAGCAAATGAAGGACGGGATCTACATCCCCGAAGCCGCACAAGAAAAGTCTCAGGAAGCTGAAGTCGTTGCTTTAGGCACAGGCCGTAAGAACGACAAGGGAGAGTCTGTTGAGTTTTCCGTAAAAGTAGGCGACCGTGTCCTTACAAGTAAGTACGGAGGTACCGAAGTTTCTGTTTCTGGTCAGACCTACATGCTCGTGCGTGAAGATGACATCTTAGGTGTCATGCAAACCTCAGCTTGCTCTGCTTAATCCTTAATTCACTAAAAAAAGTTTAAAATAACATGGCTAAACAATTATTGTTTGATGAGTCCGCACGTAAGAAGATCCTCAAAGGAATCGAAACTCTTGCTAAGGCGGTAAAAGTAACCCTAGGACCTAAGGGCCGTAATGTGCTTCTCGATAAGAAGTTTGGTTCTCCTACAGTAACTAAAGACGGTGTCAGTGTTGCTAAAGAGATCGAGTTAGAAGACGCTTATGAAAACATGGGTGCTCAGATGGTTCGTGAAGTTGCTTCCAAGACTTCTGACAACGCCGGTGACGGAACAACCACAGCGACTGTTCTTGCTGAGGCGGTATACCGCGCAGGTCTTAAGAACGTAGCTGCAGGCGCGAATCCTATCTACCTAAAGCGTGGTGTGGACAAGGCTGTAGAAGCTGCTGTTGCTGAGCTTGCAAACGTAAGCAAGAACGTGAACTCCCGTGAGGAGATCCGCCAGGTAGCAACCGTATCTGCAAACTGGGACACCGAAATTGGTGAGATCATTGCAGAGGCAATGGACAAAGTAGGTAAGGACGGAACCATCACCGTTGAAGAAGCTAAGGGAATCGAAACGTCTCTAGACGTTGTTGAAGGAATGCAGTTCGATAAGGGATACCTAAGCCCTTACTTCGTGACTGATTCTGAGTCTATGGAGTGTACTCTAGAAGACGCTTACATCCTCATCCACGAGAAGAAGATCGCTAACCTAAATGACTTGCTCCCTCTACTTCAGAGCGTTGCTAAGGCAGGTAAGCAATTCCTCTTAATCGCTGAAGACATCGAAGGTGAAGCCCTAGCTGCTCTAGTAGTGAACAAGCTACGTGGTACTTTGAACGTATGCGCAGTGAAGGCACCTGGTTTTGGTGACCGTCGTAAGGCAATGCTCGAAGACATCGCTGTCCTTACAGGTGGACGTTGCATCACTGAAGATTTGGGTATTAAGCTCGAGAACGTACAGCTCGAAGACCTCGGACAAGCCAAGCGCATTACTGTTGACAAGGAAAACACTGTCATCGTTGAAGGTGCAGGAGATGCTGCAGACATACAAGGCCGCGTGAAGCAGATCCGTCGTCAGATCGAGGAAACTAGCTCTGACTACGACCGCGAGAAGCTCCAAGAGCGTCTAGCGAAGCTTGCTGGTGGTGTTGCTGTTGTGAACGTAGGTGCTGCTACTGAGCCTGAAATGAAGGAAAAGAAGGCCCGTGTAGAAGATGCCTTGCACGCAACCCGCGCTGCTGTAGAAGAAGGAATCGTCCCTGGAGGAGGAGTTGCACTTCTACGTACGGACAAGGCAATCGCTGCTCTAACCCTCGAGGGTGAAGAGAAGATCGGTTCTGAGATCGTTCGCCAAGCAATCCGCGAGCCATTGACACAACTTTGCCGCAACGCTGGTGAAGAAGGTGTCTTGGTAGTACAGAAGGTACTCGAGTCTGAAGGTTCCCAAGGTTACAACGTAGCGACCGGTAAGTTCGAAGACTTGATCCAATCTGGTGTGGTAGACCCAACAAAGGTAACCCGCTCTGCGCTACAAAATGCTGCTTCCGTAGCGAGCTTGTTGCTCACTACCGAGTGCATGATCACCGACCTTCCTGAGAAGGAAAAGGCTCCTGCAGGTGCTCCAGGAATGGACCCTATGGGTGGCATGGGTGGCATGGGCGGCATGATGTAAGCCGTTTGGGTTAACCCAACTCTTTAAAAAACACCTCCTGTTATAGGAGGTGTTTTTTTGTGGTAATCTAAAAAGAGTTTTTAAATAAAGCCTTTAATGACTCGGTACTCAACCCCTTCGTTGGTAGCTTTGAGGACTTCTACCTTGGCATTCTTGATGTTGATCATATTGCCCTCATCGAGGTCTATGTAGATCTCTTGGTAGAGGAGGTTGGTTGAGGAAGAGTAGTCAAATTCGCGGTATAGGAAATTAACCGTATCATCATCAGAGCGCCCACTATAAATAAGCTCTTGGAGCTCTCCGCCCGTGACACGCATGGTGCGTTTGTATTCAAGGGGGATTTTTATATCACTGACAGTCTCTTTGAGCTGCTGGTGGCCAAAGCCTTCCCATTCTACCCAGAGGTAGCCTTCATCCTCTCCCTCATCTACAATAAGCCCACCGACTACGGAGGTGTCTTCAAGCGGGTAGGAGACCACGACATCTTGCGCACTGCGGTATTTATTACCCAAGCGTGTAGTAACCGTATGGTCTAGGGGGCCTGGGTAGATGGTAAACTTTTTCTTTTCGAGTTCGTCTGTTTCCCAGATTGCAGGTTGGGTAAGTTCGATACTATCGTTTTTGCTAAGGGTACCTTGGCGCAGCATCGGTTCTCCTAGGGGGACAAAAGTAGTCCCGTTAGTTTTGGGGAAGTCAATCGTCTCGGTACGTGAGCGGGCTGTTTTAGGCTCCTCATAAGAGACGTGCCCGCAGCCCAAAAAGAGTAAGCTATAACCGAGTGCGAGTGTGAGGTAGAAAAAACGAGTGGGGTAATTCATAAGCAGTAATTGTATAAAATTACCTTACCAAAGAACTCTGAGTTTGACTACATAAAATTTTTATATAAAAATGATCTATCATCAATTTGGTATTACCCCTTATGAAAAAGTGCTTACTCCCTCTGTTTTTCCTTCTTACGATAACGTCTGCTTGGGCAGCCTCCCCGCTTGTGAAGCAGCTCCAGGATCATGTTGTAGTACCCGAAGGGTCTTCATTTGTGCCGACTAGCCTTGATGGCACTAAAGATTACTACCTGCTTTACTATTCAGCCCATTGGTGCCCCCCTTGCCGTAAGTTCACCCCTGTATTTGTGAAGGCTTATAACGAGCTTCGAGAGAAGGGGATCGATAATTTTGAAGTCATCCTGGTCGGTTATGATTATACCGAAGACAAGATGTTACATTACATGGAAATTGCGCACATGCCTTGGTTAGCCGTAGATTACAGTAAGCGTAAGGACATCCCTATTGTGAATGATTTAGCAGCGCGTGGAATCCCTAACTTAGTTGTGCTGAACCGCGCCGGGAATGTGCTATTGCGCACTTACGTAGGTGATACTTACGTTGGGCCTTACAAGGTGCTAGAGGACTTTGTTAAACTGGTAGACCCCCTTTGAGCTAACTCAATGTTTCAGTAAGCCAGTCGTACGCTTTGATGCCAAAGTAGTTTGTATTGGTGAGCTGGCAGTGTGCCTCTGCGCCCCATTCGCTTGTGAATACCTCTTGGGTGAGGGGGCCTTGGATAAATTGGCAGAAGTGAGTGAACTGCTGCTTGGGCGCTTGGCCTTCTTGCTCCCCTAGGCAGGCTAGTGTCGGGCAGGCGATCTCAGTCAGCATTTGAGGGCTGACGATGAAGGCCTGGAGGTACTCCATAAGATCGTACAAGGTCTTTGCGCCGAAGCGGGTGAAGATGGCCATTAAGTTGTTTTTCTCCATGGGCCTGATCTTATCGGCCTCGAGCTTGCGGAGTGCCTCTAAGGAAAAGTCCGGGATTTGCTCGATGCCGTCTTGCTGGAAAAAGGCCTTAAAGTAATTCCAGAGATTACAAATAGGGGTGTTGGTAATCAGTGCGGCAATGCGAGAGTCATGAGCGGCTGCGCGGGTGGCTAGGTAGCCTCCGAGGCTGATGCCACACAGGGCGATTTTTTGAGGGTCTACCTCGGGCCGTGCGACCAAGGTATTCACTACCTCAGTAAGGACGCGCTCGTAATCGGGGATGAAGTAAGACGGCTCGTTATTATCTTTGATCGGGTAGCCCCCTTGGCCAGGGCCTTCAAAGACAAGTACATTAAAGCCGCGTTTAACGGCTTCTTTACCGAACATTAGATAGAGCTCTTCATTACTAGAGTCAAACCCACCTACTAAAATAAGGGTAGGGCGTTCTATTACCCGTGTGTCAGGCTGGACAAAGTATCCGGGCATCAGCGTGTCCTCGAAGGGGATTTCTATAAACTCACACGGTGTTTCGAGGAAGGGGCACGCAGCTAGGAAGGCTTGCCGGCTTTGGACATTAAGCGCCTGACGCCGTTGACTCTCGATATTTTCGAAGTAAAGGGCGCAGTAGTAATACATACTTGCGCGGGTGTAAAGATCTGCGGCCGATACGGTATGGCCTTTTTTGACATGCAGGAGTGCTTCGGACTCTAGCTGCTCGGCGAGGGCTTCCCAGTGGGTGACCCAGGTCTCGGGTTGGTGGCTTTCGATGTGGGAGGCTACTGCGAGGCATTCGCCTACGGTAGCTCCGCCTGCGCCAATAGTGGAGAAGGCGCGTAAAAGTTGTTGGTCCATTTCTAAGTCTTCAAAGGCTTGAAGGCTTAGAGTCTCTTTAGTGGGGGTATCGACAGAAGACATTGTGGGGTGGTCTTGTTGGCTAATTATTCTTCCAGCACCTTAAGCATTTAACAAGACATTTATGGGGTAAAAAAAACCTCAAGCGAATAAATACTTGAGGTTTTGAAAAGTGATAACAAAGGGCTTAGACGACTTTCTCGACCTTGCCTGCTTTGAGTGCCTTAGCAGATACCCACATACGTTTGATGGAGCCATTTGCAAGGCGTACGCGTACGCGCTGTACATTAGGCTTAAACCAACGCTTTACAGCTTTGGTAACGTGGGTTCCAATTCCGCCACTGATCTTAGACTGACCCTTGCGGTGAATACGACGGCCCCGTGTAGGGCGCTTTCCTGTGATGGCACAAATTCTAGACATGATATTTAATCGATTGAGTAAATGAAGCTAGTGGCTCTTGGAGGGAAGGCAAGCCTTTTTTATTAATTTTTTATTATCAAAAACACTGAGTTTGACCCTAGGGAGAGGGGCTTGTAAGATTCAGGGATGGAAGCCCTTAGATCAACCCCGTCAGGAGGCTCCACGGCCTCAGAAATGCCCCCGCAGCCCTCGGCTAGTACTGGCCATTCAATCCACCCGCCTGCCACCCTTCAGGAGAGTGGGGCCCCGCTAGAGGGGCGTACTGTAGCGCAGGTGAGTACCGAGAGTATCTTGGCTAAGGCCCTAGGCCAGGGGAGTAAGATGAGCCTGAGTGGGGCGATCAAGGATTTCTCCCAGTCTCATTGTTATGGAGATAAATACCGTAACGCATTTTTACAAATCTTGAGCATCCTTCAGGCTAGGTTGATAGAGTGGAGTGCTGAGGATATTAATGCCTTATTTGAAGTAAAGAATGACTATGCCTGGATTACCCTAGCTTTCTTAAAAATCCAAGGGCGTGTGCCAGGTCATACTCAGGATGCGATGCAAGCATGGGAGTGGGTTACTGACAAAGATCATCATGTTTCTGTATCTAATCAATTGCTGGCTCTTCGGTATATTGCGCTGACGAGTGACTTAATGGAGCCTACTTGCTTAAGGAGGATGGAAGGCCTTTTAATGACTTTAGCGAAAGAGCGCCGTAATTATAAGGATTATTCGTGCTATTATCTTGCCTTAATTTTTGCTTACTTGCGGATCTATCCCGGGGATGTAGAAACAGAGTTTACTATTTTATTCCGCTATCTTAACGAGGCAGACCTTAAGGTCTTGATGGCGAGCTTGGTGATTGATCAGCATAAGTGGAGCCCTGAGCTTGTGAGTATTTATATAGGAACCTCAGGCGGAAGCGGTGCAGACTTTGCTTCGGTTTGTAAAGGGCTTTTAGAGGATATGTCAGAGGGGCACCCTTGTTTGGGGCCAGATCAGATTTTGTTTTTCCTGGAGCAGCATTCTGTGAATCGTGAAGCTTTATTGTATCTTTTGCGTTTTAACCCGATACGTATAAGCCCTGAGATTTTGGATAAGTTCCAGGCAATAATTAATGAAGGAAGCTTCCCGGAACAGCTGCGTATCTTTTGCAATACAGAGCTGTTTTTACGTAACCCCAAAGCTACTTAGAGCGCTTGGGGTTTTTATCCGCCAGCAGCAGGTTGTTTACCTAATTTTTTGGCTAAATTCGAGGGCGTAATGCCATCATTATTCGTGGCGTTTATGTCTGCCCCAGCCTTTATTAAAAGTTGTGCAATGTCACTGTGGCCATAGGCCCTGGCGGAATGCAAGGGAGTGTCGCCATCATTATCTTGAGTATTAACAGCTGCGTTAGCGTCTATGAGAGTTTTCACAATCTCGGCATAGTCATTGGCTGCGGCGAAGTGCAAGGGGCTGTAGCCCTCAGTATTTTTAGCGTTAACGTCTGCTCCAGCATTTATTAAAAGCTGCACAAAGACAGCGCGGCCATAGTCTATAGCGCAATGCAGGGGAGTGTCTTCAAAAATACTCTTAGCGTGGATATTCGCCCCCAGTTTGATTAAAAGCTTTGCAGCTTGGATGTAGCCTGCACGTGCAGCCTTATGCAAGGGCGTTTCGTTAATAGTATTCTTAGCGTTGATGTTTACAGATCCACTTTGAAAGGCCTGTTTTAAGCCGTCTTCTAGTTCTGGGGACCAATTTTGCTGTATGAGATCAACAGCCTTAAAATTGTTTCCATCCTTAATATGTTGCACAACCTGTTTAACTGTTTCTTGCGCAGCAGTAGGAGGTGTTTTCTTTTTAGGTTCTGTGGGGCTAGTAATATTAGGTCTATATATAGCCTTTATTAAGAGCTCTACAATCTTTGTGTAACGATTAAGTATAGCCAGCTCTAAGGGAGTGCAGCCATTATTATTTGTAATATTAAGGTTCGCCCCAGCCTTTATTAAGAGTTGTACAATCGTGGTGTGGCCCTTTGATGCCGCTTCATGCAAAGGAGTGCAGTCATTATTATCTGTAATATTAAGGTTAGCCCCAGCGTTAATTAAAAGTTGTGCAATCGTGGTGTTGTTTTTGTATGCAGCGAAATGCAAAGGGGTGAGGCCATAATTATCTGTAATATTAAGGTTCGCCCCAGCGTTAATTAAAAGTTGTGCAATCCTGGTGTGGTTACTGTATATTGCTAAATGCAAAGGGATAGTGCCATAGTTGTCTTTAATATTAAGGTCCGCCCCAGCGTTTATTAAGAGTTCTGCACAATCAGTGTAGCCCTTATCTGTTACTAAACGCAAAGGAGTGCAGCCATTATTATCTTTAATATTAAGGTTCGCCCCAGCCTTTATTAAGAGTTGTACACTCTTGGGGTAGTTTTTGCCTGCTGCACAATGCAAAGGAGAGTAACCATACTGTCCTGTAGTGTTAATATCCGCCTTAGCCTTGATTAAGAGTTGTGCACTATCAGTCTGGCCCTTGTTTACTGCTAAATACAAGGGAGTATTGCTATAGTTATTTTTAGTATTAAGACTGGCCTTAGCCTCGATTAAGAGTTGGACCATTTTAGTGTGACCCTGAGCGGCTGCTGAGTGCAAGGGGGTGTTGCCGTTATTATCCACAGTATGAATATCCGCCCCAGCGTTAATTAAAAGTTGTGCACTATCAGTGTGGCCCTTGTCTGCTGCCAAAAGCAAGGGGGTGCTGTCAAGATCATCCTTAGCGTTAATATCTGCCCCAGCGTCGATTAAGAGTTGTACAATCTTAGTGTGGCCAGTGGCTGCCGCAAAATGCAAAGGAGTTGCACCATTATTGCCTTTACTGTTAACATCTGCCCCAGTGTCGATTAAGTGTTGTACAGTATCAATGTTGCCATTGGCTGCTGCGAAATGCAGGCGGGTGTAGCTCATAGTGTTTTGAGTATCGATCTTTGCAGATCTCTCCTTAATGGACTGTCCTGAGCTATTTGTTTTCTCTGAGGCATCAGCTTGCTGTATAAGATTAGCAGCCTTCGGATGGTTTTCACCCTCAAGCTGTTGCACGGCTAAATGAGCCATTGCTCCGGCGTGAGAAGGTGTGTCCTCTTTATTAAGGTCTACGAATTCAGTGCTAGATCGGGCAAAAAGTGTGTTTTCCATAATTATAAGATAAGTATTGATGTTTATCCTATTTATTGATACCTGTGTGTCAATAGAATAATGGAATGCTTTCGTGTTTGCCTCAAGACCTTGATAAGGAAGCGGTTAGGGCTTTGATAGCAGGCTTAGGGATTGCTTAGTATGTGTAAACCCCAAGGGTTACTTAGAGGGCTTGGGGATTTCTTTTTCAGCCTGGGCCTGTTCGTGTGCTGCGGCCTCTAGGAGCTGAATGGTCTCAGTGTGATTATAGTCTGCCGCGACACGTAAGGGAGTGTCACCATCGGTATTTGTAGCATTAATATCCGCCCCAGCCTTAATTAAAAGTTGTGCAATCGTAGTGTAGTTATCGTATGCAGCATAATGCAAGGGGGTGTCGCCATTGGCATTCGTAGAATTAATGTCCGCCTGAGCCTCAATTAAGAGCTGTACAATCTTGGTGTGGCCCTTGCGTGCCGCTTCATGCAAGGGAGCGTTGCCATTAATGTTTCTAGCATAAATATCTACCCCAGCGTTTATTAAAAAGTGTGCCGTCTCAATATGGCCATGACGTAGAGCGAGATGCAGGAGAGTGTCGCCATCGGCATTTATAGTATAAATATCCGCCCCAGCCTTCATTAAGGCCTGAATAGCCTGAGTGTGGCCCTTGCGTGCCGCAGTTTCGAGTATTTCCTTTTCAGCCAAGGCCTGTTCCTCTGCTGCGGCCTCTAGGATCTCTACAACTTCAGTATAGCCCTTCACCTTAGCCTGCCTCAAAGCAGTTTCATCATACAGGTTTATGGCACGAATATTAGCCCCAGCCTTTATTAAACGTTGTGCAGCCTCAGTGTTGCCATTCAATGCCGCAACATGCAAAGGCGTATCGCCGCGTATGTTTCTAGCCTGTATGTTTGCTTTAGCGTTTATTAGGGCTTTTATGATTGTAGTGTTGTCTCGCCTTACGGCACAATGCAAGGGGGTTGCGCCGAAATCAGTCGTAGCATGAATGTTTGCCCCAGCACCTATTAGGACCTTTGCAATCTGGGTGTGCTTCCTGTCTATAGCGCTATGTAAGGGGGTATCACAATCATTTTTTTTAGTATTAACATGCGCCTTGGCGTTTAGTAAAAAGTGCACTGTTTCAATATGGCCATGATATGCAGCGTAATGCAGGGGAGTGTAACCACAGTCATTCGGGGTATTAAAACCCGCTCCAGCCTTTATTAAGAGTTCTACCGCTTTAGTATGACCATGGAGTGCGGCCACATATAAAGGGGTGTCGTCGTCTTCATCTTCGGCATGGATATCTGCCCCGGCACCTATCAAGAGCTCTACAATTTTAGGGTTACCGTTTGTTACAGCATTATGCAAAGGGCTTTGATTATCTTGATCTGGAGTATTAAGATCGATGCCCGCATCTATAAGCGCTTGTATTGCCTCGAGGTTGTTCTCTTGTATAGCCTTATGCAAGCAGGTGTTGTTCTTAGTGTCGTCTTTTACAGACCTCTGCTGAATGGGCTGCCCTGGGGTATTTATTTGCGCTGGAGCAGCGGCCTTAGGGTTATAGGAATCCTTGACCTGCTGCACGTCCTGCTGGATGGATGGAGGCGGTGTTTCCTTTTTAGATTCTACGAGGTGAGTGCTAGGGGAAGAAGCTAGTACATTTTCCATAAGTATAAGATAAGTATTGATGCTTATCTTATAGTTTGGTGCTGCATTTTCAATGCATTAATTTGTGGACTGCGTTTTCCCCCAAAGGACTTGAAACTTTTGCCCCATGTGGTGAGGGTGGAGGAGCTCTTTCAAACTTTGGAGCTCTTGGCTAAGGCCTTGTGCATTGTCGGTGATGATCTTGCTGATGGCCTCTTGGGCGTGGTTCACAAAGAATGCTTCTTGGCGTTCTAGCTTTGTGGGGTTTAGACCAGCGTTTTGTAAGAGACCTTCGCAGCGGTCCCAGCAGACGTGCGTGGTGAGGTCTTGCTCGCCGGGGCGTTCTAGGAGTTTATTGCTCAGTGTGTGTTTGTAGTAAGCCCGGGCGGTTCCGGCAGGTGAGTTTGTGAGGAGTTCTTGCCAGGTCTTCCCGTAATCAAAGAGCATGATGAGGCCGGACCAAGAAGTATTGAGCAAGCTTTCTAAGAGTGTTTCTGCCTCTAAAGAAATATCAAATAAATACCCCTCGGGCATGTTTTTAGGTAGGCTAGGCAGGAGGCTTTCTAAAGCTTCGGTCGGTTCTGGTAAGGTGACTTCTTCGAGCTGTTCTGCGTGAACCCGTACACCGAGCTCCTGCCAGCGGCCCTCTTTAAAGACAAAGCGGTTGAAGGGCTGGGCATCTAGTAGTTCGTTAGCAAATACGATTGCTTTTTGGGGGAGTGTGACGGTGTCGCCCAAATGGTAGCACAGGCCTTCATTAAATAAGTTACGTCCAGGTTCGGCCCCGATCTCTACAAAAGTATGATCAGCAAAAGAAGCCCCAAGGAGTTTCTTGGCAGCACTGCGCAGGAGCTTTCCAAAGACTGGGTTGAGTGAGCTAGCTGTATAAAAGTCAGCCTCTGCAGTAAGCCCTACGCGCTGTTTGTCTTTGGCGTAGTACCCGTGTATAGGATCGTACAAGGCAATGCGTGTGTAGTCTGCATAGCTTAAGATGCCGTTGGTGTTGGCCTTGGCCTGAAGTGTTATATAAATATTTTGCGTGCAGACGCTCACGTGGCCGCAAAGTTTTTGAGGACTTCCTCAAGCTTATTGGCTTCGGTACCGCCACCCATTGCAAAGTCAGGCTTACCGCCCCCTTTACCGCCGAGTTCTGTTGCTAGTGTGCGCACAATATCGCCCGCTTTGTGGCCCGCTTCGATTGCTTCAGGAGAGGCTAGGGCAACTACATTTACTTTTTTACCCAAGGCTGCCCCGAGGATAACGACACCAGGGCCGATTTGTTTGGAAATGTGAATCGCTAGGCCGCGTAGGTCATTCGGTGCGTCTACCTCTACCTTGCTCACAACCCACTTGAGGTCTCCTTTTTGTTCGGCTTGGGAGGCGAGGTCGGTCCCTTGGCTAGCGGAGGCTTGCTGGCGGTACTTGCGCAATTCCTTTTGTAAGGTACTGCGCTCCTCGAGCAAGTCAGTGAAGCGTTCTAGGAGCTCATCCTCATGGCAGGAGAGTTGGCGTGCTACGGTCTTTAAAGTGTTCGCGCGCTTCTTGGCAACGGCGTAGGCGCTCTCACCCACGACGGCTTCGATACGGCGGGTGCCTGCAGAGATTGCGCTTTCGGTCAAGATCTGGAAGAGGCCTACTTCACCGGTGTGGGCGACGTGGGTTCCTCCGCATAATTCGATGGAGTAGCCACCCATATCGACAACACGTACGATTGCTCCGTACTTTTCCCCGAAGACAGCTTGGCAACTTTCAGGCTTTTCAGCGAAAGGCACTTCGTACCAGGTGACTTCGTTATTGTCTAGGATCTTGCGGTTGACCATGGCCTCCACTTCGGCGATTTGCTCTTGGGTCATGGCCTCGAAGTGAGCAAAGTCGAAACGTAAAATATCAGGAGTGACCAAAGAGCCTGCTTGGCGTGTGTGCTCTCCGAGGATTTCGCGCAGTGCCCAGTTAAGGAGGTGGGTTGCGCTGTGGTGGCGCTGGATAGCCGCACGGCGTGATACATCGACAGAAAGGATCGCAGCCTCTCCGGTGAGGTCTCCCTTAGGCGCTTGCGCTAATTGATGGAGGACATGCCCGCCCTTGTCTTTTTGGGTATCTACAATTTTGTAAACTGTTTCGTTAATCAAGGCCTCTCCGGTATCGCCGACTTGCCCCCCCATTTCTGCGTAGAAGGGGGTTTCTTTGACGACGATGAAGTGCTTGTCCCCGTTGGATTGTTGTTGGGTGACCTCGGTCGTGAAATTCTCTAGGTGGCGTAAGTCGTAACCGTGGAAGAGGGTGGCATCGGCGTCAGCCTCACCTTCGTTAAGAGCAATGACTTCTTTTTGTTGAGCAAGGCGGGCGCGTTCGCGCTGTTCGGTCATGGCCTTCTCGAAGCCGTCGACATCCACCTGGACCCCACGCTCGTGAGCGATCAGTTGAGTCAGGTCGATCGGGAAGCCGTAGGTATCGTAGAGGGTGAAGGCTTCTTCTCCGCTTAGGTGGTCTGTCTCGTGGGTGAGCTTTTCGAAGAGTTGTAGCCCGCGGCCTAGGGTGCGTTCGAATGCTTTTTCTTCACTCGTGATTACCTTATGGATGAGGGTTTCGTGCTTCTTAAGTTCGGGAAAGATAGGGCCCATTTTGTCGATCAGCGGTTTAACAAGATCTGCGAAGAAGCCTTCCGGAAGATCGAGACGTTTGCCGAACAGAACAGCGCGGCGTAGGATACGGCGCAAGACATAGTGCCGGCCTTCATTGCCTGGGAGGATACCGTCGGCGATTGAAAATGAAAGTGTACGGATGTGATCGGCAATCACGCGGAAGATACAGTCGTTCAGCTCTCCCTTAGAGAGTTTGTCGCGGTCTTCAGGGATGGTGTAGCTGTAGGTGTGGCCAGATTTCTCGGTAATAAAAGAGAAGATATCAGTGAAAAGGTCGCTGTCGTAGTTCGAAGGTGCGCGGGAATAGTCGGTAAACTGTTTGGTCGTGGCCATGATCCCTGCGATCCGCTCGAAGCCCATCCCTGTGTCTACGTGCTTAGCCGCAAGAGGAGCAAAAGTGCCGTTAGCCTCGGCATTAAATTGGATAAAGACCAAGTTCCACAGCTCGATACAGTAGGGAGAGTCTGCGTTGACGAGGCTGCCTTTGGTGTCGCCTTTTGGGGTGAGGTCCATATGGATCTCGCTACAAGGACCACAGGGGCCGGTATCCCCCATCATCCAGAAATTGTCTTTCTTGGAGCCCATGCAGATGTGTACCTCTGGGTCCATGCCTTCTTTTTCGAAGAGGGCTTTCCAGATATCGTAGGCTTCGTTATCAAAGTCAGCTGGTTCGCCTTCTGCGGGTTGGTAGACGGTGGCGTACAGGCGGTCTTTGGGAAACTTCCAAACCTCGGTGAGTAGTTCCCAGGCCCAGGTGATGGCTTCTTCTTTAAAATAATCCCCGAAGGACCAGTTCCCCAGCATTTCGAAAAGGGTGTGGTGGTAGGTGTCAAACCCGACATCCTCTAGGTCATTGTGTTTGCCCCCTGCGCGGATGCATTTTTGAGTGTCGGCGATGCGCGAGTGGACAGGTTTTTGTTCCCCTAAAAAACAAGGGACAAAGGCGTTCATGCCTGCGTTGGTAAAAAGAAGGTTCGGCGAGGTGGGTAGGAGCGAAGCCGAAGGCACGATTTGGTGCCCTTTGTTTTTAAAAAAGTCCAGAAATGATTTTCGAATCTCAGTTGAGTTCATAATAAATAGATACTGGCTACTATAAGGGTGCTGTTGGGGGTATTTCAAATATAATTGCGTTTCGGGGGGCTGCATCTAGATTCTACGCACTATGGACTGTAATATATTAGGAGCATCTTCTCATGTGAGGCAATTGCCAGATTTCGAGACTGAAAACAGCTTCCTGCAAAGGATGATTCGGATAGAGGCTAAGGAGGCTAACCCTATAGGGAGCACGGTGCTGCAGCAGTACCGTCGTCTCCGTTGGAATAATACGAGTGCAGATGCTTTAGCCTCTATGGTGATGTGGGGGGCATTGGCTGATTATAACTGTGTCGAGGAAGACGACATCTATACACGATTTAAAAGGCGACTACCTTTAGCACATTCGGAGGTTCGGGGTTATGAGTTGATTGAGTTGCTGAAGGCTTGGCCAGCGCTTGAGGAAATTGACTTGCGTGGAGCTATTGACTTAACGGAAACGTCTTTAGAGAGAATTCCAGAGTTTTCTAAGCATTTAAAAATCTTTCGTTTTGGCTCTCGTTGTGATTATCGACAGATCTCTGAAGAGGTCTTCATTAAGATTTTCCGGGAGTGTGCAAAGCTTGAAGAAGTGTACTTAAGCGATATTGCCCTTACAGATGCAATGCTTGAGGCCTTAGCCCAGAAAAAGGACTTGAAGGTGCTTGATATCCATATGTGCTATCGTAAAAGAAAAGGTGGGGGAATTACTCAGAAGCATTTGGACAAGATTACCGCGAACTGCAAGGAACTGACCCACTGTTCACTTACTCATTCATTAGATAAGTCCTTTAGGGGGACGGGGCTGGAAACTTTGAATAAGCTGCAGGTACTGAAGCTCAGTGGCTTGCAGATGAATGTTACGAGTGAGACCTTGGTAAGTATTATAAAAGCGAACCCAGGTTTGAGAGTGTTTTCAGTAAGAGAGGGCAAGGGGGGTGATGCGGTGCTGCAGGCGCTTGCGCAGTATTGCCCGAAGATTAAGAAGGTAGATATTTTCGATGGTAAGGGCGTTAGCTCTGTAGGAGTGGGAGCGCTTTTAGAAAAGAGCCGTACCTTGAAAAAACTGAATGTCCTTCAATGTGGGTTCTCTAAAGAAGAGACCTTGAGCTGGATGTTTATGCGCCGGGATGTGAAGATCCTTCATGCTTTTGAGGAGCTTGATAAATACCTGCCTCAAGCCAATGAAAAAGGGAATTATGAGGTGGGTTACAACCTATGGGCCTTGCTTGACCCCCCTGTGGAGCAAGAAGAGTGCTTTGAGCAGGTTGAAAAAAGGCGGATTTCAGGTAGAGGTATGGCAGGTGAACTTTTTAGTATGGCACCGACCTTTTACTTTAGCCGAATGTAAGCATCAGTGCCTTGAGTGTTATGGATATCCCTAGGATGATCCAGAAGACGGGCTTGCGGCGGTTTTTCTCGCTGGGTTTACCGAGTAGGTTGGCGATGGCCAAGGCAATGAGTGCTGGGTAAACGACCTCAAGGATTTCTTGGAGCCATACGCTGATACTCGCGAACCCTATGCGGGAAATTAGGAAGGCTGTAAAAATGCTGAGCAATAAGGCAGGCGTGCGCTTGAGCTTGCCGTTAGTGACCTCCTCGCTGAAGAACTCTCCAAAAAGAGTTGTGAGGATGGCTGCGGTGGTGAGGCAGGCTAGGCCGATGGTGATACTCACGACGGGCTTGGCGATGCCCCCTAAGGTTTGCATGGCGATGAGCGTAAGGTATTGCTCCGGCTGAGCGTTCACAAGCTCGCTAGCGTATTGAGCCCCTAGGGCGATAAAGCATACGTAAACTAAGCCCAACAAGCCTGCACCGATGAAGCTTGCTAGTAGGCTCTGGCGTAGGATAGCGCGTTTGCCGCCAGCGCCTTTGAGCTGCTTTTTCATGTACTCTACTGTTGTGATTGAGAAGAAGAAAGCAGCGAGTAGGTCCATTGTATGGTAGCCTTGCCTAAAGCCTAGGAGGAAGGCAGCGTGCTCGGGGACCTCTTGATCGAGGGGGGTGCAGTCTTGCCAGAAGCCTGCGGCAATGATCAAGACAATACCTAAAAGGAGTAAGGGCGTAAGGATACTGCCGATGATGCTTACGATGCGATCATGCAACCAAATGATCTTGGCAACGAATAGGCAGAAGATGAGCCCGAACAGATCTAGAGAAAGATTTGGGAAAAGGAGTTGGACACCCCCGTAAGCAACTGTAATGCAGCGCGGGACAACCCCGAAAGGCCCTAGTAAGGAAAGGATGATGAGGATCAGTAGGAAGGAGACCTTGGGCCCAAGGCTTGCAAAGTATTCCTTGTGGTCACCATCAAACATGACCATCCCCATGAGGCCCAAGAAAGGTACGACCACTGCAGTTAGCAGAAGACCCATGATGGCGAATGGGTATTGGTGGAGGGTTTGGGTGCCGGCGTAAAGCGGGAAGACAAGATTCCCCGAACCGAAGAACATCGCGAACATTGCAAACCCAGCTACCAAAACATTTCTAAATGATCCCATAGTGCTACCGATTAGGTTTTGTGTGGGTGTTTTTGTCAACCTTAACCCTGGGGGCTAGCCTTGGTTGCGCCTTAAGAATTGGAGGTAAGGCCTTGTTCTTAAGTAATCTCTGAAATGGAAGGGCGTCAGGAAATAAAGGAAGGCCAGGCGGTAACTGAGCCATTCAGGGAGTACCCGGAGCTTACGAATTTCGAGGCATCCGTCTACGATAGTGTTAAAAAGTGCTTCTTCTGAGAACCATTTTTCCCACTCTTGACGAGCCTTACGTGCCATTTCCTTAGCGTCCTTTTCCTTGGCTTCGAGGATCTCTGGGATTTTCTCCACATCTGCTTCTGGGATGCGTATAGAAAAGCTGTCCCAATCCGGACCTATTGGCGGAGTCCATGAATCGGAAAGAATGACAGGGACACGACCGGCCTTCATGGTTTCGAAAAGCCGCAATGAAGAGCAGGCAGCGCCACGGGGGCAGAGTATGAACTTACTGTCCTGCATGACTGCATTGAAATCTTGGTAGAGTGTGTTGAGCTCTTCTTTGTTTCCGCCGACAAAGGTTTTGATGACTTTTCCGGAGGTATCTTTTATGAAGCCACGCGGGTGCCTGAGCTGCATAATTACTTCACGAACAGGATGATTGCTGGCGGTACCTAAAAAAGAAAAGAGATAAGGCAAGTCCTCTTTCCAGGGCATTTTTGTGATTTGCTTATTGCCACTGCCGCCTAAATAAAAACCTGTGCGTAAGCGGTTCGTGTTGTACCAGCGTTTTTCGACGGATGAGTAGAAGCCAGGTAAAAAGGGGATGTAGTGGTCTATTGATCCAAATACAAAACATTTTTCTTGGTATTTTTTGAAATAGGGGTGGGCTCTAATGGGTTCGGAGTGGTGGCCTTGGGCCCCGGTTTCAATAAAAAGAATGATGTCTGCTTTTTCGGGGTCTGAGACGATCTCGTGCTTCTTGATTTTGGTCAAGGGGACACACTTAGCAAAATCCTCGTAAGCACTACGGTGCCATTCGCTTTCTCCGATAGTTAATGCTAGTACAGTCGCCATTTACGATACAATTGCCTCCGGCTTGGTTTGGAGTTCTTGGATTGTTTTGACTAAGAGCTCTGGGTTGATGGGTTTTGTTAAATACGCATTGGCGCCTGCTTGTAGGCATTTTTCTTTATCACCGGTCATGGCGTAGGCTGTGAGCGCGATGATAGCGATATTTTTATTGCGCGGGCCTGCTTTGCCTTCGCGTATTAGGCGGGTAGCTTCTAGGCCATCGAGCTCGGGCATTTGGATGTCCATCAGGATTATGTCAAAAGGTTCGAGCTCTAGGCGTTCGAGCAGGAGCTTTCCGTTGCTGACGGTTTCGATCACGATGCCTTGTTGTTTCAGTAGGCGCCGGATGACGTCTTGGTTAGTTTCATTATCCTCGGCCAGTAGGATGCGGCAGGAGTGCTCTAGGGTTGTGTTTATTGACTCTGTTTGAGGGGGGGCTTCTAACGTGCGGGAGGTGTCAGTGATTGCCTTAAGGAAAATATCCCGGATGGCCTCAAAACGGAATGGCTTGTTGAGAAAAATGGTATTCTCGGGGAGATTATGGTTTTGGGCATTTTGTATTTGATGGGCTGAGCCAAAGACGATGAGGGCACTGTTGCCAACGTCCTCCGGGGAGAGGAAGATTTCTTCTTTGACGATATAGTCTGCATCTAAAAGCAGTAGCTTGGGTTTGAGGTGTTGAGGAGGCCAGTGGGTGCTTGCAGAGAAGTTGAGGTGCCAGCGCGTAGACAAAGAACCTAGGTAGTTGCTGTCATGAGTGCTGTGGGTGATGGCTAGGAGCGTTTTACTAGGGAAGTAGAGGGAGGCTAGGCTTGCTTGGGGGTCTTCGGTGGTTTTTTCGGCAGCTTTGGTTAAGAAAGAGAAGGAGAAGGTACTTCCTTTGTTGATGTCACTCTCTAGGGAGATAGCACCCCCCATGAGCTCGATGAGGGATTGGGCAATGGATAGTCCTAGGCCGGTGCCGCCGAATTTTCGGGTGGTAGAGCTATCTGCTTGAGAGAAGGGTTCGAAGATTCTGGTTTGTTTTTCTTTGGTGATACCAATCCCTGTGTCTTTTACGTGGACGATAATCTTGTAGGACTGATCAATCTCTTTGTATAGGGCGTTAACCTGAATGTCTACAAAGCCTTCTTTGGTGAACTTGACAGCATTACCGATCAGGTTGATCAGGATTTGGCGGAAGCGCCCCGGGTCCCCGAGGACTTGTTCTGGAACATTAGAGTGAATGTTAGAGAAGCAACCTACTTCTTTCTTTAGGAGCAGGGGATAGAACAGATCGATGACTTCCTCTACGCATTCGATGGGGTTGAATACGGTGTTTTCTAGCTCGATACGCCCGGCTTCAATCTTTGAAAGGTCGAGGATTTGGTTGATGAGCTCTAGCAGGATAGTGGCGCTAGAGTCAATGTTACCGACACAGTCTCGTTGCTCTTCGGTGAGGTCTGTGCATTTAAGCAGGTGGGTGAAGCCCATGATGCCGTTCATGGGGGTGCGGATTTCGTGACTCATCGTGGCCAAGAACTCTGACTTTGTCTTTGTAGACTGTAGGGCTTGGTCCCGTGCGATAGCGAGCTCTTCGGCGTATTGACGCAGATCCTCTCGAGAGCGTTCGCGTTCTTTCTCGATGCGGTCAGAGACGATGAAGTGACTTAACCCTTGAGCCATGAGTTTGAGCATCTCTTTCTCGTAAGAGGCAAAAGGCTTGGTTCTTGGGGTAGAGTCATTGAAGCTTAGGATCCCGTAGATTTTATTATCTACCCAAATAGGAGTCCCGAGGTAGCTGGTGCGGGAAGCATCTTTGAGTGCGGTGGCCCCTTGAGGGTCATTGCTGTCTAGGGTGTCTTGAGCGAGTAGGACTGCTTGGCAGAAAGGAAGTTGCTCGGGTAGGGGGTTGGAGTCTTCTTCCTCTTGGGTGTAAATTTGGTCTACCTTTGCGGCCTTAGATTCGGTCTTAGCCGCGAGTATGCGGAATTGGTCCTCCTCGATTTTATAAATGAACCCATTAGACAGGCCTAAGAGGTTACAGCCTACCTCGAGATATTCTTTGTAGAGGTTCTCCAAGTTAGGGAGCTTCGTGGTGTTAATGCGGTGGAGCTCTTTAAGTCTGTTTGAAAATGTTTCTAGTTGTTGGGTCTTTTCGGCCAAGACTTTTTCAGCTTCTTTGCGCCCAGTAATATCTACACAACCCCCGATATAACCTTCAAAAATATCACCGGATAGGTAGCGGGGGACTCCTTGGTCAAAGACCCAGTGGTAAGTTCCGTCGTGGTGAAGGAGGCGGTACTCTATGTAGAAAGGGTTACGGGCCTCAAATGCTTCCGAGAAAATACGAATGACGCGCTCTTGGTCTTCTGGGTGGATACCCTCGATACGTTCTCTTGTGATTTCTTTCTTGAGTGTTGTCCCTCTGAATTCTAGCCAGCCTTTATTGTAGTAACAGGGTTGGCGGTCTACGTCGGTCATCCACATGAGTACTGGGGCCGTGTCGGCAAGCTTACGGAAGAGTGCTTCACTTTCTTCTTGGGCCTGAATCATTAGATTCAGACTCGCAGCGAGTTTGCCGATCTCATCATGGGCGGTGATGGGGGCTAGCGCTTGGGCATTACCGCCTTTACGTTCGAGCATGGCTGCACGTATGGACTGTAGGGGGCGGATGGCTAAAGCAGAAACGAGCCAATACCCCAAGAGTAACATACATAGGATACTTGCTAGAGAGAACGCAGTTGCTTGGCAGGCTTCTTCGAATTGTTCGTTTTGGATCGAGCGAATGTCAATCTTTACCCCTACTACACCTTTTTGGGTTTTTATTAGGCCTGAGTGTTGCTCTTGGCTAGAGTGTACTTTGATGGGAAGGGTGTAGGTGAAGACGGATTTATCCCACTGGAAGACCGCTTGGGTGCTCTTTTCCTTAAGGGCCTTCATGAGTGAGTGCGCCGTCGTTTCACTGGGAAGGTCCTCTGGGGAGCCACCAATCCAGCTACTATGGTCACTAGCAATGACTCGGGGAGGGTCCCCAGTCATGACGATGATTTCACTCACGTCGCTTTCTCCCCCTAGGGCCTCTACAATCCGCTGGAGCTCCTTAGGGTTACGGTCAATCTGTGCGGAGTACCCGATAGAGTGGGCTAGCTGGATGGACCTTTTGGAAACGTGGTTTTTCATCTCCTCGACGAAGGTATAGTAGTTCCACATTCCATTTGCCGCAGCAACAATGACCCCTCCGAGGAAGAAGGGGATTAGGAGTTTGGGTTTGAGGGATAGGTTAGCAAAGAAGGAGGGTAACTTCATGAGCTTAGTGTTATAACGAAGAAGAGGAGGATAGGGCCATACTTAAAGGAGATTCTGTGATAAGTTCTTGGGTAGGGATGGCTTCTTCGAGTAGGCCAATGTAGCGTAGCGTGGATTCTGTCCGGTCCAGGCTAGCTTTTACGAGGCCTTCGGGGGCAAGTAAAGGGGGTTGTTCTTCGAGGGTGATTACTTTGATCTTCTCTAGGGAAGACTCGAAGTCTTCTAGTGTCGTGTGCTCGCGCCTAGCCATAAAGGCATGTACTTCTTGGGTATTTGCCTTCTCGAAATCTAGGATGCGTTTCCAGATTTTCATAAGCTGGGTGACTTGCCCTGGGTTTTTCTCTAGGGTTGTTTTCTTGAGGGCGAGCATGTTGAAGAGCTCCCCTGGGATTTGTGAACTTGCAAAGAGCACGTTGTATTCCCCTTCTTTTTGAATTTGGTGGGAGAAGGGCTGGTAGCACACGGCAACTTCGATCGTTCCGTTTTTAATCATCGAAGGCATGTACATTGGGTTGACGGGGATGATCTTGATGTCACCTAGCTTGAGGCCTTCTTGTTCGAGGGCCCGCGCGAGTACGTAGATCCCTAAAGACCCTGTGTCCACACCGATCTTGCGGCCCTTAATATCTGCTAAGGAGGTACAATCTTTCGGGCCTAGGATGACTTCAGTCCCCTCGGTGTAGGCCATGACTAGGAATACCTGAAGGGGGTCGTAAGTGTGTGAGTTGGCTAACAAAATTTCGGTAGCGGTACAGACCATGCCTTGGACTTGACCCCATTCAAATGCGCGTAACAAGTCCCCCGAAGAGCTGTATTCTACAAGCTCGATGGATAAATTATCGTCTTCAAAAAAGCCTTTTTCTTTCCCGAGGAAGAGGTATTCATGGCTTGGCCAAGGGTTAACACCGATACGAATCGTTTCTTGCTCCTGTTTGCTGCAACCTGCAAACAGAAAAAGGATGCTCAGTAAGATAATGGAGTAGGGGGAGGATTTTGGGGTATTCATGAATTTAGGGGAGTCGCAGCGGCCCGCAGCTTCCGGAGATAAAGCAATAAGAGGACAGCTGAGCGCCTATTTAAATTTAAAAGGACTGCTAGTGCAATACTAAAATTCCTCTAAATCAGGAGTTTAGAGACATTTGCCTTATGAGAGACCCCAGGGGTATTTTTAGTCGTTTTTGTGGCGACGGCGCCATTGGTCGACGAGTGTGACCCGGATGCACTGAACCGTCATCCAGAATAGCCCGGCCAAGCAGCTACCCCCATACATAGCAAAAATAAGCTGATTTTGCTCGGTTTGGGCAGGAACATGGGGGATCAGGACCCTGGTAATGAAGGCAAAAAAGATCGCCGTGAGAACGAGGTCTATAAATACAGCGCGGGGCGTGACGAGATTTTTAGCTTGCATGACCCCTTTATTAAAAGGAAATTGGAGCCTCTTGTCAATAAAACCCAAATGAAGGCCTTACTCAATAAAATCGCTGATCAAAAGGTATTTGTAGTTGGAGACATTGTCTTGGACCACTACATCTGGGGAGATGCTGAGCGCATTTCACCCGAAGCGCCTGTGCCTGTAGTAGCTGTGGAAGATGATAGCTATATGGCCGGCATGGGGGCGAATGTGGCGATTAATGTAAAAAGCCTCGGGGGTCAGGCAGAGCTTTTGGGTTGGGTAGGCGATGATGAGGCCGGGAACCAAGTGGCCTCTATGCTTGAACAGGCAGGTGTACAGTTTGACTCATTCTGGAAGAAGAAAGGCCTAGCGACCTTGCTGAAGACACGTGTGATGGCCCGCCGCCAGCAATTATGCCGCCTAGACCGTGAAGGAAACCCAGATCTTTACGGACTTGAGGATACAGAAAGCCTCCAATACCTCGAGAACGAGCTTAAGACGGCTAAGGCTGTGATTGTGTCGGACTATGCTAAGGGCGTTGTTTCTGAAGGACTCATCCATAGGCTATTAGAGCTTAAGCAAGACCATGACTTTATTTTGGCGGTAGACCCTAAACCTTCACGGCGCTTAGCGTTCAAGGGGGTTGATCTGATGACGCCTAACCGCTTAGAAGCCTTGCAGCTAGCCGATGTGCAGCAGCGTGCGCATGAAGACTTCCCGGCACAGGCCGTGTGCCAAGCTATTTGGGAGCGCCACCAACCTAAGTTCCTTGTGATTACCTTGGGACCTAAGGGGATGTTACTCAGCCATGAAGGTAAGGTAAGCGGCATTATCCCGACTTATGCGCGCGAGGTGTTTGATGTGTCCGGAGCAGGCGATACTGTAGTGGCTGCATTGACCTTAGCTTTAGCCGCAGGCGCAGACCTTAAGGAGGCTGCTCACTTTGCTAATAGTGCAGCAGGGGTGGTTGTGGGTAAGCTCGGTACGGCTACGGCCAGCATTGACGAGGTGTTGCACTTCGAATCCTCTTTGGCTTAAGTAATCCTCTATGAAAGCACTCTTCTTAGATCGGGATGGCACGTTAATGCTAAATGTCCCGTACCTGTCAGACCCTGAGAAGGTAGAACTTTTTCCTGGTGTAGCAGAGTCCTTAAAAAAGGCCCAGGACTTGGGTTATTTATTATTTTTGTTTACGAACCAAAGTGGTATTGGCCGGGGTTATTATACCCTAGAGGATGCTGTAGCGTGTAATACGAAACTCATCGAGCTTATTGGTTTGGGGGAGGATGTCTTTGCTGAGGTGTGTATCGCTCCTGAGGCCCCTGATGCAGAACAAGTGTATCGCAAGCCGTCTCCCAAGTTCATTCTAGAGATGATTGCAAAGCATAGCTTAGACCCTGAGGCGTGTGTGATTGTGGGGGATCGTATCGCGGATGTAAACGCAGGTAAAAACGCGGGGATTAAGCGCGTTTATATTAACTCTGGCAACTGCTCTGAAGAAGGCGAAGAGGCTGATGCCGTCGAGGCTGGAGCAATGGTGTTTCCGAGCTTTGCAGCGTTTATGGCTGCTCAGGAGTAAAGCCCTTGGGCTTTTTCGGTGTAATACTATCGACCTGTTGCCTTATTTTTGCTATAAGTTATTTATGGCCAAGGTTCGTAAAATGGTTCCACCGTCTGAGTGTGCGCAGCGTCGTTTGCTAGCGCACCGTTGTGGGATTAGTCACTTGGCGACTTGCCGAGATGATTTGAGTGAGCAATTAGGAGATAGTGATTTAGAAGCCCGGCTTTTGGTAGAATCAGCCACGGCTTACTTTAAGGAAAATACGACCCTTAAGCCTGCTTTCAAAAAAGCGGTTTTAGCTTTCCTCAATACAGTGGTCAACCCTGTTAAGGATCCAGTGGTATTAAGGCAGGCTATTAAAGCTGGGGAGAACTTTATCCTGCAAGTGCCTGTGGAGCAAATGTTGCAGACGCATTTTAGCACGGTAGTGAGCCACAAAGCCTGGGCTGCATTTTGTTACCAGGAGGAAGACCGACCGATTTTATCGATTAAATTTATAGCGCCCTTGAGTGAGCTCGAGGAAAGCCTGCTGAGCAAACTCATAGAAGAAGCTTCGTTAACCACAAAAGAGTGTCACCAGTTCCAAAAGGCGAACCCGCCTAAGTTCAGTTTTGCCTTGAAGCGCAAGAAGTTTGGGAATGGTTCTTGGGTGAGCCTTAAAGCCGCTCTGTTAGCTGCTTGCTTTTTTGCTTTGGCAGATGTGCGTAAGCTGGGCTTAGGCGAACTTTCTCAGGAGGGTATTGAGGAGCTCTTCCAGGATGCGAAGACTTGTTACCATAATTGGACACTTTGGGACCGTGTTTATGCGTTTAATGAATACCGTAAGTGTGCGGATGCAAAGCCAGAGATGGTTTTTAAGACGGCTATGAAGCTCACTAATATGGCGTATTGCCGTATGGACTTAGAGGAGGTGGATGCCTTGATTAACGCGGGCAAGCTCATTTCCTTTGAGGAGATCACGCAGATGTACCTGCACCACCGTGAGTGGGACCGCAGCGGCAAAGACTGCCCCTATACCCTGAGCGACCCCGGGAAAGAGTTCGTGAAAGTGGTAGACTGGGAAAAGCGTGTTGAGAAGCAGGTGTGAGGGTACGCCTTTTTTGATTTTTGTTGGGGGCCTTTTAGGTCGATGGTTGTGAATTAATTTCACTTTAGTGCATTTATTTCATTGACAGGATTGCTGAAACCTATTTGATGGCTGCTTAAAACTTAAGCTAATTCTATGTATAACCCTTTTTTAATAATCTGTTATGGAAAACCTGCACCCTTTGCCTATTATAATTGGTAGTAAATTTATTGATGGTCGAGAGATCTTGATTGCTGTTGATCCTTATGGCCCTAGGCCAAAATCATTTACTGCTGCTAACGCGAATCCTTATCATGATGAATTAGGTCGTTTTACTACCAAAGATAAAGCGGTTACAGTTTCACCTAAGCCTGAGAATTTGATAGGAAAGCGTGAAGATTTGGCTACTTTTGCTAAGGAAGAAGAAGGCGCAGTTTGTTGGGCAAAAAATAGAAAGCGCAGAGGCTTTCGTGCTGGAGCCTTAAAATGCAATTTATTTGTATATGAATTGGGGAAAGCTGCAGGGATGCGGATGCCAACACTTTCAGTGTCTGGAGGTCGTGAGGATCCTATAACCGCAGGCCAGTGGGCAGACCCTGGTTATGTGACAGAAGGTTGGGAGGTGATTCCTTTTTCAGAAATAGCTCCTGGAGATATTCTTGCAAGGACGGGTACTCGAGTAAAGTTTTTCAGAGAATGTGGGGGTATTGTAGGTGTCGGAACGGGCCATGTAGGCATTGTGGTAAGAAAAAACGACAGATTGCAGACAGCATCTTCCTCCACTGCGAAGGGAACTTCTCCTCCTGGAAAGATTGTAGTAAATGACTTTGGTTTTAGAGAAAATGAGACTGATTCCTGGATTTGGACAGCACGACGGTATACAGGGAAGCATTTTGAGCATCCAAAGCAAAAAATGTTTAGTAAGGTTGTAGATAAAATGATGAAGCTAGGCTATTAGCTTTTTTTACTCATAGACTGAGCAAGATTTTACTTGTTTTACTAACGCTTCTGCTTCTTGTTGTGATTTACAAACTGTATAAAAGGCATTCTTTTCTTTAGAGGGTAGTAGTGTAAAGTCTGTGTGGTGGTTGAGTTCTTTAGCTCTGAGGCGCATCGAACCTTTTTCTTTGATAGTTGTTATAATGTAGTCAGAAACAGGGTCTTGGGCAGAGCTGAAGGAAAAATAAACAGCAGCGTTATTGTTGTCCAGCGCCTGAATTTGTGTTTTGTTATCCTCTGGTTGAAACAAAACCCAAGAGTTTATTTCAAAAGGCTTTTGATTAAAATTTGTTATAAAAATTGCGGTTGATAAGGTAAAGACTAGCGCACTCACTTGTGTGAGATAATTGATTTCCTTTCGATGGATCGTAAAGAGAAGGGTAGATCCAGATAGCATACTTAAGGTTAGGGGGAGAAGTGTATGTTTGCTATAAAATAGGCCATATAAGAGTTCTTGATATGCTGAATAGAGTGAATAGATGGTGGTTGCTCCCACGCAAAGTAAGGGGATTAGGATAATCCCTGTACCAATATACAGCGAATAAGGAAGTTTTTTCCAGGGAATTAGGTAAGTGAGTGCTAGTGGCCCAAAAAGAACTGTTGTTAAGGATACAACTACTTCGCTACTTGTATCTAGGGGAGGGAACCTGACAGGGTAAAAGTCTAGGCGGTTGTATATGAGTAGGCAGGAGCTCATTGCCATAGCCAGCCCTGTGGTGATTAGGAGTTTCTCTTTTAGGCTAGTTGTTCTTGTAGATGAAGGAGTGAAATGCCTACTGAACAGAACGAATGTTATAGGGCAAATAAGGACAAGGAGATCTAGGTAGGGGTATAGCCTGAGGTAATTAAACATCCATACATTAATAATAATGCCAGTAGTGATGAAGCCTCCTAGTAAACTGAGAAATGCAAGTGAGAATGCTTTAGGGAGTGTCTTCCACGGTATAAGAAACAGCAGTGCTATAGGTGTTATGCTAAACGTGAGATAAAACCAGAAAATGAGATCGGGCCATTCGAGGTTATTTAGATGAGGCAAGTTCCATGCGCATACCAGGTACCCGGTAATTAATATAAAGCAAGTTAGAGGTGTTAAAACATTACGTTCCATTGACGGGGTGGTTGAGGTTCAGGATAATTTATTATATCCTTCGACTCTACCTACATACGCTCGAGCGTTTCAATCCCTAAGAGTTTGAGGCCTGTCTCTAGTGTATTAAGAGTGCGTGCGCACAGCATGAGCCTTCTGGCTTGGGTGCCTGGGTCTTCTGTTACTACTTTGTCTGCGTTGTAGAATGAGGAAAATATCCCGGATAGCTCAAACAAATAGGTACATAAAAAGTGTGGGCGCAAGTCTTCTAGCGTAAGCTCTAGGACACTCGGGAAGAGTACGAGCTTGCGGGCTAAGGCTAGCTCGGTTTCTGTCTCGAAGCTTGTTGCGGCGTCTTCACCTTCCCCGGGTTTGAGGCCCGCTTTACGGAAGATTGCGTGCAGGCGTGCGGTGGCGTAGAGCAAGTAGGGAGCAGTGTTGCCATCGAAAGAGAGCATCTTCTCCCAGCTGAAGGTGTAGTCACTCGTGCGGTTTTGGGAGAGATCAGCGTAGCGCACGGCACCGATACCGACCTTCTCGGCGATTTCACGTTTTTCGTCTTCGGTAAGTTCTGGACTTTTCTCAGCGACGACTTTGTACGCGCGCTCGACCGCTTCGCTCACGAGCTCTTTTAATTTAATAGGCTCCCCAGAGCGGGTTTTAATAGCCTTGCCGTCTTCACCTAAAATAGTCCCGAACCAAACGTGGCGCAGTTTGCAGGGCTTGTAGCCTTTGGCCGCGAACCACTTTTCTACCGTGAGGCGTAATTGCTCGAAGTGGTCTTGCTGGCGCCCGTCAGTTACGTTGATCATCTCGTTAGCCTCAAAGGCCTCTAGGCGGTGGAGGGCTGTTGCCAAGTCTGTGGTGGCGTAGTTCGTTGCCCCGTCAGACTTACGGATAATAAACGGCTGCTTAGCGAAGCGTGGGTGCTCTGGGTGGAAGACTACGAGCGCGCCTTGGCTTTCTTCGCTGAGTTTAGTTTCTTCGAGCTCTTTATAAATACGGTCAACCTTGTCGCGGTAAAAAGATTCCCCTAACACACAATCAAACGCTACGTTAAAGAGCTTATAAATACTTTCAAAAGCCTCATAGGATAGGCTGTTGATTTTCTCCCACAGCTGCATGTTTTCAGCATCGCCTTGTTGGAGCTTTACTAATTCGTTACGGGCTTGCTCCAATGCGGCTGGGTCGTCTTTGGTTTTTTGGGTACCGGCTTTGTAAAGGGCTTCGAGCTCTTCGAGGAGGTTTGGGTGTTCTTCATCGAGGTTGTAGCCAGCGTCTTTAATCGCCATGATGAGGATACCAAATTGAGTCCCCCAGTCCCCGATGTGGTTGTCCCGGGTTACATTAGCACCACAGAAGCGTAGTAGGCGTTGGATAGCCTCCCCGATGACCATCGAGCGTAGGTGGCCCACGTGCATTTGCTTAGCCGTGTTGGGCGAGCTATAATCCACCACGACGTTGAGCCCTTCATCAATGTGGCTAGCGCCTTGTTGTAGGGCAGCTTCATCCTTAAAGGTTTTTAGCCAGTCCGCATAAAAGGCCGGGGTGAGGTTGATGTTGATGAACCCAGGCCCAGCGATTTCAGCTGTAAAATGGTCTGTAGGCAATTGAAGTGCATCTAGCAATGTTTGAGCAAGGGCCCGTGGGTTTTGCTTGGTCTTCTTGGCATAGGGCAGTACGCCATTGGCCTGAAATACCCCAAATCGAGGCTCGGTAGGGCGCACATCAGCAGTAAACCCGTCACCAAAGCCCTCAAGCGAGGAGGCGACTTTTTGAAAATGATCTTCCAGAAACTGTGCGATATGAAAAGCGACTGCCATAAGGAGTAGAGTTTCGGGAAATAGGGGAGATCTTCAAGCTTTTAGTAGCGGGTGCTGTCTGAGAATGGGAGTATCCAGAGGATTTGATTAGTAGTATTTGCTCATTATGAATGAGTTGGTATAGAGCAAGTATTCAAAATAGCTTACAAAAGTTAGGCAGACTAAGCACCAGCTAGTGAATGCAACTAGTTTCCATCCTGTAATGTAATGCCATGGTGTTGTTAGGATGTAGACAAGAGGACAGATGATGGCTCCAATTATTAATGCATATTCAAACCCAATGTGTGCAACTCTAGGACTCTGGAAAGGGTCTATAAAGAATACATAAAAACAGTAAGCTAGAGTGAGTGTGTGTATGCTAGAAATGATTAGAAAAGCTTGTTTCTTTAACCAGAAAGATTCAGGAAGTTGGGAGATGGAGGTTTTGTTCATGTTAATAGAGAAGTCGAACCTCAGAGAAGATTAAAGAGCTCAAGATCAGGCTTAGAGTAAGTACTGCAGGAAAGGAGGTCTTTTTCCAGGGAATCATGCATGCAGCCATTAAGGGGAGTATTAGAAATGATACTAAAAATACTTTATGTGCTATCTGAGCGCTGAATAAAGGAATTTCCATAAAAAGCATGAAGCTAGTAATTAAGCCTATAGATAATAAAAGCCCTAGGTAAGCTAATAGACTTTCTGAAAATCCTTGTGTTTGTTCTAGTGTCTTTATGAAGAGATATGTGCCTATTGTTACAATGAAGAGGAGATAACTGAGGAATGGCAATATAGCCAAGAGCTCATAGGAAGGATCTAGATAATTTAGCAGAAGTGAGGTTATTAAGAGAGATCCAATAAAAAGGCAGGTAGCGATAAAAAGCCCGGTGAATAAGCGCAAACCTGGTGCAAGCGTTTGCCAGGATATTAATACTATAAGCGATAGAGGATTAAAAAGAAATGCTGTGGCTAGGCTAATAAAGATAGCTTCGTTTGTTAGCTGGAAGGGATCTTCAAAGGCATAAAAACTAATGTAGAGGCCCATAGACATAGAAATTGAAGATCCAATCAAAAGCCAGTCTTTGAGTGAGTAGGAATGGGTAGAAGTCTTGAGGTTCATAGCGTAAGTACTACGCTACAGCTATCTTCCTTGGTTAGTCAATAAGACCCTGGTGGCTTCCTGCTTTACCCACCCATTTGGAGTAGGGTCATTAGGACCTCTTCGGCGTCTTTGCTGGTTTGGGCTAGGCCCAGGTAAAACTTGTAAGTGTCTTCGAGCTCGTTACCTAGGGCTTGGTCTTGTGCGTGGGGAGATGTCTTGAGGTTGCAGATGTACAGCGCGCGCTCTTCGACGCTTATCAACGGTGTGTCGCTGAGGTGGTCGATAGGGCCGTAAGGATGCTTGATGACCTCTTCGATCTTATAGAGCTGTTTGCTGGGCGGGAGGTCTTTTAAGCCTAAAGCGCTGCCGTATTTTTTGAGGATCGGTTTGGCAAATTCCTGAGCGCTGGATTTTTGTTGGAGCTGTTCTAACTTTAGGAAAATCTCTTTGAGACGATTGCGGATAAATCCTTCTGTTCCTAAAGGCTCCATGGTGATCAGTTCTCCTCTTTGGGTGTTTTGAAGCGAAGCGTTTGAGGCGCTGGGCTTTCGGGTTCAGGATCAGTAGAGGTAGAAGCTTCGGGTTTAGGCTCAGCCGGTTTTTCTGCAGGCGTTGCCGGAGCAAGTTTTAGGGTTGTTGCTGCAGGAGGTGGTGTGGGGGGCGTGGTTTTCTTCTCGGGGAGCTTGAGGGTTGTTGGTTCTTTAGGCTCTTTGGTTTGTGGAGGTGTTTCTTTTGGGACTGGGGGTGTTGTCTCCTTCGGGGGGTCCTGTGTAGGTGTTGGGGTTGGGGGAGTAAAAGTGGCTGTGGGCGTTGTGAGTTGGGTTACTTCTTCCCGCGCTTGCTTGAGCAGGATGATTAGAGAATCCGCAGGGTGGTATTGGGTCCCGGATTCATCTTCTTGGAGCGCAGCAATCATCTTTTTGCCCGATGCGGTGTCGTCGCCCTTAGTGAGTTGTTCTAGGCTGGTGCGTAAATTTTGTAAGCGCTGCTTGTGGGCCTCTACTTTGACGAAGTGCGCATGGCCTTGGGCGTCATAAAAAATCTGTTTGCCGCAGGCTTGAGCGAGACCTTTTGCCCAGTCTTGTGTTTTGTCTTTGGGGCCAACCGCAGTGGTTATGAGTTGTTGTACGAGATCCATGAGGGTAAAATCTATTAAGTATTATAATAAGTCATTACTGTATTATCAACACTTTTCCTCTAAGGTGTTGGTATAGAGGAATTTTAGAAATGCTTACTTTTGGAGTAAGCAGACAGCGTGTGCTGCGATAGCCTTGTGCTGGCCGATGTCGTCCACGCCTTCATTGGTGGTTGCTTTGAGGCCTATCTGCTCGGTTGCAATCCCGAGTGTTTTGGACAGGGCGGCTTTCATTGCATCAATGTAAGGGCCAATTTTAGGGGACTCTGCAATGACGGTAGCATCGATATTATTAACAGCGTAGCCTTGTTTTTGGGCCTCTTCGGAAGCGCGCTTGAGGATTTCCTGAGAGTCCATGTCCTTGCACTTTGGGTCTGTATTTGGGAAAAAGTGCCCAATGTCAGACAGGCCTAAGGCACCTAGAATCGCATCTGCCATAGCGTGGGTAAGGCAATCCGCATCAGAGTGGCCTTCGAGACCTTTGTCACTCGGGATTTCAACACCCCCAAGTACGAGGCGTCTACCTTTTACTAAGCGATGTATGTCGTATCCAGATCCAATTTTTAGCATTTAAGAGCGTGTGCGTGAAGGTTGTTGTACAGACTTTTTGGCAGTAGGCTCTTCGAGTACATGCATTGCAAACTGAATAGGCCCTGTCTGTTGTAGGAGGAACTCTGCATAAGCAAAGTCTGCAGGGATAGTCAGTTTGGGGTTAGCGTCTAAATTCGGTACGAGTGTTACGCGGTGGTGGCTCAAGGTTGCTGCAGAGACATCATCGGTGAGGACTTCGTTGCTGCCTGCTGTTTTTTGGTAAGCCTCATGAATTAATGTGCGGTCAAAAACTTGGGGGGTTTCCATCGCCCAGAGCTCATCACGCGGCAAATCTGTAAGGTAGTTAGGTTGGTCCTCAAGGCGCTCAGGGGCTTGCTTGATTGTATTGACAACCTTATGACACAAGACGGCGGCCTTGTCTTTCTGGACGGTCTTTAAAAGTGTTTGGAGGGTAGAGGCTTTGACTAAAGGACGGGAGCAGTCATGGATGAAAACCGTCTCGACTGTTTCAGGCAATGCATTCAAACCGTTAAGGACAGAGTCTTGGCGCTCTTTGCCACCTTGGGCCCAGAATACAGAAATCGATTCGGGGAGGGCTAGGCTGTCTACGATGTTCTCGAGGGTTTGCTTTTGGGCAGGGTCCCGATAGGTAATAACAAACGTATCGGCAACTTCGCTCTTCAGGAAGGCCTCAACAGAGTATTGAAATACAGGTTTACCCACCAAAGAGACAAGCATCTTGTCTTTAACGTGGTTATTCATCCGGCGTGAACTGCCGGCAGCTAGGAGTAGGGCTGCAACTGACATAATGCTAGATCGTTGCGGGTAAATGCAGGTCCGTCAAGATTGTTTCGACAGCATTTTGAGGATCTTGAGCTTTGAGGATAGGGCGGCCTACTACAATGAAGGAGGCCCCTTGTTGGGCGGCGTCTTTAGGGGTGGTGACGCGCTTTTGCTCGTCAGTGGCACTCCCGGCTGGGCGGATCCCTGGGGTCACGAGTAGGGGGGAGGGGCCAAGCTCTTTGCGTAAGACAGGGAGCTCAAGCGCTGAGCAAACCAAGCCAGGTAAGCCCGCTTCAACCCCGAGTTTAGCTAAATGGACAACACGCTCTTGGGGAGATTGGCTTATTGATAACTCCTGGAGCCCGGCCTCATCCATTGAAGTCAGGACGGTGACCCCAAGTAATTTCAGGTTCGGGGCGGTTTCTTGAGCGGCTTGTACTGCAGCACGCATCATCTCCGAACCGCCGGCAGTATGGAGGGTCAGCAGCTCAATCGGGAGCTGGCTTAAGCTCTTTACTGAGGAGGCTACGGTGTTGGGGATGTCGTGCAGTTTGAGGTCTAGAAAGATCTTATAGCCCTTGTCAGCAACGGCTTTGACAAAATCTGGCCCGTGTTTGGTAAACAGCTGTAGGCCAATTTTGACCCACTGTAATTGCCCCCCGGTTTTGTCCAGGAAGTTGAGGGCCTGCTGTTGGTCAGGCAGGTCTAAAGCGAGGATAAGCTGGCAAGATGGCTTTGACATTCCCCCAGTGTGGAGGATAGGGGAGTATCAGAAAAGCTTTTTTTGCAGATCAGAATGAGGTGAGTGGTTAATTCTTGTTGTTGGTTTTATGAAATTCCTTTTTATCTTTGATTTATAAGAAGATAGGCTCGTTGACAGCCTGAAAGAGATTCAGTATTTTTAGGAGAATGGCACGAGGACGCATTATAGAAATAGGGAACGAATATGCCATCGAGTTTGATAGCGACTGGGCTGAGTCTGTAGGCCTTTATGAAGGTGACTTAGTGGAATTGAAGGTAAAAGAGGGAGTTTTATTTGTTACGCCAATGAAGCCTTTAAAAAGCGAGGAATTTAAAGAATCCTCTCAATGACAACGGAACGTTCTATCACGCTTTTTTCTCCGGCTAAGGTTAATCTGCTTTTGGCTATTACTGGTGTTCGAGAGGATGGGTATCATAACCTCGTTAGTTTAGTGTGTCCGATTGACTTTGGGGATACTGTGTCGGTCGGCCTCACCTGGGCTGCTGAGGCCGATACACTGCGTTGTGATGACTCTGCCGTCCCTACGGGGGAGGATAATTTGATTATGAAAGCCATTGAGGCATTCCGCCAACAGCATCTTTTCGAAGAGGGCGTTCTGGTTGATCTTACCAAGCGGATCCCTATGGGTGCGGGTCTAGGTGGGGGCAGTAGTAATGCAGCAACTACCCTAAAAGCCCTCAATGAGCTTTGTGGAGGTCCCCTGAGTGATCGCCAGCTCCAGCAGATAGCTGCAAGCTTAGGGGCAGATTGCTCGCTCTTTTTAGAATCAGACCCTGTTGTTATGCGCGGTTATGGAGAGCAGGTCAGTGAGGTGCCTGCAGCCATATGTTCTCAAGTGGTAGGAAAACGGCTTTTATTGTTTAAGCCAGATTTTTCCGTGGATACTGCTTGGGCCTATGCTCAAATGAAAGAGCGGGGTACAGACTATCTTCCTGAGGCTCAGGCTGAGGCCTTGTTGGCAGCCTGGGAACAGGAACCTAAGCTTTATAATAACATGGAATTGGTTGTGTTGGCCAAGCACACACAGCTGAAGAGTCTTTTAGACACACTGCGTAATGCCGGATGCTTCTGCCTAATGAGCGGGAGTGGCAGTAGCTGCTTTGTCCTCTTAGACGATACTGATTTGGGGGAAGAAGACCTTCAGCAAATGATCCGAGAAGCCTTAGGCGAAGGTATTTTTATGACTGAAGCCAAAATCATAGCGTAGTCGGAATCCCTTCAGGGTTTGAATGGTTATTCTATGTAAGCTTTTGATTTACAAATGCTCAGGAATCCTTACAATTAAAATTTCTATACTTAAAATAACGACTTAAAATTATTATTCTGTAATAATGAACTCTGTGATTCACACCCCTTTGCCCATTTTAGAAAAGGTATTTACCTTGGAGGCACTGCCAGCCTAGAGTCTGCTGCTTATGGCGAAGAAGAAGGCGCGTAAAGAAATTGTTTTACAGGGAATAGCAGCCTCCCCAGGAGTTGCTCATGGACGCGCGTTTGTTTTTCTTCAGAAGGAACTGGAGATTCCTATCTATAAGGTAGAAGAGCCTGATCAGGCGGGTGAAATCCAACGCTTTGAAGATGCGCTGATGCGCACGCGCACCCAAATTGCTGATGTACGCCATGAAGTGGCTGAAAAATTGGGTGAGGCTGAAGCACAGATTTTTGATGCCCACTTACTCGTATTAGAGGATAGGGCCCTGATTGAAGAGACCATCCAAGAGCACCACAATACTTCCTACAATATCGAGTATTGTTTTCACTCGGTATCTAAGCGCTATTTAGAGGCGTTTAAGCACATTGATGATGAATACATCAAAGAACGTGTGACCGATATTCGTGATGTGACGAAGCGGCTTCTCAATAACCTCTTGGGGCACTGTAGTTCTACGATTGGCCGCCTAACCCAGCAGAAGATCCTTGTGTCTGAGGATTTATCCCCCTCCGACACAGCGGCTTTAGACCGTAAGCAAGTCTTGGGGATCTTGATGGATGCAGGCTCGCGCACGAGCCATGCCGTAATCATGGCGCGGTCTTTGCAAGTCCCGGCAGTCGTTGGCCTGCACGATATTTCTAGAAAAGTAGAAAATGAAGACACGCTCCTAATTGATGGCTATGATGGCGTTGTTATCATTAACCCGACTGAGGAAACCCTCTACCGTTATGGCCAGCTAAAGCTCCAGCGTGAGAGCATCCAGAAGGTATTTGAGTCTGTCATAGGCCTGCCTGCGCAGACTCAGGATGGTAAACATGTCGAGCTCCTCGCCAATATTGAAGGGGTTGATGACCTAGAGTCTGTCAAGCAGTCTGGTGCTGAAGGGGTAGGGCTCTTGCGTACTGAAGCCTTATTCCTACGTAAAGACCATTTCCCTACCGAAGAAGAACAATTCGAGCTCTACAAAGAGATTGTTCAAGCCTTGTACCCCATGCCTGTCACCATCCGAACTCTAGACTTAGGTGGGGACAAAAAGATCAGTGGAGTCTTCTTCTCTGAAGATGAGGACAACCCCTTTATGGGCTTCCGTGCCATTCGCTTTTGTCTAGACCACGTAGACATTTTTAAAGCCCAGCTACGTGCTATTTTGCGCTCAAGTGCATTCGGCAAGGTAAAGCTCATGTACCCCATGATTACGAGCTACGCCGAGCTCTCCCAGGCCAACAAAATCTTAAAAGAGTGTAAAGCCGAGCTCAAAAAGAAGAAAATCGCTTTTGATCCCGACATCGCCATAGGCTCCATGATCGAAACCCCCAGTGCTGCCTGCACTGCCGATCTGCTCGCCGAAGAATGTTCCTTCTTCAGCATCGGGACTAACGACCTCATCCAATACATGCTCGCCGTCGATCGTATTAACGACCGCATCGCCCACATGTACGAGCCCAATCACCCCGCTGTCATCCGTACCCTCAAAAATATTGTCGACACCGCCCACCTCAAAGGCATCAAAGTCAGCGTCTGCGGTGAAATGGCCGGCGACCCCCTCTACGTCCCCCTCCTCCTCGGTCTCGGCGTCGACGACCTCAGCACCATCCCCGCCTGCCTCCCCGAAATCAAATACCTCATCCGCAACATGACCATCAAAGAAGTCCAAACCCTCGCCTCCAAAGCCCTCAAGCAAACCCAACCCAAAGCCGTCTTCAACCTCCTCCAGAAATTTTACTTAGAGCACGTAGGCAACGTCCTACAAGCCCAGGATGGTCAGGAGTAGGCGCCTCAGGGCGGCCTGCTGCGTTTGCTCGAGTCACGTACTATTGTACGCTCCTCACCGCAAGCCTTGCATCCCATCCCTGAACCACCTACTCCTGACCATCCTGGAAGAGGGTTGATGGTACGAGGCTGTTGCGTTTTTGGGGTTGTTGGTATCACGGCGTAGCTTGAAGAGCGTAGACGGACCATCCCTGAACCACCTACTCCTGACCATCCTGGAAGAGAGTTGATGGTATGGGTCTGTTACGTTTTTGAGATTGTTGGTGTCACGGCGTAGCTTGAAGAGCGTAGACGGACCATCCCTGAATCACCTACTCCTGACCATCCTGAAAGAGGGTTGATGGTACGGGTCTGTTAGGTTTTTAGGGTCGTTAATATCACGGCGTAGTTACGCTGAAGCTTTAGCGTAAGCGAACGTAGACGGATAAAGTATTAATGCTTAACAGTTCTTTAACGGAACAGCATCAGTGGGATTTGGCAGGAATGCAGTAGGATCGTAGTTGTACTGCCAATCAACATCTCGCGGATGCGGCTGTGTCCATAGGCTCCCATGATAAGCATGTCTATCTTTTCATCTTCAACCGTGTCAGTGATCATCTCTTCTACAGGGCCTTGGAGAAGCTTTGTCTTAGGTGAATACCCTACAGCCTTTAAGGGCTCTTCAGCCTTTGCTAAATTTTGCTGAGCCTTCCCTTCAGGGAGGTTGTCATCCACGCTAATCAGGGTTAAATCAAACCCTTTGAGGGCAGGGGTGCGTTTTAAGAACTCAACAGCCTTTTCAACACTAGGGCCACCATCACAAGCAATAGCGATCTTCTTGATCTCACGGAATCTACGAGGCGTTACCAAGCAAGGCTTCTTGCTCGAACGAATCACACGCTCTAATGAAGAGCCTAAGTGCCTCTTGGCTAGGTTTGCATGCTCCCCACGCTTCCCTAAAAGTACAATGTCGCAACTATCATCACCCGTCTCAAAGGTATCTAGGATTTCAACCAAATCACCGGTTTTTTGGTGATAGCTAACCCTATCTGATAAACTAGCTTCTTGGAAAAGCTTGAGCGTGTCTTCTTGAGTCTTTTCACACTTCTGGTCTTCAAGCTTTTGAATCTGCTCGTAAAGCTCTTGAACAGGAGCCATACCCAAGCCACCGCCTACATTTAAAGCCAATGTCGGCTCAAGCATCTGAGCAAATTCTGTCACGTGAACAGCGTCGATCTTTGCATCAAGCAGGCGAGCTAGCCAAGTGGCATATTGACAACAAATATCGGAATAATCCGAACCATCAGTGCATACGAGTAGCTTTTTCATGGTTTGAGCTTGGTTATAAGTTTGAGGGTTAGAGAGGGTCTCAGTTAGGGTTGTCATCTTACCCCGTAAACTAGCAAGCTTGATTATTTTTTGCAAGCCTCTGAAGCGTAAAACCAAAAATTAGATTAATTCTAGGGTATCTCTTTAATGAAGTCTTTTGGCCTGCAAATGGAGTTTTCTTTCGCTTCCGGTTCGCATGTACTGTTTGTATATTTGCTCTTCCGGTTCTCAGAATTTCCCATTCTCGACTCAAAGTCTATTAATTGACGACACACCCTAGGTGGGTTTGTTACCCGCCGTGGATAGCTCGCTTATCTACAGCCATAGCTGCTTCTTTGAGCGTTTCACTCAAGGTTGGGTGCGCAGTGATCGTGCGTGCGATGTCCTCGGCACTGCCTCCGTATTCCATGTGTACTACAGCACTAGCAATAAGCTCGGAAGCGTTCTTCCCGATAACTTGCACACCGAGGAGCTTATCCGTTTTCTTGCAAGCAATAATCTTAACCAGCCCATCCCCCGCACAGGCAGCCAGCGCACGCCCATTGCCTGCAAAAGGAAACTTCCCTGTATTCACCTCAATGCCGCGCTCTTTAGCCTCAGTTTCAGAAAGCCCTACGCTAGCAATTTCTGGGTCGGTATAAACTACATTAGGGATCACCTCATAATTTACATGCCCTGCTTTACCAGCCATCAATTCCACTGCAGCAATGCCTTCCTCCTCAGCCTTATGCGCTAGCATTGGACCGTGGATTACATCACCAATCGCATAGATATTAGGCGCCTTTGTTTGAAAGTGAGCATTAACAGGGATGCGCTTGTGCGCATCAAGCTCAATACCACAGGACTCTAAGCCCAAGCCTTCGGTAAAAGGTTTGCGCCCTACTGCAACCAAGATCTTGTCTGCCTCAAACTCAATTGCTTTGTCTTTATGCGTTGCCGTGAGGAAAGTCTTCTTACCTTTTTGCTTAAGGCCAGTGACCTTGTGGTTTAAGAAAAACTTAATGCCCTGGCGCTTGAATAAGCGTTCGGCCATTTTACAAATGTCATTATCGTAGGTCGAAACCACTTGGGGGAGTAGCTCCACTACGCTAACATCACTCCCCAAGCGTGCCCAAACTGAGCCGAGCTCTAAGCCAATGGCTCCTGCACCGACTACTACGAGCTTTTTGGGCGCAGTATCAAAGGCGATCCCTTCGTCACTAGAAATAACCGTCTTGCCGTCGAACTTCATGAACGGAAGCTCTACGGACGTTGAACCTGTGGCAATGAGAATGTTCTTTGTTGTGTAGCTTTTCTTGCCTACTGAAACGGTATTGGCGTTAGTTATCTTCCCTGTGCCTGAGAGGAGGGTGATCTTATTGTTCTTGATTAGGAACTCAATTCCTTTACGCAATTGGTTTACCACATCATCTTTATGCTTCATCATGCCTTTGACGTCCATGGAAAGCTTTGTTGCGGTGATACCGTAGCTTGCGCCCTTGTCATGCATTTCATGATACAGTTCAGTCGCATGGAGGAGTGCTTTGCTGGGGATACAGCCCACATTGAGGCAGGTGCCACCTAGGTGTTTCCCTTTCTCGACAAGGGCTGTTTTGAGCCCAAGCTGAGATGCTCGAATAGCAGCAACATAACCCCCAGGGCCAGCACCAATTACAATAAGATCGAAATCAGACATAGAAAAATAAAATTAGATACGGAACATTAAACGTACAGGATCTTCGAGTGCTTCCTTAATGGCTATAAGGAAGCCGACAGCTTCTTTACCATCTACTAAGCGATGATCGTAGGTCAAGGCAAGGTACATCATCGGACGGACGACGACTTGCCCATCCACAACCATAGCACGCTCTTTAATAGCATGCATCCCGAGGATTCCACTTTGAGGTGGGTTGAGAATAGGGGTGGAGAGCATAGAGCCATAGGTGCCACCGTTAGAAATCGTGAAGACACCGCCTTCGAGGTCCTCAAGGCTAATCTTTCCAGACTGGGCCTTCTCGGCGTAGCTACGGATAGCAAGCTCGATCTCATGGAAGCGGAGCTGATCACAATTGCGCACAACAGGAACGATAAGACCCTTAGGGGCGCCCACTGCAATGCCAATGTCGTAGTAATTGTTCTGTACGATCTCGTCCCCATCAATTTGAGCATTCAGCTGTGGGATTTCTTGGAGTGCTTTGACCACCGCTTTTACAAAGAAAGACATGAAGCCAAGCTTCGTGCCGTATTTAGCCACGAACTCTTCTTGGTATTTTTTACGAAGATCCATGACCGGCTTCATGTCTACTTCATTGAAAGTAGTGAGGATGGCGGCCTCTTGTTGTGCCATAACAAGGCGTTCGGCAATACGCCTACGTAACGGTGTCATTTTCTTGCGCGTAGTGCGTGGACCCGTGGGGGTGCCTGTTAGAAGATCTCCTTTAGTAACGCGGCCACCCTTACCAGTCCCTTGGACGGAGGCAGGATCTATACCTCCCTCTGTGGCAACGCGCCGCGCAGCAGGGGAGAGGGTGTTTTCTTGAGGAACAGCTGGAGCAGGTGGGGCTTTGGCCGCTGGTGTCTCCTTAGGCGCTTCAGCTGGGGGCTCTTCTTTGGTTTGTTTTTTACTGGAGCCTGCTGGTTTTTTTGCAGAGGTATCTATCTTGGCGACGACTTGTCCGATCTCTACTTCATCGCCTTCGGCTGCAGTACAGGTAATAACGCCTGCTTTTTCAGCAACAGCGTCTGAAGAGATTTTATCGGTCTCTAGTTCGAAGAGGGGGTCTCCTTCTTCGACGTAGTCACCGTCTTTAACGTGCCATACGGCAATGATGCCGCTTGTGATGGATTCACCCATTGCTGGGATTTTGACTTGTGTGGTCATAGTTTTAAATAGTGAAGGCGGTTTCAATGACTGAGGCTTGCTCTAGCTTGTGTTTAGCTAAAGTCCCTACAGCAGGGCTTGCTGAGGGTTTGCGGCCTACATAAAGAGGTTTTTGTTTACAAAGTGCTTCGAGTTCGGGGGCAATGAAGCTCCAGGCGCCCATGTTCTTAGGCTCCTCTTGAGCCCAGACAATCTTTTTGAAGCCCGCGTGCTTTTTGAGGAGGTTGGTGATTGCTTTTTCGTGGAGAGGGTAGAGCTGCTCGATACGGATAATCGCAGTGTTCTTTAGCTTTTTCTCGGTGCGGTGGTTGAGTAATTCGTAAAAGAGTTTCCCGGAGCAAAAGATAATGCGGTCGGTCTTTTTGGGTGGGTTCGGGTCTGGGAGGATTTCCTCGAAGTGTCCCTTAACGAAGTCATCAACACTGGACACACATTCTTTATGACGCAGTAAACTTTTTGGCGTCATAATGATCAGAGGTTTGCGGAAAGAGCGCTTTACTTGCCGCCGCAAGACATGGAAAAGCTGCGCGGGTGTGGTAACGTTGCATACTTGTATGTTGTTTTCTGCACAAGCTTGCAAGAAACGTTCGAGTCTTGCTGAAGAGTGCTCAGGGCCTTGGCCTTCGTAGCCGTGGGGTAAGAGCATGACAATCCCACTGACTTGCTGCCACTTAGATTCGCTTGAAGCAATGAATTGATCGATGATGACTTGGGCGCCGTTAGCAAAGTCTCCGAATTGAGCTTCCCAAATGCAAAGCATTTGAGGGTAGTCTAGCGAGTAGCCGTAGTCAAAACCGAGGATCGCAGCTTCTGACAGGCTTGAGTTATGAACGCAGAACATCTCTTGATTTTTGTTGATGTTGCGCAAGGGGACATAAGCCTCCCGAGAGTCTGTCGCGTAAAGCACTGCATGGCGATGGCTAAACGTGCCGCGTTCGCAGTCTTGGCCGGAGAGACGTACAGGGATGCCCTCAGCTAATAAGGTGCCGTAGGTTAAGGTCTCCCCGAAGCCCCAGTCAATCCCTTGGCCGGACTGAAAGGCTTTCCACTTCGTGTCCATCTGGCGCTTGATTTTAGGGTTAACCTTAAATTCTTCAGGGAATGAGGTCAGTGCTTTGGCGACTTGGGTGAGTGTCTTTTTGCTTACCTTTGTAGAGGCTGGCTTAAATGAATAGGGTGGCTGGAAGACAGCGCTTGAGCCTTCTAGAATACTGAGTTGCTTGGCCTCGTGCTTCTTTGCTGCTTCAAAGTCTTTCTTGAGCTGAGTCTCAAAGTCTTTCCGGATTTTTTTGACCTCTTTGTCGGTGATGAGCCCTTTTTCGATGAGTTGTTCGGCCAAGTAGTGGCTCACAGATTTGTGTTTAGAGATTTGAGCGTACAGGGTGGGCTGAGTAAACTTTGGCTCGTCCGCTTCGTTGTGGCCATATTTCCGGTAGCAATACATGTCGATAACGACGTCTGCGCGAAACTCTTGGCGATAGGCGAGGGCGAGCTCTGTGACCATGACTAAAGCGATTGGGTCATCTCCATTCACATGAAAGATCGGGGCCTCAACCATCTTGGCAACATCTGTACAGTACAGTGACGAGCGCGATTCTGTAGGGTTGGTCGTAAACCCAATTTGATTATTGATGACAAAGTGTAAGGTTCCGCCTGTTTCGTAGCCAGCAAGCTGGGAGATATTAAAGGTTTCTGCAACAATCCCTTGTCCGGCAATGGCAGAGTCCCCGTGGATGAGGATGGGGAGTACCTTTTTGCGTGTTTCGACGTCATCACGGATGCGTTGGCGCGCGCGGGCTTGTCCTTGGACGATCGGATCTACTGCTTCTAGGTGGCTTGGGTTGGCTGCTAGGCGTAACTCAACTTCGTGGCCTTCTTCGGTTTTACGTATGGATTGGTAGCCTAAGTGGTATTTAACATCTCCGTCCCCTTCGATTGATTCTGGAATGAAGTTTTCCGAGAATTCCCTGAAGATATAATCGTAAGATTTATTGATGATGTTCGCTAGTACGTTGAGCCGGCCACGGTGTGCCATGCCCATAACGATTTCTTCTAGGCCGAGGGTCGGGGCGTTTTCTACAGCGCTATCTAGGGCTGCGATTACTGCCTCTCCTCCTTCTAAGGAAAAACGTTTTTGCCCGATAAAGTGGGCATGGAGGAATTGTTCGAAGGCCTCAGCCTTGATTACTTTGCGCAAAATGCGGATTTGCTTCTCGGGGGAAAAGTCTGCCTGGTTATTTGTAGACTCTATCCGGTCTTGGAGCCAGCGCCTTTGCTCTGTTCCTTGGATGTGTAGGTACTCGCACCCGACACTAGAGCAATAGGTTGTCTTAAGGCGCTCTAAAATTTCTCCTAGAGGTAGGGTTATACCGTCTAGGTAATTACCTGTATGGAAAGATTGGTTTAGATCTTCTTCAGTGAACCCGAGGTATTCAAAATTTAGGCGAGGGTTCTCGGGCGGAGGTTCCTCGAGTGGGTTGAGGTGCGCTTGGGTGTGGCCAAGGTTTCTGTAGGCGTAGATCGCACCAATGACTTTAGCTTCTTTGACGACATTGCCACTGATTGTTTGGGCCGCCTTTGCAGCCTTCGTGGTTTTGGTTGCTGGGGTAGAACGGGCTAGCTCGAAGCCTTCAAAAAAAGCTCGCCAATGTAAATCTAAACTGTTGGGATTTTCGAGCCAACGTTCGTAATTTTCATCAATGAGGGCTGCGTTCCAGGTATTGGCTATACTCAAGTTTTTCATGTGTTGGGATAATCTCCCTATCAAACCAAATATAGCTTCTGAAATGAAGCTAAAAGTCTATGGATTTAACTAAAGAAAACCAGCTGAAGCATTGTTTACAGATGCTCGTTGACCCCACAGCAGAAATGACGCAAGTGCAACTTGTAGATAATTTGCAGTTCTTAGATACTCTCGTCAAAGAAGAGGGGGAGGCATTGCCGCCTAAGCTCAAGCATTACCTAGAAAAGCGTAGCTACGTAAAGGCGCTAAGCTGTTTAGACGCCTCACAAGAGTAGGGGGCTTTTTCAAAAAATAATCAGGGTTTTTTTAGGCTCTTTTAGGGTGTTTCTTGTTGGAGCCTAACGGTTTCTAAATGAGATTCAGAGATTGACTTATGGCTTAATATTAATAATAATTTATTAATATTGCTATAGTTTGTGATGTCTGATGCTTCCGCTAACCCCCCACCTCCCCAAGGTGTGCAAAATGCGATGGATTTACCTCAATTTCATCAAGAGCCTGATTTGTCTACGGAGCGTACTGTAATGTTCTCGGGCAGGCATTTGTCTTGGGTGAAGGAAACCTCTTGGAGCCGAGATGCACAGCAAGTCATGGCTAATCTCCAAGAAATTAATGATTGGGTATGTGGCCAGGGGATGAGGCAATTGCAAAAGATCCTCCAAGAGAACATCAACAAGCACGGTGAGCCTGAATTTCCTTTTAAAAAAGACAGCTATAATAGTGTAGGGCGTTTGTTAAGCCTCTGCCATGCTTTGGGTTTGTCAGAGGATCCTCATCTATGGACAGAGGCCCAATGCAAAACATTCTTATTAGAGGGCGTTAATAGTAATTGGTTTACTTTGCGTGAGCAATTTAAGGCAAGCAGCAGCGAAGGTAAAGCAGTGCTTAGTCGGATGGTTGCTTTTCGCAAATATTATGTAGATAACCTAGTAGGGCGCCTCTCCCAGCAATACCCAGGGATACAGGCCTTCAGTGTGGGGAGTAAAGGTCTGGAATCAGACTATGACCTGACCTTAGGGATGTCTGGAGACCTTAAACAAGATGTGCAGGCTGTGCGTGTCTTTAATAGGACTATTCGGGAGGAGTTTGGTAAGGCTCCAGGGATTGTTTTTGACGTAAATATGTATGTGCAGGACCACATCACGTTGAGTGAAAATATAGACTCTACACGTGAAGGAGAGCCTATTGAAGGTTCACAGAGCCCAGGTGCGCTCATGCGTGGTATGAGCTTGGAAGACCAGGATGTGATGGCACTGATGAAGCAACGCCGTTTTATGCGTGAAGATGAGTGGGGTGCTTATGTGGATTGCTTGGCAGCTAAAGTAAAAGACCTCCAGCAAAAAAGTTTACTGCGCAAGCAGTATGACGAAGCAGATGCAAATTACCGGATCAGTGTTGCTCAAATTTTGGAGATGCTTAAAGCACGAGAGATTGACCCGCCGTCAATAGACTTAACGCCTGAAGAAGAAGTCCGGGTGAATACCTTTGTGCAACACTTAGCGCCTACTTTATCAAGCTCTGTAAAAGATAACGCTAAAAATATTTTTAAAGAAGAACTATTAAATGCAAAGCGGATGGCTTGTATAATCGAACATCACTCCGAAGCGCTGTTAGAAGTATGCAATAAGCTTTACCTCGACAAGATGCAGCAAGCACGTGACCTTCAGCAGCAGCTAGCCTCACTCAATGGAAGTGATACACGCGAACTTATGGCTAAGAGTGAGGTGCTCAAAGCCCAGGTTAAGCGAGTAATGGGGGAGGCTCTATTTTTTGCGAATGAGGCTTACCAGTCTGAGGGCGCTGTCTTGCATGTAGTGATGGGGAGCCAAGGCGGCCAGTTTGAGGCTATGGTTGAAAAGTTGTCGCCTGCCCAAGTCTTGCACTCTCATAACGAGCAGCTTGGGGATTTGTTAAAGGATATTCATCACTACAGTGAAAAGGGAGTGTCTGGAGGCGTTTTGTGCTACCGTTGCTCTAAGTATTTATCACGCCTTTTAGAAACAGTCGCGATCCTTAAACATAAAAATATTATAGATTCTATTGATTTCGAGAAAGAATATGGCACCATTGAAAAACTCAAGGAACGTATTGATGGAGGCTTACTTCGTTTAAGGAAGGGTAAGGTAGCTTTTTCTACTGAGGCACTCAAAGAGAATTACGCCCTTGGGGAAATGCAACAGCTCTTTAAGATCCCTCTTGAGCAACCTTTAGCCGAGGTGTTCAAGAAGCGTATTTTGACTCTGGCCCTGGAGGTCAACGCAGCAACTCGGCTGCATGAGGCTTGCTTAGGAGAGCAGCCTACAGAGGCGGATCAGCAGCTTTATTTCCAGAATAGAGTCATTAAGAAAAGATCATAATCAGCTTAATATCAATAGGTTGAGATCTTTAGGGACTCTGTTCTTGAAAAGGAGTCCCTGTTTTGATATTATATTATTGAATTTAAGTGATTTATGGATACAGGCGGCAAAATTCCACCGAAGCGATCATCCTCTTCGGAAGAGGTTACTACTAAAGATACTCTAAAGAAAAAGGTAGGTCGTTTTTTCTCACGTATGGTGAAGCACTCTTCTGGTAAAAAAGAGGATCCAGGTGGGACTACAGCCTTTTCACACGAGAATCCATCGCCTTCTGAAGAACAGAGCCCTTCTTTGGGTGAGCGTGCGGGCAAGCAAGAGGAGCGACGCAGCCCTAGACAGAGCCCCATTAAATCTAAGGCCAGGCCTGCTCCTTCTAAGCCCGTGCCGCTTGCGGGAAGTGCGAGTACATCGCCTACGGCATCGTTCACCTTTTCTTTGCCTTTAGATAGGATAGACAATCATGAGTCTGTTAAGAAAGAGCTTGAGCGTAAGGACCTCCCTAGTTTTCCGAAGCTTGGGATCTCAGAGGAGCCAGCTGAGTGGAGTAACGAAGATTGTAAGACTTTTCTTAAAGACGGCGTCTTATCCAATTGGTTTGTGATGCATGCTAATTTTAAGCAAGAAGATGAACTTGGAAAGAAAGTGCTGACACGTATGGTGGCTTATCGTGAAGAGTATGTTATGGGAGCCTTGCAGGAGTTAAAAGCAAAGAATGAGAGCCTTCAGGCATTCTCGGCAGGATCCACGAACCTAACGTCTGACTTTGACGTTACGATTGCGCTGCAGATGAATGAAGAGAGCCTAAACGAGGACGTAGATATTGTAGATACCTTCAATAGAGACATCAGAACTGATCTTGGAAACCCGCCTGGTGTTGTCTTTGATACTAATCTATATATGCAGGCCTATACTAATGTGAAGGGTAATTTACCATTGCGTAGTGAAGCTATCCATCATGAAGGTCTTTATAAGGTAAAGAGTGAGGAGATTAAGGCAACGGCTCAGCCCATTGGAGATGCCCATGGTATATGGCTAGCAGATCAGGATATTATGTCTTTAATGAAGCAGAGGCGCTATATGGATCAGCGTGACTGGAATGACTATGTAGGTAGCTTGTGTGACAATATTGAGGATGAAAAGATACGTAATGATGTGAGGAGCCGCTATAATGAAGCAGATGATGGCTATCGAGAAAAAACAAGAAGTATTTTAAATGCTTTAGTCGATAAAGGTGTTAATATTTTAGCTGAAGAGAGTGATTTAGATACAAGTGAGTCGAGTGTTTTTCGTAGTGTGGGGGATTTGTTTTCAAAAGGAACGAACCCGCTTTTACGGAGTACTATACAAGCAAATCTTACCGAAGAGATGCTTAACTTTATTCGTTTAGACAAAGCGCATAAGGAATATCCTGCTGTCGTATTGGAAGTTTATAATGACTTTTATGTTTCTGAGACAAGAAGAGCTCATGCTTTAGAGAAAGAGCTAGAAGCTCTATGGCAGGAGCCCTCAGAGGATATGAGTGCTTCAGGTCTAAGGGCTAAAGCTAAAAAGTCTGATGGCATTAGGGCAAAAATCAGTAGAGCTTATGGAGAGGCTTTGTTTTATGCGAACGAGGCTTATCAGTCTGCGGGGGCGTTTACTCATGTGGTACTAGGGAGTCAGTCGGGCAATATAGAAGAAGCCCTTAAGCAGTTAGATCCTCAACAGCTTTTGCATTCGCATAATGAGCAGTTGGGTGATTTGTTAAAGGATATCCAGCATTATGCTGAAGCAGGCGCCTCTTCGGGTGAGCTTGCTTATCGTTCTGCTAAGTATCTGTCTCGATTTTTAGAAACAGTTATTTTATTAAAGCAAAAAGGAGTACTTAAGGGAGAGCTTCCTTTTGAACAGCATCATGACTCTATTGAGAAACTCAAATCCAGGGTGGATATGGGGCTATTGCAGACACGCAAGGGGGTTATGTCTTTTGAGTCTAATGAAAAAAAAGAGAAGTTTTCTGAAAAAGAACTCTGCGGTTTGTTCAAGATTAACCCTCGGTATGACAATGTGTTCAGCTCATACCGCTACCGCATGCTAGCCCTAGGTGCTGAAGTGAACGCAGCGGTACGCAACTCTGAGGAGTATCGCTCCACGGCAAGAGAAGAGTTTACAGATAAAGGGTCGTTGGCTGATCGAGTCTTGAATAAGCTTGAATGGTCAGCTGAGCAAGAAGGGTAAAAGAAAGGAAGAATGCAATGGATGGAGGAAGAATAGGTCAATCAAATTCAGGAGCGTCCTCAAGTTCTAGTAAAAGCAATGCTTTAGGGAAAATGGGGAGGTTCTTTAAGCGGATGGTAAAGCATACGACTTCTTCGAGATCAAAAAGAAGTGAAGTTTCGAGTGCTGCTCAGGCACCTGAAAAAGACTCTGAGATGCCTAGCTTAGAGTCTAGGAATGCAGCAAAACCTCCCAAGCAAGCTCACCCTATAACGTCTACAGATTCTACTATATCCAATCCGTCTTTTAATTTGTCCTTTGATAATTTACGTCGGACAGACCCGGCAGAAGCAGAACTTAAGCGAGATCTCCCTAGTTCTAAAGATTTAGGTATTCCGGAAGATCCTGCACAGTGGTGTAATGAGGACTGTCGTACTTTTCTTAAGGATGGGGTGGATGCGGATTGGTTCGCCATGCATGCTAACTTCAAAGAAACCGATCCTGAAGGCAAAGCGGTACTTAGCCGCATGGTTGATTACCGTAAAGAGTATGTGATGGGAGTCTTAAAAGAATTAAAGCAAGAGAACCCTGGTCTGCAGGCATTCTCAGGAGGCTCAACGAATTTAACCTCAGACTTTGACATTACTATAGCCCTGGAGGCCAATGAAGAAGGGCTTAAAGAAGATGTGCGTGTTGCAGAGAAATTTAATGCAAGAATCCAGAGTGACTTTGAAAACCCTTCAGGTATTGTTTTTGATACGAATCTGTATATGCAAGATTACCTTGCGGTTAAAGGAAACTTACCTTTAACGGCAGGAGAGGGAGAAAACCAAGCTATTCAGCCAGTAGGGGCTCCTAAGTCGGGGAAGCAACGATCTGTATGGTTAGCGGATCAAGACATTATGTCTTTGATGAAGCAACGACGGTTTATGGACCAGCGAGGCTGGAATATGTTTGTGGAGAACCTTCTTGATGGGATCGAAGATAGTGCTGTTGCTGAAGATGTTAAGCAGCGTTATGAAGAAGCAGATACAAGGTATCGTGATAATGTTAAAAGTGTTCTGTCCTCCCTCGATGCAAAAGGGATTACGGGCCTGGGTTCTGAGCAAGATCTTTCTACAGAAGATTCTAGTGTTATGCGTAGTGCCGCCGATGTTTTTCAGCGAGGAACAGATCCTCTTGTACGCAGTCGGGCGCGAGCAATAATAGAGGAAGAGCTCGTTAATTCAATTAAGATGAGGAAGGCCTTGCATGATAATCCTGCTGACATGCTCGACATCTTTAATGATCACTATATAGCGTCTATTAAAAAAGCGCGTAGCCTTGAACAAGAGCTTGTGAGGCTTCCTGAGGGCTCAGACCGAGAGGATGAGCTAAAGGCAGAAATTAAGCGAGCGATTGGACAGTCTGCCTTCTATGCCATTGAAGCGTATCATACAGGAGGAGCCCTTACGCATGTGGTTGCGGGGAGTCAGTCCGGGCGCTTAGAAGAAGTTTTGGGGCACCTCGACCCACAACAGCTTTTACACTCCCACAATGAACAATTGGGGGATCTTATTAAAGAGATTGGCCATTATAGCAGCGAAGGGGCCTCATCTGGGGAGCTTGCATATCGTTCTTCTAAATACTTCTCACGCTTACTTGAAAGTGTGATCCTTCTCAGGAAAAAAGGCGCCTTGGAAGGGGAACTTCCTTTCGAGCAAGAGTATGGCTCCATAGAGGACCTTAAAGCAAAAGTAGATGCGGGCCTAGTCAAAGCAAGATCTGGGGTGACCTCTTTTGACTCTAGCGCTAAAAAGGATGCTTATGCGCTCAAAGAGCTGCGGGGGTTATTAAAGATTAATCGGTATGAAAATGTGGCCCCTGGCTATCAATCGCGTGTTCTTGGTCTGGCTGCAGAAGTGAATGCAGCTGTAAGGAACTCTAAAATGTACCAGGAAACGCTGACGCCTATTGTGGGCTACCGCGGTTCTTTGATGGATCAGATGCTAGACCAGATTGATCTTGAGGCTTAGTAAAAAACTTTATTTGCTGTTGGCATCGTCATCAAGTTCTTTAGTGCGTGTGCATACCTCGGCTAAGAGCTCTTCAATACTATCTGCTACGCAAACCTCATTGCGGCCTAGATCAAGTCCTTGGCCATAAAGAACCGTCACAAACTGGCCTGGATGTATGGTATTCGCCTTTGTCAAAATGCCCTCTTCATTTTCAGCGCGCTGGGCTTGGATCCGCTCAGAGTCTCCGAAGTAGTGCACTTCAACCTTTTTCCAGCGGTCCATGCGTTTAGCCCATTTTTCTAGCTTATCTGTATGTTTATTGGCCAATCCTTCGTAGTAGCGGCCGAGGTTGCCGCCTTCTTGGACTTCGATGATGTTTGTCTTTTCAGGATCTCTAGCCATACGCACAGCATCTTCAAGCTGCATCGAAGCAGGTACACTCCAGCGCAGAGGGACGCTTGTATCTTCATTATTTTTTTTAGTTCGAAGGGGGCAGTGTGCCTCTTTATCGCTCAGGTAGTATTCTGCCTTGCGCGCTTGGGTGCTAATAAGGTTAATCGGCTTTTCTTTCTCTCCACCTTTGGGGCGTTTAAGCATGACAGTTCTACAGTCGTAGCGCTCTTTGAGAGAGCCTTCCTTGCGAGGGTTGATGCCTTCAATGAGGTCGTATCTATGGCAGTCTTTGCGGTCACCTCTTCTTGCGGTTTCTTTAAAAGCTTGTTTGGGATCGCGGCTATGCATGATACAGACTTCAATAGACTCCTTCCCCTCAGAGGATATCTTTTTATCTAGCATGATGTAGGGGTTGGCCCCTGTTCCTACCTCTTTTACGAGGGAGGCTATATACCAGCCTTGTGTTGTAGCTGCTTTCCCTTCGGGGAATGTATATAATTTCCCCTGTGTTCCAGGAGGTACAGCCTCCAGAATACCATCTTTCCAGTCTACACTGTAGGTTGAGTTAAGGTAAACTTGATAGCCACTGAGGCCTTTGACGATCTCGGGTAACTCCTTTTCTAGGGCGTTTTCTGAAGTGCAGTACCAGTTAAGAATGTTCTTTTCAGCGCTGGGTTCGAAAGAGAGCTGCTTAATAATGCGTGCAGCTAGCCCCTCGGTAGGTTGGGGCTCTCCCTCAGGGTTGATTAAGTTAATGCAAGTTAGGCCCTCTGGGCTTGGGAGTATGAAGGTATTTGTTTGTAAATCAGCCATAGTGGGCACTTTTAAGGGGTTATTACTCGAGCTTAAACACCAGTGTCGTCAGCCCGGGTAGAGTGAGGTTGAGTGAAAACTCTCGGTGGTTGCAGGGGATTTCATCAGACCAGAAGCCGCCGCGATTCCCCTCGCCACTTCCGCCGTAGTGGGCAGCGTTGGTGTTGACCACTTCCTTCCAGTTCCCATGATGAGGCACGCCTACGCGGTACCCGTAGCGTGTGACTGGGGTGAAGTTCCCAACCACAACAATGGTGTCTTGAGGCGTATGCCCAAACCGCACGAAGCTAATCACGCTGCCTTCGCCATCATCTGGGTTGATCCACTGGAAGGCGTGTGCATCGTGATCACGCTCGGCTAAGGCGGTGTGGTTTTGGTAAAAGTGGTTTAAGTCTCGCACGGTACGTTGGATGCCGAGGTGGTCCATATGTTCGAGTAGGTGCCAGTCTAGGCTAGTGTCGTAGTGCCACTCGCTAGACTGCCCAAACTCACACCCCATAAAGAGCGTGTTCTTACCAGGCCACATCCACATATAGGCATAAAGCGCACGTAGTGTCTGGGCCTTATCACTCATGTTCCAGGTGCCCATTTTTTGAATCATCGAGCACTTCCCATGAACGACTTCATCATGAGAGAATACCGAGACAAAGTTCTCCGAGCTTTGGTAAAGCATCCCGAATGTGAGGTCATTATGGTGGTACTTGCGGTGGATGGCATCTTTAGAGAAGTAACGCAAGATATCGTGCATCCAGCCCATATTCCATTTGAAGTCGAAGCCTAGGCCATCTTCTTGGGTAGGCTTAGTAACGCCGCCAAAGGAGGTAGACTCCTCAGCAATCATTAAGGTACCTGGGTAATAGTGGTGGATGAGTCCATTGACGTGGCGTAAGAAATTAATCGCTTCGATGTTTTCTTTACCTCCGTATTCATTCGGGACCCATTCGCCTTCCTCGCGTGAGTAGTCTAAATACAACATCGATGCGACTGCATCCACGCGGAAGCCATCGATATGGAAACGGTCCAGCCAAGAGAGTGCACTGGCCGTTAGGAAGCCTTTAACCTCATGCCTGCCGTAGTTGAAGATGAGAGTCCCCCAGTCTTGGTGAGCACCTTTGCGGGGGTCGGCGTGTTCGTAGAGGTGGGTGCCATCGAATTCTGCTAAGGCAAACGCATCACGTGGAAAGTGTGCTGGCACCCAGTCGAGGATGACGCCAATGTTGTTTTGGTGGAGGTGGTCCACCATGGCCATGAAATCTTCTGGGGAGCCGTAACGGTGCGTTGGGGCAAAGAAACCCGTAACCTGGTAGCCCCAAGAGCCCGAGAAGGGGTGCTCTGCAAGTGGCAAGAACTCTACGTGGGTAAAGCCCATGTCGGTAGCGTAGTCGGCCAGGGCTTTCCCAATCTCGAGGTAGGAGAGTGGGCGGTTGCCATCTTCAACAACACGCTTCCAGGAACCTAGGTGAACTTCATAAATAGAGATAGGCTTTTGATGCCAGGCGGTTTGCGCGCGCTTTTCTCGCCAGGCTCCGTCTTTCCATTTGTAGTTCGAAATATCGGCTACGATAGAGGCATTGTTTGGGGGGCCTTCGCAGTGCATGGCATAAGGGTCTGCTTTGATGCGCAGTTGGCCATCATTACAGATGAGCTCGTACTTATACTTCATCCCTGGTTCGAGCCCGGGGATGAATACCTCCCAGATGCCAGAGGCGCCTAAGGCTCGCATCGGGTGGTAGCGCCCATCCCAATGGTTGAAATCACCCACCACAGAAATCCGTTGCGCATTCGGGGCCCAGACCGCAAAGCTTACCCCTTTGACCCCTTCGCGCGTTCTGTAGTGTGAGCCTAGCTTGTCATACACGAAATGATCACAGCCTTCGTTAATAAGGTGCAAATCATGATCAGAGAGGGTGGGCAAAAAACTGTAAGGGTCGTAGATTTGGTGGACCTCTCCGTTACTGCGTGTGATCCTCAGGCGGTAGGCAAAAACATCTGTGCGGTCTGTGATGAAGCCTTCAAAGAACCCGAGTTCATTTAATTTGCGTAAAGGGTATCGTTTCTCAGGTTTGCTGGTAATGTCTACGATTTCACAGGTCTCGGTGTATTGCAAGAAGGCTCTCACTACCAAGCCTTTCTTGCCTAAATGCCGTACGGGGTGCATCCCGAGTAAGCTATGCGGGTGGGAGTGGCGCCCGCTCAGCAGAGCCCCCATGTCCATATCACCTACAATCGCAGCTTGGGGCTGGGTAGGTTTTGTTTTTGTTTTAGAAGGGGGTTGTAATGTAGGCATAATAAAAGGCTTTAGGGAATGAGCCCAAACGCAAGATAAAAAGCCTTGTGCCGCTTTCCTGCTCTTAGGTATACTGTTAGGTAATTGGGATTTATGCGCACGCTAGCACTTGTATTTTTATTTTTACTTTCTTTGGGGCTTCCGGCTTGGGCCTCACAGCCTCAACTCTCGGCTGAAGACCCGATTGAATTCGATGGAGACTCCGACCAAATTTGGGCCCGGGGGAATGCAACCCTCAGGGATGAGGGGCTCCTACTCAAGGCAGATGCGATTGGGTTTAACCGGGAAACAATGGAAATCGAAGCGGTGGGGAATGTAGAGTTCACCCGTAAGGAATTCCGTGTAGTGGCCCAGGAACTTCGGTATAATTTGAAGACTCACCAGGTAAAGGCTATTAAGTTTCATTTAGGCCAGCGGGATGTCTTCGTGAAGGCAGATCTGTTGGACTCTGAGGAGGATGCATTTGTTGTGAATGATACGACTGTTTATTATGGAGCGGTCGATAACTTCGCCTTAAATATTAAATCTAAAGAGCTGAAGCTCTATCCAGATGAAGACCGCATGCTTATGAAGGATGCCGTCTTTCGTGTAGGACGTATACCCTTATTTTATTTGCCGCGTTATCAGCAATCGTTTGGAGAATCCCCGTTTGACCTTACGAGTGAGTATGGTTCGAGTACTCGTGTGGGGTCTTATGTGCGCAATACCTTTTTCCTGCGTAAATGGCGCCTAAAATTTGCTGGGACTGAGGGTGATATTCGTGTTGGGGGCTTGCTCGATTATAACAAGCGGCGTGGGATTTTTGGTGGACCAGCCCTGCGGTATAACGTGCGTAATGACTATACGCATAAGTGGGGTAAGCTCCTCATAGGGGGTATTCGAGACCATGGGGATAATGGGATTTATACCTCTGCGGATGGACACATACCTCAAGGGCGTTATTTTGTTTGGTGGCGCCATAAGCAAACCTTGGGAGAGCGTACGGATATTACGGCCAAGCTTGACTGGTGGAGCGATAGCCAGGTCCAGCGTGACTTCCGCCCAAGTTTGTTTAAAAAGAACCAGCAGCCTGATAATTTTGCAGAGGCTACTTATTGTGGGGATAATTACTACTTGTCTACATTTGGGCGCTTCCGGCCTAATCCTTTCCAGTATGGAATTCAGGAGCGTTTGCCAGAGTTGCGTTTTGATGCTTTGCCTACCCGCCTTGGGAAAACGAAGCTCTACCATGATGGGCACTTTAGTTATACGAACTTCCGAGAGGCCACGCCTGAGGGCTCTCATGACCGCAAGAGCCATCGTTTTGATACTTATTATGGGCTTAAGCGCCCCAAGCCAGTTAATGATTGGCTGACCTTTGTCCCTATGGCAGGGGCCCGGATGATACATTTTGCGGATGCAAGTGAAACACCCGACGGGGACAATTTCACCCGTGCTTACTATGAATTAGGCTTTGATCTTGAGGCCCATGCTTACGGCCAGTGGGATTACCAGAATGCGTTCTGGGAGGTTGATGGCTTGCGCCACCAAGTGCGGCCTTTGGTTCAGTATCGTTATATTCCTCAGAGCCGTTTTGGGAGTGGGGAGCCTCCGGTGATTGACTCAGACCTACTGAACCCAGATCTTGACCCGATCGACCTAGAGACCTTACGTGATATTGATGACACCCAGCGTACGCACCTGGTTCGCCTAGGGGTAGAGAATGTGTTGCTGACGCGAAAGCCTAATGAATATGGGGCCCGTCAGCTCGCAACGTTGGACTTTTATCAAGATATCAGGATCTCAAAAAAGACAAATCAGCATGCTTTTTCTGACTTTTTCGTCAAAATGGGGCTAAATCCGGTCTATTGGTTCAATTTTTCGCTTTACCAGCGCTTTGATCCGGAGAGAATGAATATTCGAGAAATCTATACCAGTACTAAAGTCCGTGATGGCGATATCTGGGAGCTGGAGCTAAAAACCTATGCAAAGCGGGGGAATCAGATCCACCAATATGCTTTAGGGGGCAAGTATCAGCTGAACAAGCGTCATTTAGTTAAAGCGCGCTGGTATTTTGATGCTCGCCTTCGTCGTATGACTAAACAAGTTTATTCATATCAAGTTATGTTCAATCCTGCCTGGACGGTAGAGTACCGCGTGCACGTGAATTCGCACAAAAAGCGTCCGAATGATGTTCGTGGGTCTATTCAGTTTAATTGGTTAGGGGCTTAATAAATTATGGTAGAAGAAGCATTATTACCTCGGGTCGACAAGCCCATTTCACTTTCGGTTTTTGAAGGGCCGTTAGACCTTTTGCTGTACCTTATTCGTAAGCACGAGATTGATGTTTACGATATCCCGATCGAGACAGTGACTCAGCAGTACCTCGATATTCTATACGCCCAAGAGCAGATGGACCTCGAGGTTGCGGGGGAGTTCTTTGTGATGGCAGCCACCCTGATGGTTATCAAGAGCCGTATGCTTTTGCCCAAGGACGAGCAAGCAGTCCAGGAAGAAGAGGAGGAGGAAGAGGACGGTACTGATCCGCGTTGGGAGCTTGTCCAGCAGTTGTTAGAATACCAAAAGCTCAAGGAAGCCACTGATGAGCTTGCTCACCTTATCGAAAGCCGCCAAGGCTACTTAGCGCGGAATTTCCGCGAGAAGGATACTGTAGTGAAGCGCCCACTTAAGAACACTGATAAGATGGCTCTGTGGGATACCTTTAATAAGATCCTGTATCGCTTATCCGAGAAAATTGTAGTCGGGCAAATTCATGACGAAGAGGTTACTATTAGTGACCGGATGCAGCATACGCTAGAGCGCCTCAAGGAAGAGCCTGAGTTTTTGTTTTCTACCCTGATCCCCGAGAGCCCTAGTTTAAATATGATTGTGGCGAGTTTCTTAGCAGTGCTAGAGCTTAGCCGCCTAAAAGAAATTTATCTCGAGCAAGATGATCTTTTTGAGGATATCCGCTGTAGGCGCTTTTCAGTAGAAGAGTATGAAGCCCTAAGCGGTGAAGAAGACCAGGACAATGAGCAACAATAGACTATCTGAAAATTTTGAATCAGCAGGGCAGCCCCCGCAGCAAGCAGCACAGATGAAGCACCTCTTGGGGGTGGGCCTAGATAATGAAGATGGGCACAAGCGTGTGACCCAGGCCGAGAAATTCTCTGTGGTAGGAGGCTCTGAAGAAACTCACGGACGCATGACAGAGACTTTGATTAAAACGTTTGAGGATTTGCGTCACCGCGGTAAGGCCCTAGAGGAAGCAGACCCTCAGGAGCTTCGGGACATCCTTGAGAAAAATAGGTCTTGTTGAATAATTAAGCCATCGCATAAATAAATGCTTTTAAATTCTAAGTCTAGAAGCCGTTCTAGCCAGACTTGCCCAGTATTGCGTCGTCCGCCTTCAAGGCTTATAAATTTAAAATCTCTTTATTTCTCCAACCCCTTAATGATTCAATAAGACCGAGAAAAATAGGTCTTAATCTACCCACGGGGCATTGTTTGCATCTGTTGTGATGCATAAGCCTGTGTGTTCTTGGATAGGGTGCCTGAGAACGCTAGGGTAGGGAATACTATCGATTTTTTGCCTAAGATGGTTCCAGGCTGTAGGACGGCATTACAGCCTACCTCAGCACCTTCACCCATAAGAGCCCCGAGCTTGCGCAGTCCAGTGTCGATACGGCCCTTTTCGGTTTTCACAGCAACTTCTTTTTGGTCTAGGCGTAGGTTGGCTAAAATGACACCTGCACCGAGGTGAGCACCTGTGCCTAGTATAGAGTCTCCTACATAATTGTAGTGAGGGGTCTGTACCTGGTCCATGAGTAAGCAGTTCTTGTATTCGCATGCATTACCAAGGACACAGCCTTCTCCTATGATCACTTTCCCACGGATATAGGCCCCCGGACGGATTTCTGTGTTCGCCCCAATATAAGTAGGCCCTTCGATCACTGCGTAGGGGGGGAGCTTGACTGTCGGGTGGATGAATACATCACCTGTAACATGAACCCCTGCAGGAATTTCAGAATGACCTTGGTGGTTGGAAAAATCAAAAGAGGCAAGCGCTTCGTTTATTTTTGGCAACCACTCCCAGGGGGCTGCATCCGCCTTGAAAAAATCAGTAAAAGGCAAAGTACTAGGCAGTTCGAAAAGGTCACAAGCTTGCATAATGGCTACTACTCTAGCATTAAAAGCGTACGCTTGGAAGGGAAAATGGGGTAGAAATGGAGCGAGCGAAGGGATTCGAACCCTCGACATCCACCTTGGCAAGGTGGTGCTCTACCAACTGAGCTACGCTCGCTTACGATACCTGATCGAAAGGAGAGAGCAGAA